>JAESGA010000001.1_pt1:637500-1264468 | contig 1264468 bp, 1245 predicted proteins | sample 9269521 | NCBI WGS metagenome assembly JAESGA01 (sample SAMN14514842, study PRJNA621658) | algae metagenome | isolation source: Aphanothece saxicola GSE-SYN-MK-01-06B and co-occurring heterotrophs from... | place: USA: Grand Staircase Escalante National Monument, Utah... | reverse complement strand
GATTGCTTGACGATCCCGTAAGCGGTCGACAGGCCGAGGCCCGTGCTCTTGCCCTGCTCCTTGGTCGTAAAGAACGGCTCGAACAGCTTGGGCAGCACGTGCGGCGGAATGCCGCCGCCGGTGTCCTGCACGATCAGCACGGTATAGTCCGCCGCCGGGAGCACCTCTGAACCCAGCTGGATGACCTGCTTGGCCTGCAACGTCCGCGTGTAGAGCGAAATCCGCCCCTGCCCGCTCCCGCGTGACTGGATCGCATCGCGCGCATTCACGGCGAGGTTCATGATGACCTGCTCCAGCTGCTGCGGATCGGCGCGCACCGGGCCAAGGTTGCGATCATGCTGGACGTAATAGGTGATCTTCTCGCCGAGCAGCCGCTTGATCAGCGGGCTGACCTCGCTGACCACGTCCGGTAGCTGGATGATCTCGGGCCGCAGAGTTTGCTGGCGCGAGAAGGCGAGCAATTGCCGGGTCAGCGCGGCGGCGCGGTTGGAGTTGGCGCGAATCTGCTGGATGTCGTCATAGTCACTGTCGCCCGGAATATGGCGCAGCAGCATCAGATCGCAGGTGCCGATAATCGCGGTCAGCACGTTGTTGAAATCATGCGCGACCCCGCCCGCCAGCTGGCCGACGGCCTGCATCTTGGTGGCTTGCGCGACTTGGCGCCTGAGCTGGTTTTCCTGAGACGTATCGGCCAGACTGAGCAGCACCGCCGCCTCGCCCAACCCGCGCACGCCTGCAAGGCCAAGCGAGACCGGTTCTTCCGGACTGCCCACCAGCCGCACGGTGACATCGCCGCTTGTCGCAGGCCCGCGCCCGTGACGGCGCACGGCGTCGGACAACGCGGCCTTGTCTTCGCGCACCACCAGATCAGTCGGGAATTGCGGCAGGCCCCGCCCTTCACGCGCGACCGAGCGCAGAAACGCCTCGTTGCCGAACAGGAAACGCCCGTCACGGTCGGTCATCGCCAGACCCAGCGGCAATTGCGCCAGCAGCGCATCAAGCTGCGCAACGCCCGCTTGCGAGGCCCCGTCCCAGCCAGAACCGATGCCCACGCCGCTATCGATCAGCAGCATCAGCGACGTCGCCTCGTCCGGCCCGGCGGCGGTGACGCGCTCCTCAGGATCGACAAGCGGAATATCGACCAGCGTCTGCGGCGTGCCGCCTCGCCCTTCGCGGGCAAAGAAAATCCGGTCCCGCTCGTCCGAGCGCAGGAAGCTGACAAAGTCCTGCCCCACCAAGGTCGCGCGGTCATCGCCCGCCGCCCGCTCGGCAAAGCCGGAGCTGACCGAGCGGATCACGCCGTCGGCGGTGGTGATCGCGGTCTCGATCCCGGCGCGGCTCAGCATCTTGCCGAACGGTCCGGTGAGATCGAGCAGGCCGAGGCTGTCCGTCTGCGCGCGGGCAATCGGGCGCAGGCGCCAGATCAAGTGATCATCGCCGCGTCCGGCGCGGGTCGCTGCAATCTGCCAGCGGGTTTCGTCCAGCGCCTCAAGCGTCTCGATCGACGCCGAACCGTCTCGCCATGCATTCCGCGCGAGCAGCGTGACCGCCTCCTGCCCTGCACGCCCCAACGGCAGCGCTGGCGGCGCGGCATTGGCGCCGAAACTGTCGAGGAAGAACATATTGGCGCAGACCATGCGATTGGCACGGTCGGTGATCGCGATCGCCTCACCCTCGCGCTCGATCGCGGCAACGGTGACGCTCCAGTCAGGCGCTCCGATACCTTCGCTGGCAGGCGCGCCGCGCATCCGGTCGAGCAGCACCACGCCGCCCAGCATCACGCCCGCCGCCAGCACGAAGGCCAGCGCCACGATGCCACTGCCGGTGGCGAAGAACAGCACAGCGGCGCTCGCCACCACTGCTCCGCCCAGCGCAAGCAGCAGCGTAGCGGGAGGTGCGTCGTTAAGCCCTGCTGCGTCATTCGCAGCGGGCACAGCATTCGAATCATTGCCAAGGCGGCGGGACAAGCGGGCAGGCTCCTGTGGCTCAGGGATCGCGGGAAGCGCGGAAAGGAGCTTCCTACTGCGTGCCGAGCCGCTGGTCGAGCCGTGCTTCCATGACCTTCAACCGTCTGGCGCGCTTGCGGGACACTACGGCGCGCCACACCCAGACCGACATGACATAGCCGATAACTGGCGTGACCAGCGACAGGACCAGATACCCGACAATCGCGGCGAAGCCGACATCGAAGATATTGGTCAGGACGCTCCACATCCCATCATCAGCCGGTGCTGTGACAATTACCGGCGCTGTGGCCCCCAGATGCAGTATGAAATCGCCGATCTTGTAAGCCAACGCCATCCAGAACGGCAGCGTGAGGGGGTTGGTCACAAAGGTCACCAGCGCCGCCAGCGGCACATTGGCCCGCGCCGGCAGAGCAAGGAAGGTCGAGATCAGGATCTGTCCAAGGGGAAAGATGAACGCCGCAAACAATCCCAGCGCTACCCCACGCGGCACCGATCGGCGCGTAAAGCGCCACAGTTCGGGCGAAAGCACGCGGTGCGCAACCGGAGCCAAGAAACGGTTTTGCGCCATCTCCTCCCGCGTGGGCGTGTTCTTGCGAATGACATCCATCGCCCAGGTCTTGGACCGGAAACTGATGCTCTTTTTGCGGGGCGGTGGGATGCTCATGCGCGATCGCCTTGCCGACGCTCAGGCAGGTGCAGGGGGGCGACGGTATCGCAGGAGGCATGCCGGGGGCGCATTGTGGATACCGATATGGGTAGCATAGCCTTGGTGACCAGTAGGTAAATCCGGGCCTTGGTGAGTATTTTTTCGCTGGCGGCGATTTACCCGCGATCCCGCATCAGCCGCGCCTTGTCGCGCTTCCAGTCGCGATCCTTGGTGCTGGCGCGCTTGTCGTGGGTCTGCTTGCCCTTGGCAAGCGCGAGCTCGACCTTCGCCCGGCCAGTGCTGTTGAAGTAAACCATCAGCGGCACCAGCGTCATGCCCTTGCGCTCCACCGCGCCGACGAATTTCTCGATCTCGCGTTCGTGCAGCAGCAGCTTGCGCGGGCGGCGCGGTTCGTGGTTCAGGCGATTGCCGTGGCTGTATTCGGGGATGTTGGCGTTGATCAGCCAGACCTGCCCGTCCTTCACCTCGGCATAGCTTTCAGCGATGCTCGCCTCGCCCGCCCTGAGCGCCTTGACCTCGGTGCCTTGCAAGGCGAGCCCGGCCTCGAACTTGTCCTCGATATAGTAATCGTACCGCGCACGGCGGTTTTCGGCGACGATCTTGAGCTTGTCGAAGGTTACAGGTTTGGGGCGTGCCATGGGACGCGCGATGTAGGAGCGCGGGACGCAAAAAGCGAGGGCCTTTGCGCTTGGCGCCCTTGCGGGGTATCGCTTGGTCCACGCAGCACGGGGGCCTGGCCGCATGAATAGTCCTGAACCCTTCATCATCGCCGGCGAAAGCATCGCGCCCGGCACCATGCGCGATGTCGCCTTTCCGATCACTACGATGGCGACCGGCACGGCATCATCGTTGGCGGTGCGAGTGCTGCACGGCGCAAAGCCCGGCCCGGCGGTGTTCGTAAGCGCGGCGATCCACGGTGACGAGATCATCGGCACAGCGGTGATCCAGCGGCTGGCCAAGAAGCTCGATCCGGCGGTGCTGGCAGGAACGGTGATGCTGGTGCCGGTCGCCAATATCTTCGGCTTTATCACGCATTCGCGCTACCTGCCCGACCGGCGCGACCTTAATCGCAGCTTTCCGGGGAGCGCGGGCGGATCGCTCGCGGGGCAGCTTGCCCATGTGTTCTACCGCGAGGTGGTGGCGCGCTGCCAGCTGGGGATCGACATCCACTCGGCCGCGATTCACCGTTACAACCTCCCGCAAATCCGCATTGCGGCGGGCAACCGCAAGCTGGTGGAACTGGCGATGGCCTTCGGTGCGCCGGTGATTATCGAGAGCCCGCTGCGCGACGGGTCTTTACGCGATCTCGCTCAGAAGCACGGGGTCGACATGCTGCTGATGGAAGCGGGCGAAGCGCTGCGGTTTGACCGGCTGTCGATCGAAACGGGGGTCGAAGGGGTCGAGCGGGTGCTGGCGCATCTCGGCATGATCGAGGCGGATGACGGCCTGAGCGCCGTCGGCATCCCGGCCCGCGCCAACCGGTCGGTCTGGGTACGCTCCCCACGCGGCGGCGTGGTGCAGATGGTGCGCGAATCCGGCGATCCAGTGCGGAAAGGCGATGTGCTCGCCTGCGTCTCAGGCCTGTTCGGTGAGGAGCCGCAGGAGATGATCAGCCCTTTGGACGGCATCATCATCGGCCACGCTACCCTGCCGGTTGTGCATCAGGGCGACGCGCTGTTCCACATCGCCGCGATCGACCACCCTGAACGGGTCGGCGCCCAGATCGACACGATTACCGAAGCGATTCTGGCCAGCGAACCGCAAGGCAATGCCGAGCGCCTGCTGGACGAGGACGAGGTGGTCTAGGCCTCCAGCACCCCGGCCAGCACCAGCGCTTCATCCACTGCGCGCTTGGCCTCGTCGGATGCCTCGACCAGGGGCAGCCGCACTTCCGGCTCGATCCAGCTGTGCACGCGGCTCAGCGCATATTTTACCGGCGCGGGGCTGGCGTCGGAGAACATCGCATAATGCAGCGGGAACAGGCGGTCGTTCAATTGGCGCGCCTTCTTCAGCTCGTTTGCAGCGATGGCTTCGTGGAACTCGGCGCATAATTTAGGCGCGACGTTCGCCGTTACCGAAATGCACCCGCGCCCGCCCGCCGCCGCGTGGGGCAGCCACAGCTCGTCATTGCCCGAAAGCTGGCAGAATTCGCGGCCGATGCCCATGCGGTGGTCAGCGACGCGCGACAGGTCGCCGCTGGCGTCCTTGATGGCGATGATCCGGTCGGGATACTTGCGCACCAGTTCAACCACCGTTTCATCAAGCAGGTCGGTCACTGTGCGCGCAGGCACATTATAGAGCACAATCGGTAGGTCGCAGTTTTCCGCCAGATAGCTGAAATGCGCCACCAGCCCGCGCTGGCTCGGTCGGTTGTAATAGGGGGCGACGCAGAGGCCCGCTGCTGCGCCCGCCTTCTTGGCGAAGTTCATGTGGAGCTGCGCGTTACGCGTGTCGTTCGACCCGCAGCCCGCGATCACCGGCACGCGGCCCGCGGCCTGCTCGATGCAGACTTCGATCACCCGGTGATGCTCGGCGTTCGAGAGAGTCGAGGCCTCGCCCGTCGTCCCGCAGGGCACCAGCGCGGCACTGCCGTTTTCGATCTGCCAGTCGACCAGCCGCCGGAATGCGGCCTCGTCAAACGTCCCGCCGCGGAAAGGAGTCACCAGAGCGGGTATCGAACCGCTGAACATTGCCTTTGTCCTGCCTTCATCGCTAGATATCAGTCGAAGCGGGCATCCCCCGCCTTCTTTCGTTCACCGCCTGATAAGGAGCCGATTGGCACTATGTCCAGCATGGTCCGTTATTCTTTGTTCTCGTCACGGATTTATGCTGCGCTCGGGCTGACGCTTGCGGGTTTTGCGGTGCTGCCTGCCACTGCGCAGAATCTTTCGGGGAGCGACAACCTCGTCGCCCGTCAGCCGGCCGCGATCGACGCTGCGGTGGCGCGCTGGGAGGTGCTGCAAGCCAGCCGCACCCATACCTTCGCCGACTATGCGGGCTTCGTGCTGGCCTATCCCACCTTCCCGCGCGCCGATATCCTCCGCCTGCGGGCCGAGGCCACGCTGGAGAACGAGGCACCGCCGCAAGCCGAACTGTTGCGCTATTTCGACGCGAACCCGCCGCTGACCAACCCCGGTCGCGCGCGCTATGCGCTAGCACTAGCCGCGGTGCAGAACCCCAAGGCCTTCGAGGAAGCGCGCCGTGCCTGGCGCGGCGGCGCGATGAGCGATCCGGTCGAGCTTTACATTGCCGGGCTCTATGGCGCGCAGTTCACGCCGGAAGATCATGCGGTGCGGATGGATGCACTGCTGTGGCAGGGCAAGGGCGATGCCGCCTCGCGCCAATTGGTCAACCTGTTCGAGGCCGACCGCGAGCTCGCCATAGCCCGCCTGTCGCTGGTGCGCGGTGCGCGGCCCGAGATGTCCGGCCTCGCCGTGCCAGCGGGGGCGGAAGCCGAACCGGGCTACACCTTCAATCTGGTCAAGTTCCTGCGCTCGACCGGCCAATCGGGCGAGGCCGCGCGGGTGTTCACCAAGCGTCCGGGGTTCAACCGCCCCGCCCTTGATCCCGAGGCTTTCGTGGGTGAGTTGCTGTCCCTCGCCAAGGCTACCGGCGCGCGCGATGCCGCCATGATCGCCGCCCGCACCGATGATCTGTTCGCACCGGGCACCGACGTCTCACTCATGAGCTTCACCTTGCGTGATCGCTACACCGATCTGATGTGGCTCGGCGGCACGCGGGCGCTGTGGGACATGGGCGACGGCACCACCGCTGCGCCGCTGTTCCAGCGCTATGGCGATGCGGCCAAGACCCCGTTGACCAAGGCCAAGGGCTATTTCTGGGCCGGACGCGCCGCGCGCCAAGCGGGCAATTGCGCGGATGCAGCACGCTATTTCGAAATGGCCGCGCGCTGGCCGGAATATTACTACGGCCAGCTGGCCCTCTCAGAGCTCGGCCGGTCGATGCCGTCCTTTGCCGGTCTCCCGCAGCCCGCAATGGACCCGAGCGTCCGCGCTGAGTTCGAGAGCCGTCCGCTGGTCAAGGCGATCCGCTCGCTGGCCGTCAGCCGCCGCGACTGGCGCACCGAGCGCCGCTTCTTCGAAGCCTTGGGTGACGAGGCTGACACGCCGACCGAAATGCTGATGGCCGCGATGCTCGCCAATGAGGTTGGGCTGGACGAGATGGCCGTGGTGCTCGGCATGAAGGCGGGTGAGAACGGGCTTTCCAGCCTTGAGCGAATCGGCTTTCCGGTCGTTGCGACGCCGCCTGCTGTCAACGACTGGGTGATGGTCCACGCTATCGCGCGGCAGGAAAGCGAATTTGACCGCACGCGTGAAAGCCATGCTGGCGCGCGCGGGATCATGCAGCTGATGCCCGGCACCGCGCGCGAACAGGCGGGCAAGCTCGGGATGCAATATCTTTCCGCCGAACTGACCGGTGCCCCGCAATACAACATCACGCTGGGCGATGCCTATTTCGCGCGGATGATGAACTATTACGGCGGCGCCTATCCGCTGGCAGTGGGCGCTTACAATGCCGGGCCCGGCCGCGTGAACGAATGGCTGCGCCTCAACGGCGACCCGCGCCGGGGCGAGATCGATTGGGTCACGTGGGTCGAGAAGATCCCGGCCAATTTCGAAACGCGCTATTACATCATGCGCGTGATCGGGAATGCGGTGACCTATTCACATATGTACCCCGATCGGGCCGGACTGCCGCGTCCGGTCGACACCTTCCTGCGCTAAACTTGCCCGTGAAGCCGCAGGGGCAACCCATCACGCCTGCGGGAATGGCGGCCTTGAAGGCGCGATACGACCAGCTGCTCGAAACCGACCGCCCGGCGATTGTCGAGATCGTCAGTTGGGCGGCGGGCAATGGCGACCGCTCCGAGAATGGCGACTACCTTTATGGCCGCAAGAAAATGCGCGAGATCGACCGCGAGCTGACCCATCTGATCAAGCGGATGAAGGCGCTGCGCGTGGTTGATCCTGCCGCGCAGGTGGACCGCAGCCGCGTGTTCTTTGGCGCGCGGGTCACTATCGCGGACGAGGACGACGATCAGCAAAGAGTGCATCTGGTCGGCGATGACGAGCAGGACGCGAGCGCCGGGCGGATCGGCTGGAACTCCCCGCTCGCCCGGGCGCTGCGCGGTGCAGGCGTCGGGGATTTGCGCGTGGTCAGCCTTCCCTCGGGCACGAAAGAGTGGGAAGTGCTGGCGATCAGCTATGACTAGGTTCGCACTTCTTGCCCTGCTGCTTCTCGCCGCGCCTCTGGCCGCGCGCGAAAGCCTTGGCGTTTATGACGGCTGGGCGGCGTTCAAGGATGCCAAGCCTTTGCGCTGCTATGCGATTGCCAAGGCGCAGGGAAAGCCGCCTGCGCCGGCCTATGCCACGGTCTCCAACTGGCCGGATCGCAAGGTGCGCGGGGCGGTGCATCTTGTGCTGTCGCATGATGTGGCGGACAAGAAAGCGGTGCGGCTCACCGTGGGGGACAAGCGCTTCGATCTGGTCGCCAAGGGCCGTAATGCCTGGGCGGCGGATGCGCGCGCGGATGCGGCCATTGTCGCCGCGATGCGCTCCGCCAGCCGGATGAGCGTGTCGGGCGGCGGCTTTACCGACCGCTACACCCTCTCCGGTGCCGCCACGGCGATTGATGCGGCGACCGTGGGGTGTGCCAAGCGGTAGCTCTCGTCCCCGTCCCGGACTTGATCCGGGGCCCCGCTCACTTCGCGGCAAGCAGCTGGCTGCCCCGGATCAAGTCCGGGACGGGGGATAGTCAAATCTCTCCAACCGCACTATATGCGCGGACCTCATGGCCGATACTGCACTCATGTCCATTCCGGGCCTCGTTGACCCGGTTCCTGCCGCGCGCGACATCACGCCGCGCGAAGATGGCCGCATTGACCTTATCGGCCTGCCCCGCCCGCGCATCCGCGAGCTGTTCGCCGAAGCCGGGCTCGACGACAAAGCCGCGAAGCTTCGCGCCAAGCAAGTGTTCCATTGGCTCTACCACCGCGGCGTCACGGATTTCGCGGCGATGACCGACATCGCCAAGCCGATGCGCCCGTGGTTGGCGGAGCGTTTCGTGATCGGCCGCCCGGACGTGGTCGAGGCCCAGCATTCGGTCGATGGCACCCGCAAGTGGCTGCTGCGCACCGCCGACGGCCACGATTTCGAAATGGTGTTCATCCCTGACGAGACGCGCGGCACCCTGTGCGTTTCCTCGCAGGTCGGCTGCACTCTCACCTGTTCGTTCTGCCACACCGGCACAATGCGGCTGGTGCGCAATCTCACCCCCGGTGAGATCGTCGGCCAGGTGATGCTCGCGCGCGATGCGCTGGGCGAATGGCCGCGCGGCACGATGGTCTCCGATGCCGATGTGATCGACGAGGATGACGAGGCGGGCCACTACACCGCAGACGGGCGCCTGCTCACCAACATTGTGATGATGGGCATGGGCGAGCCGCTGTATAATTTCGACCACGTGCGCGATGCGCTGAAGCTGGTGATGGACGGCGACGGCCTTGCCCTGTCGAAGCGCCGCATCACGCTGTCTACCAGCGGCGTCATCCCGATGATGGAGCGCTGCGGCGAGGAAATCGGGGTGAACCTTGCGGTGAGCCTTCACGGCGTGCGCAAGGACGTGCGTGACGAGTTGGTGCCGCTGAACAAGAAATACGGGATCGAAGATCTGCTGCAAGCCTGCGCCGATTATCCGGGTGCGAGCAACGCGCGGCGCATCACCTTCGAATATGTGATGATCAAGGACAAGAACGACAGCGACGATGACGCGCGCGAACTTGTCCGCCTGCTGCGCCAGTACAACCTGCCGGCCAAGGTCAACCTGATCCCGTTCAACCCCTGGCCGGGCGCTGGTTACGACACCTCGACGCCTGAACGCATCCGCAGTTTCTCGCAGATCGTGTTCGAAGGCGGCATCTCCGCTCCGGTTCGCACACCGCGCGGCCGCGATATTGATGCGGCTTGCGGGCAGCTCAAGACGGCCGCCGAGAAGAAATCCCGCGCCCAGCGTGACCGCGAGGCGGCAGCAGCAGCTGCGGACGCGTGAGCACCGATCCCGACACGATCGCTTTCTATCAGGCGCGCGCGCCGCATTATGTGCTGAAGTTCGGACAGTCACACAGTTACCAGCTCGATCCGTTTCTCGATCGTCTGCCGCATGGTGGACGGGTGCTCGAACTTGGCTGCGGCGGCGGACAGGATGCCGCGCGGATCGCCGCGCGCGGGTTCACGGTCGACGCGACCGACGCCACCCCCGCCATGGTCGCCAAAGCCAACCAGCGCTGGAATGTGGGCGCGCGGGTGATGGCCTTCGATCAGCTTGATGCAGAGGCCGCCTATGACGGCGTCTGGGCGCACGCCAGCCTGCTCCACTGCCCCCGTGAAGCCCTGCCCGATGTGCTCGCCCGCATCCACCGCGCCTTGCGTCCCGGCGGTTGGTTCTTCGCCAGTTACAAGCTGGGCACCGAAGAAGGGCGCGACAGCCTTGGCCGTTTCTACAATTTCCCGACGGCCGAATGGCTCGCCGCCCAATATGCCGCGCTGCCCGACTGGGATAATGCCGAGACCCGTCATTACAAGTCCGGCGGGTTCGACAATGTCGAGCGCGACTGGATCGACCTCATCGTGAGAAAGCCATGACCCTCTGGACCGTCGAAGCCGTCTGTACCGGCAGCGCCCGCCCGTTCAACGGCGCGGAACTCAGCGCCATTGCCAAGCGTCCGCGTGAAGGCTTGGTGCAGGTGCTGGAAGAAGGCCTCGCGCCTGACGAACAGGCCGACCGATCTGTGCACGGTGGGCCGGAGATGGCGCTGCACCTTTATCCGCTCAATCACCATGCATGGTGGCGAGGGATAATCGGCGACCATGCGGCATTGGACGAACCCGGCGGGTTCGGATCGAACCTCGCCGTCACCGGCATTACCGAAGACTTGGTCCACATCGGCGACCGCTTCCGCCTCGGGACTGCGCTGATCGAGGTGAGCCAGCCGCGCCAGCCGTGCTGGAAGATCGAACACCGTTTCGGCCACAAGGGCATGGTCGCACAGATCGTGAAGACCGGGCGCTGTGGCTGGTATTTCCGCGTAATCGAGACCGGTGAGGTCGCCGCGGGCGATTCGCTCGAACGCGTCACTATCGGCGCGGCGGATTGGAGCGTCGAGCGGGTATTTCAGGCTCTGGTGGCAGGAAAAGCGACATCCGAAGAATTGGCTCAACTGGCCGATCTCGACACGCTCACCCCGCGACTGCGCGCCAAAGCCGCAACCCGGCGCGGCTGAGCCACGGTTCAGCCCGAAGCGCCCCCAGCTGAACAAATCTGGCGGTTTCCTGAAAGTCGCGTTCATCCTGCGTTCGAGTAATCTGAACGAAAAGGGGGTCGCTCCATCGGGGAGCCGCCACAAGGATGAACGACATGAAAAACCTTGCCCTGCTCGCCGCCGCCGCCGGATCGATGGCTGTCTTTGCCGCCCCCGCGCAGGCCGCCGAGCTGCCCGCCGCGCCCGCACCGATCTTTGCCAGCTTCAACGATAGCGCGGCGCCCTTCACCACAGTCGCCGCTTGGGGCGACGATGATGATGACTGGCGCGACCGCCGCGACCGTCGTCGTTATCGCGACCGCGACCGCGACTGGGACGACCGTGGCCGCCGCCTCTCGCGCAATGACCGCGTGTGGCGTGGGAACGACGGCCGCTACCACTGCCGCCGCGACAACGGCACCACCGGCCTTGTGGTCGGCGCCGTCGGCGGGGCTCTGCTCGGCCGGACCGTCGACACCCGCGGTGACCGCACGCTCGGCACCATCCTCGGTGGCCTCGCCGGGGGTCTGCTGGGCCGCGAAATCGATCGCGGCGAAGCGCGCTGCCGCTAATTGATACTCCTTAACGGGCTGAACGCCGCTGGTCCCACCGCCAGCGGCGTTCTTGCCCGTTCAGCTATCACTGGCAGGGGCCGCGCCGCGCTCCCCGATTGAAGCGCGGCCCCTGCCCTGTTAGCGCTGGGCCATGCCCCAAACCTCAAAGTCCGCCGCATGACCCGCCCTGCCGTGCTTGTAACCGGCGGGGCGACCCGCATTGGTGCTGCGATCGTGCGCCGCTTTGCCGAAGCCGGATGGCACGTGGTGATCCATTACCGCGCATCCGGCAGCGCAGCCGAGGCGCTCGCCGCCACCTTGCCCTCGGCCGAGACCATCGCCTTCGACCTTGCCGATGATGAGGCTGCTGTCTCCGCTGTGACGCGGCTCGCGGCGCGCCTGCCTGACTGGCGCTGCCTCGTGAACTCCGCCTCGGTTTTTGATTATGACGGTGTAACCGAACTCGATCCCGCCACGAACCGGCCTGCGATGCAGATCAACGCACTTGCCCCGGCCCGCCTTGCCCAAGCCTTTATCGCCCACGCGGTAAGCCCGGCCATGCGCTGCGTGATCCACGTCACGGACATGAAAATTGAAAATACGAACCCCGATTTCTTCAGTTACACCATGTCCAAACACGCGCTGGCAGCCACGATCGGGATGCTGGCCAAGGGAAATCAGGACAAGGGCGTCAGGGTCTATGGCCTTGCGCCGGGGGCCGTGCTGGCCAGCCATGACCAGCGCGAGGAGGAGACCGAAATTTCACACCGCCTCAACCTGCTTCAGCGCAAAACCGGCGCCGACGAGATTGCCGATGCGGCGCTGTTCCTGAGTAGCGGCGCGCTCAAGAGCGGGCAGAGCCTGTTCATCGACAGCGGCCAACATCTGCTGGATCAGCCGCGCGATGTCATCTGGCTCGCGCGCGAACAGGCCCAATCACCGGGACCGGGGGCAACGGCATGAAGAAGCACGCACTCTCGACCCGGCTATGGCACTGGGTCAACGTCGCCGCGATCATCGTGCTGTTCATGACCGGGCTGAATATCTCCAACGCCCACCGCTATCTCTACTGGGGCGATTATGGTTTCGATCCCAAGGATGCCTGGCTGAGCGTCATCAAATTCCCCGGCTGGGCGACGATCCCGCAGCATTATAACCTTGCCCTCGCGCGCGACTGGCATACGACGGCGGCTTGGCCGTTCGGCGTCGGACTGCTGTTCATCTGGGTCGCCATGCTGGTCAACGGCCATTTTCGCCGCGACCTGACCACCACCCCGCGCGACTGGACGCCGGGTGCAGTGATTTCATCGATCAAGGCGCATTCGAGCGACGCGGCAGCGCAAGGCTACAACCCGGTGCAGCGCATTCTTTATGGCATGGTGTTCGGCGTGCTGTTGCCGTTGATGCTGTTCACGGGGCTGGCGATCAGTCCCGGCTTTCAGGCGGCCGCGCCGTGGCTGCTCGATGTGCTCGGCGGGCGGCAGAGTGCGCGCTCCCTCCATTTCATCGCCGCTTGGGGAATCTTCGGTTTCTTCGTGATCCACATCGTGCTGGCGCTGATTGATTGGCGCTTGATCCTCGAGATGTTCACCGGCGGCAAGCGCGCAGATGCTGCGGCCCCGCCCACCCCCGCTCCAGCACCACCCGAGCCCGATGCCATGCCCCCCGAAGATGGAGCGCCCGCCCATGGTTGATCTGCCGCGCCGTTCGCTGCTTGCCGGGATCGCCGCCATGGGCGCGGCGGCCTGTTCGAAGATCAACGAGAGCGAGACCGCCAAGAGCCTGTTCAAGGCCGCCGAGGACGGGCACCGCATCACGCACCGCGCGCTCGCGGGAAAACAGGGTCTGGCACCCGAGTATTCCCGCGCCGAACGCTCGCCCACATTCCGGGGCAATGGCTCGGTGACGGTCGCCGATCCGTTCTATCAGGAGCAACTCGCCAAGGGCTTTCCCGAATGGAAGCTCGAAGTGAAGGGGTTGGTTGAAAAGCCGCTCGCTCTCACGCTCGCAGAGGTCAGAGCACTCCCACAGCGCACCCAGATCACCCGGCACGACTGCGTCGAAGGCTGGAGCGCGATCGGCGAATGGCAGGGCCCGCAGCTCGCCGCTCTGCTCGATGCGGCGAAGGTCAAGGAAGGGGCGAGCTTCATCGTCTTCCGCTGCGCCGATGTGCTCTACGGGCGCGACTATTACGAGAGCATCGACATGGTCGATGCCTATCACCCGCAAACGATCATCGCCCACACCCTTAATGGCGAGCCGTTGCCGGAGAAGAACGGCGCACCGCTAAGAATGCGAATCGAGCGGCAGTTGGGCTACAAGCAGGCGAAATATGTGAAGGCGATCGAAGCGGTTGCCAGCTTCGACGATATCGGCCAGGGCAAAGGCGGGTTCTGGGAGGATGTTGCCGGCTACCAGTGGTACGCCGGGGTCTAGTCTCCCGGGAACAGCCGCAGCATCGTCTGCCAATCCGCTGCGACGATGTCCTCCAGCACCGCCAGATCGATATCGGCGAGCTTGTTGACATAGAGGCAGCTCTTGCCGGTGCTGTACTTACCGAGCCGTGCCAGCTTTTGGTCCCTGCCTGCGGCGGTGATGTCGTCGCAGTAGCCGCCCATCAGGTAGAGTGAGTGCTTGGCCTTCCTCGGACTGAAGCCGGTGCGCATCCAATGCACATCGCGCCCGCTTTCGTAGGTCGTGCGGTAATCGCCGTAGCCGATAATGCTCGGCCCCCACATCTTGGGCGCTTCGCCCGTCACCCGGCGGAACATCGCGTCCAGCACGCGGGCCTCTTCGCGCTTGGCCGGCGGTTCGACCGCGGCGAGAAAAGCCTCGACCGGCGTTTCGGTCATCTGTGTCTTGGCCTCAGTCATGTTCTTCCCCCTAACCGGCCTTTTTGCTGCACCGCGATATTGCGAAAGCTGTCAGGTGCGGTAACCCGGCAGGATTGAACCACGAAAGGAACGCCATGAGCAAGCCACTCCTCGACCGGTTGTTGTCGCGCGCTGTCCGGCAAGGCCGCCTCGGCATTGTCTTCGCTGATGGCAGCGCCAGCACCTATGGCACGAGCGCGCCCGGGTTTCCCGAGATCGTGTTGCGCTTTACTGATGCCCGCGTGCCGCGCGACATCGTGCTCGACCCCCGCCTCGGTGCGGCGGAGGCCTTTATCGACGGGCGGCTGCTGATCGAGGAAGGCGACGTGATGGGCCTCGTCAGCCTGCTGCGCGCCAACAATCCGTGGGACAGAGGCGGCGATATCGGCAAGCCAAGCCGGCTGAAGCGCTGGATCAACCGCGCGAGCTTTGCCGCCGAACAGATCAACAACCGCGTCGGCTCCAAGCAGAATGTCGCGTACCACTATGACATCGGCAATCCGCTCTATGCCCTGATGCTGGACGCGGAGCATTGGCAGTATTCCTGCGCCTATTGGCCTGAGGGCGTCACCACGCTGGCCGAAGCGCAAGGCGCGAAGCTGGCGCATATCGCGAAGAAGCTGGCGCTGAAGCCGGGGCAAGAGGTGCTCGATATCGGCTGCGGCTGGGGCGGGATGGCGATCCATTTGGCCAAGCACCACGATGTGCGGGTGACCGGCATCACGCTGTCTGAGGAACAGGCTGCGCTCGCCCGCGACCGGGTGCGCGCCGCAGGCGTCGCCGACAAGGTGACGATCCTGCTGGAGGACTACCGCGACACCGCCGCCAGCGGGCGCCGGTTCGACCGGATCGTCTCGGTCGGCATGTTCGAACACGTGGGCCGCGCGCAGTTCGAAACCTTCTTTGCCGATTGCGCGCGGATGTTAGCGGATGACGGGGTGATGCTGCTCCATACCATTGGCCGTTTCGGCGGGCCGGGCACCACCGATGCCTTCACCCGCAAATACGTCTTCCCCGGCGGCTATATCCCCGCCCTGTCCGAGACGCTGGCGGCCAGCGAGAAGGTCCGCCTGATCGCCGCCGATGTCGAAACGCTGCGGCTGCACTACGCCAAGACAATCCGCGCCTGGTATGCCAACTGCATCGCCAATCGCGAGGCGATCATCGCGCTGCATGACGAGCGGTTCTTCCGGATGTGGACCTTCTACCTCGCCGGCGCGGCGACCGTCTTCGAGAATGGCGGGATGTGCAATTACCAGATCCAGTACGTCCGCAGCCGCCATGCCCTGCCGATCACGCGGGATTATCTGATCGGGAGTTCGGGCGGCTCGCCCGATGATCCCGGACGGTTGCGCGGGCGATAGACAGGGCCAAAGCCCATCAGCGCCGCGCCTACCAGCGGCAGCGCAATCACCCACCAGCGAACCCCGGATACGCCCTCGGGACTGGCAATCGTCAGCCCCGCCGTCGCTCCGAGACCCGCGCAGATTGCCACCACGCCCAGCACCGCGCGCAGGCGCGGCACGGTGCGACCGCCGCGGATCGGGCCGAAGCTGCGCTCATGCCGCGCGAAGATGGCGATCATGGGGAGCAGCGCGAGGATATATACCGCGATCCACAGCGGACGACTTGCCCACCATGCGCCGGTGCCCGGGACAGTATCAAGACCCGCCCCGCCCAACGCCAACCAAGCAATGGTCATAACCAGAACAAAGGCGGTAAGGTGCCACAGGAACACGGTCATGATCATCCCGTTCATCAGCACCGTCGCAGTCCAAATGCCGACGTGGTCGAGCATCCGCCGCCCCGTCGGCTCCAGCGCCAGCACCAGCCCGATCTGCACCGCTCCCAGCGCAAACAGCGCCAAGGTCGGCGGAAGCGAGTTGGAAAAGCCGCCCGGCGCGGACACCATCGAGACGGGGTAAAAACCATAGACCGTGATCGACACGAGGATCGCCAGCGACACCGCGAACCACACCCACGCAAACCAGGTCGCGGCAAACTTACCCGCGCGCCACGCAAAGCCCAGCTGGTGAATGCCGAGGAACACCCAGAGGAAATTGGTGAAGTTGACCCACGGTACCTTGGCGGTGAAAGTCAGCCAGTCGGTCAGCACCGCGGCAGGGATGAAGACGGCAAAGCTCAGCCACCCGAACTTTTGCCACGCGCGGTAAGCGATCGGGGTGAAGGCCGTCACCAGCAGATAGACCGCGAGGAACCACACCGGGATCAGCGCCGCCTCGGTCGCCATACGGATCTGTTCGCGCGGCAGGCCGACCTGCGTCATCACAACCGCCAGCGCGGCCCACAGCAGCAGGACCGGGAACGTCGGCGTGATCAGGCGCTGCACCCGGCTCGCGAGCCAATCGCGATAGACGCCGTCCTGGTCACTCGGCGCCTTCGCGGTGGTCGCCGCCCAGCTCACCGAATTGGAATAGCCGCCGACCAGGAAGAACACCGGCATCACCTGAAAGCCCCAGGTCAGCCAGTGGGTCCATTCGGCCACCGACAGCAGATCGCCGCGCCGCAGTTCGCCGGAGGCATCGACATAAAGCCCCGCCATCAGCCAGTGGCCGATAACCACCGCCATGATCGACACGGCGCGCAGAAAATCGACCCAGCGGTTACGCTCGGGCGGGGTCAGTTCCGCCAGTTCGCGCGCCTTGCTCCACATAGTCAGCATGCAATCCCCTGTCTGGCCGCGCTAATTACGCCATCCTTCGGGGACTTAGCAGCAAATTCTGAAAGGAGGATTGCTGCCACGACGTCCATCCCCAGCCACGAAAGGCCGATTGCCCCCGCCCCCGCGCGCTGATAGGGGCGCGCCCACGTCATTTCCAAGGAAACCACCCATGGCCCAGCCCCAGAAAGTCGTCCTCGCCTATTCCGGCGGTCTCGATACCAGCGTCATCGCCAAGTGGCTGAGCGTCGAGCGCGGGCTGGAGGTCGTGACCTTCACCGCCGATCTCGGCCAAGGCGAGGAAATCGAGCCTGCGCGCGCCAAGGCCAAGGCTATGGGCATCCCGGACGATCACATCTTCATCGAGGATGTGCGCGAAGAATTCGTGCGCGATTTCGTCTTTCCGATGATGCGCGCCAATGCGCGCTATGAAGGCGATTACCTGCTCGGCACCAGCATTGCCCGCCCCCTGATCTCCAAGCGCCTCGTCGAGATCGCGCACCAGACCGGCGCCGATTTCATCGCGCACGGCGCGACCGGCAAGGGCAATGATCAGGTACGTTTCGAGCTCAGCGCCTATGCGCTTGATCCCGACATTAAGGTGATCGCTCCGTGGCGCGAATGGGATCTCACCAGCCGCACCGCGCTGATCGCGTGGGCGGAGAAGCACCAGATCCAGGTGCCCAAGGACAAGCGCGGCGACAGCCCGTTCTCGACCGATGCAAACCTCCTCCACACCTCCTCGGAGGGCAAGGTGCTGGAAGACCCGTGGGAGGAAACCCCCGATTACGTCTATTCGCGTACGGTCAATCCCGAGGATGCGCCGGACGTGCCGGAATACATCACGGTCGATTTCGAACGCGGTGACGGCGTGGCGCTAAATGGCGAGGCGATGTCGCCTGCGACCTTGCTGACGGCGCTCAACGAGCTTGGCCGCAAGCACGGCATCGGGCGGCTCGATCTGGTCGAGAACCGCTTCGTCGGGATGAAGAGCCGCGGCATGTATGAGACCCCCGGTGGCGAAATCTACGCCCGCGCGCATCGCGGTATCGAGCAGATCACGCTGGATCGCGGCGCAGCGCATCTCAAGGACGAGCTGATGCCGAAGTATGCAGAGCTGATCTACAACGGCTTCTGGTTCTCGCCCGAGCGAGAAATGCTGCAAGCCGCGATTGACCACAGCCAGGACAAGGTCACCGGCACGGTGCGGCTCAAGCTCTACAAGGGGATGGCCAGCGTGGTGGGCCGCAAGTCACCCTACTCGCTCTATTCCGAAGCGCATGTGACGTTTGAGGATGACGCCGGGGCTTATGACCAGAAGGATGCCGAAGGCTTCATCAAATTGAATGGCCTGCGCCTGCGCCTTCTCTCGCGCCGCAACCGCGACGCCTGATCGGACTTCAAAGCGGGGAAAACCGAGTCGGGCCGCTGGGTGCAGCGGCCTGAACCCCCTATTCTGACACCTTGGCGGCGGTTTCGTTTCCGCTCTTTGCACCGCTTCGTGACTATTGCGACGAAGCGTTGACTTATCCACTCGTGTCCACAGGACAAATCGCGCGAAGTGGAAAAGTCGTCGGTTGGAATGTTGTCAGATCGCCGATTCAGGCGCACCTTCAACTTGTCTTCGGGACACGAAGCAACCGGAACGGAAAGCCGCAAGGCCTTGAAGTTGCCGGGGTTTTGATCCCAAAGATGGCGGTGACATCTGTCCACGCGCTCAGCTGGAGACGGCGTGCAGGAGGCTTCGGCCAAAGGCAAGTCTGCTCATTAACGGGTGAGAGCGACGCGATGACACCGGACAGGCCAAGAACCTGGCCGGACAGAGGAGCAGCGGAAACGGCGAAAGCCCCCAAGCCGCCGCACTTCAGATCGGTAAAGGAACGCGGCCTCGGCAGAGCGAATGCGCAAGGCGGCGAAAATCGACAGGCTTCGGTCGGACGATGGACGCAGCTGGCAGGAGCAAAGCCGGATGCCGGCGCGAGCGCCGGTGACGAAGCTCTGGCAAGGCCAGTCGCGAGACCGGGCAGCGAGAGGTTAGACATCGGGCGCCAAGTATGGCCCGGAGCGAAAGGATGCCGAAGGTTCGCCGGACGCATCGTGAGCGAAGGTCATCCACACGCCGGTGAGAGTGGGGTCGGCAGCAATGCCGGCCCCATTTGCATTGTGCGGGCCAGTCCGCCTCCATCTCCATCACCTTTGCTCGAGTCGCCTGGCGCAAAAAGCTTACGCCGATGGCCGCTGGCGGACCCCGGTTCCAACGGTTCATCGCATTTCCGGGGCGACTCACTCCCCACTGGAACCCTCCCAGCGACGAAATGCTAACCTGGTTTGCTTTTGCGTAGGCCCCCGCCTTATCGCCCCCCCCATGCGGACGGGAAATCGCATACATGGCCTAGATGCCCGCAGCGCCGCGACGCGGAGCCTGCAAGCCCTCGCAGTAGCCGGCTTGCTCGGGCTTGCTCCGCTTGCTGCGTCCTCGGCCGCCACGCCGGATGGCGGCGCTTCGGGGATCGAGCCTGCCACCAGCGCTGCGATCATTGAACTCGTGCCGCTCCAGCCCACCGCTGACGTCGCCGCACCCGCATCCGTGATCGAAGAGCCCGCTCCCTCGGCGCCGCAGGAAACTGTCCTCGGCCGCGGCAGCGCGTCTTACTACGCTTCCAAGTTCAACGGCCGCCGCACCGCCAGCGGCGAGCGGTTCGACAACTCCGACCTGACCGCCGCCCACCGCAGCCTGCCCTTCGGCAGCCGCGTGCGCGTCACCAACCCAGCCAATGGCCGCAGCGTCGTGGTCCGCGTTAATGATCGCGGCCCCTTCACGCGTGGTCGCCTGATCGATGTCAGCCGCGCTGCCGCCGAGGAACTCGGCATGGTCGCGCGCGGCCACGCCGATGTGGAACTGGCGCTGATCGCCGACTGATCGGCCTAGGGATTGTCGGCGTAGCCCATCCCGAGGCTCGACGTATCGCCGGTAACCTTCAGCTTCAGCCGCGCCGTCTTTTGGCTGGACGTGTTGCGCAGCAACGCCATCTCGCCCGGCGCAATCTGCGCATCGACCGCTCCGCCCGGCGCGACAGTCCCGCGCTCCACGGCTGCGGCGCCATCGGCCTTGCTCAGCACCACAACAGCGACCGGCCCGGTGTTTGTGCCGGTCACGACAAAGCCGCCCTCCTGCCCGCCGCCCAGCTCGAAGGTCTGACCGGGTTCGATCTGGAGGTTGGAGTTAATCGTCCCCGCCTGCACCGCCGCGCCCAGCGCTACTAGGGTCAGAGCAGCAGCCATCACCGAGGCGGGACGGACAATCTTGAACGGCATCATGCGGCACTCCTTTGCGCTGTTCCCTATCCGCTTCCAGTAACGCGCCCTCCCCCTTGCCGGATGCAGGCAGCCGACGATTAGGCCCCTTCGCCTCTTGCGTTCAGCTTCTGCCCGGTTAGGACTTCGCTCGGTTTGCAGGGGGAACACCGCCATCACGCTCACGTTGATCGTGCTCTATGTCGCTGCCCAGATCGCGCTCGCGGTGTGGGCCGGGCGCGGGGCGAAGTCCGATGCCGACTATCTCGTGGCCGGCCGCAGCCTCGGGCCGTTCGCCGTCGGCATGAGCCTGTTCGCCACCTGGTTCGCCTCCGAAAGCCTGATCGCCACCTCGGGCGAGGTCGCGCGTGACGGGATCGCGGGCGCAAGGGCCGAGCCGTTCGCCTACGCCATCGGCATCCTCGCCATCGCGCTGTTCTTCGCCTACCGGCTGCGCGCTGGCGGGTTCATCACCATCGCCGACTTCCTCAAGAGCCGCTTCGGCCCTGCGACCGAGAGCCTGGCCGCGGTCGTCATCGCGCTCTCCGCCACCACCTGGTCCGCCGCGCAGCTGTTCGCCTTCGCGACCATCATCGCGAGCGCATCGGGGCTCGACTTCACCACCGGCTTGATCGGCGCGACGCTGCTGGTGATGACCTACACCCTGTTCGGCGGGCTCGCCGGGGACGTCGTCACCGACATCGTGCAGGGCATCGTCATCGTCATCGCGATCCTCATCCTGTTCGCGCTGATGGCAGCCGCGTTCGGAGGGCCGGCCGCCATGTGGGCCGCCGCGCCGCCCACCATCTGGAGCTTCACCGCGCCGGGTGAGAGCTGGATCGACCGGGTCGAGCTCTGGCTCATCCCCATTGCCGGCACCATGGTCAGCCAGGAGGCGCTGTCCCGCACGCTCGCCGCCAAGTCGCCCGAGGTCGCGCGGCGGGGCGCCTTGTGGGGGGCCGCGATCTACCTCACCGTCGGGCTGATCCCGGTCAGCTTCGGCCTGTTCGGCCCGCAGCTCGCCCCCGTTCTTGGCGTCACCTTCGGCGCGGATGAGGCGTACCTCCCCAGCTTCGCCACCGCCCTGTTCCCGCCGTGGCTGCACATCGTCTTCACCGGAGCGCTGGTGTCCGCGATCCTCTCCTCGGTCGACTCCGCCCTGCTTGCGGTCTCGGCCGTGGTGACCGAGAGCGGGTATCGCCGCCTTCGCCCCGACGCCTCCCCCCGCGCCATGCTGCGCGCCGCGCGGCTGGCGACGGTGGCGGCGGCGGCGGTCGCGGCGCTCCTTGCGATGCAGGGGGAGAGCCTGCGCAACCTCGTGCTTGATGCCGGAGCCATTGCCGCGGTGCTGGCCGTGCCGATCATCGCCGGCCTCGTCGGCTCCACCGCCCGCCGCGCGGCGCTCGCCGCGATCGTGGTGCAGATGGCGGTTCTGGGCGTGCTCGACTGGGGCCTGGGCGTGCCCGGCGCCTTCCTGTGGATGCTGGCGAGCGGGACTGCGACCTTCGCCGTCGTCGCAGCCCTGTCAGCCCGCCGCAGCACCGCGCCGCGCGCTGTTGGAGACACATGAGACACGGTCCAGGAACCAAAAACCGGCCCCCTCATGGCCCCGCTTAGGGGGTGTTCCCGCGCAGCCTTGCGATAAAGGCGTCCCGATCCTCGAACGCGGCATCATCCCCCTCCGCAGCCTCGCCCTCGCCCTCGTCCTCCCAATCCTCCTCGTCGTATTCCTCGTAGTCCTCGTCGTCCCACGCCATCACCACCGGCGGATCGAGCAGCAGCGCCACCCGCTCCTCAAACTCCGCCGCGATCTTGTGGACCTGATGCGAGCTTTCGATCCGGTCGAGCCGCGCGAGGTGAGCGAGCAGCAGCCGCCCATCGTAGCGGGTGCGGGTCGCCACCTCCTCGCCGTGATAGAACACTGTTTCCTGCACCCCGTTGAGCGCCCGGTCGGCCAGCACCTCCTCCACCTGCGGGCGGGCCAGCACCAGCGCCGCATCCCACAACTGCCGGAACTCGGTCGAGGCGCGCCGCATCCGGTACAGATGCGCGCGGCTCACCCCCGCCTGCTGCGCCGCCGCCCGGACATTGCCCCACTGCGCCAGCGTCTGCACGAACACCGCCTGCACCTCGCGCGACAGATCGGGGGCGAGGCCCGCCGGATCGACAATCTGCGTTGACGGCGCGGACGGGGAAGAATGATCGGACATAAGGCAGCTCCTCAGCAAAACCACGCCGCAAGCGGGCGCAAGGCGCAGGAGCGTATCAGCCGCAAGGTGCTGTAGGAAAATGAGAATCCGAGTGTTTTTGTGTTCCGCATGGGGTGTAAAGCCTGCGGCCCGACGATCCTCACCTTCAGGGGAGGGGGACCATGCGCAGCATGGTGGAGGGGCAAGCAAGGGCATGGCGAAAAGAAGCATCAGCGCCCATCACCCCCTCCCCCTGCGGGAGGGGAGCGAGACTTGGGTCTGCGCAGCAGGCCCTAGTCGCAGCCGGGAGGGGGGATTTTTGCGCCCTACCGCTGCGCTACTTCAGAGAACTCACCAAAATCACCAGATCGGCAAGCGCCCATCCCCACAAATCAACCGCTCATTGGCGAGCGTGACCGCGCGGATCTCCTCCGGCGTCTCAAGCTTCACCCCAATCCGCCCCGCATCCACATGGGCCTGCCAGCTGGCAATGAACGCCTCCCCACCCGGATCGCGCAGATCGGTTGGCCCGACAGGCAGCTTGCGGGACGGATCATAGGGCGACGGGTTGGTGAGATAGAGCTCGTGACACGTAATCATCCGCGCGGGTCTCCTGCGAGAGAGGACAAGTCGCACCGAACGGCCCAAGCCGCCGCGAAAACGCCTCAGCCGCGTCATGGCTCCGAGGAGCCGAGGTGCGCGGGAGGGTCGGCGCGGGCGGGAGGGTAGTGGGGTTTGGGGGGTGTAGGAAAGGGGGAGGTTTCGCAATTTACGAAGTTGGTATTGGCAAACGAACACCGCCATGCCACCTCGCCTTATATTCAACGTAAGGCGTTATCCGATGGCTAATATCCCCGAGCAAGCGAGCTTCTTTGATGACGATGGTGAGGACGAGAGTCTTCCCGTCGAGATACCCGTGCTTACTGAGGGCGCAAGCGATCAAGAAATCGAAGATTTTTTTCGGAAGGGCCGCTTAACTGTCCAGAAAGAAGAAAACAAAATTTTTCTTGCGTATGTAGTCGACTTTATAAGAACAAGGCAGTGGGGCGAGCTAAGGCCGGAATATCAGAGACGACTGCTCTGGGATCAGAAAAAGAAGTCTCGGCTTATTGAAAGCTTTCTAATGAATGTCCCTGTTCCACCAATATTCCTGTATGAACGGAACATTGGAGATTTTGAGGTAATGGACGGTCAGCAACGCCTAAATGCAATTATCGAATTTTTTGATGGCAAGCTAGAGTTAGAGGGTCTGGAAGTATGGAAGGCACTTAACGGCAGAACTTTTGGCAATCTGCCTCCATTGGTGAAAAAGGGGCTTGAACGGGCGACTATGTCGACGATTACGTTGACGCCTGAAGACGATGAAACTAACCCGTACGCACAAGCTCTTCGCTCCCAAGTCTTCGACCGGCTAAATACAGGCGGTGAGAAACTAAATGCCCAAGAACTTAGAAATGCACTTTATGGAGGACCATTTAACGAGCAACTCATAAAGCTCGCTGGATTGCCAAAGTTTACAGAAGCTTGGAGAATTCCTTCTCATAAAGAGCACACCTTATCTGATGGGACAGCAGATCCAGTATTAAGAAATCATAGCCTATATAAACGAATGCTCGACGTTGAAATCGTCCTGCGGTTTTTCGCGTTTCAAGACCCTGAAAAAATTTCGGGATCAGTGCGAAAAATGCTGGATGATACCTCGCGAGATGGCGCGAAATTGACGAAAGCATTGGCTGATAAAAAAGCATTGGAATTTCGTGAGACTCTTGACCTTGCGCATGAGGTATTCGGGGATCAACTCTTTAGGCTCTCACCAAAGGAAGCAGACGGTAAAACAAATCCATCGCGACCCTTGTATGACGCTGTAATGGTAGCATTCTTTTTGATGCGGCATGAAAAATCTGACATCCAAAATTCTGCAAACGAGATTAGGCATCGAGTTTTCTCGCTCACAAAGCAGGGCAATCCTAAATATGAAACTCTCGTAGGGAGGGCCAACACAGCCACCTCTATTAAGGAGAGAATAGGCCTCATAAAAACTCAAATCGAAGATTCACTATAGATGCCGCTCAACCGCGCAATCTCGCTGGCCGGGTTTGAAGCAGATATTAATGTGCTCCGCACGACCCATGGAGCTGTAACTGCGCAAAAATCTGCACTCGAAGCCATTGTCACCCAGCACAATACTGCAGACTTCCTGCCTAAAAATCTACAATATCAGACACGGCAAGCAGCATACAATAGCGCAATTGATCGACCAACGATAGATACTCTATTGCTAGTTGGCTTAATTGCCAGCTTCCAAAGATTTATAAAAGCCTTAGTTTCAGATGTCTTGGGCCATCATATGACTTCTCATATCCGATTTTCAGAACTCACTGAATATTTTCGGAATGCGTATCTTATCTCAGCAGCTTCTACCTATCGATTTAAGGCATCAGGCTCAGTCCGTGGCGTGGTGGTGAATTTCCAGCGGATTGAAAATTCGATCAAAGAATGCCTTAATGATGATGAAGGATATAGCCTCGAAGGTGAGGCAATCACATCGGAGATGGGTAACCCAACTCAACCTGCGATTGAGTCAATTTTTGAAAAATTAGGCCTTGAAAGGCCCTTTGATACTGCATTTGGCGCAATATTGCGTGAGAATGGCTGGTCAGAAGCGACAAATGATGGCGATAACAATCGCAACGCTTTGCGTAAGCTCGCAAAAACCATCGAACGCCGAAATGATGCTGTACACAGCTTCAGTAAGATTGTGTTTGAGCCAGAGGAGTTAAATCAGCTCTTTGACTTTTTTGAGATATTCGGACGATCTCTGTTTCGGCAAGTTGACACCCAAATCTGACGTGTATGCTTGGCAGGCATTCCCGCCGCTTTTGAAGTGAGACGCTCACCGCACCAGCAACGGCGCCAGATACTGCCGCGCCTCCTTTACCACCTGCACAGGTGCCCCCTCTGCGCCTCTCCTTCCCTCTGCGGTCTCTGCGTGAACCACACTGTCTTTGCCGGGGTGCGAGGGTGCGCAGGGCTTCGGGCGTCGTACACCCACCCCCGGCCCCGATACCTGCCCCGGCGGAGCCAAAGGCGTGGCGAAGCCACAACGCCGCGGTCAAGGGAGGGGGGCAGGAGCGGTCCGGGATTGCGCTGCCCTCTTCGTGTCTTTGTGGCTTTGTGTGAGAGAAAACTGCGGTTGCTACAGTCTGGAGGGGTGTACGGATCAGCCTCGCCTGCCCCTCCACCACCTTCGGTGGTCCCCCTCCCCTGAAGGGGAGGATTGCGTCTGCCCCTCCACCATCCTGCGGATGGTCCCCCTCCCCGAGCGAGCTCGGGGAGGATTACTTGGCGAGCAGCGGCGCCAGATATTGGCCGGTGAAGCTGCGCGGTTCCTTTACCACCTGTTCGGGGGTGCCAACCGCGACGATCTCCCCGCCGCGCACGCCGCCCTCGGGGCCGAGGTCGATGATCCAGTCGGCGGTCTTGATCACGTCGAGGTTGTGTTCGATCACCACGACCGAGTTGCCGCCCTCCACCAGCCGGTGCAGCACTTCGAGCAGTTTGCGCACGTCCTCGAAATGCAGGCCGGTGGTGGGTTCATCGAGGATATAGAGCGTCTGGCCGGTGCTGCGGCGGGCGAGTTCCTTGGCGAGTTTGACGCGCTGCGCCTCGCCGCCTGACAGGGTCGTCGCCTGCTGGCCGACCTTGACGTAGCCGAGGCCGACCTCGTTCAGCATCCGCATCTTCTCGCGGATCGGGGGGACGGCCTTGAAGAACTCCTCGGCATCCTCGATCGTCATGTCGAGCACGTCGGCGATGGAGTGGCCCTTGAACTTCACCTCCAGCGTTTCGCGGTTGTAGCGTTTGCCGCCGCATTCTTCGCAGGTGACGTAGACGTCGGGGAGGAAGTGCATCTCGATCTTGATGAGGCCGTCGCCCTGGCACTTCTCGCAGCGGCCGCCCTTGACGTTGAAGGAGAAGCGCCCGGGCTTGTAGCCGCGGGCGAGGCTTTCGGGGAGGCCGGCGAACCAGTCGCGGATCTGGGTGAAGGCGCCGGTGTAGGTGGCGGGGTTGGAGCGCGGGGTGCGGCCGATGGGGGACTGGTCGATCTCGATGACCTTGTCGCAGTACTCAAGGCCGGTGATGGCGTCATGCGCCCCCGCGATGACCCGCGCGCCGTTGAGCGCCCGCGCCGCGCCTGCTTGAAGGGTGTCGATGGTGAGCGAGGATTTGCCCGAGCCGGAGACCCCGGTGACGCAGGTGAAGGTGCCGAGCGGGATCTTGGCCGTCACGCCCTTGAGGTTGTTGGCGCGCGCGTTCTTCACCGTGATGTGGTGCCCGTTGCCTTTGCGGCGCTTGGCAGGGACGTCGATCTTGCGCTTGCCGGTGAGGTAGTCGGCGGTGAGGCTGCCCTTGGCCTTGAGGATCTGCTTGAGCGTGCCTTGCGCGACGATCTCCCCCCCATGCACCCCCGCGCCGGGGCCGAGGTCGACGATGAAGTCAGCGGTGCGGATGGCGTCCTCGTCATGCTCGACGACGATGACAGTGTTGCCGAGATCGCGCAGGCGTTTGAGGGTTTCGAGCAGGCGGTCGTTGTCGCGCTGGTGGAGGCCGATGCTGGGCTCGTCGAGGACGTAGAGCACGCCGGAGAGGCCGGAGCCGATCTGCGAGGCGAGGCGGATGCGCTGGCTTTCGCCCCCGCTGAGGGTGCCGGAGGTTCGGTCGAGGTTGAGGTAGTCGAGCCCGACATTGTCGAGGAAGCCCAGCCGCTCGTTGATCTCCTTCAGGATGGCCTTGGCAATCTGGCTTTGCTGTGAGGTCAGCTGCGCGTCGAGGCCGAGGAACCACGCCTTGGCATCCGCGACGCTCATAGCGACGGGGGTGGCGATATCGGTCTGGGCGATGCGGACGCTCAGCGCCTTTTCATTGAGCCGCTTGCCGCCGCAGGTCTCGCACGGCTGAGCGGTCTGGTACTTCGACAGCTCCTCCTGCATCCACGCGCTTTCGGTCTGCATCATGCGGCGGTTGAGGTTGCCGATGACGCCTTCGAACGCCTTGTTGACGGTGTATTCGCGGCGGCCGTCCTTGAAGGTCAGCGGCACCGGCAGCCCGCCCGTGCCGTGGAGGATGATGAGCTTCTGTTCGGGCGCGAGGTCTTTCCACGGCGTCGTCAGGTCGAAGCCATAAGCCTTCGCGAGGCTGGCGAGCACCTGCATGTAGTAAGGCGACGGCGGGTTGGACTTGGCCCACGGCACCACCGCGCCTTGCTTCAGCGTCAGCGCCTCGTTCGGCACCACCAGCTGCGGGTCGAACAGCATCTTCTCGCCGATCCCGTCACACGCGGGGCACGCGCCTTGCGGGGCGTTGAAGGAGAACAGGCGCGGTTCGATCTCTTCGATGGTGAAGCCGCTGACGGGGCAGGCGAACTTCTCGGAGAAGACGATGCGGTTGGGCGGCAGGCCTGCGCCCTTCATCGCACCGCCCTGCGCCTCGTCCTCGCGCCCCGGCACCACGCCATCGGCCAGATCGACATAAGTCAGCCCCTCGGCCAGCTTCAGCGCCTGTTCGAAGCTTTCGGCGAGGCGGGTCTCGATGCCCTCCTTCACCGCGATCCGGTCAACCACCACTTCGATGTCGTGCTTGAACTTCTTGTCGAGTGCGGGGGCTTCCTCGATCGGGTAGATCTCGCCGTCGATCCGCACGCGGGTAAAGCCGCTGCGCTGCCATTCGGCCAGTTCCTTGCGGTATTCCCCCTTGCGCCCACGCACCACGGGGGCGAGCAGATAGAGGCGCGTGCCTTCGGGCAGGGCCATCACCCGGTCGACCATCTGACTTACGGTCTGCGCAGAAATCGGCAAGCCTGTGGTCGGCGAATAGGGCGTGCCGACCCGTGCCCACAGCAGGCGCATATAGTCGTAGATTTCGGTGACAGTCGCCACGGTCGAGCGCGGGTTGCGGCTCGTCGTCTTCTGCTCGATCGAGATCGCGGGGCTCAGCCCGTCAATATGCTCGACATCGGGCTTCTGCATCATTTCGAGGAACTGGCGCGCATAGGCGCTCAGGCTCTCGACATAACGCCGCTGCCCCTCAGCGTAGATGGTGTCGAAGGCGAGGCTGGATTTGCCGCTGCCCGACAGGCCCGTCACCACGATCAGCGCATCACGCGGCAGATCAATGTCGATACCCTTGAGGTTATGTTCGCGCGCGCCGCGCACGGAGATGGTGGTAAGGCTCATGGGTGCAATCTGTTCCGGAAATGTTCGCGTGGGTCAAGGGCGGCACGGCGGGGTTATCCGCAAGGCACCACAGATGGGGACGGGCTATAGCGGGTGCAACGGGCGAAGCGCCTTGCGGTTTCCCGGCCCTTGCCGCAATGGCCCGAACCGCCGGACCCGAAAAAGCGAATCGAATTATGTTATGGTGGCACCCAACGGCATCCGGTTCGCACAGTTCCCGGGGCAAAATGCGTGCCGGCTAAGTAAGCCCTATGATTCCGCCGCTACTTTTCAATATGTTAAGTAGGCCTACAGAAAAACTGAAGTCGTCCGATCAGCGCGGATCAATCAGATGGAGGCTCTCTTTGCGGTTCCTCGGCCGGGTCCCTTCAGGGTCGCAACCTGGCTCTTCGCAAAGACGTGGCCGGGGGCCGGAACATGGCTGACAGGGTTACCCCTAACCCCCATCAGCCTGTTCCGGTTCCTCACCCACAATCAGCGCCTGCGCTCCGGGATCGCCGAGCCACCGCGCCCGCACTCCCCATCCTTGCGCAATCACCTGCGGCGCCAATGCGATGTTCGGCGGGCCGTCTGCGATCAGGTGCCCGTCCTTCATGACCAACACCCGGTCGGCATGGTTCATCGCCAGCCCGAGATCGTGGAGCACCACCACCACACCCTGCGCAGCCCCGTTCTCTGGCCGCGCGCAGGCCTTGAGGTGGGCGATCAGGCTGAGCTGATGCGCCAGATCGAGTGCGGCAAGAGGCTCGTCAGCGAGGATCCAGCGCGGCTCTCCGGCCAGCACGCGCGCGAGCAGCACCCGTGCGCGCTCTCCGCCCGATAGCTGGCTGACGGGACGATGGCGCAGCGGTTCGAGATCGAGCGCCTGCAACGCGGCTTCAATCGCAGCAGTCCCCCGGTCGCGCCACGGCAGGCGGCCCAGCGCCACCAGCGCCTCGACCGCGACGTCCCACGCGATGTCGGGTGCTTGCGGCAGATAGCCGATGCTCTGCGCCCGGACGCGCGGATGCAGACGGGCGAGGATTTCGCCATCCAGCGTGACGCTGCCCGAGGCAGGCGTGAGCAATCCGGCAAGCCCCAGCAGCAGCGATGATTTGCCTGCGCCATTGGGGCCAACGATAGCGGTGATGGTGCCGGGCTTGAGCGCGGCGGACAGGCCCGTCACGACCTCGCGCCCGCCGCGCATCAGCGCAAGCCTGTCTGCCGCCAGCATCTACAGCCGCCCTTGCCGCATACGCAGCAGCAGCCAGCCGAAAAACGGCGCGCCGATCAGCGACAGCGCGATGCCGAGCCGCAGCTCCGTCACCAGCGGCAGCACCCGCACCACGCTGTCGGCGGCCAGCACCAGACAGGCCCCCGCAAGCGCGCTTGGGAGGATCAGGCTTGATGGGAGGCGATTGGTGAAGGGGCGCACCAGATGCGGCACCACAAGGCCGACAAAGCCGATGATCCCGGCCACCGCCACCCCCGCACCCACGGTCAGCCCGATGCCGACCACCAGCAGCGCCAGCAGTCGGCGCGGCTCCATCCCCATCGAACGCGCCGCCTCCTCGCCCAGCGTCAGCGCGTCGAGGCTGCGCGCGGCGAGCGCCAGCACCGCGATCCCGGCGGCGGTGAGCGGCGCGGCAATCGCGACTTCCCGCCACGACCGGTCGGTCAGTGCGCCGTTGAGCCACATGACGATCTCGCTCAGGGCAAAGGGATTGGGGGCGAGTGTGATGGCGAGCGCGGTCAAAGCGCCCGCAAGGCTCGCCAGCATCAGACCCGCCAGCGTGAACAGCGCGATGCCGCCGCCCGCCCCGCCCGCAGCGTCCGACGATGTGCGCCCGGCGATCAGCGCGAGCAGCGTCATGCCAAGGCCTGCTCCGGCCAGAGCCATCAGCGGCAGGCTCCACGCGACCCATGCGGGCGGGATGGCTGTGCCAAGCCAGAAGCTCGCCACCGCGCCGAGAGCGGCCATCGGGGCAATGCCGAACAGGCCGGGATCGGCGAGCGGGTTGCGGAGATAGCCTTGCATCGCCGCCCCCGCTGCGCCCAGCCCTGCGCCGATGGAGATCGCCAGCACCGCGCGCGGCAAGCGCAATTCGGCAAGGATCAGCAGCGTGTTACCGGGGCCGAAATCGGCGGGCGCAATCCACACTCGCCCGGCCAGCAGCGACAGGGGCACCAGCACCGCGAGCAGCACCGCGAAGATCAGGCTGGCACGATTCATGGGCGGCGCTCCGCCTCAGCCCGGATTGCGCGGAGCCGTTCACGCGCCTTGGGGATGGTCGGCCCGCCGCAATAGATCAGCGAGGGATTGAAGTCGGCGATCAGCATCCGCTTGTATTGCGCTTCCAGCAGCGGGTGGCGCTGGCCGGGCGCATCGCCTGCGATCAGCAGCACGCTGGGTGGATCGGCGAGCACCCGCTCAAGGCTCACCCGGTCCGCCTGCCCCAATCCGCGCGCGGCTGCGTGGCTGGTGAAGCCCTCTTGGCGGAGCAATTCGGCGATGAGCGTCTGTTCGCCCGCGACAATCTCGCCCTCCTGCCACAGCAGTGCATCAATTGGCGCGCCGATTTTTGGCGGGGGAGCAGCAATGCTTGCGGCGAGCGCCTCGCCCTTCCCGGCACGGCCCGCGAGCGCGGCAACTTCGCGGACCTGCGCCACGCTTTCGGCGACGGTGGCGGGGCTGCCGAAGGTCGCGACGGTGAGGCCGGCTCGCTCCAGCGCGGTGCGGGTCGGCTGCGGCAGGAAGATCGAAGCGAGCACCAGATCGGGCTGAAGCGCGATCACCTCCTCCGCCGTCCCGCCCGTGACACCGTAGCGCTGCGCCACGCCCGCCGGGATCGAACTCCCGCCAGGATCGCGGCTGTAATGCGATAGGGCTAGAACCTGCTCCGGCCCCGCAATCTCGACCAGAATCGCATCGAGGCAGGGGTTGAGGCTGACGATCGTGGGGGTATCCGATTGCGGCCGCGCCACGGGAGCATCGGGCGCGCAGGACGACAGCAGCAGCGCCGCCGCCAGCACCGCCACTTTCCCGTTCAAGCTGATGCGATCCCGCGCCATATCCGGCCCCGGCGATAGGGCGGCGCGCACGCTGGTGCAACGAGTTAAGGTGCTGTGCCCACCTGTCCGGAAACGGGACGCAGGCGTCTGCCACCCTCGCCGTTGCCGCGCCGCGCGCGTAAGGCCTCGGACACCTTATGGCCCAGCTGCGCACCTCCTTCCCCTTCAAGGCCTCAGCCCGACACGGATGGACGCTGCCCGGCGGCGCCCTCCCCAGCAAGACCTGGCGCAAGCGCCTCGCGGTGCTGTTTGCCGCGATTGCCGTGCCCGCGATGGCCGCATCCGGCGGCGTGGGCACCCTGCCGGGCAATGCGATTGAAAGCACCGCTGCGCTCGCCACCCGTCAGGCTGCCGAGGCTGCCCTGCCGTTCGAGCGGCCGGGGATGAGCTTTCCGGGCTCAGCCTTCTTCTACATGGCCGACCCAGCCGGCACCGCGCTGGTCGCGCTGCCAACCGCCGATCCGCTCGCCTCTGGTGCGGAAAGCGGGCGTGAGCTGGGCGCGCTGATCGATGTCGGCGCGGCGGCGCGGCCGTTCTATTCGCCCGGCACCGGCATCACCCACGCCCGCGCGGCAGAATGCCTCGCGCAGGCGATCTGGTACGAAGCCGCCAGCGAGAGCGAGGCGGGGCAACGCGCCGTGGCACAGGTGGTGCTCAACCGCGTCGCTCACCCCTCGTGGCCCTCCAGCGTGTGCGGCGTCGTCTATCAGGGCTCGGAACGTTCGACCGGGTGCCAGTTCACCTTCACCTGCGACGGCAGCCTGGCGCGGCGGCCTTCGGGCGTCAGCTGGGCGCGGGCGCAGCGGATCGCGTCCGAAGCGCTGGGCGGCAGCGTCTATGCGCCGGTCGGGCTGGCGACGCATTACCACACGCTCTGGGTCAATCCCTACTGGGCCAGCACGCTCGACCATATCGGCAGCATCGGCGCGCACCGGTTCTACCGCAATCGCGGCGCGGGCGGGCAGGCTGCGGCGTTCAGCAACGCCTATGCGGGTCTTGAGCCGATGGTGAGCGGGCGCACGACCGCCGTCCCGGTCACTGCGTTCGCGCCGGTCACAGCCACGCCGGGCCGTCCGGTGATCGCCTACGAACTCGACCCCGTACCGGTGCGTCAGCAGGCCGCACGCGGCGGCGCTGCCAGGGCTGATGCTGCGCCCCTACCCCCCTCTGCGCCGAGTGAAGCCTATACCGGCACCGGAACCGTGAAGGCCGAATATGCCCGCGCCGGACAGTGGAAAGCCCAGCCGGGCGCGGCGCCCTCTGCGGCTCCGGCACCAAGCGCCAAGGACTAAGCGCAGGCCTCCGCGCTCGCCCGAAACAGGGTTAAGCTCTTCTAAACCCTGTTATCACACCAAGCCTTAGCGGCGGATCGCTAAAGCGTTCGGGAACGCCGCGCACCTGATGACGCGGCGACGATTACGGGAATTGCCGCGCTTCATGTCTGTTCGCTTTGCTTCTACCAATCACCCTGTTCGCCGTCTCGGCTGGCGCGCTGCCGGGCGCGGGCTGCTGGCTCCGGCGCTGGCACGGTCGGCCAATGACAATCGGCGGCTCGGGGCAGACGGTGTGGCAGAACCCGCTCCGCTAGACCCGCTCCTGACCGACGCGCTGCGGCATTTTGCCGTTCACGGCCTCGCCTCGGCCGAAGCCGCCGTGGATGCCGCTGCCGAAGCGGCCCAGCGCGGGGATGCCGATGCGCAGGGCCACTGGCTCGCGATCACGCGGATGTTCGACCGCCGCCTCGCCGCGCGCGCAGGCAGGGAGCTTATTCCCGCCTGAACAGCGCCCTGCCCTTACGGCACCTGCGCTAAGGGGTTCCCCCGATCGGCTGACCTGCTGCATTAATGCAATTGCGAACTGTTTGCAAAGATAGTTACCGCATCCGACCTTTTGACGGTTGCAATCCCATTTTGAGCGGCCTACCGCCCGGTTTGTAACGGGTGCCATGCCGCTTGGGACGGGGGTTGGCGCCAGCATTCTGTGCGCGTTTTTGTCGTCCCGATGATTAAGGGAAGGACGTCCAAACAATGGCCCGCAAGAAAATCGCCCTCGTCGGCGCCGGTAATATCGGCGGCACGCTTGCCCACCTCGCCGCGCTCAAGGGCCTTGGCGATATCGTGCTGTTCGACGTGGTCGAAGGCGTGCCGCAGGGCAAGGCGCTCGATCTCAGCCAGTGCGGCCCGGTCGAAGGCTTCGATGCCAGCATCACCGGCACCAATGACTATGCCGACATTGCAGGCGCCGACGTGGTGATCGTCACCGCAGGCGTCGCGCGCAAGCCCGGCATGAGCCGCGATGACCTCCTCGGCATCAACCTCAAGGTGATGAAGGCAGTGGGCGAAGGCATCCGCGACAACGCGCCTGACGCCTTCGTGATCTGCATCACCAACCCGCTCGATGCGATGGTGTGGGCGCTGCGCGAATTCTCGGGCCTCCCCGCGAACAAGGTCGTCGGCATGGCCGGCGTGCTGGACTCGGCGCGCTTTGCGACCTTCCTCGCGTGGGAATTCGGCGTCAGCGTCAAGGACGTCAACGCTTTTGTGCTCGGCGGCCACGGCGACACGATGGTGCCGGTGCTGAGCTACTCCACGATCAACGGCATCCCGGTCGCGGACATGGCCAAGATCAAGGGCATCTCGGAAGACCGCCTCGGCGAGATCGTCCAGCGCACCCGCTCGGGCGGCGGCGAGATCGTCGCGCTGCTCAAGACCGGCTCGGCCTTCTATGCCCCCGCCACGAGCGCCATTTCGATGGCCGAAGCCTACCTCTACGACCAGAAGCGCATCCTGCCCTGCGCAGTGCAGGTTGACGGCAAGTACGGCGTCGACGGGCTTTATGTCGGCGTGCCGGTGGTAATCGGCGCGGGCGGCGCAGAGGACGTGATCGAGATCAGCCTGACAGACGAGGAAAAGGCCAACCTCGGCGTCAGCGTCGATGCGGTCAAGGAACTGCTTGAGGCGTGCAAGGCGCTGGATAGCTCGCTGGCGTGAGCTACCTGCTCGCCTCGCTTGTATCGCTGCCGATAGCCGGTTTAGCGGCCTATCGCAGTCGCGCTGCGGGCTTGGCGATCGTCATTTTGACTGCGTTGGTAACCCTCCCCGTCGTTCTGCTTACAGGACTAGCGTGGCAGGCCGTCGCGTATTTCTGGGGTCCCGCCGCGCTCGGCTACCTGATGGGTAGCGGCATCCGGAAGCGGGAAGAGATTCAGGGCCTACGGGCTTAAGGAGAAAGATCGAATGTCCATCCTCGTAAACAAAGACACCAAGGTCATCACCCAGGGCATGACCGGCAACACCGGCACCTTCCACACCCAGGCCGCGCTCGATTACGGGACGCAGATGGTTGGCGGCGTGACCCCCGGCAAGGGCGGCACCACCCATATCGGCCTGCCGCAGTTCAACACCGTGCGCGAAGCCAAGGCCGCGACCGGCGCGACGGCCTCGTGCATCTACGTGCCGCCGCCGTTCGCCGCTGACGCGATCTGCGAAGCCATCGATGCCGAGATCGAGCTGATCATTTGCATCACCGAAGGCATCCCGGTGCTCGACATGGTCCGCGCGAAGCGCGCGCTGTCGGGTTCCAAGTCGCGGCTGATCGGCCCCAACTGCCCCGGCGTGCTGACCCCGAATGAATGCAAGATCGGTATCATGCCAGCCAACATCTTCAAGAAGGGCTCGGTCGGCATCGTCAGCCGTTCGGGCACGCTCACCTATGAAGCCGTGCACCAGACCACGATGGCAGGCCTCGGCCAGACCACCGCGGTCGGCATCGGCGGCGACCCGGTCAACGGCACCAACTTCATCGACGTGCTCGACCTGTTCCTCGACGATCCGGAAACCGAGTCCATCATCATGATCGGCGAAATCGGCGGCTCGGCCGAAGAAGAAGCTGCTGCCTTCATCAAGGCCGAGCGCGCCAAGGGCCGCGCCAAGCCGATGGTCGGCTTCATCGCCGGTCGCACCGCCCCTCCGGGCCGCCGCATGGGCCACGCGGGCGCCATTGTCAGCGGTGGTCAGGGCGGCGCGGACGACAAGATCGCGGCGATGGAAGATGCGGGCATCCGCGTTTCGCCCTCGCCTTCGCTGCTGGGGGAAACCCTCGCCGCGATGCTGAAAGAGCTGGCCTAATCGCCGTCTAGAATACCGGCCCCTCGCGACCCCGCGCGGGGGGCCATCCTTCCTCCTCCCCAGGAGTCCCATGATGGGCAACGAACCGCAGAACTTCATCCCCGCCTTCACCGATCAGGAAGGCCCGCAGCCCGGCCCTTCGTGGGCGAAGCGCGGCTGGCTCGACACGCTGGCCGATAGCGCGTCCGATCTGACCGCCGCGATGGACCCGACCGAGATGAAGCTCGCGGTCAAGGCTGCGGCGAAGGATGCGGGCAAGGCGATGGACCCCAAGGCGGTCGAAAAAGCCGCCGCTCTCTCCATCGCCGCGATGACGCTGGTGCGGCTCTATCGTGTGCGCGGGCACATGGCGGCGCAGCTTGATCCGCTCGGCCTGTCGGCACGCGAAGGTCCGGCGGACCTCACGCTCGAATGGCACGGGTTGGCGGGCAAGGAGAACGAGGACGTCTATGTCGGCGGCGTGCTCGGCATGGAGTGGACCACGGTGGGCAAGCTCCACCAGCGCCTGCGCGAAGTGTACTGCGGCAAGGTCGGCCTTGAATACATGCACATCGCCGACACCGAGGAACGCCGCTTCCTTCAGGACAAGTTCGAAAAGCCGGGCGAGACGATCCAGTTCACCCCGGAAGGCAAGAAGGCGATCCTCGCTGCCGTGCTGCGCGGGGAGCAGTACGAAGAATTCCTCGCCCGCAAATATGTCGGCACCAAGCGCTTCGGGCTCGATGGCGGCGAGTCCATGATCCCGGCGCTGGAAGCCGTCATCAAGCACGGCGGCAGCGCGGGTGTGCGCGAGATCATCTACGGCATGGCCCACCGCGGGCGCCTCAACGTGCTCGCCAACGTGATGGCCAAGCCTTACCGCGTGATCTTCCATGAATTTTCGGGCGGCTCGGCCAACCCCGATGATGTCGGCGGATCGGGCGATGTGAAGTATCACCTCGGCACCTCGACCGACCGCGAGTTCGACGGGATCTCGGTGCACATGAGCCTTGTGCCCAACCCTTCGCACCTTGAAGCGGTGAACCCCGTGGTGCTCGGCAAGGTCCGCGCGCAGCAGGCGATCCGTGACGATCTGGCGAAGAAGGAGCAGGTGCTCCCCGTGCTGATCCACGGCGATGCGGCCTTCGCGGGTCAGGGCGTGGTGTGGGAAAGCCTCTCGCTGTCCGGCGTCCCCGGATACGATACGGGCGGCTGCATCCACTTCATCATCAACAACCAGATCGGCTTCACCACCTCGCCCAAGTTTGCGCGCTCCTCGCCCTACCCGTCAGATGTGGCCAAGGGCGTCATGGCGCCGATCCTGCACGTCAACGGTGACGATCCCGAAGCGGTGACCTTCGCCTGCAAGCTTGCGGTCGAATACCGCCAGACCTTCCACCGCGACGTCGTGATCGACATGTGGTGTTACCGCCGCTTCGGTCACAATGAAGGCGACGAGCCCAAGTTCACCCAGCCGCTGATGTACGACAAGATCCGCGCGCACCCCAAGGTCAGCGTCGCCTACGAAACGCGGCTGGTGCGTGAAGGCGTAGTCGAACCCGGCACGCGTGACCGGATGGCGGGAGAATTCGTCGCGCTGCTCGAAGAAGAGTTCGAAGCCGGCAAGAACTACAAGGCCAACGAAGCCGACTGGTTCGGCGGACGCTGGGCGGGTCTCAACAAGCCGGCCGATCCGGAAACCGCGCGCCGCTCGGTCGAAACCGCGATCGAGCCCAAGATGCTGGATTCATTGGGCCGCGTGCTGACCGAAGTTCCCGCCGATCTGGACGTTCACAAGACGCTCGACCGCGTGCTCGCCGCCAAGCGTGAGATGTTTGCGACCGGCGAAGGCTTCGACTGGGCGACCGCAGAGGCGCTCGCCTTCGGCAGCCTGGTGATGGAAGGCTACGGCGTGCGCCTGTCGGGGCAGGACTCCGGCCGCGGCACCTTCTCGCAGCGTCACGCGGTGTGGGTCGATCAGAAGTCGGAGCGCAAATACGTGCCGCTCAGCACCTTGCCGCACGGCAAGTTCGAAGTGCACGATTCCACCCTGTCGGAATATGGTGTGCTCGGCTTCGAATACGGCTTTGCGATGGCCGATCCGCGTTCCCTCGTGTTGTGGGAAGGCCAGTTCGGCGACTTCGCCAACGGCGCGCAGATCATGATCGACCAGTTCGTCGCCAGTGGTGAGAGCAAGTGGCTGCGCGCCAACGGCCTCGTGATGCTGTTGCCGCACGGCTATGAAGGACAAGGGCCAGAACACTCCTCGGCCCGCCTTGAACGCTTCCTCCAGCTGTGCGCCGACGACAATATGTGCGTCTGCAACGTCACCAGCCCGGCGAACTATTTCCACCTGCTGCGCCGCCAGATGCTCCGCAGCTTCCGCAAGCCGCTGATTATCATGAGCCCCAAGTCGCTGCTGCGCCACCCTCTGGCGAAGAGCAGCCGCGCGGAGTTCCTCGGTGATCGCCAGTTCCGGCGGATCCTGTCGGACTCGACCACGATTGCCGACGAGACAGTGCGCCGTCTGGTGCTGTGTTCGGGCAAGGTCGCCTATGACCTGATGGAAGCCCGCGATGCCGCCGGGATTGACGATGTCTCGATCGTCCGCATCGAACAGCTGTTCCCCTTCCCGGGCGATCCGCTGGCAGTACGGATGCAGCGCATGACGAACCTTCAGGACGTGGTGTGGTGTCAGGAAGAGCCGCGCAACAACGGCGCATGGTTCTTCGTGAACGAGCGGATCGAGGATTCGCTCACCGCTGCCGGACACGCGGGCAAGCGCCCGATCTACGCGGGCCGCGATGCCTCTGCCTCGCCCGCGACGGGTCTCGCCAGCCGCCACAAGGCCCAGCAAGAAGCGCTGATCACAGCCGCGCTGGGGCTCTGAGCGCCCGCCTCTCTTCACACGATACCGAATCAAGTTTCAGGAACGCACCCCAATGGCCACCGAAATCAAAGTCCCCGCACTCGGCGAATCCGTCACCGAAGGCACCATCGCTGAATGGCTTAAGCAGCCCGGCGAAGCGGTCGCTGCGGACGAGCCGATTTGCAGCCTCGAAACCGATAAGGTCGCGGTCGACGTGCCCTCGCCGGTTGCGGGCACCATGTCCGAACACCGCGTGGCCGTGGGTGACACAGTGGAAGTCGGCGCGGTGATCGCGGTGATCGAAGCGGGCGCAACCGCCACCACCGCTGCGGCGGTGACGGCTGCTGCTGCGACGGCGCCCAAGGCGGACACGCCCGCTCCGGCGGTCAGCGAGGAAGTGCCGGGGGCGGCGCAGACCATGTCGCCTGCCGTACGCCGCGCGGTGCTGGAGCACGGCGTCGATCCCTCGACCATCAAGGGCAGCGGCAAGGACGGGCGCCTGACCAAGGAAGACGTGCTGGCAGCCGCCGAAGCCAAGGCCAAAGGCACTCCTGCCCCCGCACCTGCGCCCACACCTGCTCCGGCCGCTGCGGCGCCTGTCTCGACCGGCAGTGCGCGCGGTGAGGAACGGGTCAAGATGACCCGGATGCGCCAGACTATCGCCAAGCGGTTGAAGAGCGCGCAGGACAATGCCGCCCTGCTCACCACCTTCAACGATGTCGACATGAGCGCCGTCATGGAAGCGCGCGACAAGTACAAGGACCTGTTCGCCAAGAAGCACGACATTCGCCTCGGTTTCATGGGCTTCTTCGCCAAGGCCGCCTGCCTTGCGCTGAAGGATGTCCCCGCCGCCAACGCCTATATCGACGGCGACGAGATCATCTACCACGACTATGTCGATATCTCGGTGGCGGTCTCGGCGCCCAATGGCCTCGTCGTCCCCGTCATCCGCGATGCCGACAAGAAGGGCTTTGCGCGGATCGAACAGGACATCGCCGATTTCGGCGCGCGCGCGAAGGCGGGCACGCTGACGATGGAAGACATGAGCGGCGGCACCTTCACCATCTCGAACGGCGGCGTGTTCGGCTCGCTGATGTCGACCCCGATCATCAACCCGCCGCAGAGCGCCGTGCTAGGCCTCCACCGCATCGAAGACCGCCCGGTTGTCCGCAACGGCCAGATCGTGATCCGCCCGATGATGTATCTGGCGCTTTCGTATGACCACCGCCTGATCGACGGGCGCGAGGCTGTGACGGCGCTCAAGATCATCAAGGAAGCGATCGAAGATCCGACCCGGATGCTGATTGATCTTTAAGTTTACGCACTCCCGCGTCACCCCAGCGAAAGCTGGGGCCTAGGGTGGCACATCTTGCCCCCTGAGGCCTGAGATCCCAGCTTGTCCTGGGGCGACGGAGAAGAAGAATGGCTGAGAATTACGATTACGACGTCCTCATCATCGGTGCCGGCCCGGGCGGCTATGTCGCAGCGATCCGTGCGGCGCAGCTGGGGTTGAAGACCGCCTGCGTCGAAAGCCGCGCCACGCTGGGTGGCACCTGTCTCAATGTCGGATGCATTCCGTCCAAGGCGCTGCTGCACGGCTCGGAGCTATTCGACGAGGCATCGAACGGCCACTTCGCCACCTGGGGCATCACCGCCACCCCGACGCTCGATCTCACTCGGATGATGGCCGAAAAGACCAAGGCCGTGGGCGAGCTGACTGGAGGGATCGAATTCCTGTTCAAGAAGAACAAGGTCACCTGGCTCAAGGGCCATGCCGCCTTCGAAGACGCGCACACCGTCAATGTGGCTGGCGAGAAGGTCACTGCCAAGGACATCGTGATCGCGACCGGTTCGTCAGTCACTCCCCTGCCCGGTGTCACGGTCGACAACGCGGGCAAGCGGATCGTGGATTCGACCGGCGCGCTGGATCTGGATGAAGTGCCCGAACACCTCGTGGTGATCGGCGGCGGCGTTATCGGGCTGGAGCTTGGCTCGGTGTGGCGTCGTCTCGGTGCCAAGGTCACCGTGGTCGAATTCCTCGACCAACTGCTCCCCGGCATGGATGGCGACGTGCGCAAGGAAGCGCAGAAGGTGTTCAAGAAGCAGGGCATGGCGATGATGCTCGGCCACAAGGTCACCGGGGCGAGCGTTGCGGGCAAGACCGTCACCCTCACCATCGAAAAGTCCGCAGGCGGCGATGCGCAGACGCTCGAAGCGAGTCACGTGCTGGTCGCGATCGGCCGCCGCCCCAACACCGATGGCCTTGCGCTCGACAAGGCTGGTCTCAGCACCAACGCACGCGGGCAGATCGAGATCGACCATGATTTCCGCACTTCTGTGCCGAACATTTGGGGCATCGGCGATGTCGTCCCCGGCCCGATGCTTGCGCACAAGGCTGAAGATGAAGGCATCGCGGTGGCCGAGAACATCGCAGGCCTCACCGGCATCGTGAACCACGATGTGATCCCCAGCGTCGTCTACACCGCGCCGGAAATCGCAGGCGTGGGCATCACGGAGGAACAGGCCAAGGAGCGCGGGCTCAACGTCAAGGTCGGCAAGTTCCCGATGATGGCCAACAGCCGCGCCAAGGCCAACCGCGACACCGAAGGCTTTGTGAAAGTCATTGCGGACGCGGAAACCGACCGCGTGCTGGGCGTGTGGATCATCGCCAGCCTCGCCGGATCGATGATCGCCGAGGCCTGCGTCGCGATGGAATTCGGCGCGACCTCTGAAGATATCGCCTACACCTGCCACGCGCACCCGACCCATGCCGAAGCGCTCAAGGAAGCGGCGATGGCGGTGACGGGCAAGCCGATCCATATGTGATCCGGCAGAGGTGAGCGCCCGCGCCTTTGATCGCTGGCGGCTCACCCTGCCCTTGTTGCTCCCGTCATTGGGCGGGTTGGCATACCTCTACGCCTTTGAAGCACCCACTCGGCTGATCGCTGTCAATGCGGGCGCTTTGGCGTTGGCGGTGGTCTGGGTGCTGTTCGGGCGGCTACCGGCTGAGCGCAACCCGCGCCTTGTGCTGGCGGGCGGCACTGTATTGGCGCTGTTTCTCCCGCTGCTGACCGGGCCTGAAATGGGCGGGGTTGCCCGCTGGCTTCCCGCCGGTCCGGTGAGCCTGCATTCGGGCGCGTTGCTGCTGCCGTTCGTAACCATTATCGCCGCGCAAGAACGGGCCTTCGGCCCAGCTCTGCTCGCGATCGCAGGCGCGGCGTTGGCACTGCAACCGGACGCGGCGGTGGTGTTCGCTCTCGCGGCCGCGAGCGCGGTGTTGGCATGGCTCCATCGCAGTGCGAGCTTCGCTCTCGTCGCCGCCGTGGCGGTTTCACTGGCCGCCATCACCTTCGGCGCGGGCACGCTGGAGCCGCAGACCTTTACCGAGAACGTGCTGCCACACGCAGCCGAACGGTCGGCACTGAGGGCAGCCGCTTTGGCGCTGATGCTATTCGTCCTTCCGCTCTGGCATCTCGTCATCTTCCCGCAGACGCAGCGGGTCGAGGGCGCCGCGTTGGCCGCACTGCTTGTCGCACTTGGCGCGATGGCGGTCATCGCCCCCTTCCCCTACCCGCTGATCGGCTACGGCGCGGCGCCCATCCTCGGCTTTGGGCTCGCCCTCGGCGCAACCGGGCGCAAGGCTGGCCATAGCGCTCGCAATCTGCCAACATCCTGATCTGTTGAGACAACGCCCGAAAGCAGGCGAGAAGGGGCGTCAGTGAACGCGGTTCGCAGAGCCATGACCGCATTGGCAGCCGCCAGCTTGATCTTGCTGGTGGGCTGCGGCGCGTCCGACGATACCGCCTCCGTTGCACCGCCGCGCGCTAACGATCCGATCATCTTCCCCCAGCAGGCATCGCAGATCGCGGTCGACCTGAAGCTCGATCTGGCTGAACTCGAACGCACGCTCGAACGCGAACTGCCGCGCGAATTGTGGCAGATTGACCGTCCGGGGAGCGAATGTGTCGCCTCCCAGAAGGTCGATCTGGCGCTGTTCAAGGTCAAATCGCCCAAGATTGAATGCCACATTGTTGGTAAGGTCACGCGCGGCAGGCTGCGGCTGAGTGGCAAAGGCGAGGTGCTGACGGTCAATTTGCCAGTCAAGGGCACACTGGCGGCGCGTGATGTCGCCGGGATGTTCAAGGGCGAGACCGGCACAGGCGCGGCCGAAGTCGCGCTGTCACTGCGACTTGATCTGACGCCGGACTGGAAACTCGCCAGCACCGCAAAGCTCGATTACCGCTGGACGCGCCAGCCTGGGATCGACTTCCTCGGGCGGCGGATCACCTTCACCAGCGAAGCCGACCGCGAGCTGCGCCCCGTCAAGCGCGAGGTCGAACGCATTGTCGCGCGCGAACTGGCCCGCCTGCCGGTCAAGGCAACCGCGCAGGATGGCTGGACCAAGGCGCACGGCGTGTTCGTGCTCAACCGCGAGAACCCGGCAGTGTGGGGGCGTATGACGCCGCAGCGGTTCCGGTTCGGAGGTTATACGGTGAGCGGGCGTGAGCTGGTGCTGCGTCTGGGGCTTGATGCCATGTTTGAAAGCTTCGTCGGCATGAAGCCCGATGCGCCCGAGCCTGCCCCGCTTCCCCCGCTGGCGCGGCGCGACAAGGCGCAGGCCAAGTCCATCCTGCACGTGCCGGTGGTGGCCGACTACGCGGTGCTTGAGCCGGTGATCGCCAAGGCGTTGGCCAAACGCGCCCAGCGGCCGTTTGTGATCGCGGATTACGGCTCTGTTACCGCGCAGTTCGACAAGATCACCGTCTATGGCACCGGCGAGGGCCGCATCGCGGTGGGGGGCGAGTTTACCGCCAACTCGGACCTGCCGGTGATCGAGCAGGCCAAGGGGATGATCTGGCTGACCGCGCGCCCCGTTAACACCCGCGGATCGCGCGCAGTGAAGTTCACCGAGGTGAGGATCACGGGAGATACCGACATCGTGGGCGAGGAATTCCTGTTCGCGCTCGCCAATTCGCCTGATTTCCAGGGCGCGATCACCGATGCGCTGGCGCAGAATTTCGAAGGCGACTTCACCAAGCTGCGCGGCAAGATCGACCGCGCGCTGGCGAAACGCACAGGCCGCCTCACCGATTACAGCATTACGATCGAACGGGTCGAGACGGGGATCATCACCGCGCACGGCCAGGGCCTGTACCTCCCGGTCGATATCACCGCGCAGATCGATGCCAGGCTCCGGCGGCTGAATTGAACAGCTAACTTTTTAGGCAGGGTTTTGCGCAGGCCTCTGTCTGGGTAGACCCCTGCCCGAGAGAGAGGAACGCACGCATGGCCTATCCGCAATTGACCGACAAAGCCGGGGTGCTCGCGACCGCGCTGGCGATCCGCACGCGCAAGATCAGCGTGGCCGAGGCGGTCGATGCGGCGATCACCCGGGCCGGGCGGGATGATGCCGCGATTGATGCACTCGCCGTCCCCGATTTTGAGCGGGCGTACGAAACCGCGCGGGCAATGGACAGCGCGCCCCGACAGCTGAACCAGCCGCTGTTCGGCGTGCCGATGACGATCAAGGAAAGCTTCGACGTCGCCGGGCTGCCCACCACCTTCGGCCACCCGGAGTTCCGCGATCAACTTGCCACCCGCGATGCGGCACTGGTGCACCGGTTGAAAGCGGCCGGCGCGATCATCATCGGCAAGACCAACGTGCCGGTGGATCTCACCGATTGGCAAAGCTTCAACCCGGTCTATGGCCGCACCTCCAACCCGCATGATCCTGATCGCTCCCCCGGCGGATCGTCAGGCGGCAGCGCGGCAGCGGTGGCGAGCGGGATCGTGCCCGGCGACTTCGGCACCGACATCGGCGGATCGGTGCGGGTGCCGGCACATTTCTGCGGGGTGTGGGGGCACAAGACGACCTGGGGCCTCATCCCCAAGCACGGCCACGATTTCCCCGGCATGTCGCGCCGCGACGGCTTTATCGCCGCGCATGACAGCCCGCTGAGCATCGCCGGACCGCTGGCGCGCAATGCGCCCGATCTTGCCGTGCTGACCGAAGTGGGGGCCGAGGTGCCGCTGCGCCGCCGTCCCAAGCCGCTGAAGGAATGCCGCCTCCTCGCGATCACTGTGCTGCCCAATGCGCCGGTCGATGCCAGCGTCATGGAGCCGACCGAAGCCGCGCTCGAAACCCTCGCCCGCGCGGGTGTGCGGATTGACCGGACGAGCGACCTTCTGCCCGATCAGGCGCAGCAGTATCGCCACTATCTCAAGATGATGAACGTGGTGATGGCGCGCGGCGCCCCTGCGCCGGACGGCAAACGCGCGACCGCGACCGACTGGTTCGACCTGCTCGACGCGCAGGCCGCGTGCATCGCGCAGTGGGAGGCGCTGTTTGCGGAGTATGACTTCGTCCTCGCCCCGCCCGCTCCGGTGCTGGCGGTGCCGCACAGTGACAGGGCAGTGTTCCGCGGGAAGCTGATGATCAACGGCAAGGAGGAGCCGGGCGGCAACGGGCTTGTCTGGGCCGGGCTGGCGACCTTCCCCAACCTGCCAGCCACCGTGCTCCCGATCGGCAGCGGCAATTATCTCGGCAGCGAGTTGCCCTGCGGGATGCAGGTGATCGGGCCGCGCTGGAGCGATCTCGATTGCATTGCGGCGGCCGAAGCCATCGGGAATATCTTGCACGGCTGAGCTGGCTTAGTCATGGCGGCGGCATGAAGATGCTCTCGATGCTCACCCTTGCAAAGTGGCACATCTGGCTTGGCTGGCTCGTCGGCGTGCCAATCGTGATGTGGCTGGCCACCGGCCTGCTGATGGTCGCGCGCCCGATCGAGGAAGTGCGCGGCGAGCATTTGCAGCGCGAAAGCCCACCCGCCGCACTGGTACTCCCCGGCAGCAATCTCGCAGCGCCCGAAGCGAAGCTCGCCGAGATGCGGGTGCAGATGCAGGGCGACCGTCCCGTCGCGATCCTCACCGGGCTGGATGGCAGCGTCCGCCGGGTCGATTTCGCGAGCGGCGCGGCCCTCCCGCCGCTGGACGCCACTGCTGCGCAAGCGCTGGTGGCGCGGGAAGTAGCCGGCGGCGATGCGGTGGAGCGCGTAACGCTGTTCCCCGCCGACCGCACGCCGTTCGATTTTCGCCGCCCGCTGGCGGTGTGGCAGGTAGCGCTGGCGGATGGCACCAATGTCTATGTTGGCCGGGATACCGGGGCGATTGAGGCGGTGCGCACCCGCTGGTGGCGGGCGTTTGACCTCGCATGGGGCCTCCACATCATGGACCTGTCCGAGCGAGAGGACACCAGCCACCCGGTCCTGATTATCTTTGCCGCGTTCTCGCTGACTGGCGCACTCATCGGCTGCGTGTTGATGTTCCGCCGCCGCAAAGCGCGCCCGGCCGCCAAGCCCTTATGACCCCGACTGTCCTCACCCCGATCCTCGACTGGCTCGACCTGGCAGGGATTGCGCTGTTCGCGCTGTCTGGTGCGGTGCTGGCGGCGCGGCTCAAGCAGACCTTTGTCACCATGGCGTTCTTCGCACTGGTGACGGGCGTGGGCGGAGGAACGGTGCGTGATCTGCTGATCCGCGCGCCGGTGTTCTGGATTGACGATCCGTGGGTCGCCGCTGTGTGCCTCGGCACGGCGCTGATCGCGTGGTTCACGCCAGTTCGCTGGTGGGAGGGCAAGGGCTTCGATTATGCCGACGGCGCGGGCCTCGCCGCCTATGCCGCCATCGGCAGCGCCAAGGCGCTCGCCTACGGCATTCCGCCGATCCCGGCGGCGCTGATGGGGGTGATCACCGGCTGCGTTGGCGGGATCATCCGCGATGTGGTCGCTGGGCGCCCGTCGATCATCATGAGCCCCGAACTTTACGTCACCCCCGCCGCGCTCACCGCCGCGTTGACGGTGGCGGGAATGCTGGCCGCGCCGCTGCTGGGCCTAAGCGACCAATGGGCTTGGGCGCTGGGATTTGCCTGCGGCTTTGCCCTGCGCACGGCGGCGATCCGCTGGGAATGGGGCCTGCCAAGCTATGGCGAGAGGGAGGGCGCCTAGGCCCCCTCCCCCAGTTTCGCCTTAGAGATCGCTATCAACGGTCTCGGGAATGACTTCGCCTGGAACCGGCCCGCCAGGATAGGCCGGCATCGCCGTCGTCGTGGCGCGAGCGGCCGGAGCCTGCGCCATCGTCATCGAGGCTTCCTGCACCGCAATGTCCGGGCGAACCGTGCCGCCGACCGACGCGCGGGCGTTGGCATAGCCCTGATCATCCCACTGCCCATTGGCGCGCAGGTCAGCGTCGCCAGCGGGTGCCGACGAATAGCCGATATCTCGGAACCCGTCGCCATAATCGATCGCGTCGATTTGGCCGCCATTGCCGATCCGGCACTGGAAGGACGCGCCGTTGAACAGCGTGCCGCTCACCAACCAGCCTGCGCCGGTGCGATCAACATTTTCGACCGTGTCGACCCGAACATCGCGCTCGATCCGGTCGAGACACTGGTTCACGGCGTTATCGAGGCCGGACGCCCCGGTGCCGCGCGGCGCGCTGGCCCGGCGATCATCGCGGCGGTCATCATAACGGCGGTCATCATTGCGCCAGTCGGAATCGCGCACATCGCGGTCGACGATCACGACATCGCGTTCACGTTCGCGGCGGTTGTTCGAGCTGACGATGGCGGCGATCCCGCCGATGATTGCAGCGCCGATCAGCACGTCGCCCGCATCAACCCGGTTGCGCCGCCACCCGCGCCGGTGCCCGCCCCAGCCACAGCCCCAGCGGCAGCCCCGCCATTCGGTCGTGGCGCTGACGGGATCATAGCGGCTGAAATCGAAGGTGCCCAAGGGCGCGGCGGCCAGCGCAGCGCCCGAAGGCATCGGTGCGGCGGCCGCAGGGGCTGCGATCATGGTGGTACCGGCAAGCGCGCCCGCCAAGGCAAGCGCGCGGAATGTCAGAGCCATTGCTGCTCTCTCCTGTTGCTATACGAGCGGCCACCAATCGCCCCAATGGCGGCAGGATTAACCGTGCGAGGCTTGCGCCAGGCTGAACCAACCGGGCCAAAACAAAGCCGCCCCGCCATCCCTGATGCGGGAGGCGGGGCGGCAGATTCACGCGCAGCCGTGAAGGAGACAGGCTGCGCGTAGCTCATTGGGGTCAGCGCAGGCCGCGGATGCCGCTGAAGTCAACGAACGGCGCGCCGCGGCTGTCGAAGCGGCAGGTGAAGTTGCCGCGATCATTGCCGCGGTTGTTCCAACCACCGCCCACATCAATCCGGCCCTTGACCCGGAAGCCATCGCGGGTGCGGTCGATATCGCGGATGTCGATCACGTCAGCAAAGCGATAGCCGCCAAAGCGTCGCGCCTGGTTCTCGGCTGCGCGGACGCAGCGATCCACCGCCGTGCGCGGGTTGCCGAAGCCGCCGCGATCCCAGCCACCACGGACGTCGCGGTCGCGGTCGCGGTAGTCATAGCGGCGGTCGTCGCGGTCATTGTCGAACGCGCCCGCAAGCGCCGCAAGGCCGCCGATCACGACCGCACCGGCGATGATCTCGCCCGCGCCGATCCCACCACGGTCGCGGCGGTCATCAGCCATAGCAGGGGTGGCAGAGGCCGCCGTCAGCGCAGTCGCAGCGACCGCACCGAAGACAAGCCGGGCTGCTTTGCCGGAGGCCAGCAGGTTGGTCTTGGTCGTCATCGAAGCATTCCTCGTCAGGCACCGCGGGCGGGATTGCTTGCGGTGTCGAGGATGCTTTTGCGCGATTCGGGGTGTTACGAAGCTGAATTGAGATGACAGGTTTTGTTAATATAAAACCCATCCAGTATGAACGATTGTCGCTTATTTGGTGGGAAGCGCCGCCAGCACGTCCCGTGTGAAAGCGGCGATGTCGAAGCCAGAACCTGCCGGATCTTCGCCCCGCCGGACGATCACGACACCCCGCGAAGGGACGATCACCACATATTGCCCACGGTTGCCGAAAGCGGCGAAGGTATCGGCGGGCACACCCCCGGAGCGGTTCATCAACCAGAACCCGGCCCCATAGCCGAATGCGCCGTCAGGCTGAGGGCCGCTTGGGGTCGAGACGTACTTCGCCCAGTCTTCGGGCAAAATGCGTTCGCCGGAAGGGAGCACGCCGTTGTTGAGGTAAAGCTGGCCGAAATCCGCAAGGTCGCTCGCCGTGCTCCAAACCTGCGATGACATCACGTGATCGCCGCGAATATCGGTCTCGGCCACCGTCTCCGCCATCCCTAGCTTGGCGAAGAACAGGTGCGGCGGGTAAAAGGACAACCATTGGGCGATCCCCTTGAGCGCCAACAGCGTGTCATTATTGGCATAGCGGAACACTGTTCCCGGCGCATGGAGCACGGGCCAATTCACCGCCGTCTCGTCAATGGTCGATCCGCCGAAATAGAGCGCATCGGTGCGGTTGCCCGGGGTGTCGGAATAGCGGCCGCTCGCCATGCGCAAGGCGTGATCGATGGTGATGGCATTGCGCGGATCGGTCCCCCCGCCGGCGGCCCAGTAATTGAGCGCGATGGGGTCCGCGACGTTCGCCTCGCCCGACTGCACCGCCGCCCCGATCAGCGTTGCCGCAATGCTCTTGGCGACGGACCATGTGCGCTGGGGAGTCTTCTCGCCAAAGCCGGGGGCGTAGGACGACTGCTCGCCCAGCCCGCCTCCGCTGCGGTTGAAGCGCACCAGCGTGGCGGTTGTGCGGGTACCGTCGCCATATTGCCCAGCGAGCGCGCTGGCGAAGACTCGGTCTAGCGGGTTGGGCGCCTTGGCTTTGCCGCGAGGCGCTGCCGAGAGGGTGCCTGTGCCGAGCGCTTTTGCATCGGGCTGTGCCGCCAAGGGCAGCGGCTGGTCGGGATTGCTCGAATCCTCCGGCGCACCGATCGGCAGCACCGAACAGCCCGTCTCTGGCCCGAAATTGGCTGCGATCCGTGGCGGCATGTCGTCTGCCCAGCGGACCGCCACATGGGCAATCTGGCCGCTCGGCCGGCGGACGATCTCGTAAGGCAGCGTGCCGATGATCGCATCGTGCGGCGCCTGAATGCCGGTTAGCTCCCATTGCTCGACGCTCTCGGGCGTGCGGGTTGCCCCATTGCGTTCGGCATTGGCAATCGCTCCGCACAGCATCAGTGCCTTGTATCCGGCCGCCAGCGCGCGGTCGTAGCGGGCGTCGAGCGCGTCCTGCTGGGGTTGCGCAGAAGCCGGGACGGCGGCGAGGAGCAACGTGGAGGCTGCAAGGACTGTGCGGATCATGGCTGCGACACTAGGCTGCGCGGCTCAAAAGGAAAGGGCCGGAAGCGTTTCCGCCCCGGCCCTTTCGCTAACTGTGCGCGTGACGCGGCTTACGCGTCTTCGTAGTCTTCAGCCGACTGCACCGGGCCAGAATCCTGACCCTTGGCCGCTTCGTCGCGGTCGACGAGTTCGATGATCGCCATCTGCACCGCATCGCCAGCGCGCACGCCGGCGCGCAGCACGCGGGTGTAGCCGCCTTCGCGGTCCGAATAACGCTCGGCCAGAACTTCGAACAGCTTCTTCAGCTGCGCTTCGTCACCCAGACGGCTCATGGCGAGACGACGGTTCGAAAGCCCGCCACGCTTGGCCAGCGTGATCAGCTTTTCGAGATAGGGGCGCAGTTCCTTCGCCTTCGGCAGCGTGGTCTTGATCTGCTCGTGCTTGATAAGCGCGGCAGCCATGTTGCGGAACAGGGCGTTACGGTGACCCGTCTTGCGGCCCAGCTTGCGGCCCGAAATACCATGACGCATTGTGTTTCATCCTTCGTTCGTAGGGAGCCCGTGCAAGGTAGCTCCATCCTGGCCGGAAAGGGTCCGACCTGCCCATGATCCTCCCCGAGCTTGTCTCGGGGAGGTGGCAGCGCCGCGAGGCGCTGACGGAGGGGCACCCCTCCACCACCCGCTGCGCGGGCGGTCCCCCTCCCCGAGCGAGCTCGGGGAGGATGTCAATCAGCCCAAGAGTTCTTGTTCGAGCTTCTTGGCCATCTCTTCGATGTTCTCGGGCGGCCAGCCCGGGATATCCATGCCGAGACGCAGGCCCATGCTGGACAGCACTTCCTTGATCTCGTTGAGCGACTTGCGGCCGAAGTTCGGCGTGCGCAGCATCTCGGCTTCGGTCTTCTGAACCAGATCGCCGATGTAGATGATGTTGTCGTTCTTGAGGCAATTGGCCGAACGCACCGACAGTTCCAACTCGTCCACCTTCTTGAGCAGGTAACGATTGAGCTGGTTGGCGTCGCTTTCTTCCGGCTGAACGGCGTGGCCGATCATGGTGCCGACCGGCTGCGGGATGCCATCTTCGAAGTGGACGAACAGCGTCAGCTGGTCCTGAAGAATGCGCGCGGCATAGGCCACGGCGTCTTCCGGGGTGACAGTGCCATCGGTTTCGACGGTCAGCGAGAGCTTGTCATAGTCAAGCTCCTGCCCGACGCGGGCGTTCTCGACCTTGTAGCTCACCTGACGGACGGGCGAGTACAGCGAGTCGACCGGGATCAGGCCGATCGGCGCATCGGCCGGACGGTTCTGCACGGCAGGCGAGTAGCCCTTCCCAGTGTCAGCGGTCAGCTCCATGTTGAGCGTCGCGCCTTCATCGAGCTGACAGATCACCAGATCCTTGTTCATCACTTCGATGTCGCCGGTGACAGCAATATCGCCAGCCTTGACCGCGCCCGGGCCAGTGGCCGAAAGCTGCAAACGCTTGGGGCCTTCGCCTTCCATGCGCAGCGCGATCTGCTTCACGTTCAGCACGATGTCGGTGACATCTTCACGCACGCCAGCGAGGCTGGAGAACTCGTGCAGCACGTTCTCGATCTTGATCGAGGTGATCGCCGCGCCCTGAAGGCTCGACAGCAGCACCCGGCGCAACGCGTTGCCGAGCGTCAGACCGAAGCCGCGCTCGAGCGGTTCGGCCACGAAAGTCACCTTGCGCTGACGATCGCCGCTGTCCTTGATTTCGAGGGTGTTGGGTTTCTTGAGTTCCTGCCAGTTCTTGGTGTTGACGGACATGGATTTCCCCTAATGCGCCCGGAGGGGGCGGTTCAAACTTGGGCGGGCCAGATGCGGACGCGAAACGCGGCACCTGACCCGATCGGGCGGCGAGAGCGCGCAGCGCCCCCGCCATCCCGGCGGATCAGACGCGGCGACGCTTGGAGGGACGGACCCCGTTGTGCGGGATCGGAGTGACGTCGCGGATCGAAGTAATGTTGAAACCCACAGCCGCAAGACCCCGAAGCGCGCTTTCGCGGCCCGAGCCCGGACCCTTCACTTCGACTTCGAGCGTACGGACACCGTGTTCGGCAGCCTTCTTGCCCGCATCGTCAGCAGCAACCTGAGCAGCATAGGGAGTCGACTTGCGGCTGCCCTTGAAGCCCATCGCGCCTGCGCTGGACCAGCTGATCGCATTGCCCTGCGCATCGGTGATGGTGATCATGGTATTGTTGAAGCTGGCGTTGATGTGCGCAACGCCGCTGGTGATGTTCTTCTTGTCACGGCGCCGAATACGGCCTGGTTCGCGTGCCATCTTTATCTGTCCTCTAGATCGTCAGAAGGAAAAAGCGTGCAAAGGGGGTGAGCCCCGCTCGCTTACTTCTTCTTGCCCGCGATGGGCTTGGCCTTGCCCTTGCGGGTGCGGGCGTTGGTATGGGTGCGCTGGCCACGGACGGGGAGACCCGAACGGTGACGCAGGCCGCGATAAGCGCGCAGATCCATCAGGCGCTTGATGTTCATCGCGGTGTTGCGACGCAGGTCGCCTTCCACGGTGAAATCGGCGTCGATGGTTTCGCGGATCCGCAGCACTTCCTCATCAGAGAGGTCCTGCACACGCGCAGAGTGCGCGATACCCAGCTTGTCAGCGATCTGGACGGCGGTGGTACGACCAATACCGTGAATATAGGTCAGCGCGATGATCACGCGCTTGTTGGTGGGGATATTGACCCCGGCAATACGAGCCACTTATTTCTCCATGCTCCACAGGGACTTAGGCCATTTAAAGGCCACCCCTATCTCAACGCTCAATTCACTCTCATGTTCGCTTGCCGCGTGATTTGCCAAGTGGCAGGATCACAAACGGCAAAAAGCCCGGTTGGCACGCGCAAGGGCGATGCCTGCCGAACTTGCTTCGAACATGTCGAATGAGCCGCGCGCATAGGCTGATTCGCCCGGGCCGTCAACCGCAAGCCGAAGGACTGCGGACCGGTCGCAAAGCGGAACGCGGTCCAAGGCTTAGCCCCCAGCCCCGTCCCACTGCTCAACCATTGGCGCTAGCGCGGCGGCTCGTCCGCCAGATCCCTGAAAGCGTCCGCTACCGAAGGCGACTTGGGTGCGGGCTTGGGCGCTGGCTTTGGTTCCGGCTTCGGCGCAGCCACAGGCGCAGCAGGCTTGGCAGCGGGCGCGGAGACCGGCTTCGGAGCCGTAACTGGTGCGGACGTGGGGGCAGCGGGCTTCGGCGCGGGCATTGTGACAGCCTTCGCCGCTGGTGCTGTGGCTGGCTTCGCCGCAGCAGGTGCTGGCATAGCGGCGGGCGGGCCAGCGGCGGGTCTTGCAGCAGACGATGACGGCATTGCCACGACCCCCAACGGCTTCGTCAAAGCGGCGACCTGAACACCCATGACCCCATCGACCGCCTTGGAAATCACCGGCACTTCATAGCGCATCGGCCCACCGACATTATACTCCCATACGATCCGGGTGCCCTTGTCGACCTTGCTGATTGCGATGGTAAGAACCCCGGTCACCGGCTCGCTCTGGAGCGGACCGAGGTTACCCACCATCCGCAGCGCGGATTCCGGATAGGCCTGCACCACCCGCATATGCTCGACACTGCCTTCAAGGGTGAAGCGTCCCGGTTCGTCAACCTCGGGGATGGTCTCGCAGAAGCAGCCTCCGGCCTGGGGGACGAGGGTCAGGTTCTTCGAATTACCTGACCAAGTGTGTTCCGAAGTCCACCACGTTGCTGGCGAGATCAACGCGAGCCACACTTCCTTCGGGCTGGCCTTCACCACAACTTCGTGGCGCGAGACGAAACTATTGTCCGTCGCGCGTGTAACGTCGGCCGAGGCGGATACGCCCCAAGCTAGCGAGGCAAAGCCAAGCAGCGCCGTGTGCGCGCGCAAGTGAAGCTTCATGGCAAGACCCTCCCGTACGATCCGCGCCGGACGCTGAGCCAAAAGCGTGGGGGACACAAGTCCCGCTCGGCTCAGCTGGCGAGGATAGCGTCGATCTGACCCGCGACGGTGTCGATCGCGGCCATCCCGTCGATGCGCGAAACAATGCCGCGCGCTTCGTAGCCCGGCAGGATCGGCGCGGTCTTGGCCCGGTACTCCTGCATGCGCGTGCGCACGGTTTCCTCGTTGTCGTCGGGCCGACGCTTGAATTCGGTGCTGCCGCAGGTGTCGCACACGCCGTCAGTCTTGGGCGGGTTGGCGGTGTCATGATACAGCGCGCCGCAATTGGCGCAGGAGAACCGCCCGGTGATACGCTCAACCAGCGCGTCCTCGTTCACTTCAAGTTCGATCACATGGTCGAGGAGTCGGCCATTGCGCGCCAGGATCGCGTCAAGCGCGTCAGCTTGCGCAGCGGTGCGGGGATAGCCATCGAAGATCGCACCCGTTTCCGGCGCCATCGCGGCGAGTTCTGCGTCGATCAGATCGGAGACGATTTCATCCGAGACCAGCTCGCCGCGCTCCATCACTTCCTTGGCGCGGAGGCCGACCGGCGTGCCGGCTTTCACGGCGGCACGCAGCATGTCGCCAGTCGAAAGCTGGCGCATGCCATGCCGCTCAACCAACCCTGCGCTTTGTGTTCCCTTACCCGCGCCGGGAGGGCCAAGAAGAATGATGTTCACGAACCGTCCCCCAATATCGCCTCAGGTCTTCGCCCGGCGCGTTCATTCAGACTAGTGGGTTCAACCAAGCACGGACCTGCGTCAAGCCGACTAATGCCGGATATCAGCGCATCCGCCCCTTGAGCTTCGCCTTCTTGATGAGATCGCCATATTGCAGGGCCAGCAAGTGCGACTGGATCTGGCTGATCGTATCGACCGTCACGTTCACGACGATCAGCAGGCTGGTGCCGCCGAGGAACAGCGGAATCCCGGTCTGCGCGATCATGTATTCCGGCACCACGCAGACAACGGTGAGGTAGGCCGCGCCGATCACGGTGATCCGGGTCAGCACATATTCGAGATAATCCGAGGTACGCTTGCCGGGGCGAATACCGGGGATCGAGCCACCATTCTTCTTCAAGTTATCCGCCGTTTCCTCGGGGTTGAACACCACCGCGGTGTAAAAGAAGCAGAAGAAGATGATCCCGATCGCATAGAGCGTCATGTAGAGCGGCTGACCATGCGCGAGGTACTGGTTGAGCGCCTGTAGCACCGAATAGAAGCTGCTGTTGGTGTCAACCGAGCTGCCCGCAAACTGCGTGATCGTCAGGGGCAGCAGCAGCAGCGAGCTCGCGAAGATCGGCGGGATCACACCCGCCGTATTGATCTTGAGCGGCAGGTAAGACCGCTCCGCCTGCATCATGCCGCGCTGGGTTGCGCGCTTAGGATACTGGATCGTCAAGCGGCGCTGGGCGCGTTCCATGAAGGCGATCAGCAAGATCAGCGCAACCACCATCACCAAGAAGGCGATGATGATCCACGGCGCAATCGAACCGGTGCGGCCGCCTTCGAACAGGTTGGTGGCAAAGCTCGGGAACTGGGCCACGATGCCGGCCATGATGATCAGCGAGATGCCGTTGCCGATCCCGCGGCTAGTGATCTGCTCACCCAGCCACAGCAGGAACATGGTGCCGCCGACGAGGTTGATGACCGCAACAACGCGGAACATGTAGCCGGGGTTCACCACTGCGGCGAGACCGTTTTGCGCGGCGAAGCTCTCAAGCCCCACGGCAATCGCATAGCCTTGGATGATGCACAGCAGCACCGCGCCATAGCGGGTGTACTGGTTGAGCTTCTGGCGTCCGCTCGCGCCCTCTTTCTTCAGCGCAGACAGCGCCGGGTGCAGGGCCGAGGCCATCTGCACCACGATCGAAGCGGTAATATAGGGCATCACGCCGAGCGCGATGAGGCTCATGCGCTCAAGACTGCCGCCCGAAAAGGCGTTGAACAGGTCAAGGATGCCGCCGCGGGTCTGTTGGTACAGCTCGCTCAGGATCAGCGGATTGACGCCAGGCAGCGGCACGAAGCTGAGGAAGCGGAAGACAATCAGCGCACCGATGGTGAACCAGATGCGCTGCTTGAGCTCGGTCGCCTTGGCAAAGTTGCCGAGGTTCAGGTTGCTCGCGATATTGTCGGCGCGTGATGCCATGTCGTTCTGTCAGTCCTAGCTCTTGATCCGGTGGTGATGGCTGACCTGCAACCATCCCGAACCATCCAATGCGCGCCTATGCTGCAAGAGCTGACCCTGCATCAGAAGGGCCCATCCGGCGCGCGAGAGCGTAAATAGGGAGCGCGGGGGCACTTGTCGAACCCCCGCGCATCACCTTTTGTCGATTACTTCGCGCGTGCAGCCGCAGCGGTAGCCTTGTTAGCGTCGCGGCGAGCAAGCTTCTTCTCATGCTCGGGCGTCGGTGCAGCCGCCACTTCGACGCTGCCACCGGCCTTTTCGACCGCAGCAATCGCGCCCTTGGTCGCGCCAGTCACGGCGAAGGTCACCTTGGCAGTGATCTCACCCTTGCCCAGCAGACGCACGCCGTCCTTGCCATCACGCACCAGACCGACAGCACGCAGTGCGTCTTCGGTGATGGTGGCCTTAGCGTCCAGCTTGCCCGCGTCGATGAACTTCTGGATCATGCCGATGTTCACTTCGGCGTAGTCCTTGGCGAAGGGGTTGTTGAAGCCGCGCTTCGGCAGGCGCATGTGAAGCGGCATCTGACCGCCTTCAAAGCCCTTGATCGCCACGCCGGAACGAGCCTTCTGGCCCTTCTGACCGCGCGCCGAGGTCTTGCCCTTGCCCGAGCCGATACCACGGCCCACACGCATCCGGCCCTTACGGGCACCGGCATTGTCGCGGATGTCATTCAGTTTCATAGTCGTGCACTCGCTTTCGCTTTTGTCGCGCTGATAGAAAGGAAGGCCCCGACTGTGCGGGGCCTGCCTGAGTTTTAGTCGATCACCTGCACCAGATGCGGGACCTTGGCGATTGCGCCGCGCACCTCGGGGGTGTCCTGACGCTCGACGATCTTGTGCATCTTGTTCAGCCCCAGACCGATAAGGATCTGGCGCTGACTGGCGGGGCGACGGATCGGCGAACCGATCTGCTTGATCTTGATGGTTGCCATCTCGAATTACTCCACAATCGCCGCAGCGTCGGCTTCAGCCTCAACTGCGCTGGCCCCGCCACGACCCAGAAGGTCGACGACCTTCTTGCCACGACGCTGAGCAACCGACTTCGGCGAAGTCTGGTCGGACAGCGCATCAAAGGTGGCGCGGATCATGTTATAGGGGTTCGACGTGCCGACCGACTTGGTCACCACGTCAGCGACGCCCAGGCTCTCGAACACAGCGCGCATCGGACCACCGGCGATGATGCCGGTCCCCGGAGGCGCCGTACGCAGAGTGACCTTGCCCGCGCCAAAGCGGCCGTTGCCGTCATGGTGCAGGGTGCGGCCTTCCTTGAGCGGAACGCGGATCATCTTCTTGCGAGCCGCGGCAGTTGCCTTGGTGATCGCTTCGGGCACTTCGCGAGCCTTGCCGTGGCCGAAGCCAACGCGGCCCTGACCATCGCCAACCACGACCAGCGCAGCAAAGCCGAAGCGCTTGCCGCCCTTCACGGTCTTGGAGACGCGGTTGATGTGCACCAGCTTTTCGATGATGCCGTCATCTTCTTCCTGCTTGCCGCCGCGACGGTCATCGCGACCGCCACGACCACGTCCGCGATCGCCGCCACCGCCTTCACGGTTGCCGCCACGGCCACGGCCACGACGGCCCTGCGCTTCACCGGCATCGCCAGCAACTTCGCTGACCACTTCGGGGGTTTCGATGGTGTTCTCGTCAGCCATAATCAGAACTCCAGCCCGCCTTCACGGGCGGCATCGGCCAGCGCTTTGACGCGACCATGGAACAGGAACCCGCCGCGATCGAACACGACAGTGGTCACGCCCGCCTTCTTGGCAGCTTCGGCAATCGCCTTGCCGACCTCGACAGCGGCATCGACATTCGCGCCGCTCGCCTTGGCACCGAGCGTCGAGGCCGCAGCGACAGTCTTGCCGGCTGCATCATCGATGATCTGGGCGTAGATGTGACGGCCGGTGCGGTGCACCGACAGACGGGGCTTGCCACCGGCACGTGCACGCAGAGCGGTGCGAACGCGGCGACGGCGCCGTTCGAAAAGGGAAAGCTTTGCCATCTTATCTCTTCTTCCCTTCCTTGCGGAAGATAAACTCGCCCTTGTAGGCAATCCCCTTGCCCTTGTAGGGCTCGGGCTTGCGCCAACGGCGGATTTCGGCGGCAAACTGGCCAACAGCCTGCTTGTCGGTCCCGGAAATCTCGATCGTGGTCTGGTCCGGAGTCTTGACTTCAAGACCCTCGGGCACAGGCAGGTCGACATCGTGGCTGTAGCCAAGCTGCAGCTTCAGATTGCGGCCCTGCGCATTAGCACGGTAGCCGACGCCCTTGATGACGAGGACCTTGGTGAAGCCGTCGGTGACGCCTTCGACCAGGTTCGACACCAGCGTGCGCTGCATGCCCCAGAAGGCCCGCGCCTGACGGCTGTCATTGGCCGGCTTGACCGAGATCTCGCCCTCTTCGACCTTGTAGTCGATGAGGTCGGACAGACCCAGGGTCAAGGTGCCCTTGGGCCCCTTGACCGTCAGAGTGCCGTTGTCGATCGTGGCGGTAACACCGCCCGGGATCGCCACCGGCTTTTTACCGATGCGGCTCATCAGAACACCTCCGCCAGGACTTCGCCGCCGACGTTGTGGCTGCGTGCTTCGGCATCCGAGAGCACGCCGCGCGGCGTCGAGACGATCGTGATGCCGAGGCCATTACGGATCGTCGGGAGTTCCTTGGAACCCGAATAGACCCGGCGACCCGGCTTGGAGACGCGGGCCACGTGCTTGATCGCGGGCTCGCCTTCGAAATACTTCAGTTCGATCCGCAGCGCCGGATGCTTACCCGAATTGTCTTCGCTGTAGCCACGGATGTAGCCTTCACGCTGAAGCACTTCGAGCACGCTTGCGCGAAGGTTGCTCGCGGGCGTGAGCACGGAGTCCTTCTTCGCACGCTGGCCGTTGCGGATGCGGGTGAGCATATCACCCAGAGGATCGGTCATAGCCATTGTTCAGTCCTCACCAGCTCGACTTGGTCAGACCGGGAATCATCCCGCTGTTGCCGAGTTGACGCAGTTCGATGCGGTTGATGCCGAACTTGCGGTAATAGCCGCGCGGGCGGCCGGTGGTGGCGCAACGGTTGCGGACCCGGGTCGGGTTCGCATTGCGCGGAAGCTCTGCCATCTTGAGCCGAGCGACCAGGCGCTCAGTCTCGTCGAGGGACTCGTCATTCGCGATCGCCTTCAGCTTCTCGTACTTCGCAGCGTACTGCTTGACGAGCTTCTTGCGACGCTCATTCTTGTTGATGGAACTCAGTTTCGCCATGGACTTAAGCTCTCTTGCCTAGTGTCGTTTGGGGGAAGCGGCTCACGCCGCCTCCTTCTGTTCGGTTGCCTTTGCGCCCGGTGCTTCGCCCTGGAAGGGGAAGCCGAACAGACGCAGCAATTCGCGCGCCTCTTCATCGGTCTTGGCGGTGGTGGTGACGATGATGTCCATCCCGCGCACCTTCTCGATCTTGTCGTAGCTGATTTCGGGGAACACGATCTGTTCCTTCAGCCCCATCGCGTAGTTACCACGGCCATCGAACGACTTGGCGTTCAGACCGCGGAAGTCACGGATGCGCGGCATGGCCACGGTCACGAGACGATCAAGAAATTCGTACATACGTTCACGGCGCAAGGTGACCTTGCAACCAATCGGCATGCCTTCACGCAGCTTGAACTGCGCGATCGACTTCTTGGCGATGGTGATGACCGGCTTCTGGCCAGCGATCAGCGCCATTTCCTCGGCAGCGGTCTGGACCTTCTTCTTGTCCTGGCTCGCTTCGCCGACGCCCATGTTGAGCGTGATCTTCAGAAGCTTGGGGACTTCGAGACGGTTCTTGTAGCCAAACTTCTCGGTCATCGCTTTCACGATTTCCGCGTCGTACTTGGCCTTCATCCGGGCGGTATAATCAGCCATCGATGGTCTCCCCACTCTTCACGGCGACGCGGACCTTCTTGCCGTCCTTCATTTCGAAACGGACGCGCGTGGCCTTGCCGGTCTTGGGATCAGCGAGCGCAACCTTCGAGATGTGCATCGGGGCCGGGAACCGGTCGATGCCACCCTGGGGGTTGGTCTGGCTGGGCTTGCGGTGGCGGGCAGCGATATTCACGCCCTCGACAACAACCTTGCCGTCCTTCGGCATGACCTGAGCGACCGTACCGGTACGACCCTTGTCCTTGCCCGACAGCACGACGACGCTGTCACCCTTCTTGATCTTCGCGGCAGCCATCACAGCACCTCCGGAGCGAGCGAAATGATCTTCATGAAGCCGCGCGAACGCAGTTCACGCACCACCGGGCCAAAGATACGGGTGCCGATCGGCTCCTCGTTCTTGTTGACCAGCACGGCAGCATTGCTGTCGAAACGGATCACGGTGCCGTCGGGACGACGCACTTCCTTGCGGGTGCGGACGATCACGGCGCGATGGACATCGCCCTTCTTGACCTTCGCGCGCGGCTGCGCCTCCTTGATGGAGACGACGATCACATCGCCGACGCCCGCGGTACGACGCTTCGACCCGCCCAGCACCTTGATGCACTGGACGCGCTTGGCGCCGCTGTTGTCCGCGACGTCGAGATTGGATTGCATCTGGATCATTGATCCGTCTTCCTTCTCACTGGCTTACCAGGACACCCGATCCGACCGGGGCCTGACAGTTCCGATTACGCCTAATTCAGTTACCCGCAGCTGCCACGTCGAGGTCGGCTTCCACCGCCTGCACGCCGCCTGCCACAACCCGGTCCTTGACGATCCAGGTCTTGGTCTTGGACATCGGGCGGGTCTCTTCGATCCGCACCACGTCACCCACGGTGTATTCATTGGTTTCGTCGTGCGCGTGATACTTCTTCGAACGACGGATGATCTTCCCGTAAAGCGGGTGCTTCACCTTGCGTTCGACCAGCACGGTCACGGTCTTGTTGGTCTTGTCGGAGGTCACAGTCCCGACGAGGATGCGCTTGGGCATTGTGCTACTCCTTACGCCTTGGCGGCGGCGGTTTTGGCCGCACGCTCGTTTTGCAGCGTCTTGATCTGCGCGATGGTCCGGCGCACCTGACGGATGCGCGAGGGAGCCTCGAGCTGGTTGGTCGCAGCCTGGAACCGCAGATTGTACTGCTCGCGCTTCAGCTCGGTGAGCTCGGCGGTCAGCTGATCATCAGTCTTGGTGCGAAGGTCCGCAAAGTCGGCCATTATTCGCCTCCTAGGTGGCTGGTGTCGCCGAGACGGGCAACAACCTTGGTCTTGATCGGCAGCTTCATGGCTGCACGCTCGAACGCTTCGGCCGCGAGCGGGCCGGCAACGCCGTCGAGTTCGAACAGGATGCGACCCGGCTTCACGCGGGCTGCCCAATATTCGACCGAACCCTTGCCCTTACCCTGACGGACTTCAGCAGGCTTCTTCGTCACCGGCACATCGGGGAAGACGCGGATCCAGAGACGGCCCTGACGCTTGATGTGACGCGTGATCGCGCGGCGAGCCGCTTCGATCTGACGTGCGGTAATCCGCTCGGGCTCCAGAGCCTTCAGACCATAGGAGCCGAAGTTAAGGGTGGTGCCACCCTTGGCTTCGCCCTTGATCCGTCCCTTGAACTGCTTGCGGAACTTGTGCTTTTTCGGTTGCAACATGGTCTGTTACCTCAACGAGCCGGACGGACGCCGGAAGTCTGAGCTTCCATCATCAGGCGGTCCTGGGCGGTCGGATCATGAGCGAGGATCTCGCCCTTGAAGATCCACACCTTGATACCGATGATCCCGTAGGCGGTAAGCGCCTCACACTCGGCATAATCGATGTTGGCACGCAGCGTGTGCGCCGGAACACGACCTTCACGATACGATTCAACCCGGGCGATTTCCGCGCCGCCAAGACGGCCGCCGCAGGTGATCTTGATCCCCTCGGCACCGAGCCGGATGGCCGACTGCATCGCGCGCTTCATCGCCCGGCGGAACGCCACGCGGCGAACCAGCTGATCGGCGATGCCCTGCGCAACGAGCTTGGAGTCGATTTCCGGCTTGCGGATTTCAACGATGTTCAGCTTCACGTCGCTCGGCGTCATGGTCGCCAGCTTCGAGCGCAGCTTTTCGATGTCTGCACCCTTCTTGCCGATGATCACGCCGGGACGCGCCGCATAGATCGACACGCGGCACAGCTTGGCCGGACGCTCGATCACCACCTTGGAAACTGCCGCCTGCGGCAGGTTCTTCATGATGTACTTGCGGATCGCGACATCTTCCTTGAGCAGCTGCGCATAGTCACGCCCTTCGGCGTACCAGCGGCTGTCCCAGGTGCGGTTGATCTGCAGGCGCAGACCGATCGGATTGCTCTTCTGGCCCATCTTACGCCTCTTCTGCTTCGCGAACGACGATCCGCAGCCGAGAGAACGGCTTGAGGATCCGGGTCGACTTGCCGCGGCCGCGGGTGTGGAACCGCTTCATCGTCACCGACTTGCCGACCGAAGCTTCCGCCACGATCAACGCATCAACGTCGAGGTTGTGGTTGTTTTCAGCATTGGCGATTGCGGAGGCGAGCACCTTGCTCGCATCGCGTGCCATTGCCCGCTTCGAAAAGGCGAGAATGTTCAACGCCTCTTCAGCCTTCTTGCCACGGATCAGGGCGGCAACGAGGTTGAGCTTCTGCGCCGAACCACGGATCGTGGTGCCGACGGCCAGCGCCTCGTTATCGCCCACGCGGCGGGGTGCCTTTGCCTTGCTCATCAGCGCTTGCCCTTCTTGTCGGCAGCGTGACCGGGGAAGGTGCGCGTAGGCGCAAATTCACCAAGCTTGTGGCCGACCATTTCTTCCGAAACCGAAACGGGAATGAACTTGTGCCCGTTATAGACATTGAAGGTGAGCCCGACGAACTGCGGCAGAATCGTCGAACGCCGCGACCAGGTCTTGATCGGCTTGACGTTGCTCGCTTCCTGCGCGCTTTCAGCCTTCTTCAACAGGCTCAGCTCGACAAACGGACCTTTCCAGACGGAACGTGCCATCGTCTCTTACCTCTTCTTCTTCGCGTGACGCGAACGGATGATCATCTTGTCCGTCTGCTTGTTATGGCGCGTACGGGCACCCTTGGTCGGCTTGCCCCACGGGGTCACCGGATGGCGACCGCCTGAGGTCCGGCCTTCACCACCACCGTGCGGGTGGTCGACCGGGTTCTTCGCAACACCGCGGGTCAGCGGGCGGACGCCCATCCAACGCTTGCGGCCAGCCTTGGCAAAGTTCTGGTTGCCGTTGTCGGGGTTCGACACGGCGCCCACAGTGCCCATGCAATCGGCGCGCAGGTAACGCTGCTCACCCGAATTCAGGCGAACGATGACCATCGCGCGGTCACGACCGACGACCTGCACGTAAGTGCCGGCCGAACGGGCGATCTGACCGCCCTTGCCCGGCTTCATCTCGACGTTGTGGCAAATGGTGCCGACCGGCATCTGACCCAGCAACATGGCGTTGCCCGGCTTGGTGTCGGTCTTCTCACCGGCCACAACAGTGTCACCAACGGCGAGACGCTGCGGAGCAATGATGTAGGCCTGCTCACCATCTTCGTACTTCACGAGTGCGATGAAGGCCGTGCGGTTGGGGTCATATTCCAGACGCTCGACGGTCGCCGGCATGTCCCACTTACGACGCTTGAAGTCGATGAAGCGGTACTTCTGCTTGTGACCACCGGCGATGCCACGCGAGGTGACATGGCCCTTGTTGTTACGGCCACCGGTCTTGTGCTTACCTTCGGTAAGCGCCTTGACCGGCTTGCCCTTCCACAGGGCCGACTTGTCGACCAAAATCAGACCGCGGCGAGCGGGACTGGTCGGTTTATAGTTCTTGAGTGCCATTGTTCGTGTCCTGTCCCTTGGCCTCAGATACCGCTGGTGATGTCGATCATTTCACCCTCGGCGAGGGTGACAATGGCCTTCTTCACGTCGCTGCGCTGATAGGCCTTGCCCTTCCAGCGCTTGGTCTTGCCCTTGACCACCAGGGTGTTCACGGCGACGACCTTCTTGTCGTAGATCGCCTCGATCGCTTCCTTGATCTGGGGCTTGGTCGCCGAGTTGGCGACCTTGAAGACCACTGCGTTGTTCTCGGACGCGAGGGTCGACTTTTCGGTGATGTGCGGCGCGATGATCACGTCATAGTGACGCGCATCGACAGTCTGCTTCTTAGCCATTGAAGCGCGCCTCCAGCTTTTCGACAGCAGCCTTGGTCAGCACCAGCGTGTCGTGGTTGAGGATGTCGTAGACGTTGGCGCCCATGGCCGGCATCACGTTGATGCCCGGCAGGTTACCAGCAGCCTTCTTGAAGCCTGCATCAACCTGTTCGCCGTCGATCACCAGCACCTTGCCCGCAAAGCCGGCCTTGGCGAGGTGGCCCTTGAGGACCTTGGTCTTGGCTTCGGCGAGTGCCAGCGTATCGACCACAATGAGACCGTCCTTGGCCTTGCTCGAAAGCGCCATCTTGAGACCGAGCGCACGGATCTTCTTGTTGAGCGACTGCTCGAAGTCACGCTTGCGCGCGCCGTGGGCCTTACCGCCGCCGATGAAGATCGGAGCTGCACGGTCGCCGTGACGAGCGGTACCGCCGCCCTTCTGCTTGCCGAACTTCTTGCCGGTGCGGGCCACGTCCGAACGCTCACGCGTCGGGCGGGCAGTGCCGCGGCGGTTTTCAAGCTGCCAGGTAACGACCCGGTGAAGGATGTCAGCGCGCGGCTCAATGCCGAACACGTCGTCCGAAAGCTCGATGTCTGCGCCCTTGACCGCAGTACCGTCGATGTTCTGAACCTTGATCTTCATGGCTCAGCCTTCCTTGTTTTCTTGGGTGGCCGGAGCGTCGGTTTCGACGGCTTCGGTCACGACCACGTCTTCGGCGGCAGCTTCGACAACCGAGGGGGTCTCGTCAGCCTGCGGGGCCTTCTTGTCGAGCACCGCGCCGGGGAACGGCACGCCTTCGGGAAGCGGAAGCTTCACCGAGTCACGAACGAGCAGCCAGCCATTCTTCGCGCCCGGGACCGAACCCTTGACGAAGAGGAGACCGCGCTCAGCGTCGGTACGGACGATTTCGAGGTTCTGCTGGGTGCGCTGACGGTCGCCCATGTGGCCGGCCATCTTCTTGCCCTTGAACACGCGGCCCGGATCCTGACGGTTACCCGTCGAACCGTGGGCACGGTGGGAGATCGACACACCGTGGGTGGCGCGCATACCGCCGAAGCCCCAACGCTTCATGGCGCCGGCAAAGCCCTTACCCTGCGTGTGGCCGGTGATGTCGACCATCTGACCAGCGATGAAATGCTCGGCGCTGATGGTCGAACCAACCGGCACGAGGCCATCGGCGTTTTCGACGCGGAATTCAGCGACGCGCTTCTTCAAGCCGACATCGGCCTTGGCGAAATGTTCACGCTGCGGCTTGGCAACGTTCTTTTGCTTGGCTTCGCCAGCGCCGAGCTGGACGGCAAAATAGCCATCACGGTCTTCGGTGCGGTGCGAAACCACCTGGCAATCTTCCAGCGCGAGAACGGTCACAGGCACGTGCCGTCCGTCCTCCTGGAAGAGGCGGGTCATCCCGACTTTCTTTGCGATAACGCCGGTGCGCATCGTCAGTTACTCCTCAACAGAGGCACCCTACGGACCATCCGCAAGGTGCATGGCAGGCCACAGCGTCAGACGCCGCAGCCCAGTTCAGCCCAAATTATCATGCATCGCCCCGTCCGGGCTGAGTGCTCCTGCTGGCCGGGTGGCCGCTGGAGCGAGACGGGGGACGCAGCCCGGATGGTTTTCATCCGGCGGTATCCACCCTATCGTCAGGTGAGGCGCATATGGCCTCAACGATAGAGGCCCCTGCCGAAGCAGGGGCATTTCGGCTGGCTTAGGCCAGCTTGATCTCGACGTTCACGCCAGCTGCCAGATCGAGCTTCATCAGCGCGTCGACGGTCTGGGCGTTGGGCTGCACGATATCGAGCAACCGCTTGTAGGTGCGAACTTCGAACTGCTCGCGCGACTTCTTGTCGACGTGCGGACCGCGGTTCACGGTAAACTTCTCGATACGCGTCGGCAGCGGAATGGGGCCACGAATAAGAGCGCCAGTGCGGCGGGCCGTATCGGCGATCTCACCAGTTGCCTGGTCGAGAACGCGGTGGTCAAACGCCTTGAGGCGAATACGGATATTCTGAGCTTCCATGTCCTACTACCGATGCGAAAGAGCCAAGGAGCAACCGGTTACCCGGTATTTCCCAAAAACAAAGGCCGGCCCCGCTCAATTCCGGTTTCCCGAGAGCGGGCGGCCTTCTTCAAAACTCGTGACAGACGGGACGAATCTCGTCTGCGGATGCGCGCCTATACGGAGCGTGCGGGATTCTGGCAAGGCCCAAGTGGAAGGAAATTGCGCGTGGGTGAAATGACCACGCCCAACCGCCAAAACTGCCCTGCCCTCACCCCTAGTCGCGCGTCCATACTTAGGAACCCGCAACCACTTTTGCGAGGCATACGCCTCACACAAAAAGGCCCGGCATCTCAGATGAGCGGCCGGGCCTGCTTTGCGTTCAGTCAGCTCCCAGACGGGAGCAGAACCTTACTTGGTGATCTTGGCAACGACGCCCGAACCCACGGTGCGGCCACCTTCGCGGATTGCGAAGCGCAGACCTTCGTCCATGGCGATCGGTGCGATCAGCTTGACGCCGATCGAAACGTTATCGCCCGGCATCACCATTTCGGTGCCTTCGGGAAGGATCACTTCGCCGGTCACGTCGGTGGTGCGGAAGTAGAACTGCGGGCGGTAGTTGGCGAAGAACGGCGTGTGACGGCCACCTTCATCCTTCGACAGCACGTAAACTTCGGCTTCGAACTCGGTGTGCGGCTTAACCGTACCGGGCTTGCAGAGAACCTGGCCACGCTCGACGTCTTCACGGGCGACGCCGCGGATCAGGGCGCCGACGTTGTCGCCAGCTTCACCGCGATCGAGCAGCTTGCGGAACATTTCCACGCCGGTGACGGTGGTCTTGCGGGTGTCCTTGATGCCGACGATTTCGACTTCTTCGCCCACGTTGACGATGCCGGTTTCGATACGGCCGGTCACCACGGTGCCGCGACCCGAGATCGAGAACACGTCTTCGATCGGCATCAGGAACGGCTTGTCGACAGGACGGTCGGGCTGCGGGATGAAGCTGTCGACAGCTTCGATCAGCGCAATCACCGAATCCTTGCCGATGTTGTCATCGCGACCTTCGAGAGCGGCCAGAGCCGAACCCTTGATGATCGGAATGTTATCACCGTCAAAGTCGTACGACGACAGCAGTTCGCGGACTTCCAGTTCGACGAGCTCGAGGATTTCCTCGTCATCGACCTGATCGACCTTGTTCATGTACACGACCAGCGCCGGCACGCCGACCTGACGGGCGAGCAGGATGTGCTCACGGGTCTGGGGCATCGGGCCGTCAGCAGCGTTCACCACGAGGATCGCGCCGTCCATCTGGGCAGCACCGGTGATCATGTTCTTCACATAGTCAGCGTGACCCGGGCAATCGACGTGAGCGTAGTGACGCGCAGCCGATTCGTACTCAACGTGGGCGGTCGAGATGGTGATCCCGCGCTCACGCTCTTCCGGAGCCTTGTCGATGTTGGCGAAATCGACAGCAGCGCCGCCGTAGGTTTCAGCCATCACCTTGGTGATCGCGGCGGTCAGCGTGGTCTTGCCATGGTCAACGTGACCGATGGTGCCGATGTTGCAGTGCGGCTTATTCCGCTGGAACTTTTCCTTAGCCATTTCTCTGGTGTACCTTCTTGAATGAAACGATGTGTTCGCGGGAAAAACGGCGGTGCCCGCTGAATCAGGCGCCGCCCCTAGACTGCCGAAGCAGCTTAGGCAAGTTTCTCCTTGACCTCGGCTGCGACGTTGGCCGGAACCTCGTCATAGTGCGAGAATTGCATTGAGTAGTTCGCGCGTCCTTGCGTGAACGAGCGCAGTTCATTGACGTAGCCGAACATGTTGGCGAGCGGCACGAAGGCCTCGACCGCCTGGGCATTGCCGCGGGTGTCAGTGCCCTGGATCTGCCCGCGCCGCGAGTTGAGGTCGCCAATCACGTCACCGAGATATTCATCCGGGGTGATGACTTCAACCTTCATGATCGGCTCAAGCAGCTTGATCCCGGCCTTCTGAGCGACTTCACGCATTGCACCCCGCGCGGCGATTTCGAACGCGATCGCGCTCGAGTCGACGTCGTGGTACGCACCATCGGTCAGCTTGATGCTGAAATCGATGATCGGGAAGCCCACCAGGTGCCCGCTGGCAGCCTGTTCGCGGAAGCCCTTTTCAATCGCCGGGATGTATTCGCGCGGGATGTTCCCGCCCTTGATCACGTCTTCGAAGATCACGCCCTGGCCGCGTTCACCGGGGATGACGGTGACCTTGACGCGGCCGAACTGGCCCGAGCCGCCCGACTGCTTCTTGTGGGTGTAATCCACGTCAACTTCGCGGGCGAGGTATTCACGGTAAGCCACCTGCGGCGCACCGACATTGGCCTCAACCTTGAATTCGCGGCGCATGCGATCGACGATGATGTCGAGGTGCAATTCGCCCATGCCCTTGATGATGGTCTGGCCGCTTTCCTGATCGGTCGAGACGCGGAAGCTGGGATCTTCAGCCGACAGGCGGTTGAGCGCGATGCCCATCTTTTCCTGGTCAGCCTTGGTCTTGGGCTCCACCGACAGTTCGATCACCGGCTCAGGGAATTCCATCCGTTCGAGCACGATCGGCGCATTGGCAGCGCAGAGCGTGTCACCGGTGGTGGTTTCCTTCATCCCGGCGAGCGCGATGATGTCGCCCGCGAAAGCTTCGTCCACATCCTTACGCTCGTTCGCATGCATTTCGAGCATACGACCGACCTTTTCCTTCTTGTCCTTCACCGAGTTCAGGTAGGTGCCCTTGCCGAGCGTACCGGAATAGATGCGGATGAAGGTCAGGCTGCCGACGAACGGATCGTTCATCACCTTGAACGCGAGCGCGCTGAACGGCGCTTCGTCGGTCGCGGGGCGGCTGTCAGCCTCGTCGCTGTCCATCTTGACGCCCTGGACGTCAGGAATGTCGAGCGGCGAAGGCAGGTAGTCAACCACAGCGTCGAGCAGGGGCTGGACGCCCTTGTTCTTGAACGCCGAGCCACAGCACACCGGCACGAACGACTGGTTGAGCGTGCCCTTGCGGATCAGCGCCTTCAGCGTTGCGGTGTCAGGTTCGTTGCCTTCGAGATAGGCTTCCATCGCCTCGTCGTCCTGTTCGACGGCGAGTTCGATCAGTTCGCTGCGATAGACCGCAGCTTCGTCAGCCAGATCGGCCGGGATCTCTTCGTAGAAGAATTCAGCGCCCAGCGCTTCGTCCTTCCAGATGATCGCGCGGTTGTGAACGAGGTCGATCAGGCCCTTCAGATCGGCTTCGAGGCCGATCGGAATGTAGAGCACAGCCGGACGCGCACCCAGACGATCGATGATCGACTGGACGCAATACTTGAAGTTGGCGCCGGTGCGGTCGAGCTTGTTGATGAAGCACATCCGCGGCACGCCGTACTTGTCGGCCTGACGCCAAACGGTCTCGGACTGGGGCTCAACCCCGGCCACGCCGTCGAAGCAGGCCACGGCGCCGTCGAGCACGCGCAGCGAACGTTCGACTTCAATCGTGAAGTCCACGTGGCCGGGAGTGTCGATGATGTTGATGCGGTGTTCCGGACCATCGGCGACCGACCAGAAGCAGGTCGTGGCGGCCGAGGTGATCGTGATCCCGCGCTCCTGCTCCTGCTCCATCCAGTCCATCGTCGCCGCGCCATCGTGCACTTCGCCGATCTTGTAGGACTTGCCGGTGTAGAACAGGATCCGCTCGGTCGTGGTGGTCTTGCCGGCGTCGATATGCGCCATAATGCCGATATTGCGGTAGCGGTCGATCGGATGGCTGCGTGCCATGATGAATTCCTTGGTGTTGGAGAAGCGGCCCGGTCCTGCAAGAGGCCCGCAGCGCGCTCCATATAGTGATGATTGTGACAGCCGGAAGACCCTTCCCCCGGCTGCCCACAATCAGCGTGTTACCAGCGGTAATGCGAGAAGGCGCGGTTCGCATCCGCCATGCGGTGCGTGTCTTCGCGCTTCTTCACCGCGTTGCCGCGGTTGTTGGCCGCATCCAGCAGCTCACCCGACAGACGCGCTGCCATGGTGGTTTCCGGACGACCGCGCGCGGCGGTGATCAGCCAGCGGATCGCCAGCGCCTGAGCACGCTCAGGGCGAACTTCCACCGGCACCTGATAGGTCGCACCACCAACACGGCGGCTGCGCACTTCGACCTGCGGCTTCACATTGTTCAGCGCATCATGGAACAGCTGGATCGGGTCCGCCTTGGCCTTGGCCTCGACAGTCTGGAGCGCGTTGTACACGATACCTTCAGCGACGGCCTTCTTACCATCATACATCAGGTTGTTCATGAACTTCGACAGGATCTGATCACCATACTGGGGATCGGGCAGGATGACCCGCTTTTCGGGACGACGACGACGTGACATCTTTTGAATTCCTTCGGAATGCGCCCGGGCCTCCGCCCGGGCTTGCGGCTCCGGCCCGCTCCCCCTCCCGACCACCCAGATGCTACCCCGTAGGGTGATCGGGAGGGGGAGCGGTCCGGAGCCGGACCTAACCCTTACTTCGGACGCTTGGCGCCGTACTTCGAGCGGCTCTTGCGACGGTCCTTCACACCCTGGGTGTCGAGCACGCCGCGCAGGACGTGGTAACGCACGCCGGGAAGGTCGCGCACACGCCCGCCGCGGATCAGCACAACCGAGTGCTCCTGCAGGTTGTGGCCTTCACCGGGGATGTAGCTGATGACTTCGCGCTGATTGGTCAGGCGAACCTTGGCCACCTTGCGCAGCGCCGAGTTCGGCTTCTTCGGGGTCGTCGTGTAGACGCGGGTGCAAACGCCGCGCTTCTGCGGGTTCTGCTCCATCGCAGGGACCTTGGACTTGGCCTTCTGCGGAACGCGGCCCTTGCGGACCAGCTGGTTGATTGTCGGCATTAAGTTCTCACTTCACCTGATGAGGGTGACACCTAAGCCAGACGATGTAGGAGGAGAAGAATAAGCCAATTCGTCATCCCGGGCTTGACCCGGGACCGCTATCCGCAAGCGCATGGCCAGCGGCACGAGATCCCAGCGATCGCCGGGATGACGAAGAGACTGAAACGCTCCACCCGCATATCCGGCCCTTCGGCCACCGGGTTACTTTGACGATTGCCCCCGCGAAGGAGACGCACCGCCAATGTTCAGCTCAAACCGGGAATGACCCCGGAAGATGCGCGCCCTTAGGCGGGTTTGGGTGGAGGGTCAAGGGTGGGAGTTGGATGCGTCCAACAACCTAGCGTGTGGCACCGGGCGGCGTCCCACAACAGCGCGTCTGCTACTAATCCGGCGGCGCAGCCGCCGCAAGCGCGACTGCGCGCCGCGCCTTATGGCGCGTAAGTCAAGCGAAGCTGAACGAGCGAAGCGAGGACAACCGGACGGACGTCCGCCGCCCGGCACCTGAGGGCGAAAACAAACAGACTCGCGGCGCCACTACCCTCGCGTTCGTCATCCCGGCGAAGGCCGGGGTTAGGCTTGCTTCCTTGGCGACGGCGGGACTGGGTGGGGCATCAAGGATGGGACTATGCTTTCACTTGTGAATAGGTTCATCTGAAGGTTGAGTGCCCGGGTCAATCGAGCAATAAGCAGTTCGCAACCTTGGAACCCGTAGGCGCCATGAAAGATGAATTAAATGAACGGATATCCGTACCGATCGTTATTGATCGCTCATTTTTTGACGCGGTTGAACAACGGATCGGTGCGCTCCGCGCTCTCATACTTGAAGAGAGGTCAAAGAACTACGGCGTTACACTGACACAAGCGCAGAATTTCCTCGATGGCAAAGGTCGCACTGACAAATCAAAGATTTGGGAGCTTGAGAAGATCAGAGAAGCTGCCAAGTTTGTTTATGAGATTTCTTGGGAGAACGGGATAAGCTCAGTGCGGACAAGTTTGGATGAAGCGATCCAAACTCTCGAATGGGAAGCATCGAAGCCGCGCTCGATCAAAATTAGCATCGGTGCCTATTCTCCTAATCGAGCAAGCATTGAAGTCGATGGACAGCGCAACGAATTAGCTATCAGAGCAAGCGGTCCGAGGACTCAACTCTCTGCACTAATGGAATCGACCAAATCTTTAATTATAAATCATTCCCCTCAGCATAAACTGCTGCATCAGCCTTGGATGCCAACCTTTGTCGGTGGCGTTACTTTTGGCTCCTTCTTTATCGCATTGATAGTATTGTCATTCGAAGCTGGAAGATATGCTGTTCAAACAGATCCATACATTGGAGTGATGAGATTTTTCTTCACAATTGCTTTGATGTTTTTTGGAATTTTCGCAACCATTTCGGTTTCAAAAAGGTGGGGTCAGACGTTCCCCACTATCGAGTTTCCCTATGGCCAAGGACGTTCTGCTGCGCGCTGGAGAGTGGTGGTCGCCATGACTGTTGTTTACATTATCCTACCGATAATACTTAGTTTAATACCTTCTTTGGTCTTTAAATTAAGTGATAATAATCAATAATTTATTCAAATTAGGAATGTGGCCGATATTGGATGAAATTGGTGTGGTATGATAATTTTAACTCGATGCTAAGCTACCGCACCATATTGGAAGTAGTCTCAGTTGATGGTACCTCTGCGCACCACTTCTCTCTTGTAAATCGGTGCAAAAGCCCGGGGTGACAAAAAGGGGGGAAGGACGCCACCCCCTCCCCTCCGCGAGTCTGTTTGTTGGCGCCCTCAGGCGCCGGGCGGCGGACGTCCGTCCGCCTTGGCTTTCGCGCCATAAGGCGCGGCGCGCGGTCGCGCTTGCGGCGCTGCGCGCCGGTTCTGTGGCTTATGCGCCGATGGTGGCTCCGCCCCCCTCCCCCAGCCCCTCCCGCAAGGGGAGGGGAGAAGTGGCGGCTCCGCCTTCCCCCCCTTCCTCTGCGCCTCTCTGCTCCTCTGCGGTCTCTGCGTGAACCCCTCTGGCCCGTCGCGCCGCCTTCTTCGTGGCTTCGTGTCTTTGTGTGAAACCAAGAAAGCGGGCCCCCGGGTCAAGCCCGGGGAGGCGAAAAGGGGGGACGGACGCTGCCCCCTCCCCTCCGCGAGTCTGTTTGTTGGGCCCCTCAGGCGCCGGGCGCGGGCCGTCCGGCCCGCTTGGCTTTCGCGCCATAAGGCGCGGCGGCCGGTCGGCCTTGCGGCGCTGCGCGCCGGTTCATCGCGATACGCGCCGATGGTGGCTCCGCCCCCCTCCCCCAGCCCCTCCCACGAGGGGAGGGGAGAAGGGGTGGCTCCCTCTTCTCGTCATTGCGAGCCGCAGGCGAAGCAATCCATGGCCTGCCCTCGCCGCAGCCGCACCCTCGGTTCATGGATTGCCGCGGCGCCTGCGGCGCCTCGCAATGACGAGGTGGGACTGGCGGCGGGCGCTGACATCTCTGCGCCTCTCTGCTCCTCTGCGGTCTCTGTGTGAACCCCTCTGGCCCCCCGCGCCGCCCTCTTCGCGTCTTCGCGTCTTCGCGTCTTCGCGTGAAACCCAAGAAAGCCTAGCCCCGGATCAAGTCCGGGGTGACGAAGAGGGGGACGGACGCCGCCCCCTCCCCTCCGCGAGTTGTTTGTTTAGCCCCTCAGGCGCCGGGCGCGGGCCGTCCGGCCCGCTTGGCTACGCGCGAAAAGGCGCGGCGCGCGGTTGCGCTTGCGGCGCTGCGCGCCGGTTCTGTGGCATACGCGCGGTTGTGGCTCCGCCCCCCTCCCCCAGCCCCTCCCGCGAGGGGAGGGGAGAAGTGGCGGCTCCGCCTTCCCCCCTTCCTCTGCGTCTCTCTGCTCCTCTGCGGTCTCTGCGTGAACCCCTCTGGCCCGTCGCGCCGACCTCTTCGTGGCTTTGTGTCTTCGTGTGAAAGCCAAGAAAGCCAAGAAAGCCAAGCTCCGGGTCCCCGGCCTACGCCGGAGCAGGCAAGCCCGGGGCGACGAAGGGGGAAGGACGCTGCCCTCCCCCTGATGACGCGGGGGCTTTGCGGTTTCCTACTCCGCCGAAACCTGCAATCTCCCCGCGCGCCATGACACGCCAGCCCGTCCCCTCCCCACGCCTCGCGTCCGTAGCCGAACGGCACGGCGGCAGCGCTCGCGCGGGGGGCGGATTTTGGGTTCTGGACTGTGTCTCCGATGTCTCCAACAGCGTGTCAGCTGAACGGGGCGGAGGCGCGGCGGCGACGGCGCGGGGACTTGGGCCTGCGTGGGGGGTCAGCCTGCCGCCAGATACCCGACCAGCGCGCGCACCTTCTTGGATCGCCATTGCGGCGGGGGGGCGAGCAGCCAGTAGGCGCGGGTGCCGGGCTCGGGCTCGGTCAGGGCGGTGAGGGTGCCGCTGGCGATGGCGCGCTCGGCCAGCGCGAGGGGGAGGATCGTGCGCCCCATCCCCGCCAGCGCCGAGGCGAGCGCCTGTCCGGGCGAGCCGGCGCGGATGCAGGGGTTGATGCCATCGGGCAGCGTCATGCCCGGCCAGTCGATCCACGCCTCGCGGTACTCCGGCGCGGCGACGGTGACGCGCATGGCGGGGGCGAGTTGCACCCCCTGGAGCTCGCCCGGCCCGTCGACCAGCCGGATCGCGAGATCGAGGTTCGCCTCGGTGAAGTCGGCATGCTCGTCGGGTGCGAGGATGTACTGGACGCCGGGGGTGCCGGCCTGGAACTTGGCGAGGCGGGGGGCGAGCCACTCGGCGTAGAACTCGCGCGGGACGGCGATGGTGTAACGGTCGGAGGCCTGGCCCGCCTGCATCGCGGCGACGCTCTCCTCGAACCGCATGAACCCTTCGCGCAAGGGGTCGAGCCCGGCCTCACCCTCGGGCGTGAGTTCGAGGCCCTTGGAGGTGCGGCGGAACAGGACGACGCCGAGGACGTCCTCGAGCGCGCGGATCTGCTGGCCGACGGCGGCGGGGGTGACCGCCAGCTCGTCCGCAGCACGGGTGAAGGAGAGGTGCCGCGCGGCGGCATCGAACACGCGCAAGGCGTTGAGGGGCAAGTGGGTGCGCTTCACGGGCGGTGGATTAGGCCCGCTTTGCGCCTATCGCAAGAGTCAGCGCGGCGTGCGGCCCTCAGCCGTTTCCGGCGCGGCGAGCGGGAAGAACGGGATGCGCACCTCGGTCGGCGAGCCATCGGCGCGTTCGAAGGTGTAGAACCCCTCCATCGAGCCGAACGGCGTCGTCAGCGGGCAGCCCGAGACGTAGTCGTGGCTCTGCCCCGGCGTGAGCAGCGGCTGTTCGCCCACTACGCCTTCGCCATCGACATGGTTCACCATCCCGCGCCCGTCAGTGATGCGCCAGTGCCGGGTGCGCAGGCGCATGGCTTCGTGCGAGGCGTTCTCGATCCGGATGTGATAAACCCAAAACCACTTGCCCGCCTCCGGATGCGACTGTTCCGGCAGGTAGTTGACGGCTACCCGGACAGTGACCCCATCGGTCGTGGCGGCGTGCTGGAAAAACTCTTTCATATCGCCTCGCAAGTTAGCGATTCTTCGCCGGGTCACAAGGGGGGCAACGCGCTTAGTCCCAGCTGTGTTCCGAATGGCGGAGAGTTTTTGCCCCTCACCCGACCCAGACCCATCAAGGCGCGCTTGCGGCGGCGACCGTTACCGGCGCCGGATCGGGCGGATTGTGCTTCGCCAGAAACCCTGTCAGCGCCTCGTACCATTGCTGCTCGTTCTCTGAGGTCGAGAAGCTGTGGCCCTCATCCTTGATCACCAGCGTCTGCGGGCGCATCGGCGCTTCGCGGGTGGCCTTTTCGAACATGTTGTACTGGCTAAAGGGCACCACAATATCCTTGGTCCCATGCGCCAGCAGCAGCGGGCGGTTGAGCTTGGCCGCGTGGCCCATCGGTGAGACCGTCTTGACCTCAGCCACGCCCTGCCCGCGCACCCGGTCCCGCCAGCGCTTGTATCCGCCGCGACTGAAGGACTGGCTGTCGTAACGCAGCTGCTTCTCCAGATCGGTCACCCCTGCCCAACTCGCCGCGCAGCGGTAACGTTCGGGATTGCGCAGCACCGCCCACATCGCCGCATATCCGCCATAGGAGCCGCCGACCACACAGACCCGCGCCGGATCGGCAATGCCCTCCTTCACCGCCCAATCCATCGCATCGTCGAGATCGTCCTGCATCTTGCGCCCGATCTGCCCGGTGCCGAGCTCGAAGAACGCCTCGCCATACCCGCCCGACCCGCGGAAATTGGGCTGCAGCACAGCATAGCCACGGTTGGCGAGCAGCTGGACCTCGTCGTTATAGGTGAGCTTGTCGCGGATGCCGTAAGGCCCGCCGTGGGGCATGATGATCAGCGGCAGACCCTTGCCCTCGCGTCCGCGCGGCAGGGTGAGATAGCCGCGGATCACCGCGCCATCGCGCGCAGTGTATTGCATCGGCTTGGGGCTCGCGAGCGCCTGGAAATCGAGCGTGGGGCGGTATTGCGCAATTTCCTTCAGGATCTTGCCCGCCGGCTCGTACATATAGAGTACGCCCGGATCGGCCTCGTTCCCGGCATAGACCAGCATCCGCGAGCCGTCCTTGGCGCGGCTGGGTACCCACACCTCGACATCGCCGAGCGCCTTGCGCAGGGCCGCGTGCTGCTTGCGCACAGCGGGATCGAAGTAATGCACCTCGTCCCGGTCAGCGGTGTAATAGGCGGCGTAGGGCTGGCCGTCTTTCAGCCCGACACTGTCGATGTCCCATTCGGGGTGTTCGTAGATCGTCTCAAGCATTTCGCGAGTGGCGAAGTTGTAACGGCGTAGGCCCACGCGCCCGGTCTCGCCTTCGGACAGGACATAGCCTTCGTCCGATCCGCCGAGGATCTGGACCGCATCCCAATACTTGTCGGAGGTTTTCTCACCTTCCTTGACGCGGGCGACGAGCTTCAGCTCGCCGGTGGCGTCGGAACGGTAATAGACCTTCAGCCGGCCATCGAGCCAGCCCGCGCCCATCCGCACCACGCCGTTATTGTCGGCGGTCCAGTTCCACACCCCGTCGCGCGGCTGCTGGACAGTGGTGACCTTGCCGTCAGGCACCAGTTCGTGGCGCATGACCGAGGGGTAATCGTAGATCGTCTTCTGGATCGAGACGAGGATGTAGGAGCCATCCTCGGCATAGTGGATGACATTGTCGCCTTCGACCACATTGGTGCGGCCGAACAAGGGGCTCATGACGCCGGTGGTCACATCGACGAGGATCAGGCGGGTGTAGCGCACATCCTCGCCCATGAAGGTACCGGCGGTTGAGACCGAGAACAACAGCTTGTCGTCGCTAACCCAGTTGTACCATTCGAACTGGTCGGAAGGGTCCGTGCCAAAGGCATGCACCAGCTTACGGGTGGAAACTTCAGCGATGATGAACTGCGTGTTCCCGTCCTTGCGGCGGAGGTAGGAGAATTTGCTGCCGTCAGGCGAAAGCTTGCCGTCCCAGAAGGCCGAGCGCCCGGCGAAGTCCTTGATCGCGATCTGCGGCGGCGGGAGATTGATCGGGGTGCGCGCCGCTGCGGCAGCTTCCGGCACTTGCGCTGCATCTTGCGCCGCAGCACCTATGCTTGACGCCAGCATCAGACCCGCGACCAGCGCCAGTCCCTTCCGGAAAATTCTCTGCACGCGCCCCTGATCCCTTGCTTCCGCCCTGATTCGCCAAGCCTATGTTTTGGCGCACCAATGGCAAGCGGGATGCGATAGTGCGCGGGCGCGATGTCAGCCCTTGGCGAGCAGTTCCTCGATCTGGCCGAGGCGTTCTTTGCCGAAGAACATCTCGTTTGCCGCGCCTTTCGGCCCCACGAACATTGTCGGGATACCGAAGGCGCCGCGCGCGACCACCGCATCGGTGTTGGCGGCAAGGCCTTGCTTGACCGCGTCGGTCTGGGTGCGGGCGAACAAGTCAGCGGCGTCGAAGCCCGCCGCGGTGAGCGCCGCGCCGATCGCTTCGGGTGAGGTGATGTCGAGGCCGTCCTCCCAGATCGGGCGGAGCAAGCCTTCCACGAACTGCACCCCGCGCCCGTCCTGATCGGCGGCGAACAGCATCCGCTGGAGCGTGATCGAATTGAACGGGAACTGCGGGTGGAGGCGATACTTGCCAAGACCGTGCCGGGTGATGAAGCGCTGCATCTCCAGCATCGCGTATTCGTTTTTCCCCCTGACCTCGGCATCGCGGATCATCGGCGGGGCATTGCCGGTGAGCTTGTGCATCCCGCCGAGGAACACCGGGATCACATCCAGCTCGGCCTCGTAACGGTTGACGAGCTCGCGCAGCGGCCACCAGATCAGATAGGCGTTGGGGCTGACGAAATCGAACACGAGTTCAACGCGGTTGGCCATTGGTCAGGTTCCTTGTTGTTACGGAAGTGAAGGGGTTTCTCGCAGAGACGCAGAGGAAAGAGAGACGCGGAGGCGATCGTCTGCGCCGCAGGCACCAACACGCTTGATCGAATGTCGCGGCGGCCCCGATGCCTGAGCGCGGCTCCGCCGCCGGTGCCAACATCTCCGCGTCCCTCCTTCTTCTCCGCGTCTCTGCGAGAAACGAACTTTTCTACATCCCCGCCGCGCTAAGCGCCTGATCCATGTCCTCGACCAGATCGGCGATGTCTTCCAGCCCGACGTTGATCCGCAAGAGCCCCTCAGTCACGCCCATCGCCGCGCGCGCTTCGTCGCCCATGTTGGCATGGGTGCTGGAGGCCGGGTGACACATCAGGCTGCGCGCATCGCCGATATTGTTGGAGATATCGACCAGCTTCAGCGCATCGAGCACCGCAAAGGCGCGCGCCCGCGTGCCGACGTCTAGCGCGAAGATCGGGCCGGTTGCGTCCATCTGGGCCATCGCCAGATTGTGCTGCGGGTGGCTCGGCAGGCCGGGGTGGAGCAGGTGCCCGCCCGCCTTGGTGACGCGCGGTTCGAGGAACTCGCCCAGCGCCACGGCTTGTTCGGATTGCTTGAAGGCGCGCAGCGGGAGCGTCTCCAGACCCTTGAGCACCACCCAGGCGTTGAAGGCCGAGAGAGTCGGCCCGGTGTTGCGCTGAAACGGCATGAGCACCTCGTCGATCCACTGCTTGCTCGAACAGATCGCGCCCGCCAGCACCCGGCCTTGCCCGTCCATTAGCTTGGTGGCAGAATAGGCGACCACATCCGCGCCATATTCCATCGGGCGCTGCAACACCGGCGAGGCGAAGGCATTGTCGACCACGGTGGTAATCCCGTGCGCGCGGGCAAGGCCGCAGACGTACGCGAGATCGACGATATCGAGCGTCGGGTTGGCCGGGGTCTCGAAGAAAAACACCTTGGTGTTGGGCCGGATCGCGGCCTCCCAAGCGGCGTTGTCGGCGCTGTCGATGATGCTGACCTCGATCCCGAACTTCGGCAGCAATTGGTCGCACAGCCACCGGCAGCTGCCGAACGCGGCCCGCGCGGCGACCACGTGATCGCCTGTCGCCAGCTGGCACAGCAAGGCCGCCGTCATCGCCGCCATACCGGTCGCCTGCGTGCGGCAGGCCTCGGCCCCCTCCATCAACGCGATGCGTTCTTCCAGCATCGCCACGGTCGGGTTCTGGAGGCGCGAATAGGTCATGCCCTGCGCCGTGCCTGCGAACCGGTCGGCGACGGTCTGGGCGTCGTCATAAGTATAGCCCGAGGTGAGGAACAACGCCTCGCTGGTCTCCCCATGTTCGGAGCGCCAAGTGCCGCCGCGCAGCGCGCGAGTTGCGGGGCGCCAGTTTGCCGTGGCGGCGCGGTCCATGCCGGTGGTCTTTTTCATGGGCTTGGCCTCTAGGACGGCAAAAGCCCGCCCGCAAGCAGGCCTTGCTGCGCTGTATCGCCGTGGCCGACGGCGGTGAGCATCGCTGTCCCCTCGATCACGGTCATCAAATAGCGCGCGCCCCCTTGGGGATCGGGATCGCCTGCGGGCATCTGCCCTTCGAGCCAGCCGAGCAGCTCGCCCATCATTGCCTGTGCTGCCAGCTGGTATCCGGGCAGATCGCGCGCGGCGCCTGCAACAATCTCCCACCATAGCCGCATGAAAGGCTGCATCGCTGGCGCATCGCCGTGGGCGAGAATGCGGGCAACCACATCGGCGCGAGTCGCGGCACGCTCGCTCCCCATCGCGGCATCGAGCGCAGCGGCATAGACCTTGGCGATGTATCCCAGCAGGTCAACGATCAGCGCTTCCTTGGTACCAAAATGGTAGATCAGCATCCGGTCAGACGTGCCCGCCGCCTTGGCCAGCGGCCGCAGGCTCGCCCCGCCTAACCCATGCGCCAGCACATGCGCGGTCAGCAGCGGCAGCAGGCTGTCCTTGGTCATCGGGGGCTTTTTTGGAGCATTGGCCATGAGGCGCTTGTAGCGGCGGGAGGGGCTTGCTACAAGCGAACGTAGCAGTCGCTACATATCTGGAGGATCGCGCTCATGCCCACCGAACTCACCCCCTTTCTTGCGCTCGCCGGGGGCGGGCTGGTGTTTACCGTGGCCGCCGTGCTGACCATGTTGCTGCGTCCCGAGGCGCCGGGCAATGCGCTGCTGGCGGGCGCGCTCTCGGCAGGCTTTGCCGCCTTCAGCGCTGTGACCATCTGGGCCGAGGGCGTGTTCCCGGTGGTGCTCAATCACACCAGCAATCTGTGGGGCGTGCAGGTTTGGTGGGATCTGCTGTTCTCGCTCAGCGTCGCCTATTTCCTGATCCTCCCGCGCGCCAAAGCGCAGGGGATGAACCTAATCCTGTGGACCCTGTTCATTCTGGCGACCGCGAGCATCGGATTGCTGGCGATGTGTTCGCGGCTGTTCTGGCTGGAGGGACAGTCGACCACACGCGCCGCCTAATCGACGCTTGCTCTGGCGCGCGGCCCTCCCTAATCGCGCGCCATGGCCGAGGCGCAAGCGTCCCCCTCTCACCCTGCCCACTCGCCGCCGCATCCGCGTGATCCGCTGGCGTGGGTTCTGGCGCTGACCGGGCTGTTCGCCTTGCTGACCGGGTGGCGGCTGGCGATCCCCTCGATCCCCTATTTCGACGAGGTCCACTACCTCCCCGCCGCGCGCGAAATCCTCTCGCTGTTTACCGAAGGCCAGGGCGCCTATCTCAACCGTGAGCATCCGCTACTCGCCAAGCTTCTGATTGCGCTCGGCATGGGCGTGTTCGGAGACAACCCGCTGGGCTGGCGGATCATGCCGTGGCTGTGCGGGGTGCTGGCCTATTTCGCGGCTGTGCGAACGCTGTGGTACGCCAGTGCGGACCGTTTTGCCACGCTGGCTTTCGCAGCGCTGCTGGCAACCGGCTTCCACCTGTTCATCCACGCGCGCATCGCGATGCTCGACATGGTGATGGTCGCGGGGCTGTGTGTGGCCGCGTGGCAGTTTGTCGGTGCCTGCGCCCAGCCGGAGACCGGGCGGCGCAGGCTGGCTTTGACCGGGATCGCCATTGGCTGCGCCCTCGGGGCCAAGTGGAACGCGATCCCGCTCGCCATAGTGCCGGGGCTGACGTTCTTCATCGCCCGCGCGCTCGCCGGACGCCGCCGCCTGCTGCTCAGCCGCCGGGGCGCGCCTGTGCCGGGGGTGACGCTGGTCGCGGCCTTCGTGTGGCTCGGGATCGTGCCGCTGGTGGTGTATGCGGCGACCTTCCTGCCGGGCTATTGGCTGGCCGAACCTTTGCATCCCTCACCGCTCACCGAGAAAGGCCTCATCGGCTTCCACCGCGACATCTTCGCGTTGCAAAGCCAGCTGATGACCCCGCACCGCTACATGAGCACCTGGCCGCAATGGGTGCTGAACTTGCGCGGGATCTGGTATCTTTACGAGCCGATCGACGGAGCGCAGCGCGGTGTGCTGCTGATCGGCAATCCGCTGACGATGTGGCTGGGCCTGCCGGCGCTGTTGTGGTGTCTCGGCCGCGGGGTGTGGGTGCGCGATTGGGGGCGGCTGGGCGCAGTGATCGGCTACGGTGTCAGCCTGGGCTTCTGGATCGTCGCACCCAAGCCGGTGCAGTTCTACTACCACTATTTCGTCCCGAGCTTCTTCCTGCTCGCCGCACTGGCGCTGACGTGCAGCGACCTGCGCCGCTTGCCGCATGGCCGGTGGCTGGCGTGGGCCATTCCGGCGGCATCCGCGGCGGTGTTCGCGTGGTTCTTCCCAATCATCGCCGCCCTGCCGCTGGCGCGCGCGGACGGTTATGTCACGTGGATGTGGCTGAACGGATGGCGGTGATGGATCCGCTGGGTCTGATGCTGGTGCTGCTTGCCCCTGCACTCGCGGATGATCAGTTCAATTGCCCGCAGATCTCCGGGAAGGTGGTCGTCGACCAAGAAGCAATGAAGAGGGCGACGCCAACGCACATGGACCGGCTGGCACCATCGCCTTGGGTGATCGACTTTGTCTGCGCTGTCGATTCGCAAGGGCGTCTGACAGGATGCCGCTTCGCTTCGCGCCAAGAGCTAACCCCTCAACAGGATCAACTGATGCACCGCATCATGCCGAGGATGATGGCGGCAACGACCACCGATGTTCCCAACCAACCCTGCGTGGCGGGGAAACTGACTTTCGCTGTTCCGCTGGCGCCCGACGCAGGCAAGCAGCTCTAAAACCTACCCCACACAAAGCGGCTCGACAGGGCGTAGTTCCACACCGAGCCCACCACGATCCCCGCCAGCGCCGCCAGCACCCAGTGGATGCCGCTGCCTTCCATGAAGGTCGCAATCGCCACATTGGCGAAGGCCCCAATCGCGCAGGTTGCGATAAAGCCCAGCCACCCGCGCAGCAGCGCCACCGCTCCCACCAACCGCTTATCGCGATAGGTCAGCCAGTTGTTGAGCCAGAAGTTGAAGCTCATCGCCACCAGCACCGCTGCGGTCTGCGCTATCGCGAAACGCTCGCCCAGCGCGAACAGCAGCACGCTCAGCACAACGAAGTGCACCAGCACGCCGAACGCGCCAACGGTGCCGAACAGGGCAAAGCGGGTCGGGATTACCTTGCCGAGCGTCTTGTCATACAGCCCGGCGAGGAAATCGAACAGAATGGCGCGGTCCAGCTTGCTTTCTCCTTCGCGGCGGGCCGCGAAATTGAGGGGGAATTCCTTGACGGTCATCGGCGCGTCGGCGGTTGCGAGCAAGTCGAGCAGGATCTTGAACCCGATCCCCGACAGGCGCGGCACCAGCGCGCGGGCGGTCGTGGCGGGGAGCATGAAGTACCCGCTCATCGGATCGCTCAACTCCACGCCGGTGATCTTGCGGGCGAGCGCGTTGGCATAGGTCGACAGCTTCTCGCGCTCGGGCGCGGCCCATTCGGCGGTGCTGGCCCCTTCGGCAAAGCGGCTGGCGACGCAGATTTCGGCCTCACCCGATTTCAGCGCGGCGAGCATTCCCGGCAGCAGCGCTGGATCGTGTTGGTGGTCGGCGTCCATTACCGCGACATAAGGCGCTGCGGTCGCGCAGAAGCCTTCGATGGCGGCACTGGCAAGTCCGCGGCGCCCGATGCGCTGGATCACCCGCACGCGGGGATCGGTTAGCGCCAGCGCCCGCGCTTCATCCGCCGTGCCGTCGCGGCTGTCGTCATCGACGATGATCACTTCCCATACCGCCGCCGTACCGATGGCGCGGTCGATCCGCTCGACCAGCGGGCCGAGATTGCCGCGCTCGTTGAGCGTGGGCAGGATGATCGCGAGGTCGAGCGTCATGCCGTCACAGCCGCTCCCGCACCGCAGCACCGATCGCAGCTGTGCCGTGGCTGCCACCGAGATCGCCGCCGAGGATGCCGTCGGCGAGCGCCTTGGCCACCGCAGCCTCGATCCGCACGGCCTCAGCCTCCAGCCCGAAGGAATGGCGCAGCATCATCGCGGCCGACAGGATCGTCGCCATCGGGTTGGCCTTGCCCTGCCCGGCGATATCGGGCGCGCTGCCGTGAATCGGTTCATAGAGGCCGAAGGTGCCAAACTCGGTCTCGCGCTCGCCCAGCGACGCGCTCGGCAGCAGGCCGATCGAGCCGACCGCCGCGCTCGCCAGATCGGAGAGAATATCGCCGAACAGATTGCCGGTCAGCACCACGCCGAAGCGTTCCGGGTGGCTCACCACCTGCATCGCGGCATTATCGACATACATGTGATCAAGCGTCACGCCGGAGTATTCGGCAGCCACTTCCACCACCACATCACGCCACAACTGGCTGGTTTCGAGCACATTGGCCTTGTCGACGCTGGTAAGCGGCAGGCCCGAACTTGCCGCCGCACGGAAGGCGACATGGGCGATGCGACGCACTTCGCTATCGGCATAGGACATGGCGTCCCAGCCCTCACGCTCGCCTGCATCATTGGTGCGCTGGCCCTTGGCGCCGAAATAGACATCGCCAGTCAGCTCGCGCACGATCAGCATGTCGAGACCTGCGGCGATGTCAGCCCGCAGCGGCGAGAGGTGCTCCAGCCCCGCAAACACCCGCGCCGGGCGCAGGTTGGCGAACAGGCCAAGATGTTTGCGCAGGCCAAGGATCGCCTGCTCCGGGCGAAGGTGGCGCTCCAGCGCGTCGCAGGTCGGATCGCCCACCGCACCGAACAGGATCGCATCCGCCGCGCGCGCCATGACCAGCGTCTCTTCGGGCAGCGGGTGCCCGTGGCGATGATAGGCCGCGCCGCCGACATCGCCGGTAAACAGCGTCAATCCCGGCAAACCGAGCGCCTCCAGCACCGCCACCGCCTCTGCCGTGACCTCAGGGCCAATCCCGTCGCCGGGCAAGACTGCGATTTTCATGGTAACGTCTTTCACCCCATGCGCGCCAACCGTTCGGTCAGCAGCCTGCGCGCGCCCATAACATCGCCCTTGTGACCTGCAAGCAGGTAGTGCGAGAGTTGGCGCTCGAGTATCCCCAGCAAAGCGGCTTGCGCGGGCCAATCGGGCGCATCGGGTAGCGCCCCGCCGCCGTAGCCGAGTTCGCGCAGCAGCATCGTTTCGTAAGCGATCAGCCCGCTCACCCACCCGCGCGCCGAAGGGGCCACGGCAATCGCCCCCAGCAGAGCGTCGAGCGCTTCATAGAGGTCGGGATAGGCCTGACGTTCGGGCAAGGCAGTCGCTGAAAGCCCGCACACCCACTGGATTGCGGCGGCTGGCAACGGCTCGGTCATCAAGGCGGCGCGGGAGTGCTCCAGCTCCAGCCGCGCGAAGGGCAGCTGGTTGGCCGAACGGCTGGTGAGTTCAACCGCTACCCGGTTGCCCGGCACCATCACCGCGCGCATCTGCCGCCCGCGTCCGCCTGCGACATAGGCGGCGATTAGGCCATGCTCAGCCGTCAGCAGCCGCGCAATCGCCCCGGTCTCGCCCTGGTGGCGCGACGCAAGCAGAATGGCAGGCGCGCGCAGGTTCATGCCCGCGCAACCCGCTTACTTGGAGGTATTCAGGGCTTCCAGCGCAGCCAGCCGGGCTTCGAGCGCATCGGCCTGTTCGCGGGCCTTCTGGGCCATCGCCTTGACCGTTTCGAATTCCTCGCGGCTCACGAAATCGATCCCGCCGAACGCTTCACGCAGACGCTCACGCGCACTTTCGCGGGCTTCGCGGCTCATGCCCGCCATGGTTCCGGCGGCGCTGTTGGCGAGTTTGACGAGGTCGGCGATGATCGGGTTCTGGCTTTGCATTCTGTCTTTTTGGGGATGCTTGCCCTGAAGTGCAAGCATCCTCCTCGCTTTCGCAATCTGGCGATTGCTTCGCTGCGGGCGCCCGGTCGGGCTTGCGGACGCGCTACGCCGTCCGAGAATACACAATACAAATCCTGAGACCTACAATTGCACCCGCGTGGCTGCGCCGTCGGCGCCTTGTGGCCCACCGTCGGGGTTGGCGGCGATGAACTGGTAGTTGAGCGCCGTCGCAAAGCACAGCCAAGCGAGATAGGGCATCAGCAGCAGCGCCGCCGGGCGTCGCACCCGCCACACCAGCGCGAGCGCGATCAGCAGACTCGCAATGCTGAGACCCAAGACCATCAGCCCGGCCATCATGTCCTGCTTCCCGAAGAACACCGCGGTCCAGCTTTGCGAAATGACGAAATGCACCCCGAAGGCGATCAGCGCGACACCGCGGCCATGGGCGCCCCATGCGCTCGCGACCATTGCCAGCGCCACGCCGATCATGATGAACAGCGCCGTCCATACGATCCCGAAGGTTACGGGCGGCGGATAGATCGCGGGCTTCTCCAACCCGGCGAACCACGGCGTGTTCGGCCCACCCAGCTGCCCGGCGGTAAAGCCGATCAGCAGAATCAGCGGCACCATGAACAGGGCCCAGCGGATGAAGCTGGCGCGCAATTGAGCAGGGGAAGCAAGGACGTTCATGGTTTCTCCAGGGTCCGCACGCGGAAGCGCGGCGATACCAGAGCCGCGCGTGTCATGACAACCTAAGGCCTCAAGCAGCGAAGTGATAGGCCACAAAGACGCCTCAAGTAGCGCAGCGAAAGGCAACAAACACACTCGCGGTTGCCCCGCAATGAACCATCCGGCCACGACGCGCCCGAGGGGAAAGGCAAAAATGTGGTAAAAATTGGGCAAGAGGTCACGAAACGCTTTGGGGTCTGCGAATCTTCCTGCTAGAGCCTGCCTTATTCCTGCCGTGATTCGAAAGTGCGTAGGCGGCAGGAAGATCAGAATAACGCGCTTTGCTCATTACTGGCCCGCTTGGGTCCATAGGGGAATACACCATGAAGAAGACCTTTGCGCTCGTCGCCGTTCTCGCCCTCGCCACCGCCGCTTGCTCGAAGCCGGCTGAAGAAGCTGCGACCGAAGCTGACACCACCGCCGTTGCTGAAGAGCCGATGGCTGCCGAAACCCCGATGGCTGGCGAAACCCCGGCTGCCGACGCTATGGCTGCCGAAACCCCGGTCGCTGCCGAGACCCCGGCTGCTGAGTAAGCCTTAACGGCTTGCCGGTCCCGATCTAGTGTCGGGAGCACGGACAAGAAACAGGCCGGTAGCAACCTTCGGGTTGCTGCCGGTCTTTTCTTTTGGGCGGCAGGCTCAGGCTTGGCTTAGCCCAAAGCGCCCAGCGCCACGGCCACGCCCAATGCGACGGCCACGAGCGCGGCGATCATCATACCCTTGTTCTTCATCAGATAGTCCCCCTTATGCAGTGCGCCGGGCGGCGATCAGGAATTCGACATTGCCCTGCGGCCCGGTGATCGGGCTTACCACAATTCCCTGAACCTCCCAGCCCAGCCCTTCGATCCAGCCGCGCACGTCTTCGCAGACGCGCGCGTGCAGCGCGGGATCGCGCACCACCCCGCCCTTGCCCACTTCCTCGCGGCCGACTTCGAACTGCGGCTTGATGAGCGCGACCAACTGGCACGGCGTCGCCGCCAGCTGGAGCGGGACGTCAAGCACCTTAGCAAGGCTGATGAAGCTCGCATCGCACACCACCCAATTGCACGGGCGGTCGATCAGCGTCGGCGTCAGGATGCGCGCGCTGGTCTGTTCGAGCACGGTGACACGCGGGTCTTCGCGCAGGCGCCACGCCAGCTGGTTGGTGCCGCTGTCGACCGCAAAGACGTGCTCTGCACCGTGTGTCAGCAGCACATCGGTGAAGCCTCCGGTGGACGAGCCGATATCCATCGCGGTCGCGCCCGCCGGGTCGAGGCCGAAACGTTCGATTGCATGCGCCAGCTTAATCCCGCCGCGGCTGACCCATGGATGATCGCGCCCGCGCACGGTTATGGCAATGTCGTCGGCCACTTGTTGCCCGGGCTTGTCGACCTTGTTGTCGCCAATGAACACCAGTCCGGCCATAACCAGCGCCTGCGCGCGCGCCCGGCTTTCGGCGAGCCCGCGTTCGACCAGCAGCTGATCGACACGGCGCTTTGCAGGCTTAGCGGGGCGAGATGGGGTTTCAGGCATGGACAAGCGGAGGCTCTAGCGCGCAAAGTGCAGGTATGAAAGCTGCTCTGCCTGCCCTCGTCTCGATCCTTGCGCTTGCGGCCTGCGTGCCCGCCACCAAGGCCCCGCCGCCCAGCACACCGACACCGGCCCAGCGGCCAGCTCCGGCACGGCCCGCACCGGCCCCAGTGATTCAGGCTCCGCCGAATGCCAACTGGATCGACGCACCGCTGACGCCGGGGTCTTGGGTCTATCAGGACTTCGGGCCCGGCAACGGCAAGCGCAGCCTGTTTTCCAATCCTGAGAACACCTTCTACTTCAGCCTCTCATGCGCCACAGGGCCGGATGGTGTGCAAGTCCAGTTCAGCCGGACCGGCACGCCGTCCAAGCGTTATCTGGCAATGACGATCCGCACAGAAACTGCGCAGCGCACGCTGACGGGCGAGCGGTTCGGTTCGCAAATGATAATCGCTGGGGTTCCGGCCACCGACCCACTGCTCGACGCGATGGCGCTGTCCAAGGGGCGCTTTGCGGTGGAGGTCGAGGGAGAGGCCCCGCTTTATGTCCCCAGCCATGCCGAGGTCAGCCGAGTGATCGAAGACTGCCGGTAATCTTTTATTTGGCGAACCCGCCTCCGCGGGTTCGTCCTCGGCGCGTTTCCGTCGCTTCGCTACGGAGCGCCTGCGGGCGGCCGGTCGGCCTTGCGGTCGCTTCGCAACCGGTTTCCATCCCCGCTCTCCGATTCTATACATTAATATCCACAGACCCATGCACAGCCTGTCCACAGCCCGACCCTGAAACAAAAAGCGCCCGAGGTTTCCCTCAGGCGCGCATCGCCACGGTGTTACGCGGCGAGGATTGAGTATGACGGCGGAAAAGATTTATTCAAGTCTTGTCCTTTCGCGGTCCATGAATCACATTGCATCCCGAGGCCAGCGGCGCGCGCGGCTCTCGGCCCCCGGTGAAACGGTGGGGTCTGCTTACAAGCTTGAAAGGAGGTGATCCGATGTCTCATGGTTCAGTAGCGAGGTCGGTGAAGATCCCTACGGAGCATACTCGGTAATCCTCAAGCCCGAGTAAGGCTTCGTGAGCGGCACTTCCGGCCGCTGACCATGAAAGGGCGTTTCCACCGACGGGCTGGAAGCGCCCTTTTCATTATCTGTGTTCCGCATCGCATCCGCGATGCGAAATCCTCGCTCACACGCCCTGCGGGCGCGTCGCTGCGGGCGGCCGGTTGGCCTTGCGGGCCTGCGGCCCGAACCAGAGAATACCTCCAAGTTTGCGCGCGACCACATCCTCCCCTTCTGGAGAGGGGGGCCATGCGCAGCATGGTAGAGGCGCGCGCGGCGTCGATCCCACCCAACACGCGTCTTGCCCAAATCCGCGCGCGGGATTAGGCGCGAATAATGCACTTTGACCGCCTGCCTCACCCCTCGCCCACGCCTGATGCCACCCGCACTCAGCTGATCGTCGATCCCGGTTTCGGGACGGTGTTCACCGATCACATGGTAGTGGTCGATTATGACGAGGCCCTGGGCGGCTGGCAGACCCCGACCATCGGCCCGCGTCAGCCGATCCCGCTCGATCCGGCGGCAAGCGTACTGCATTATGCGCAGGAGATCTTCGAAGGCCTCAAGGCCTATCGCCACCCCGACGGTGCGCTCGGCCTGTTTCGGCCCGAGGCCAACGCCGCGCGCTTCAATGCCTCGGCTGACCGGCTGGCCATGCCGCATGTCCCGCCCGAACTGTTCATCGCCAGCATCCGCGCGCTGCTCGACGTTGATGGCAATTGGTATCCGGCGGTCGAGGGCGGCTCGCTCTATCTGCGGCCCTTCATGATCGCGACCGAGGCGTTCCTCGGCGTGCGCCCGGCGAAGAAGTACAAGTTCATCGTGATCGCTTCGCCTGCGGGCAATTACTTCAAGTCGGGTGCCAAGGCGGTGAGCATCTGGATTTCCGATTATACCCGCGCCGCCCCCGGCGGCACCGGGGCGGCCAAGTGCGGTGGCAACTATGCGGCCAGCCTCGTGCCCACCGGACAGGCCTTCGCCAAGGGCCACGACCAAGTGCTGTTCCTCGACGCGGTCGAGCGCAAATGGGTCGAGGAGCTGGGCGGCATGAACCTGTTCTTCGTCTTCGCCGATGGCACCGTCATCACCCCGCCGCTGACCGGCACGATCCTTCCCGGCATCACCCGCAACAGTCTGATGGCGCTGCTGACCGAGCAAGGGCTTTCGGTCTCGGAAGCGCCCTACTCCATCGATCAATGGCGCGCGGATGCGGAGAGCGGTCATCTCGTCGAGGTGATGGCCTGCGGCACCGCTGCCGTCGTCACTGCGGTCGGCACGGTAGCGGGGCCGGACGGCGCGTTTACCATCGGTGCAGGCGGCATCGGCCAGACCACCGCGAAGCTGCGCGAGACGCTGGTCGGCATCCAGACCGGACAGATCGCAGACACCCACGGCTGGGTGATGCGGGTTTAGGAGACGCGACGATGCTGGGATTGACCTTTGCGGCGCTCGCCATGCTCGAACAGGCGAGCGCGATCAGCTGGAAGAATGACGAGACGGTCGAGATCACCACCAGCTTCGTCGCCACTGATCCGCGTAACCCGTTTCCGCAAGGCACGGTCCTGCTCCTGGCCAAGGCCAAGGAAGCCTGCGGCGACAAGGGTGCGCCCGTGCCGGTGGGTGAGCCGGTGGTGGTCGGAATCACGATCGCGGAGGGCAAGCCGCAAGTCGCCATGAGCGGGACCTATGCCTGCCGCCAAGGCTGAGGCCGCCGTTCAGGTCGCCGCGCTCTACCGCTTCACCGCTTTCGCCGATCCCGAAGCCCTGCGCGCGCGCCTGCTGGCTGCGTGCGAGGCGGTGGGCGTCAGAGGCACCTTGCTGCTCGCGCGTGAGGGGATCAACGGCACCATCGCGGGCGAGGCTGAGGCGCTGGCGGCAGTGCTCGGCCACATCCGCGCTCTGCCCGGCTGCGCTAATCTCGATGTGAAGTTCTCCGCTGCGCCTGCCATGCCATTTGGCCGCATGAAGGTCCGCGTCAAGCGCGAGATCGTCACGATGGGTGAGCCGGACATCGACCCCGCCTTGTCCGCTGGCCACTATGTCGACCCGCATGACTGGAACGCGCTGATTGCGGACCCCGACACGCTGGTGATCGACACCCGCAATGATTACGAGGTCGCGATCGGCACTTTTGCAGGCGCGGTTGATCCTGCGACGCCGTCGTTCCGCGACTTCCCCGCCTGGTTCCGCGCACACCGCGAGGAATTGCTCGAAGGCAAGAAGCGTGTCGCGATGTTCTGCACCGGCGGCATCCGCTGCGAGAAATCGACCAGCTTCCTGCGCGCCGAGGGCATCGAGGAGGTCTTCCACCTCAAGGGCGGGATCCTCAAATATCTCGAACAGGTGCCGCCCAGCGAAAGCCTGTGGCAGGGCGAATGCTTCGTCTTCGATGAACGTGTGAGCCTCGGCCACGGCCTTGCGCAAGGCAACCACACCCGCTGCCGCCCTTGCGGCCGCCCGCTGCCTGCGGGGGAGAGTTGCTCGGTGTGCGAGGGCGACGCCGCGCCGCAATGAACCTGCCCGTGCTCTATTCCTTCCGCCGCTGCCCCTATGCGATGCGAGCGCGGATGGCGCTGTGGGTGGCGGGCATGGTGGTGGAGCTGCGCGAGGTGAAGCTCGCCGCCAAGCCACCCGAACTCATCGCTGCCTCCCCGAAAGCGACCGTGCCGGTGCTGGTCCTGCCGGATGGAACCGTGATCGACCAAAGCATGACGATTATGCGATGGGTGTTGGCGCAGAATGATCCCGAAAGCTGGCTGGCGGGCGATGATCCTGCGCTGATCGCGGCGAATGACGGGCCGTTCAAGCACCACCTCGACCGCGCGAAATATCCGGGGCGCTACGAAGAGGACGGCGTGACCGACCACCGCGCCGCCGCGCTCGCTCTGCTCGCTCCGCTGGAGGCGCGGTTGCAGGCCGCGCCGTGGCTGTGTGGGGAAACCCGCGCCCTTACGGACATCGCGCTATTCCCATTCATCCGCCAGTTCGCCGCGATTGATTCCGAATGGTTCGCCGTCCAGCCGCTGCCGCGTTTGCAGGGGTGGCTGGAAGGTCTGGCGAGTTCGGACCTGTTCGGCGCGGTGATGGGTAAATTCGCTCCCTGGCAGGAGGGCGATGCGCCTGTGCTGTTCGAGCCTACTTCCGTCACCCCAGCGAAAGCTGGGGCCTGGGGCCGCACAGGACGGCGCTTGCCGCTATAGGTCCCAGCTTTCGCTGGGATGACGAGAGTTATTGGGTTCAGCCCCCCAACCCCTCCCGAAACGCATCGACCAGCCAGCTTGCCGCCGGGCCAAGCCGCGTGTCACGCCGCCACAATGCGTTGAGGCCGTAATGCGCACCGGGCTTCTCCGGCAAATCGAGCTCGACCAGCGCACCGCTCGCCAGATCGCCCGCCACCATCGCGCGCGGCATGTTGCCCCAGCCCAACCCCTCTTTCAGCAGCGAGTGCTTCGCGCCCAGATCGCCGAGCCGCCAGGTCAGCGGGCTGAGCACCGAGAACTCGCGCCCCTCGGTCAGGGGCGAACGGTCGGTCAGCACCAGTTGCAGGTGGCGGCGGCTTTCTCCCGGCGCGATGCCGGGACGGGCCAGCGGGTGTGTGGGCGCGGCGACGGGGATCAGATCGATCTCCCCCACCGCCCGGCGCTCCAGCACGGGCTGATCGCCGATCACCGGGCCGCCGATGGCAAGGTCCGATCCGCCGTCGATCACGCAGGCCGCGACCGCGCCCAGCCCCTCGATCCGCAAGGTCAGCGCGCAGGTAGGGAACATCCGGCGGAATTCGCCGAGCACATGGGCAGTGATCTCGCCCGGCACCATCACGTCGACCACCAGCGTCAGTGACGGTTCCTGCCCGGCATGGAGCGAGCGGGCCTTGGCGAGCAGCGCGTCCACACCGTCGGCAATCCCGCGCGCTTCGGCGAGCAAGCCCTCCCCCGCCGCCGTCAGCACGGGGCGGCGCGAGCCCTCACGGTCGAACAGGCTGAGCCCCAATTGCGCTTCAAGTTGCGCGATCCCGTAAGACACCGCTGAGACCGCACGCCCCATCGCCTTGGCCGCGCCGCCGAAGCTGCCATGCTCCGCCACGGCGATGAAGATACGCAATTGATCGAGACTGGGTTCGCCGAGTTTCATCGTCAAATGTTCAGACATTCCGAACATCTTGGCAAGTTTTATCGCACTTATCCGTTCAGCACCCGTGGCCTATCTCCCCCCTCAACAGAGCGAGCCCATCAGCGGGCCACTCCGAACCAAGGAGCAACGCCATGATCGAACTTCGTCCTTTCAACACTTTGGGTGCCGCAAACCACGGCTGGCTCGACGCGCGCCATCACTTCTCGTTTGCGAACTACCACGATCCGGCCCGCGTCCACTGGGGCGCGCTGCGGGTCTGGAACGATGACAAGATCGCTGCGGGCACCGGGTTCCCGACCCACCCGCACGCCGACATGGAGATCATCACCTATGTCCGCAGCGGCGCGATCACGCACCGGGACAGCATGGGCAACGAAGGCCGCACCGAAGCGGGCGACGTGCAGGTGATGAGCGCAGGCAACGGTGTGCGCCACTCGGAATACAACCTCGAAGGCGAGGAAACCACGCTGTTCCAGATCTGGATCATCCCCGATGAACGCGGCGGCGAACCCAGCTGGGGCGCGCGGCAGTTCCCCAAGGACGACCGCAACGGCGCCTTCGTCCCGCTCGCCAGCGGGGTCGCGAATGACAATGACGCGCTCAAGATCCGTGCCGATGCCCGGGTACTCGGGGCGACGATCAAGGCGGGCGAAAGCGTGACATACACGCCCCGCACCGCTGACCGTCACCTCTACCTTGTGCCCGCCACCGGCAGGGTTCGGATCGACGATGTGGAAGCCAATGCTCGCGACGGCGTAGCGATCACCGCGCTGGACAGCATCACGATCACCGCGCTCGAAGACAGCGAAGTCGTGCTGGTCGACGCGGCGTAAGCGAACCCTCCCCCCGGAGCCGGCCGGTCTCCCCCATCCCCCTGCCGGCCGGCTCCACCCCTCTCCTGTCCTCAAGCAGCGAAGCGATAGGACAAAAAAAGGACACACTGCCATGAGCAACATCCTCTACATCACCGCCAGCATCCGTTCGGACAGCGAGAGCGTGTCGCGCAGCCTTGGTCAGCGCATCGTTGACGGTCTCGCCACCAAGTCGGGCGCGAGCGTTACGACTCGCGATCTCACTGCCAAAAACCTGCCTTACGTGAGCGCCGAGCGCTTTGCCGCCAACCTCACCCCGGCGGCTGAGCGCACCGCCGAACAGGCCGAGCTTGCCGCCATCGCCGATGCGCTGATTGCTGAACTGCAAGCCGCCGACACCATCGTGATTGCCAGCCCGGTCTACAATTTCGGCCCGCCCGCCACGCTCAAGGCCTGGGCCGATCTGGTCGCCCGCACCGGCACCACTTTCCGCTACACCGCGACCGGCCCCGAAGGCCTGCTGACCGGCAAGAAGGCCTACCTCGCCATCGCCAGCGGCGGCACGCCGATGGGCAGCGACATCGACTTCATGAGCCGCTGGCTGACCTTTTTCCTGGGCTTTCTCGGCATCGCCGATGTTGAGATCGTCGCAGCAGACGGGATCATGGGCATCGACGGAGAAGCCAAGATCGCTGCCGCCCGCGAAGCAGCCGAGCGTCTAGCTGCGTAGCTTAAAGGTTGGGGGGCGGTTGTCAGGATCGCACCGCCCCCTTCCTACCCCCACTCCCGCCAGGTCAGGCCTAGTCGCGCGGCCGCGCCAGCTGCGGTTTGAACAGCGTGCGGCTGGGCCGGATGACGATAATCGCCACCCCCACCAGCGCCATCCCGCCGCCGATGATCAGCGGCCAACCGATCGTATCGCCCGTCAGCCATGTCCCGAAGGCAATCGTCAGCAGCGGGGTGAGCAGCGTGAGCGGCACGATCAGGTTCGCATCATGCGCCTGAAACAGTCGGAAATAGGCCGAGTGCGCGCCGACCGAAACAATCACCCCGGCAAACAGCACACATCCCGCCACCGCCAGCGGCGCGGCTTCGACCGCGGCGATCTGGCCGGTTTCCAGCAGCAGGGTCGCAGGCAGCATCACCCCCAGTGACGCGAGCCCCGCCCAAGCCTGAAGCGCTACCGCGCCGATCTCGATCCGCTTGACGAAGACCGAGGCAAAGGCCCCGATAAACACACCCGCAAAGGCGAACCCCAGCCCAACCGGATCGCCTGCGTCAGACGGCGCGCCGATGGCAAGACCCACCCCGCCCAGCGCCAGCGCCATGCCGATCCCGCGCCGCCAGCGCACTTCCTCGCCCAGAAAAATGATCGCAAACAGCACCGTCAGCGGCGCGCCTGACAGATTGACGATGCCGACTGCCGAGGGGCTCGCCGTCTGAAGCCCCACAAATTGCAGCCCGAAGCTTCCCCCGGTGATCGCAAAGCCGATCAGCAGCACGAGTGGCAGGCGCGCCGGGCGCTGACGCAGCAGCAGCGGGAACAGCACCAGCAGCACGGTCCCCGACCGCAGCACCGTGTAGAACAGCGGCGGCAGGCCCAGGGTGCTAACCGCGATCTTGCTGACCACGATATTGAGCGCCCAGGCGACATTGCAGAACAGCATGATGCCGAGCGCAGAGAGTGGCAGGCTTTTCGGCATCAGGGGGAAGTGCTGCCGAATACCTCGCGCACGACGTCTTCGGGCAGATTGTCACGCAGTTCCTCGCGCCACACGGTTGCGACCGCATCGGACGGCGCACGCCAGTCTCCGCGCGGGCTCAAGGCGCCCGCCGAGGAGACCTTCGGGCCATTGGGCAGCGCAGACCGCTTGAACTGCGAAAAGCCGAAGAACCGCGCGCAGAACTTGTCCATCCAGCGCGCAATGGTGGCGAGGTCATAGGCGTTCTTGCCCGCGTCCGGGAAACTCGCCGGCCACAGCCCGCCGCTCCCGTCCTTCCACGCATGCCAAGCCAGAAACGCGACCTTGGAGGGGCGCTGGCCGAAGCGGATCACGTGGTGCAGGAAGAAGTCGTTGAGCTCATATGGGCCGACAAGGCTCTCGGTCGATTGCATCGCCCCGTCAGCGCCCGGCGGCACGAGTTCCGGGCTGATCTCGGTGCCAAGCACATCGCTCAGCACCTCGCCGCAGGCGTCGGTGAACTGGCCGGTGCGGATCACCCAGCGGATCAGATACTGGATCAGCGTCTTGGGCACACCCGAGTTGACGCCGTAATGGCTCATGTGGTCGCCCACGCCATAGGTGCACCAGCCGAGTGCCAACTCGCTGAGGTCACCGGTGCCGACCACAAAGCCCCCATGCTGCCCGGCAAGGCGGAACAGATAGTCGGTGCGAAGGCCCGCCTGCACGTTCTCGAAGGTGACGTCATGCACCGGCTCGCCTGCCGCAAAGGCGTGGCCGATATCTTCCAGCATCTTGTGCGCGGCCGGGCGGATGTCGATTTCGCCCGCAGTGATCTCCATCGCCTCCATCAGCCGATGAGCATTGGTCTTGGTGCCGTCAGAGGTGCCGAAGCCAGGCATGGTATAGCCCCGGATCGCGGTGCGCGGCATGCCGAGCCGGTCACACGCCTTGGCCGCCACAATCAGAGCGTGTGTGCTGTCGAGCCCGCCGGAAATGCCGATCACGAGGCACTTGGCGCCGGTGGATTCGATCCGCCGCATCAGCGCGTCTACCTGGATATTGAACGCCTCGTAGCAGTCCTCGTCCAGCTTCTCCGGCCGGTCGGGGACGAAGGGGAAGCGCGCGACGGGACGAACCAGCCCGATGTCACCCTCGGCATAGGCGTGTTCGAACACGATCCGGCGGTAGGAGTCTTCCGGCCGCCCGGCCCATTCCGCCGCATCGGCGAAGGTCTGGTTGCGCAGGCGCTCAGCGGCGAGGCGTTCGGTATCGATGTCGACAATGGTGAGTTCGCCGGAACGGTCAAAGCGTTCGCTTTGCGCCAGCAGGCTGCTCATTTCGTAGATCACGCCCTGGCCGTCCCAAGCAAGGTCGGTCGTGCTCTCGCCATAACCGCTGGCCGAATAGACGTAAGCGGCGATGGCGCGCGAGGCCGAGGAACGGCAGTGCAGGTGGCGATCATCCGCGCGCCCGATGGTCACCGGCGAGGCCGACAGGTTGCACAGAATCAATGCCCCAGCGAGCGCCGCCTGCATCCCCGGCGGGATTGGCGCCCAGAAGTCCTCGCAGATTTCGACCCCGAAGCGGAAGCCCGGCAGGTTCGCGGCGGCGAAGACCAGATCAGTGCCGAACGGCACTTCCTCGCCCGCCACCCCGATCCACAGATCGGTGCAGCCGCGCCCGTGGGCGAAGTGACGCTTCTCGTAGAATTCGCGGTAATTGGGCAGGAAGCTCTTGGGCACCACGCCCAGAACCTGCCCGTGCGCGATCACCACCGCGCAATTGTAGAGCTTGTCCGCCCGCCGCAGCGGCGCGCCGACGATCAGCACGGGGTGGAGGTCAGCGGACGCTGCAACCACCTCGGCCAAAGCTTGCTCGACCCGCTCGATCAGCGCGTGCTGGAGCAGCAGATCGTCGATCGCATAGGACGACAGTGTCAGTTCGGGAAACACCACCAGATCGACGTTCGCGTCGTGCGCCTTCTGCGCTTCGGCCAGCACGCCTGCGGTGTTGTAGCCGACGTCGGCAGGGCGGCTGCACGGCGTGGCGGTCGCCACCCGGACAAAGCCGTGTTCGTGCATATCGAAAAAGGGGTGCGAGGTCTCGCTCATGATCGCAGGCCGCTCCGGGTGCTTGGCCCTTGACCTCTAGCGCCTAATCCCCGCCGTTCCTAGCAGGTCGCCGCAAAAGTCCTGCTATCCCGCGCCAAAGCCGATCCATGCGCGCCCGGTGCTTGCACCGTGGCCGGCGAGTCGCCAAGTGTCAGGACAGACCCAACCGGAGCTACAATCATGGCCGATGCCACTTATACCCCGCCCGCCGTCTGGAGCGCCGACACTGTCTCCGGCGGGCGCTTTGCCAACATCAACCGCCCGACCGCAGGCGCGCGCGAGGACAAGGCGCTGCCGGTCGGCGCCAACCCCTTCCAGCTCTATTCGCTCGCCACGCCCAACGGGGTGAAGGCGACGATCATGTTCGAGGAACTGATCGAAGCCGGGCACACCGGCGCGGAATATGACGCATGGACGATCAACATCGGCGATGGGGAGCAGTTCACCAGCGGCTTTGTGGGCGTGAACCCCAACTCCAAGATTCCTGCCCTGCTCGACCAAAGCGGGTCGGAGCCGTTCCGCATCTTCGAAAGCGGCGCGATCATCGTCCACCTCGCCGAGAAATTCGGGATGTTCCTCCCCACCGGTCCCGCGGCCCGCGCCGAGGTGCTGAGCTGGGTGTTCTGGCAGGTCGCCAGCGGCCCGTTCATGGGGGGCGGCTTTGGCCATTTCTACGCCTATGCGCCCGAGAAATACGAATATCCGATCAACCGCTATGCGATGGAAACCAAGCGGATCTTCGACGTGGCCGACAAGCGCCTTGGCGAAAGCCGCTTCCTCGCGGGCGACGAGTACACCCTCGCCGACATCGCCAACTATCCCTGGCTGGCGCCGTTTGTGGCCGGACAGATCTACAACGACGCCAAGACCTTCCTCAGCATCGACGAATACAAGAACGTCGCGCGCTGGGTTGCTGAGATCGGCGCGCGTCCCGGCGTGCAGCGCGGGCGGATCGTCAACAAGGTATGGGGCGATGAGGACACGCAATTGCGCGAACGCCACTCGCCCGCCGACTTCGTCGGCAAGCGGCTGGTGACCAGCGCCCCGCAATAGCACGCAGGCGGGGGCGGAGGCGCAAAATTCTGCGCCTCCGCCCCCTTCCCATATGCATTTCAGCCGCTATAGAGCGCGGCTCTTGCTGGGGCGTAGCCAAGCGGTAAGGCACCGGTTTTTGGTACCGGCATGCGAAGGTTCGAATCCTTCCGCCCCAGCCAACAGAAGTTGCAGGTTGTCCCAATAGGTCGCCTGCCCTACCCTCAACCTTCGGAAATCAAAGCGAATGGTGCGGCAAGGAACGCCGAGCCGCGCGTTTGCCGCTGATCGAGCTTTGACGCGTGTCAGTCGGGCAGCCCTCGCGCACTCTTTCGCCCTGTGCCACATCCCCCATCATGTCGCAGCCTCGCGTCTTCCATCTGATTCTCGCCAACAACCTCGTCCAGAACCTCGTCAATTTCACGGTGTGGTTCGCGCTGGTGTTCTGGGCGTTTCTCGAGACCCGTTCGGTGTTCGTCACCGGGATGATCGGCGGCATCTATCTGGTGCTGGGTGCGGTGCTGGCCCCGTGGTTCGGCAGTCTGGTCGATCACCATGCCAAGCGGACGGTGATGCTGGCATCGAGCATCGCGTCCTTCGTGCTTTATGCCATTGCCCTCGGCGTGGTGCTGATCGCGCCGCCCGCCGCGCTGTCGCAGGTTAATAGCGCACCCTTGTGGGTGTTCACCGGCATCGCGATGCTCGGCGTGATTGCGGGCAACCTCAGGATGATCGCGCTGCCGACGCTGGTGACGGCGTTGATCTCGCCGGAGGGACGCGACAAGGCCAATGGGCTGGTCGGCATGGTATCGGGCCTCGGCTTCCTGATCACCTCGGCGATCAGCGGCTTTCTGGTCGCGTGGGACGGGATGCGCGGCACGCTAGCGCTGGCACTGGCGGCGACGGTGCTCGCTTTCGGCCACATGTTGACGATCCGGCTGACAGAACCCCGCGCCGACCGGGCCGAGGATGACGCGCCGCGCCGTGTGGACCTGTCCGGCACGCTCGCGGTGATACGGGCCGTGCCAGGGCTTGGCGCGCTGATCCTGTTTGCTTGCTTCAACAACCTCTTGGGCGGCGTGTTCATGGCGCTGATGGACGCCTACGGCCTGTCGCTGATGAGCGTCGAGGCGTGGGGACTACTATGGGCAGGCGCGTCTTCAGCTTTCATCGTCAGCGGTTTGATCATTGCGAAGGCCGGACTTGGCGCCAATCCGCTGCGCACGCTGATGCTGGTGAACCTTGCCGTGTGGCTGGTGGCGGCGCTGTTCTCGGTGCAGTCCTCGATTCTGCTGCTCGGCATCGGCTGCGTGCTGTGGCTGGCGCTCAGCCCTTTTGCCGAAGCTGCCGAGCAGACCGCGCTGCAACAGGTCGTCCCGTTCGAGCGGCAGGGCCGGGTGTTCGGCTTTGCCCAGGCGGTCGAGAATTCCGCCGCGCCGCTGATGGCGGTGCTGATCGGGCCGGTGACGCAATACCTCGCGATCCCCTTCATGACCGACGGCGCGGGCGCCGAGGCGGTCGGGCACTGGTACGGCACCGGGCCAGAGCGCGGGATGGCGCTGGTGTTTACCCTTACTGGGGTGGCAGGCATGGCGCTGACACTGGCGGCGATGGCCTCGGGATCGTACCGCGCGCTGTCCGCAGCGGTGCGGGAAGCCTCGGCGCGCCCCGCCTAGAACAACCGCGCGCCCAGCGGCACCTCGGTGTCCGGCGAAAACAGCACCACGTTGCCCGCTGAATCTGGGAAACCGAGCGTTAGCACCTCCGACATGAACTTGCCGACCTGGCGCGGTGGGAAATTGACCACCGCGGCGACCATCCGCCCTTCTAGCGTCTCAGCTGTATAAAGCCCGCATACCTGTGCCGAGGAGCGCTTGATCCCGACGCCGGGGCCAAAGTCGATCGTCAGCTTGAAGGCCGGTTTGCGCGCCTCAGGAAAGGGTTCGACCTGAATGATCCGACCGACGCGGATATCGACCTTGAGGAAGTCGTCAAAGGCGATGGGCGCCTCAGTCGGGGCGGCGGGATCGTGGACCACATGCATGGCCCGAAAGCTAGCGCAGCGGCGCGCAGTCTGTCCAATTCCGCCGGGTGATAGGTTGCATTTGACAATCAATCACCGCTCTCGCAGGTTGCGCGCTTGAGAGAGGCTCTCGAAGGGGATCGAAGTCATGCAAGCGCAAATACTCGCGCCCGCCGCCGTGTTGGTGGTGTGGTCGCTCATCATGCTGTTCTGGATGGCGGGCGTGCGCCTGCCCGCCCTGAAGAAGGCCGGGATCGATCTGGGCGCGCGGCCCGGCGGCCGGGGGCAGGACCTCGAAGGTGCGGTCGAGCCGCGCATCAACTGGCCCGCGCATAATTATTCGCACCTGATGGAGCAGCCGACCGTGTTCTATCCCACGGTCGTCATCCTCGCGATCATGGGAGCGGGCGCAATCGATGTGACGCTGGCGTGGGTCTATGTTGCGCTGCGGATCGTCCATTCGATCTGGCAGGCGACGGTAAACAAGGTGCCGGTGCGCTTCCTGCTGTTCCTCGCCTCAAGCTTGGCGCTGCTGACGCTGGCGATCCGCGCAGCGATGGCGACTTTGTTCGCCGACCCATCCGCACTGCCCGTTTAAGGAGAGACTAGATGATCGGAATGGACATTCTCCAGCCCGTGGTGGTGCTGCTGGCTTGGACGATGGTGATGTGGGTGTGGATGTATGCCACCCGCATACCGGCAATGCTGAAAGCGGGCATCGACGCCAAGGGGATGGTCGGCTCGACGGGCGCAAGCCTGCGGGCGCAACTGCCCGATAACGTGAGCTGGAAAGCGGACAATTACAATCACTTGCACGAAGCTCCTACGCTATTTTATGCAGTAGCGATTGTGCTCGCGATCATCGGTCAGGGCGACGGCCCCAACACTATGGTCGCCTGGGCCTATGTCGGGCTGCGGATCGCGCACTCAATCGTGCAGGTGACCGTCAACCGCGTCGCCGTGCGGTTCGCGCTGTTTGCGCTGTCAAGCATTGCGCTGATGGTGTTGATCTTCCACGCGATTATTCCCGTGTTCGATCTGCACCTGCACGGCTGAGCGGCACAGCGGGGCGGCGGGTTACTCCGCCGCCACCGCCTCTTGCACCGCATGGGCGCGCGCGGCGAGGAAGCGCTCGCCATCCAATGCGGCCATGCAGCCCATGCCTGCGGCGGTGACCGCCTGGCGATAGACGTGGTCGGTCACATCGCCAGCCGCGAACACGCCGGGGATCACGGTCTTGGGCGTGCCGGGTTCCGTCAGCAGATAGCCGCTCTCATCCATCGGCAGTTTGCCAACAAACAGCGAGGTCGCCGGCGCGTGGCCGATCGCGACGAAGGCTCCGTCGACTTCCAGCGTGGAGGCCTCGCCTGTCACCGTATCGGTCAGCGCGAGGTGATGGAGCATCCCGTTTGCGCCCGCTTCGAAGCTGTCGACGCCCTTATTCCAGAGCACGGTGATCTTGGGATTGGCGAACAGCCGTTCCTGCAGGATCTTCTCGGCGCGCAGGCTGTCGCGACGGTGGATTAGGGTCAGGTTGTCGGAGTGGTTGGTGAGGTAGAGCGCCTCTTCCACCGCAGTGTTCCCGCCGCCGATCACCGCCACGCGCTTGCCGCGGTAGAAGAACCCGTCGCAGGTCGCACAGGCTGAAACACCCTTGCCGCCCAGCTCCATCTCGCCCGGAGCGCCCAGCCACTTGGCCTGCGCGCCGGTGCAGATGACGAGGCAATCGGCGATGTATTCGTCCCCGCTGTCACCGATGGCGCGGAAGGGCGAGCCGTGGTCGAGATCGACCGAGACGATCGTGTCCCAGATCATGCGCGTGCCGACGTGTTCGGCCTGAGCGCGCATTTCCTCCATCAGCCAAGGGCCCTGCACTACGTCGCGGAAGCCGGGGTAATTCTCGACATCGGTGGTGATGGTGAGCTGCCCGCCGGGCTGAAGTCCTTGGACGACAATCGGTTCCAGCATGGCGCGCGCGGCGTAGATCGCGGCGGAGTAGCCTGCCGGGCCGGAGCCGATGATGAGCATCTTGGTGGTGTGGGTGGCCATGACGGGTGCCTCTGGTGGATTTCAGGGGAGCGATATGGGGATTTCGGACGCGATTGTCACGCCACCAGCTTGGCTCTGAGACGCTGTTTTCTTGCCTCATCCACACCTAATATTGTCGCCAGATAGGCATCAAGCGATCCGTGATCGCGTGTCACTTCTGCGATGTAAGTCGCGATATATTCAGGCAAAACACCCATCAGATTGTGCAGCGCCTCAGGCTCGATTGCGCCATAATGCGCTTCCATCCGGGGGAGCGACTGGCGCTCGAGGATCTCGCGGGTCGGCGCATCATTGGTGAGCAGAAATTCTCTCACGATATCATCGTGATGCACGCCGAGGACATGGAGCAGCAGGCTTGCCGCGATGCCGGTGCGGTCTTTCCCGGCAAAGCAATGGACGAGGCTACCACCGTCATTTTCATCCAAGGCATTGAAATAGCGCGTGAACATCGCGATCATCGCCGGATTGACCGGCATCCGCGTATAGACCGCCAGCATCCGCTCGCGCGCCTTCTGCGGGGTCATTACCACCTGCCCGCCCCCGCCTTCATGGGGAGGAGAATTACTGGTTTCTCCATCATGCGCAATGACTTGTGCCGCAAAGTTCGGATGGCGTCTGCACGGAAATCCCTCCCGCTCGCTCACCCCGCGCAGGTCGATCACGGTACGGATGTCGAGCGCATGGAGCAGCACCAGATCATCGTCGCTCGCTTCCATGTGCTGGCCCGAACGGAACAGCACGCCGGTCCGCACCCGTCCGCCGCCCGGTATGGCGTAACCGCCATAATCTCTCAGATTATGAATACCTTGTGTGAAAAAGAAGGGGCCGACGCGGGCGCTGTTGGGCGCCGCTTCAAGAGAATCGCTGATCATCACGGGCGACAGTGGCAGTGCGACACAACCGGGGCAATACCGCGACATAACCCGCCGATAGCGGGGCAACCACTGGGATACAGCCCGCCGATAGCGCACCGCGTGTCTTATGCCGCCGCCGCCTGCCTCTGTCCGGCCAGCAACCCGCGCCCGATCACTTGCGCCTGAATCTCAGCTGCGCCTTCGAAGATATTGAGAATCCGTGCATCGCACAGCACCCGGCTGATCGGATATTCGAGCGCATAGCCATTGCCACCGTGGATTTGCACGGCATTATCCGCCGCGCTCCACGCCGTCCGCGCGCCGAGCAGCTTGGCCATTCCGGCCTCGATATCGCAGCGCGCCCCTGAATCCTTGGCGCGGGCGGCAGCATAGGTCAGCTCGCGCGCCAGCACGATTTCCACCACCATCAGCGCCAGCTTGTCGGCGACGCGCGGGAACTGGGTGAGCGCCTGCCCGAATTGCTTCCTCCCCAGCGCGTAATCCAGCGCCAGATCGAACGCGTTCCACGCGACGCCCACCGCCCGCGCGGCGGTCTGGATGCGAGCGCCTTCGAAGGTGCGCATCAGCTGCTTGAAGCCCTGCCCTTCCGCCCCGCCGAGCAGACCGTCCGCCGCCACCGCAAAGCCATCCAGCCCCAGCGCATATTCCTTCATGCCCCGATAACCGAGCACTTCGATCTCGCTCCCCTCAATCCCCGCATCGGGGAAGGGCGTGCTGTCGGTGCCGCAGGTTTTCTCGGCGAGCAGCATCGACAGCCCGGCATAGCCCGGCACGGCGGGATTGGTGCGCACCAGCATAGTCATCAAATCGGCGCGGGCTGCGTGGGTGATCCAGGTTTTTGCGCCGGTGACCTGCCAGCTACCATCGCTCTGACGTTCACCGCGTGTCCGCACCGCAGCGAGGTCGCTCCCGGTATCGGGTTCAGTGAACACCGCGGTCGGCAGGCAGGAGCCATCGGCAATCCGGGGCAGATATTTCGCCTTTTGCTCGGGCGTCCCGTTCTCGGCAATCAGTTCGCCCGCAATTTCCGAACGGGTGCCAAGGCTCCCGGCGCAAATCCACCCGCGCGACAATTCTTCCGAGACCACCGCCATCGCCAGCTTGCCCAGCCCCAGCCCGCCGTGCGCCTCCGGGATGCACACCCCGAACACGCCGAGCGCCGCCATCTCGGCGATCACGGCATCGGGGATCAACGCGTCGGCCAAGTGCCATTGGTGTGCATGGGGCGTAATCGCGTCGGCGGTGAAGGCGCGCAGCTGGTCCCGCACCTGATCGAGCGCGTCGTCGCCCAAGGCCTCGCACGGTCTCACTCCGTCGGCCAGCAGCGCGGCCAAGGCAGCGCGGGTTTCGGCGCAGTTGCCTTCAGCCAGCAGCCGCGCAGTGGCCGGATGCGCAGCGAAGGCGCGGGCTTCGGCCTCGGTGCCGAAAGCGGACGGGCGCACCACTTCATTCGCGCTCATCGGCAAGCCGGACGCGATCTGGGCGAGGTATTCGCCAAAGCCGATCCGCACCACGAGTGCCTCGGCCGCACCGAACCGCCCGGCTGCCTCAGCTCGCACTGCCCAATCCAGCGTGGCTTCCAGCGCCGCGATGCTCGCCGCGATCCATGCAAAGCCGTGGACCCGGTGCTGCTCGCGCGCCAGCAGCGCAGGATCGACCGTCCCGCCGGACGCAACCACGCCCGCCACAGCCAGCCGGACAGATTCCGAATACTCACGCGCCGCTATCAGGGAAGCGCGCGCCACTGCCATCCATTCGCTCATGCCAGCTGTGCTAGCAGAGCAGGCGTCCGCAAGCGAACCCGCAAAATCGCGCGAGAATCCCACCTATGTTGCTGATGGGTGACAGTTTGCCGCGCGAATGCCGCTGCCGCCCGCATATACGTAGAATGACCACTTACCACTGAAACCCCCGACCGTAATACCGGCTGTGACGACGCCGGGGGCGCTGGCGCGCGTCGCAACGCAATTGGGGCAGGCAGGCAAAGGGCGACAACGCCCGGCCACCGACCTCGCGCAGGAAGGACCGTACAGGGCACGCTCGACGGGGGATCAACCCTCGTATCGAGGCGGCGCTTCTGGCGACGACGGCACGGTACTGCAATGCCACGTAGCATCGCAGGCCTTGTCCCGGTCACACCTACGCGAGGACACATCATGCGTATTACGAAGCTCTCTCTCCATTCGTCGTCGCTTCCCGCCATCGCTGCGGCCCTGCTGGTCGCCGCTCTGGCGCCCGCGCAAGCCAGCGCGCAGGACAGCGTGGCAGAGGAAGACCCTGCCGCCGAACCCGCGGAACAGATCGTCGTCACCGGCTCGCGCATCGCGGTTAATGCGGCGACCGAATCCACCAGCCCGATCACGGTGATCGACGCTGAAAGCATCGCGCTCAGCGGGCAGGCCGATCTGGCCACGCAGCTGCGCAATATTCCCGCCCTGCAAGGCTCGCTGCCCGGCACCGACTCGGTTAACCAAGCGGCTGCGGGCGACAGTTCGGATCTTGGCCTCAGCCTGTTGAACCTGCGCCAGCTCGGATCGGTTCGCACGCTGGTGCTTGAAGACGGACGCCGCCACGTGCCGGGCACCGGCGGTTCGGCTGCGGTCGACATCGGCGCCATCCCGCAGGGACGCATCAAGAGCGTCGAAGTGCTAACCGGCGGCGCGTCCTCGGTCTACGGCGCCGACGCGGTCAGCGGCGTCGTCAACTTCACGCTGCGGTCAGGCCGCGATTTCGACGGGCTCGAATTCAATGTTCAGGGCGGCATTTCCGAACAGGGCGATGCCGAGAATTACAGCGTCAGCCTTGCCGGCGGCGGTGAGTTCATGGACGGTCGCGGCAGTGCGGTGTTCTCGGTCGATTACAGCAAGCAGAAGTCGCTGAAGGCCACCGACCGCGACTTTGCCGGGACCGGATTGTTCGGTCTGGGCTTTGCCAATGATGCGATCTTCGACCTGCTCGGCCTGACCGATGCCGATTTCGGCCTGCCTGCGGGTGAGCGTCCCAGCCAAGCCTTCTACCCCAATGTGACCCTGCCGGTGTCGAGCCGGTTCGGGATCATCGCGATCGACAACGGATTTGCCAGCGCCTTTGACGCGGTCAACCTGATCAATCCGAATGGTTCGGTGCCGTTCCTTCCCGGCACCAACATCCCGGTTGCGCAGGTGTTCGACGGAACGGCACTGCGCGCCTTCGGATCTGGCACCTTTGTCGATGCCTTCAGCGCATCGGGCGGTGACGGGATCGGCGCGAACGTCAACGAGTTGATCCTGCCCGAACTGGAACAGTTGGTCTTCTCCGCCGGGGCGGATTTCGAGATCACTCCGGGGATCGAGGCCTTCTTCGAGGGCAAGTACGCCTTTACCAATGGCGTTGATGCCACCGGCACGCCGTTCAATGATGACATTCCAATCCGACTCGACAACCCCTTCATCCCGGCCGGGCTGCGCGCCCAGGTTACCCAGCTCCAAGGCCTTGGCCAGAGCCCGGTGATCGCGGTGTCGCGCGACATTCAGGACATCGACGTTCTGCCGCAGGAAGAGACCGAGCGTTCGACGCTGCGCTTCGTGGCGGGTCTGCGCGGCGAATTCGAGAAGCTCGGGTGGAAGTGGGAACTGTCCTATAACTATGGCCGTACCGAGGTGGAATCGGTGTTCAGCAACACCCGTCTGGACGACCGCTATTTCTACGCGATCGACGCGATTGCGCTGAACGCTGGCAACCTCGCCGGCTTCCGGGCCAACAACCGCACCGTCACGGCCATCCGCGGTGGTCAGAACGTGCAGATCAATCCGGGGACGGCGCAGGCAGGCGACATCATCTGCCGCAGCGAGCTTGACGGCACAGCGCCGGGCGTCTCGCCCTTCCCCCGTCCGCCCCGCAACCCCGATGGCACGGGCCGGGCGATCAGCTTCACCCCGCGCACCGGGGTCTGTGCACCGATCAACATCTTCGGCCCGGATTCGATCAACGGCGCTGGCGCCGACTTCGCCTTTGTCGACATCACTAACTCGACCATTCTGACCCAGCAGCAGGTTCTCGGCTCGCTGGCAGGCGACACGGCGGAGTTCTTCGAGTTGCCGGGCGGTGCCATCGGCTTTGCGGCGGGCTTCGAATACCGCAAGGACACCTCGCTGTTCACGCCCTCCCCGCTCCAGAACTCTCCGGGGATCACCAGCGGCGTCGTGTCGAGCGGCTCGCCGGTCAATCCCTCGCCCGATCCGCGCTTCCAGGACCCTTCGATCGAAGTCTACGAAGGCTTCGGCGAAGTGCGCGTGCCGCTGCTGGCCGACATGACCTTCGTCGACCTGCTCGAATTCAACGGCGCGATCCGCTTCTCCGATTACAACACCATCGGCAAGACCACCGCATGGACGGTCGGCGGACGGTACAAGCCGCATGAAACGCTGGCCTTCCGCGGCACATACTCCGTCGCGGTCCGCGCGCCCAACCTGGCTGAACTGTTCGGCCCGGTCCGGTCGGCCACCATTGGCCTGCTGGCCGACCCCTGCGCCGCGGCGAACGTCAACTCGGGCAGCTCGTTCCGTCCGGCCAACTGCCTCGAATTCGTGCCGGCCGGGTTCAACCCCGCCAACTTCGCCTCGGCGTTCCGTCCGGGCACCACGGGGGGCAATCCCAATCTGCAAGAGGAAGAGGCTGAAACCTTCACCGCCGGTCTGGTGTGGCAGCCGACCGGGATGCTCAGCGGGCTGAGCCTGATCGTCGATTACTACGACATCAAGATCACCGGCGCAGTCGGCTCGCTCACCGGCTTGCAGATTGCGGCGGCCTGCGTCGACTTGCCGAGCACGGACAACCAGTTCTGCGACGCGATTACCCGTAACCCCACGACCGGGGTGATCGACAACTTCACCGCCGGTAACGTGAACCTCGGCTCGCTCGCGGTGCGCGGGATCGACTTTGCCGCCAACTACAAGTTCGATGTGCCGTTCGGGGCTGATTACGGCACGATCGACCTGTCGTTGACCGGCACGCGCTTCCTTGAAGACACGCAGATCTTCAGTGCGACCCCGGGCACGCCCGATCCTGACCCGCTGGTGGCGGAGCAGGACAAAATCTCGCAGGCGATCGACAACGACAATCTGGGCGAGTTCGGCAATCCGGAATGGATCGCCAATCTCGGCATCACCTGGAAAATGGACGCGTTCACGCTCGGCTGGAGCGGGCGGTTCGAAAGCAGCCAGCTTGCACCGGGCATTACCAACATTCAGGTCGTCGATGTCGCGATCGAGGGTGGCAAGGTGGTCGTCAAGGACGACAACACCCTCGTGCCGCTGTCCCAGCGCGACACCGGGGATTCGCTGGTGAGCGACTTCTTCGCCAGCTACGACTTCTCCGAGAAGTTCAGCCTGTATGGCGGGATCAACAACGCCTTCGACCGTGAGCCTTACCTCGGCAGCCTGGTGCGGCCGATCGGGGTGCGCGGGCGCTTCTTCTACCTCGGGGTGCGCGGATCGTTCTGACGCGCGGGCCGATGGGCACAGAGGCGGGCGGGACAGTTCAGGCTGTCCCGCCCGTTTTCGTTTCACTCATAGGTGCCCAGCAATCCGCGCGCGACCACCCAGTTGTGGATCTCGCTCGGGCCGTCGTAGATGCGCATGGTGCGCAGCTTGTTGCTCATCAGATAAAGCGGCAATTCGCGGGTCATGCCCATCCCGCCGAACAACTGCATCGCGTGATCGACGATCTCGTAAGCGCTTTCGATGCAGAAGCTTTTGATCATCGAGATTTCGCTGCGGGTATCGCGGCCCTCGTCGATCTTCCACGCGCAGTCATAGGTCATCAGCCGCATCGCGTGGATCTTGGTCGCGGCGTCGGCGATCCAGTTCTGCACGGTCTGGCGCGACGACAGCGGCTTGCCGAAGGTGGTGCGCTGCGGCGCGTAGTCGATCATCATGTCGAGCGCGCGCTGCGCCATGCCGATTGACCAGGACGCCATCTCAATCCGCCGCGTGCCCAGCCGCACCTGCATCGGCGCAAAGCCCTGGCCCCGCTGGCCGAGCAGCTTCCACCCCGGCACCCGGCAATCGTCGAGCGCAATTTCATAGGTCGACGTGCCATCGATCATCGGGATCTTGCGCAGCACGTTGAAGCCGGGGGTACCCTTGTCGACGAGGAAGGCCGACATGCCGTTGCGGCCATTGGGGTTTTTGTCGGTGACCGCCATAAGGATGGTGAAGTGCGCCTCGGCCCCCTTGGTGATCCAGATCTTGCGACCGTTGATGATCCAGTCGTCACCATCCTGCACGGCGGTGGTGATCATCCGCTGCGGATCAGCCCCGGCGCCGGGCTCCGAAATGCCGATGGCGCTGATCGTTTCGCCGCGTACATAGGGTTCGAGATAGGCCTCGCGCTGGCGCTCGTCTGCGGCGACCATCAGCATCCTGAGGTTGGGCGAATCGGGCGGGAGATAATAGGGAACGACCGTCTTGCCGAGCTCCTCGCTCACGCCGACCATCGCCACCATCGGCAGGTTCATGCCGCCCACTTCCTCCGGAGCGTCGAGACCCCACAGGCCCAGCTCGCGGCTGACCGCATCGACCTTCGCGGTCTCCTCGGCGGTGAGATAGGTGCCCTGCCCGATGTTTTCGCGGGCAATCACCGCCTGTTCGAACGGCATCAGCTGATCGCGCACGAACTTGCCGACCAGATCTTTCAGCATGGCGTGTTCGTGACTGAGCTCGAAATTCATTGCCTCTGTCCCTGCATGTTGGGGTGTCTGCTGGCCCCCTGACACCACACAATACGCACCCTGTCATCCGCAGGATTGAGAGGGGGCGGCGATTTTTCGGGGTGGCCCCGGCCCTACGCCGCGCGTCCCGGCGTCAGCACGGCTGGACAGCCGCCAGCGCAGGCACGCTTGACGCACTATACAAAGTCACATACCTGCACAGGTGCAAGTCTGCGATAGTTTGCAGGCTTTGGAGGTTACCATGCCTAGTCGGCTGATCGTGTCGCGCGAACTTGCAGACCTGCTTAAATTGCTCGCCCATGCTGATCGTCTGCGCCTGATTGAAGAGCTCCGCCTCGGCGAAAAGGATGTGACGAGCCTTGCTGTTGCCCTTCAGCTGCCGGCCACCCGCGTCTCCCAGCACCTTGCGCTGCTGCGCGCGCACCGCCTTGTTGAAGAACGGCGCGATGGCCGTTCGCACTTTTACCGCCTCGCGCACCCCCATCTGGCCGACTGGATTCTCGACGCGCTTCCCTTCGTCGACATTCGTCAGCGGCTGGGAGAGGCCGACCATATCGACACCGCCCTCGCCCTGTGGGGCGTGCAGGACCCCAAATCGACTCACTGAAAAGGATACCCCCGATGCCCCATTTCGCCCAAGGCGTGGTCAAGTTCCAGCGCGAGGTGTTCCCGGAAAAGGCCGAGCTGTTCGAAAAGCTCAGCAACGGTCAGAGCCCGGAAGCGCTGTTCATCACCTGCTCGGACAGCCGGATCGAGACCGCGATGCTGACCCAGACCGATCCGGGTGAGCTGTTCATCTGCCGCAACGCGGGAAATATCGTGCCGCCGCACACCAACCAGACCGGCGGCATGACCGCCTCGATCGAATTTGCCATCGGCGCTCTCAAGATCCCGCATATCGTGATCTGCGGCCATACCGAATGCGGGGCGATGAAGGGGGCGATGAACCGCGCGGCCCTGACCACCCTGCCCCACGTGCGCGAATGGCTCGGCTATTCGCAGGGCGCGGTTGATATTACCGAAGCACTGGGCGCGGGCCTCGATGCTGATGGCAAAATGCGGATGCTGCTCGAACAGAACGTCATCCTGCAATTGCAGCATCTGAAGACCCACCCCGTGGTCGCCGTGGCGCTCGCGCAGAAGGCGGTGCAGCTGCACGGCTGGGTCTATGACATCAAGACCGGCGAAGTCTCCGCCTATGACGATACGACCGGGACCTGGATTTCGGTCGAGGAGCGCTATGCCGCGGACATCGCCGAAACCGTGATCGGCAAGCACGCCTGCTGATCGGGCACCCCTGCCCCTCCCCCCTCGCTCCCCCGCTCACTCTCGTTTCGGACGCCCCCGCTATGAACGCCCCTGCCGCTGACCGTTTGACCTCTGCTGTGGTGGGGCGCGATTTTCTCGCCTCGATCGTGGTGTTTCTGGTGGCTCTGCCGCTGTGCATGGGGATCGCAATCGCCTCAGGCGCGCCGCCCGCGCTTGGCCTGATCACCGGGATTGTCGGCGGATTGGTGGTCGGCAGCATTGCCGGATCGCCTTTGCAGGTCAGCGGGCCGGCTGCGGGCATGGCGGTGCTGGTCTATCAGCTGGTTCAGGAACACGGGCTGATGATGCTCGGCGTGGTCGGGCTGATCGCCGGTGCGCTGCAACTGCTCGCCGGGGTGTTCAAGCTGGGCCAATGGTTCCGGGCGATTTCGCCATCGGTGATCCACGGGATGCTGGCCGGGATCGGCGTGCTGATCTTTGCCTCGCAGCTTCACGTCATGCTCGACGACGCGCCGCGCGCGAACGGCTTGCTCAACATCGCCGCCATTCCTGAAGCGGTGATCAAGGTCTTCCCGGTCGATGGCTCGGTGCACCACCTCGCCGCGATGGCGGGGATTGTCACCATTGCCACGATCATCCTCTGGAACCAGTTCAAGCCCAAGGCCTTGGCGCTGATCCCCGGACCGCTGCTCGGCGTCATCGTCGGCACCGCCTTCGCCATGGTGTTTGCCTTGCCGATCACGCTGGTGAACCTGCCCGCCACACTGGCAAGCGGTCTAAACATCCCCACCGCCGAAGCGCTGGCCGGGTTCACCAACCCGGACATCCTGACGCTTGGCCTCGTCTTCGCCTTCGTCGCCAGCGCCGAGACGCTGCTGTGCGCCACCGCAGTCGACAAGATGCATATCGGCACGCGCACCGATTACGACAAGGAACTGCGCGCGCAGGGCATCGGCAACATGATCTGCGGCGGGTTCGGCGCGCTGCCGATGACTGGCGTGATCGTGCGCTCGGCCGCCAATGTCGAAGCGGGTGCGACGACGCGCATCTCGGCGATCATGCACGGCGCCTGGCTGCTGCTGGCGGTTGCCGCCTTCCCCTTCGTGCTCAACGCCATCCCGACTTCGGTGCTGGCCGCGATCCTTGTCTACACCGGCTACAAGCTCGTCAACGTGGTCCAGATCCGCAAGATCGCCGAATTCGGCCGGCAGGAACTGGTGATCTACTTTGCCACACTGGTGGGCGTGGTCGCGATCGACCTGCTGACCGGCGTGATCCTCGGCTTCGGGCTGGCGACGTTGAAGCTGGTCTATACCTTCTCGCACCTCGAAATCCGGCGCGAGCATGATGCGCAGACCAACCGGGTTGATCTGTGGATGACGGGTTCTGCGACGTTCTTCTCGATCCCGCAGCTGGGCCAGGCGCTCGAAAGCTCGCCCTTCGGGTCAGAGGTGCACATCCATGTCGAAAAGCTCGACTATATCGACCACGCTTGCCTTGAAATGCTGTCGTCGTGGGAGAAGCTGCACCAGTCCGGCGGCGGATCGCTGGTGGTCGAATGGAGCGAGCTGGTGGAGCGGTATGGCCGCCGCTCGGAAGAGAAGACCGAAATCCCCGGCCTGATGATCCGCCCCGCCGCCTGATCGGCGGCCGGGAGCGGGGGCGGGCGTCAGATCACGGTTTCGACCGCTTCGGCCCGCCACAGCATCTTCGCCTGCTCGATATCGACCGCGCTCGCCCGGCTGAGACGGTGGGCGACAAAGTCGATCCCATCAATCAGCCACAGCGCCAGTTCAGGCTGGGCGAGGCGGTAAACACGCTTCTGCCCGTGGGTTTCGGTCTCCACCAGCGCGATGGCGCGCAGCACACCCAGGTGCTGTGAAACGCGGGTCGGCGAGATTTCCAGCAGGTCTCCCAATTCGTTCACCGTCTGGTCGCCCGCTTGCAGTTTGAGCAACAGCCGGATGCGGTCAGGATGCGAGATTTGCCGCAGGACATGCGCCAATTCGTTTGCAACAATCTTGCGGCTCGGCATGTCGGAAACCTTTCATAGGTTAGGAAAGTGCGACGTTTGAAGCAACAACGCGCAATGTCGGAAAATGGCCCCCGGAATTTGCAAATTCTGCATTTTTCAATGCACGCCACGGCATTTGCGGGCGCTTGCTAACGGCCCCGTCGCGGCAAAGCATGGTGAGAAACGCGTCATCCGCGACCGCGGAGACATAGGGCGCATCCGTGCCGCGGCCCATGCTTGTCACCCCGCTATCGCGCATCCGCGCCCAAGCGTCATGCAGCCGCCACGCAGAACGGCCCATCCCAGCTTCGTGCAAGGTCAGGGCCAGAGCATGGATCAGCGCCGGAGCATCGAGGGGCAGTCGGCTCACCCCTTCGCCCGGCGTTTCGGACGTGACCAATTGCAAGCCCCGCCCGAACCACAGCATCGGCCAAGCGCGGCGTACGCCGCTGGTCTCGGCGAGGAGGGTGAAGACGGTGCTGCGCAAATCGGGCATCGCGATGATCGCATCCCACAGCATCGCGCCGGACATCAGCGGCACCAGCGCATCTTCGATGGTGAGGATGTCGAGCTCGAGGCCGTCACGCGTCAGGCCCTTGCCCGCTGCAAGCAATTGCCGGACGACAACATTGCGCTGGCGAGCGTGGCAGATGATCGCAACCCGCTCGCGGCCCTCGGCGCGGGCGGCGCGGATCATCGTCCGCAGCACAGCGGCGCGCGGCGTGGGGACGTCGCCCGCTGCTTCGGTGATGCAGACAGCGGGGTGCGGAGACATCAACATTATATCCGTGCCGCCGCGCGTAGCGGGCGCACCGCGAGCGTGGTCGATCAGGTAGCTGGCGACATACTGCGCCTGCGGCAATCCGGCGAGGCCGCCGTGCTGGAAAGCCGACGGGCTCCACCCGATCCACGGCGCGAACACCGGTGCAGGCGCTGCCAGCTGTCCCGCACTCGCCGCCCAGTCGGCCATCCGGGCCAGGCGCCCGGACGGGCGAGCGGACGTGAGGAACTCTGTCTCGACCCCGAGCCATGCGAGCAGCTGCACCAAGCTATCGCGCCACGCATCGGGCGCAGCGTCGGCCGGTTCGGCAAGCTGGAACCGCGATGTCACCAAAGCCAGCGTCGGCCCGCCAATCGCGCGCGCGGAGCCGGGTGCGGCGGGCTCAAAGCTGTCGGCGATCGGGCTGCTCTGGTCCATGGTGCGGATCCTTTGCCTGTGCGGAAGGGAGAGTGGGTGTCTGTTAGCCGCCGGCCGCCAATCGGAAAAATTCAATCTTTCTTCGCAAACGTTCTAAAATATGAATGATTGAAGATAGGCGCCTGCGCATCGCGCGCGCGGCTTGAAACCTTGGCCCTGCGCAGGCATCACAGGCGCGGGAGAAGAGGGGAATTACGATCATGACCATTGCTGGATTGCGGACAAGCGCGGCTCTCGCGCTGCTAATGGCGCTGCCGTGCGCGCCGATGCTGGCCGCGCAGGAGACGCCGCCGCCGCCCACCGCGAGCGAGGCGACCCGCGCCGCGCAGGCCAAGGTGGCGGCCAACCTGCCCGCCGAAGGCACACGCGACGGCGCGTTTTCCACACGCGGCTTCCTCGCCACCCGCGCCGATCCGGTGATCCTCAATGCGGCGGGCAAGCCGGTCTGGAACCTCGCCGCCTATGCCTTTGTCACCGGCCCTGCCCCGGACACAGTCAACCCCAGCCTGTGGCGGCACATGACCCATCTGAAGCACCACGGGCTCTATCAGGTGGCGGCGGGCGTATGGCAGGTGCACGGCTTCGACGTGTCAAACATGACGATCATTCGCGGGGCGACGGGCTGGATCGTGATCGACCCGCTCACCAGTGTCGAAGCGGCGCAGGCGGCGATGGAGCTGGTCAACGCGACGCTGGGCAAGCGGCCGGTCAGCGCGATGATCTATTCGCACAGCCACGGCGACCACTTCGGCGGCGCGCGCGGCGTGGTCGATCCGGCGGACGTGACGGCGGGCCGCGTCCCCGTGATCGCGCCCGAAGGCTTCATGGAGGAAGCCACCTCCGAAAACGTTATGGCCGGGCCAGCGATGATGCGCCGCGCCGCCTTCCAGTTCGGCACCGGCCTCGTTCCGGGCGCGACCGGACAGATGGGCAGCGGCATCGGCATGGGCATTTCGGCAGGCACGCTGTCGCTGATCCCGCCGACCGACACTGTCGCTGCGACCGGCGATAGGCGGGTGGTCGACGGCGTCGCGCTCGAATTCCAGATCGTCTCAGGGACCGAGGCACCGGCCGAGTTCAACGTCTTCATCGCGCCCGAAAAGACGTTCCTCGCCGCAGAAATCGCGACCTGCTCCTTCCACAACATCCTCACCCCGCGCGGCGCGAAGGTGCGCGATGCGCGCGCCTGGGCGCATTATCTCGACGAGGCGGCGACCCGCTATGCGCCGCAAAGCGATGCCGTGATTTCGAGCCATTGCTGGCCGATCTTCGGGCGCGAGGCAGGGACGGCATGGCTTTCCGCTCAGCGCGACAATTACCGCTGGCTCCACGATCAGACCGTACGCCGGATGAACCGCGGCGAGACGATGCATGAAATCGCCGAAGGGCTCGAGAACGCGGCCCCACCGGGGCTGGCAGCGGAATGGTCGACCCACGGCTACTATGGCACGGTCAGCCACAACGCCAAGGCGGTCTACCAATTCTACCTCGGCTGGTACGATGCGGTGCCAGCCAATCTCCACGCCCACCCGCCGGTCGAACGCGCCAAGCGGCTGATCGAAGCGCTCGGCGGCGCGGACCGGACGCTGGCTCTGGCACAGAACGCGATGGCGGGCGGCGATTATCGCTGGGCGTCCGATCTGCTTCAGAACCTCGTCTTTGCCGCGCCAGACAATGCCGCGGCCAAAGCGATGCTGGCCAACAGCTACCAACAGCAGGGCTTTCAGTCCGAGAGCGCGATCTGGCGCAACCAGTTCCTCTCAGCCGTATCCGATCTCACGCGTGGTCGACCGCAGGCGAGCGCGGCGCAGAGCAACGACATGATCGCCGCAATCTCGACGCAGGAATTGCTCGATTCCGCCGCGACCCTGTTTGCGCCCGAACGTCCAGGACGGCGCGGCTTCACGGTCGCGATCGACCTCTCCGATCGCAAGGAGACCGCGATGCTGGAGGTCGGCGAGCAGGCGATCATCGGCCGCGTGGGCGCGCTGCCCGCCAAGGCCGACGTCACCTTCCGCGGCCCGCGCCGCGCGGTGCTGGCGCTGCTGTTCGTGCGGATGCCGGTCAGTGCGGTGGCGGGAATGGAGGGCGTGACGATTGAGGGCGACCAAGCGGCATTGCAGGCGTTGATCGATGCGCTCGATCCTATGCCGCAGGGCTTCGATATCGTCACGCCATAAAATTCCGGCAACCCCGCGCGAAGGGTCGGGCGCATTCAGGCGTTGATCAGGGGCAGCATGGCCAGTCGCCGTGCAGCCCCATTTCGCTGAGCGAGGAAGCCATGCCATGCGTCTGACCACCACCAGCACGGCCCGGCGATGAGCCCGGCCAGCATTGCGCTCAACCGCTTCGGCTATGGCTTCAGCGCGAAGGACGCCGCGGTGGGCGATCCGCGCGCTTTCCTGCTGCGCCAGTTCGATGCCTTCGATCCCTCGCCTGCCGCCATTGCCGCCCGATTGGACACCCGCGCGAAGACCGGCGAAATGCTCGAACTGCTGCGGCGGCTGCGACAGGACACCCGGGCGATGACTGCGATGGAGCAGGCCGGCACGCCCGCGATGGCGGAAGGGATGACGCGGCAGGAAGCCCGCGCCGCCGCGCTTGACGGTCTGCCGCCCGAATATCGCGAACAGCTGGTCGAGGCGCGCCGCGTGCTCGCCGATGACATTGCGGTGCGCGTAAACACCGCGCTCACCAGCCCTGCCCCGATGGTTGAGCGGCTGGTGCATTTCTGGTCGAACCATTTCAGCGTCTCGGTCGGCAAGCCCGGCACCCAGTTCGAGGCTGGCCCGCACGAATTCACCGCGATCCGCCCACATGTGCTGGGGCGGTTCAGCGATATGCTCAAGGCGGCCGTGCTGCACCCGGCGATGCTCATTTATCTCGACCAGTTCCAGTCGATTGGCCCCAATGCGCCCTTCGCGCAGCGGCGTGCGCGGCGCGGCGGCGATCAGCAGCGTCCGCGCGGGCTGAACGAGAACCTCGCCCGTGAGGTGCTGGAGCTGCACACTCTGGGCGTCGACGGTGGCTACAGCCAGAGCGATGTGACCGAGCTTGCCCGTGCGCTCACGGGCTGGACCGTGCCGGGGATTGGCCGGGTGGGCCGCTTTGCCGAAGATCAGGCGAGCGGCGCGGCGTTTGTCGCGTTGGTACATGAACCGGGCGCGCGGCAGGTGCTGGGCCGCGCTTATCCGGCGGGCGAGGCGGGCCAAGCGCTGGCGATCCTCGACGATCTCGCCACGCATCCGGCCACCGCGCGCCACATCGCGACCAAGTTTGCGCGGCACTTCGCCGGCGACACGCCGCCGCCCGCGCTCGTGGCGCGGCTGGAAGCGGATTTCCTGAAGTCGGGCGGCGAACTCGCCAGCCTCACGCGCACCCTGATCGAAGCGCCCGAGGCGTGGACGCCCGCGCCGGTCAAGTTCCGCACCCCGTTCGAATGGCTCATCGCCGCGCTGCGCCTGACCGGTACCGCCACGCTCCCGCCGCAGCGGATCGTCGGCGCGTTGACGGAGCTTGGCCACGTACCGTGGCGCGCGCCCTCGCCTGCGGGATATGATGATCTCGCCGCCAGTTGGGCCGGGCCGGACGCACTGATCCGCCGGGTCGAACTGGCCGAGCGGATCGCGCGCAATGCCCCGCAGGACGGGGTGATTGCCCGCACGGAAGCGGCCTTCCCGGGCGCTCTGGGCGAGGCGACCCTCACCCAGTTGAAGCGCGCTGAAAGCGGGCAACAGGCCCTCGCACTGCTGCTGGTCTCGCCTGAAATGATGCGGAGATAGACGCCATGACCGCCGGATTTGATCGCCGTTCGCTGCTCGCCGGATCGCTGCTGGGCGCAGGCAGCCTCGCCCTCCCCCGCCTTGCCTTTGCGCAAGGGACGGGGAGCCGCAATCTGCTGTTCGTGCTGCTGCGCGGCGCGGCGGACGGGATGGCAATGCTCGCGCCAGTGGGCGACCCGGGCTTCGAGGCTTTGCGTGCCGCAACCCTCGCCGATTACGAGAACGCGCCGCGGATCGGCAGTTTCTTCGCCGTCCATCCGGCGCTGGCTGAGATCGCCAAGTCGGCGGCGGCGGGCGAGGCGCTGTTCGTCCACGCTGCTGCGACCGCCTATCGCGAGCGCTCGCACTTCGATGGGCAAAACCTGCTCGAGAGCGGCGGCACCGCGCCTTATACCACCAAGGACGGCTGGCTCAATCGCTTGGCAGGGCTGATGAATGAAGGCGCTCCAGCGCCTTTGCGTGCGCTGGCGATTGCGCCTGCCGTGCCGCTGGCGCTGCGCGGCGATGCACCGGTCTCGAACTACGCGCCCTCCGCTTTGCCGCAAGCGAGCGAGGATCTGCTGGCGCGGGTCAGCCTGCTTTACGGCGCGGACGGCGAGCTTGGCCCGCTGTGGGCGCGCGCCTTGGAGACGCGGGCGATGGCGGCGGATGATGGCCTCAAAAACCTGCGCGATGCCAGCGCGGCGGGGGAGCTAGCTGCCTCGCTGATGCGCGGTGAAGGTGGTGCACGGATCGGGATGATCGAGCTTGGCGGCTGGGACACCCACGCCAACCAGCGCGGGGCCTTTGCCCGCTCTGCGCGGCAGCTTGACGCGCTGCTCGCCGCCTACAAAGCTGGGATGGGTGCGGGCTGGGCCAATACGATGGTGGTGGTGGCGACCGAGTTCGGCCGCACGGCGCGTCTCAATGGCACCGGCGGCACCGACCACGGCACGGCTTCGGCGGCGCTTGTGATGGGCGGCGCGGTGCGCGGCGGGCGGGTGATTGCCGACTGGCCGGGGCTGGCGGACGGTAAGCTTTACGAGGGCCGCGATCTTGCGCCCACCATCGCGCTGGAAAGCGTGATCGCAGGCGCGGTGGCCGAGCATCTACGGCTCGATCCCAAGCTCGCAATGGCGCGGCTGTTCCCCGGTCGCGGCGATGCGCCGGTATCGGGGATTATCCGCGCCTAGAACGAGCATTCGGCCTGCGCCGCACCCTCGTCGCGGGCGATCTCGCTGATCTGCACCGTGAAAGCGCCCTTGGACGCGAAGGTCAGCTTGCCGCCCGTCGTGCCGAGGCACTTCGCGCTCAGCACCATCTCGCGCCAGCCCTTGCCCTCGGCGACCGACAGGCCTTGCGTGATGTCGAGTGCCTTGCCGCCCGCCGTCACCGTCACGGCCGAGCCGGGACGCGCGGTCACCTGATAGGTGATGCGCCACGCGGCGGCACTGTCCGGCCCGGTCAGGGAGAGCTTGGCACGCGGCGCAAAGGCGACCTTGCGCGCGTCTTCCTGGGCCTTGCGATCAACGCCGGTTGCGGTGATGCCGTTGCCCGCGCCGCGCAGGTCGGGGAGCAGCGCATTGTCCGCCACCGCTTGCACCTGCATGCCGAGTTTGCCGTTCGCGAACCACACCGCGCCGGTATCGGCGGTGAGCGCAGCGCAGGTCTCGTCGAGCGGAGCCAGCGGGGCGCTGGCGCTGAGATCGAGGCCGTAGCCGAGCGGGAACAGCGCGCCATCGGGACCATTCACCGGGGTGCCGTCGCAATGTGCCGGCCAGCTGAACGACAGCCGCCCCGTGGCAGGCCGCGTGCCGAACAATACGTCCGCCACGCCCGCCCCTTCGCTGCCCGGCAACCAGGCGGCGACGAAAGCGTCAGCGGCGTTGAGCTCGCGGTTCACCCACAAGGGGCGGCCCGAAAGGAACACGGCGACCGTCGGAATGCCGCGTGCGCGGTAGGATTTGAGCAGGGTCAGGCCTTCTTCGTCGCGGAAGGCGAGATCCTTCCGGTCGCCGACGAATTCAGCGTAGGGTTCCTCGCCGAAGACGACGATGGCTACGTCGGGCTTGCTGGCGGCGTTGCCCTTGGGTGCCAGCACAGCCTCGCTCCCGCCCGCCTTGGCCGCCGCGGCGATGCCCGCATAAATCGAGGTCGCGCCGGGGAAATCGGCTGCGGTCAGATCACCGCCGCCCTGCCATGTCACCGACCAGCCGCCCGCCTGCAGCGGGACGTTGTCCGCCGCAAGGCCTGCCACTTCGATCCGCGCACCTGCCTTCAGCGGCAGCACGCCCGCGTTCTTGAGCAGCACCTGCGACTTCGCCACCGCCTCACGCGCAATCGCGCGGTGTTCGGGCGAGCCGAGCTTGTCCCACTTGCCGCCCAGTGCGCGCGCCGAAGGCTTCACTTCGCCAGCGAAAATGCCGAGCTGTTGCTTCAACCGCAGCACGCGCAGCACCGCTTCGTCCAGCCGTGCCATCGGGATCGTGCCGTTCTTGACCTGCTTCAGCAGCGAGGCGTGGAGCGCCTTCCAGTCCTCGGGCACCATGTAGACATCGAGCCCCGCCAGCAGCGCCGCCGAGCAATTCGAATTGGTGCAGCCATCGACCTGCCCGTGACCGTTCCAGTCGCCCACCACCAGCCCGCCAAAGCCGAGCTTGCCGCGCAGCTCACCGGTCAGCAGCGGCGCGTTGCCGTGCATCTTGGTGCCGTTGATCGAGTTGAAGCTCGCCATCACGCTGGCGACTCCGGCGGTGATCGCGGCCGGGTAAGGCGCGGCGTGGATCGCCATCAGCGCCTTGAGATCGCCGTTGACGTCGCCCTGGTCGACGCCTTGCGCGGTGCCGCCGTCGCCGAAGAAGTGCTTAGCGGTTGCGGCGACCTTGCCTTCGCCGAGGAAGCTGGGTTCGCCCGGACGGCCTTGCAGGCCTTCGACCATTGCCGCGCCCAGCTTGCTGACCAGCGCGGGATTCTCTGAATAGCTTTCGTAAGTGCGGCCCCAGCGATCATCGCGCGCGACGGCAATCGTCGGCGCAAAGGTCCAGTCGATGCCGGTCACTTCGATCTCGACTGCGGTTGCAGCGCCAATGCGACGGATCAGGTCGGCATCCCCGGTCGCGCCGAGTGCGATATTGTGCGGGAAAACGGTCGCGCCGATCACATTGGCGTGGCCATGGACAGCGTCGGTCGCCCAGACCGCCGGGATCGCCGGTTCGCCCTTGGGCAGCGGAGCGGTGGAGGCCGCCCAATATTCGTCAGCCAGCTTCAGCCAGTCGGCCGCCGGAGCCTGGTCATCGCCATAGGGGCCGGAATTGCCGCCGTTGAGGATCGTGCCGAAGCGGTATTTGCGCACATCGGCCGGGGTGATCGAGCCAATGTCTGGCATCACCAATTGCGCGACCTTGTGCTTGAGGCTCATGCGCGCGAGCAGACCCTCGGGCGTGTTCGCGTCCGCCGCAGCCGGAACCGTCTCGCTTGCCGAGCGCACCTGCGGTGCCGTGCTGCATCCGGCCAGAAGCGCCGCCAGCGCTGCCCCGCAGGCCAGCTGACCAAACCCGTTTCGTGCCATGCACTCAGTCCCTCCCAAGACCGCGATTTTCTTTGTGAACGTTATCAATCTATGCCGCCGCCCATCCGCTTTGGCAAGCATCAAGCGCAGATGTCACCTTCGGCGGACAAAGCCCGCCAGCAGCACTGCGCTCGCCAGCGACAAGGCGGCAAACAGCACGAACAGCGCGCCATAGCCAAAGCGCGGCACTAGCAACACGGTGAACCACGGCATCACCATTCCCGGCACGGTGTTGGTGAGGTTGAACACGCCCAGATCGCGCGCGCGGTGCTGCGGGGCGGGCAGGACGCGCAGGGTCTGGCTGGCATGAAGCGCGAGGAAGATCGCCGCCGCGATAGCGAACAGGACATAGCCCGCAATCGCCAGCACCAGCGTGTCCGCCGCCGCCATCACCAGCATCCCGCAAGCGCACAGCACCGCAGTCGCCACCAGCGGCTGGATCGGGCGGCCGTGGCGGTCGGACCAGCGCCCCAGCAGCAGCGAAATCGGCACCGCGCAAACCAGCACGGCGCTGAAGATATTGGCCGCGCCGTTCTCCGGGTAATCGGGCGAGAGCGAGCGCAGCCAGTAGAGCAGGAAGGCGAACATACCTCCTTCGGCGACCTGCACCAGCAGCCGCGCGGCCCACATCCGTGCGACCACCCGTTGGCGGAACGGTCGGGGTTCGCGGGTGCGCAGAACGGGCGCCATCAGCGCTGGCCGCTCCCGCCCCTTGCCCAGCACCACTGCGGGCAGCACCAGCGCGCTGACCAGCACCGCCACAAGCATCAACCGCGCTTCGGGCGCAACCAGTCCCGCATAGGTCACCAGTGATCCGGCCAGCGCGCCCAATGCGGGTGAAAGCGCCAACGCGCCGCCCAGCACGCCCTTCTGTTCGTCCGGAAAGCAGTCCCCCGCCCAGGCCATCAGCGGGGCGAGCATCAGGTTGAGCGCGACCTGCCAGACCATCACCAGCACCACGATTTCAGTGACGCTCTCCGCCCTGCCCACCGCCAGCAGCAGCAGGTTAGAGGCGATCAGCCCGGCGATGATCCACGGACGCCGGGTGCGCGAGCGATCGCTGAGCATACCGACCGCGATATTGGCGATGCTCGCCATCAGCGCGCCGAGGAAGGTAACCTGCGCCAGTGCGGCGACATCTTCGCCCCCTTGCAGATCGGCGATCCGCTGCGGCAGCAGCACGGTCAGGAGCGGGACATAGGCGACCGCGCCGCCAGCCGCCGCCAGCGCAAACAGCGCGAGGAACCAGCGGGGCTGGCGTTGAGGCGGCGTGTCGGCGGGGGCGGCGCTCAAGCCCGGCCCGGTGCCTGGGCGTGGACCTGAGCAGGAGCTTCAATAGGAGGTGGCGCGGTTGAGGAGCGCTCGACCAGTCCGGCGGGGACTTCAATCACCGCGTCATCATCGCCATCCGGGCCGCGCGCGATCAGCTGTTCGACCGCGCGGCTGACCGTCTCTGCAATCGGCTGATCGACCGCAGTGAGCGGCGGCTGCGAGAAGCGCACGATTGGCGTGTTGTCGAAGGAGATGAGCGACAGATCATGCGGCACCGCCAATCCTCGGTCACGCGCCACTTCAAGCGCGGCAAGGGTCATTTGGTCGCTTGATCCAATGATCGCGGTAAGATCGGCGTGGCGATCCAGCAAGGCGCGTGCGGCGCGGGTGCCGGAGGCGTAGCCGAAATCGCCCACTTCCAGCAGCCCGTCATGCGGCAGGCCCACCTCGTCCAGCGCGCGCTTCCAGCCATCAATCCGCCAGCCGCTCAGGCTGTATTGCGGCGGCCCAGCGATCATCGCGATGCGGCGATGGCCGAGCTCAATCAGCCGCGAGGTGGCGAGATGCGCTGCGCTCTCATCGCCCATCGTCAGCGGGATGCCGGGCCCCGGGGCGTTGGAACCGATGCGGGCAAAGGGAATGTTCCGCTCTGCCAGCAGCTGCGTGATGAGGCGGTTTTCCGAGTGCGGGGGCGTCAGGATCACGCCATCGGGCTGCAAGGCGGACAGCGCCGCACTCAGCTCACGCTCGACATGATCGGAGTGGGTATCGACCAGCTCCACCATCATCCGGTAGCCGTGCTGCGAGCACGTCAGAATCCCGCCCAGCAGCATCTGGTCGACCCAGTCCGTGCCAAGCCGCGCGCGCCAGTCAGCCAGCGTCCGTTCGCGATCATTGATGGCAAGGATGATGTAGGAGCGCGATCCGCTCATCCGCTGGGCGGCAAGGCTGGGGACATAGCCCAGTCGGTCAATCGAGGCGCGCACCTTGTCGCGCAGCTGCGGTCGCACGTTCGGGCCGCCGTTCACCACCCGGCTTACGGTCTGGAGCGAAACGCCCGCATCCTCCGCGACGTCCCTGATCGTGACTGTCTTGCGCACCCGCGCCATCACCCGTCAAACCCCGTCCCGTTTACCGAATGCACGTGCGTCCCGTCGCGGGATCGCTGGCGCAGCGATAGACCCTGATCCAGTCGATTGCGAATTGCGCGGGAAAGGTATCCGCCGCAACCCCCTTGGCGTTGTTTTCTTCCGACAATCGACCGCCCACGGCAAGGTTGGCCATGACATAGAACGGCTGATCGAAGGGTGCCGCCGGGCGGCCCTTGGCGTTTGGTGCCGCGGTGCTCCACTGCTCGGCAGTGACGGTAAGGTGCACCCGGTCATCGACCAGAAAGCGGATCAGCCCCTCGCCCCATTCCACTGAATAGACGTGGAAATCGTCCGACGGCAGGGCCAGATCGGGAAGCGCATTGCGGTGATCGACGAACTTGTTCTGCGGCGCGAAATTGCCGAAATGGAGCGCGCTGATGGTGCGGTTTTCGCCGCGACCGCCTTCGCATCGCTTGCACTTGGCGCCGATATTGACCGCTTCGAGAATATCGATCTCGCCCGATCGCGGCCAGGCGCCATAGACGTTGTCTTCCGGCATCATCCACACCGCGGGCCATGTCCCCTGCCCAGGCGGCACCTTGGCGCGCACTTCGATCCGGCCATATTTCCACGCGTGCTGGCCGATGGTGCGAACCTTGCCGGAGGTGTGCGATTGGGTCACGCTGGGGTTGTTGTATTCCGCAATCTCAGGCGGGCGCGCGGGGCCGACGAAGCGCTCCTTGCGTGCCTTCAGCAGCAGCATCCCGCCTTCGACAGCGATGTTAGCGGGCCGGTCGGTGTAGCATTGCCGTTCGGCATTGCCGCCGCCCCAGCACGAGACTTCGGGCGTCCACTTGGAGCGGTCGAGCTGCGCGCCTTCGAACTCGTCGGCCCACACCAGCTCCCAGCCCGCCCCATCCAGCGGGGCGAGGGCCTGCTGCTCGGTCGGAGGCGTCGCCCCCAAAAGCAGCAGGGCCGCTGTCAGCGTCCCCGCCTTCAGCAGCCCTGCAATTGTCATATCGTACTCTCTAATCAGAAGTCGAAGCGGGCAATGAAGGTGTAGCGGCGGTCATTGCGGAACACCGCACTGATCGGACGCGTTCCGTCATAGTCGATGACCGTCGACAATTGAGTGGTCTCGTCGAGCAGGTTCACGCCCTGCACGCCCAGCTTGATGTTGTCGGTCAAGCTGTAAAGGATCGTCCCGTCAAGCTGGCCGCCGGCCTCCTGGAAGATCGGCGCGAACGGGAAAAGATCGTCCCGCTGCGTCACGAGGAAGGCGCTGCGCCAGTTATAGGCGGCACGCATCGACAGCGGCCCCTTTTCATAGAACAGCGTGGCGTTGACAGTATGCTTCGAAATCCCGGCAAGCGGCAGCTGACCGGAGAACGGGCCGTTGTTGAGCGGCTGGCCGCTCGAATTGACCGAGGGCGAACCAATGCCCGAGATGTTCGGGTTCGGGAAGTCACTGCCATCGACGTAGGTATACGTCACGGCCGTCCCGAGCCCGCTCAACAATCCGGGCAGGAAATCAAAGGTCTGCTGATAGGCCAGTTCAACACCCTTCAGAACGCCTGAGAGATCGTTGGCCGGACCATTGATGATCACTTCCTCGGAATTGCCATTGGGCGGGTCGTAATTGACGAGGCCCGTTCCGTTAGTAACGATCCCCTTGATGTCCTTGACGAAGAATGCCGCGCTCAGCTGGCCGACCTTGCCGAAATACCACTCCGCGCTGAGATCGTAGTTCCACGATTCGGTCGGCCGCAAGTTGCGGTTCCCGGTCGACACGGAGAGCAGCGGCCCATCCGTCACACGGCCGCTGAAGCCCAACACCCCGCCTGCGTTGAACAGGTTCAGGTCAGGACGACTGATCCCCTTCGACACCGCCGCCCGAACAACGATCCCGCCGCCGTTGTCGTAGCGGACGTTGAAGGATGGCAAGAAGTGATCGAAGTTGATGTCGCGGGTGTCGCGGATGAGTTGACCGGTGTGCAAGGCCGCAAATTCGGCAAGGCGTGAGCCGGTGAGCTGGCAGAAGACCTGCTGAGGAACGCCCGGGCCAGCCCCGCGGCAGGCGGCGGCGATTTCAGCCACCTGCACCGTGCCGTCACCGTTGCCGCCGACCGACGTCGCATCGAAGCGTGCAGGATCGGGGAACGCCAACAGCGAATTGTTGCTGACGTTTGTCCGTACGTAGCGCAGGCCAATGTTCCCCGCGAGCGAAGCGCCTCCGTCAAAATCGGCACCGAAATCAACGCGCGCATAGGCTGCCGAAGTGATTTCGGTGACATCCGAAACTTCCCCGGGGCAGAACGGGCCGCACGCCACCGTCGTACCATCCAGCAACACACGGGTGCGGCCATTGACGCCGAGGTTGAAGCGTTCCGGGGACTGACCCAGGGTGCTGATTTGGTCCCACTGCTGATCTGTCACGCCCGACAGATATTCGCCAAGGAAGTCATCACCGCCATAGAAGAACGCACCGCCACCCGCGATCGGAGTGCTTGCTTCGCCCCGCTGGAAGTTGTCGGCGAACGGCGTGCGATACGCGGACGCGTCGGGAACTTCATCGGTGAAGACACCACCTGCGATCGCGAATTCCTGCCCCGGCAGACCGGTGAAGAAACGGCCCGGCTGGAAACCGCCGGTCGCAGCGCAGCCCGGACCTTCGTTCCACGGTGCACAGCCCGCACGCCCGGCCCAAGGCGCCGAAAGGTTGCCCCAGGTGCTGAAGTTGGTGTTGCGGTTGATACGATCGCGCGCCGCCCAGCGTCCGCCGACCTCGACCTTGCGGAAGAATCCATCGTCGCTCAGGTCGTATTCGAGACTGCCAGCAAGGCTGAACAATTCGCCCTCGTTCGCCTCGCGGCTGTCGAGACCGAACCAGTAATAGTTATTGCGCCCGCTGGTGAAGTAATCGGTCGGTGCGCCGACCGGGGCCAAGAACTGGATATCCGGCGTCTTGCCCCCCAGGTCGATGGCGATGTCACTCCAGGTGCTCAACGCGCCGAATACCGCATCGCGGCGAAGGTTCGAGCTCAGGCTCTGCATCTCGATCTTGCCGCGGAAGCGCTCAGTGAAGTTCATCTTCGCATCGAACGAGATGTCCTGAGTGACCGAATTGACTTCACGCAGGAAGCGCAGCGAATCCGTGGGAATACCACCGCGGCCGAACGGGTTGGCATAGGCATTGCCGACATTCTGCGTGAGAATGCCGCTGACGAAGTTGCCGTTCTCATCGAATTCGAAATTGGTACCCGGACGCGGCTGGTTGGTCGACACGCCATCGTCGATCCGGCCAAGCAGCGCAAATTCCTCCGTTGCAAAGCTCGTTTCCGAACGCAGGTATTCCAGCGTCATCACCAGGTCGCCATCAAGCGTTTCAAACTGACCGATCGCCGAGATCGCCTCGCGATCGCGATCAAGCGTGGTCGAACGCACGTTGGCGAACTGCGGCACAACGACCGAGTTTGCCGGCGGGAAGTTTTCAGGCGTAAAGTTGGGCACATCACCGAACCCGCCCGAGTTGAGATTGAAAATGCGCGCACAGCCGCCGGAGAGGTCAGCGGGGCGATAGCAATAATCGACCAGCTGCGAGGCATCGGTCCGGCTCTTCAGCTTCGACTTCGAATAGCTGAGCTGCAACCCAAAGGTGCCCTGTCCGGTATCGAAGGTATTGGAGGCCAGGATGTTGTAGGTCGGCGACCATTCCTGCCGCAGATCGCCATAGTTCGCTTCGATCGATCCGGCGACGTGGAAGCCACGCCTGTCGAGCGGCTTGCGGGTGACGAGATTGACCAGACCCGCAATTTGGCCTTCGATCTGGTCGGCGGTGATGTTCTTGTAAACTTCGACACGGCCCACAAGTTCGGGCGAAACGTCCTCGAAGCTCAGCGCACGGCCGCCATTGGCCGAGAAGATGTCGCGCCCGTTCAGCTGCGAACTGACAAAGGGCAGACCACGAATGATCACGCCCGTGCCTTCGACCGAGAAGCGGGTTGGGTCAGACGTCTTTTCGAACCGGCCGATGTTGACGCCGGGGATACGCTGGAGCGTTTCCGCCACCGAACGGTCGGGCAGTGCGCCGATGTCTTCTGCCGAGATCACGTCGACCACGGTATCGGCGTTGCGCTTGATGTTCTGGGCGGATTGCAGCGAAGCGCGGAAGCCGGTGACGATGATATCGCCTACTTCCTCTTCGGCGGTGGCATCAGCGGCTTCTTGCGCGGTGGCATCGGCGTCCTGTGCCCATGCAGGAGCCGCAGTCGCCGCGGAAATCGCCAGCGCCGATGCGGTGCCGAGTGCGAACAGGCGCCGACGCGGCGCAACACTAGCGGTGTTCATGTGTTTCATCTCTCCCCATGCCGCGCGACAGATTCGTGTCTGTAACTGCGGTCTGCGAGACATTCCTAGCGCATCTTGAGAGCGTTCTCAAGACTTGTAATCTTGGGTTCATATTGCATTCTGGCAACACTTCGCGGGGTAGTGTATTCCCCGCTGGCATAGCCCGCAGAGGCACGACCGGGATTGAGGAAAACGTGGCAATAGAACGAATTATCATCGTCGGTGGCGGTACGGCCGGGTGGATGGCAGCAGCAGCCCTGTCGCGCATCAAGGCGGGGCGGGCTGTGGAAATCACACTGATCGAATCCGAAGCCATCGGGACGGTCGGGGTTGGCGAGGCAACAATTCCACCCTTTGTGGGCTTTAACGATCTGCTCGGCATCAAGGAAAGCGAGATGCTGGCCGCGGTCGGCGGCACGTTCAAACTGGGCATCCAATTCGAAAACTGGGGCAATCTGGGCGAAAGCTACATCCACCCTTTCGGCGCCTATGGCTACACGATGGGCGGGATCAGCTTTCATCATGTCTGGCACCGCATGAACAAGGCCGGGGACAAGCGCCCGATCCAGGTCTTCAACGTGGAAACGATGGCTGCCTATTTCGGCAAGTTTGCCCGGACCGAGGATTACGCGAGCGAAGATCTGCCGCCGGTCAATTATGCCTATCACCTCGATGCCGGGCGTTATGCCGCGTTCCTGCGCCGCTTTGCCGAAGAACGCGGCGTGGTGCGGCAAGAAGGCAAGGTCGCCGATGTCGCGCTTGATGGTGAAAGCGGCTTTGTTACCGGAGTCACGCTGGACGATGGCCGCCAGTTCGCAGGCGACCTGTTCATCGATTGCTCGGGCTTCCGGGGATTGCTGATCGAGCAGGCGCTGAAGACAGGCTATGACGACTGGAGCCAATATCTGCCCTGCAACCGTGCAGTGGCGCTTCCCTGCAAGCGTGACGACGGCAGTCCGCCCCCGCCCTTCACCCGCGCCACCGCGCACAGCGCCGGATGGCAATGGCAGGTGCCGCTGCAACACCGCAACGGTAACGGCCATGTCTATTGCTCCAGCTACATGGAAGACCAGCAGGCGCTCGACATCTTGCTCGGCAATATCGCGGGCAAACCGCAGGCGGAGCCCAATTGGCTGCGCTTTGTGACCGGGCGGCGCAAGAAGTTCTGGAACAAGAATGTCGTCGCCCTCGGGCTGGCGGCCGGCTTCATGGAGCCGCTGGAATCGACCTCAATCCACCTCATCAACACCGGGATCGACAAGCTGATCTCGCTGCTGTCGCTGGACGGGATCACGCAGGTGCAGGAGGATACCTTCAATCGCCTGACGGGCCGCGAATATGCCCGCATCCGCGACTTCCTGATCCTGCACTACAACGCCACGCAGCGCACCGATTCCGACTTCTGGAATTACGTCCGCACGATGGACGTGCCGGACACGCTCAAGGAGAAGGTCGAGATATTCCGCGCCAACGGCCAGATCTTCCGCGAGGAGGACGAGCTGTTCACTGAAACCAGCTGGGCCGCGGTCATGATGGGTCAGGGGATCACCATGGGCGGGCACAATGCCATGGCCGACGCGCTCGATCCGGCCAAGACCCGCACAGAGGTGGACGAGATGGAAAGGTCGATCCGCTACCTCGTCCAGCATATGCCGGGGCATGGCGATTATCTGGCGCGCTATTGCCCCGCGCCGATCGCAGCGTGACACCCGTCTAGCGGGCGATTCTTGACAAACGCGGGCGGCGCTTGAAAGGGGAAGCGTTGCCCCTCTCCCGCTCGCCCCGAGGTTTCCCCGCCATGACCCACGATCCGCACGGCTGGACCGCGCTGGTGCTGGCCGGACAGCGCCCGGGCGTTGACCCGGTGGCCGCCCATTTCGGGCTGGAGGCCAAGGCGCTGGTGCCTGTCGCCGGGGAATTGATGCTGGGCCGGGTGCTGATGGCGCTGGCCGACACCCCGCAAGTCGCGCGGGTCATTGTGCTGGCGCAAAACACGCTCAAGCTGCAAGCGCACCCCGATCTGGCCTGGGCAGTCGAAGAGCCGCGGATCACGTTCCAGGTTTCAGGCCCCACGATCAGCGGATCCGTTCTGGCGGCGGTGAACGATCCAGCAATTGGGCTGCCGGTGCTAGTCACCACCGCCGACAATGTGATGCTCACGCCTGCCACTGTTGCCGAATTCATCGCCGGAGCAGGCGCGAGCGACGTCAGCGTGGCGATGGTCGAGCGCGCCCGGTTGGAAGCTGCGGTCGGCCCAAACCGGCGGACTTGGCTGACCTTCAAGGGCGGCGCTTACACCGGCGCGAACTTGTTCGCCCTGACCGCCCCGGCTGCACGCAATGCGCTGACGTTTTGGGAGCGGGTTGAGCAGGATCGCAAATCGGTGCTGCGGCTCGCCTCGCATTTTGGCCCGGTCTTGATGGCAAAGCTGCTGCTGCGGCGGATGACCGTCCACGAAGCGCTTGCGGCCGCAGGCACGAAGCTTGGCGCGAGCGCCGCGCCGGTGCTGCTCAGTGACGGGCGCATGGGGGTCGATGTCGACAAGGTCGAGGATCACGCGCTGGCCGAGCGGCTGCTGACGGCGCGGAACTGACACCTGTGCAAGCCATCGCCCTCTACGATCTCGACCGCACGGTGACCCGCGCGCCGACATTTACCCCGTTCCTTGTTCACATGGCTGCAAGCGGCAACCCGTTACGGCTGCTCGGAGTGCCACTGTGGGTGCTGGCGATGCTGGGCTACAAGGCAAAATTCTACGGGAGAAAGCCGCTCAAGCAGTTCGGTCTCAACCTGCTTGTCGGGCGCAAGGTGCGCAATGGGCGCCTGCAACCCCGGATCGACGCTTTCGTCGACGGGCAGCTGGCGCGCAATATCCAGCCGGGCGCGCGTGCGCAGATCGCCGCCGACCGGGCAGCGGGGGTTCGCCTTGTCCTCGTCACCGCTGCACCGGAAATCTATGCCGAGGCGTTGGCGCAGGCGCTGGGTTTCGAGGCATGTATCGCCACGCGCCACCAGCGCGATGGTGCGGGCAACCTCCTCGCGCTGATCGACGGCGAGAACAATTACGGCGCACATAAGGTCGCCCGCGTCGAGGCATGGCTGGCAGAGCAAGGTCTCGCCCGCGCGGATTGCCACCTCACCGCCTATACCGACCACGCCAGCGACGCGCCGATCCTGAACTATGCCGACACCGGCGTGCTGGTCGGCCGCTACGCCAAGACCCAGCCCGGGTGGGCGCAGGCTGACTGGAGCGCGCCTGAAATGAGCCGGGCCGCCACATGAGCCGCATCTGCTTCCTGTTCAACCACGACCAGACGCATCAGTTGGCGCATTCGCTCCCCATCGCGATGGCGTTGGCGGCGCGGAGCGAGCACCGGATCGTGCTTGCTTACACCAAGCCCGCGATCAGGGCCGAGATTGAGCGGCAGGCGGAGCCGGCGCTGCTCGCCAAGGTGGAACTGGTGAGGCTCACCCTCAAGCAGAGCGGATCGCAAGCGATCGCGAGCCTGCTCGAGCGACTGGTTCCGGCGCGTAAACTGCTCATCTACCGCGATAATCTCGATTTCTTTGCCAGCTTCGATGCGGTGGTGGTCTCGGAAAAGACCACGCTGCTGCTCAAGACCCTTTACGGGATGGACAAGGTCAAGCTGATCCACACCCGCCATGGTGCAGGCGATCGGGCAATCGGCTTCAACAAGGAAAGCGCCGGCTTCGATCTGGTGCTGGTGTCCGGCCCCAAGATCCGCGACCGGCTGATCGCGGAAGCGGGGCTCACGCCTGAACAGATCGCGCTGGTCGGCTATCCCAAGTTCGATCTGTGCGCGAACAACCGTTTCGCGGATACCTTCCCCGCGCCCGAGCGGCCGACCGTGATCTACAACCCCCACCCCTCGCCCAAGCTATCGAGCTGGTTCAAGCATGGCGCGGCGGTGATCGCGGCATTCCGGAATCAGGATCGCTACAACCTGATCTTCGCGCCGCACGTGATGCTGTTTGAGCGCAAGTGGGTGGTCACGCTGGACCCGCCGAGCCTTGCACGGGTGGTGCCGCCTGGCGCAGGGTACCGCGCAGAACGCCGCATCCACATCGACACGGGCAGTGCCGCCAGCAGCGACATGAGCTACACCAACCGCGCGGACATCTACCTCGGTGATGTCAGCAGCCAGGTCTATGAGTTCCTGCGCGCGCCCCGTCCGTGCCTGTTCTTGAACTCGCATGGCGTGGATTGGCATGATGATCCCAACTACCTCCACTGGCGCGCAGGTTCTGTGCTCGATTCGCCCGCCCATCTGCTTGATGCGATTGATGCTGCGGTCGCCGCGCATCCCAACTATGCACCCACCCAACAGGCACTGATCGACGCGACCTTCTCTCTCAGCGAGCGCGCCTCGGCCGAGCGGGCGGCGGATGCGATTGGCGAATTTCTCGAAGGAACCAAGGCCCTTGGGTAGTCTCACCGATTTCTGGCGTTACGGCGTGGTCAAGACAGCGCGCAAGCTGAAGGCCGCCGCACTATCGCCGGTGCTGGCGGCGCGCGGCGATGGTCCGGTGCGCTCGGCTTACGGCGTGCTGATGGTGCCCAACTGGCAGGACACCACGTTCCGCTATTGCATCTTCGGCACCTATGGCAGCGACTTGTCCGATCTGCTTCTGGGACAGCGGGAGCCATTCGTGTTTGTCGATATCGGCGCCAATCAGGGACTCTATTCGCTGATCGCCGCGCAGAACCCCAAGTGCCGCCAGATCATCGCCTTCGAGCCCGTTCCGGCGACCCACGCGCGGCTAGCGGCGAATGTGGGGCTGAATGGCGGGGCGGAGCGCACGGTGTTGCACATGCTCGCCATCGCCGACAGCGTGGGCGAGGTTGAAATCAGCGTCGCGGAAGGTCACACCGGCACGGCAACGCTGGCAGGGCGCGAGCGACAGAGTGGTGGCGGCGGCGTGGTGATCCACACCATCGACGCCCCGCTGGTCGATCCGCTACTGGCGGGCGGACTCCCGATGTTCGTCAAGATCGACGTCGAAGGGCTGGAGGCGGTGGTCATCGCCGAACTCGCCAAGACTGAGGCTTTCGCACGGGTCCAAGCAATCTTCTACGAGGTCGACGACCGCTGGGCCAGCGCTCGCGAGATCGAGATTCTGCTACGTGCCAGCGGCTTTACGCGCTTCGCCAAATACGGGCGCGGCCACCACTACGACGTGCTTGCGACGCGCTCCTGAAGCAACGCCTGCGCGAGCGCCCAGCCTGACAACCAGGCGCCCTCCACCCGCGGGCTGTGGAGGTAATCGCCCGCGATCCCGATCCGCAAAGCTGCATCGAAGCGCGCGCCATCACCGCCAAGCGCTTGCGGCAGGGCATAGAGCCAGCGGTGCGCGTCACAGTGCTGCGGATTGACCGGCGCGGCGCCGGTGGCAGCGAAGAAGTCGGCGAGCAGGATTTGGGCGACCTCCTCCTTGGGCAGGTCGATCAGTTCCCGGCTGCGGGCGGGCGAGGCGTGGATCACCCAAGTCTCCACCCCGCTACGCTCCGGCTTGGCCGAGTTGCGCGCGGCCCAGCTTACGGGGCCGGTATCGGAACGGTAGGTGTCGGCAGCAATCGGCAGCCTTGCGTTGAACCCTGCCATTACGGCCCAGCAGGGTGCAGACGTGACGCTTGCCGCGAGCGCTGCAAGTTCGGGCGCGGTTTCAGCCAGCAGCACAGCGGCCTGTTCGGCAGGGACAGCCACGAGCACGGTGGCAGCGGTGAAACTCTGATCGCCCGTCGCGATGCGCCAAACCGCGCCGTTTCGCTCCAATCGCTCGGCCCGCACGCCCCAGCGCACGTCCAGCGCCTCGGCCATCGCCTTCACGCAAGCGTTCATCCCCGGCGTGCCGACCCACGCATCACCGCCCGCAGCAGGCCAAAGCGCGGCAACGCCTGCCGCTTCCCAACCCAAAACCGCCTCGCGGAACGCCGGATCGCGTGCGGTGAAATACTGCGCGCCGTGATCGAAGCCGATCTGCTCGCCGCCGATCTCCGCCCGCCGCGCCGCCATGCGCCCACCGGGGCCGCGCCCCTTGTCGAGCACGATGATGCGCTGACCCGCAGCCGCCAAAGCGGTCGCCGCGGAAAGTCCCGCCATGCCGCCGCCGATAACCAGAATATCACAATGTCCGTCCATCCCGCGCCAACGCATGGGAGGCGGCGAAGTTTCAGGGCGCAGACCGCGGCGCGCGCGCTTCGGCCAGTAGCAGCGAGAATTGCTTGGCGTCATCGGTCCAGCGCGCCCGCGGCTCCCAGCCGCCCGCTGCCAGCAGCATCTGGCCCGACCGCTTGGTGAACTTGTGGCTGTTCTCGGTGTGGATGCTCTCGCCCTCACGCATGGAGAACGGCTGCTCGCTGACCGTGAAAGCGAGGTCTTTCCGCGCGACCAGATGCATTTCGATCCGCGCAAAGGTATCGTTCCAGCGCGCTTCGTGGCGGAAAGCGTCAACCGAAATGTCACCGCCGAGCTCGTGATTGATGCGGGTCAGCAGGTTGAGGTTGAACTGCGCCGTCACCCCCGCCGCATCGTCATAGGCGGCGAGCAGGACGTCCTCGTCCTTCACCAGATCCATCCCGATCAGCAGCAGCGCGCTCTCACCCAGCGTCTCGCGCATCGAGCGCAGCAGATCGGTGGCGGTGCGGGCGATCATGTTGCCGATGGTCGAGCCGGGGAAGAAGCCGAGTTTGGGCAGGCTTACGACCTCTGCGGGAAGTTCGACCCGGCGCATGAAATCGGCCTCAACCGGATAGACCGGTAGGTCCGGAAACTTCGCCGCCAACGCCGCCGAAGATGCGCGCAGAAAATCGCCCGCGATGTCGAGCGGGACATAGGCCGAAGGCTGAATCGCCGATAGCAGCAGCGGCGTCTTGACCGATGAGCCCGAGCCGAACTCCACCACCGCCCGGCCCGGCCCGATCAGCTCGGCAATCTCTTGAGACCTACCGCGCAGGATCGCAGTCTCGGCGCGAGTCGGGTAATACTCGGGCAGCTGGGTGATGTCCTCGAACAACTGCGATCCGGCATCGTCATAGAACCAGCGCGCGGGGATCGCCTTCTGGGTAGCGGCGAGCCCCGCCAGCACATCGGCGCGGAACGCCAGATCGACCCCGCCCGCATCGCGATTGACCAGCTTGAGGCCCTTGGCAAAAGTCATCTCAAACGTCCTTGGCGAGCCTGAGCGCGGTGAATTGCCAGCGCTGATGCGGATAGAAGAAATTGCGATAGGAGGCACGCGAATGGCCGCGCACCGTGGCGCAAGACGCGCCGCGCAGCACCACCTGTCCGCTCATGAATTTGCCATTGTACTCGCCCACCGCGCCTTCGGCGACGCGGAAGCCGGGAAAAGGCAGATAGGCCGAGCGGGTAAATTGCCAGCCATCGCCGAACAGCCCCGCGCTGCCCGTGGGCAAAGGCGGGGCGGCGGCATCAAGCTGATTGCCGCCCGCCGGATCGTGCGCCCCTGCGATCGCCTCCCATTCGAACTCGGTCGACAGGCGCGCCCCGGCCCAAGTCGCGAAAGCATCGGCCTCGAAATGCGAAATATGGGTGACCGGAGCGTGGGCATCGCGGGTCTGCCAGCCTTGGTGGGTGAAGTACTCATCCTCGCGCCAATACAGCGGCGCGGTGATGGCTTCACGCTGCACCCAGCCCCAGCCATCGGCGAGCCACAGGCGGGCATTGCGATAGCCGCCATCGGCGATGAACGCATCCCACTCGCCGTTGGTCACCAGCCGGTCAGCCAGCGCAAAGGGTTCGAGCAGCACGCGGTGGCGCGGGCCTTCGTTGTCGAAAGCGAAGCCCTCCCCCTGATGCCCGACCAGCGCGATCCCGCCGGGAAGCGCGTGCCAGCCCATCGGTGCGACGGGCGCGGCAGCGGCGGGCGGCGCACCATCCCACATCGCCGGGCCGAGCGGGTTCTGGAACAGGGCATGCTTGATGTCGGTCAGCAGCAATTCGATGTGCTGCTGTTCATGCGCCACGCCCAGCGCAATCAGGGGAGCAAGCGACGGGTCTTCGAGCAGCGGCGCCATGGCGTCATTCACCACCGCGCGCCATTCGAGCACTTCGGGCAAGCTGGGACGCGACAGCAACCCGCGCGCTGCCCGGCTGATCCGTGCGCCCTCCGCCTCGTAATAGGAATTAAACAGAAACGGCCAGTCTTCGCGGTGGAGCTGATATCCCGGTGCGTGTTCGCGCAGCAGGAAGGTCTCCCAGAACCACGTCGTATGCGCGAGGTGCCATTTGGCAGGGCTCGCATCCTCCATCGACTGGATGCTGGCATCAGCGTCGCTCAGCGGTGCGACCAGCGCTTCGGTCAGCGCACGCGTCGCCCGGAAGCGATCGGCCAAACCGGCGAGATTAATGGTGCCGGCAGCCATCTGTCGTTCGTTGCGCTGCAACCCGCGTCTCCTGTTCGACCCTGCACCGTCAGATACGGATCATGTCCGTCTGCCGTTACACCAGAAAGACGCAACATAGGCACGAGGCTATCGGAAAATCATCACACGCATCAGATTTTCCTGCCGGATAGGAGCGGACTAAGCCCGCCCCGACCCGAAATCAGGCCGCGTTGGCGCTGACTTCGGCCTCGCGTTCGCCTGCGGCAGAGTTCAACATCTCGGCCACCAGGAACGCCAGTTCGAGCGACTGTTCGGCGTTGAGGCGCGGGTCGCAATGGGTGTGATAGCGGTCGCCAAGGCGCTCTTCGGTGAGACCCACGGCCCCGCCGACGCATTCGGTCACGTCCTGTCCGGTCATCTCAATATGGATGCCGCCGGGATGCGAGCCTTCGGCGCGGTGGACGGCAAAGAAGCCCTTCACTTCGCGCGTGATCCGGTCGAACGGGCGGGTCTTGAAGCCGGTGTCGGACTTCACGACGTTGCCGTGCATCGGGTCGCAGCTCCATACCACCGGGTGCCCTTCGCGCTGCACCGCGCGCACGAGGCGGGGCAAGCCGTCCTCGACCTTGTCATGGCCGAAGCGGCTGATGAGCGTGATGCGCCCCGCCTCACGCTTGGGGTTGAGATCGTCGAGCAGGCGCAGCAGTGCGTCGGGCTCCAGCGAAGGCCCGCACTTCATGCCAAGCGGATTGCCGATCCCACGCGCATACTCGATATGCGCCGAGCCGGGGAACCGCGTGCGATCGCCGATCCAGAGCATGTGGGCCGAGGTTGCATACCAATCGCCGGTCAGCGAATCCTGCCGGGTCATCGCCTCTTCGTAAGGCAGCAGCAGCGCTTCGTGGCTGGTGTAGAAGCTCGTGCCCTTTAATTGCGGTACTGTGCCGGGATCGATCCCGCAGGCCTCCATGAAGTCGAGCGCTTCGCCGATGCGGTCCGCCATCTGGCTGAACTTTTCGGTCCACGGCGTGCGGCCCATGAAATCGAGCGTCCACTGGTGAACCTGCCGCAGATTGGCATAGCCACCGCCCGCAAAGGCGCGCAGCAGGTTGAGTGTGGCAGCGGCCTGCGAATAGGCTTTGACCATGCGGGCCGGATCATTGCGGCGGCTGACCGGATCGAACTCGATCCCGTTGATATTGTCGCCGAGATAGCTCGGCAGGGTCACGCCATCGATGGTTTCCGTGGGCGCGGAGCGCGGCTTGGCGAATTGCCCGGCCATGCGGCCGACCTTCACCACCGGACGCTTGCTGGCGAAGGTCATGACGACCGCCATCTGCAACAGCACGCGGAATGTGTCGCGGATGTTGTTGGGGTGGAATTCGGCAAAGCTTTCCGCGCAGTCACCGCCTTGCAGCAGGAAGCCGTGGCCGTTCGCGACCTGCGCCAGATCGGCCTTGAGCGCGCGCGCCTCACCCGCAAACACCAGCGGGGGATAGTGCGCGAGGGTCTTTTCCGCTTCCGCCAGCTCAGCCGCATCTTCGTAATGCGGCAGATGGCGCGCTTCGTGAGCCTTCCAGCTATCCGGGGTCCAGGTCTCGGGCACAGTCACAACTCTTTCTTCTCAATGGCGCGCGGCAAGGCTTGCGCGGGGGCGCCCGCTACAGGAGCGGGGCACGAATTGTAAAGCAGCAATGCCGCTCAAAACAACTTTATTTCCCGAACAGTGCCAGTGAGCGCAGCGATCAGCGTCCCGCAGGCGCTGACAGCGCAGCATTTGCACTCGCTCCGCCAACCGGAGCCTCGGCCAATGTCTGGCCTTCGGGGATGATGGCGAGACGGAACGGCGAAGCCTTGGCCAGATAGCGGTCAGCCAGGAACTGCATCACCTGCGGGCTGGTTTGCGAATAATCAGCCAGCAAGCTGCGCAGCAGGACGACACGCTGGGGGTCCTGCGTCGCGCCCTCAAGGTTGTAGAGCCAGAACTGGTTGCCGGTCGATGCACGGCGGATCATCTGACTCAACGGCTCGGTCACCCGTTCAAGTTCATCGGCGGTGGGCGGGCTGGCGGCGAGGTCCCTGACGATTTTCTCGGCCTCGGCGAAGAACACCGGCACGAACTCAGGTTCAAGCTGGGCAAGCGCAGTGATCCGCCCGCCGCTGGCGAGATCGGTCGGCCAGTTCGAGAACACCTGCGGCGAATAGCTCGCCCCGGCGCGTTCGCGCAGCGCATCCATCAGGCGGTTGTTGAACAGTTGAGTGAGAATTTCGAGCTGGCGGCTTTCGCGCAAGCTCGCAACCCCGCCCCCGCTGGGCCAGGCGACCACGGCGGCGGCCTGATTGGCATCGCCGCGGTGGGTCACGACCGAGGGGGTGGCCGAAGTTGGCGCGAAGGGCGGAACGCGTGCAGCGACATCGGCCGGGATCGGCTCACGCGGCGGCAGTGCTCCGAAGGTGAGGCGCAACTGCTCGATCACGGCAGGTTGATCGAATTCGCCAAACACGAGCACTTCGATCGGGCCCTGCTTCAGCAGCGGCTCCCACACCGCGCGGAAGCCTTCGGGCGTGGCGGTCTTGAGCGCAGCCGGATCGGGCGTCGCAAACCGCTCGTCGCCGCCGGTCACGAGATATTCGAGATCCCGGTTGAGAATACCGCCGGGGCTGGTGGAATAGGTGTTGTAGGCCAATTCCGACGCCGCCTTGGCGCGGATCACCGGATCCTTGTCCCAGCGCGGCATCCCGAGCTTAGCGGCGAACAGATAGAGCTGGTCGTTCACATCTTCCGACCGGGTCTGTGCGGTAAAGGTGAACACCGCCTCGTCGATCGCGAAGTCAAACCCGATCTTGCGGCCTGTCGCCAGACGGTCGAGCTCGTTCTGGCCGAGCTCGCCCACGCCCGATCCGACCAGCGCGCCCTGGCCCAGCGCGGCATAGACCGCGTTGTCCTTGTCAAAAGCGCGGTAGCCTGCGCCAAACCGCACGCGCACCGTCACACGGCCCGGCTCGGCATCATTGGCCCACACCAGCGCCTTGACGCCGTTGGCAAAGTCGACCTGTTCGATCTCGAGCACGCCGAGCGGGTTTTGCGCGGCGATGGTGCCCGGGGCACCCACCGGGGGCAGTTCGTCGAACGAGATCGACTGTGCAGCCAGCCGCGCGGTGCCATCGACCTTGGCCTCGGCAGCGAGCGCCAGCTTCAGCGCGCCCACATCGGCCTCACCAGCGGTCGGCGTGACATAGACCGAACGGGTCACCGTGCCTTCGAACAGTCCGCGCGTCCGTTCCAGCACCACATCGGGCGTCAGACGCGGTTTCATGCCCCGGAACACGTCGAGCACCACCTTGGGCGCGGCCACCGTCTCACGGATATCGACCGCGTTGACGATGTTGTTGGCGAGATCGGAACCCGACTCCACGGTTTCCTGTTCGACCCCGTTGGCGAAGACCACATCGAACTCGGCGACCTCGCGGTCGATTTCTTCCTGCGTCGGCGGGTTGGTGAGCGCGTCTGCGATCACGGCCCGGACATCGGCGAGCGCCGCCTGCCAGTCGCCCGTCAGCGGGGCAAAGGTCACAAAGGTCGCATCGGTCGAGCGCGAAACGTCGTCCTGCTGCACCTGCGCATAAAGGAAGCTGCCGCCGCCGCGTGCGCGCGATTCGAGCCGCCGGTTGATGATCGCCTGCGCGACGGCATCGGTCAGCAGGCCTTCATTATACTTGATCGTATCGGTCACCTGCCGCCACGGACGCATCACCGCATAGGTCAGGCTGCGCGGCAAATCGGGTTCCACACCGACCGCCAGTTGGCCAATCGGTGCGCCGGTCACGCCGTCATCCTGCGCACCTGCGGGCGGGACAGGATCGCCGAAATCAGGGGCGACGCCGGGCTTGCCGGTGCCTTTCCAGTCCCCGAACCACTGCTCCACCAGCCCAGCCAGCACCATCGGATCGGCATCGCCGACAACCACGATCACGGTGTTTTCCGGGCGATACCAACGGTCATAGAACGCCTTCACGTCCTTGCCATTGGCGGCCTTCAGGGTTTCATCCGTGCCAATCGGGCTGCGGGTCGCGAGGCGCTGTCCAGCAAAAAAGGTCTGCCGCGTAAGGTCTGCCATACGCAGCCCCGCCCCGCCGCGTTCACGCTTTTCGGCGAGCACGATCGGACGTTCGGCCGCGACATTGGCGTCGTTCAGCACCGGTTCGCGGATCATGCCCGACAGCAGCTTGAAGCTTTCGCCAAGCTTGGCGTCGTCGATATTGGGGATGTCGAGCTTGTAGGCGGTGTGGGTCGGGCTGGTTTCGGCGTTGGCATCACTGCCGAAGGTCGCGCCCAACCGCTGCCAAGCGTAGATCGCCTCGGCCTGCCCGAGATACTTGCTCTCACGGAACAGCAAGTGTTCGAGCAGGTGAGCATAGCCCTGCTCGTTATCGGTTTCGTGCAGGGAGCCCGCATCAATGCGCACCCGGATCGAAACCTGGCGCGGCGGGACGCCATTGCGGCGCACCGCATAGCGCACGCCGTTCTTCATCTGCCCGAACAACCACTTTTCATCGACCGGAACGTCCGAGCCCTTGTAAAGCCACGGCACTTCGCTTCCGGTCTGGAGCGCCTGCGGCTGGGGCACCGGCGGCAGTGGTTGCACTTCGACCGGCGGCGGGGGAGCGGCCTGCTGCGCGAGCAGCGGCTGCACCAGCGCAAAGGGGGCAAGAAGAATGGCGAGAGCGCGACCAGCACGGGAGAACGACGTCATATCTCACTTATAGGGCGGCAAAGTGTGAAGCGATAGTGAATGGTTCTCGGCCCATCCGCCCTTGCCCCGCGCAGCTGCGGCACCTAGATTGGGCTCATGTTCATAGAAACCGAAACCACTCCGAACCCCTCCGCCCTCAAGTTCCTGCCGGGCACCACCGTGATGCCCACCGGCAGCCGCGAATTCGCCACGCCCGAAGCGGCCGAAGCGAGCCCGCTGGCGCAGGCGATCTTCGATACGGGTGAGGTCGTGAACGTGTTCTTCGGTTCCGATTTCGTCAGCGTCACCGCTGCGCCGGGTGCCGATTGGAGCGCCTTGAAGCCGCAGGTGATCGCGATCCTGCTCGACCATTTCGTCTCGGAAGCTCCGCTGTTTGCTGGCGGGAGCGGTAACGGGATTTCGGTTCCGCCCGAAGACGAAGCGGTGGTGGAAGAGCGTCCCGAAGACGCCGAGGTGATCGCCGCGATCAACGAACTGCTCGAGACCCGCGTGCGGCCCGCCGTGGCGGGTGACGGCGGCGACATCGCCTATCGCGGCTTCCGCGACGGGGTGGTTTATCTGACGCTGCAAGGCTCATGCTCGGGCTGCCCGTCGAGCACTGCGACGCTCAAGCACGGCATCGAAGGCTTGCTGAAGCATTACGTCCCCGAAGTGACCGAGGTGCGGGCGGCGTGACGGTGCAATTTCACGACCACGTCCTTTCGGACGCGGCGCTCGACCAGCTGTTCAATGAAGCGCGCAGCTATAACGGCTGGCTCGACAAGACGGTTTCGGACGACCAACTTCACGCGATCTGGGATCTGATGAAGATGGCCCCGACCTCGGCGAATATGCAGCCGGTGCGGATCGTGTGGGTCAAATCGGCCGAGGCCAAGGCCACGCTCGCCGAATGCGTGATGGAGGGCAACCGCGCCAAGGTGATGGCCGCCCCCGTTACCGCTGTGATCGGATACGACATCGACTTCCACGAAGAGCTGCCGTGGCTGTTCCCGCACACCGACGCGAAGAGCTGGTTCGAGGGTGACGAACGGGCCCGTGAGCAAGGCGCGTTCCGCAACTCGTCACTGCAAGGGGCCTATCTCATGCTTGCCGCACGCGCGCTGGGCCTCGATTGCGGCCCGATGTCAGGCTTCAACGGCGATGCCGTGAACGCCGCCTTCTTCGCCGACGAACCGCGTCACCGGGTCAATTTCATCTGCTCGGTCGGCTATGGCGATCCCGCCAGCATCTTCGAGCGCAGCCCGCGTCCGGAATTCGCGACCTTCAACCGCATCGCCTGACACAAATCTCGCGCTTGCGCGGGCGCGCGGTGTGAGGCATCGCGCAGCGCCATGCGCGTGCTTGCCATCGAAACCGCCTCAGAGGCGTGCAGCATCGCCCTTACCGAGGGCGATCGCATCATCGCGCATGAACACCGGGTGATGGGCCGCGGCCATGCCGAGGCGCTGGTGCCGATGATTGGCGCCTTGCCGAGCAAGGGCCGCGCGGATCGCATCCTTGTCAGCCTTGGGCCGGGCAGTTTCACCGGCGTGCGCATCGGGCTGGCGACCGCCCGTGCGCTTGGGTTTGCGTGGGGTGCTGAGGTGCTCGGCTATCCGACATTGGCGCTGATCGCAGCGCAGGCCCAAGCGCTGCATCCGGGCGAACCCGTGACGGTCTGCATGAATGGCGGACACGGCGAATGGTTCGTACAGGATTTCGGAGCTGATGGCCTGACCGCCAATGAGTTGTCCTCAATGGCTCCTGCGGCGGCGATGGCAGCCGGAGCGCGGAACCTGATCGCAGGCAATCGCGCCGAGGAATTCGCCGCACTGCTGGGCGATGCACGCCAAATCATCCCGCTGCTTCCAGACGCGGGCCAGGTCGCCCTGGTGCCTGACGCGCTGCTCACCACGCACCTCGCGCCAATCTATGGCCGGGGGGCCGATGCCACCCCGATGGCGCTGCGCAAACCCGCATGACCCCCCGCCCCGCTCCCAGTCCCGCTCTCATCGACCGGATCATGGTGGTGATGGAGGCAGCGTTCGACCCGGCCTATGGCGAGGCCTGGAACCGGCGGCAGGTGGCCGATGCGCTGACTCTATCCAGCACCCACGCGCTGGTGGTCGACGCTAACGGCGCGCCGATCCCTGACGAAGGCGATTTCAGTGAAGGCCCCGCACCCGCCGGCTTCGTGCTCACGCGCTATGTGCTCGACGAAGAAGAACTGCTGCTGATCGCGGTCATACCCGGCGCGCGGCGGCGCGGAGTTGGCGCGGCACTGCTCGAACACTTGTTCGCCGCCGCCCGATTGCGCGGCGTCACACGTATCTTCTTGGAAATGCGGCGCGGCAACCCCGCCATCCAATTGTATCACAAGTTTGGTTTTGAACCTATCGGTGAGCGGCGTAACTATTACCGCATGGCAAATGGCGAGCGTGTCGATGCGATTACTTTCGGTCGATCAATCTAGTAGAACTCCATTGATCGCAAATTGATGGCCAAGCGGACCACCACAGTTGCCAAGATTGACGACTTGATCCATGGCGCAGTAACCGGCGCGACTTGAACGCCGTGTGAGAGGAACTCATGCAGGATCTGGAAATTGATATGAACGAAACACTTATCACGCTGACCAGCGACATTGTCGCTGCGCACGTCAGCAACAATGATGTGGCGGTGACTGACGTCCCGGCACTCATCACCAACGTCTACAACGCGCTCGCCAATCTGGGTGAGAAGGTTGAGATCGAAGAACCCAAGCCCAAGCCTGCGGTTGCGATCCGCAATTCGATCAAGCCGGATCACATCGTCTGTCTTGAAGATGGCAAGGAGCTGAAGATGCTCAAGCGCTATCTTCGCACCAATTACAACATGACGCCCGAAGACTACCGCGCGCGTTGGGGCCTGCCGGCCGATTACCCGATGGTCGCCCCCAACTATGCCGAAAAGCGCCGCGATCTTGCCAAGAAGATCGGTCTTGGTCGCAAGCCCGGCACTGTGATGGCGCCCAAGACGCGCCGCACCAAGAAGACGGCGTAAAACTGCGCCTTCCGGTCGCATTGTCCATCAGCCGGCCGGACTGCCCCTGTTGAGAGGGTGGACGGCCCGCTTGAGCAAGCAGCCTCGTCCCTGTAGGGATGAGGCTGTCTTGCTTTCGGGCGATCGCATCCCACAGGGGCGGCGCACTCGGCGATGGAGCGTTCCTTGACCCAGAAAATCGATCTCGAACAACTTTGCGCCGAAAAAGGCCTGCGCATTACCGAACAGCGCCGGGTGATCGCCAAGGTGCTGTCGGAGAGTGACGACCATCCCGATGTCGAGCTGCTGCACAGCCGCGCGGCTGCGGTCGATCCGCGCATCTCGATTGCGACGGTGTACCGCACCGTGCGCCTGTTCGAGGAAGCGGGTATCCTGGATCGCCATGATTTCGGCGATGGGCGCTCGCGCTATGAACCCGTGCCCGAAGCGCACCACGATCACCTGATCGATGTCGAAACCGGCAAGGTGGTCGAATTCGTCGACCCGGAAGTCGAGGCACTCCAGCGGCAGATTGCTGAGCGACTGGGCTACCGGCTCGTCGATCACCGCATGGAACTTTACGGCGTGCGCCTGTCCCGCAATGACTGAGGCAGAACTGCGCGCGGCTGCCGCGCAGGGGGTAAGCACGCCCGTATCCGCCATCGGCTGGATGCGGCTGACTGCCCGCGCCCTCGCGCTGGTCGGTCTCATCATCGTCTTCGTGCCGTTGCACTATCTGTTCCGGGTGGTGTCCTATGGATCACCCTTCCCGATGCTATTCCTGCGCTATGCGGCGCGGGTGTGCGGCGCCAAGGTCGAGGTGATCGGTACGCATCTGAAGCGCGACGTGTTCTTCGTCGCCAACCACCTGTCGTGGATCGATATCCTTGCGCTGGCCGGGGCGAGCGGCACGGCCTTCGTCGCCAAGGCGGAACTGGCTGAGGCGCCGGTGGTCGGTTGGCTTGCGAGCCTCAACCGCACGGTCTTCGTGAAACGCGAGCACCGCATGGGCGTGGCCGAGCAGATCAACGCCCTGAAGGAAGCGCTGGTCGATAACTGGTCGGTGACGGTCTTCCCCGAGGGCACCACGACTGACGGGCAATCGCTGCTGCCGTTCAAGACCTCGATGCTATCGGTGCTCGAACCGCCGCCGCCGGGCGTGCTGGTGCAGCCGGTGATCGTGGATTACGGCCCGGTTGCTGAATGGATCGGCTGGGTCGGCGAGGAAAGCGGCATCAACAATGCCAAGCGGGTGCTGTCACGCAAGGGCACCTTCAAGGTGCGGCTGCACTACCTCGAACCCTTCAGCCCGGAAGACTTCCGCGGCCGCAAGGCGATCAGCCACGAATCGCGGCGCCGGATCGAGGAAGCGTTGATCGACATTCTCGGCAAGCCGCTGCGCCCGTTCGCGCACACGGTTGCCCCGGTTCGCTACGAGCCCAAGGTTGACGCGGCGGACTAAAGCCCTGCCCTGACCAGCCAATCGTGGAAGATCCGCACTGGGCGGCTTTCCAGCGCGACCGGTTTGCACACGAACCAGTAGCTATAGGGGCTCTCGACCGGCTTGCCCGGCAGGTTGATCAAGCGATTGTCGTTGGCGCGGCGCAAGTGATCATCGTGCATAATCGCGATGCCAAGGCCCTGTGCGGCCGCCTCCAGCATCAGCGCGCCGGAGTCGTAGTGGTCGATCGCGGCGGGATCCATCGCGTCGAGCCCGTTGGCCTTCTTCCACGCCATGAAGCTCTCGGGCAGTTCGTTGTGGATCAGGAAGGTCTGCTTTGTCATCACTTCAGGCGTGATGTCTGGGCCGATCGCGCGGGCGGTGTCCTTGGAACAGATCGCATGGACGAGATTGTGGTCGAGCCGCACAGCGTGCAGCCCGCTTGCCGGTCCGCGTGACAGGATGATCGCCGCATCGAGCGTGTCGCCCACCCGATCCTCAAGATGCGGCGCAGTGTCGATGTCGATGTGGAGAAGGGGATGACGCTTGCGCAGCTCGCCAAGGCGCGGGAACAGGCGCTGGCTGCCGAACATCGGCAACACGCCAAGACGCAGGCGCAGCAGCGCGATATTGTCCGATTGGCTCTCCACCGCACGGGCGAGCGCCTCCATATGCGGGTTCACCGCCTCGTAGAAGGCTTGGCCCTCATCTGTCAGCTGCATCGACTGTCGCGCGCGGGTGAACAGCTTCTTGCCGACGAATTCTTCGAGATTGCTGATCCGCCGCGAAAGCGCCGAGGGGCTGAGACCAATCTCCTCCGCCGCCGCCCGGGCCGAACCCAGACGGACCGTGCGCATGAAGGCTTCAAGCGCGCGCAGGGGGGGAAGACGACGTGCCGGCATGAATTCTCTCCTTGGTGAGAAGAGATACGCCCGAGACGCCGATTGGATGCAAAAAATCGAAGAAAAAATGCGTGGAGGACGAAAAAGTTGCGCCTATTGCATCTCACTTGCATCTTCTGGCGGGTGCAAGCGTAGCCGGGTCACGTGGGTTTCGTCGCCTGCCGTCACCTCAATCCGCCAGCCGCTCGGATGTTCCAGCACTGTGCCGACATCTGGCACTGCCTCGGCCAGCACGAAGGCGAGACCGCCCAGCGTGTCGACCGATTCTGCCACTTCAGCGAGGCGCGGGTCGATCCGCTCGGCAATGTCATCAAGCTCGGCGCGCGCGTCCACGTCCCACATGCCTTCGCCGATAGGGACGATCAGTTCCTCGGGCGTCTCGTCGTGCTCATCCTCGATCTCGCCGACGATTTCCTCGACCAGATCCTCAATCGTGATGAGCCCGTCGGTCCCCGAGAATTCATCGAGGACGATGGCAAGGTGCACGCGCTGGGTGCGCATGTCAGCGAGCACGTCCAGCGCGCCGCGCGCCTGTGGCACATAAAGCGGCTGGCGCATCAGCGTGGTCCAGTCAGCGGGCGCCGGCGTACCGTTGGCGAGGAAGGGGAACACATCCTTGATGTGGATCATGCCCACCACGCTATCGAGCGTTTCGCGATAGACCGGCATCCGCGAATGGCCATGCTCGCTGAAGGCGGCGACCATTTCTTCCCAGCTGATCGACGCATCGACCGCGATGATCTTGCCGCGCGGCACTGCCACGTCATCGGCATCATGTTCGGAGAAGTGGAGGAGGTTGCGCAGCATCTGCCGCTCGACCCGCGACAGGTCACCCCCGCCGCTGCCGCCGGTATCGGAACCGGGGCCGCCGTTTTCGTCCTCGTGCTCGTCGATCGCTTCTTCAAGCTGCTCGCGCAGGGAGCGGGCGCCTTCGAGCTTCAGGAGCTTGCGCAGCGCAGGCCACAGCCCGCTGCTACTGTCCGCGTCTCCGGATTGAGATGCGGGCGAATGGGAATCGGCCATGGCCTTGAATGGGGCTCCTATGCAGTTTCAAGCGTCATATGGGTCAGCGATGCCCAGTTTGGCAAGTATCGCTGTCTCCAGCGCCTCCATCGCCTCGGCCTGAGCGTCGCTGTCTACATGGTCGTGGCCGGCAAGATGGAGCAGTCCGTGGACAATGAGGTGGGTAGCATGGGCTTCAAGCGCCACGCCCTTCTCCGCCGCTTCGCGTGCACAAGTTTCATGCGCCAGCGCGATGTCGCCGAGCATTTCGGGCGGGCCATCTGATGCGAGGGCTTCGAGTGCCTCGCGCTCCAGCATCGGAAAGCTGAGGACGTTGGTCGGCTTGTCGCGGGCGCGCCATTCGCGGTTCAGCGTGTGAACCTCGGCATCGGAGGTGAACAGCAGGCTGGCGATCAGGCGCGGGTTGGCGAGCAGCGGTTCGCCCTCACCCGCCGCCCGCGCGGCACGCTCTGCCAGCGCTTCCCAGTCGCCCACAGGCCAGTCTTCGATGTCGATGTCGAGTTGCATGATGGCGCCGCCCTTAGCGCGGAAAGCGCTGATGCGAAACGCTGCGCTTCGTAAAGGGGCCGCCTATTCGTGCCGCAGCGCGTCGATCGGATCGAGCTTGGACGCACGGCTGGCGGGATAGTACCCGAACACGATCCCCATGCCCGCCGCGAACAGGAAGCTCACCAAGTTAATCATCGGATCAAATACGAACGGCACATCGATGGCCGCTGCGAGCCCGATCGAGGCGCCGAAGCCCAAGGCAATCCCCACCAATCCGCCCAGGGCGCAGAGCACCACGGCCTCGGTCAGGAACTGCAAGCGCACCTCGCGCGCCAGCGCGCCGATGGCGAGACGGATGCCGATTTCGCGGGTCCGTTCGGTCACGGACACCAGCATGATGTTCATGATCCCGATCCCGCCCACCAAGAGGCTGATCGAGGCGATCACCGCCACCATCGCCGTCAGCGCGCCAGTCGCTGCGCCCAGCGCTTGATTGACCTGCGCAGTGTCGATGACGTTGAAGTCGTTGGGCTGCTCCCCTTGCAACAGGCGGCGCTCACGCAGCAGATCGACCAGCGAATCCTGAATGACAGACGGCGCATAGGAGGGGTCATACTTCAGTACGAAGTAATCGAGATTGTCATTACCGCGGAACCGCCGCTGGACGTTCTTAAGCGGCAGATAGACCGCATCATCATCGTCCGCCCCGTTGCCGCCCTGCCCGCGCTCCTCCATCACGCCGATCACCTGGCACGAGACATCGCCGAGCCGCATCCGCGCGCCGATGGGGCTGGTGCCCGGCACGAAGATCGCTTCGCGCACCTTGAGGCCGAGCAGACAGACGTTCTTGCCTGCCTCTTCCTCGTCCTTGCTGAAGGGGCGACCTTCCTCGACCGTGATCGACTGGGCATCAAGGAAGTCGTTATTCGAGCCGACGACCCGCGTGTCCCAGTCCTGCCCGTTGTAGAAAGCCGTAGCGTTGGAGGCGACGGTGCCGGCAGCGATTGTCACCCCGGCGATTTGCTGCTGAACCGCCGTCACATCCGCCTCATCGAAAGGACGGGTCGTGCCGCGATCAGTGCGGACCGGGAAAACGATGAAGTTGCTCGCGCCGAGCGAGGAAATTTCTTCCTGCACAGAAGCGGTAACACCGTTGCCGAGCGTGACCATCGTCACCACCGCCGCGACCCCGATAATAATCCCGAGCGTCGTCAGGATCGAACGCAGGATGTGGCGGCGGATCTCGCGCAGCGCCAGAAGGAGGGTCGATCCGAGCATCAGGCGGGGCTGCCTTCCACGGCGCGCACGCTGCGGTCGATCCGTTCGACGAGCCCATCACGGAAGCGGACGATGGTCTTGGCGTAGGCTGCCATTTCTTCCTCGTGCGTGACCATCAGCACGGTGATACCCTCGCCGTTCAGGCGTTGCAGCAGCTGCATGATCTCGACCGAGCGTTCGCTATCGAGGTTGCCGGTTGGTTCATCCGCCAGCAGCACATCGGGCTGCGTCACGAGCGCCCGCGCGATGGCGACGCGTTGCTGCTGGCCGCCGGATAGCTCGGCCGGGGTATGCGAAGCCCACGGCACCAGCCCGACCTGATCGAGCGCCCGTAAAGCCGATTCCCGCCGCTGGGCCTTGTTCTCGCCCCGATAGAGCAGCGGCAGTTCGACATTCTCGAGCGCGGTGGTGCGCGCGAGCAGGTTGAAGCCCTGAAACACGAAACCGAGGTAGCGGCGGCGCAGCAGGCTGCGTTGATCGCGGTCGAGTTTTTGCACCTCGACCCCGCGAAACCGGAACACGCCGCCCGTCGGCACATCAAGGCAGCCGAGGATGTTCATCGTCGTCGACTTGCCGGACCCGGACGGCCCCATGATCGCAACGAACTCGCCGCGCTCGATGGTGAGGTCGACCCCTTTCAGCGCCTGAAACGCCGCCGCTCCGTTGCCGAAGGTCTTGGTGATGCCTTCCAGCTGGATCAGGGGTTCTGCTGTCACTGGGCCGCTGCCTTGATCCCGGTGACGACCTTCATGCCCGGCTTCAGCCCCTTGGAGGTGACCACGGTCCGCCGCCCATCGCTGCGGCCGGTCACGACCTCGACGGCTTGCAGCGTACCATCGGCTTGCAGCACCTGCACCAGCTGGCGGCTGCCTTCGCCGATGCTGGCCTGCTGCTTACCATCCTCAAGCCCGATCTGCGGATTGAACACGCCGCCCGCGGCTTCCTCCTCGGTCCCCGGACGGAACCGCAGCGCCGCGTTGGGCACCAGCATCGCGCGGCCGGTGTTCTGGGTTGCGATGGTTGCGGTCGCGGTCATGCCGGGGCGCAGCAGGCCCTCGGGATTTTGCACGGTAAGCCGCGCCTCATAGCTGACCACCGATCCGCCCGTTGCCGCAGCTCCGGTGCCGCCGCTGGCCGAGGCCTGTGTCGTGCCGGTCGAAGCAAGATCGACCCGTTCGACCGTAGCCGGGAACTGGCGGCCGGGATAGGCGTCGACGGTGAAGCTCGATTGCTGGCCCGGGCGGACCTGCCCCACATCGGCTTCGTCAATCGACACGCGCAGCTGCATGGCGGACAGGTCTTCAGCGATCACGAACAGCGTCACGGTGTTGAAGCTGGCAACCACGGTCTGCCCCGGTTCCACCCGGCGAGCGAGCACGACGCCGGTGACAGGCGCCCGGATCACGGCGCGGGTGCGGGTCGTGAGGCTGCCGTTCAGCGAAGCCTGGGCCGCTTCGATGTTGGCGCGCGCGGAAGCGACTGCGGCGCGATCACGCGCCACTGCGGCCTCGGCCCGCTCAACCTCGATCTGCGAAGGCACGCGTCCACCTGACAGGCGGCGCACTTCCTCAAGGCGGGCAAGCTGGACCTGATCGATCTCGATGGTTGCCTGCGCCTGCGCCAGCGCGGCGCGCGCGGCATTGAGGTTGGCGCGCGATTGGGCGATCTGCTGGTCGATAATCTCGGTATTGATCACCGCAATCACCTGCCCCTTGGTCACGCGGTCGTTGACGTCGACCAGCACGCTATCGAGCGGGCCGGTGACTTCGGCGCCGACCTCGACCTGATTGGTCGGACGCAGGTTGCCGGTCGCGGTGACCGACAGCGACAGCGATTCCTGCGCTACCGGAGCAGTGATGTAGTCAGGCTTGGGCGCTTCCCCGGTGCATTGCGCGATGCCGAGGATCAGCAGCAGTACGATCAGGCCGGGCAGCCAGTACTTCATCCACCGCCGCCAGCGCGGGCGCGGCTTGGTGCCGAGGAATTCATCGACGCTCGGCTGCTCGTCCGGCTTGCTCAAATCGATCACTTGGTGGGCCCCTTCGCCGCAAGATCATCAATGCCAGCGCCATCGGGCACCGACCATCCCCCGCCCAGCGCGCGCGCCAGGCTGATAAAGGCGAGCGCGCGTCCGGCTTGGGCGTTGACCTCGGCGGTGCGTGTGCTCAGCAGCTGGCTTTCGGTCACCAGCAGCGTCTGAAAATCGATCAGCCCGGCCTGATACTGGCTGCGGGCGAGGATCGCGGCGTTCTGCGCGCCGTCACTGGCCTCAATGAGCGCCGTGACCCGCGTGCCGCTGGTCTCAAGGTCGACGCCTGCGCTTTCGACCTCTTCAAGCGCCACGAGAATGCTCTGCCGCCATGCCGCAAGCGAGCCATCGGCAATGGCCTCCGCGCTTTCGATCTGCCCGCGCGCACGGCCGCCGTCGAAGATCAGCTGGGAGAGGCTCGCGAATATATTGCCGGTAACAATGTCGAACAGACTGCCCACATCGGTGGCGCTGGTGCCAATCGTACCGGACAGCCGCACCAAAGGGTAAAGCTGCGCGCGGGCCACACCAATGCGGTTGAGATCGGCAGCCAGCCGGGCCTCCGCGCCGCTCACATCGGGGCGGCGGCGCAGCATGTCGGCCGGAGCGGACAGCGCAACATCGGTCGGCGGCGCGGGAACGGCACGCGGCGCTTCGGTCAGGGCGCGATAGACGCGGCCGGGCGGTTCGCCGATCAGGGTCGAGATCGCATTCGCCACCGCCACGAGGTCGCCTTCCAGCAGCGGAATACTGGCTGCGGTCTGGGCGCGCTGGGTGCGGGCCTGTTCTACGTCAAGGCTGTCGACCAATCCGGCCTGATTGCGCCAGCGGGCAATCTGGAGGTTGTCCTCCTGATTACCGAGCGTCTCGCGTGCAATCGCCAGCTGCGCGGCGAGTGAGCGCGCGGTCACCACCTGGCTCGCCACCTGAGCGACGATCAGCCGCTCCAGATCGCCGACCGAATAGCCTGCCGATTGCAAATCATTGCGCGCGGCATCGACCGAGGCATCCAGCCGCCCGAACACATCGGCCTCCCACGCGAGATCTGCGCCAGCTGAGAACTGCACATCATTGCTGGCAAAATCGCCAACGTCGCGGCCTGCACCGCCATTGCCGGTGATTTGCGGCAAACGGGCCGCGCGGGCCTGCCGCAAGCCTGCCCGTGCCGCACGCAGCCGGGTCACCGCCTGTGTCAGATCAAGGTTGCTGGTTTGCGCCTGCGCGACGAAATCCTCAACCAACGGGTCGTTCAACAGCACCCAGTAGCGATCGAGCGGAATGTCGGCTCCGGCAGGCTCGGCCAGAACCCATTGGTCCGGGATTGCCTGAGCGCTGGCCATCGCCGGCGGCGCGGCGCGCGGAATGGCGCAACCAGACAGAGCAAGCGCTGCGAGCGACAGCGGCACAATTCCGCGCGATACCGCAACTCGGCCCCAAGGGCGATGAGCGGTCATGCGCAATCCCGAATTTGGTGATGAACCACGACGCCCGCCCCTGTGTTGCCGCGCAGATCAAAAGCGTTGCTCAGACCGTCGGGACCAGAACAAAACTTCACCAATGGCGACTGTAAAATCATTATGTTGCTAACAGTCAGCCCCGATACGCACAACGCAGTTTCGTCGGGCTGACTGCATCGCTCATCGAACAACTGCGCGCCGCAGAGCTGTTAGCCCTCCTCGCCGCCCCCCTCATAGGCCTCGACGATGCGGCCCACGATCGGGTGGCGCACCACGTCAGCGGCAGTGAAGCGGATTGTGCCGAAGCCGTCGATGCCTTCCAAACGCTCGACCGCGTCGTTCAATCCGCTCATCCTCGGACCGCCGGGAATGTCGACCTGACGGGGATCGCCGCAAACGACCATCCGGCTGTTCTGTCCAAAGCGGGTGAGGAACATCTTCATCTGTTCCTTGGTGGTGTTCTGCGCTTCGTCGAGGATGATGAAGCTGTCCGCCAGCGTACGCCCGCGCATGAAGGCGATGGGCGCGATTTCGATCTCGCCATTAGCCAGCCTGCGCTCGACCTGTTCGGGCGGCATGCAGTCATTCAATGCGTCGTAGAGCGGCCGGAGATAGGGATCGACCTTCTCCTTCATGTCGCCGGGGAGGAAGCCCAGCTTCTCCCCGGCCTCCACCGCCGGGCGCGATAGGATCAGGCGCTGCACGCTCCCCGTGATCAGCTGGCTGACCGCCTGGGCCACCGCGATATAAGTCTTGCCGGTGCCAGCCGGGCCAAGCGCAAAGATGATGTCATCCTTAGCCAGGCTGCGCATATATTCGATCTGTGTCGCCGAGCGCGGCACGATCGTTTTCTTGCGCGTGCGGATCATGATTGGCGGGCCGTCCATCTCGCCCGAGATGATCCCTTCCAGCGTCGGTTCGGCCGACATCGCGATCATCGATTCCACCGCGCCAGCATCCAGCGCCTCACCGCGCGCCAGCCGGTCATACATGGTCTTCAATGTCTCGCGCGCCCGGGCGACGTCATCTTCAGGGCCTTCGATCACCACCTGATGCCCTCGGGCGTGGATATAGACGCCGAGCCGGTTTTCCACCTGCACTAGATTGGCATCGAACTGGCCGAACAACGGCCCCAGTAGCGCCTGGTTCTCGAAAGTCAGATCAACGCGCGCGCGCCGTGGTTCCGGAATGCCGCGCGGATCGGGCGAGAGCGCCGGGTGTCCGGCACGAGAGGGTCGTCGGCCCATAGGTTCCTTTGGCTGCGGGCAAGCGACAATCCCTCGTCCGTGAGTCGGGAAGGTAAGCGGGGGTGCGCGCAAAGCAAGCAGGCTGCGGCGAGATGGTGGTGGATAGTCATCCAAATGCCGCAGAACGAGGACCCTGGCGAGCGGAACCCGACAGAGCCGGGACCATTGCATTCATCCGGGATTAAGCTTTAACATGTTGATATTTAGGCAAAGGAGCCGCTATCCATGAAGCATAGCCTCGCAGTCCTCGCCGCACTCGCCACCGCCGTCAGCGCCCCTGCCGCCGCCGAAGACGCGCGCCCGGCAGACGATGCAGTGGTAGACTGGGGGCTCGCGCTGGCCGGGAACGTGTTGCCAGAAGGCAAGCTCCACAAGCTGCGCCACCCGATGTGCCTGCTGGTCGCCGCCGAGGACCGGGCCTTCGCAAAAGCCGTCGCCCGCCGCGTTGTCGACAATGCCGAGGAAGCGGGTGTCTCAGTCAAGCGTGGCCGATGCGAACCCAACACGCTTATCGCTTTCACCGACGATGCTGTCGGTCAACTTCGCGAAATGCGCAATAACTACCTCCAGTTCTACGGCTCGCACTATCTCCAGCAGCTCGACGAGATGTTCAAAACCGAAACTGCCAGCTTTGCCTTCCACGAACCAATGCAGCTGTGGATGGGGCCCGAGGTCTTCCAAGGACAGCGCGAGGTGATCGGTCAGCCGGACGTGTTCGGCGCGGCGGTTGTGATCGAACAAGCAGCGACCGAGGGGCTAGATCCGGTGCGTCTCGCCGATTATGCAACGCTCCGCCTGCTGGCCCCGACCATCAATGCCAGCAAGATGCCGCAGGCCGCCCCAGAGGGCGCGACAACGATTCTCACCCTGTTCAGCGACCGCGACGGCGCGCCTCGCAAGATGACGGAATTCGACCGTGCCTATCTGCGCTCGCTTTACGCCTTGCCGCGCGGGAGCACGGCAAGGACTGTGATGGCGCGCGCTTCCAAGATCGCTCTGGCTGACGAGGGCATGTAGATGAACGCAGCCGGGTTGGCTCTGGCAGCGGCTCTGGCCATCCCCGCCGCCGCGCAGGAGGCGGGGCCGCCGCCTATCGTCGTTGAGGGTGAAAAGCCCCAGACCGAAGCCGCCCTCACCGATCTCGCCCGCGATTTGGCGGGTCATCCGCGCCCACGCCGCCCGCTAGCGCGGTTTGAACAGCCGCTCTGCCTGATGGTAGCGGCTGGCGACGCCGAGCTTGCCCGCGAAGTTGCGACACGGATCATCGACAATGCACGGATCGCCAAGGTTCCAGTGCGCAAAAGCGGGTGCAAGCCCAATGCGTTGCTCGCCTTCTCGGACGATGCCCACGCCCAGCTGCGCGATATCCGCAAAAGCGGGCGGCGGCTGTTCGCCGGAATCAGCGCGCGCGAGATCGACGCTGCGATGGGCGCGCGCGATCCGGTCTATGTGTTCCAAGCGAGCCGAGAAACCTCCGCCACCGGGCCAGCGATTGTCGCCAGTCCCGAAGCTGGCGGTTCGGACGGCATTCCAGGGCCAATCAACCAGATCTGGAGCGCAGGGCGCCTGAAGCGTGAGACGCGCGAAGATATGCTCGCCGCACTGGTGGTGGTCGATAATGGCGCGATTGCGGGTCTCAGTCCGGTGCAGATCGCTGACTATGCCAGCCTGCGCCTGCTCGCCCCCACCGGCGAGGTCGATATGGCCGAGGCTGACGCGCCGCGCACGATCATGACGCTGTTCCTTGCGCCCGGGAACGCCCCTTCCGCAATGACCCGCTTCGACCGCGCCTATCTCAAGGCGCTCTACCGGATGCCCGCAGGTGCCTTCGCGTCAGAAGTGCTGCGCGCCGCAGTGGTGGACGTCACGCGCGGGTCGGAGGACGAGGGGTGATGCTTTGGCGGCAGAGCGCTTAGGCGGGGGTGGTAACTAAGCCCCTGAGCGAATTCGGGCCCGCGTCGGCGAGTGTCACTTCGACAAGATCACCAATTGCATAATCGCCCTCAAACCACACCGATTGCAGCCACGGCGACTTGCCGAGCCACTGGCCGGGGTCGCGGCCCGTGCGATCAATCATGACCGAGCAGGTCTTGCCGACACTCGCCTGATTAAAGGCATATTGGTGATGCGCGAGGCGGGCCTGCAAGCGTTGCAGGCGGTCGGCCATCACGTCTGGCGCAATCTGCCCCTCCATCGTCGCAGCAGGCGTGCCGGGTCGCGGCGAGTACTTGAAGCTGAAGCACGCAGCGTAGCGGACTTCGTCGACGATCCGCAGCGTGTCTTCAAACTCCGCCTCGGTCTCGCCCGGAAAGCCGACGATGAAATCTCCTGACAGCGCGATGTCGGGGCGCACCGCGCGGAAGCGTTCGATCACCCTCAGATAGCTTTCCGCCGTGTGCTGGCGGTTCATCGCCTTGAGGATGCGGTCATTCCCCGCCTGCACGGGCAAGTGCAGATAGGGCATGAGCTTATCCACTTCACCATGTGCGGCGATCAGCGCGTCGTCCATGTCGTTGGGGTGGCTGGTGGTGTAGCGGATGCGCTCCAGCCCATCGATCCGAGCGAGCGCGTGGATCAGGCCTGCCAGCCCGGTGCGGCGGCCCTTGTCGTCCTCGCCGCTCCAGGCGTTGACGTTCTGGCCGAGCAGCGTGATCTCCTTCGCGCCCGCCTCGACCAGCTTCTGCGCCTCGGCCACGAGATGCGGGAAGGGCCGCGAGATTTCCGCGCCGCGGGTATAGGGCACCACGCAATAGGTGCAGAACTTGTCGCAGCCCTCCTGCACCGTCAGGAACGCGCTTGGGCCACGCTTCTTGCGCTGCGGGAGCGCGTCGAACTTGGCGATGGCGGGCATTTCGGTATCGGTTGCGCGCTTGCCCTGCACCGCCTTGTCGAGCATTTCCGGCAGGCGGTGATAGGCCTGCGGGCCGACCACGATGCTGACCGCTGGCGCGCGCTTCATAATCTCCTCGCCCTCGGCCTGAGCCACGCAGCCGGCGACCGCAATCAGCGGCTGCTTGCCGGCCTGCTTGCCCGCAAAGACCAACCGGCCAATGTCCGAATAGACCTTCTCGGCGGCTCTCTCGCGGATGTGGCAGGTGTTGAGGATGACGAGATCGGCGTCCTCCCCCTCAGGCGCTGGCGCGATCCCACGATCCCCCAACAGCTCAGCCATCCGCTCGCCATCATAGACGTTCATCTGGCAGCCGAAGCTTTTGACGCGGTAGGTTTTGGGAGGGGCGGCAGCAGGTTTCATCAGGCCCGCGCCCTTAGCGGGAAGGCGCGGCCGGTTCAATTGCGCTGGAATCGTCCTTCGCCTTGGCTTTCCGGCGGGCGATGTGCTCGCAAGGCTCTACCTTGCGGGGTGAAGGGCCGGGATGGGCCTCATCCTCCGGTCCGCACTCCACCAAGGGTTTCGTGATGCCGTTGGCCTTGACCACCTCATAGGCATCCGCGCTGGCGTAAGCGGCGATCCACGTGATGCAATCAGCCAGCGGGCGAACCTTGTGCTTGAAAAGCGCGTTCCTGCGCGGCTCGCAGTTGATCGTGAACACATTGGCCGCAGGCGGTTCATCGTAGCGGGCAAACTGGCGCAGCAGCTCGCCGCGTTCGTTGAACACGGTCCGCCGGAGCGCGTTTTCCCGCACGTCGCTGCGGTAGAAAGGCGAGGTGTTGAACATGTAGGCGCGCACATCAGGGTGGGCCACCGACACCTCGGTCGCCAGCGCTCCGCCGAGCGAATGGCCGGTGACGACCCACGGCACGTCCGATCCCAGACGCGCCTTTTCCGCCGCGAAATATCGCAGCGCCAAGTCGATCTGGTCGCTGCGCAGCGTGCCGTAAAAGATATCGCTCAGGCCTTTGAGGTCGGTCCCCCGGAAGGCCAGAACACGGGCGACCGGCCTTCGATCCGCATTGCCGCCGCTTCCGCTTTCATACTGGTTGAAGAGTTCGTAGCTGAAGCCCTTGTCAGCATCTTCCGGCGCGACCGGTATGTGTTCGAGCCGTTGCAGCACGCGGCCCGGCTTGGCGAAGAGATCATCGTCGCCAGTGTAGGCGTTGGTCGAAGCGACGGCATAGGGGAAGGCATCCACCGCCGCCTCGCGCACAAAGCCGCACCACCCGCCAGGCTCAAGCTGGCAAGGGGAGCGCGACTGTGTGATGTCGGGCAGGGTGGCGCAGGCTCCAAGCAGCAGTGCGCACAAGGCCACTGCCACCGAACGAATTGTCACCCCCTGGGCCCCTCGGTCCCCGTCAGGCCACCGTCGCCTTGACGATCTTGCCGGGGCTGCGCGGCGGCTCACCCTTGGGCAGCGCGTGGACGTGTTCCATGCCGCTCGTGACCTGACCCCACACGGTGTACTGCTTGTCGAGGAAGCGCGCATCATCAAGGCAGATGAAGAACTGCGAGTTGGCACTGTTCGGGTTCTGCGAACGGGCCATCGAGCATACGCCTTCGACGTGCGGTTCGGCGTTGAACTCGGCGGCGAGGTCGGGCTTGTCGCTGCCGCCCATGCCGGTGCCGGTCGGGTCGCCGCCCTGCGCCATGAAGCCATTGATGACGCGGTGGAAGATCACGCCGTCATAGAAGCCTTCGCTCGCCAGTTCGGTGATGCGCGCGACGTGGCCGGGGGCCAGATCGGGGCGCAGCTTGATCACGACGTCGCGGGCCTCGCCGTCGCCGGTGTCGAGGGTAAAGGTGAGGGTATCAGCCATTAGTCTGTCTCCGAGTAACAATTTGGGCGGTTCTATAGCGGTCGTGGCGAGCCTGTCACCCTCCCCGCTTGCTTTTCATAGGTCGCCACGTAAACGCCTCTGATATGGCCGAAGATCGCATCCACGACGACGACCTTGCCCTCGCCGATCACGGTGAGGCCGAAGTGCGTCCGGATGACCGGGTCAATGATGAACGCCACGACCAGGAAAACCGGCTCAAGCCCTCTTTCGTCAGCGCGGTTCACGATGCGCTGGCCGCGCGCGACAAGGGCGCGGTTTACGATCTGGTCGAACCGCTCCACGCCGCCGACATCGCCGACCTGATCGAACTGCTGGAACCGCGCGAACGCGCGCAGCTTGCCTCCACGATCAGCGACCTGATGACCGGCGATGTGGTCGCGGAACTGAACGATTACGTCCGCGAAGACCTGATGGACACTTTGTCCGCGCAGGCTGTCGCGGTGATCGCCGAACAGCTCGACACCGACGATGCGGTGCAGCTGATCGAGGATCTCGACGAAGCCGATCAGCGCGCTGTCATGGCCGAGCTGGAGCCGGAAACCCGCGCGGCGGTCTCCAGCGCGCTCGCCTACCCCGAAGAGACCGCCGGCCGGTTGATGAGCCGTAACTTCGTTGCGGTCCCAGAACATATGAGCGTCGGCGATCTGATTGATTACCTGCGCGAAAACGGCGATATCGAGCATGACTTCTTCGAAGTCTTCGTGATCGACGAAGGACACCATCCGGTCGGCACCTGCGCGCTGAACTGGATCCTCACGACGCCGCGCTCAGTGCGCCTGACTGACCTGATGAAGCGCGACCAGACCCTGATCCCGGTGACGATGGATCAGGAAGAAGCCGCGCTAATGTTCCAGAAATACGCGCTGATTTCGGCGGCCGTGGTGGATGAAAGCGGGCGGCTGGTCGGCCAGATGACGGTCGACGACATCGTCCACATTATCTCCGAAGAAGCGGGCGAGGATGCGCTGCTACTGTCGGGCGCAGGCGATGGCGACATCAACGAGCCGATCCGAGAAGCCTATACTGCGCGCGTGCGGTGGCTGATCGCGAACCTTGGCACTGCGGTGATCGCCTCCTCCATCATCGCGCTGTTCGGCGCGGCGATTGAACAGTTGGTGGCGCTCGCGATCCTGATGCCGATTGTCGCCAGCATCGGCGGCAATGCCGGCACCCAGACGATGGCCGTGGCGGTGCGCGCGATTGCGACCAATCAGCTCACGCGCTCCAACACTCGCCGCATCCTTTGGCGCGAATTCCGCGTCGCGTTGCTCAATGGCGGCACGATCGCAATGCTGATCGGGGCGGCGACCGGCATCCTATTCACGCCGATGATGGGTCTGGTGATCGGCATGGCGATGATCATCAACATCGCGATTGCCGGGATTGCGGGCGTGGCCGTGCCGGTGATTTTCGAACGGCTGGATCAGGACCCTGCGGTCGCCAGCAGCGTGTTTGTCACCATGATCACGGATTCGATGGGCTTCTTCGCCTTCTTAGGTTTGGCAGTGGCGATGGGTCTGGCCACGTTCTAACTCTCTCCCAAACGATAAGGGAGAGAGAGCATGGCAGGACGGGTTTCAGGCAAGGTGGTGCTGCTGACAGGCGGCGCGATGGGTCTGGGCAAGGCGGCGACCAAGGCTCTGCTGGCCGAAGGCGCGACTGTCATCATCACCGATATCGACGAGGCGGCGGGCCGCGCCACGGCGGCGGAGCTGGGCTGCGATTACCTTCATCAGGACGTCACCGACTGGCCGCGCTGGCAGGCGATCATTGCCGAGGTTGAAGCCAGCCACGGGCGGCTCGACGTGCTGGTCAACAACGCCGCGATCACCGTGTTTGGCTCCATCGCCGACATCTCGCCCGAAGATTTCAAGCGCTGTTATACGGTCGATGTCGATTCAATCTTCATGGGCTGCAAGGCGGCGATCCCGCTGATGGCCAAGAGCGGCGGCGGGTCGATCGTCAACTTCTCCAGCGCAGCGGGCAACAAGCCTTCCCCCGATCTGGCTGCCTATAACAGCGCCAAGGCGGCAGTGGTGACGCTGACCAAGTCGATTGCGCTCTACTGCGCGCGCGAGAAGAACGGCGTGCGAGTGAACTCGGTGCAGCCCGGCACCATCCTGACCCCCAATGTCGAAAGCGTGATCGCCGGAACCCCCGATCCCGACGCGACCCGTGCAGCGTTCTCCATCGCCCAGCCGATTGGCCGGATGGGCGAGGTCGAGGATATTGCACATCTGGTGGTCTATCTCGCCAGCGACGAAAGCAAGTTTGCCACCGGCGCGCCGTTCATCGTCGATGGCGGCTTGAGCATCGCCTGATGGGTTCCGCTGACGATCGCTTCGCCATCATCGACCTCGCGGCGCTCTACATGCGCGGGCTCGACCGGCTCGATGGCGCGCTGCTGGAGGGGCAATTCTGGCCCGAGGCGCAGCTCGAATACGGGATTTTCAGCGGCGGCCCGGCAGACTTTGCCGCCTTCTGCATGGCCGCGCTCAAAGACCATGATCGCAACCACCACATGCTCGGCCAGCACCTGATTGATTTCGTCGCTCCGGACGAAGCCTTCGGCGAGGTCTATTATCAGGCCTATCACCGCGTGCGTGACGAAGCCGGCGCCGCGCGCGACCTGTTTATCGCGGGCCGCTATGTTGACCGTTACGAGCGGCGCGGCGGCGCATGGCGCATGGCGTACCGTTCCGAGCTGGTCGACTGGGTCCGCGACGATCCGGCGTCCGACGCGATGCTGGCAGCCGCTCCCTTTATCGTCGGCGCGCGCAAGCCTGCTGATCCCCTCTACAACCGCCAGGCGATGAGACACCCATGACCCGACCCGATCTGACCGCCCCGTCCGACCCGGCGCTCGCCCCCGGCGAAGCGCGCTGTCCCGGCCCATCGATGCAGGACATCCTCGATGCGGACGGCGACAATGCGCCCGCCGCGATGCGCGAGGAGGCCTACACCTTCCTCGGCGACAAAGACGTGCCGTTTGCCCGCTATACCGACCCGGCGTTCCACGATCTCGAAATGGCACGCTTGTGGCCCAACGTCTGGCAATGGGCCTGCCGCGAGGAACACATTCCCGGCGTCGGCGACCGCTACGTCTATGACGTCGGCCATCATTCCGTGCTGGTGGTGCGCGGGGCCGACATGGCGATCCGCGCTTTCGTCAATTCCTGCCCGCACCGCGGGATGAAGTTCGCCGCCGAAGGCTCCCGCGGGGTCAGGCGCGCCAACATTCGATGCCCGTTCCACGGGATGAGCTGGAACCTCGACGGAACCTTGCGGGAAATCCCCTGCCGCTGGGATTTCCCCCACGTGTCGGACGACACCTTCGGCCTCGATGAAGTCGCTTGCGACACCTGGGGCGGATTTGTCTTCATCCACATGGGCGATAACCCCCCGCCGCTCGCCGAGCAGCTTGAGGTGATGCCGGAGCACTTCAAGCTCTGGCCGATGGATGACCGCTATGTCGCGCTTCACACCGAAAAGGTGCTGCCGGCCAACTGGAAGATGGCGATGGAGGCCTTTCTTGAGGCCTTCCATGTGCTCGAAACCCACGCGCAGGCGGTCTACACTGCTGCGGACGCCAACGCGCAATACGACATCTTCGGCAAGCACGTCTCACGCTTCATCCATGCGATCGGCGTGCCCAGCCCGCACTTGAAGCAGGACATCAGCGAGCAAACCCTGTTCGGCAAGCTCGGGCGCGATCCCGCCGCCCTGCCGCCGGGCGCCTCGGCCCGCGCCGAACACGCGCGGCTGCTGCGTGAGGAACTGGGCGCGGCCTTCGGCACTGACCTGTCGCAAGTCTCCACCACCGAGATGATGGATTCGATCGAGTATTTCCTGTTCCCCAATGCCTTCTTCTTCCCAGGCATCAGCATCCGCCTGTGTTACCGTTTCCGCCCGCTGGGGCCGGACGAGTGTCTGCACGAGATCCTCGTCCTCCAGCCGCTCCCCGCCAGCGGAGAACGCCCGCCGCCTGCGACACCGATCCGGCTGGGTGTGGAGGATAGCTACACCACCGTCCCCGGCTTCGCGCTCGCCGAGATCCTCGATCAGGATACCGACAACCTCGCGCTTCAGCGTGACGGGGCCAAGGCCTCGCGCAAGGGCGCGCAGACGCTCGGTAATTATCAGGAGGCCCGCATCCGCCAGCTGCAACTGACGCTCGACTCCTATCTCGCCGGTTGACACGCGCGCAGGGGCGCGTGACAGCGGGGCCATGCCGCTTCACCTGACCAAGATCGCCTTCGGGGCGAAAAGCTATGATCATCTCGAAGGCTGGTATGAGGGCCGCGGCGAGATCCGCCTCACCACCCGCAACCGGCCTACGCGGCACGAGGAAGTGGTGGGCGGCTCGCTCTACTGGATCATCAACCACGCGATCGTGGCGCGATCACCCATTCTCGGCTTCGTGAAGACCGATGACGGGCGCTGGGACATCGTGCTCGAACCCAACCTGATCCGCGTCCATCAGCAGGCCAAGCGCGCGCATCAGGGGTGGCGTTATCTGACGGACGAGAAAGCGCCCAAGGATCTCGCCGCGGGTGAGGATATCGGCGATGCACTGCCCGGCAAGCTGGCGATGAAGCTCGAACGGCTGGGACTGGTTTAGGCCCTTCCCGTCACCCCGGCGCAGGCCGGGGCCCAGTGATACGAAGCGCAGCGTTGGCCGCACTGGGTCCCGGCCTGCGCCGGGATGACGATGATTTACTGAGACGCCCGCGTCTTTTCGGCTACCCGCCGCAATGCATTGACGTAGACCTCAGGCGACTGCGCACCCGGAATAAGGAACTTGCCTTCCACGATCATCGCCGGAACGCCCGAGATGTTCATGTCCCACGCCTGCGCCTCTTCAGCGAGGACGCGGGCTTCGAGGTCGGGATCGTCCAGCGCGGCCTTCGCCGCCGCGCGGTGGAGGCCCGCTTCGGACGCTATGTCGAGCAGCACCGAACGGTTGGAGAGGTTCCGCCGCTCGTTGAAATGCGCGCGGAACAGGGCGAGCTTCAATACGGTCTGCACCTCAGGTCCGGCCTGCTCCAGCGCGAAGGTGAGCAGCTTGTGGCAGTCCCGCGTGTTCCACATCATCGCTGGGGGCGCTTCGCCCTCACCCTCGTAGGAGAGCGACACGCCCGCGCCTTCCGCAATCGCGTTCATCTGGCCGCGAATACGCGCACCTTTTTCGGCGGGGCGGCCATATTTGCGCTGGAGATGCGCTTCCTGCTCCTCGCCCTCGGCCGGCATCTGCGGGTTCAGCTCGAACGGCCGCCAGCGGATTTCCGCCGCGATTTCGCCCTCCAACTCGCTCAAGGCCTTGGTCAATTGACCGTAACCGATCAGGCACCACGGGCACATGACATCGGAATAGATGTCGATGGTGAGGCGATGAGCGGTCAACGGTCGAGCCACCAGGCGACGAGGTGATGCGCAATCGCGAACGGGCGCGGGAAATAGAGGAGTTCGGTGCCGTGCTCCCCTGCCGCGCGCGCCTCTTCCAGTTCGGCACGGGTGAACCAGCGCGCGTCTTCAAGTTCGGTGCGGTCGATGGTGAGTTCCGGATCATCCGTCACCGAAGTGCAGCCGATCATCAGCTGGCTCGGGAACGGCCACGGCTGGCTTGCGATGTATTTCACATCGCGCACCCGGACGCCCGCCTCTTCATAGATTTCGCGCGCCACGGCTTCCTCGATCGTCTCCCCCGGCTCGACGAAGCCCGCGAGCGCCGAATACATCTTGGGCGGGAAGCGCGGCTGGCGGCCGAGCAGCAGGCGATCCTCATGCTCGACCAGCATGATCGTCACCGGATCGGTGCGCGGGAAGTGGTCCGCGCCGCAATTGTCGCAATGCCGCTGCCAGCCGCCTTTGACGAGCTTGGTCGTCCCGCCGCAGCGCGCGCAGAAGCGGTGCCGCGCGTGCCAATCGACGAGGCTCCTCGCTCCGCCATAGATCGCCAGATCGGGCGGCGAGAGCAGCTGCATCAGCTGCCAAGCCGCAGGCTGCGCATAGGCCGGGCCTTCCGCACCCGCAGGCGGGACGGGAGCAAAATGTGCCTTGCCGTCCATCATCCCGAGGAACACCAGCTCGGCATCCTCGGCCACATCGGCAAGGCTGCCCCATACCAGCCCGCCCACATCGTCCACACCCGGCAGCAGCCCGTCGAGCAGCAGCACCCGCGCACGCCAGTTCATCAGGCCCGCCAGCGCCTCGTCATCAACGCGGATATGATCGGCCCGGTCAAGTGGCGAGCCCGAGAACGCCATCGGCAGTGCAGTGGAAGGCGCGTGCATTACGCGGCTTTCTTCTTCTTGGCGCGCATGGCGGCAAGGTCGGCTTCCATCGCGGCGATGAATTCGTCGCGGATCGGATAGGCCTCGGACGGCATGTACTGGGTCCACAGGCACGAGCGCAGGTTGAGGTCAAAATCGACCGCCGCCAGCGTCCCCGCAGCCCCGCCCCAGCCGAAGGTCGCACCCTTCGAGCGGCCGCCTGCGCCGTGGCCTTCGCCTTCCAGCCAGCTGCCGGTGAGATCGACCGTCGCCGGGATCAGATCGGACACGCCCACGCGCACCGCTTCCTCGCTCATCACGAACTTGCCGTCGATCCTGCCGTAGCCGAGCAGCATCCGCAGGAAACGGTCGTAATCCTTGGGGCTCGACACCAGCCCGCCGCCGCCAGCGGGGACTTCGGGTGCATCGAGGTAGATCGAATTCGCCGCCGGATCGAGCGGGAAGACATTGCCGCCCAGCACGCCGATATTGTCGGTCAGGCGATGCGCCTCGCTCGCGGGAACCTGCATCCAGGTGCTGGTCATGCCGCAGGGATCGAAGATACGCTGCTTGAGAAACGCCTCGAACTCCATCCCGCTCACCACCTCGATCACCCGGCCAAGCAGGTCGATCGAGCAGGAATAGCTCCACTTGGTCGCGGGCTGATACATCAGCGGCAGCTCGGCCAAGCGATCGGCCCACGCGGCAAGGCCCGGCGCGGGAGTGACGACCGGGAAGCCGGGAATCGGCATCCGGCTGACCCGCCCGCCGACGAGGCCCTGTTCGTTATAAGCGGCCTGAAGCGGCCCCTTGCTGATGATCTGATAGCCCAGCCCCGCGGTGTGCGTGAGCAGCTGGCGGATCGTGATCGGTCGGTCTGCGGGCACCGTGTTCTGAAGGTCGCCCGCCGGATCGACCAGCACCCTCATGTCGCGGAACGCGGGCAGGATTTCGGCCACCGGCTGATCGAGGCCCAGCTTGCCTTCGTCGATCAGGATCATCGTCGCCATGCCAGTGATCGGCTTCGACATCGAATAGATGCGGTAGAGCGAGTTTTCGTCCACCGCCCCCGGCTTTGCGAGCGACAGGTTACCGCCGCCGACGGTGTGGGCGTGATCTTCCTGCCGCCAGCCAAAGGTCAGGAGCAGGTTCGCCAGCTTGCGCTCGGACACGTAACGGTTCGCCATCGCCGCGACATTCGGCCAGTTTTCGGCGACATCATGCGCCAGCAGCTGGCGTCCGAACGGCAGGCTGGCCAGCGCCGCCCCACCGGCGAGCAGCGCGCTATGGCGGAAAAGGGCGCGGCGCGAGAGGGCAGTCGAGGCGATGTCGTGAACGGGCATGAAGGAGAATCTCCGAAGCGAGGTTTGATGCAGTGTCTGCGGCAGGCGACGGCAGCGGTCAATCTTGGGGTCAATCTTGGGCGAGATCGAGCATCTTGCAATTTGGAGGTGTCTTGCGCATATAAGACACATGCTCAATGTTCTTGCCTATCTCATCGGCCTTGTCAGCCTGATCATCGTCATTCCGGCGCAGATTCCTCTGCTTGGCTGGGCCAACTGGTTTGCGCTGCCACTGATCGTGGTCGGGATCATCCTTGGCGCCTTGTCGTCCAAGGATGGCGGGCGCAATTTCTGCCTCGTGGTGCTGTTGATTGCCGCCGTGCGTCTGACGCTGGGCGGCGGGCTCATCTAGTCTGCGGCGAGCGCAAGCTGCGCAGCCTTGGCGAACAAGGTTGCGAGGCCCGCCTCGCCGATTCGGCTGACCGGCCACCACATGCCCTCGCCGACGGGTTCGTGTTCCGTTTCCAAAGCCATGACAGTCAGCGTCAATTGCGCATGGGTGAAACCATGCCGCACGGCACCAAGTGTGCGCCATTCGCCTTTGAGCGGCGCCGCACCTGATCCGTCCGCGCGGGCCGTCCAGCCGTCGTCCGGCAGCGCGCGCATCCCACCAAGCATCCCACTGTCCGGACGGGTGACAAGCCAAACCTCGGTGCTGGTGGCGCGCGTGATCCAGAACGCCATGCCTCGACGCTCAGGCACGGCCTTTTTCGCAGGCTTGACCGGCAGGCGTTCCGGCTCGCCCGCCTTGCGGCTCGCGCAGGCGTCGGCCAGCGGGCAGAGCAGGCAGCGCGGCGCGCGGCTGGTGCAGATATGGGAGCCGAGGTCCATCATCGCTTGCGCAAAGTCGCCAGAGCGCGCGTCCGGCGTGATCGTATCAGCAGCGGCGCGGATGGCCTTGCGCGCCTTGGGCAGCGGTTCATCGATGGCGAAGAGCCGCGCCACCACCCGCTCGACATTGGCGTCGACCACGACCGCGCGCCGTCCGAAGGCAATCGCGGCGATGGCGGCGGCGGTGTAGTCGCCCAATCCGGGGAGTTTCCGCAGCTCCGCCTCGGTGGCCGGAAAGCCGCCCAACTCGGCCACGGCGCGGGCGCATTTGAGCAGGTTGCGGGCGCGCGAATAATACCCCAGCCCGGCCCAAGCCGCCATGACCTCCTCGTCTGAGGCCGATGCCAGCGCTTCGACCGTTGGCCAAATCGCGGTGAACTTCGCGAAATAGGGCTTCACCGCCGCCACGGTGGTCTGCTGGAGCATCACCTCTGACAGCCACACCCGGTAGGGCCAAGCAGGGTCATCCGGCGCCGCGATACCCGGCCGCACGCGCCAAGGCAGATCGCGGGCGTGCTTGTCATACCACGCGAGCAGGTTGTCGGAGATGCTGGCAGTCACGCGCGGCCTATGGCATGGCAGGCGCGAACATGGGAAGCGACAAGAAACCTCCGGCGAAAAAGGGTGCGATCAAACCCTACGCCCGCCCGCGCGGGACAGGCGCGCGCGCGATCGGTGATCTCATGCCCGAAATCGGCCGCACTGCCTTCCGCCGCTTCGGCTTTGTGCAAAGCTCGGTCGTCACCCGCTGGCCAGAAATCGTCGGCCCTAATCACGCCCGCGTGTGCAGCCCCGAAGCGATCCGTTTCCCCCCCGGCGAGAAGGCCGAGGGTATCCTCGATCTGATGGTCGTCCCGGCCCATGCGCCGCTGATCACCCAGGTCATCCCCGAGATTATCGAGCGGGTGAACCGCTTCTTCGGCTACCGCGCCGTTGCCCGCGTCAAGCTGCGCCAAGGTGCGGTCACGCCGCCCCCCGATGGCCGCCCCGCCAAGCCGCCGCCGTCGCTCAAGCCGATCCCGCTGGAATTGGGCGACAGCTTGCGCGATATCGGCGATCCTGAACTGCGCACCGTGCTCGAATCGCTCGCCCGCAGTCTTGGCAATAGCGAACCTGCCCCCTCACAGGATGACGACCCGCAATGATCAAGCCCCTCTTCCTTGCCGCTGCTGCGCTGGCTCTGACGACCGGCCCTGCGCTCGCCCAGCAAGACCTTTCGCGCCCGGACAGCAGCTTCCAGTCGAAGGACAATCCCGGCAACTGGCAGACCACGATTGCGCGCACGGATCGCGGGCACGTGATTGGCGATCCCAAGGCGGATACCAGGCTGGTCGAATTCATCAGCTACACCTGCCCGCACTGCGCCGATTTTGCCGCGCGGGGCGAGCCGGCGCTGGAGCTGGTGCTGCTGATGCCGGGCAAAATCAGCTTGGAAGTGCGCCCGGTGATCCGCAACGCGCTCGACCTGACCGTCACTTTGCTCGCCCAATGCGGCGATCCTTCCGGGTTCAAGAGCCGCCATCAGGCGCTGATGCTGGCGCAGGCCGATTGGCTGGGCAAAGCGCGCACCGCGCCCGAAAGCCAGCGCACGGCCTGGCTGCGGGGCGACAAGGCTGGCCGGATGAACGCGGCCAGCGCGCTCGGGCTGACGACGATGCTCGTCAACCGCGGCCAGTCGCAGACAGAGCTTGATGCCTGCGTGATGAATGATGCCGCCGCCAAGAAGTTGCTTGATAATGGCCGCGCGGATTTTGATGAGCTTGGCGTCAACAGCACGCCCAGCTTCGCGCTCGATGGCAAGCTGCTCAACGAGGTTCACAGCTGGGAAGATCTCTACCCGGTGCTCTCGGCGAAATTCACCCCCGCGCCCGGCTAAGCGATTTGTTCACAGCCCTGATGCGGAATGCTTGCTGCATCGGGGCGTGAAGGGCTAGGTTCTCCCTCTTAGACATCCCAAGGATTGGTGCCACGATGACTGTCTCCCGCCTGTTTTCGCTCCCTCTGCTTGCGCTTGCACCGCTGATGCTGGCCGCCTGCGATGATGCCGCCACTGCCGACGGCGCGGCGAATGGCGAGGCGCTGCCCGCGATCGCTGCTCCGGCCGGCGCCAAGTGGACTGAGACGGTCACCGTCACACCCGAAGGCGGCTTCCTGCTCGGCAACCCCGATGCGCCTTTGAAGCTGGTCGAATATGCCTCGCACACCTGCACGCACTGCGCCGAGTTCGCCAAGACCGGCAAGGAAACGCTCAAGAACAAGTATGTCGCCAGCGGCGTTGTCAGCTTCGAACAGCGCGAGGCATTCCTCAATCCCTTCGACGTGGTGATCGCCGGCCTGGCCCAGTGCGGAGCCAAGGAGCAGATGCAGCCGCTGTCGGATGAAGTGTGGCAGAACCTCGATGCCGTCTTTGCCGGGCTTCAGGGCAATCAGGCGGGCGTGCAGGCCGCGGGGCAATTGCCGCTCAATCAGCGCTTTGTCGCGATTGCCGAGGCGACCGGTCTGCTCGAATTCTTCGCCGCGCGCGGGCTGTCCGCCGATCAGGGCCGTGCCTGTCTGGCCGATACCGCCAAGATCGAAGCGCTGGTGAAGACCGTCGAAGCCAATAACACCAACGACAAGATCGAAGGCACCCCGACCTTCTTCCTCAACGGCAAGAAGATCGACGGCACGACCTGGGAAGTGGTCGAGCCGCTGCTCAAGAGCGCGGGCGCGCGCTAAGGCCGTCGGGCGAGGGCGAACGTCAGCCTGATGCAGATCCACCGGCTCAAGCTCAGCGGTTTCAAGAGCTTCGTCGAGCCGGCGGAACTGCGCATTGAACCCGGCCTGACCGGTGTCGTCGGCCCCAATGGCTGCGGCAAATCCAATCTGCTCGAAGCGATCCGCTGGGTCATGGGGGAAACCTCGGCCAAGTCGATGCGCTCGGGCGGAATGGAGGATGTGATCTTCGCGGGCACTTCGACCCGCCCCCAGCGCGATTTTGCCGAAGTGGTGCTGCACGCGCAGGATGATGGGGGTGAGGAACTGGTCGTCACCCGCCGGATCGAGCGCGGGGCGGGTAGCGCCTACCGGGTCAATGGCCGCGATGTGCGGGCCAAGGATGTCGCGCTGACCTTCGCCGATGCTGCCACTGGGGCGCATTCCCCTGCGCTGGTGAGCCAAGGCAAAATCGCGCAGGTGATTGCCGCCAAGCCGACCGAACGCCGCGCGATGCTGGAAGAAGCCGCCGGGATCGCGGGCCTCCACGTCCGCCGCAAGGACGCCGAGAGCAAGCTGAGGGGAGCCGAAGCGAACCTCGCCCGCCTCGAAGACCTGATGGCCGGGCTGGACGCCCAGATCGCATCGCTGCGGCGGCAGGCCAAGCAGGCTGAACGCTACACCGAACTCACTCACCGGATTCAGGCCGCAGAAGCCCGCCTGCTGTTCGCCCGTTGGCGCGAGGCAGCGGCAGCGGCAAAGGCGGCGCGCGCTGCGGCCGAGAGCGCCAGCGCGCAGGTTGCTGAGGCGCAAGCCGCCGTGGAACTTGCACAGAAGGAGCAGTCGGCCGCGGCCCATGCCTTGGCCGAAGCGCGCGATGAACTGGCCGACCGCCGCGATGATGCCAGCGCGCATGGGCACCGCATGGCAGCGCTCGCCGAGAAACTAGAGGCCTCCGAAACCCGCCTCGCCGATCTCGCCCGCCAGCAGCGGCGGTTGGAGGAAGACCGCGCCGATGCTGACCGGCTGACCTCGGCGGCGGTCGAGGCGCTGGGGCGGCTGACCGGTGAACTCGCCGCCAGCCGTGCCGCCGTGAGCGACGCCGAAGCGGCACGCCCTGCCCTTGCCGACAAGGCCGAAGACCGCGAACGCGCGCACCGCGCCGCCGAACTCGCGCTGGCGAAAGCCACCGCCGATCACGCCGGGGTCGAGGCCGAATGGCGCGTGGCCGAAGCGGCGGTGGAGCAGGCAGAGCATCGCCTCGCCCGGATCGAAGGGGAAGCGTCGCGCATCGCCCGCGCTCGCGCCGATCTTGCCGCCACCGGCGACCCTGACGCCGACGTCATCGCCGCGCGCAAAGCGGCCGACGAGGCCGCCAGCGACGTTGTCCGCCTGCGCACCCGTCTGACCGCCGATCAGGCGCGCAAAGGCGAATTGCAGGCGCAGCGCGATGACGCCGCCAGCGCCCTCGCCTCCGCCCGCGCCGAACTCGCCGGGATTGAGCGGGAGCACACGGCGCTGGCCCGCGACCGCGAAGCCCGCGCAAAGCGTGAAGCCGGACGGCAGGGCATGGCCACCGCGCTGGACCGCGTGAGTGTCGCGCCGGGCTATGAACGCGCGCTCGCCGCTGTGCTGGGCCGCGATGGCAAATCGCCGCTGGGGGCGCCTGCCGCTGCGCAGGACGGACGGTTCTGGACCGGAGCCGCCGCGCCTGCACAGGTCGCCGACAGCCTGCTCGCCCGCCTCACCCGATGCCCGCCCGAACTCGCCGCCCGCCTCGCGCTGGTGCACTGCGTCGAGGCCGATGATGTCCGCACGCTCGGCCCCGGCGAATGGCTCGTCACCCGCGCCGGGCACCTGCGCCGCTGGGATGGCTTCGTCGCGCGCGGCGAAGGTGCCGCTGAGGCCGCACAGCTCGAAGCCGCCAACCGCTTTGCTGAATTGGACGCCGCGCTGCCGCCCTTGCGCGAAGCAGCTGCCCGTGCCGAGGCCGAAGACAAGGCGGTGCGCGAAGAACTCAGCCAATTGCAGACCGCGCTCATCGCACAGGAGCGCAGCCTCGCGGGCGCGATCGAGGGTGAACGGCAGGCACTGCGCCGACTCGATCAGGCCGAAGCCGCCAAGGAACGCCTTGCTGCCCGCCTCGCCGAACTGGCCGCCAGCGCCAGCGAGATCGAGACTCAGATTGCCGCCGCCAAGACCGATGTGACCGTCGCACGCGCGGCGCGCGAACGCCTGCCCGCCCGCGATGCCGAGCGCGCCGCGCTCGAAGCGGCGCAAGCCAAGAACGCCGCTGCCCGCGCTGCGGTGCAGGCCGCGCTCGCCGAACTCGCCGCGCAGGATCAGGCGCTGGCAGTAGCCCGCGAACGGCTCGCCGCGCAGGCCGCCGATCACGCCGGGTGGCAGGCGCGCTCCTCCGACGCCGAGCGGCGTATGGCCGAGACCACCCGGCGCCTTGCCGAAATCGCCGAGGACCACGCCGTCCACGCGGCCAAGCCCGCCGCGCTCACCGCTGAAATCGAAGCGGGCGAGGAAGCCCGCGCCCGGATCACCGCCGATCTCGCCGCCGCCGAAGCCGTGATGCGCGAGGCCGAAGCCCGCCAGCGCGCCGCCGACATGGCGCTCGCCGCGCGGACCGAGACCCTCGCCCAAGCCCGCGAAAGCCGCGCCAGCCTCGCCGCGCGGGCCGAGAACGAAGAACTGCGCCGCGCCGAAATGGCGCGCATCTCGGGCGAGCGCTTCCAATGCCCGCCGCCCTTGCTGGGCGAACGCTTCGGCTTCGCAGAGGGCGATCTCGCCCCCGCTGCCGATGAATCCAACGAACTGGAAAAGCTGACGGCCGCGCGCGAACGAATCGGGCCGGTCAATCTGGTCGCCGCTGACGAACTCGCCCGAATCGAGACCGAGCACGGCACCAGCGCCGAGGAACAGGCGGAATTGGTCGAAGCCATCGCCCGGTTGCGCGGCTCAATCGGCAGCCTCAACCGCGAGGGCCGCGAACGACTGCGTGCCGCGTTCGAGGAGGTCGATGGGCATTTCCGCGTGCTGTTCACACGCCTGTTCGAAGGCGGGGCCGCCCATCTCGCGCTGATCGACAGCGACGATCCGCTGGAAGCTGGCCTCGAAATCTACGCCCAGCCGCCCGGCAAGCGGTTGCAATCGCTGTCCTTGCTGTCCGGGGGTGAGCAGGCGCTGACCGCCACGGCGTTGATCTTCGCGCTGTTCCTCACCAACCCCGCGCCGATCTGCGTCCTCGACGAAGTCGACGCGCCATTGGATGACGCCAATGTCGAACGCTTCTGCGATCTGCTCGATTCGATGGTGCGCGCCGCCACCACCCGCTACCTGATCGTCACCCACAACGCGGTGACAATGAGCCGGATGCACCGCCTGTTCGGGGTAACAATGGCGGAAAAAGGCGTCTCGCGCCTCGTCAGCGTGGATTTGGGAGAGGCCGCGCTGCTGGCGGCGGAGTAGGGCCAGGGTAAGCCATGCCCGACATTTCCCCCGAAGCCCGCGCCGAGATCGAGCGACGCCTCCACGCCATCACCGAGGAGGAGGGCATCCGCATCCTCATGGCGGTCGAATCCGGCTCGCGTGCCTGGGGCTTCCCCTCGCCCGACAGCGATTACGATGCGCGCTTCATCTATGTCCGCCCGGTGCGCGATTACCTCCGCCTGACCCCTGTACGGGACGTGGTGGAGCGGCCGATTGTCGACCTCTTCGACGTCAACGGATGGGACATCGACAAGACGCTGGGCCTGCTGCTGAACCACAATGCGGTGGTGGCCGAGTGGATCAATTCGCCGATCCGCTACCAGCCGGACGACCCGGTGATCGCACGGCTGGCGGAGCTCGCTGACCGCCACTTCAACCCGCGCGGCTATGCGCGGCACTATGCAAGCTTAGGGCAAAACAATGTCGCGCGCTGGGATATGGCCGCCGGGACGCTTTCGGTGAAGCGCTATTTTTACGCGCTGCGCCCGGCGCTGTGCGTGCGGGCGCTGCGCATGAACCCTGCGGCGCGCCCGCCGATGGCGCTGCAGGGGCTGATAGCAGCAACCGACCTGCCCCCCGCCCTTGCTGACCTGATCGAGGAGCTGGTCGCGCTCAAGGCCGAGACCAAGGAGGCCGCACCCGCCACGCGGTCGCGGGAGTTGGAGGCGCTGATAACCGGGGAACTTGCACGCGCGGAAAATGTGCCGGAGCGGCTCGACCCGGCGCGGTTCGCGGCCGAGGCCGAGGCGCTGCTCTTCGACCTGCTGGGGGTCTGAGACCAAGCCCCCTGCCCGGGCCCTAAGCCTCCAGCGCCGCCGCCAACCGAGCGCGGATCGACTTCAATGCCGCGATGGTTTCGCCCATGTCGGGATTTTCGGTCACCATGAGCCTTACGCCCGGTCCGCCGTCGGGATCGGCATCGGCGCGGCGATCACCGCTGCGGCGGTCATCTGTGCGGCGGTCGAGATCGGATTTGCCCGCCGACCGCAACACCGCTTCGGCGCCCTTGAGGGTATAGCCTTCGCGGTTGACCAGCCGGTCGATCGTTTCGACCAGCGCGACATCCGTCGGGCGGTAATAGCGCCGTCCGCCGCTGCGTTTCAGCGGCTTGAGCAGCGGGAATTGTGCTTCCCAATAGCGGAGCACGTGAGGTTTGATGCCCAGCGCCTCGCTGACTTCGCCGATGGTGCGCAGCGCGCTATCGTCTTTGCCGTCATCGAAAGCGGTCATCAAACCTCACCTGTTCGCATCATCCCCTTGGCCGGTCAGCCCTTGGAAATGCGCTCCTTGAGCAGCTGGCTCGCGCGGAAAGTCATCACCCGGCGCGGCGTGATCGGCACTTCGACCCCGGTCTTGGGATTGCGGCCGATCCGTTCGTTCTTGTCACGCAGCACGAAGCTGCCAAAGCCTGAAATCTTGACGTTCTCGCCCCGCGAGAGAGCATCGCTCATCTTGTCGAGGATCGCTTCAACCATATCGAGCGACTCAGCTCGGCTGAATCCCATCTTGCGATTGATGGTCTCCGCCAGATCGGCGCGAGTCAAAGTGCCAACGGACCGCATCATGCGTATTCTCCTTCGCGGCGCGACCCGAAAGAAGACGTAAAGCTTACTAATTTCCTGCGGTTTTGCAATGCGATGCCCCGCGTAATGTTGAGTTTTCAGCAATAGTGTTAGTGAACGGGACAGTGTGTGCCCGCGCGCGTCACATTCGGATCAGGCTCGCACCCCAGGTAAAGCCGCCGCCCATCGCTTCGAGCATCACCAGATCGCCCGCCTTGATCCGCCCATCCTTGCGCGCGACATCCAGCGCCAGCGGCACCGATGCGGCCGAGGTGTTCGCGTGCCGGTCAACCGTGATGACCACCTTGTCGGGCGAAATGCCGAGCTTTTTCGCCGTCGCATCAAGGATCCGGGCATTGGCCTGGTGCGGCACGACCCAGTCGATCGCGTCAACAGAAACACCCGCGTCCTCAATCACTTCCCGTAGCACAGCGGCTAGGTTCACCACCGCGTGGCGGAACACTTCGGGGCCTCTCATGCGGACATGGCCCACGGTCTGCGTGGTCGAAGGCCCGCCATCAACATAGAGCAAGTCGTGCTGCGCGCCATCGGCATGGAGCCGGCTGCACAAGATTCCCGGGGCGTCCTTGCCCGCGTTTTCGGCGCTGGGTGCTTCGAGCACCACGGCCCCTGCCCCGTCTCCGAACAGCACGCAGGTGGTGCGATCTTCCCAATCGAGGATGCGGCTGAAAGTTTCCGCGCCGATCACCAACGCGCGCTTGGCCATGCCGGTTTTGAGCAGCGAATCGGCAACGCTCAGCGCATAGAGAAAGCCAGAACAAACCGCCGCAACATCAAAGGCGATCCCGCCATTGCAGCCCAGCGCGTGCTGCACCTTGGTGGCGGTGGCGGGGAAGGTGTTGTCGGGCGTCGCGGTGGCGAGCACGATCAGGTCGATGCTGCTGGCATCCACGCCCGCATCGGCCAGCGCCGCGCGGGCGGCGGCCGTCGCCAGCGTGGCGGTGGTCTCGTCGGGTCCGGCAACATGGCGCTGGCGGATGCCTGTGCGCGCGGTGATCCATTCATCCGAGGTGTCGACTCGCTCAGCGAGTTCGGCATTGGTCACTACCCTGCGGGGCAGCGCCGAACCCGTTCCGAGGATCCGCGACCCGTTCACGCAGGGGTCTCGCTGTCCTTGGACGCGGCGCCGCGCCCGTTCTTGCGCAGCGTTTCTTCGCCCAGTTGCGCCAAGTCATGCGCGATCCGCTCGGTTAGCTTGTTTTCGAGCAGGCGCGCGGTCACCGCGACCGCATGGGCCACGCCCTTGGCCGTCGCGCTGCCGTGGCTTTTGACCACCACGCCATTGAGTCCGAGGAACACCGCGCCATTGTGGTTGTTCGGATCGAGGTGGTGCTTCAGCAACTCGGTTGCTGGACGCGATACCAGAAAGCCGATCTTGGACCGCAGCGAAGACGTGAAAGCCTGGCGCAGCAGATCGGTGACGAAGCGCGCCGAACCTTCAATCGCCTTCAGCGCGATATTGCCGGAAAAGCCGTCGGTCACGACCACATGGGTTTCACCGCGGTTGATCTTGTCGCTCTCGACAAAACCGTCGAATTGCAGCGCCAGCGTCCCGCCCAGCGAAGCGGCGGTCAGCATCGCGGCGGCATCGCGCAGTTCTTCGGTGCCCTTGATCTCTTCGGTGCCGATGTTGAGCAGCCGGACGACCGGCTTTTCAAAGCCGGTGACGATCCGCGAATAGGCCGCGCCCATCACCGCATATTGTACGAGGTTGCGGGCGTCCGCTTCGGTGTTGGCGCCCAGATCCAGCATCACCACGTCATGCGCCTGCAAGGTCGGCATGATCGCCGCGAGCGCTGGGCGATCAATCCCCGGCATGGTGCGCAGCGCGAGCTTGCTCATCGCCATCAGCGCGCCGGTGTTGCCTGCGCTGACCGCAGCGCCGGCATCGCCGGTCTTCACCGCGTTGACGGCGAGACCCATCGAGGTGGTCTTGGCGCGGCGAATCGCCTTGCTGGGCAGCTCGTCGCCGCCCACCACATCATCGCAATGGAGAATTTCGGCGGCCGCCCGCAGATTGGGGTGGTTTTCCAGCGCCGCTTCAATCCGCTGGCCGTCACCCACCAGTAGAAACTTGAAGCTGTCATGATCGCGGCGGGCCAACGCCGCACCTTCGATCATCACGCGCACGCCTTCGTCGCCCCCCATCGCATCGATAGCGATACGCGGGAGGCTCATGATGCGTTACTCCGGTCTATGGTTCGGGCCACCGGCAATCAGCCGACGGCGACGACCTGACGCCCGTTGTAGTGGCCGCAGTGGCCGCAGATGTTGTGCGGACGCTTCAGCTCACCGCAGTTGCCGCATTCATGGAATGCTTCAACCTTGAGTGCGTCGTGCGAACGACGCATGCCGCGACGGGAAGGCGATACTTTTCTCTTGGGGACAGCCATGGTGGCACCAATTCCTCAAATAATACGTGTGTTCGCGCCACCGGCGCCATGATTCTCGAAGGCCGCCCTTACGGCAAGGAAGTCGCCCGCACAAGCATCAGCACGTGCGCGCATTCCTTGGCCAGCAGTGGCGGGAAGGCGCGCGCTATAGCGGAAAAATCGCACGTTGCAACCCGCGCTGGCGCGCCCTAGCACCGTCGTCACAGAATCGAGGGGATCTCAACATGACCGTGCTTCCAGTAACGCTCGCCGCGGCGGCGGCTGCCGCTGTGCTCAACATCTGGCTGGGGATTCGCATTGGCGCCCTTCGCACCGCGCTCCAGATCAGCGTCGGCGACGGCGGGAGCGAGGCGCTGCAACGCCGGATGCGAGCGCAGTTGAACTATGTCGAGAACACCGGCTTCGTGCTGGTGCTGATCGCCGCCATCGAGCTGGCGGGCCGGGGCAGCTGGTGGCTGGCCTACGTTGCGGCGGCCTATTTCCTGGGCCGGATCGCGCATGGCTTCGGCATGGACGGCGGCAAGGCGCAAGTTGGCCGGATGATCGGCACGCTCACAACGATGCTGGTGCAGCTCGGCCTTGCGGTGGTCGCGGTGCTGGTGGCAGCGGGGGTGATGTAGGCCTCTCCCCTGGGAGAGGGGGACCGCGCCGCGCAGGCGGCGGGGTGGAGTGGCACTGGCGGATGTTCCGGAGGATTGGGGTCTTCGAAAGCCGCGCCTGCCCCTCCACCATGCTTCGCATGGTCCCCCTCCCCTGACGGGGAGGATCAGCTGAGCGCGTAGTCGCTCACAAACGCATTCGTCTTGCGCTCGCGCCCAAACGTGCTGGTGGGGCCGTGGCCGGGGACGAACATCACGTCCTCGCCAAGCGGCCAGAGTCGCTGGGTGATCGAATCGATCAGGTCTTGATGGTTCCCGCGCGGGAAGTCCGTGCGGCCGATCGAGCCCTGAAACAGCACATCGCCGACGATCGCAAAGCGGCTGGGTTCGTGGAAGAACACCACGTGGCCGGGCGTGTGGCCGGGGCAGTGAATGACGTCGAGCGTCAATTCGCCCACGGTCACCGTGTCGCCTTGCTTCAGCCAGCGGGTCGGCGTGAAGCTTTTCGCCACCATCCCCCAGCGCGGGCCGTCATCGTCCAATTGGTCGATCCAGAAGCGGTCATCCTCGTGCGGGCCTTCGATGTCGAGGCCCAGCTCCTCCGCCAACATCCCCGCCTGCCCGCAATGGTCGAGATGCCCGTGGGTAACGAGAATCTTCTCCAGCGTAACGCCCGCCTTGGCGACGCCCTCCTTGAGCTTGTCGAGATCCCCGCCCGGATCGACCAGCGCGCCCTTCATCGTCTTGGTACACCAGATCAGCGAGCAGTTCTGCTGAAGCGGCGTCACCGGAATGATCGCGGCGCGCATGGGGGGCGTGAGCTTGGGGGTGTCGGTCATGATCAAACCATGGGTTTTGGCACAGCGGCTTGCAAGCCTACAATTGCACTAGCGTTGCCCTTGAATTTGACACATCTTTGCGTCCGCTCGACAATCAGTGTTGAAGACGATCAGATGCGCGACGGTGAAGGTCCGCTGAGCGAATGCCTGACAACGACAAGCCGAAAGGCTTCGACGCCTTGATGGAAATCGCCGGGCCCGGCTGGGGCTTTTGCGGTTGCGTCAAGAACGACCGCGTATTGCACGTATCGGACTTCATACCGTCGGAAGGGCAAGTCAGTGCTGACAACTTCGTCGATTGGCTTTTCCTGGCAGATGATATGAACCCGAATAGTGACCGCGAAAAATGGTCTCCGGCACGGCTGGCCCTGCGAGATGCTTTCATCGAATGTATGGGCGGCGAGGTCGTGGATGCGACTGAGCTTCGATGGAGCTTTAGCAAGGAGGCCTAAACCCGCCCCCCCTTCCACACAACCCGCCCGATAATCGCCACCTCATCCGCCGCCACCTCGACCGGCGGGTAGGCGAAGTTCTGCGAGAGCAGCACCACCCGGCCCGGCCCGGCGCTCGCCACGCGCTTCACCATCAGTGTCTCGCCCAACCGCACCACATGGATGCCGTCGCGGAACGGAAGCGGGCTGCAATCGACGAGGATTTCGTCGCCGTCGTTGAGCAGCGGCTCCATCGAGTCCCCCTCGACCCGGATCGCGGATAGCTGCGCGCGGGCGAGGCCCTGTTCTTCCAGCCACCGGCGTGAGAAGCGGAAGGTGTCGAACGCGGCCTCACCGCCCGCGACCCGGCCCGGCCCCGCTGACGCGCCGAGATCAAGCCGGGGCACCTCGCGCCAGTCGCCGGTCTCGCGCCGCCTAGGGGCTTTTACGTAGGAATTTTCCTGCGTCTCGCGCAATTCCCCTTCTTCGATGCCAAGGAAGCGGGCCAGCGTCGCGCGGTCCTGCTCCTCCAGCTTGCGCGGACTGCCTTTGCGAATAAATTGCTGAAGATAGGTTGGGTTACGCCCCAAAAGCTCTGACAGAGCCGCCAAGCTCACCCCCCTCGCCTGCGACAATTCAAGCAGCCGCGCACGTGGGCCAGTGATCGGCTCACGGGTATTCTGTTGGATATCCTGCATGGCAGCATCCTACATGAAGGATTTTTCCTAGACAAGTAGGAAATCGAGTGGAACAAATAATGAACATCAGGCGAATCGCCCGGTGAATGCCAACCCAAACAGCACTTTAAAGGGACGCGAAACCATGCTGCTTCGGACCATCGAAACCTTCCTGCGGACCCACGCCATGCCCGCCACCAAGTTCGGGCGGCTCGCTGCCCATGATCCGCGATTCGTGCTCGACCTGCGGATGGGGCGCATCCCCCGCCCCGATACCGAACTGCGCATCCGCGCCTGGATGCAGGGCTATGCCGATCGCGCAGCTGCTTGCACGCGGGAGGCCGCATGATGCTGACCGAAAGCTTGCGCGATCCCTTCGCGCACATCTTCGCTGATTGCGATTCCATCGAGGTCAAATCGGTCGCGGCCCTGCGCCCGCGCCGCACGCTGGCTGACCGGGTGCGCGCCGCGCTGATGGCGCTCTCGGGCGACAGCGGGACGGTGCTTGTCCATACGGAGACGGCCTGGGCCTCGATCACCTTCTCAGGCACGCGCCATGAGGTGGTGCTGGAGTTCTGCGGTGCGGACGCCGTCGCGGCGGGAGAGGCGTTGATCGAGCGCCTGCCTGATCACGAATTCACGATTGCCCGCCAACTGGTCGCCGACGCGACAATCAGCGCGGTCGATCACCGCTTCGGCGCGATGGAGCGGTTGGAGGTGACGGCGGTGCTGCTGCTGGAGGAGGGATGAGGGTGCCCCCCCGGAATAGCGAAAGTGTCAACTTCGTTTTTTGAGTTCAAGTGTTTCATTTATTGAATAATAATCAAAACGTCAACGCTTGACACGCTGTCAACTTTGTCAACTTCACCTTCGCCGTACCACCAGGTTCCGGATCTCGCTCATGTCCTCCATGGCGAAACGCACACCTTCGCGGCCCAACCCGGAATCCTTCACCCCGCCGTAGGGCATGTTGTCGACCCGGTAGCTCGGCACATCATTGATCACCACGCCGCCGACATCGAGCCGGTCCCACGCGTCAAACATCTGGAACAGGTCGCGGGTGAAAATGCCCGCTTGCAGGCCGAACTTCGAATTGTTCACCTCTTCCAGCGCCTCATCGAAGTGGTGGAAGCGTTGGAGGATGGCAAGCGGGCCGAAGGCTTCCTCGTTCTTCGCTTTCGCATCGTCGGGCACGCCTTCGAGCAGCGTCGCCTCCAGCATATTGCCGCGCGACAGGCCTCCGCCGCACAGGAGGGTTGCGCCTGCTGCCACGGCCTCGTCGATCCAGCCCTTCAGCCGCTTGGCCTCGCCGTCAGAGATCATCGGGCCGATGAAGGTGTCGCGATCTTTCGGGTCGCCTGCGATCAAGGTCTTCGCCTTCTTGACCAGCATCGCCTTGAAGGCGTCGTACACATCGTCGTGGATCAGGATGCGCTGCACCCCGATGCAAGACTGGCCCGACTGGTAGAAGGCGCCGAAAATCACCCGTTCCAGCGCGTCAGAAAGGTCAGCATCCTTGTCAATGATCACCGCAGCATTGCCGCCGAGTTCCAGCACGACCTTCTTCTTGCCCGCCTTGGCCTTGAGGTCCCAGCCCACACCGGGCGATCCGGTGAAGCTGAGTAACTTCAGCCGCTCGTCCTGCGTGAACATATCCGCGCCGTCACGGCTGGCTGGGAGAATGCTGAACGCGCCTTCGGGCAGCACATCACATTCCGCAAGCACCTCGCCCATGATGATCGCGCCCAGCGGTGTTTTGGACGCGGGCTTCATCACAAAGGGGCAGCCGACCGCAATCGCCGGTGCGATCTTGTGCGCGGCGAGGTTCAGCGGGAAATTGAACGGCGAGATGAAGCTGCACGGCCCGATGGGAACGCGCTTCCACATGCCCATGTAACCCTTGGCCCGCGCCGAGATATCAAGCGGCTGGACTTCGCCGTAATTTCTCACCGATTCCTCGGCGGCGATGCGGAAGGTGTCGATCAGGCGCGTAACTTCGCCCTCGGCATCCTTGATCGGCTTGCCCGCCTCGACGCAGAGCGCATAGGCAAGCTCGTCAAACCGCTCCTTGAACCGCGCGACGCAGTGCATCAGCACGCCCTGCTTCTCGTACGACGCCAGCCGCGCCATCGGCTCCGCCGCACGAACGGCCCCGGCGATGGCTTCCTCGATCACATCGGGAGTGGCCAGCGCGGTGCGGAAGGCGATTTCGCCGGTGTATTTGTCGGTCACCGCGAGATCGGTGTTGGGCTGCACCGGTTTGTTGTTGAGGTAGAGCGGGTAGGTGTCCTTGAGCTGGGGCATTTTCATCCTCCGTTCGGGCTGAGCCTGTCGAAGCCCTGCCCTTCTTCGTTCGCGCGGGACCAGAAGAAGTACGGCCCTTCGACAAGCTCAGGGCGAACGGAATTCGTGTTACAATTCCTTGCTCAGCCGCTTGATGTCGATGTTCAGGATCTGATCGTTCTCGGTATAGTCAACCGGACAATCGATCAGATGCACTCCCGGCGTGCTGAGGCAATGGGCCAGCAGATCGGTGAGGTGTTCCGCAGACGTTACCCGGTGGCCGATCGCGCCGTAGCTTTCGGCATATTTCACGAAGTCGGGATTGCCATAGGTCAGGCCGAAATCGGCAAAGCCCATGTTGGCCTGCTTCCAGCGGATCATCCCGTAAGCGTCGTCACGCAGGATCAGCACGGTGAGATTGAGGCCAAGCCGCACCGCAGTTTCCATCTCCTGCGAGTTCATCATGAACCCGCCGTCGCCGCAGATCGCCATGACCTTGCGATCCGGGTACAGCATCGAACTCATCATCGCACTCGGCAGTCCCGCACCCATCGTCGCCAGCGCATTGTCGAGCAGCACGGTGTTGGGCAGATACGCGCTGTAACCGCGCGCGAACCAGATTTTGTAGACCCCGTTGTCGAGGCAGATGATCCCATCCTCCGGCATCGCGCCGCGCACCTGCTGCACGAGATGCGGCGGGAAGATCGGGAAGCGCGTGTCGGCGGCGAGCGGTGCGGTGTGCGCGACCTCGGCCGCGCGATATTCCAGCATCCGGCGGAAGTCCCAGCGGCCTTGCGGCACAATGTCTTCCTTGATCTGCCAGATCGCGTTGGCGATATCGCCGATCACTTCGATCTGCGGGAAATAGACCGGGTCGACCTCGGCCGTGCGGGTCGAAAGGTGGATCACGGTCGGCCCGCCCGCCTGCATAAAGAACGGCGGCTTTTCGATCACGTCATGACCGATATTGACGATGCAATCCGCGTCTTGGATCGCACGGTGGACAAAGTCCCCGGCGGACAGCGCCGCGCAGCCCAGGAACAGCGGGTGCCGCTCGTCCACCACGCCCTTGCCCATCTGGGTGGTGACGAAGGGGATGCCGGTCTTGTCGATCAGTTGGCGCAGCATCCGCCCGGTCATCTTACGGTTTGCGCCCGCGCCAATGACGAGGATCGGCGCCTTCGCCCCCTCAATCGCCAGCACGGCCTGACGCACGGCCTTTTCTTCAGCCGAGGGCCGCCGCGCCAAGCTGGCGGGGATCGGCTGGCTGGCGGTTTGTTCCTCGGCGATATCCTCAGGGAATTCGAGGTGGACCGCGCCGGGTTTTTCCTCCTCGGCCAGCCGGATCGCCTCGCGCACGCGGCTGGGGATGTTGTCGGCGCTGGCGAGCTGGTGGGCGTATTTGGTGATCGGCCCCATCATCGCCACGACGTCGAGGATCTGGAACCGGCCCTGCTTCGATTTCTTGATCGGCTTCTGCCCGGTGATCGCCAGCGTCGGCATCCCGCCGAGCTGCGAATAGGCAACCGCGGTCACCATGTTGGTCGCCCCCGGCCCCAGCGTGGCGAGGAATACGCCGGTCTTGCCAGTGTGTCGCCCATAGGTCGCGGCCATGAACCCCGCGCCTTGTTCATGGCGGGTAAGGATCAGCTTGATTGTGTCGGACTTGGAGAGACTCTCGAGGAAATCGAGGTTTTCCTCTCCCGGCACGCCAAAGATGTACTCGACGCCCTCAGCCTCAAGACACTTGATGAACAGGTCCGAAGCCTTCTGTGTGTCGCTCATGCTCGCAAATCCCCCCTTTGCTGCGATCAGCCCCCAAGCCAGTTAGCGTGCGTCTGTGACTGCTGCGTGATGGCGCAACAACTGCAACAGGTATTGCAGAAAAGCGCCAAAGCGCACAGCAGCAATGTCGGGTGGAGGCGATCAGTAGCCGAGGCGCGGATCGAACACCGGTGCGACCGGCTCCCCGCGCAGATACTTGCCGAGATTGTCGAGGAAGCGGTCGCCGCTGCGCAGAAACATCTTGCTCTGCGCGCGGCCCGACAAGTGCATCGAGATATGTGCGTTATCGAGCGCCCACAGCGGGTGATCAGCGGGCAGCGGCTCGGGCGAGGTGACGTCGAGGAACGCCCCACCGATGGCTTTCTTTTCAAGCGCTTCAACCAGCGCGGGCTGATCGATCACACTGCCGCGAGCGATGTTGACGATGACGGCATCGGATTTCATCGCGGCCAGCTCCGCAGCCCCGATCATGCCTTCGGTTTCCGGCGTGGCGGGCACGGCGAGGATGATCCAGTCGAACTCACCCAGCCGCGCGCGCCATTCATCGGGGCCGAGGGTGTTGGGGCCGGGCGAGCGGCGGACAACGCTAACTTCGACGTCGAAGGCGGCAAGGCGCGGCTCGATCAGCTTCCCGATCGCGCCATAGCCGAGCAGCAGCGCCTTCGACCCCGCCAACTCGCGCTTGCCGGGCGAATCGAGCAGCCATTCATGCCGGTCCTGCGCGCGCACCACATCGCGGTAGCCCTTGGCGATATTTAGCATCCCCATCACCACATATTCAGCGATGGTAATGGCGTTAATCCCCGCCCCGTTGGTGACGGTAATCCCTCGCTCGATCAGCACATCCATAGGAAGGAAATCGAGCCCGGCGTAGATCGAATTGAGCCACTTGAGCTTCTTCGCCGCGCGCAGCGTCTCGGCCATTGCCTGCTGATCGTTCATATCGAACCAGCCGATGTCCGCCTCGGCCACGGCCTCCATCGCCTCTTCGTGGGTCATGAACCAGCGCACGTCGAGGCCTTCCGGCAAGCGGTGTTCGAGCATCGGGCGGATCAGGCCGGAGATAGCTAAAATGGTCATGGATTTTCCCCTCTTCCCCGCCCCGGGCCTGACCCGGGGCCCAGCAATTCTAGCGGCGCAGTTGAAAGCAGCGGGGCCCCGGGTCAAGCCCGGGGCGGGGAGAGGGTTAGCCCAGCCTCCACTCCCAGCCAAGCGGATCGCCGTCCATCACCTCGACGCCCTGCGCGGCGAGTTCGTCGCGGATTGCATCGGAGGCGGCGAAGTCCTTGGCGGCGCGCGCTTCCTTCCGGCGGGCAAGCGCGGCTTCGATGTCGGCTTCGGTGATGGTCGCGGACTTGGGACGGATGCGAAGGTCGGCGCGGGTGAGGTTGAGGAGGTCGAGGCCGAGGACCGAGTCCATCTCTGAAACTAGGATGAGCTTTTGATCGGCGCTCAAAAACTTTGACCCAATGACCTCCTCAAGAATCGGCAATGCGTTTGCAGTATTCAAATCTGCGCTCAGTTCAGCATTGAAATCGCGCCGACAAACCTCAATCAGCAGTGCTCCGCGTTCTGGGTCGGGCACATGCTTCGTCGGGTTCGCTCGGGCCGCTCCAACCCCCATCACCATTCGCTTCAACCGCGTAAGCGCCGCGCCGAGGCCCTCCCAGCTGAACTCCAGCTCGGAGCGATAATGCGCCTGCAAGCACATCAGCCGGTACGCCAACGGGTGATACCCCCGGTCGATCAGCAATTGCAGCCTCAGGAATTCGCCCGAGGACTTCGACATCTTCCCTGATCGCTCGACGAGGAAGTTGTTGTGCATCCAGATCTTCGCGCCCGAATTGCGCGGATCATCCAAGCCATTGGTGCAGCAGAACGCCTGATTCTGCGCGATCTCGTTCGGATGGTGGATTTCGCGATGGTCGATCCCGCCGGTGTGGATGTCGAAGGGGAAGCCGAGCAGCGCTTCACCCATTACCGAGCATTCGAGATGCCAGCCGGGCGCGCCCCGGCCCCAAGGGCTATCCCACTCCATCTGCCGCGTCTCGCCCGCCGGAGTCTTGCGCCAGATCGCGAAGTCGGCGGCGTTGCGCTTGCCCTCGACGCTTTCGATCCGGCCCTCGCCGTCCTCTGTAACTGCACGCGCCAAGCGGCCATAATCCGCCACCGTCGAGACATCGAAATAGAGGCCGCTTTCAAGCGCGTAGCAGTGCTTGTCGGCAATCGACTTGCCCCAGTCGATCATCGCTTCGACATATTCGGTGGCGCGCGGGTGCTGCTTCGGCTGGACGTTCAATCGCGCCAGATCGCGCTCGAAATCCTCCTGATAGAACTTGGCGATATCCCACGCGCTCTTGCCCTCGCGTGCGGCCATGCGCTCCATCTTGTCCTCGCCCTCATCGGCGTCGGACGTCAGGTGGCCGACATCGGTGATGTTGACGACGTGGGTGAGCTTGTAGCCCTTCCATTGCAACGTGCGCCCCAGCGTGTCGGCGAAGACATAAGCGCGCATATTGCCGATGTGCTGGTAGTTGTAGACTGTCGGCCCGCAGGAATAGACGCGCGCCTCGCCCGGGTGGACGGGCTCGAACACCTCGAGCGAGCGGGTGAGCGAGTTGAACAGTTTGAGCGGCGCGTCAGTCATGGGGCGGGCCTTTGCCCTATTCCGTCATCCCGGCGCAAGCCGGGATCGCGCGCCGTCAAGTGGGAGCCTGCGGCCAGCGACCCCGGCTTGCGCCGGGGTGACGGGATTTACTCGAACCCGATGAACTTCACATGCTCCTCGAGCGGCACACGCTGGCGCTCGAAATTGTTCAGCGGCGCGTCCGGGTCGCGGTAGCCGATCGCCATGCCGCAGAAGAACATGTAGCGTTCGTGATCGAGGCCGAGGAAGTCGCGGATCGTGTTGGCGAAGATCGCCATGTATTCCTGGAAGCAGCTGTCCAGCCCCTCCTCGCGCAGCAGCAGGGCGATGGTTTGCAGCCACATCCCCACATCCGACCACTGCGGCTCCTTCATCAGGCGCGGGAAGTAGACGAACAGCACGGCGGGGGCATCGAAGCTGGTGGTATTGCGGCCCATCGCGGCCATGCGGCCTGCGCCATCATCGCGCGCGATGCCCATAGCGCCGAACATACCGGCGGACACGGCATCGAGGCGCTTTTTGTAAGCCTCCTCGGTGCCGGGCGCGGCCCAATCATATTCGGCGGCCTTCGGGCCCTCGGCGATCATCTTCGCCTGTAAGTCCTTCAAGGGCTGGCCGGTGACGATGCTCGCTTCCCACGGCTGATAATTGCAGCCCGAGGCCGCCCAGCGCGCTTTGTCCATCACGCGGGTGAGGGTTTCCAGATCAACCGGCTTGTCGAGAAAGGTGCGGATCGAGCGGCGGCTGGTGACGGCTTCGGTAACTGTGGTGGCAATGCTCATTTTCGTTTTGTGCCCTTCTCATCCTCAAACAGCTCCGCGAGCTGTTCCATGATCGTCCCGCCCAGCTGTTCCACATCCATGATCGTCACCGCACGTCGATAATACCGCGTCACGTCGTGGCCGATGCCGATCGCCACCAGCTGGACGGGCGAGACCTTCTCGATCCACTCGATCACGGAGCGCAGGTGCGCCTCCAGATAGCCCGCCGAGTTCACGCTCAGGGTTGAATCGTCCACCGGTGCGCCATCGCTGATCACCATCAGGATGCGGCGTTCTTCGGGACGGTAGAGCAGGCGGCTGTGCGCCCAGATCAGCGCCTCGCCGTCGATGTTCTCTTTCAGCAGGCCTTCGCGCATCATCAGCCCGAGATTGCGGCGCGCGCGGCGCCATGGTTCGTCGGCCTGCTTGTAGATGATGTGCCTGAGGTCGTTCAGGCGCCCTGGGTTCTGCGGCTTGCCATCGGCGAGCCATGCCTCGCGGCTCTGCCCGCCCTTCCACGCGCGGGTGGTGAAGCCGAGAATCTCGGTCTTGACCCCGCAGCGCTCCAAGGTGCGCGCCAGAATGTCCGCGCTGATTGCGGCAATGCTGATCGGACGACCGCGCATTGAGCCGGAGTTGTCGATCAGCAGGGTGACGATGGTGTCTTTGAACTCGACATCGCGCTCGACCTTGTAGGACAGCGCCGTGCCGGGCGAGATCACCACGCGGGCGAGGCGCGCGGCATCCAGCACGCCTTCCTCCATGTCGAAATCCCAGCTGCGGTTCTGCTGCGCCATCAGGCGCCGCTGCAAGCGGTTGGCCAGGCGCGTTACAACGCCCTGCAATCCGGTCAGCTGGCTATCGAGATAGGCGCGCAGCCGGTCGAGTTCCTCCGCGTCGCACAAATCAGGCGCGGCGACTTCTTCGTCGAAGCGGGTGGTGAAGGCCTTGTAATCGACGCTGGCGGGGACTTCGGCCTGCGGGCGGTTGGGGCGCACGGGGGCGTTCGAGGAATCGCCATCATCGCTCGGCTCGCCATCCGACATGTCGCTGTCGGTTTCGCTGTCGGAGCTTTCCTCACCATCGCCGTCACCTTCGGCCATCTCGCCGGCCATTTCGGCCGCCTGCGGATCGCCCTCGCTCTGGCTGTCGTCCTCGCCCTGGCTGTCATCCTCCGGGCCGTCCTCGTCATCGGGCGAATCGCTGTCGCTTTCGTCGGGCGCGTCGGTCGGGCGGGTGAGATCGAGTTCGCGCAGCATGTCGAGCGCGAGCTTCTGGAAGGCCGCCTGATCGCCCAGTTTTTCCGCCAGCGCGCCGAAATCCTTGCCAACCTTCTCTTCAAGGAAATCGCGCACTAGCTCGATCCCGCCCTGCGCGCGCGCGGGCACGGCCTCACCGGTCAGCGCCTCGCGCACCAGCAGCGCGAGCGCGGTCTGGAGCGGCACTTCGGCAGAATTCTGCGCCCGAACGATCTTGTCGGAAGCGGTGCGCATTTCGGTCGCCGCGTCGAGATTGGCCTTGATCCCGCCGAAGCGATTGGCACCCAGCGCCTCGTAACGCACCTGCTCGATGGCGTCATAGCACGCCCGCGCGATGGGCTCAGGCGGCGCGGACTTGGCGTGGAGCGCGGCGTTGTGGTGACGCAGCTTCAGCGCAAACGAATCCGCAAACCCGCGCGCCTCGGTCACTTGATCCTTGGGCAGATCACGCCCCGGCAGCGGCACCCGGAAGCGATTGCCCGCCGCGCCGGGCACATCCGCGCTCCACGCGACCTCGACCTCCGCATCGCGCGCAATCGCCCGCGATGCGCCGGTGAGCGCTTGCTTGAACAGATCGAGCGGGGACTGGTCAGCCATTATCCGTTTTCTTTAGCAACTAACTTCGCGCCCGGAAGCCAAAAAGCGCCCCCGCTCGCAAAAGTCACAGGATCGACTGCCCCGTCTTGGCCCAATCGGCCATGAAGCCTTCGATGCCCTTGTCCGTCAGCACGTGCTTGAACAGGTCATGGATCACCTTGGGCGGCGCGGTCATGACGTCGGCGCCGATCTTGGCGGCTTGCAGCACGTGCATGGTGTGGCGCACCGATGCGACCAGGATTTCGGTGGCGAAATTGTAGTTGTCATAGATCAGGCGGATGTCCTCGATCAGGTCCATCCCGTCGAACCCGTTGTCATCATGCCGCCCCACGAACGGCGAGATGAAGCTCGCGCCCGCCTTCGCTGCCAGCAGCGCCTGATTGGCCGAGAAGCACAGCGTGACGTTGACCATCGTGCCTTCCGACGAAAGCGCCTTGCAGGTCTTCAGGCCATCCACCGTCAGCGGCACCTTGATGCAGACATTGTCGGCGATCTTGCGCAGCACTTCGGCCTCTTTCATCATCGTCGCGTGATCCAGTGCGACCACTTCGGCGCTGACCGGGCCATCCACGATGCCGCAGATTTCACGGGTGACTTCCATGAAATCCCGCCCGGACTTGGCGATCAGCGAGGGGTTGGTGGTCACCCCGTCCAGCAGACCGGTGGCGGCGAGTTCGCGGATCGGTTCGATCTCGGCGGTGTCGACGAAGAATTTCATGGGTTCACTCCGGCAAATTACGATAGCCAGCGCCATATGGCGGGCATAGGGGGCGCGCATGACACGATGGCCGATGCGTTTCGGGATGCTGCTTGCCGCCACACTGGCGGCTTGGCAACCATCGAAAGCCCATGCTGCCGATGAAGACGTGCAATTGTGGCAGTTCGTGTTCCTGACGGCCGATCTCGACAAGGACACGCGGCTGACTGTCGATGCCACCCAGCGCTGGCGCGAAGACGCGCGCGGGGATGAGCAGCAAACCATCCGCTTCACCATTGAGCAAACCGTGGCGCAGGGCGTGCGCATCGGCGGCGGCGGGGCGGTATTCGATGCGGGCGGCACGACAGAAATCCGCCCGCACCAGCAGATCGTGCTGACCGAAGGGCGATTCGAATTTCGCACCCGGTTCGAACAGCGCTTCTTCGATGGCGCTGACCGGGTCGAGCTGCGCCTGCGCCAACGGGTGCAATACAACCAGCCGCTGGGCGATGGTTGGCGCGCGAGCGTGGGGGGCGAATGGCTCGGCCTGTTGCAGGGGCGCAACGACGGCGAAGGCGCCTCGACCGAGCAATGGCGCGCGCAGGCAGGCGTGGCCTACCGCATCAATGAGCGCCTGGAAGTGGGCGCGAATTACTGGCTGCTGGCCTTCCCACGTGGCGACCGTCCGGCGCGCTTTACGCACGTGCCGCAAACGACGCTAACCTACCGCTTCTAAATCCGGCTGAGACCGCCGAAAACCCCGATCAGCAGCGGATCGCGCGTGCTTTGCGGGTTGGCACGGATCGCGGCTTCCTCACGCGCGATTTCGCCCCAGATGGCGTTGTCCACTTCCCGGCCCAGCCGGTCGGCCACGCCTGCGGCATCCACTCCGGTAAGCGCACTCAGCGCCTGCCCGATCAGCGGATCGCGGCTCAGCCGGATCGCCTCGCCCAGTTCCGGCACCACCGCATCGATCAGCGCCGGGCCGACTTCGCCGCGCAGGTAGCTGCTCGCGGCATCCGGCCCGCCCCGCACCAGCGCGATGGCGTTGTCGAAGCCGATCATCTGGATTGCGTCAGTCACCACCGGCGCCGCGCGAAAGCTCGCATCGATCGCGAAGGAGGCAAAGCGCTCCTCCAGCCGGTCCTTGACCAGCGCCGAGGTGAGAATGCGCGACAGCACATCGCCGCGCGTACCCATCAGGTTGGCCAGCCCAAGCTGCGCCACCTGCTCGTCCCAGAAGCCGCCCGGCGCGGTCAGGCGCGCAAAGGCGTTCTCGGATGCGAGCAGCAGCAACCGCCGCACCGCTTCGACCATCGAAAAACCGCCGGTGCTCGCGCAGCCGGGGAGCAGCAGCAAGGTCGCGCCGCCCGCGGCTCCGGCGAGCAGACTGCGGCGGGTCGGGGTGAAGTTCGCGCTTGTCATTTTCTCGGGTCTCCCAGCTTGCCCTTGCCCTTTGCCAAGCCCCATATGGCGGCAACATGAACCGCGTCCGCCTGTTAGTTTTGAACGCTGCGCTCGGCCCGCTGGATTACCGGCTGCCTGAGGGCGTCAGCGCGCCTGCGGGGAGCGTCGTGATTGCGCCGCTGGGGCCGCGTAAGGTGACCGGGATTGTGTGGGACGAAGGCCGGTTGCCGGGAGACGAAATCGCCTTTGAACGCCTGCGCCCGATCCTCGAAGTTCTGCCCGTCCCGCCCCTGCCAGCGCCTTTGCGGCGGCTGATCGAGTGGACGGCGGATTACTACTGTTCTCCCCTCGCCAGCGTCGCGCGCATGGCGCTGTCGAGCGGCGGCGCGCTGGGTGGCCCAGCGACCATGACCGAATACCGGCTGACGGGAGTGGAAGGCTCTGGGCGGCTGACCGCGCAGCGCAAGACCGCGCTGGAGAAGCTCGCAGGCCAGCAGGGCACGATGCGAGAGCTCGCCGCGCTGGCGGGCGTTTCGGAAGGTGTGCTGCGCGGCATGGCGGGGGCCGGGCTGCTGGAGCCGGTGACGGTCAATGTCGACCGGCCCTACCCGCCCGCCGATCCCGATCATCACCAGCCCGACCTTTCGCCCGATCAGCAGGCGGTCGCGGCGATCTTTACCGACGCCGTCAGGAAGCGCGCCTTTGCCCCCTTCCTGCTCGATGGGGTGACGGGTTCCGGCAAGACCGAGACCTATTTCGAACCCGTGGCCGAGGCGATCAGGCAAGGTCGGCAAGTGCTCGTGCTGCTCCCCGAAATCGCGCTGACCGAGAACTTCCTCAGCCGCTTTACCGCGAGGTTCGGTGCGGCGCCGGTACTCTGGCACTCCTCGCTCAAATCGACCGAGCGGCGGCGGGCCTGGCGGGCGATTGCGGATGGCAGCGCACAGGTCGTAGTCGGCGCGCGCTCGGCGCTCTTCCTGCCCTACGCCAACCTCGGGCTGATCGTGGTCGATGAAGCGCACGAGATCAGCTTCAAGCAGGATGACGGGGTGCGCTACAACGCCCGCGATGTCTCGGTGATGCGGGCACGGTTCGAGGGCGTGCCGGTGATCCTCGCCAGCGCCACCCCTGCGCTCGAAAGCCTGCACATGGCGGATATCGGCGTTTACACGAAGCTCGACTTGCCTGCCCGGTTTGGCGGTGCAAGCCTGCCGACGGTGCGGCTCGTCAACTTGACCGAGGAAAAGCCCGGCAGCCAGCGCTGGCTCGCCGGGCCACTGGTCGAGGGACTGCGTGACCGGCTGGCCAAGGGCGAGCAATCGCTGCTGTTCCTCAACCGTCGCGGCTATGCCCCGCTCACCCTTTGCCGCAATTGCGGGCATCGGTTCAAATGCCCGTCTTGCAGCGCATGGCTGGTCGAGCACCGCCTCTCCGCTCGCCTCGCCTGCCACCATTGCGGGTTCGAAACGCGGGTGCCCGAAGCCTGCCCCGAATGCGGCGAGAGCGATTGCCTCGTCGCCTGCGGCCCCGGCGTTGAACGCATCGCCGCCGAAGTCGCCGACCTGTTTCCCGAGGCGCGGGTGGCGGTGGCGACCTCCGACACCCTCAACACCCCCGAAAGGGCGGCAGAATTCATCGCGATGGCGGAAGGCCGCGCAATCGATATCATCATCGGCACGCAGCTCGTGACCAAAGGCTTCCACTTTCCCGAACTGACGCTGGTGGGCGTGGTCGACGCCGATCTCGGCCTTGAAGGCGGGGACCTGCGTGCGGGCGAGCGGACCTTCTCCCAGATCGCGCAGGTCGCCGGCCGCGCCGGGCGGGGGGCGAAGGCGGGCGAGGTGCTGATCCAGACCCGCCATCCCGACGCGCCGGTCATCGCCGCACTGGCAGGCGGCGACCGCGATGCTTTCTACGCCGCCGAAACCGCCGGGCGGCGCGATGCAGGCGCGCCGCCGTTCGGACGCTGGGCGGCGATCATCCTGTCCTCCGAAGACGAAAAGGAAGCGCGCGAGGCCGCGGTGCGATTGGGCGATGTGCGGCCCCGGCTGGCCGATGTGCAGATCCTCGGCCCCGCCCCTGCCCCCCTCGCCTTGCTGCGCGGGCGCTATCGCTATCGCTTTCTGGTGAACGCCAAGCGCAGCGCCAATATTCAAGCCGTCCTGCGCGACTGGATCGGCGCGGTGCAATTCGCCCCCGGGGTGCGGGTGGGCGTCGACATCGACCCATACAGCTTCGTTTGAACCTGTATTTACAGTTGCTTGTCCGATGATATGCTGTGACACATGGTGTCGCGCCTATTCCTGCTGCTCGTCCTGTCCCTCGGCCTTTCTGCTCCCGCCCATGCGAACCCATGGCTGCGCGCCGAAAGCGAGCATTACATTGTCCACGCGCAGATAGAGGAAGCCGAACTGCGCGCGCTGATGCAGACCATCGAGGACTTCGACCGCGTTCTGAATGGCCTGCTGCCGGGCGAGACATGGCATGGCCGCAAGCCCGAATTCTTCCTGACCCCCAATCCCCGCCGCATCGCGCGGGTGGTCGATTTCGGTGCGTCTGCGGTGTGCGAGAACCATGCCGAGCTGCCAGTCGCCTATGCGCTCTATCTGCCTGACGCGGCGGGGCAGTCCGATCCGGGCGAGATCTTCTACTGCTTGGCGCAATTCCACCTCGGCAATGCCTTCTTCCGGCCCAAGCCGATGTGGACGTCTGCGGGCCTGTCGCATTACTTTGCCACCGCCATCCGCTCTGACAGGCAGGAGAGCGAAGGCGTTTTCGTCATCGGCCAGCCGCGCCGTCTGGCACCGGTCAGCGGCATCACCCGTAAGGCGCTGGCCGAAGCGCTGGCCGTACGGTTTCGCCACCGCACGGAGGAGGAATACGCCCGCTTCCTCGAAGTGAGCCGCGCGCTTGCCAGTCCGCTGCTGCTCGAACAGCGTTACGCAGGGGTGCTCGATCGCTACGTCGATGCCTATTCGCGGGGGCGTGACATGGAGGATGCCGCGCGCGAGCTGGGTGACCTCGATATGCTGGCGCAGGAGTTGGCGCGGCGGCGGGTCGTGGCGCCGGTGCGGCGGGTCAAGGTTGATCCGCCCGCTACCACCCGGGTCGCAATCCGCCCGATGCACCGCGACGAGATTGCCCTGATCGACTTACGATTGGAACGCCTGCTCGAAACCCGCCTCAAATCTACCGCCAAGGAGCTGCGCGAACTGACCGCCGACCACCCCGATAGCGCGCTAGTGTGGTACGAATATGCCGCAGCCGAATATGCCCGCGTCCAGCACAGCGATTTCGGCGGCCGGCCGGTGTTCCGCGGCTTCGGCTTTTCCAACGGCGAACTGATCGTCATGTCCAACCCCTATTCCGATGCCGAAGCGTGGCGGGCGGTCAATCGCGCGCTGGCGATCAACCCCGATCTGGAGAGCGCCCAGCGGCTCAAGGCCGAAATCATGCTCGCCCGACTGGTGCGTGAGGGTAACCCGGACGATCCACCCTCCTACGACGAGGTGCGGGCGCTGCTCAAAAAGCAGGCGCGCGATCCCGAGCTGCATCCGCTCGCCGCCGCGCTCTATCATCAGACCTATGTCGAACAGGGCCGCACGCCGCCGGTAGCCGCGCAAAGACAGCTTGAGCGCGCGTTCCTGCACAATGCCGGGGTGGGCGATTTCCGCTATGCGCAGGCGACCGCGCTGAGCCGCCGTGGGGAAAAAGGGAAGGCGCGCGGGTTGCTGATCTCGATGCTCAATGATCCGGCCTTCTCCGCTGCTGCATGGCGGGCGCTGGAGGTCACGCAGTAGCACCCGTACGAAACCAAAGCGGGGCCGGGCGCGTATCCCCTGCATGACCCGTCCCGTTCTTGTGCCGATCCTAGGCGATCAGCTTTCCCGCAATCTCTCCAGCCTCGAAGGCCTCACACCCGGCCAAGCCACGATCCTGATGATGGAGGTGTGGGACGAGGCGACCTATGTGAAGCACCACAAGCAGAAGATCGTGCTGATTTTTTCGGCAATGCGTCATTTCGCGGCAGGTCTGCGCGCTGAGGGGTTCGAGGTCGATTACGTCACGCTGGATGACCCCGCCAACACCGGCAGCTTCACCGGCGAAGTCGCCCGCGCCTGCGAGCGCCACTTCGCATCCGAAGTCCGCATCACCGAAGCGAGCGAGTGGCGGGTCCAGCAGTCGATCATGGAATGGGAAGACCGCCTGCCCTGCCCTGTCAGCGTCCTCCCTGACACCCGTTTCATCGCCACCCACGCCGAGTTCCGCGCCTTTGCTGATGGGCGCAAGCACCTTACGATGGAGTATTTCTACCGCGAGATGCGCCGCAAAACCGGATTGCTGATGCGCGATGACGGCAAGCCGGAAGACGACGTCTGGAACCTCGACGCCGATAATCGCGAACCGCCCAAGGGTGACATGAAAGCGCCGCCCGCGCCCAAGTTCGCGCCAGATACCATCACGCAAGAGGTGATCGCGCTGGTCGGCCTTCGCTTCGCCGATCACTTTGGCGATCTGGAACCTTTCGGCTGGCCCGTCACCCGCGCCGAGGCGCTGGAGGCCGCCGACGCCTTCTTTGCCAAGCGCCTCGATCTGTTCGGCCCCTATCAGGACGCGATGGTCCACGGGAAGGACGACCTCTACCACTCGATGCTCTCGACCAGCCTCAACATCGGCCTGCTCGATCCGCTGGAACTGTGCCGCGCCGCCGAGGCTGCCTATAAATCAGGCAAGGCTCCGTTGAACTCCGTAGAGGGGTTCATCCGCCAGATCATCGGCTGGCGCGAATATGTGCGCGGGTTCTACTGGTATACGATGCCGGGGCTGGCCGAGGCCAACGAACTCGCCGCCCACCGCCCGCTGCCGGAATTCTTCTGGACCGGCAAAACCGACATGCGCTGCCTGTCAGACTGCATCCGCACCACGCGCGAAGATGCCCACGCGCACCACATCCAGCGGTTGATGGTGCTCGGCAATTTCTGCCTGATCGCCGGGATTGCACCCCGCGAGGTGCAGGACTGGTATCTGGCGGTCTATGCCGATGCCTTCGACTGGGTCGAGCTGCCGAACGTGTCGGGCATGGTGCTCTATGCCGATGGCGGCAGGCTCGCGACCAAGCCTTATGCGGCGAGCGGAAACTACATCAACAAGATGTCCGATTACTGCGGCAAGTGCCGTTACAAGGTCGCGCAGAAGACCGGGCCGAACGCCTGCCCGTTCAACCCGCTCTACTGGCACTTCATGGACCGGAACCGCGCGCGGCTGGAAAGCAACCACCGCATCGGCCGCATCTTCGCCACCTGGGACCGGATGGGCGAGGCCAAGCAGGCGGAATATCTGGAGAGCGCGGAAAAATTTCTCGACTCTCTGGAACCCGCCCGCAAAGGCTGGGCACGAGTTGAATAAGGGAGAAAGCCATGCTGACCATCCACCACCTGCGCCTGTCGCAATCCGAACGCATCGTCTGGCTGGCCGAGGAGCTGGGACTGGATTACGCGTGCAAGCTCTACACCCGCCGCACCGATAATCGCTTGGCGCCCGATGAATACAAGGCGCTGCACCCGATGGGCATCGCGCCCGTCATCACTGACGGTGATCTGGTGTTGGGCGAAAGCGGCGCGATCATGGATTACATCATCGCCAAGTACGCGCCCGATACGGCGCTGGTGCCGGGCGTCGACCACCCCGATTTTGCCGACCACCTGTTCTACCTCCACTGGGCCAACGCGACCTTCATGACCAATGGCATGATGGCGCTGGTGGCGCAGTTCATGGGCGCCAAGGAGCTGCCGCCCTTCGTGGCGGACCGCGTGCAGAAAGGCTGGGCCATCGTGGAAAAGCGGCTGGGCGAAGCGGATTATTTCGGGGGAAGCCAGCTGACCACCGCCGACATCATGATGGGCTTCCAACTCACCACTTCGCGGGCGATGAGTGGGATGGCGATTGACGGGATGCCGAACCTCCAAGCCTACCTGAAGCGCATCGGTGAGCGGCCTGCGTATCAGGCGGCAATGGCGAAGTGTGAGCCGGGGATGCCGCCGAAGCTGGATTGAGGTCTGGAAAGGCCCATCCCCCACCCTTTCCGCAGGCGGGAAGGGGGAAAGACACGCTGACACTCCCCTTCCGCCTGCGGGAGGGGCCGGGGGTGGGAATGCTGTTCAAGGCGGACTGAGAGGCTTCGCATGGGGTGGAAAAGTCGCAAAAACCCAACCGACCCCGGAGCGAAAATGCCTCCGGGTCACCCATTCTTTGATCTCATCGAAGAGGCATATCGAGCCTTCGATGGATACAAGCCAAGCGACGTCGACGTCTGCACAATTTGCTGCTTGCCCAAAGCAATCGAAGCTGACTTCTTCCGACCAAACATAAAAGATTTACCCCTCCACTACCTGAGGGAATGGTTCGGTGCAGCCTGCGCCACTGAGGGCGTTCGCAAGGACATCTGGTCTTATCTCCTGCCGCGAACGATTGAAGTGCTCGCCATGGGTGAAGAACCCAAAAACGTGGGCATCGAAGTGTCACTTTCGCGGTTTGATACCGGCAACCCAAGCCATTGGTCCGATAAACAGTGGAGTGTGCTTGATCGCTTTCAGCGCCAATTCCTGCAAAGCAGTTCACCATCTAACGGCGCTTGGCGCTATCATACTCTCGACGACATCATTTGCATGTTCACGCTTGGCGGGTGGCAGCTGGATGATCTTTTGTCGCAAGTGATGTCGATGGCCGATGAGCAACTCGTGGAGCGGCTCTACCAGGATTGGTGCGGCACCTTTGGCGACTACGGAAAGATCGACGTTACAGAATTCTGGGAGAAGCCAGACAAAGCGCGGGTGCGGGAATTCTACACATCCGAACAGCTGCGCCAAAGACTGGAAACGATTGCACTGTCAGACAGCGTTGACGCCGAGATCGCTGCTAAGGCTTCAGCGGTCGTGAGCGTGATCGACAACGGAATCTGATCACCGCCCCTCCCGTCTCAGCAACTCCGCCTTGATCGCCAACCCATAGGCATAGCCCCCCAACGTCCCATCCGCCGCGATCACGCGGTGGCAGGGGATCAGCACCGCCACGTGATTGGCCCCATTCGCCCCGCCGACCGCGCGGCTGGCCTTGGGGTTGCCGAGCGCCGCCGCCAACTCGCCATACGACCGCGTCTCGCCATGCGGGATGCGGCGCAGTTCTTCCCACACGCGTTGCTGGAAGGCGGTGCCTTTCACATCGAGCGGGATCGCAGCCGAGCCCGGCCCCGGCTGCTCGACCGCCTCGACCACCTGCGCGAACAGATCGCGAAAGTCCTCACCCGCTGCCAACAGCTCAGCGCGCGGGAACCTTGCCCGCAACTCCGCCTCGCCCTCACCAAAGGCGAGACAGCACACGCCCTTCTCAGTCGCCCCGACCAGCATGGGCCCCAGCGAGGTCGGCAGCACCGCCCAATGCACCACGCGGCCTGCGCCGCCTTTGCTCCAGTCACTCGGCGCCATTCCCAGCTTGCCTTTCGTCTCTGCGTAGAACTGTTTTGACCCGGCGTATCCGGCGTTTGACAGGGCTTGTGTCACGGTTTGACCCATGCTGAGCCCGGCGCGCACCCGCTCCTCGCGGATTGCGCGGGCAAATGCGGCAGGTGACATTCCGACCGTGCGTTTGAACAGGCGTTGGAAGTGCGTGGGCGTGTAGCCGGTGAGATCGGCCAGCGCCTCCAGCGTCATCGCGCCTTCTGCGCGGATCGCAGCAATCGCAGCGAGCACGCAGGCCTCCTCGGCACTTTGTGTAGCAGGAGAGCAGCGTTTACAAGGCCTTAGACCCACCTTCTCGGCATCAGCAGGAGTGGCATAGAAGCGCACATTCTTGCGCAAGGGCACCCGCGCCGGGCATGACGGGCGGCAATAGATGCCGGTCGAATGAACGCCGGTGACGAAGGCCCCGTCAAACCGGCGGTCCTTGGCCAAGGCGATCTGCCAACGCTCGTCGTCGGTTATGTTCTCTAAATGTTTCACGTGAAACACTCTGCCACACACCGCGCGGCCCTGCACCCCCGGGAATTGCGCTCAATGTCGCTTCACCTGTCGCGGCCTGTGAAAAAGCGGCTATATGCGCGCTATGCTTCGCTGTCTGCTCGCCCTCGCCTTGCTCGCCTTTGCCCTGCCTGAGCCTGCCGCTGCCGACCCCGGCGATGTCGATGCGGCGGCGCGCGGCGTAGTGCGGGTGGTGCTGATCGGTGAGGAGAACGGCGAGCCTGTCCCCGTCAGCCATGGCACCGGCTTTGCGGTCTCGGCCACGCGGATCATCACCAATGCCCACGTGGTGAGCGAGGCCGCACAAGACGATACTTTGCGGATCGGGATCGTACCGCCCGAAGGCGCTGGCGGGGCCTTTGCGCGCGTGGTCGCGATCAGCCCGCGCAACGATCTGGCGCTGCTGGAGATCGCGCCGAACAGCCTGCGCCTGCCGCCGCTGGCGCTGGCAGGCGGGGCCGGCGGGAACCTGGGTGAGGTCGCCGCAGTCGGCTATCCGATGAACGTCGATCTGGCCCAAGGCCTCGATATGGCGGACATCTTCCGCGCCCAGCCGCCGGTCAAATCGCGCGGGTTTCTGTCGGGCGAGCGGCCGTCGCGCCAGTTCGACACGATCCTCCACACCGCCCCGATTGCGCGCGGCAATTCGGGCGGGCCGCTGCTCGATCCGTGCGGGCGGGTGATCGGGGTGAACAGTTTCAGCGCGGATTCGGACAGCGGCGAGGCGGAGTTCTACTTCGCGGTGTCCTTGCGCGAATTGGTGCCGTTCCTGCGCAAGAACGGGGTCGAGCCGGTGACCAACACCCTCCCCTGCCGCTCGATCGATGAACTGAATGCCGAGGAACGCCAACGGCTCGAGGCCGAACAGTCGCAGGCGCGCGAGAAACTGGCAGACCGCGCGGAAACCTTGCGCGAAGTGCGTGAGACCGCGCGGCTGACAGCGCAGATGGAAGTGCTCGAAGCGCGCGAGAACCGCATGGCGCTGGCGCTGATCGCGCTGCTGGCTGCGGTCGGGATCGGCTATGCCGCCGCCGTGTGGCGCGGTCACGAGGCGCGGCGCAAGCACGCCATGATCGCGGCAGGGACGGCAGCCGCAGCGCTGGTGATCGCGCTGCTGCTATGGTTCACTCGCCCCGGCCTAGCTGAGATCGAGGACCGGGTCGCGGCCGCCGTCTCCAAGGCGGAAGGCGGCCCAGCCACTGGCGCTCAGGTTGCGGGCGACGCCGCTGAGGGCGCCTTGATCTGCACGCTCGTGCCGGATCGCAGCCGGGTGACGGCAGCGAAGACCGATGATGTCGCCTTCAACTGGTCCGCCGATGGCTGCGTCAACGCGCGCACGCAATATGGTCTTGGCACGGGCGGCGAATGGCAGCGGGTCTTTGCCGCGCAGGACGATGCCGCGGTCGCGGTCAACACCTATGACCCCGACACCCGCACCCTGCGCACCGATCGCTATCTGTTGGGGCAGGACGCGCTCGCCGAAGCGCGCGCCGCCCGTGAAGCCTACTCGCCGCCGAGCTGCGGCGTGAGCGATGCCGCGCGCACTTTGGGCGAACAGCAGTCGGCGCTGATCGCCAAGCTGCCCGAACGGCCCAATGAGCGTCTGGTCTACTCGTGCACGGCGAAGGCTGCCGCCAAATGATCCGTACGCCATCTCTGGCCTTGCTCGCCGGAGGCATGGCGCTGATGCTGTTGGTCGGCTGTACGAGATCCCAGAACGCTCCGGCGCCTCAGTCGCTGCCGACTTTGGACGGCCACGTCGCAGGCTTTGCGATGGCCTATTGCCTCCGCACGCTCGGCAACAAAGGTCTGCCGGAACGTGACGCTCAGGTTCTGCGCGAGCAGGGGGAGCGCTGGAATCAGGTGGTTGTCGAACAATCGCGCGGCGACATCACGCTTTTCTTTGCGATGATGCCCGTGATCGACGCTGCAATGTCCGCAACGCCGATGGCGCAGGTCAAGGACGAGGCGAACGCTGGTTCGCTTCCGGCACCCGTGTTCTATTGTGCCGAAATCCTCCGCCAAACTGCCGTCAGTCAGGTCATGGCCAATGCCCGGGCGAGCCTTGCCGCAGCTTATGCAGGCGATCGGCCCTGACCGCCTGCAAGGTTGCGCACAGACGAGGCTTTTGTTCGCACCTGCACAATTCCCGCCCCTCCCGGCTTGCACCATCGGGAATCAATTGCTAGGCGCGCGCCAACCTTGAGGGCAGCCCTTGCGCACGCCCCATACCCAAGGCCCAAGCAAATTACCCTTTTGAAGCTTCCGAGAGGATTGCACGCGCGTGGATATTTCCGCCGGTATCAAGGCTAGCCTGGCTGGACGCTATGCCTCGGCTCTGTTCGATCTCGCCGCCGAAGGTGGCAAGGTGACAGCTGTCGAGAGCGATCTCGAGACGCTGGGCGCTGCCCTGGCCGAATCGGGCGATCTGGCGGCGCTGACCACCAATCCTGAACTTGCCCGCGATGTGCAGGGCAAGGCGATGGCGGCGGTGGCGAAAAAGCTGAAGCTCAGCCCGCTCACCACCAATTTCATCGGCGTGCTGGCCGGCAACCGCCGTCTGGCAAAGCTGCCCGGGATCATCGCCGCGTTCAAGGCGATTGCCGCGGCCCAGCGCGGTGAAGTGACCGCGACCGTCACCAGCGCCCACCCGCTATCGGACGATCAACTCGCCACCCTGAAGACCAAGCTGACGGCGCGCGAAGGCCGCACCGTCATGCTCACCGCCTCGGTCGATCCCGAACTGCTCGGCGGCCTCGTCGTCACCATCGGCTCGCAGCGCATTGATGCCTCGATCCGCACCCGTCTCAACTCGCTTGCCAAAGCCATGCAGGCTTAAAGGACACTACCCATGCAAATCCGCGCCGCAGAAATCTCGAAGGTCATCAAGGACCAGATCGCCAATTTCGGCACCGAGGCTGAAGTCAGCGAAACCGGCACCGTGCTGTCGGTGGGTGACGGGATCGCCCGTATCCACGGCCTCGATCAGGTGCAGGCCGGTGAGATGGTGGAATTCGCCAATGGCGTGCAGGGCATGGCATTGAATCTCGAAGCCGATAACGTCGGCGTCGTGATTTTCGGCTCTGACGCCGAGATCAAGGAAGGCGATGTCGTCAAGCGCACCGGCACCATCGTCGACGTGCCGGTCGGCAAGGGCCTGCTGGGCCGCGTCGTCGACGCGCTCGGCAACCCGATCGATGGCAAGGGGCCGATTGTGGCTGAAAAGCGCAGCCGCGTCGAAGTGAAGGCACCGGGCATTATCCCGCGCGAATCCGTGTCGGAGCCCGTCCAGACCGGTCTCAAGGCCATCGACGCGCTCGTCCCCGTGGGCCGCGGTCAGCGCGAGCTGATCATCGGTGACCGCCAGACCGGCAAGACTGCTGTCGCGATCGACACCTTCATCAACCAGAAGGAAGCCAACCAGGGCGACGATGAGGGCAAGAAGCTTTACTGCGTCTATGTCGCCGTCGGCCAGAAGCGTTCGACCGTCGCGCAGATCGTCAAGCAGCTCGAAGAAAACGGCGCGATGGAATATTCCATCGTGGTCGCCGCGACCGCTTCCGAGCCCGCCCCGCTCCAGTACCTCGCGCCCTATACCGGCTGCGCGATGGGTGAGTTCTTCCGCGACAACGGCATGCACGCCGTGATCGTGTATGACGACCTTTCCAAGCAGGCCGTCGCCTACCGCCAGATGTCGCTGCTGCTGCGTCGTCCTCCGGGCCGTGAAGCCTATCCGGGTGACGTGTTCTATCTTCATAGCCGCCTGCTCGAGCGCGCGGCGAAAATGAACAGCGACAACGGCAGCGGTTCGCTGACCGCGCTGCCGATCATCGAAACGCAGGCGGGCGACGTGTCGGCCTACATTCCGACCAACGTGATCTCGATCACCGATGGCCAGATCTTCCTCGAAACCGGCCTGTTCTATCAGGGCATCCGTCCAGCGATCAACGTCGGTCTGTCGGTGAGCCGCGTCGGCGGTGCCGCTCAGACCAAGGCGATGAAGAAGGTGTCGGGCTCGATGAAGCTGGACCTTGCGCAGTACCGCGAAATGGCGGCCTTCGCGCAGTTCGGTTCGGACCTCGACGCCTCGACCCAGAAGCTGCTGAACCGCGGCGCGCGTCTGACCGAGCTGCTGAAGCAGAAGCAGTTCTCGCCGATGCCCTTCGAAGAGCAGACCGTCTCGATCTACGCCGGCACCAACGGCTTCCTCGACGCGATCCCGGTAAACCGGGTGAACGAGTACGAGACCCAGATGCTCGATTACATGCGCCGTGAGCATGGTTCGGTCCTAACCGAAATCCGCACCAGCAAGAAGTTCGAAGGCGAAGTCGCGGACAAGACCAAGGCCGCACTGCAAGCCTTCGCCAAGCAGTTCGCGTAAGGACGCCCTGAAGTGCCCTCACTCAAGGAACTCAAGGGCCGGATCAACTCGGTCAAGTCGACCCAGAAGATCACCAAGGCCAAGCAGATGGTCGCGGCGGCCAAGCTGCGCCGTGCCCAGGCTGCGGCTGAGGCCGGTCGGCCCTATGCCACGCGGCTTGCAGCGGTGATGGCATCGCTGGCGGGCAAGGTTGCGGGCGACAGTGCCCCCAAGCTGCTCGGCGGGACCGGGTCGGACCAGCGTCATCTCCTCGTGGTGGTCAACACTGACAAGGGGCTGTGCGGCGGGCTCAACTCCAACCTCGTCAAGGCCGCCAAGCTGAAGGCGAAGGAACTGATCGCGGCTGGCAAGACGGTGGAATTCTACCTCGTCGGCAAGAAGGGCCGCGCGCCTTTGAAGCGCGAATACCCGACGCTGATCGGTGGCGGGTTCGACACCAGTACGGTTAAGACCCCCGGCTTTGCCGAAGCCGAGGCCATCGCCAACGAGTTGATCGCGCTGTTCGACGCTGGCCATTTCGATGTCGCGCACCTCGTCTACCCGACCTTCAAGTCAGCACTGGCGCAGGACCCGACCATCAACCAACTGATCCCCGTCCCCGCGCCGACACTGGCCGAGGACACCGGATCGGTGGTCGATTATGAGCCGAGCGAGGAGGAAATCCTCGAAGAATTACTGCCGCGTTATGTGCGCACCCAGCTGTTCGGCGCGCTGCTTGAGCGGGAGGCTTCCGAACAGGGCGCCTCGATGACCGCGATGGACAACGCCACGCGTAACGCGGGCGAATTGATCCAGAAGCTCACGATCATCTACAACCGCCAGCGTCAGGCGGCGATCACCACCGAACTCATCGAAATTATCGCGGGCGCAGAAGCGCTCTAATCGAAAGCCAAGGAAACAATCATGGCCACCGCCCCCGCTCTCAACCAGACCACCAACGGCACGATCAGCCAGGTCATCGGCGCTGTCGTCGACGTGCAGTTCCCGGGTGAACTGCCCGCGATCCTGACCGCGCTGGAAACCAAGAACAACGGCAAGACGCTGGTGCTCGAAGTCGCCCAGCACCTTGGCGAAAACACCGTGCGCACCATCGCGATGGACGCGACAGAAGGCCTCGTGCGCGGTAGCGAAGTCGTGAACACCGGCGCGCAGATCTCGGTGCCGGTCGGCCCCAAGGTGCTCGGCCGAATCATGAACGTGATCGGCGAAGCGATCGACGAGCGCGGCCCGATCGGCGCGGAAAGCACCATGCCGATTCACGCCGAAGCCCCGCTGTTCATCGACCAGTCGACCGACGCGGCGATCCTCGTCACCGGGATCAAGGTGATCGACCTGCTCGCGCCCTATGCGCGCGGCGGCAAGATCGGCCTGTTTGGCGGCGCGGGCGTTGGCAAGACCGTTCTCATTCAGGAACTGATCAACAACATCGCCAAGGGCCACGGCGGCGTGTCCGTCTTCGCCGGCGTGGGTGAGCGTACCCGCGAAGGTAACGATCTCTACCACGAATTCCTCGACGCGGGCGTTATCGCCAAGGATGCCGATGGCAATGCGACCTCGGAAGGCTCCAAGGTTGCGCTCGTGTTCGGCCAGATGAACGAGCCCCCGGGTGCCCGCGCGCGCGTCGCGCTGTCGGGCCTGACGATGGCGGAATATTTCCGCGACGTCGAAGGCCAGGACGTGCTGTTCTTCGTCGACAACATCTTCCGCTTCACGCAGGCGGGCTCCGAAGTGTCGGCATTGCTCGGCCGTATTCCTTCGGCGGTGGGTTATCAGCCGACGCTGGCGACCGACATGGGCAAGCTGCAGGAGCGCATCACCTCGACCAACAAGGGTTCGATCACCTCGGTGCAGGCGATCTACGTTCCCGCGGACGATTTGACCGACCCTGCGCCGGCCGCATCGTTCGCTCACTTGGATGCGACCACGACGTTGAACCGCGCGATTTCGGAACTGGGCATTTACCCGGCGGTCGACCCTCTGGACTCGACCAGCCGCGTCCTCGAACCGCGTGTCGTGGGTGCCGAGCACTACGAAACCGCCCGCCGCGTTCAGGAAACCCTGCAGAAGTACAAGAGCCTGCAGGACATCATCGCCATTCTCGGGATGGATGAGCTCTCGGAAGAGGACAAGACGATCGTCGCCCGCGCGCGCAAGATCCAGAAGTTCCTGTCGCAGCCCTTCCACGTCGCGGAAGTCTTCACCGGCATTTCGGGCGTGTTCGTGCAGATCGAAGACACCGTGAAGAGCTTCAAGGCGGTGGTCGACGGCGAATATGACCACCTGCCGGAGCAGGCGTTCTACATGGTCGGCGGGATCGAGGATGTGGTCGCCAAGGCCAAGAAGATGGCCGAAGAGGTCTAAGGCATCATGCCCCTCCACTTCGAACTCGTCACTCCTGCCAAGCTCGTCCGTTCGGAAGATGTCCACATGGTGGTCGTCCCCGGCACCGAGGGCGAATTCGGCGTGCTAGAAGGCCATGCGCCCTTCATGAGCACCATCCGCGATGGCGCGGTACAGGTCTTCGCCAAGGACGGCGCGGCGCCCGAGATCATTCAGGTGCGCGGCGGCTTTGCCGAGGTGAACGAGAAGGGCCTCACCGTTCTCGCCGAACACGTCGAGGGCTGAAGCCCGCGATCTCTGCTGGAAAAGCGCAAGGGCGGCCCCGCGGAGCCGCCCTTGCTATTTGCGGCTGGTGGGGAGCGGATAACTCTCCCCTCTCAGGCTCCGCGCCATTTCAGCAGCATCCACGGAACGCGATCAGGGGCGAATTGGACGCGGCTCTTGCGGTCGAAGTAGGGCGGCATGTGATCACCGACGATGAGAATGTCGGTCGGCGGAAAATCGGCCGCAGTGATTTCCTTGACCATCGCCTTGTCGATGTCATCCCAGATCGCGACCTGCCGGCAAATTATCGGATAATCGGCCGCCAGACGGGGCGAGAGGCGCTCGCAGTTTTCCACGCCCAGATTGTTCGCCTCAGGCACCGGAAGGTGCGAATTGACCGTCAGCCAGTAGACGAACTGCGGCTTATCCGCAGCCTTGAGCTTGGCCGCGAGCTGGCGCGGAACGTCGCGGTCGCAGACCCCCGGGAACACCCCGCCGCAGCTCTCGGCACCGCCCTTTAGGAGATCGCTGCGGAAGTGCATCTTGTCGAAGCCGATATTGGGGTACCACGTGCTACGGTCGAAGAAGTCTCCGGCAAAGCTGTGGTAGGCGGACGTATCATACCCGCGCCGCGCCATCGTGGCGGGTAGGCAGCTATCATCGCGGCGGTCTAGCAGGTCATAATAATCACCCCAGCGCCCGCACAGTTCGCGGACCTCGCCCGAAGTGGTGGAACCGTAATAGGTGCTGTCACCCCGCGTCACATCGAACCGGGCGCGCACGGCGGGTTCGTTGTAACGGGCAAAGACCAGTCGTTCGAGATCGGCATTGCCGATCGGCTTGCCAAGAGATTCGACCATGACGATGAGAATATGCCGCGGGGCTTCTCCCGCAGCCGGCACCAAGCCACTCGCCGACACGCCCGAGGTGAACGCGGCGCCCTCGAAATTGTACCGCTTGTAGTGCCCGCGGCTTCCGAAGCCCATTCCGTAATCGGTCGCTGCGACAAGCGCGACAGCAGCGCATGCGACCATGGCCGCGCGCTGGCTTGCGAAGTTGGTCGGTCGGCGCAAGGCCCAGACAGCACAGCCAAGCATGACAAGCAAAAGCGTGCCGATGGCGACATATTCGACCGAATTGAGCGCGTTGAGGTCTCCCATAAACCTGATCGACTGGCTGAGCGAGTAGACGGGCAGATTAAACAGGGCGCCAAGAATCGTGAAGATTGCGTAGGCGAGGCCACCGACAAAGGCGAAGGCCCGGACAAAATAGGGCTGGTTGCGAACGAGCAGGCCGATGACGCCGAACGTCATGATCGACGTAATCCGCGGCGGTGAACCGGTGAAGTACATCAGGCTGAAAGCGGCATTTGCCAGTACCACCCAGACCAGCAACCAGTTAGCCACTCTCGTCTTTTCTTCTTCATCTTCGAAGAATGAAACGGGAAGACGTTTCAATAAAGAATGGCCCATAATTCGTGCGTCCCCGAACGGATGTTGATCCCGCTGCCACTTTGCGCAAGGAGCTGCCGGCGTCAGGGCAGGGGCTAGCCGATCAAGGTTAATTACCAGTAAACGTTCGGGGCTTACGAGCAGACAGGCGAACGATAACACGCGGTGGCTGCCGGACTTTTTGCTGTCCCCTCTTCCCTTTGCGTCGCTTGCTCGGCACAATATGGCGCAGCAAACCCCGAGGAGAGGACGCTTGAAACTTGTCTCCACTTTCGCCCTGGCGCTCGCAATGACTGCCCTATCGACCGCCGGTTTGGCCGCGCAGGACGCCCCAGCCGACACCGGCGTCCCCGGCACCGAGCAGGATCCCTATATCTGGCTCGAGGAGGCCCGCAGCCCCGAGGCACTCGAATGGGTCGCCAAGGAGAACGAGCGGACGCTGGCGGCGTTCGAAGCTGATCCGCGCTATGCCCAATTGAAGGCCGAAGCGCTGGCGATCTTTGACAGCGAAGACCGCATCCCCTTCGTCAGCTTCCGCCCCGATGGGCTGTACAATTTCTGGCAGGACAAGGCGAACCCCAAGGGTCTGCTGCGCCGCACGACGCTGGAAAGCTACCGCACCGCCAAGCCGGAGTGGGAAATCGTCCTCGATGTCGATGCGCTTGCCAAGGCGGAAGGCAAGGAGTGGGTCTATCAGGGCATGACCTGCCTGCCGCCCGCGTTGACCAAGTGCATGGTCGCGCTGAGCGACGGCGGCGAGGATGCCACCATCATGCGCGAATTCGATACCGCGACAAAGCAGTTCGTTGCAGGCGGTTTTGTGCTCGACACCAAAAGCCAGGGCGGCGTGCAGTGGATTGACTCCGACACGCTGCTGGTCGGTCGCGGCTTTGGCGAAGGCACGCTGACCGAGAGCGAATATCCCTTCACCAGCCGTGTCTGGAAGCGCGGCACGGCCATCGCCGATGCGCCTGAGATCTTCCGGGGCGAGGCAAGCGACGTGTGGGCCGGTGCGACCCTGCTGCGCGACAACAAGGGCACCATCCACGCCCGCACCGCCTATCGCGGCGTCAGCTTCCATGAGAGCATCAACTATGTCGAGCACAACGGAACGTGGCTCGAACTCGACATTCCCAAGAAGGCGGGACTGTTCGGGATCGTCGACGGCCACATCCTGCTGTCGACCGATGTCGACTGGACCACAGACGGCCAGACCTTCCCCGCTGACAGCCTGATTGCGGTCGATCTTGAGGAATGGAAAGCCAATCCCAACGGCGCGAAGAAGACCTTGGTGTGGGCGCCGGGTGAGCGCCAGACCAAGCAGGGCGGCGCAGTCACCGGCAATGCGCTGTTCGTGACGCTGCTCGACAATGTCGTTGGCAAGGTGCTGGAGTTCAACTTCGACGGCGGCAAGTGGGTCAGCAAGGAAGTCCCCCTGCCCGATAACGCGACGCTCGGCATCGCGGCATCCTCGGACGAGACCGACCAGATCATGTACACGGTCAGTGATTTCCTCAATCCGACCACGCTCTACTACACCGACGGCAGCACGCCGCCCGCCGTGCTCAAGACCAGCCCGGCTTACTTCGATCCGGCGGGAATGGATGTCGAACAGCACGAGGCGACCAGCAAGGACGGGACCAAGATCCCCTACTTCATCGTCAAGCCCAAGGGGATGGCGCTGGATGGCACCACGGCGACACTGCTGACCGGCTACGGCGGGTTCCAGGTACCGCGCCTGCCCGGCTACCTTGGCTCGACCGGCAAACTGTGGGTCGAAAAGGGCGGCGCCTATGTGCTCGCCAACCTGCGCGGTGGCGGCGAGTTTGGGCCTAACTGGCACCAGACCGCGATCCGCGAGAACAAGCAGCGCACCTGGGACGATTTCATCGCCGTGGGTGAGGATCTGGTGAAGCGCGGCTTCACCTCGCCCGAGCACCTTGGCATTCAGGGCGGCTCGCAGGGCGGGCTGCTGGTCGGTACCTTCTTCACCCAGCGCCCCGACCTGTTGAACGCGGCGATCGTGCAGATCCCGCTGTTCGACATGCTGCGCTACCATGTGATCGGGCGCGGGGCTTCGTGGATCGGCGAATATGGCGATCCGCGCATCCCCGAACAGCGCGCCTGGATCGAGGGCTATTCGCCCTATCAGAAGATCGTCGCAGGCGTGGATTACCCCGCGCCGTTCCTGTGGGCCTCGACCGCAGATGACCGCACCCACCCCGCCCACGCGCGCAAGGGAGCGGCCAAACTGAAGGCGCTCGGCCAGCCCTATTACTACTTCGAGGATACCACAGGAGGCCACTCCGGCGGGGTCGACAATGACCAGCGTGCCAAGCTTCAGGCGCTGCAATTCATCTACCTGATGCAGCGTTTGATGGCGCCGGTAACCGGCGGATAAGCACCCGCCGAAAGGTGATTTAAGATGGGGCGGTTCCGGTAAGGAGCCGCCCCTTTTGCGTTAGGTTCGCAAGGCAACTCAACTGCCTGTAAATCAGGCCGACACTTTGCCCTCGGTTCGTCGCGCCCACGGAACGGGACGCTTCCTCAACGCAAAATTAACCCTGTTTCGAAAGGTCTGGTTAGGTCCTCCCGTCAACATTGAGGTCATCGGGGGCGATGAGCACAAGCGATGAGGAGCAAATTGATGGCCTACCCCAGAGAGATTTCGATCGCCGATGCGATCAAGAGCTACAACGCTCTGCCCAAGACGCACCGCGTCCACTGGTCAAAGGCGCGCAAAGACGAGGTTGTCCGCGCGGTGCACGAGAAGGCGATCAGCTTCCACGAAGCACGCGAACGCTATCTGCTGAGCCGCAGCGAGTTCGAACAATGGGAAGCCGATTATCTCGCCGATGCGCCCGCTGGTACGGGCCGGATGCAGGACGCGTGACGCCCCGCGCCGCCGGTCACTTCGCCGCGACGGGGATTAGCACCTCGTTGCGGCGTAGCGGCCCCGGCACCATCGGCGCATCGTAGAACGCAAATTCAGCCTCGCCCGCAGGCATGAGGCCTTGTCCGATCATCCAGTCCCGCAGACGCGCCTCCATCAGGGCGAGATCGCTGGCCCCGCCATTGCCCGAGAACCGGATCGCCGCCATCCGCCGCGCGGGCATCTGGGTAAGCGCAATATCAGCCGGCGCAGGCGGCAGGGTTTCGAGCGTGTATTTCGACGGCATGACAAACCGCATCCGCCATTCGCCCGGCTGGGTCTCGTCCTGAAGCACCGGCGCGGTCATCGCGATTTTCTCGCCGCCCGCTGGGCGATCCTGCGCAAAGATATAGGCGGCTAGGCGCCGGAAGCTCGCACCGCTGGCGCGTTCACGGCTGCCCGCGTGGCTGACTTCAGCGACGACAAGTGAGGGGTAATCGCGTAGTTCGAAATCCTCGTCTGCGCTGACCAGCGCAAAGTCGGGCTGTTCGGTCTGGCGGTATTGGGCATACACGGCGGCAGCTCCCACAGCGGCAAGGCCGAGCCCGGCAGCGATCCAGCGTCCGGCGTTCATGGCGTTTCTCCTGATGACATGCACCACAAGTGGGCAGGCCAGCCGAAAGTTCCACCCCTACCGCGTCGGCGCGTCGAAATCGGCGGGCTTGTTGGCAATCCAGGCGACGAATTTGGCGACGGCCGGATTGTCACGGATCACGCTGGCGCTGTCGCCGATGCGGGCGAGTTCGTTGTTGGTGAAGTTGGCGTGGATCGTCTTGTGGCAGATCGGGTGGATCGGCACTTTTACCTTGCCCTTCTTCGCCTTGGGCACCGGATGATGCCACTGGACAATGTCGCCGAGCGGGCGGGCGCAGAGCCAGCAATTGGGGTGGTCGCTCACCCTTTCTTCTCCGTCGCCTTCTTCTTCTTCATCGCATCGTGGAAGCGGTCGGCCCAACCGTCCTTCACCAACTGCTCGGCGCGAACCATCCTGAGTTCGCCCGGCGCGACATCGCGGCTGACCGCCGATCCTGCCGCGACAATCGCATCAGCGCCGATGGTCACAGGCGCGATGAGGGACGAGTTCGAACCGATGAAGGCGCCTGGCCCGATCACGGTCTTGTATTTGAAGTAGCCATCATAGTTGCAGGTGATGGTGCCAGCGCCGATATTCGCGCCCGCACCGATGGTGGCGTCGCCCAGATAGGTGAGGTGGCTCGCCTTGGCGCCCTCGCCCAACACGGCGTTCTTCACTTCGACGAAATTGCCGATGAAGCTGTTCTCGCCCAGCACCGTGCCGGGGCGCAGACGCGCAAAGGGGCCGACCTTCACGCCGCTCGCCAGCTTCGCGCCTTCGATGTGGCTGTTGGCGCGGATCAGCACGTTATTGGCGATCTCCACGCCGGGGCCGAAGAACACGTTGGGCTCGATTGTCACATCGCGGCCCACCACCGTATCGTGGGCGAAGAACACCGTTTCGGGAGCGATCAGCGTCGCACCGTCGTCCATTGCCTGAAGTCGGCGGGCGGCCTGCCAGCGCGCTTCAGCGTCGGCGAGTTCGGCGCGGGAGTTGATCCCGGCGACCTCATCCGCCGTTTCCGCCACGATCACCGCGCAGGGGCGACCGTCGGCGATGGCGATATTGACGATGTCGGGGAGGTAATACTCGCCCTGCGCGTTATCATTGCCGACCCGCGCCAGCAGTGCGAACAGATCGGCGGCACGTGCGGCAACCAGCCCAGAATTGCACAGCCGCGTGGCGCGCTCGCCTTCGTCGGCATCCTTGTATTCGACCATCTTGATGATGGTCCCCGCGTCATCCGCGATCACCCGGCCATAATGGAGCGGATCTTCCGGTTCGAAGCCAAGCACCACGGTCGCGGGGCTATCATCCGCGTGGAGCCGATCGATCATCGACCGCACTGTTTCGGCCCTGACCATCGGACAATCGCCGAAGCACACCAGCACATCGCCGTCGAAATCCGCCAGCGCCTCGCGCGCCATCAGCGCGGCATGGGCGGTGCCAAGCTGCGGCTCCTGCAAGGCGATAGTCACACCGCGCCCTTTCAAACCCGCTTCAAGCTGCTCGCGACGGTCTCCTGCAACCACCACCGTGCGCGCCAGCGACAGGGTGGCAAAGCTGTCGAGCAAATGCGCAATCATCGGCTTGCCGGCAATCGGGTGCAGCACCTTGTGCGTGTCGCTTTTCATGCGGGTGCCCTTGCCCGCGGCAAGGATGATGGCGGCGAAAGGATGATGCGTCGTCGTGGTCATGAAAGCCCCTGTAAGCAAACCCGCGCCTGCCAGCAATTGCTTGCGGTTTGAAGAACCATCCGCCACCGCGCACACCATGACGACGATCCCTTTTGACGCCATCGGCTTCGACCTAGACGGCACCCTGCTCGATACCTTCCGCGACCTTGGCGCGGCAGTGAACCATGCGCTGGTGCTGGGGGGCTTTGCGGAAGTCTCGGTCGAAACCTCGAAAGACCTGATCGGCGGCGGGGCCAAGATCATGCTCGCCCGCGCGATCGAGGCACAGGGCGGCGTCGCCGAGGACGAGTTCAAGCGGCTCTACAAGGCGATGCTCGGCTTCTACGAACAGAACAATGCCGTCCACACCGCCCCCTACCCCGGCGTGCGCGAGGCGCTGGCGGAATTGGCCGCGCAAGGCGTGCGGATGGCGGTCGTCACCAACAAGTTCGAAGCTTTCGCGCGCAATGTGCTCACCCAGCTCGATCTGATCGGCACGTTCGTGACGGTGATCGGCGGCGATTCCATGGGGAAAGGCCCGGACGGCCAGTTCCTTGCCAAGCCCCACCCCGCCCCCGTCCTTAAGGCGCGCGAGGCGACAGGTGGCGGCCGCTTCGTCTTCATCGGCGATTCCACCTATGACGTGCGCGCCGCCAAATCCGCAGGCGTACCGGTCGTCGCGGCGGCCTATGGTTATTGCGACAAGCCTCCGCATGAACTCGGCGCAGATGCTGTGATCGATTCGTTTGCAGAGCTGATTCCCGCCCTAGGAGCCTTCAATACCGCGGCCTGACCTTACGGCATCGCACCCTGTCAGTTCGGATGTTGCAAGCCGGGCGCGAAAGTGCCACGCAGCGCCCGCATTTTGCTTTACGCAGGCGTAAACCGCGCCGCATGTTTGGACAGGAGAACCCACATGACCATCAGCTTCAAGGACAAGGTCGCCATCGTCACCGGTGCGGGCGGCGGGCTCGGCAAGGCCTATGCATTGGAACTCGCCCGTCGCGGCGCAAAGGTTGTCGTCAACGACCTCGGTGGTTCGCGTGACGGCACCGGCACCTCGGACGCCGCGGCGCAGGTTGTCGCCGAGATCGAGGCCATGGGCGGCGAAGCGGTCGCCAATGGCGGTTCGGTCACCGAATTCGAACAGATGGAAAAGATGGTCGCCGACGCCAAGCAGAAGTGGGGCGGCGTCCATGTGCTGATCAACAACGCGGGCGTGCTGCGCGACAAGACCTTCGCCAAGATGGAACCGGCGGACTTCGAATTCGTGGTCAAGGTGCACCTCACCGGCTCGGCCTTCGCCACCAAGGCGTGCTGGGAAACTTTCCGCGAACAGGGCTATGGCCGCATCCTCATGACCGCCTCGTCGACCGGCCTGTTCGGCAATTTCGGCCAGGCGAACTATGGCGCAGCCAAGCTGGGTCTCGCGGGTCTGACCAAGACGCTGGCTCTGGAAGGCGCGAAGTATAACGTGCGCTGCAACACCCTGTCGCCGGTCGCGGGTACCCGCATGACCGAGGACCTCTTCCCCGAGGAAGCCTTCAAGCTGTTCGCGCCGGAAAACGTGGTGCCGGCCGCGCTATTCCTCGTCAGCGAAGACGCGCCCAGCAACGCTATCGTCGGCGCGGGCGCTGGCGGCTTCCACTCCTCGTGGACTGTGATGAACGACGCCGTGTGGCTCAAGGACGAAGACCGCACCGTGGAAGGCTTCGCCGCCCGCTGGGAGGAGATCAATTCCTTCACCAACCTCATCGCCCCGCAATCGGGCTCCGAGCAGTCGGGTAACATCCTGCGCGCGATGCAGAAGGTCACCGGCACCGGCCCCGCCAGTGCGCGGGGGTAAGGGCGGTTAAACCGAGAACAAAAGGCCCGTCCCTGCGAGGGGGCGGGCCTTTGCTGTTTGTGGTTCAGTCCTCAACCGCCTTCAGCAGCTTGCGCTCCATCGGTGCGAGCACATTGGCAAGATCATGCCCGCGTTTCAGCACCTGTCCGTGTTCGCCGAACAGCGTCCACATCCCTTGCTTGGAACGCAGGGCTGGGCGTTTCTCCAGCCGCGCCTGCGGCCGTTCGGCGGTGCGGCGGAAGGCGGCGAAAGTGGCCGCATGGGCATCGAAATCCATCGCATAGTCGCGCCATTGCCCGGCCGCGACCATCCGCCCGTAAAGATCGAGAATCCGCGTGAGTTCGGCCCGTTCGAACCCGACCTGATCTGCGCTCCGGCCGGGAAAGGGGACCACCTGACCATGGCCACCTGGGCTCTGCATTCCTGAGGTCAACCGGCTAGTCCTTGGCCGCGCTCTTGCGGATGCGCACCGGTGCAGGCGGCGCAGCGCGTTCAGCGAGCATCGCCTTCATCAGCGCCATTTCCTCGCGCATTGAGATAATCTCGGCCTCTAACTTTTCGATGCAATCGCGGCGTGCCCCGCCCTGCTCGTCGCACGGCGGATCATCGCACGGCGTTCCATAGGGGATGAATTCGCGCAGCCAGTCCTCGGCCGGCACCAACGTCGAGCGGGCCTTCAAGCCGATCATGGTCGCACCGGCAGGCACATCCTCAGTCACGACCGCATTGGCACCGACCCGCGCGCGCTCGCCCACGACGATCGGCCCGATGATCTGCGCGCCCGAACCGATGATGACATTGTCCATCAAGGTTGGGTGACGCTTGCCGCCCTTGCCATTGGTTGGGTTCGATCCGCCCAACGTGACGCATTGGTAGATCGTGACATTATCGCCGATCTGCGCCGTCTCGCCGATCACGGTGAAGCCGTGGTCGATGAAGAAGTTCTTGCCGATGGTCGCACCCGGATGGATGTCGATCGCGGTCAGCGCCCGGGAGAAATGGTTCACAAACCGCGCGAGGAAATACAGCCGCGCCTCGAACAGCCAATGCGCCACGCGATGCAGTCCCAGCGCCAGCACGCCGGGATAAAGCAGGATTTCCCAACGCGAACGCGGCGCAGGATCGCGCGCCCGCACCGAGTCGAGATAGCTGATCAGCCGTTCAAACATCGCCCGTCACATTCCCACCAAAGCCTGCGCGATGCAACTCGCAGGGCCTAGAACAGACGCTGCTGTTCGGGGCCGTGAAGGGCCTCGAGCGCGGCGCGCCACACAGACATGGTGGCAGGCGTCTGACGTTCAAGAGAGATCCGGTCGATTGCCGCCACCAACGCCTCGATCGCGGCAAAGCTGCGAGTCGTGCGCGGCACCAGATATTCGCTCGCCCCTTCCGCCAGAATGAGCCCGCGCTGCTGGGCATGGGCGAGGATAAGCTCTCCCGCCATTTCGTCATCAGGCGCGCGGATTTCTAGCTGCATGGACCCCCCGATACGGGAGGCGAGATCAGGCAAAGCGATGCGCCAGCCGCCGTGATCGGGATCGGCATTGGCGATCAGCAGCAGCGCCCCACCTTCGCGCGATCCGCCCTGCTGCACGGCGTTCCAGCGGTGGAATAACGCGGTCTCGTCCAGGGTTTCCGCATCGTCGATCACGTCAAGCTGGCCCGCACCGTGGAGGCTCTGCGCCCAGCGGCCCAGCACCGTCTTGCCGGAACGCGGCGGGCCGGCCAGCACGGCGACATGGAACGGCCAGCTAGCCGGTGCCTGCAACGCCTCGATCACCGCAGCATTGGCCGAACCGACCACGATCCGCAGCGCGCCTGCAGGCACACGCGCCGCCAGCGGCAGGGCAATCTGGGACGGCTCGCCCATTCCGGCGGCCTTAGCGGCTGATGGCGAGCGCGTTGGCCCCGCGCCGCACGCTGAACCCACGCGCTTCCAGAGCGGCGGCGAGGTCTTCCAGCGATCCGGCATAGCTTACGGACATCACCGAGGTGCCGCCAATCGCCGTGCTGGTGACGCCCACGCCGCGCACGCCGCCGGTGCCGCGCACTGCGCCAAGCGCCGAATCGAACGCGGCGGCATCGGGAGTGGCGAATTGCACTGTGATGCTGCGCACCGCAGCCTCGCCCGGTTCGACCCCGGTGACGGTCTGTGCTTCGATCCGCGGCGCCGCGCCGCTGGCCGCTGCCGCTGCTGCGGCCTTGCGCGCCTGAGCCGCGCGCCCGATTTCGATCAACTGCTGGATCGCGGGATCAATCTCGCCCCCGGCCCCCAGCCTCAGGCTAGGATCGGGACGCAGCTTGCCGGAATTGAGCGCTGCGGTGAAGATACCGTCCATCCGCTCGACCGCCTGCGCCAGCATCGCCGGGAGCGCATCGGCGCTGTCGGCCTTGAGCGTAAAGGTTTCGATCGGGCGGCTATCTGGGCCATAACGCGCGGTGAAGGTGCCGCTGACCGGCCCACCGGGGAATTGATGATCGAGCCGGGCGAAGGCCATCAGCACATCGGTCGCGCCATATTGATCCAGGGTCGAGCGCCACCACGCGCGGCTGCGCCTGCCAGCCTGACCGAAATTGACCAGCAGCGAATCGCCCCCCGCCCCCGAAAGGCGGACGTAATCGATCCGGCTCGCGCCCGGATTGAACTCGGCCCAAGCGCGCTGCCATGGGTTGCGTTGTTCGAAGGTGATGTAGGCGCCGGCTGAATCCTGCACGGGGATCAGCAACAGCGGGGCCGATCGCACCTGCTGCGCAGCTCCGCCGAGGTAGGAACCCGCGCGCTGGCGATCGAAGACTACGCCCAGCCTGGCGATATAACGCCGGGGGCCCAAACGCTCCTGCTCGATCACAATGGCCGAGACCAAGCCGTCGAGCTGGCTGTCAGACAATTTGGGGCCCTTCAGCTTCTCCCACGCCTTCTTCTGCGCCTCGCGCCAGCCATTGGCGCGAGCATCTTCGGCGCTTTTGCCCTTCACATCGACGCTGATGCCCTTGACCTCGATGTCGGCGCTGGCGGCGGTGGGTGCGATGCCGCGCTCGCCCGCGACTTGCGCCACCAAGGCATAGCCGCCGCTCAGCAGCGCAAGCGCCAAAACCGCACCGCCAAGCCATCGCCGCAAGGGGCGAGACAGGGCAGCACCGGGGCTGGGAAGGGAGAGAGACGCGCTCATGGGGAAAACGCCATGTCCTTTGCCCAATGGCGAGTGGAATTCCAAGCGCGAAAGGCTATGGGACTGCGCATGACTTCGGGGACAAACGAGAGCAGCCCGCCGCAAGGCACCGGCTACACCTATGCCGACGCCGGCGTATCCATCGCTGCGGGCAATGCGCTGGTGAAGGCCATCGCCCCCTTGGCGAAGGCTACCGCGCGCGCCGGCGCGACGAGCGAGCTTGGCGGGTTCGGCGGGTTCTTCGATCCCAAGGCCGCCGGATATAATGATCCGCTGCTGGTCGCAGCCAATGATGGCGTGGGCACCAAGCTGAAGCTCGCCATCGAGCATGACCGGCATGACACGGTCGGCATTGATCTGGTTGCCATGTGCGTCAATGATCTCATCGTGCAGGGCGCAGAGCCGCTGTTCTTCCTCGACTATTTCGCCACTGGCAAGCTAGAGAACGGCGTCGCGGAACGCGTGATCGCGGGCATAGCGGAAGGCTGCAAGATCGCCGGATGCGCGCTGATCGGCGGCGAGACGGCGGAAATGCCGGGGATGTATGCGCCCGGCGATTATGACCTTGCCGGCTTCTGCGTCGGCGCGGTCGAGCGCGGCGAGCAGCTGACGGGCGATAAGGTTGCGCCGGGCGACGTGCTGCTGGGACTGGCGTCTAGCGGGGTGCATTCCAACGGCTATTCGCTCGTCAGACGCTTGGCGGCGGACAAGGGCTGGAAGCTGAACCGTCCTGCCCTGTTCGATCAGGAGCAATTGCTGATCGACGCCCTGATCGCACCCACGCGGATTTACGTGGCGAGCCTGCTGCCGCTGATCCGTGAGGGGCTGATCAATGCCCTCGCCCACATCACGGGCGGTGGCCTTCTCGAAAACATTCCGCGCATCCTGCCCGAAGGCGCCCATGCGGTGGTAGATGCCGACCTGTGGCCCCAGCCGCGCCTGATGGCCTTCCTGCAAGCACAGGGGCATATCGAGCCCGAAGAAATGGCGCGCACTTTCAACTGCGGGGTCGGCATGGTGCTGGCGGTGGCGGAAGATCGCGTGGCTGAAGTCACCCAGCGGCTCGAAGCGGCGGGTGAGACCGTAGTCCCCGTCGGCCTGATTGAGAGCGGCGAGAAGGGGTGCACCGTCCGCGGTTCGGTCGAAACTTGGTCCGCCAAGAGCGACTGGAGCGCGACGCACCTTGCTTGATTGTCGTCACCCTGAACTTGTTTCAGGGTCCATCGTGCCGCAAAGTACAGTCGGCGCTGGGGGAGGAATGGATGCTGGAAGCGCAGCTCTGCTTGCAGAACCGAGTTCAGCATGACGGATAAGGCCAAAATCGCCGTCCTCATCTCCGGCGCGGGGACCAATATGGCCGCGCTGGTCTATGCCAGCCGGATAGGCGACTGCCCCTATGAGGTGGTACTGGTCGCGAGCAATGACGCGCAAGCCCCCGGGCTCGCGCTCGCCGCAGCTGAGGGGATCGCCACATTCGCCCACCCTCACAAAGGCATGACCCGCGAGGCGCATGACGCTGCGATGGAAGACGCCGTGCGGCAAGCGGGCGCGGGCTACATCGTGCTGGCCGGTTACATGCGCATCCTCTCGGACGAGTTTGTGGAACGCTGGCAGGGCCGGATGCTCAACATCCACCCCTCGCTGCTGCCGCTGTACAAGGGGCTCGACACCCATGCCCGCGCCCTCGAAGCAGGCGATAGCCATGGCGGCACCAGCGTCCATCTGGTGACGCCGGAATTGGACGCAGGCGAGGTGCTGGCGCAGGTGCGGGTACCGATAGTAACGGGTGACACGCCGGACAGCCTCGCCGAACGGGTGAAACTCGCCGAACATCAGCTCTATCCGCGCGCCGTGGCCGAATACGTGTCGCGCTGGCGCGATCCGGCGCACTTGCTGGCAAGGCTGCGCACCCTCGCCCTCGCCCTGCCCGAAACCGACGAGCGCGAAAGCCACGGCAGCCCCGGCTTTCGCGTCGGCGGCGAGAAGACCGGCAAATATTTCGCCTATTTCGCCGATCAGCACCACGGCACAGCGCACATCGCGCTGCTGGCGCGCACTGGATCGATGGACGAGCTGCTCAACCTCGTCGAAAGTCAGCCGGACGTTTATTTCAAGCCCGCCTATTACGGCGCGAGTGGGTGGGTGGGGATCATCCTCAACCGCCCCGGCGTGGACTGGGACGAGGTTGCCGAATGGCTCCACCGCAGCTGGCGCAGTGTCGCACCCAAGCGGCTGACCCGGATGATGGACATCGCGGACGAATTCTGATGGCGCCCACCCGCGACCACCTGTTGGCTCGAGGCCCGCTCGCGACCCGCGCCAATGCCTTTCTCGGCAAGGCATGGCAGCGCGGCTGGTTGCCTCCGCCTGCACTTGATCCTGACGCGCTGTGGGCGCTGGCCGCCAAGCCCTATGGCGCGCGGGCCGAGGCGGCAGAGCATGGCGGGCGCTCGGACGAAGATGTCGCCGACTTCCGCGAGCGCCTTACGCGGCTGATTGCGGCGGTGGCGCAGGAGGCCGATCTCAACCCGCTGGGCCGAGCCATGGCCTGGGGGCAGCTTTCGCGGGTTGTGAAGAACCGGCTAGCCTTCGGCGCGTTGTGGCTGGAACGGCCCGAACTGCTGGAAACACCCCTCGCCCCGCCGATCATCGTCATCGGCCATATGCGCAGCGGCACAACCCGCATACACACGCTGCTCGCCGCCGATCCGGCGTTTTCGCACACCCGCTATTGCGATGCCTATCACCCCGTGCCCGCGCGGCTGGGCATGAACCGGGTCAAGGCCGCGCTGGAGTTAGCGATGCTCGGCGCGCTCAATCCGTGGATGCAATCGATCCACCCTATGGCGGCGAGTGGGGTCGAGGAAGAGCTGGCCTGGCTCAGCGCCGCGCTCCACCATTCGATCTACGAATCGCAGTGGCATATCCCAGCCTATTCGGCGTGGAGTGAGGCGCGTGACCCTGCGCCCATCTACCGCGAGTTTGCCCGCATCCTGCGCACCGATTCTGCCACACGCGGCGTGGCGGACAAGCCCCGCGTGCTCAAAGTCCCCGCCTTTGCCGAGGATCTGACGACGCTGCTATCGCTGTTCCCCGATGCGCGGCTGGTGATCGCCCACCGCGCGCATGACGCGGTGTTGCGCAGCGCGGTATCACTCGCCGCAAACCAGATGGCGATCCAGTCGGATGGCTGTGACCTCGCCAGAATCGAAGCGCGCTGGCGCCACAAAATCGCCTTGCGCGAGGCGCGTATGGCGGAGGCTCTGGCGGACTGGCAGGGGCCGGTCGCGCGGCTGACCTTCGAAGACCTCAACGCCGACTGGGAGGGCGCGATTGCGCGCTGCTATGCCGATCTCGGTATCACGCTGTCCGGGCCTGCGCTGCTGGGGATGCACAACGTGATGGCGGCAAGCGAAAGCGGCCACCATCACGCTCACGCGGCGCAACTCGCCCGCTTTGCAGAGGCGGGCTGACGACCCAATGCAAAAGGGCCGCCCCCTTGCGGAGACGGCCCTTGGCAATGCGTCTGACCGTCAGATCAGCCGACGATTTCGTCTTCGTTGAAGAAGAAGGCGATTTCGATCGCGGCGTTTTCTTCCGAATCCGAACCGTGGACGGTGTTCTCCCCGATCGACAGCGCCAGTTCTTTGCGGATCGTGCCCGGCGCAGCGTCAGCCGGGTTGGTCGCGCCCATGATGTCGCGGTTGCGGGTCACGGCGTCTTCGCCTTCGAGCACCTGCACGACCACCGGCTCGCTCATCATGAAGTCGACGAGTTCGCCGAAGAACGGACGCTCACGGTGCACGCCGTAGAAGCCTTCGGCCTGTTCGCGGGTCATGTGGATGCGCTTCGAAGCGACGACGCGCAGGCCAGCGTCTTCCAGCATCTTGGTGACGGCGCCGGTCAGGTTGCGACGGGTGGCGTCGGGCTTGATGATCGAAAAGGTGCGGGTGACCGCCATGATAATGCTCCTGTGAACGTCTGGTCTGGTGAGGGGGATATTGGCCGCGCCCCGTAGATGCTGCGCTGCAAAATGGCAAGCGTCAGCGCGCGCGGGGCTCTGTTCGGGGCGGTTTCGTTAATGGCGACGGCGTGGTATTGCGGTTGCAGGGCGCTCCGGGGGGACATCATGGATCACAATCATACGCTTTCACGCCGCCACTTTGCCGGAGCCGCGCTCATCGCGACCGGTTTGGTCGCAACCGGGAGCATCGCCCGCGCCGCTGCGCCCGCGCAAACCGCAGGCGGTCCGATCGGGCCGTTCTATCCGATCCTGCGGCCGGGCGACGATGATTTCGACATGACCATGATCAAGGGCAATAGCGGCCGTGCGCTTGGCCGGGTGATTGAGGTGACCGGTCGCGTTCTCGACCGTAAGGGCAATCCGGTCAGCGGTTCGGAGCTGGAAATCTGGCAGTGCAACGCGGCAGGACGCTATGCCCATCCGGGCGACATTGCGACAGCCCCGCTCGATCCCAATTTTCAGGGCTATGCCCGGCTGATGACGGGGCCGAGCGGCGAATGGCGGATCACCACGATCAAGCCCTCAGGCTATGACAGCCCGATCGGCCACCGCACGCCGCATATCCATTTCGACATCAAGGGCCGCCAGCACCGCCTGATCACGCAGATGTATTTCAGCGAGGATCACGCCACCAACAGCAATGACGCGCTCTATAACGAGCTCGGCGAAGATGCCGTCACCGCAATGGCGGCGCAGGCCGAGGCTGACCGCTATCGCTGGGACATCGTGCTCGGCGAGGGTTGAGGCGGTCAACCGGCTTTCTTGGTGCCGATGATGATCTGCCCGGTTGTCGCGCTATCATCGCCGGTGGTGGCGGTGACCGTGATCGACGACTCATCCGCCTTGCGCTCAACGCCGATCATCACTGTGCCGTTGGTAGTCATTTCCAGCTGGATGTCGAACCCGGCCGCCTTGGCCGCATCACGGTAATGGGCGACGACCTTGTCGGCTGGCGCGTCGGCCTCGAACGCGACCATCGTGCCCTGTCCGTCCGGCTGGTTGACGACAGTGTTGGTGATGACCTTTGAGCCCGGAAACAGGGTAAAGCCAGCCGGCAGGTTGACCGGCACATCCGCGCCCGATCGCAATGTGGCCTCGCCGTCCTCGCCCTTGATCGTCATGCTGGTTTCGCCAGTGTCCTTGTCGATGGTGTATTCGGCGTTCTCACCGTCTGCCGTGGTGAATTCGCCCGAGGTTTCCGAACCACAGGCGCTGAGCATCAATGCCACACCCCCCGCCAACACCAGTGCCGCCTTGCGCATATGCTTTCCCCCAATCACACGATGACGGGAGGTAGCATCACCTATCGCCTGTCGTGACGCAAGCTCTTCGGATCGGGTGCTTAACCCTTCTTCACCCAACGCCCATCTTCCTGCGCGAAATAGGCGCGGGTGACATCCTCGCGCCCGTCATGCGCGCGCCAAGCGAGGCGGGCGGCGGGGGCAGCGTCGGGCGGGAAGAGCAGGAACACGCGGGCAAAGCCGCTGCTTTCGCGGAAAGTGCCATCAGCCAGGATCAGGTGGCTCGCCCCGTTGCTGGCGGCGATGTCGGCGGATAGCAGAATCGGTTGAAGCTCAGCGCCCGGCGCATCCGCTTCGCCATTGGCAAGAAAGGTCTCCGGCCCGGCCTGCCACAGTGTCCGGGCGATCACCTCGCGCTGATCGGCATCGGCGGAGACGACCAGCACCCGCTCGCCCTCACCCAGCGCGCGCTTGGCGATCAGGGCGACGACCTTTTCGAGCGGGTCGTGGGTGTATTGCCAGAAATCGAGTTTCATTCCGGCTCACCTTCATGCGCACTGTGTTTGGGCTGTCTGCGGCTGCGTAAAATCAGGTAGATCAGGGCGGACGTCACAACCACCGATATTGCCGGACCCGGAAAAAGGACCGACCAAGATTCCCCAAGCACAGCGAAAAATCCGACCGGCCAGAAGACGAAATTCCACTCGCCATAAATGTAGACAAAGGTGGACGGAGCAAAGGCCAGGGCGAGCATGATCGCGCAGGCAGCATCAGTCAGCGGGCCGGGTTTGCCGATCGCGCGGCGCAGACCAAAGACTGCGCCGAGGACGACGATAGCGACCACCGCAAACGCAGCGGCAAAGAAATAGATCAACCCCGAAAAATCGCTCGCCACAGCGGGCGTGGCAAGCGTCAGCATCGCCGCAACCGAAGCGGCCTTGCCTGACCGCGCTGCGAAACGATCCCGCGTCATCTGCTGGCCTTCCCGCCGCGGCACCGATCGGAACAATACTTCACATTGTCCCAATCCCGCTCCCACTTCTTGCGCCACGTAAAGGGCAGCCCGCAGGCGAGGCAGGTTTTGGTCGGCAAATCCGACTTTTTGCGCATTTTTGGCATTATATGCGCCTCAAGCGTCGGCGGGCGTGTCCGCGCCCTTGGCTTCCTCGCTCACGCGGCCCAGGGGCCGCATCGCTGCGGGCGGCCAGTCGGCCTTGCGGCCCTGCGGGCCGATGAGCGTTTCTCCGATCAAATCTCGGCCACATCCCGCACGAACTGGTCGAGCAGGCGCACGCCGTATCCGGTCGCGCCCTTTTCCCACGTCTGGCCCGGCTTGTTCGACCAGACCATGCCCGCGATATCGAGGTGCGCCCAGGGTGTACCGTTCTTGATGAAGCGCTGGATGAACTGCGCCGCCGTGATCGAGCCGGCCTCACGCGGGCCGACGTTCTTGATGTCGGCGATCGGCGAATCGATCAGCTTGTCGTAATTCGGCCCGAGCGGCATCCGCCACAGCTTGTCGCCGCTGGTCAGGCCCGCCGAGGACAGCTGCGAGGCAAGCGTATCGTCATTGGCGAACATCCCGCCATATTCATTGCCGAGGCTGATGATCATAGCGCCGGTCAGCGTGGCCAGATCGACGATCCGCGCCGCGTCATACTGCTCCTGCACCCAATGCAGCACATCGCACAGCACCAGCCGGCCTTCCGCATCGGTGTTGAGCACTTCGACGGTCTGACCGCTCATCGTGGTGACGACATCGCCGGGGCGCTGCGCCTTGCCGTCGGGCATGTTCTCGACGAGGCCCACGACGCCGATCACGTTCGCCTTGGCCTTGCGGCTGACGAGCGCCAGCATCGCGCCGACCACCGCGCCCGCGCCGCCCATGTCCCACTTCATGTCTTCCATGCCCGGCGGCGGCTTCAGCGAGATGCCGCCGGTGTCGAAGGTCACGCCCTTGCCGACGAACACGGTCGGCTTGTCGCCCGCCGTGCCGCCGTTCCAGCGGATCGCGAGAATCTTCGATTCGCGTTCCGAGCCCTGCCCGACACCGATCAGCGCGCCCATGCCGAGTGCGGTCATCTCCGCTTCGCCCAGCACGGTGAGTTCCGCGCCGGTGCCGGCAAAGGCTTCCTGGCACGCGGCAACGAAGGTTTCGGGGTAGATGATGTTGGCCGGTTCCGTCACCAGGCCGCGGGTGAACTCCACCCCCTTGGCGAGGGCGGATTCCCGCTCCCAAGCGGCTACCGTGCCCTCGGGCGCTCCGGTGACGTGCACCGTGGTCAGCGAGGGGCGCTTATCCGCAGCAAGGCGCGTGCGGTATTTGTCATGCCGCCAGCCGCGCAGGCGCAAGCCGAGCAAAACGGCCGCCGCGTCATCGGCCGAGAGCCCGGCATTGGCGAGATCGACCACCATCACCGTCTCACCCGAAGCGAGATACTTCGCGGTCAACGCGGCGCCTGCCCGTTCGAGGTTCGCGCGGCGGTCAGCGGCATCGGCTTCCCCTGCGCCGGCCAGCGCGATCCGCTTGATCGAACCGCCGAGGTTCGCAAAGCCTTCGAACAATTGCCCTGCCCTGCCCGTAAAGCGCGAAGCCGCCGCGCCTTCGACGAATGTCGCATCAAGGCCTGTGATCGCCGCCCCCTGATTGATGATCCGCGCGTGCAGGCGAGTATCGGCGGGAGGGGTGGCGGTGAGATGGATTTGCATGGGTACTCCGAAGAAGCATGAGGTCGGGCATGCGGTCATGGTGTCCAGCACGTGCGACGAGCCGCGCGCCGGGGGGCGCAAACGCGATTGCGATTAGGCCCGAGCGGTGCAATAGGCAAGGCCATGTCGGGAGGCTTGTCAGACGGATCGCGGGACGGCGCGTGCCATGCCCAGCGCGTTCCGGGACGGGCCGGCGCGCCGGTTTGGGCGTTGGTGCTGGCGCTTCTAGGGACAGCCACTCCGCTCGCCGCGCAGGATGCAGGCGGTGTTGCTCAAACCGAAACTCCCCAACCCGCCACATCGGAACTCGCCGAGGCCCAAGCGCCTCGCAAGATCGATTTCGAAGCCCGCGAGCTGAGCTACAACAACGAAACGGAAACCGTCACCGCGCGCGGCAATGTGATCCTGCGCTCCGAAGACCGCTCGGTCCGCGCCGATGAAGTGATCTGGGACCGCAATTCGGGCCGGATCATCGCCAGCGGCAATATCCGGCTGGTGGACGAGGCGGGCAACCAACTGTTCACCGACCAGGTCGAACTGACCGAAGAATTCGATACCGGCGCGATGAGCGAACTCCTCATCGCCCTGCGCGCAGGTGGCCGGCTCGCGGCGCGATCGGCAGAACGCGGGGAGGACGGCGTCGCAGTGCTGACCGACGCCGCCTACAGCGCCTGTCCGGTGGTCGATGCCGAAGGCTGCGCTGCCGACCCCAGCTGGCGGATCACGGCCAAGCGGGTGATTTACAACCAGAAGACCAGTGTCGTCAGCTTTTCGGGTGCGGTGCTCGAACTGTTCGGCGCGCGCATCCTGCCTCTTCCGGGTCTCGGATTTCGCACGGATGGCAAGGGTACATCCGGCTTTCTGGTCCCCGATGTACGGATAACGCAGGTCAACGGGCTCGAACTGTCCGGCGAGTATTACTGGCGCTTTGGCGACAACCGCGATCTGACGCTGGGCGCCTATGTCTTCTCCAACGTGGCCCCGATGGCGAGCGCGGAGTGGCGGCACCTCACTGACAAGGGTGCCTACCAGATCACCGGCTACGGCACCTTCAGCGACCGCCTGACCGATTTCACCGGGGCGGACAGCTTTCAGAGCGATCCGCGTGGCTACCTTGACGCCAATGGCCGGTTCCAGTTCTCGCCCGACTGGAGCTTCACCTCCTCGATCCGCTTGGCATCAGACCGCACCTTCCTGCGCCGCTACGATATCAGCCGGGATGACCGGCTGCGTTCGACCGTCAATCTCGAACGGATCACGGACCGTTCCTATCTCTCGGTGGCCGGCTGGGCGACCCAGACGCTGCGGCTGAACGCCGATCAGGGGCAGGTACCGCTGGCGCTGCCCGCGATCGATTTCCGCCAGAAGCTCGCTGACCCGGTGCTGGGCGGCAATGTGCAGTTTCAGGCGAACAGCCTCGCGCTGCTGCGCAATGACGGGCAGGACACCCAGCGCGCCTTTGCCGGGGCGCAGTGGGATCTGAAGCGGCTGACCGGCCTGGGGCAGGTCGTCACCCTTACCGCGCTGGTGCGCGGCGATGTTTACAACACCAACAATAGCATCGCGACCACCACCGCCAGCTACCGCGGCACCGAAGGCTGGACGACGCGCGGCATCGCCACGGCAGCGATCGACATCGAATGGCCGTTCGTGGGCGAAGCGTTCGGTGGCACGCAGGTGTTCAAGCCGCGCGTGCAAATCGTCGCCAGCCCCAAGATCCGCAATCTCGACGTCCCCAATGAAGATGCGCGCGCAATCGACCTTGAAGATTCCAACCTGTTCGCGCTCAACCGCTTCCCCGGATATGACCGGGTCGAGGATGGCAGCCGTGTCACCTGGGGCGTCGACTGGGAATTACAGCGCCCCGGCTGGAGGGTGCGCTCGACCATCGGCCAGTCCTTCCGGCTGGAGGCGCCGCGTGACGATATCTTCCCCGAAGGCACTGGCCTGTCCGAACGGGTATCCGATTTCGTGGGTCGCACCGAAGTCCGGTTTCGCAATCTGGTAAGCTTCACCCACCGCTTCCGGCTCGACAAGGACAACTTCGCGATCCGCCGCAACGAAATCGATGCAACCGTCGGCTCGCGCCGGACCTATCTGGAAGTTGGCTACCTGCGGCTGAACCGCGACATCGCCACGGTCGAGGATCTGCGCGACCGCGAGGAACTGCGCGCTGCGGCACGGGTTGCCATTGGCCGCAAATGGTCGGTGTTCGGCTCGGGCGTGTTCAACCTCACCGACGCGGACGAAGATCCGGTGTTCCAGCCCGACGGGTTCGAGCCGATCCGCACCCGGCTCGGCGTGGCCTATTCCGACGATTGTATCGAATTCGGCGCCACCTGGCGGCGCGACTTCATCGATGCAGGCGATGCGCGGCGCGGCAATGCGTTCCAGCTGTTCTTCGCAATTCGCAATCTGGGCTTCCGCTAATCTGCGCGAATTGGCAGGCTTGGCAAATGGCGTTAAGGAAGCCGCCGCAAGCAAGCTGACCACGCTCTGGAGGATTGGGCGGGACTCAGCTTCCATTAAGCCGGTAACGAACATTGGCGGCACATTGCGTGAGGGGTCACGCGACATGATTGGCCACAAGTCAGGCTAAAGAACGGGAACGAACGAGTGAGTGTAAAGCTGTTTTCCAAGGCGCAGTTTGCCAGAACCGGGACCGCTCTTGCGGTGGCCGGGATGATCGGCCTTGCGCTGACGCCGGTTGCGGCTCCGGCCCAGACCGTCGCCGTGCCGACCGCGGACAATCCCTTCGGCCTGCCCGAAGACATCACGTTGTTCGGCAAGGCTGACCCTGACCGCCGCACGGCGACCGCGATCGTCAATGGCTTTGTCATCACTGGCACCGACATCGACATGCGCGTGGCGCTGGTGACGGCGGCATCGGACGCCGCAATTTCCGAAGAGGAAATGCTGCGTCTGCGGGTGCAGGTGCTGCGCAACCTCATCGACGAAACGCTCAAGATCCAGGCCGCTGCTGCCGCCGAAATGGAAGTGAAGCGCGAAGAGGTCGAACAGACCTACCAGCAGCTCGCCGCCCAGAACTTCGGCAGCGATCCGAAGAAGATGGACGAATACCTGGTCTCGATCGGTTCCTCGCCCGCCTCCCTCAAGCGCCAGATCGAAGGCGAAGCAGCTTGGGAAAACCTCCTGCGCCGCAACATCATGCCGTTCGTCAATGTCTCGGCCGAAGAGGTCAATGATTCGCTCAAGCGGATGAACGAGGCCAAAGGCACCGACGAATACCGGCTGGGCGAAATCTTCCTCTCGGCCACCAGCGAAAACCGCGCGGCAGTGCTCGCCAATGCTCAGCAGATCGTCCAGCAATTGCAGCAGGGCGGCAGTTTTGTTGCCTATGCGCGCCAATACTCCGAAGCGACCACCGCAGTGGTCGGCGGCGATCTGGGCTGGGTGCGGCTGGGTCAGCTCCCCCCGCAGCTTGCCGCGGCTGCCCGCACCATGAGCGCCGGGCAGTTGCAGGGGCCGATTGAGATTCCGGGCGGCTTTTCGATCCTGTATCTGATCAACAAGCGTCAGGTGCTGATGGCCGACCCGAATGAGGCGGTGCTGAACCTGAAGCAGATCTCGATCATGTTCCCGGCCGGCGTCACCCAGGCCCAGGCCGAAGCGAAAGTCACGGAATTCGGCAACTTCGCCGATAGCCTGCGCGGCTGCGCCGATGTCGAAGCGGGCGCGGCCAAGATCGGCGCTGAAGTGGTGACCAACGACCAGATCAAGGCCGAGGTGCTCCCGCCGCAGCTGCGCGACATCATCCTCAACCTCCAGATCGGGCAGACCACCCCACCGTTCGGCAATATCCAGGAAGGGGTGCGGGTGTTCATGCTGTGCGGCCGCGATGATCCCAAGGATGCCGGTGCACCGACCTTTGCCGCGGTGATGGACCAGCTGGAAGAAGAACGCGTCAACAAGCGCGCCCAGCGCTTCTTGCGCGATCTGCGTAACGACGCTTACATCGAATACAATTGACACCGCCCGCCCTGTCTCTGACCGCGCCGCTTGCGATCAGCCTCGGCGATCCGGCCGGGATTGGGCCGGAAGTGATCCTTGGCGCATGGGCGCGATTGCGGTCTGAACGCCGCGCGCCTCCCGCCTTCGTGGTCGGCGGACCGCAATTGCTGCGCGCGCTGGCCGAACGGCTCGGAATCGACTGCCCGATCGTACCGATTGCCGACCCGGCCGAAGCGATGTTCGCTGCCGGAGCCGGGTTGCCTGTTCTTGCCGGACTGGATGGCCCATCATCTCCCGGTCATCCCGCAGCAGATGGTGCCCGGTTGGCGCTTGCTTCGCTGCAATGGGGTACGAAATTCGCGCTTTCGGGGGTGGCCGCAGGACTGGTGACCGCACCTATCGCCAAGAGCGCGCTGGCCGCAATCGGCTGGGACTATCCCGGCCAGACCGAATTCCTCGCCGACGCCTGCGGGCGGCCCTATCGCGATGCGGTGATGATGCTCGCGGGGCCTTCGCTGCGCACTGTGCCGCTGACCGTGCATGTCTCCCTGGCCGAGGTGCCGGGGCTGATCTCGGCCGAGTTGATCACCCACAAAGCGCGGATCGTGGCCGCAGGATTGCGCCGCGATTTCCGGATTCCCGCCCCGCGCCTCGCGATTGCGGCACTCAACCCGCACGCGGGCGAAGGCGGCAAGTTTGGGGATGAGGAAGCCCGGATCATCGCCCCTGCCATCGCCGCATTGCAGGCCGAGGGGATCGACGCTTTCGGCCCCGTCCCGGGCGACGCGCTGTTCACGCCGCGGGCACGCGCGGGCTATGATGCGGCCCTGTGCATGTATCACGACCAAGCCCTTATCCCTCTGAAAGCGCTGGAGTTTGACGAGGGCGTCAATGTCACCTTGGGCTTGCCGCTCATCCGCACCTCGCCCGACCACGGCACTGCGTTCGACATCGCCGGACAAGGCTTGGCCGATCCCGGCGCGATGGCAGCGGCAATCGTGATGGCGAGCGAGATGGCCATAGCCCGGGCAACCACCGGTGCCTGACCTTCCCCCGATCCGCGAGGTCATCCAGCGCCATAACCTCGCCGCGTCCAAGGCGCTGGGGCAGAACTTCCTGCTGGATGAGCAGCTGCTCGCCCGCATTGCCGCGCTCCCCGGAGACCTCACGGGCCAGCAGGTGCTCGAAGTCGGCCCCGGCCCCGGCGGCCTGACCCGCGCGTTGCTCAGGGCGGGCGCACGCGTCACCGCGATCGAGATGGACCGCCGCTGTCTGCCTGCCTTGGCGGAACTCGGCGAGGCCTTCCCCGGTCAGCTTACGGTGATCGAGGGCGATGCGCTTAAGCTCGACCACAATGCGCTGATGCACGGCGCGCCGTTCCACGTGCTCTCCAACCTGCCCTACAACGTCGGCACCGCGCTGTTTGTGCGCTGGCTTTCGGGTGAGGCTTGGCCCCCGCTGTGGCAGTCGCTCACCCTGATGTTCCAGCGCGAAGTCGCTGACCGGATCGTCGCGGACGCCGGAGACGACGCCTATGGCCGCCTCGCCGTGCTGGCGCAGTGGCGGGCCGAGGTGCGGCTGGCGATGAAGGTGCACCGCAGCGCCTTCACCCCGCCGCCCAAGGTGATGAGCGCGATCGTCCACGTGACCCCTGCCGCGATGCCGGAAGGCGTCTCGGCGCGGTTGCTCGAACGCCTCACCGAGGCCGCCTTCGGCCAACGCCGCAAGATGCTGCGCCAGAGCCTCAAGGGCGTACCGGGCGCGCTCGAGGCGCTGGCGACGCTGGGGATCGACGAGACCCGGCGGGCCGAGACGGTCAGCGTGGCCGAGTTCGTCGCGGTGGCGAAGACGCTGACCGCCTGAATCCGCACCGAGCGCTGCCTCTGATTCGCGCCCCCTCCACGCCCTGTTGGAGACACATGAGACACTGTCCAGAAGCCAAAAACCTGCCCCCACAAGCTGTGCGTCTGAGATCGGACACAAGGGAGCGCGGCAAGTCATGCGGGGCAGCCTGCCGAGATTGGCGCGAGTAGGAAAGCGCGGACGTGCCCTCAGCCGACCGGCGCGTTAGACATTGACGAAGGGCGGCGGGGGTGCGGGGTCAGCCGAGCTTGGGGCAGGGATTGGTCTTGCCGGTATAATCGAAGCCCCATGTCCGATAACCGCTCGCATCGATGTGAAACCGGCCTTCGGTGTTGCGGGACAGGTCACTCGGATCAAAATAGGCGCCCAGCCCCATGGCGGACTTGCGCCCTGTCACGCTCTGCAGGGCGCACAAATCAGCATAAAGCTTGCGCCGGTCACGCCGATTGGTTGCCACCAGATCCAGCGCCTTGAACTCCAGATGCTGGCTCCGGTTTGCACCATTGACGCAGGCATTGATCGCAGGAGAGCGCCAACCGGACACCACATCGAGCGGTCCTGTCACCGGGATCACCTTGTCGCGCAGCAGCCGCAGTGCCGGGATGATGTCGCGCCAGCGCTCTTTCGGAGGCGTTGCGAAAAAGTCCGTTCCGCAGCGCGCGGCGTAATGCGCATCAACCCGCCACAGCTGCCATGTCGGGACAATCCCCGCGACACCCTCCTTCTGAAGCACAGCCTGAAACGCCGCATATTCCTTGGCCCGCAAACCCGGATCGTCCGTGGGCGAACTGAACAACCAACGGTTGAACGCCCCCGCCGAGCTTGGCCCTGTGTCATTGGGTGCCCGCCCGGCATCACTGACACCGGCGAGCGAGGCGGTTGCCAAGCTGAAGAAGCCGAGGAGCAAGGCCAAAGTGCGCCGCATGGCCAAGTTTCTGACTTACCCCGCCTTCTTCCGCAAGCGCCAAGCGTGGAGCAGCGGCTCGGTGTAGCCGCTCAGCTGTTCCACCCCCTTGAAGATCAGCTCCTTCGCCGCGCTGAAGGCCGCGCCGCTTTCGTTGCCGGTGAGCGGCTCGTAGAGCGGGTCGCTTGCGTTCTGCATGTCGACCTTGGCCGCCATGCGGGCGAGCGAGTCCATCACCTGCGCCTCGGTAATCACCCCGTGCAGCAGCCAGTTGGCGATGTGTTGCGAGGAAATGCGCAGCGTCGCGCGGTCTTCCATCAAGCCGACGTCGTTGATGTCGGGCACCTTGGAGCAGCCCACGCCTTGATCCACCCAGCGCACCACATAGCCGAGCAGGCCTTGACAATTATTGTCGAGCTCCTCGGCGATTTCCCCGGCGGACCAATTCACGCCGTCCGCCAGTGGAATGCTGAGTAGCGCGTCAAGGCCCATGGGTTCGGGCAGCGTCTTCTGCACAGCAAAGACGTCCTCGGCATGATAATGCAGCGCATGGAGCGTCGCGGCGGTGGGGGATGGCACCCATGCGGTGTTAGACCCGGCGCGCAGGTGGGCGATCTTCTCGACCATCATCTGCCTCATCAGATCGGGCGCGGCCCACATACCCTTGCCGATCTGCGCCTTGCCCGAAAGGCCGTGGCGGAGGCCGATGGCGACGTTCCTCGCCTCATAGGCCTTGAGCCAGTCCGAACTCTTCATCGCGCCCTTGCGCAGCATCGGCCCGGCGCGCATCGAGGTGTGGATTTCGTCGCCGGTGCGGTCGAGGAAGCCGGTGTTGATGAACACGATCCGGTCCTTCACCGCATGGATACAGGCCGCGAGGTTGGCCGAAGTGCGACGCTCCTCGTCCATCACACCGACCTTGATCGTGTGGCGCGGGAGTTTGAGCAAATCCTCAACCGCGTCGAACAGGTCATTGGTAAAGGCGCATTCCTCAGGCCCATGCATCTTGGGCTTCACGATGTAGATCGAGCCCTTGCGCGAGTTGCCGAGCTTGCCGTGGCCCTCGACATCAAGCGTGCTGATTGCGGAGGTGAAGACCGCGTCCATAATGCCTTCGGGAATTTCGCTCCCGTCGGTGAGGCGGATCGCCGGGTTGGTCATCAGGTGACCGACATTGCGCACAAACATCAGGCTGCGCCCGGGGAGTGAGATGCTCCAGCCATCTCGCGTGATTTTCTTATCGGCAGCCAACGTCCGAGTGACGGTCTTGCCACCCTTGCCGAAGCTTTCCGACAGATCGCCGCGGATGATGCCGAGCCAGTTGGTGTAAGCGAGCAGTTTGTCCTCGGCATCAACCGCCGCGACGGAGTCCTCGCAATCGGCGATGGTGGTGAGCGCGGCTTCGACGATAATGTCGGCGATCCCGGCCTTGTCGGTGGCGCCCACCGGCGTGCTCGAATCGAACACAATTTCGATGTGCAAACCGTTGTTCTGGAGCAGAACGCCCTTCTCCGTCTCGCCGATGTATTGCGCAGGATCGGCGAGCGCCATGGCATCGCGGCCCGCCAGATCGGCCCAGCTGCCACTCGCCAAGGGGAACGCCGAATCGAGGAACTGCCGCCCCCGCGCGATCACCGCTGCGCCGCGCGCTGCGTCATAGCCGCCGGGCTTGGCAGGTTCGGCATCAAGGGCATCGGTGCCGTAGAACGCATCGTAAAGACTCCCCCAGCGTGCGTTCGCGGCATTGAGCAGGAAGCGGGCGTTGAGGATCGGCACCACCAGCTGCGGCCCCGCCATCGTCGCGATCTCGGGATCGACGTTCTGCGTGCCGATCTGGAAGTCACTCGGCTCGGGTACGAGGTAGCCGATATCTGTCAGGAACGCCTTGTAAACCTCGGGATCATGGGGCTTTCCAGCACGCTCGACGTGCCAAGCATCGATCTGCGCCTGCAAGTCCTCGCGCTTGGCCAGCAGCGCCGCGTTGCGCGGAGCGAAGTCGGCCAGCAGCGCGGCAAAGCCTTGCCAGAATGCATCCACATCGCGGCCCAGCGGCGTCAGAACCTGCGTTTCAAGGAAATCCGCCAGCCGGGAATCGATCGCGATACCGGCGCGGTTGGTCATGTCAGTCATGCGGGTCCTCATGGGCGTTGGCTTGGCAAACATCCTGGGGAGGAGAGGACGCGCGGCCTATGGCGCAGGGGCAGCGCGATTGCAACGGGTTGGCCCCGCGCCCGCGCGACGCTAGAGGGGGGGCATGAGAGAGGATGGGACCCTGACCGCGATCAACGGCGCTGCCATGCTGGCGCAGGTCGAGGCGTGGAGTGCGATCAACACCGGCACCGCGAATCTCGCCGGGCTCGCCGAACAAGCCGCCGCGCTGGCTGCGGCCTTTGCGGTGCTCCCCGGCACGGTCGAGCTGGTTGACCCTGCGCCTGTGACCGCCATCGCGGCCGATGGTTCTCCCGTCTCAAAGCCCCACGGCCAGCATCTGGTGGTGCGGGTGCGACCGCAGGCCAATCGCCGCATCCTGCTGACCGGGCATATGGACACGGTGTTCCCGGCCGATCACGCCTTCCAGCGTCTGCGCTGGCTCGACGGTGAGACGTTGAATGGGCCGGGTGTGGCTGACATGAAGGGCGGGATCGCCGTGATCCTCCACGCGCTGATGGCGTTCGAAGAGACCGCCAGCGCCTCGGGCCTCGGCTATGATGTGCTGATCAATTCGGACGAGGAAACCGGTTCGCTGGCGAGCAGCGCCCTCATCGCTGAGCTGGCAGCGGGCAAGCTGGCGGCGCTGACCTATGAGCCCGCCGCCCTGCCCGATGGCACGCTGGCGCATGAGCGCGGGGGGACGGGGAACTATTCGATCACCTTCACCGGCAAGTCCGCCCACGCCGGGCGCAATCCGCAAGAGGGGCGCAACGCGATTGTCGCGGCGGCCGATCTGATCCTGCGGCTGAAGGCGCTTGAAACCCCGGAGATCACCGTCAATCCGGCCAAGCTGGAAGGCGGCGCGGCGAACAACGTCGTGCCCGATCATGCCGTGCTGCGCTTCAACATCCGTCCCAAGACGGTCGAGGCAGGCGCTGCGTTTGATCATGCGCTCAGTCATTTGCTGATCGACATTCAGGCCGCGCACGGTGTCGCCACCCAACGCCACGGCGGCGTCACTCGCCCACCCAAGAAAGTCGATGCGGCCGCGCAAAAGCTGTTCGATCTGGTGCGCGCCTGCGGGGCGGAACTGGGCGAAGACATCCGCTGGCAAGCCTCTGGCGGCGTGTGTGACGGCAACAACATCGCTGCCTGCGGCGTCCCGGTGGTCGACACCATGGGCGTGCGCGGCGGTGCGATCCACAGCCCGGACGAATATCTGATCGTCCCCAGCCTCGTATCCCGCGCGGCTCTGTCTGCCCGCGTGATCACCCGACTTGCTCAAGGAGCCCTGTCTTGACCTTCCGTTTGCGCGCCGCGCGCTCTGCCGATCTCGAAGCGCTATACGAAATGGCCAAGCTGACGGGCGGCGGATTCACGAACCTCCCGCCAGACCGTGCGGCGCTGAAGAACAAGCTCGAACGCGCCGAGGCATCCTTCGCCAAGGATACCGAGACGCTGGCGGACGAGTTGTTCGTGCTGGTGCTCGAAGACGCCCGCACAGGCGCTGTGCGCGGTACGTGCCAGTTGATGAGCCAGGTCGGCCAGCGCTGGCCGTTCTATTCCTACCGCCTCAACACGCTCACCCAGTATTCGCAGGAGCTCGACCGCACGGTGCGGGCCGAACTGCTCAGCCTGGTCACCGATCTGGAAGGGTCGAGCGAGGTCGGCGGGCTGTTCCTCCACCCCAATGAACGCGCCGGCGGGCTTGGCCTGCTGCTCGCCCGCTCGCGCTATCTGTTCGTGGCCATGCACCGCCAACGCTTTGCCGACCGCATTCTGGCCGAGCTGCGCGGCATCATCGACGAACGCGGTGGATCGCCGTTCTGGGACGGGGTTGCGGGGCGGTTCTTCGGGATGAGCTTTCAGGACGCGGACTATTTCAACGCGATCAACGGCAACCAGTTCATCGCCGACCTGATGCCCAAGCATCCGGTCTATATCGCCATGCTGAACGATGACGCGCGCTCCGTCATCGGCGTCCCCCACCCCACCGGCCGCGCGGCGATGCGGATGCTGGAGGACGAAGGGTTCCGCGCCGAGGGCTATGTCGACATCTTCGACGGCGGGCCGACGATGGTAGCGCGCACCGACAGCGTCACCAGCGTCAAGAACAGCTCCTTGCGCTCAGTCACCGCAATGTCTGTGGCCGAAGGTGAGCGCGCGATTCTGGCGACCGGGCGGCTCGGCACTTTCCGGGCGTGCTTCGGTGCGAGAGTCTTGGACGAGGACGGCGGCATCGCCATCGATTCCGCCAGCGCCGATCTGCTCGATGTGTGCGAAGGCGACATGGTGTGGAGCGTGGCACGATGAGCCTGACCGAAATCAATTTCGACGGGATCGTCGGACCCTCGCACAATTATGCGGGCCTGAGCCTGGGCAATATCGCCAGCGCGAACAATGCGGGTGATCCGTCCTTCCCGCGCGCGGCGGCGCTTCAGGGCGTGGCCAAGATGCGCGGCAATCTGGCGCGGCTTGGCGTGCAGGGCTTCCTGTTGCCGCTGCCGCGCCCCAATCACGGACTGCTCGACGCGCTGGCATTGGACGACACCACCCCGCCGCAGCTGCGCGCCGCCGCTTGGTCTGCCTCGTCGATGTGGACCGCCAACGCCGCGACTGTCAGCCCAGCGCCCGATACCGCCGACGGGCGCTGCCATCTGACGCCCGCCAACCTCGTCACCATGCTGCACCGAGCGCAGGAATGGCCCGATACCAAGCGCCAGCTCGCGGTCGCGTTCGGCGACACCCGCCACTTTGCGATCCACGACGCGGTGCCGCCCACCTTCGGCGATGAGGGCGCGGCCAACCATATGCGGCTGTGTGAAAGTCACGATGCCCCCGGCGTCGAGGTGTTCGTCTATGGCAAGACCGGCGGTCGCTTCCCCGCGCGCCAGCACGAACAGGCGAGCCGCCTCGTCGCCCGCCGCCACGGCCTCAATCCGGCGCGCACCGTGTTTATCGAGCAAAACCCCGATGCCATTGCAGCGGGCGCTTTCCACAATGATGTGGTCGCGGTTGCCAATGGCCGCGTGCTGTTCACCCATGACGAGGCCTTCGCCGACCAGCAAGGCGCATATGACGCGATCCGCGCCGCGTTCCCGGCGCTCGAAGTGGTCGAGGTGCCTACCAGCGCCGTCACCTTGCAGGAGGCGATCCGCACCTATCTGTTCAACGCTCAGCTGCTTACCCTGCCTGACGGCAGCATGGCGCTGATCGTGCCCGAGGAATGCCGCGAGAGCCCGAGCGTGTGGGGATGGGTCGAAACCATGCTCACCGGAAACGGCCCGATTCGCCACGTCATCCCCGTCGATGTGCGGCAATCAATGGCGAACGGTGGCGGTCCGGCGTGCCTGCGCCTGCGCGTGGTGTGCGATCCGGCGACGGTCGATCCGCGCTTCCTGCTCGATGAAGCCAAGGCCGACCTGATCGAAAGCGTCATCGCCCGCACCTGGCCCGAACAGATCGACCCGTCCGATCTTGGGTCAGACAGTCTGGCGGCGAGCGTGATTGCCGCACGGCTGGCCTTGCTGGATGCGCTCGATCTGGCACAGCTTGGTTAACGCATTTGGTGGGAAGGCGCTCGGGGCGTAAGGTTATCCCAACGTTAAAGCGACTCAGGCGCAGCCCAGTCGCATAACCATCGGGAGACGCCATGCTGCACAAGCTCGGAAGGCTGTTTGTGATCAAGAATCGCTTTGAGGCGTTTCTGATCATCTACGCGCTTGCTCTGGGCTCGAGCGCGCGGGGCATGGTATATCTCCATGAATATCCCGGCTTTGGCGGCAAACTGCTGTTTCTGGCAACCACCGGCGCGGTGTTCCTGGCCGGCGCGAAGATCCTCGACTGCATCAAGCTAGAGAAAGAAGTGGCCGCGCTGCGCGGCGAGATCGCGCGCCCGGATTGAGGTGCGCCTTCAAGCTGGCTGTGCCCTTTCCTCCGCCTGATCACAAGCGAATGGCCGCTAAGCGAGAGCGGCGGCAGATTGGGTCTAAAGGATAAAGGTGGGGGTTTCTGTTGCTACGTACCCCCGGACGCCCGGTATCCGATTCTGTTGCCCGGTTCGGTCCAACCGCGCTTTTTAGCCTAGTAAAAGAAGAGCGTTAGCCCATCAATTACGCAGCGATTGCGAGTGCTTCGTTATCGTTGGCACTTATGGTTATTGAGCCTTATGCGGGTTACTCAGCCCGGGCAAAAACTACGCTTTTCAACACACGTCGATCCTAGTTCGGCCCCATCAGGAGTTGTGGTCCGTCATTTCTGACCGCCGCTTCTGGTGGAGCCGCCGGGTACTGCCCCCGGGTCCGTTGCATCTATTGTACGCAGCCATTTATCGCCATATCCGGTCGAAACCGGCACGACTGATATAGCGCGGCAATCCTGAATGTGAAGTGAGTCGCCCAACTGTGCGTTCCCGCGCAGGCGGGAACCTCCCGGCGAACCAACACCAAGCTGTGCGAGGCCCCCGCCTTCGCGGGGGCTCACAGCAATATCTTTACTTCTTCAGCGCGTCCCGAATCTCGGCCAGCAGCTCGATCTCAGTCGGGCCGGCGGGTGCGGCTTCCTCTTCCTTCTTCGCAAACTGCGCCGTCACTTTGCCCACGTAGCGCACCAACAGGAAGATGATGAAGGCGAGGATCACGAAGTTGATCACCACCGACACGAAGGCGCCCAGCCCCAGCACATTGGCTCCGGCCTCGCGCGCAGCGGCGAGCGGCGTGCCCGGTGCAACCTCGCCCGAAAGGACGAAGTAACGGTCGGAAAAGTCGATATTGCCAAAGATCGCGCCGACGATTGGCATGATAATTTCGTCCGTCAGCGACTTAACGATGGCGCCGAACGCCGCGCCGATAATCACCGCGACCGCGAGGTCGATGACATTGCCCTTGGCGATGAATGCCTTGAATTCCGACAGCATGGTGATCCCCTTTATGCTTGGCCTTTACCATGTTCTGGCACTCACATCTGCGCCTGCCAAGCCGCGCGCGCTGCCCGTCCACCGCTTGAACCGGCCAAGTGGTGTGCTATATCCACAATACAGGAACACGCTGCCGGGTCCGCCCGTGCGTTGAGGAGGGATCGACCTATGCAAATTTCCACCATGCTGCGCGGCGCTTTTGCGGCTGTGGCGGCGCTGAGCCTTGCCGCTTGCGGGATCAACTCAGTGCCGACCGCCGAGGAAGAGGCGAAGGCCAAGTGGGCCGATGTCGAAGCGCAGTTCCAGCGCCGCGCCAACCTCATCCCCAACCTTGCCGAAGTGACCAAGGGCGCAGGCGAGAACGAGCGCACGATCCTGACGCAGGTGACCGAAGCCCGCGCCAAGGCGACCAGCGTCAATATCACCGGCGATGATCTCAATGATCCCGCCAAGATGGAACAGTTCGCCGCCGCGCAAAGCCAGCTCGGCGCCGGGATCGGCCGCCTGCTTGCCAGCGTCGAGGCCTACCCGACCATCCAGTCGAACCAGAACTACCTTGCGCTGCAAAGCCAGCTTGAAGGCACCGAGAACCGCATCGCTGTCGCCATCCGCGACTATAACGAGGCGGTGCGCAAGTATAACACCACGATCCGCACCTTCCCGGATTCGATCGGCGCGAACATCATCCACGGGGCCGAACCGATGGTGCCGTACAAGGCCGTGACGGCGGGTGCCGAAGCCGCGCAGCAGCTCGACATGACGAGTAACTGAGCGGCGTGGGTCGCTTGCTGCTCCTCGCTTTTGCCGCGCTGCTGACAATTGGCTGCGCGGCAGAGGGGCAGGATGCACAGGCCGCGCCCGCACTCACATTGACCGGGCTCGTGGTCGACGGAGCGGCGATCCTCTCGCCTGAGTTCGAGCAGCGCCTGACCGCGCGGCTCGCCGCGCTGGAACAGGAGACAAAGGTGCAATTGGTGGTCGCTACGACATCCGATCTCGAAGGCCGCGACATTGCGGCCTATGCGCTCGATCTTGCCAATGGCTGGGGTCTGGGCGACAAAGATCGCGACGATGGATTGCTGCTGCTGGTCGCCCCCACCGAACGAAAAGTTCGGATCGAAGTCGGCCGCGGGCTCGAAGCCTCGGTTCGCGATGAGGACGCCGCCGCGATCATTCGCGAGGACATCCTTCCGCATTTTCGCGATGGTCAATTCGAGGCCGGTATCACTGACGGCGTCGAAGGATTGGCGCGCGAGGTGACCCCCATCCCGATGAAGGCCGCCGCATGAACCGCCTTGCTATTCTGCTGACGGCGCTATTCGCCCTGCTCGCCGCCCCCCTCGCCGCGCAGCCGAAGTTTCCCGAACTCACGGGCCGCGTAGTCGACAATGCGGACATTCTCAGCCCCGAAGTCGAAGCGCGGCTGACGGCCAAGCTTGAGGCGCTGGAAACGCAGTCGCAGCGGCAATTGGTGGTTGCCACGATCCCCGATCTGCAAGGCTACGACATTTCCGATTACGGTTACCAGCTGGGCCGCGCTTTGGGCCTTGGCGACAAGGAGCGTAATGACGGCGCGCTGCTGATCGTCGCGCCGAATGATCGCAAAGTGCGGATCGAGGTCGGTTATGGCCTCGAAGGCTATCTCACCGACGCGTTGTCCTCGCTGATCATCCAGCACCAGATATTGCCCGCCTTTCGCGACGGCGATTTTCCCGGCGGGATCGAAGCGGGAACTGATGCAATCATCGCTCAGCTGCAATTGCCACCAGAGGAGGCCGCCAAGGTCGCCTCAGATGCCAGCACCGCGCGTGAAAGCGATGGCGGCTTTCCGATCGGCGTGCTGATCTGGCTCGCTTTCATGTTCTTCTTCTTCGTCCTCCCGATCCTCGCCGGGCGCGGGCGGCGGCGCAAGTATCGCTCCAAGGGCAACGGCCCGTGGGGCAGTCGCGGTCTCGGAGACACAGCGCGTGACGTCATCTTGTGGGAAGTCGGTAGTGCGATTGCGCGCGGCATGATCTCAGGCGGCGGCGGTCGTGGCGGCGGTGGCGGGTTTGGCGGCGGTGGCGGGTTTGGCGGCGGCGGCGGTTTTTCAGGTGGCGGCGGCTCATTCGGAGGCGGCGGCGCCTCGGGAGGATGGTAAGCTATGGCCTATCTCGATGATGCCGGACGCCAGCTGGTCAGCGAAGCAGTCACGGCCGCCGAAAGCGCGACCTCGGGCGAAATCGTAACTGTGCTGGCCGATCGTTCGGACGGCTACACCGATGTCGCACTTCTATGGGCGGCAGGCGCTGCCTTCACAGCGATGAGCGTGTTCGCGGCCTTCCCCTTGCCCTTCCTCAATGCGTGGGATGCGGCCTTTGGCGGGTGGGGCCATGAATGGACCACCGGAGAGCTGGCGAGCATGGTGATCGCGCTCGGCCTCGTCAAATTCGTCGCCGTGATGCTGGTGCAGCAATGGGAGCCGCTCAAGTTCGCGCTGATCCCTGGCCCGCTCAAGACGATCCGGGTCCACAATCAGGCCGTGCGCCAATTCAAAGTCGGCGCGGAACGTCGCACCACCGGGCGCACGGGGGTGATGATCTACCTTTCGATGCGCGAACACCGGGCGGAAATCGTCGCGGATGAAACCATCGCTGCCAAGGTGCCCGCCGAAGTGTGGGGCGAGGCGATGGGCGATATGCTCGTCCACATCCGCAAGGGCCGCGTGGCCGAGGGGTTGGCCGTGGGCATCAGCGATGTCGGCCATGTCCTGGCCGAACATTTCCCGCGCGGCCATGACGACGAAAACGAGCTGCCGGACCGGCTGATCGAGGTTTGACCCAACCTGCCTCAATTCGCCCTTGACCCGCTCGCCCTGAGCCTGTCGAAGGGCCGCTCTTTCTTTCCGATCCAGCGCTGAAGAAGAACGATCCTTCGACAGGCTCAGGATGAACGGGGTTTTGCATTTTGGAAAAAGACCGCGACGCCGATATGCCTGAAGAGGTGATGTGGGAAGGGCGCTTCATCACCACGAAGAAGCGGGGGCGCTGGGAATATGTCGGGCGCGCGCGCGGCATTCGCGCCGCAGCGATTATCGCGCTGGACGAGGACGCCGATGGCACCCGCCACGTGATTCTTGTCAGTCAGTACCGCGTGCCGCTCTCGCGCTTCAGCCTTGAAGTCCCCGCAGGCCTCGTCGGCGATGATGCGGGCGGCGAGGACGAAAGCGCCCTCAGCGCTGCCGCGCGCGAGCTGGAAGAGGAAACCGGCTACCGCGCCGCCAACCTTGAGGTGCTGGGAGAGTTCTACTCCTCGCCCGGCATGGTCTCGGAATGCTTCACGCTGCTGAAAGCGACCGGCCTAGAGCGCGTTGGCGAGGGCGGTGGTACCGAGGGCGAGAATATCACCGTCCACCGGGTTGCGCTGCGTGATCTTTCGCGCTTCGTGGCCGAGTGGCGGCGCGCAGGCCACGCGGTCGACGTGCGGATCGCGATGCTTTTGACACCGGGATACTTGGGAGAGGATTGAGTTATGGCAGGCAGAGTTGCGGGCAAGATGGCCCTCGTCACTGGGGCTGCGCAGGGCCTTGGCCGCGCGCATTGCATCCGCTTGGCGCAGGAAGGCGCGCGGGTGCTGGCGACGGATATCAATGGCGCAGGCGCGCAGGAAACCGCCGCGATCATCAATGCCGAGATGGGCGAAGGCACTGCCTTCGGGATCGCGCACGACGTCACCGACCCCGCTCAGTGGGAAGCCGCAGTCGATGCCGCGCGTGAGCATCTTGGCGGGCTCAACGTGCTGGTCAACAATGCCGGGATCGGGGTACCGGGCAACATTGAGGCCTGCGATTTCGGCGACTGGCAGCGCTGCTTCGACATCAACGTCAACTCGATCTTCCACGGCTGCCAGAAGGCCCTGCCGCTGATGCGCGAGCACGCACCTGGGTCGATCATCAACATCTCCTCGATCGCAGGGCTCATCGCGAGCGACACCATGCCTGCCTACAACGCTTCGAAAGCGGCCGTGTGGATGCTGTCGAAGTCGATCGCGCTCCACTGCGCCAAGAAGGGCATGAATATCCGCTGCAATTCGGTCCACCCGACCTTTGTCGACACGCCAATCCTCGATGGCACCGCGAAGGCGGCATCACTCGACAAGGATGTGCTGCTGGAAAAGCTGGCGCGGCAGATCCCGCTGAAGTTCGTGGGCGAGCCCAATGATATCGCCAACGCAGTGCTCTATCTGGCGAGCGACGAAAGCCGCTTCATGACGGGCGCCGAGCTCAAACTGGATGGCGGTATCAGCGCGATGTAAACGTTACGAGGTTGCATGGTCGAACCGGAAAACCGGTTTCCACTTTTCCAGACCATGCAACGAAGAAGGGGCCCAAAAGGCCCCTTCCCGGTTATTCCAATCAGGTGCAGCGGCCCGAAAACCGGGAACCGCTTTTCGTCGCTGCACTCAATCCGCGATCAGCGCGATCGCCAGGTAGATCAGGATGAAGCTACCGAAGCCGAGCAGCGCGCCGGCAACGAAGCCGATCCGCACCAGCATGGTGTCGATCCCGAAGTAGTCGGCAATCCCGGCGCAGACGCCGAAGACCTTGGCGTTGCTCTTGTCGAGGCGGAAGTTCGCGCGGGGCGGCTTGCCGCCGGAATTGCCCGTGATGTTGTTCATGTCAGTCAGTCTCCGTGAGAAAATGTTGCCGGCTCAGGCGATCATGCCGGGGCTAGCAGGGACGATAGCATAGGCGAAGCTGGCAACGGTCAGAACGACAGCGAAGGCAGCGGAAGCGAGGCGGGCGAGATTTTCAGAGCCGAACATGGTCTTGGGTCCTTTGGGTCGAGAGGTTGGTGAGGCGAAGATCAGGCGAGCAGGGTCGGGCTGGCCGGAACGATGGCGTAGGCGAAGAACGCGGCCGACATGACGATCGAGAAAGCGGCGGCGAACAGGCGGTTCGAGGTTTCGGTGGCGAACATGTGAAGTCTCCTTTTGGTGTTTTCAGTGTTTTCCGGGACCATCCCGGGGATGCAAACAACATTGCATGGGGCGTGCCAAACTCGAAAAATGGCGGAATTCTGCGGTTTCGATGCATTCACCCCGCAAACAGTCCATTCAGCCAAGCGAAAGATTGGGAAAATCCACCAAGGGTTAGGATTGCCGATTTCAAGACGGCTGCTCTGGCCAAATCTGGCCCCTGTGCTAACCGCGAGTGCGCCATGGGCCTCAGCCGGATCACCCTCGAAAACTTCCGCAATCACGCCGCGACGACGCTTGGCGAGACGGCGCATTTCAACCTGCTGGTGGGTGAGAACGGGGCGGGGAAGACGAACCTGCTGGAGGCGCTATCGCTGCTCGGGCCGGGGCGCGGGCTGCGGCGTGCGAACCTCGGCGATCTGGCGCGGCGGGCGGTTCCGGGCGATCCTCCCCTGCCCTTTGCCATCGGAGCGAGCCTGACTGAGGCTGGCACAGTGTCGGCGCGGATCGGCACCTATACGGAAGACGGCCAACCCGGGCGGCGGCTGGTGCGGGTCAACAGCGCGCCCGCCAGCGCGGCGAGCCTTGCCGAATGGCTGGCGATGAGCTGGCTCACCCCTGCAATGGACGGCCTTTTCACCGACAGCGCGGGCGCGCGGCGGCGGTTCATGGACCGCATGGCGCTGGCGATCTCGCCCGATCATGCGCGGCGGGTCAACGCGCTAGAGACCGCCTTGCGGGAGCGGGGCAAGTTACTGGAAGCAGGCGGCGATCCGCGCTGGATGGATGCGATCGAGGCGCAGGCGGCGGATCACGGCGCAGCCGTCGCCCGCACCCGGGCCGACCTTGTCGTGCGACTGGCGGACGAACTTTCCGCACTGCCCCCTGAACCCTTTGCCCGGCCCGCTCTCACCTACCTCCCCGGCGGCCCGCTGGACGAGACCGCCTTGCGCGCCAAACTCGCCCGCGCGCGCCCGCGTGACCGGGCGGCTGGACGCGCGCTGACCGGGCCACAGCGCGATGAATTGCAGGTCAAGATGGCCTCATCCGGTCAACCCGCCGCCGCTTGTTCGACCGGTGAGCAGAAGGCCATGCTGATCGCCATTACGCTGGCCCACGGCATCCTCGCCGCCGCTGGCCGCCCCAGCGTGCTGCTGCTGGACGAGGTCGCCGCGCATCTCGATCCGGTTCGCCGGACGGAGCTGTTCCGGAGGCTGCGGGAAGGCAAGGCGCAGGTCTGGATGACCGGCACCGAACTCGCCCCCTTCGATGCCATCCGCAAGGAAGCTGCGATCTGGAGGGTGTCTGGCGGGGGTGTGGAGCGCATCGCCCAAACCTGACAAAGTTGACACCCTGTCAAGCACCAGATTTCATAAATATAGCTTGAATATCAGGTGGTTGCGCCGAAAAATCGAAGTTGACACTTTGCGCGGTGCGGGGGGGGCAGCCTCCCATTTCGGATGGGCGCATTCGACAATGGGAAAGAGCGCCCCTGCGATAACGGCGCTGTGACAAGTAGGAAAATGGCCACGCGCAAAGGGCTTCTGCGCGCCGCGTGCTACACTACTCCCCGCGAGGCAACGCGCCTTCCACCTCGTCGAGCGTCGAGGCCACCAGCCGCTCGATCCCGTCGGCGGTGGGGTGAATCTTGTCGGCCTGGAACAGCGCAGGCTCGCGGTAGATATCCTCAAGCCAGAACGGGATCAGCGCCGCGCCATATTCCTTGGCGAGATCGCGGTAGATCGCATCGAACTGCGCCTGAAACTCAGGCCCGTAATTCGGCGGGGCGCGCATCCCCATGAGCAATACCGGCACCTTCTGCTCGCTCAGGACCGTCAGCATCTTACCAAGGTTTGCCTTGGTCTCTTCCGGCGAGAGCCCGCGCAGTAGGTCATTCCCGCCCAGCTCCAGAATGAACAGCGCGGGCGGCACATCCTGCGCGGCCAGCGTGAACTCCAGCCGCTGCAAGCCCGCTGCCGAGGTATCGCCTGAGACCCCCGCATTGATCACATCGGCGTTCATCCCCTTGGCCCGCAGCGCGTTCTCCAGCTTTTCGGGATAGGAATCGCGCGGGTCGAGGTTGTAGCCCGCAAACAGACTGTCCCCGAACGCGATGATTGTGCGCTCCGGCCCCATCACCGGGATCACCGGTAGCGCGGGCTTGCCGTCTTCGGCGATCTCGGCCGCAGGCGCAGCATCATCGGCCGCGTCCCCGCAGGCCGCCAGCGCCAGCGCCAGCGCCAGCGCCAAAGCCAGAGGGGCGGCACCAACGACGCCAATATTCGACCAACCGCGCTTGTGCATCCGCACACCATCCTTAGCTGTAGCTTGTTGCTATCCCCCACCTATGCCATCGGAACCGTGTGACAAGTCCCTCTCTCGCAATCAGCGCCCGCAATCTTACCCTCACCCTCGGCAGCAATGCTGCGCCGGTCACGATCCTGCGGGGTATCGACCTAGACATTGAGCAGGGCCAAGTCGTGGCGCTGTTGGGTCCCTCCGGCTCGGGCAAGAGCTCGCTGATGGCGGTGCTTTCGGGCCTTGAGCGCGCGAGCGGCGGGGCGCTGATCGTGGCGGGCGCGGATTTCACCAATCTGACCGAAGACGGCCTTGCCGCCGCGCGCCGGGGCCGGATCGGGATTGTTCTGCAAGCCTTCCACCTGCTGCCGACCATGACCGCGGCCGAGAACGTCGCCACTCCGATGGAGCTGGCCGCCATGCCGGACGCCAGCCCGCGCGCACTGGCGGAGCTGGAGGCGGTCGGCCTCGGCCACCGCACCGGGCATTACCCCACCCAGCTTTCGGGCGGCGAGCAACAGCGCGTCGCCATCGCCCGCGCCACCGCGCCGCGCCCCGATCTGATCTTCGCCGATGAACCGACCGGCAACCTCGATGCCGCGACGGGCGAGGAGATCATTAACCTCCTGTTCGCCCGCCGCGCGGAAACCGGCGCCACCCTGCTGATCATCACCCACGATGCAAGCCTTGCTGCGCGCTGCGAGCGGGTGCTGACCATGGCGGACGGCGTGATCGTCTCGGATACGGCAGGCAGCAAGGCATGAGCCTGCCCATTGGCACGGCGTGGCGCATCGCCCGCCGCGATCTCAATGCGCGCTTCAAGGGGCTGCGGCTGCTGCTGGTGTGCATCTTCCTCGGCACCGCAGCGCTGGCCGCTATCGGCACGCTGACCAATGCGATCGAGCGCGAGCTGGAGTCCAGCGGGCAAGAATTGCTCGGCGGCGACTTGGAAGTCGAAGTGTGGCAGCGCGATCTGCGTCCCGATGAACGGACAGCGCTGAGCGAATATGGCACCATTTCGAGCGGCTACCGGATGCAGGCGATGGCCAGCACGCCCGACGCGGCGGCTCCGATTGAGCTGAAGGCGGTGGACGCCAAGTGGCCGATGTTCGGCACATTGCTTCTGACCGATGGCCGCACCGTCGGCGCGCCCAGTGGCACGGATGCGTGGATTGCGCAGACCGCGTTGGAACGGCTCGGGATCGCGGTAGGGGACAGCTTCAAGGTCGGCACCGTCACCTTGCGCGTTGCGGGCATCATTCAGGACGAGCCGGACCGCTTGTCCGAAGGCTTCCAGCTCGGTCCGACGATCATTGTGGCGCAGGATATTCCCGCCAAGGCCGGGCTGCTGCAACCCGGTTCGCTCTATCAGAGCAAGCACCGCATCGCCTTTGCCAATGCCGCGCAGGGCCCTGACGCGGTGGAAGAGGCGCTGACCAAGCGCTTCCCCACCGCCGGGTTCGACATCCGCACCCGTGACCGCGCCTCACCCGGCGCGGATCGGTTTGTGCGGCAGATGAGCGATTTCCTGACGCTGGTGGGCCTTGCCGCGCTGGTGATTGCGGGCATCGGGATTGCGGGCGGCGTGTCGTCCTATCTCGATCAGCGCCGCACCAGCATCGCGACGCTGAAGGTGCTGGGGGCAACCTCGGGCGATATTGTGCGCATCTATGCGATGCAGATTGGCGTGGCGGCACTGGCGGGGAGTATCGCGGGACTGGCGGCGGGCGTGCTGGTCACGCCGCTGCTGGCGGGCGCCTTGCAAGGGCTGCTGCCGGTCGAGAGCGGCTTCATCATCGCGCCGGGCGCACTGGCGCTGGCGGCGAGTTACGGGCTGCTGGTGGCCTTCGCCTTTGCGGCGGCACCCCTGCTGCGCGCGCGTACCTTCCCGGCGATGGCGCTGATGCGGTCGGGCATCGTGCCGCTGTCGCGCGACAAACGCGCGCTTTTGGCGACCGCGCTGGGGCTTGCCGCGATTTGCGCGCTGGCGCTGCTGACCACCGATCAACCGATGCTGTCGGGCGGGTTCCTGCTCGGCGCTGGCGGCGCGCTGGTGCTGCTGGCGGGGCTTGGCTGGGGCATCCAGACCCTCGCCCGCCGCCTGCCGCGCCCGGCCAATCCGCTGCTGCGGAGTGCGCTCGCCAACATCCACCGCCCCGGTGCTCCGACAGGCGCATTGGTGACGGCGCTGGGCTTCGGGCTGGCGGCTTTCGTGCTGCTCGCTGCCGTGCAGAGCGCGATTGACGGCAATATCCAGCAGCGCGTGCCGCAGGCGGCGCCGGATTACTTCGTGCTCGACGTGCCGCCTGCGAAGGAGCCGCGCTTCTTCGCGCTGATCCAGCAGGACTTCCCCAAAGCCGCGATCCGCACGGTGCCGACGATGCGCGGCGCGGTGCTGGCCTATGGGCCCAAGGCGACAATGATCCGCGTGGCCGACCTCAAGGAAATTCCCGAGGGCGCCTGGGCGCTGCGGGGTGAGCGCGGGTTGACCTATGCCGACACCCTGCCTGAGGGCAACCGCGTGATCGAAGGCCAATGGTGGAGCCCGTTCCACAAGGGTGAGCCGTTGGTCTCGGTCGATGCCGATTTCGCCAAGGCCGTGGACCTCAAGGTCGGCGATTACCTCACCATCGGCATCCTCGGCGTGGAACGCACCGCACGGGTCGCCAATATCCGCGAGATCGACTGGGAGAGCATGGGCTTCAACTTCGCGCTGGTGTTCAGCCGCAACGCGATTTCGGATGCACCGCATAACCTGTCGGCGACGATCGACTTGCCCGAAGGCGCCGATACCGCCGCGCGCGGCAAGCTGCTGCGGGCGCTGGTGAAGGAGATGCCGTCAAGCTCGGTGATCGAGGTCGGCGGTATCCTGGTCGAGGCGCGCAAGCTGCTCGAACAGGTGAGCCTTGCGACGCTGGCGGCGGCGGCTGTCACGGTGCTGGCGGGTCTCGCCGTGCTGATGGGTGCGATTGCCGCAGCGCGCGCGGCGCGCACTTATGACACGGTGATGCTGCGCGTGCTGGGCGCGAGCCGGCGGCAGATCCTGCTGTTGCAGCTGGCCGAATATGGCCTGCTTGCCGGCGTGCTGGCGCTGGTGGCGCTGGGGCTCGGCGGCGGATTGGCGTGGGTGGTCATCACCCAGCTGTTCGAATTCGACTGGCTGCCCGATTGGAGCGAAGTGCTCGGCGTGCTCGGCCTCGGCGTCGCGCTGGTGCTCGGCTTTGCCCTCGCCGGTTCACTGCCGCTGCTGCGGGCGAAACCGGCGCGGGCGCTAAGGGAATTGTAAGCGCGGGAGCTTTAGGCGAACACCTCTTCCAGCCGGTCCGATCCGCCGCCCGTCACTTCGGAATGGAGTGATGCAGTGAAGGCCGAGGCGAACAGGGTGTAGGCGATCATCAGCGGAATGATCAGCAGCCCGCCGATGATTGCCAGCACAGTCCCCGCGCCGGAGCCGCCACCGGCCGCGTCGGTCGCGGCAAACAGCAGCGCCACGGGAAGGCCCAAAGCCACCAGCGACACCACGACAAAGGCGATCAGCGCGAGCAGGATCGCAAGCACCTTGCCCCGCGTCACCGACCAGCTGCGCCGCAGCGCGGTAATCGGATTGAACACCTGATCGACCGCGACTACCGGGATCAGCACGGCAAATCGGCACGCCAGATAGATGATCACGGGAAGGAACAGCAGCGGCAGGAGCGCCGCTAGCACTCCGCCGTCCGAGCCACCTGCGGCGGCTGACCCTCCCACCAGCGCCAGTATTCCCAGCGCAAGGGCGAAATATCCCAGCAACATCAGCACCGCGAGGGCGAAGAACGGCAGCGCGCTCCGGAAGCCGCGCACCATTGCCCCGCCGAACGACGGCTCTTCCAGTGGCGAAGCGATCGTCACCATCGCCGCCTGCTGGGCGAGCAGGATCACGATATAGGCGGCGTAAAACACCACGATCACCGCGATCATCCCGATCCCGAGGCCGGTGAACGCAGCCGGATCATCGAGACCCGCCGCAAAGCCCGCCGCCCCGGCGAGCCCCATCACCATCACGCCCACAAACAGCGCGATGGCGGCGGCGAACTGGATGACCAGAAACACCAGCCACATCCCCAACAGCAGCCAGAAGCGCTGCCGGAACATGGCAAAGCTGATCGAAAAAACGCGGCCGATATCCATGATGCAAAGCCCCCTAGCGGGCTTGCTTGCGCCGCAGGGATAAACTGCAACGCTCAAGCGCTTGGAGCAAGGGCCAAAATCGACCCTGCTCCATCACGCCGTGGATCACTCGAACACGTTCTCGCCATACGGGTCCTTCGGGTCGGCCCCGAAGCGGTTGTGCCCGCGCGTGCCTTCAAGGCACATGAAAATGAACAGGATAAGCCCGCCCAGATAGGGGATCAGACCCAGCAGGACAAACCAGCCCGACTTGTCCTGATCGTGGAAGCGCCGCACCTGCACGGCAAGGCTGGGGATGAAGAAGACGAGTCCGAAAGCCCCGACCAGCAGCAGGAAGAGGATACTGCCACCCTCGCCGCCATCCGAAAGGTCACCCAGGACAAAGCCGACCGCCATCAGAGGAAACAACACGAGGATCTGGAACAGCACGAACATCCAGTATTCCTTGCGCCGTGAGCGGCCCGAAAAATCGGCATACCGCTTAAGCGGCATAATCATCCATTCCATCTGTGATCCCCCTGTTGCTTGTGAAGCCCTTGCAAAGCATCACATTTGACTTCGGCATGCAAACGAAAAGGGCCCCGCACCGGGTGGTGCGAGGCCCATATTCTAGCCGATGGCGTTTCGCTTAGAAGCGGAAGCGCACAAGGCCGCCGTAGGTGCGCGGCTGGCTCGGGTAGCCCGAGACTGTGCCGGCCTGCGCCACGCCGTCGAACACCGTGATGATGTACTGATCGTCGAGCAGGTTGCGCGCCCATGCGCCGATTTCCAGCCCGTTTTCGAGCTTGAAGGTCATCGACGCGTTCACGAGGTTCGTTTCACGCTGGAAAATCCGGGTGTTGCGCAGAGCAGCGTTGAAGGTCGGCAGGCCGTTGTTGATATCGACGTTGCTTTCGTGGGCGTAGTCGACACGGGTGACCAGCGCATTGCCGCTGTCGCCGAACTCGAGCGTGTAGGTCGCCGAGGTGGCGATGCTCCACGCCGGAATACCGCCCGGACGTGCGCCAGTCAGATTGCCGACCGGGCTTTCATCGAAGCTGTTGAACTTCGGATCAAGATGGGTCGCCGCGAAGGTGAACACCAGACCGTCGGTCGGGTTGATCGTGGCATCGACTTCAAAGCCCCGAACCGATTGCTCACCCGCATTGTTCAGCTGGAAGCCGGTGCCGGTGAACAGGAAGCTCTGGAAACCCTTGATGGTCTGGTCGAACAGCGCGAGGTTGAAGCCGAAGCCGTCCCACTGCGCCTTCATGCCGATTTCGTAGACTTGCGCCTTTTCCGGCCCGGCAAAGCGCGAACCGGTGCCGAGGTTGGCAACGCCCAGCCCGCCATTGGTGATCGGCGAGGCCGGAGCGGCAAAGCTCGAGCGGCCCGGACCGGGGATGTAGTCCCCGAACGCCGGACGGCTATCACGCGACAGGTTGATCGAGCTCGCCTTGAAGCCGGTGGCATAGCTGGCGTAGAGGTTGACCTCGTTCGAGACCTCATAGGCCGCGCGCAACAGGTAGGTGAACTGGTCATCCTGCGTACGGCCGGGCTCGACCGCGTTGGGCAGGTTGAGGAACGGCGGCTGGAACTGGAACGGCGTCAGGCCGAGCAGCGGGTTGGTCGCCGGGTTGGTCGCCGCAGCGAGCAGCTGCTGCTGGACTGCACCGGGCAGAGCCTGGAACTGCGCGCGAGTGAAGACGTCGGGCAGATTCGGGTTCGCGCGGGTCGCGCCGGTGATGAAGGCATCGACCAGATTGATGTTCGCCAACTCGTCGAACGATTGCTGGGCGAGCGCGAAGTCCTTCTTGTCGTCGGTGTAGTTGAAACCGGCGGTGAAGACGAGGCCGTCAGCCGGCTCGAAATCGACGGTGCCGAACACCGACCACGACTTGTTGTCCATCGCAAACTGCTCGGCGGTCAGCGGACCGGGCGAGAAGATCGAGTTCTGCGGGAGGCCAAGGCCCTGTTCCACACCGTTGAACACCAGCGGGTTGCCGGCAAGCAGGCTGAAGAACGGGCGCGTATCGGCGCCCGTGGTCAGACGGCTGTCCTGCGAGATCGATTCGTCGAAGTAGAACCCGCCGAGCAGGAAGTTGATCGGGCCATCGAAGTCCGATGCGATCCGCAGTTCCTGCGTGAAGGTGTCAACCTTCTGATCGCGCGTTTCGGTGACCACGTCGGCGCTGGTGAAGTCGACATCCTGATCGAGGAAGTTCTTCAATTCGCGATAGGCGGTGATCGAGGTCACGGTCAGGTTGCCGACGTTCCAGTCAGCCTGGATCGAGCCACCGTAGTTGTCGACGGTGTTGCGCGGAACCTGGCTGAGGAAGGTGTTGTAGCTGAAGAAGTTGGTATCGAGCGCGCCGCCCACAGCGAACACCGCAGGGGCGCTGGGGCCGGCCACGAGGGTCGAGACCTGACAGCACACTTCGTCAATCCTGCCGTAGTCACCGATGATGCGGACCTTGAAATCCGTGCTCGGCTCGATCAGCAGCTGGCCGCGGGCCGACCAGCGGTTGCGATCCGAAAGCTCCTCATCGAGGTTGACGATCCGGGCATAGCCGTCACGCTTGTTGTAGCTACCGTCGAGCGAGAAGGCGATGTTATCGGTGATCGGGCCGGTCACTTCGCCGCGCACAACCATTGCGTTGTAGTTGCCATAGCTAGCTTCGACGATGCCGCCGAATTCGTACTCGGGCTCCTTGGTGACGACCGAGATCACGCCAGCCGACGCGTTCTTACCGAACAGCGTCGATTGCGGGCCGTTCAGCACTTCGATGCGGCTGACCATGTTAAGGTCGGACAGCGCGGCGGCCGAACGCGAACGGAACACGCCGTCGATGAAGACGCCGACCGAAGGCTCGATCCCGAAGTTGTTATCGCCGTTGCCGAAGCCGCGGATGATGAAGGTGGTGGCCGAAGCGCTCTGCAACTGGCTGACGCGCAGCGAAGGCGTGACGGTTTGCAGATCGAGCACGTCGCGGATCTGCGCGTTCTCAAGCGTTTCGCCGCTGGTCACCGACACCGAGATCGGGGTTTCCTGCAGGGTCTGTTCGCGCTTGGACGCGGTAACGATGATGACGTTGCTGCTCTCGGGCGCCTCGACTTCAGGGTCCTGCTCCTGAGCGAATGCCGTGCCCGGCATGGCCAAGGCAAAAGTGGCAGCGCCTGCAAGCAGGGTGAATCGATATGCGCCGGCAATGCCGGTGATGGTCGAACGCATGGAAGCTCCTCTCCAAAATATCCCGCGACCCCGGCGCCCCTGAAGGCACGCACGTTATTCGTGCGCTCTCTCCCGTGATCGTGTGGCGGGGATGATAAGCCAGTGTTGCGTAAGCGACAAGCGGCCCACCCGCGCTTTTCCCTGCCAATCCGGGTTATTGTTGCGCCAGAGTCACACTGGAATCCCCTGTGCAACCACCTCAAATGCGCCCCAAGCTTGCCCCGAGCGCGCTCTTGCGCTAGGCGCCGCGGCGATGTTGCATCGCAGCACATGGGCCTATCGGCAACGCATGCCGTAACGTCCGGCGCTGTCTCTAACCCGCCACAAACACTGCCTAACGCAGCGCCCCCGATCCGCGTTGCCCGTTTACCCTGCCCCGGATGCCTCGCATCCGGCCTTCACCGGAAGTTTTTTGCGCATGTCGTCCGCCCTTAGAAATATCGCGATTATCGCCCACGTTGACCACGGCAAGACCACCTTGGTTGACCAATTGTTCCGCCAGTCGGGCACCTTCCGCGAGAACCAGCGCGTTGAAGAACGCGCCATGGATTCGGGTGATCTCGAAAAGGAACGCGGGATCACAATTCTCGCCAAGTGCACCAGCGTCGAGTGGCATTCGGAAAACGGCGACACCACGCGGATCAATATCGTCGACACCCCCGGCCACGCCGACTTCGGCGCCGAGGTGGAGCGCATCCTCTCGATGGTCGACGGTGTGATCCTGCTGGTCGACAGCGCGGAAGGCGCGATGCCGCAGACCAAGTTCGTGACCGGCAAGGCGCTGGCGCTGGGCCTTCGCCCGATCGTCGTCGTCAACAAGATCGACCGTCCCGATGGTCGCCCGCAGGAAGTGCTGGACGAAGTGTTCGATCTGTTCGTCAGCCTCGATGCCGCCGACGATCAGCTCGAATTCCCGGTGCTCTACGCGTCGGGCCGCGATGGCTATGCCAGCGAAGATCAGGATCGCCGCGAAGGCAGCCTGGCTCCGCTGTTCGAGAAGATCATCGAGCACGTCCGCGCGCCCGGCCTTGATCCCGACGCCAAATTCAGCTTCCTTGCGACGCTGCTGGATCGCGACAACTTCATGGGCCGCGTCATCACCGGCCGCGTCCAGTCGGGCACGATCCGCGTCAATGATCCGATCCACGCCATCGACATGGACGGCAAAGTCGTCGAAGTCGGCCGCGCCACCAAGCTGATGAGCTTCGACGGGTTGGAACGCGTACCGGTGGAATCGGCGCAAGCGGGTGACATCATCGCGCTCGCCGGTCTCGAAAAGGCGACCGTCGCCAACACCATCTGCGATCCTTCGGTGTCCGAACCGATTGCCGCCCAGCCCATCGACCCGCCGACGCTGGCGATGCGCTTCTCGGTCAATGACTCACCCCTAGCCGGGCGTGAGGGCAGCAAGGTCACCACCCGCATCATTCGTGACCGCCTGCTGCGCGAGGCGGAGACCAACGTCGCCATCCGCGTCACAGAAAGCGAAGACAAGGACGCCTACGAAGTCGCCGGTCGCGGCGAATTGCAGCTGGGCGTGCTGATCGAAACGATGCGCCGCGAAGGCTTCGAGCTCGGCATCAGCCGCCCGCGCGTGCTGTTCCGCGAAGAAGGCGGCAAGCGCATGGAGCCTTACGAAACCGTCGTCATCGACGTGGATGACGAACACTCGGGCACAGTTGTCGAGAAGATGCAGCGCCGCAAGGCCGACCTTACCGAAATGCGCCCCTCGGGCCTCGGCAAGACCCGCATCACCTTCTCGGCTCCGTCGCGCGGGCTGATCGGCTACCACGGCGAATTCCTGTCCGACACGCGCGGCACGGGGATCATGAACCGCCTGTTCGAGAAGTACGACGCCTACAAGGGTCCGATCGAAGGCCGCATCAACGGCGTGTTGATCTCCAACGGTGATGGCGAGGCGAATGCCTATGCGCTCAACATGCTGGAAGAACGCGGCGAGCTGTTCGTGGGCCCGCAGATGAAAGTCTACCAGGGCATGATCATCGGCGAGAACGCCAAGCCCGACGATCTCGAAGTCAACCCGATGAAGGCCAAGCAGCTTTCGAACGTCCGTTCCAGCGGCAAGGATGAAGCGATCCGCCTCACCCCGCCGCGCCGAATGACGCTGGAACAGTCGATTGCCTATATCGATGATGATGAAATGGTCGAAGTGACCCCGCAATCGATCCGCCTGCGCAAGGCCGAGCTTGATCCGAACGAGCGCAAGAAGATGCGCCGCAAGAAGGAAAGCTGAGGTCCGCAGGCCTTAGTTCCCAACCCCAAACGCAAATGACCCCGCGCGAGAATGGCCTCGCGCGGGGTCATTTTTTCAGCCGAAGCCGAAGCGGCGGACTAGAACCGCAGGTTCACCGTCGCACGCAGCGCGTGATAATCGAACTTGTCGTTCGACAGACGCATATCGGTGCCGCCCGATTCCAGCAGGAACGGGTTGGTCGCAGGCGCGGTGCCCGGGCCAACGGCGACGACATAATCGTCATCGTTGAAGCGCGAGTAGAGATACTCGATCCCCAGCCCGAGGTTGCGCGTCAGCATCACTTCAGCGCCGCCGCCGGCCTGCCAGCCGAACTGCCAGTCACGCTCGTTGTCGGGCGTGAAGGAATTGGCGCCATTGCTGGTGCTGAACGAATGGTCGATGCGCGCATAACCCGCGCCGCCGGTGGCATAGAACAGGGCGCGCCCTTCGCCCGGCGCAATGCCGAGACGTGCACGCGCGGTGACCGCCCAATCCATCTCGCGTCCGAAGGTGTAGGAAGCAGGCGTAGTGCTGAAGCCGGTGGTGAATTCCTCCACGCCCGGGCGCGCGCCTTCTACCAGAATGCCTGCGACAAACGGACCTTCGCCGAGGTGGCGGTCATAGCCGAGGCGAACCGCATAGCCTTCGTTCTGGCGATTGCCGCGGCAGCCCGCAGCAGCCGCGCTCACCGGCGTGCCTGCGCAGAAGCCGGGCGAGAAGGCGTTGGCACCCGCTGCCGTATTGACGTTGTCGTTGAAGGCACCGTCCTGATCAGTATCAAACACGACCGTATCGCTGCGACCATCTTCAACAGATTCAAGACCAATAGATCCGGAAATGTATGGGCCGTTAAAGTAGCGTTCATCTTCCTGCGCAAACGCGGACGAGGAAAGCATCAGTGCAGTTATACCAACTGCCGGGGTGAAGTAACGTAGCGACATTATTGAAAACTCCGGATTCGGAAATGAACTTTTTGCAACCTATTTCAATTGCAAATTCTCTCTGTCCTAATTCCGATATTGTTTCTAACTCATGAGTTAGTTTTCGCACGATCCGGCTTGCAGCCACGGCAATTGGGCTGAGAAGTGTGCGTGAATTGCGATGGAATGGGCCGCCGGACCTCAGGCCAGCGCATCGGCTGTCTCCAATGGGGAAACTTGGCCGGATGGGTGGCCATCGGCGGCGGCGCTTGTTAGGCCTGCGCGCCATGAACGCATTCACTCTCGGCTCGCTCGCTGTCTATTTCGTCCTGATGCTCGGCATCGGGGTTTATGCTTGGCGCAAGACGGCCAAGGACAGTTCGGGCTATCTGCTCGCCGGGCGGAGCCTCACACCCTCGGTCGCTGCCTTGAGCGCAGGGGCATCCGATATGTCTGGCTGGCTGCTGCTCGGCCTGCCGGGCGCGCTATTTGCAAGCGGGCTGGTGGAGGCGTGGATCGCCATCGGGCTAACGGTCGGCGCGGCCCTCAACTGGATCATTGTCGCCCCCCGCCTGCGCGAACAGACCGAGCGGCTGGGCGACGCGCTCACCATCCCGCAATTCCTCGCCAACCGCTTCCCTGAAAGCGGGACCCTGCTGCGGGTCATTTCGGCGGTGATCATCGTCGGCTTCTTCACCGTCTACACCGCGAGCGGAATGGTCGGCGGGGGCAAGCTGTTCGCGACGGCCTTTGCCGGGGTGCTCCCGGATACGGGCCTCAGCGATTACATGCTCGGCATCTTCATCACCGCCGGGATCGTGCTGGTCTACACCATGATCGGCGGGTTCCTCGCCGTCAGCCTGACCGATTTCGTGCAAGGCATGATCATGATGGTGGCGCTGGTGGTGATGCCGCTGGTGATATTCTTCGGCACTGAAACCGCCGTGCAATTGTCCGCCGTGCCGCAAGAGGGCTTTCTCAGCTTGACCCAGGGAGCGACGCTGATCGGCATCATCAGCGCCGTGACATGGGGGCTTGGATACTTCGGTCAGCCGCATATCATCGTGCGCTTCATGGCCATCGACAAAGTGGAGAACGTGCCGACGGCCGGATGGATTTGCATGATCTGGATGGTGATCTCGCTGGCGGGGGCCGTTATTGTCGGGCTTTCGGGACGCGCCTATGCTCAGGCTAACGGCCTGGTGGTCGAGGATCCCGAGACGATCTTCATCATCCTTGCCAACCTGCTGTTCCACCCGGCGGTGACCGGCTTCCTCTATGCTGCGCTGCTGGCCGCGATCATGAGCACAATTTCATCGCAACTGCTGGTGTCCTCCTCCTCACTGACCGAAGACTTCTACCGCCTGTTCCTGCGCCGCAATGCTTCCGAGGCCGAGGCGGTGAATATCGGGCGGCTCAGCGTGGCACTTGTGGCAGCGGCGGGAATGGTGATTGCGGCCGATCCGGAGAGCGAAGTGCTCGGCCTCGTCTCCAACGCATGGGCGGGCTTTGGCGCGGCGTTCGGCCCGCTGATCTTGCTGGCCTTGACGTGGAACCGGATGACCGGCGCAGGCGCAATCGCCGGGTTGGTGACGGGCGCAGGTGTCGTCGCGGCATGGATCGCGCTCGGCTGGAACAAGGCATTTCTCGGCGGCCCCGGCCTCTACGAAATCGTCCCGGGCTTTGCCGCGTCGCTGCTGGCGATCGTGGTGGTAAGCGGGATGACGCGCACCAGGCACGAAGGAGCGAAGGCATGAGCGAAGCCTCTCCCCGTGTCACCGGGCTCGGCGGGGTGTTCTATGTGGTGCGCGATCCTGAAGCCTCGCGCACGTGGTATCGTGAGATGCTTGGGATCGACGGTCCCTACGGCCCGCAACTCGCCTGGGCGGGCGAGCCGAGGGTGAACCCCTATTCGCTCATCAGCCACTTCACCGACGACGCCTATATCAAGCCCGGCATCGGCGGCTTCATGATCAACCTGCGGGTCCACGATCTGGATGGCTTTGTCGCTATGCTGCGCGCCAAGGGCGCAGACATCCTCGGCGAGGCGGACGAGGGCTATGGCAAGTTTGCCTGGCTGCTTGATCCCGACGGGGTGAAGATCGAATTGTGGGAGCAGGTCGAAGACACCTTGCAATGACGCGGGCGGCGGCCTGCGTCAAAGACCATAGCCCGGTGCCAATCATCGCGTATCCGAGCCCGTTTCCGGCCTGTTAACCGTTCCTGCGAGATAATCCTTAGCTATGAGGGCCAAGGGCAAGATTCGCGGATCGACGCTGGCGGCAGCCGCACTCGCACTGGCGGGGTGCGGTTCGCTGATCCCGGGTGGCAGCAGCGGCGCTGCACCGGGGAACGCCAGCCAGAGCGCACGCGCACCGGCCCGTCCGGCAGTCCCCGTCGCGTCCGCCCCGCAAAGCTATGCACCGCGCGCTGAGGATGCGAGCTGCTTCGCCGATCTCGGCGCGAGCGGAGCGCGGTTCGATCCTCTCCCCGATACCTATGCCGCACCAGGCTGCAACAAGCTCGGCACCGTGCAGTTGATGGCGCTGGCGGGAGACCGCGCGCCGCTCAGCCTCAGCAATATGGGGCCGGTCCGGTGCAGCGTCGCCAAGGCGTTTGGCGATTGGGCGCGCTTCGGCGTGGACCGTGCCGCGCGCCAGTTGCTCGGCAGTCCGGTGGCGAAGATCGAGACGATGGGGAGCTACGCCTGCCGCAATGTCGCGGGAAGCGAGCGCCGCTCGGCCCATGCCCGCGCCGAGGCGATCGACGTCTCGGCCTTTGTGCTGGCGGACGGGCGGCGGATCGTGCTGAAGCGCGACTGGGACGGCGGCGATGCGGCCACGCGCGAATTCCTGCGGGTGGTGCACAAGAGCGCGTGCAAGCGCTTCGGCACGGTGCTCGGCCCCGAATACAACGCTGCGCACGAAGATCACTTCCATCTCGAAGGCGCGGGTGCGAAGTTTTGCCGCTAGCGCGCTAAGTTTGGCGGCCCCGGCCTGCTGAACTATCAGCGCCGAGGCCGCTTGGGAGAGAAAACTGCAATGGACCGCTGCTGCGGGCCGCGTTCGCTCTGCAAGGAGGACGGAGAGCGATCGCCACCTGCCCTGGCCCTAGGCCCGCAGCTTCGCTTCCAGCTTCGCCTCCAATTTCAGCCGCACCGCTTCAGCCGCATGGCGTGCGCCGAGTTTCATCATCATGTTCGCCCGGTGGATTTCGACCGTGCGCGGGCTGATCTCGAGTTCGCGGGCGATCACTTTGTTGCTGCTACCTTCCGCCAGCCAATCGAGCACTTCGCGTTCCCGTGCCGAGAGAGTCGAGATCCGGTCGCGCGCTTCGATCATGCGGCGGCGGGCGACGCCGAACTGTTCGGCCTCCTTCTCGATCCGCACCAGACAGCGGGTGAAGCGTTCGGGATCGAGCGGCAGGGCGAGGTAATCCAGCGCTCCGGCCTTGATCGCTTCGACAATCCGGCCAGGGCGCGGCTGCACATCGACGGCGATCAGCGGTAACCAGATGCCGAGCCGACCCAGCCGGTCGAGGATCATGCCTACCCCGCCTTCTTCAGCGGTATCGCGGGCGATGATGATCCCTTCGCGCGGCGGGTGCACGGCGAGTTCGGACAGGTCGCCGTACACCTCGCAATGATGGCTTAGCGCAAAGCCCAGCCGGGCCAGTTCTGCGCGTTGGCGGCTGCAAGAATCGACGAAGTGGAGGGATGCTTTGCGTGTCATGCAATGATGTCTGCGCCAATCCCTTGCAGGATACACGCAGTAGCGCCGCCAATGCGGAGTCTTCAGCACGCAACTTAAATATTAATGCTATGAATTATAACGGTTATTTATATCCGTATCGGAGGCAAATCAGGCAAAAGTGCCTAAGCATCATCGCTGAAGCGATAGGATGGGAGCGAGTGGAAGGCCGACCGCAGAGCATTTCCCCAACCTGAGGAAATTGTGTCGAAGTATTCATCCTCGGCCGTCACGCGGTGTTCGTGGCTGGCGACAAACCCGTCTTTCGCGATCACCAGCAAATCCAGCGGCAGGCCCACTGAAAGGTTCGCCTTAAGCGTCGAATCGAAGCTCACCATCAGCAGCTTGACCGCGTCTTCAAAGCTCATGCCCCGGTCATAGCCGCGGATCAGGATCGGGCGGCCATATTTGGTCTCGCCAATCTGGAAGAACGGCGTGTCCCAACTGGCTTCGATGAAATTGCCCTCGGGATAGATCATGAACAGGCGCGGCTGCATCCCGGCGATCTGCCCGGCGACGATCATGGTGGCGGTAAAGCGTCCCTTGCCGCTTTCGCCGTTGACCGCCTGCGCGCTTTCGATGGTGGTGCGGAGCAACCGGCCGATCTCGGTCGCGACTTGGAACATGGTCGGCCCTTTTAGGAGGGCATTGTCGCGCTCGGACGGGGCCTTGGTGCGTTCCTCAAGCTGGCTGATCACCGCCTGCGTGGTCGCAAGATTGCCCGCAGTCATCACCGCGATCATGCGTTCGCCCGGCACGCTCCAATGGAACAGCTTGCGAAAGGTCGAGATGTTGTCGACGCCCGAATTGGTGCGGGTGTCGCTCATCAGCACGAGGCCTTTCTCAAGCACCATGCCAACGCAATAGGTCATGCCGTCATCCTCCCCTGCCCCAGCCCTTTGGCCTGAGCCTTCTTGCTCCGCGCCCTAGCGCGAAGCACGCTTCTGCGCAAAGCCTGCGCCCCGGCTTTTCGGTTATTGCGTGGACTGACCTTGGCTCTGGCTTTGGCCTTGCCCTTGGCTTTGGGATTGCCCGGCCGACGGTTTCGCCTCGACCGCCACGCCCACGGTCAGCACTTCATCGGCTGCCCCGCCAAAGCTGATGCCGGTGACAGGTGCGGCATCGCGGTAGTCGCTCCCCGTCGCCACGCGGACATAGCGCGGATCGGGCGAGATCCCGTTCGACACATCGAAGCCGACCCAGCCGAGCCCTTCGACATGGGCTTCGGCCCAGGCGTGGGTGGCTTCCTGATGGATACGGTCGTCCATCATCAGGTAGCCGCTGACATAGCGCGCCGGGATGCCGTTCGCGCGGGCCGCGCCGATAAAGATATGCGCATGGTCCTGACACACGCCAAAACCATGGATCACCGCTTCCTCGGCAGTGGTGCCGGAATGCGTGCGCCCGGCTTCGTAGGTGATCCGATCACGGATCAGATCGGACAGGGAATGGAGAAATTCGAGCGGCGCCTTGTCCGCTGGCCCCTGCACCTCCCGCAGCAAGCCCCGCAGTTTGGCGCCCGCACGCGTCAAGGGGGTCTGGCGCAGGAAGCTCCACAAGGGCAAGTGACCCGAATGGCGGCCGATCACCCCGGCATTGTCATCGGTCTCGACCACGCCTTCGCAGGTCACCGTCACCTCACGCGCGCCCGGCTCCAACCCGATCAGGGTGACGTGGTTGAAATGCTGATCGTCATATTGCAGCTCGGCATGGGCATTGTCGAAGGTCATGCGCCAGTCGATGATGCGCTGGCCCTGCGTTTCCTTGGGCGTGAGCCGCAGCCGTTGGAGCGCGTGAACCACCGGCTGCGTGAAGGCATAATGGGTGGTGTGCCGGATCGAGAGAGTCAGCTTGCTCATGCGTGGAACCGGTAATCCTCAGCGATGGCCTGGCTGATGCTGGCGTTGCGGGACAGGAAATCGACGAGGAATTCGTGCAGCCCTTGCTCGAATATCTGGTCGACGCACAGGTGGCTGATGCGGGTATCGGAATCCCGCATCAGAGCAACGGCGCGCCCCTCAACCCCGTGCATCCGCGCCAGCGCGCCCAGACAATCGCGCAAGGCGTTGCGGCAGAAGGCAAGGCTGCGCGGGAAGCGATCATCCAGCACCACGAATTCAACGATTCCGCGCGCTTCGATCTGGCCGGCGTTGAGCCAGCTATAGACCCGTGCCCCCGCGACCGAGCGCAGCACCTGCTCCCACTGCCCGGTATCCAGGCTCGACCCGACATAGGAGAGCGAGGGCAGCAGCAGGAAATACTTCATGTCGAGAATGCGCGCGGTCGAATCCGAACGTTCGATGAAAGTGCCAGCGCGGCTGAAGTGATAGCCTTCGTCCCGCAGCATCGAACCGTCAAACGCGCCGTGAACCTGCGTGCCGGCGCGGCGGATCGCGGCCAGCACCTCGCCCACGCCTGCCTGCCCCACCGGGCGGGCGAGCAGCGCGTCAAGCTTCATCCAGTTCTCGTTGACCGCTTCCCAGACATCGGAAGAAATGTTGGTCCGCGCGGTCCGCGCATTGCTCCGCACTGCGCCGAACATCAGCCTGACATTGCCGGGGTTGGACGGCCCGCGCAGGACAAAGTTCCAGACCTGCATCCCGTCATAGCTTTCATGCAGCGCCTCATAGGCCTTGCGCAGCCCCAGCGTCGCGATCACCGAGCGCCATTCCGCTTCGGCCGTGGCCAGATCGCGGGTCAGCGCCATGCGTAGCGCGGCTTCGAGCAGGCGTGCGGTGTTCTCGGCCCGCTCAAGATAGCGGAACATCCAGAACAACCCGTTGGCGGTGCGGCCTAGCATGATGCGTCCCCCACCATCAGTCCTTCAGCACCCAGGTGTCCTTGGTGCCCCCGCCTTGCGAGGAGTTCACCACCAGCGATCCCTTCTTCAGCGCCACCCGCGTCAGCCCGCCGGGCGTGATGTCGATCCCCTCGGGCGAGACCAGCACGAAGGGCCTGAGATCGAGGTGCCGAGGGGCGAGGCCCTTGGCTGTGTAAATCGGGCAGGTCGACAGCGCGAGCGTGGGCTGCGCGATGTAATTCTCCGGCCGTGCAACCAGCTTGGCGCGGAAAGCCTCGATCTCGCGCTTGGACGAGGTCGGCCCGATCAGCATCCCGTAGCCGCCCGATCCGTGCACTTCTTTGACAACCAGTTCGGCAAGGTTGTCGAGCACATAGCCAAGCGCGTCCTTGTCTGCGCAGCGCCAAGTCTGGACGTTGGGCAGCAGGGGCTTTTCGCCGGTATAGAATTCAACGATTTCCGGCATGAAGCTGTAGATCGCCTTGTCATCGGCCACCCCGGTGCCGGGCGCATTGGCGATGGTGATCCCGCCCGCGCGGTAGACATCCATGATCCCCGGCACGCCGAGCGCGCTATCGGGGTTGAAGGTGAGCGGATCGAGATATTCGTCATCGACCCGGCGATAGAGCACGTCGATCGGTTGGTAGCCGCGGGTGGTGCGCATCTGCACCCGGCCGCCCACCACGCGCAGATCGCTGCCTTCGACCAGTTCGGCGCCCATCTGGTCGGCGAGGAAGGCGTGCTCGAAATAGGCGGAATTGTAGATCCCCGGCGTCAGCACCGCGACCGTCGGCTTGCCACCAGTGAAGGCGGGCGGGACGCAGGCGGCCAAGCTGCGGGCGAGGCGGCGCGGGTAGTTCGACACGCTCTCCACCGCCACGCGGCTGAACAGATCGGGGAACATCCCCATCATCGTCTCGCGGTTTTCGAGCATGTAGGAGACGCCCGAAGGCGTGCGCGCATTGTCCTCCAGCACAAAGAACTCGTCCGGCCCGGTGCGAACGAGGTCGATGCCGACGATGTGGGTGTAAATCCCGCCCGGCGGGGTGAAGCCGACCATATTGGCGAGCCAGGCGTCATTGGTGCGCAGCAACCGCTCCGGCAGACGCCCGGCGCGGACGATCTCCTGCCGGTGGTACAGATCATAGAGGAAGGAATTGAGCGCCCGCACCCGCTGTTCGATCCCGCGCGATAGCTTGCGCCACTCGCTGGCGGTGATGATCCGCGGCACCATGTCGAAGGGGATCAGGCGTTCTTCGGCCGCATCCTCGCCATAGACGTTGAAGGTGATGCCCGTGCGGCGAAAGCTATCATCCGCCTCGCGGTTCTTGCGGCGCAGGAATTCGGGCGGCTGTTCGTTATACCAGCGACAATATTCGGCATAGGCTGGCCGGGTCCGGCCATCGCTATCGAACATCTCGTCGAAATTGCTGCTACTCGCGTCCATTGACCCCCGCACGCTTTTTTCAGAGCTTTTTGCCCTTAGGTGCAGCGCACAATCTAACCGGCCTTTCACAAAAGGAAAGCGGCCATGTCAGTTTGCGCAAGATCGCTGAAAAAGCGTCAGATGCGGGTGGTTTCGAGCTCGCTGAGCAGGGTGGCGATCACCTGGGCATCATAGGTGAAACCCATGTGCGTGCAGCGCAGCGGGATCGCGCGGTCACGCTCTCCCGGACGACCGGCAGCGCAGCGAGGGGCGATCACACCGTCATTGGCGCTCCACAGTGCCACCGTTTCAACCGGCGGCTTGACGGCCAGCATGGCCTCGACCGGCGGGGCATCAACCGAATGGCCGGTGATGAACTGGTAGGCGCGCCACACGTTATTGGCGCGCGGGCTTCCCGAAAAGGGCGAGCCCATGGTAACGACCTTGGCAACCGCCTGTGGCTGACGCTTGGCAATCTCGCGCGCGTAGAGACCGCCGAGGCTCCAGCCGATCAGCACGACCGGGCGCCCGTGCCGTTCGTGCAGTTCGAGCAAGCGCGCCTCGATCTGGTCGAAGCGGACGGGATCGGGGCCCCAGTTGCGGCCCTGCCCCCAGCGCTTGACCACATGGCCCGCGCTTTCGAGCTGCCGCGCCAGATAGCGCATCCGCAGCGGACTGGCGCCAAAGCCGGGGATGATCATCGCCACCTGCGGATTGGCAGTGGCGACGGCAGCAGGCTTACGCTTGGCACGGCGCAGCGGTTCGAGCAGCACATCAGCCTCGCCCAGCAAGCGCATCAGGCGCGGCTTGCCCGCTTCGAATTCCTCAGGGCAGGCTTCACGGGCGAGCGCTACCCGCCGGGCCATCGCCGACGCGGCATAAGCCTGCTTCGCCTGCGCGCCAGCAGCCGTCGCCGCTGCAACCAGCGGGGACGGAAGGCGGGGAAGCTCAGGGACGAAGCGCTGCGGTGTCATGTGACAGTTTAAAGAGCGAAACCGATTAATGTTCCCTGAAGTGTAACAATCGAAACGCGCATTAAGGCCCTTTATTTCGCGGGGCAGTCACCGATCCGCTCGTGCTTGACCTTGAAGCTCATCGTTCCCTCACCCATCCCTTCGAAGTTCATCTTGGTGCTGGCGTTGTATTCGGACGAGGTCGGGGTGGTGGTGCCGGTCATGGACATGCGCGCTTCGCCCTCGGGGGTCTTGCAAACCATCACCGCGTCCAGCTTGCCGCCGTCGAGGTTGAAGCTTTCATAGGCGCACTCGCCATTCTGGCCCTTCTTGACCAATTCCTCAAAACCCTTGTCGACGTCTTCGGCCGTCAGGCAATCTTCGCTGGTGGTGACCGCGCCGGCACCGTGGCCCTTCATCTCGGCAGGCATTCCCGGAACGTCGATACCGGTCATGGTGATGGTGGCCTTATAGAGCCCGGGCTGCGGCTTGATTCCTTCAGCCTCTGCCTTGTTCGCGACTTCCTTGGGGCTGATTTCGCCATCGCCGTCGGCATCCGTCTTGCCGCCGGAACAACCGACAAGCAGAGCCGCACCGGCTGCGGCGAGAATGGTGATGCGCTTCATGTTGTCGTCTCCTTTGGCGTTTCGCAGTGATAACCGATCTAGCAGCAAATCGTGCCACGAAAAGCGCTGCTGTGCCGGGAAGCCGCCTTGCACGTCCCTGCTTTGTTCCCCATAACGATAGCATGGCCCAACTCGTGATCCGCCGCGGACTGGACGAGCCCGAAACGGGCGCGGACTTTACCCCGCACCGCCCCCAACGTCCCGACAAGTCGATGGGCGGCATCCCGTTCAAGCTGGTGTCGGAATACGAGCCGGCCGGCGATCAGCCGACCGCGATCAAGGAACTGACCGAAAGCGCGCTCGCGGGCGAGAAGACGCAGGTCCTGCTCGGGGTGACCGGCAGCGGCAAGACCTTCACGATGGCGAAGGTCATCGAGACGCTCCAGCGCCCCGCGCTGATCCTCGCGCCGAACAAGATCCTAGCCGCGCAATTGTATGGAGAGTTCAAGAGCTTCTTTCCCGAAAACGCGGTCGAATATTTCGTCAGCTACTACGATTACTACCAGCCCGAAGCCTACGTCCCGCGCTCCGATACCTATATCGAGAAGGAAAGCTCGGTGAACGAGGCGATCGACCGGATGCGCCACTCGGCCACCCGCGCGCTGCTGGAACGCGACGACGTGATCATCGTCGCGTCGGTGTCGTGCCTTTACGGGATCGGCTCGGTCGAAACCTATTCCGCGATGATTTTCGACATCAAGCTGGGTGAGACGGTCGACCAGCGCGAATTGATCCGCAAGCTGGTCGCCCTACAATACAAGCGTAACGATGCCAGCTTCACCCGCGGCAATTTCCGGGTGCGCGGCGATAGCTTGGAAATCTTCCCCTCGCACTACGAGGACATGGCCTGGCGCATCAGCTTCTTCGGCGACGAGATCGAGGAGATCGCCGAATTCGATCCCCTTACCGGCACCAAGGGCGCGAAACTCGAAAAGGTGCGGGTCTATGCCAATTCGCACTACGTCACCCCTGGCCCGACGATGAAACAGGCGGCGGCTGCGATCAAATTCGAGCTGGAGGAACGGCTCAAGGAGCTGGAGATCGAAGGCAAGCTGCTCGAACGCCAGCGGCTGGAACAGCGCACGCATTTTGATCTGGAAATGATAGCGGCGACGGGAAGCTGCGCCGGGATCGAGAACTACAGCCGCTTCCTGACAGGTCGCCTGCCGGGCGAACCCCCACCGACACTGTTTGAATACCTCCCCGAAAACGCGCTGCTATTCGTCGATGAAAGCCACCAGACCGTGCCGCAGATCGGCGCGATGGCGAAGGGGGACCACCGCCGCAAGCTGACGCTGGCCGAATACGGCTTCCGCCTGCCGAGCTGCATCGACAACCGCCCGTTGCGCTTCAATGAGTGGGACGCGATGCGTCCGCAGACCTTCGCGGTCAGCGCCACGCCCGGCCACTGGGAAATGGACCAGACTGGCGGCGTGTTCGCCGAACAGGTCATCCGCCCCACCGGGTTGATCGATCCGCCGGTGGAAATCCGCCCGGTCGAAGATCAGGTGCAGGATTGCATCGTCGAATGCAAAGCCACCGCCGCCAAGGGCTACCGCACCTTGGTGACGACGCTGACCAAGCGGATGGCCGAAGACCTCACCGAATTCATGCACGAGGCCGGGGTGCGGGTGCGCTACATGCACTCGGACGTCGAGACGCTCGAACGCATCGAACTTATCCGCGACTTGCGGCTTGGCGTCTATGACGTGCTGATCGGGATCAACCTGCTGCGCGAAGGGCTCGACATTCCCGAATGCGGGCTGGTGGCGATCCTCGATGCGGACAAGGAAGGGTTCCTGCGCAGCGAAACCTCGCTGATCCAGACCATCGGCCGCGCGGCGCGCAACGTCGATGGCCGCGTGATCCTCTACGCCGACCGCATCACCGGCAGCATGGAGCGCGCGCTCGCCGAAACCGACCGCCGCCGTTCAAGGCAGGAAGCGTTCAACGCGGAACATGGCATCACGCCGCAGACGATCAAGCGCAACATCCACGACATCGTCGCCCATTCCGCCGCACAGGATAGCGTGTTGGTGGACACCGGCGACCCGGAACGCAACAACCTCGTCGGCCACAATCTGCGCAGCTACATCGAAGACCTCGAAAAGCGGATGCGCAATGCGGCGGCGAACCTCGAATTCGAGGAAGCGGGCCGATTGCGCGACGAAATCCGGCGGCTGGAAGCGGACGAGCTCGGTATTCCCGACAAGGACAAGCGCGCGCCGATCGTGGGGCGAAGCAATGAGGGTAAGCCCGGGACGCGGAAGACGCGCTATGGGAAGGTGCGTGCGAAGCGGATGGGTGGGAAGCCTTAGCACTATTGACCATTTGTACTAATTTCACTATATCTTCGCGTACTCGCGGAGAACTAGCATGCAGATCGATATAGATTTCGAGGTTTTCAAGGCACTTACGGCCCGATTAGAAAGTGAGGCCGACACCTATAACGACGTGATTCGACGTGTTTTAGGGCTGCCAGATAGGGAAATTGCCTTTCAGCCTGGAGAGATCGATCTTCCTGGGTTCCCAGTGCCAACAAATGCGCTTGCACCACACGCTGGAGGCGCATGGTATTCAAATGTCTACCTGCCAAACGGCACACTCTTTCGAGCGACCTACAAAGGCAAAACATACCGCGCCTGGATCAACCAATCCCAGTGGATAGATGAATTAGGGAATATTCGAACGAGTCCATCGGATGCAGCAAGTGCGATTACAGGAAATAATGTAAACGGATGGCGGTTCTGGTTCGTGAGGCGACCACAGGACGAGGATTGGCAACGAATGGACGCTCTGAAGAAATGATTCAGTCGTTCGCTTGCTTGGAGACCGATCTCATCTGGAACGGCAAGCGCAGTCGCAAGCTGCCCGCCGACATCCAGCAGCGCGCGCTGGCTAAGCTCAACATGATCGACGCTGCCGACACGCTCGACGACCTCAAGCTCCCGCCGAGCAACCGCTTGCATGAACTGGAGCGCGACCGCGCCGGTCAGCATTCCATTTCAATTAACATGAAATGGCGTATATGTTTCCGCTGGAGCAACGGAAATGCATACGATGTCGAAATCGTCGACTACCACTGACACATCGGACTGGCTGCACATCCCGCACGCGGGCGAAATGCTGGTCTCGGAGTTTATGGAGCCATTGAAGCTCGATACGCCTGCGTTGGCCCAAGCCATCGCGGTTGATCCCGTGCGCTTGCAAGCGATGATCGACGGCAAAACTCGCATCGACGGCGAACTCGACCTGCGCCTCTCGCGCTACTTCCGGATGTCTGAGGGATTTTTCCTGAGGCTTCAGACAAGCGCAGAACTCCGCACTGCCAAGCGCGCGCTCAATGGAGAGTTGGAGCGTATCCAACCTCGCGCTGCCTGACATACGGAATTAAGTTTGGTGGCAAGGCTTGAGGGATGCTTGAACCCCGCTCGCAACCCTGCCAACCCACACTCCCATGAACTCCCGATTCCTCGCCGCGCTCGCCGCTGCCAGCACCCTCGCCCTTACCGTCCCCACCGTTGCGCAGGACGCGCCCAAGCCCGAGGCCGCCGCCAAGCCCGCGCCCGAGCGTCAGGTGCGCACCCGCGATCTTGCCGGCACCTTTGGTGGGCAGCGTATCGCCTACCGCGCGACCATCGCCGACACGATCCTGTCGGACGACGCAGGCAAGGCCGAGGCGGTGATCGTCACCACCTCCTACATCAAGACCCCGATGGACCCGTCGCGGCCGGTGTTCTTTATTTACAATGGCGGGCCGGGTTCGGGCTCAGTGTGGCTCCAGATGGGCGCCTTCGGGCCGAAGCGGGTCGGGATCCCCTCGGACGCCAAAGACGATGGCGCGCCGCCCTATCCGCTGGTCGATAACCCGGAAAGCCTGCTCGATGTCGCCGATCTCGTGTTCATCGACCCGCCGGGCACGGGCTTCAGCCATCTGACGCAAGGGACCGATCCCAAGAAATACTACGGCCTGCGTCAGGATGGCCGCGCCGTTGCCACGGTGATCCGGCGTTGGATCAACGATAATGGCCGCTGGAACAGTCCCAAGTTCCTCGGCGGCGAAAGCTACGGCACCACCCGCACCGCGATGGTCGCAGACGAGCTGGAAGGCAGCACCTATAATGACGTCGGTCTCAACGGGTTGATCCTCGTCTCGACCATCCTCGATTTTGGGGCAGAAGATACGACGCCCGGCAACGAGATGGCCTATGTCGTCACCCTGCCCAACATGGCGACCACGGCTTTTTATCACGGCAAGGTGCAAGGCACTTCGGCTGCGGCGGTCGCTGAGGAAGCGCGCCGCTTTGCGATCGGGCCGTTTGCGACTGCGCTGCTCAAGGGGCAGGACCTGCCTGCCGAAGAACGCGCGAGCGTGCGCAAGGAATTGTCGCGCCTCACCGGCCTGTCGGAGGAATATCTCGACCAAGCCAACCTGCGCGTTACTGACCAGCGCTTCTACAAGGAGCTGCTACGTGATCGCGGGCTGACCGTCGGCCGGCTCGATTCGCGCTACACGGGCCGCGATTACGACAATGCGGGCGAGACGCCGGACAATGACCCGAGCTTCTATGGGATCGATGCTGGCTACACCGCCGCGATCAACAGTTGGGCGCGCGAGACGCTCGGCTATCGGACTGATCGCGAATATCAGGCGATCGGTCGCGAGCCGGGGCGCAACTGGGACTGGAGCCTCGACGGTTCGGGCCGTGCGGCCTATCTCAACGTCGCGCCGCTGATCGGGCAGGCGCTGCGCCAGAATTCGCAGCTGCGCCTGTTCAACGCGCAAGGGTATTATGATTTCGCCACGCCGTTCTTCGGGGCGGAATATTCACTGAAGCGCTACGGGATCCCGCAGGACCGCATCACGTGGAAATACTACGACGCCGGGCACATGATGTATATTCGCGACGAAGACCGCGCAAAGCTTTCGGCCGATATCCGCGCTTTCATCCGCGCGCGATGATCCGCAAGCTGGCTTTGTGCGCTGCGCTGGCGGGCGCAGGCGGATTGGCGGGTTGCAAGCCGCCGCCGACCGATTCTGCCGTGGCGCGCGTGTCCCTTCTGGCGCCGACGGCCGGGCCGTCCGCCCCGCTGCCCTCGCCCGATACGACCGCTGCGGTCTGGGCAAGCACCAACAAGCCGCTGCGGCTAGTTTATGGCGTTCCCGGTCAGCCAGTGCTGCTCGCGCTCGAATGCCTCGACCCCGCCAAGCCCGAAGCGCGCCTCAGGATCACCCGCCATGCGCCGGCGGACGAGGGCGCCGCCGCGCTGCTGGCGCTGATCGGCAATGGCTGGATCGGCCGCTTCCCGGTCGATGCGACCACGATTGGTGGGCGCGTGCTTTGGCAGGGCGAGGTTCCCGCGCTGACCCGCGAATGGGATGCGCTGAAGCCGGAACGCGAGGCGACCGTCACGGTGCCGGGAGCGGGGTTGGTGCGGCTCAACCCCAGCCCGCTGCCGATGGCACTGGTCAGCGGATGCCGAGGGAAAACTGAGACGCCTGCTGCTCAAGCAATTCCGGGGTAAGCACCTGCGGTAACTGATCCGGGCCGGAGGCGCCCGGCGCGTACCACAGGTAAAGCGGCACGCCTGCTGCGCCTTGCTCGGTGAGGAAAGCGGTGATCTCGGGATCGCGCACAGTCCAGTCACCCACCATGGGCACCACGCCCGCCTCCTCGAAGGCTGCGCGCACGCTCTCGCGCTCGATCGAACTGGCTTCGTTGACCTTGCAGGTGACGCACCAGTCGGCAGTGAACCACAGGAACACCGGCTTGCCCGACGCGCGCGCCTTGGCCAGCGCATCGCGGCTGAAGGTCTGCGGATTGTGGATGCTGGCCTTCGGCGCGTCAGCCTTGCTCTCATAGACCGAAGGCAGCGCGATCAGAGCAAATGCTAGGAACGGCGCAGCGACGAGACCGAAGGCGGGCCAGGCCAGCTTGCCGCCGCGTTGCAGCTTGCCGGTCACGAACAGCCCGAGGAGCACGCCCACCACCAGCACCAGCGCGATGAGACCAAAGGGCCGCCCGCCGAGCTGCACCGTCAACCACAGCAGAGCGAGGCCAGTCAGCCCCATCGGGATCGCCATGATCCGCCGGAACCGCTCCATCCACGCGCCGGGCTTGGGCAGCATCCGCCTGAGCGGAGGCACGAAGCCGAGCAACAGGAACGGCAGCGCCAGCCCCAGCCCCAGCAGGGCGAACAGCAGCAAGGCTTGCGGCACCGGCAGCAACAATGCCGCCCCCAGCGCCGCAGCCATGAAGGGGCCAGTGCAGGGTGTCGCCACGAAAGCGGCAAGCAGTCCGGTGGCGAAAGCGCCGGTGCGCTCGCCACCCATGCTCATGGAGATCGTCGGCAGCTCGAACAGCCCGGCAAAGTTGGCGGTGATCGCCGCCGCCAGCACCAGCAAGGCGACGACCACGCCCGGCTCCTGCAACTGGAACGCCCAGCCGACCTGCTCGCCCGCCGCGCGCAAGGCGAGCAGCAACCCGCCCAGCGCGACGCAGGCCAGTACCACGCCAGCGGTATAGGCCAGCCCTTCGGCCCGCGCCTTGGCCTCGCTCTCACTAGCGCGAGCGAGTGCGATCGCCTTCAGGCTCAGGATCGGGAAGACGCAGGGCATGATGTTGAGCAGCAAACCACCAACCAGCGCGCCGAGAATCAGCGTCCACAGCGGCGGAACGGGTGCATTCTGCGCGCCGGCGATGACCTCACCGCCTCGCGGTACGGTGCCGAGGTCGGCTTCGAACCGCACCCCGCTGCCCTCGTCAAAGGCAAGGATCCCCGCCAGCGCATCGGCCTTGCCGGTCCCGTATTCGTCGAGCGGGATTTCGGCGACCAGCACATCGCCCAGCCGGCGGAAGGTCTGCGGCGAGGAATAGGCAACCAGACGGTCGTTGGCGATGAACACGTGCGGCTCGGTAAGGCCGACACTGGCGGGCAAGGGGATCGCGATGCGCAGGGTCTTACCGGTGATCGCGAACTGCGCCTTGGCGTCGATCAGCGGCGCGACGGCAGCCCGCCAGCGCGCAAAATCGCCCCCCGCTTGCACCGTCAAGGCAGCCGCCTGCGGCACGCAGATCTCGTCGGTGCAGGCGAGATATTCGATTTCGCCTTCGACCGGGGTTCCGGCAAAGCTCTTAACGCTCGGCCCCGGCACCACCGGCACCAGCACGGTGTAGCTACCTTCGTAAATGTGGTTCATCAGCCCGCTGATCAGCAGCCGCTTGGGCACCGGATAGCGCGCCTCGCCCACTTCCCAATCGGGTGGCAGGTTCAGCGTTAGCCGCATCCCCTGCCCTGCATCGCCGGGGTTCGACCAATAGCCGTGCCATTCGCTCGCGCTCGGCGTGAAGCGCAGCGCCAGCGTCCATTCCTCGCCCTCGGTCGGAGCGCCGTCAGCGTAGAGCGCGACCGCGATCTTGTCGGACCCGATAATCGGCCCGCCGCGCCCGGGCTGCGGCGCTGCTCCTTGCGCAAAGCCCGGCCCCGCCAGCATCAGACTTGCGGCCAGCGCAAGCACCCATGCAGCGAATTGTCGGATGATGGACGGGAAGAATCTTGCGTGCGGCACGGGCTACCCTCTAGGCTTCACCACCATACTTCGCAATCGGAGCGCGAGACGTGACAGCAATGACAGACAATACGCGCGATATGGTGATCTTGGGCGGCGGGCTCGTCGGCATGACGCTGGCGCTGGCGGCGGCGAAGAAGGGGATGTCGAGCCACGTGATCGACCGCGCCGACCCGGCAGAGCTGACCGCCGAAGGCTTCGATGACCGCGCCACCGCGATCTCGACCGCCAGTTGGCACCTGTTTGAAAATATCGGGATTGCCGAAGGGCTCGATCAATTCGCCTGCGATATTGCCGCGATTGCCGTGACCGATCAGAACAAGCCCGGACGGCTCGACTTCGTCCCCGGTGAAGGCGGCGGCACGCTGGGGCGGATGTTCCCCAATCGCCGCCTGCGCCTCGCGCTGTTTGAAGCCGCTGCCAAGGAACCGCTGATCAACTGGGTCGCCAAGGCCAATGTGACTGAGCGTCAGCGCAGCGAATATGGCGTCGCCGCCGTGCTGGCAGATGGGCAGAAGCTCAAGGGCCGGTTGATGGTCGCTGCCGAAGGCCGCCAGTCGCCCACCCGCGATCAGGCCGGGATTTCCATCGCCAAGTGGGATTACAAGCACCGTGCGATCATCGCTGGGCTGACGCACGAAAAGCCGCACGGCAATGTGGCGTGGGAGATCTTCTACCCCGCTGGCCCGTTTGCGCTGCTGCCGCTCAACGACGATGCGGACGGAACCCACCGCTCCTCGCTCGTGTGGACCGTGTCCGAGGCGGACGGCGCGGGCGTGATGAAGCTGGGCGACCGCGCTTTCCTCGCCGAGGTCGAAAAGCGCATGGGCGGGGTGCTGGGCACAGTGAAGACCGTGGGCCACCGTTCCAGCTGGCCGCTGGGCTTCCACCACACCGCCAAGATCACTTCCGAGCGCCTCGCCCTGATCGGGGACTCGGCGCACGGGATCCACCCGATTGCCGGTCAGGGGCTGAACCTCGGCCTGCGCGATGTTGGTGCGCTGGTCGAAGTGCTGGCGGACGGCGCGCGACTGGGCCTCGATCCAGGCGATCCCGAATTGCTCAAGCGGTACGAGACCTGGCGCGGGCTCGACAGTTTCATGGTGGCGCTGGCGACCGATGGGCTGACGCGGCTGTTCGGCGTTCCGGGCAAGACCGCATCGGCCGTGCGGCGGCTCGGCATGGCGGCAGTGCAGCGCACGCCGATGCTCAAGAGCTTCTTCATGGATGAAGCGCGCGGGGTTTCCGGCGATTTGCCGGAGATTTTGCGGGCTTAGGTTTCTCTCTTCCCCGTTCGTCCTGAGCTTGTCGAAGGACCGTTTTTCCCTTGAGGAAAAGACCAAGATCGAAAGTGAAGGACGACCCTTCGACAAGCTCAGGGCGAACGGAAGTGGGCAAGCGGCATTAACGTCCCGCGCACGGCCCTATTGCCTGATCAGCGGGCTCAGCTGCCGGACCGGATTGCCCGCCCCGTCGCGCAATCCGCGCTGGTCGAGCACGGCGGCGGTTTCGATCACTTCCATCGCTTCCATCGCCTTGCGATAGCGTTCGGCATCCGCGATCCATGCGTCGGCCTTGCTGGCGCCCGGCATCCCCTTCACTTCGTCAATCGCGGCGCGGTAGCGGCCTTGCTCCAAGGCCCAGCGCGCCCGATCCAACCGGCGCTGCGGCTGCGGCGAAGGGGTGCTTTCGCGGCGGAACACGAACAACTGGCCGACTTCGCGCTGGAACGCGGCCCATGACGGCCCCTCGCTGCTATCGCGCAGCTGCGGTCCCAGCCCTTCCAGCCGCGCGACCAGACTGTCGAGCCGGATCGGATTGCGCGAGAATTCGATGATGGTGCTGACCGCATTGGGCCACTGGTCGCCGAACCGCAGGCGCAGCTGATCCGACAGATAACCAAGCTCCGCCCCGCGTTCGACCGCGCGGCGGGCGGCGAAGGCGATCAGCAGGCTTTCGGCCCGCGCGGCATTGCCTGCGGCGGCTTGGGCTTGCAGATCGAGCTGGGTGAGGCGCTGTTCGGCAGCGGCGAGACGCTGATCGAGCCCGCCTTGCTGTTCGGCCACCCGCTCGACCGCCTTTTCGGTTGCGGCCATCGGGGTCGGCTTGGCGGTAAGCGGCGTCTGGGCCGCAGGCCCGGCTCCTGCCCCCGCTTCGGCCACCAGGTCAGGACGCGGCGCTCCGGGGCGGCCGGGCTGGAGATTATACCACATCACCCAGCCCACCAGCGCTCCGCCCGCGATGAACGCGGCAAAGGCGGCAAGCATCAGCGCCCGGCCCGATGTGGGCTTGGGCGGGCTGTCTAATGGCGATGATCCGGGCTCAGTTGCCATCGTGATCCGTTCTTTTGCGACCGTCAATTCCCACTCGCCAGCGCCGTTCTTACAGCTGTCCGGACGAGACGGGCGGAATGGAGCGCGGCTGACCGCACAAGTCAAATGCCAATTGCAGCAAGGCGGCTTCATCCGGCTGCGAGGCAATGTGGACGGCGGCCCATCCCGCGCCCGCCGCCGCGGCAATCCGCGGGCCAAGCGCGGCAAGCGTAATGCGCGCGCGCGGCACGGCGAGCCGGTCGCATTCCTCGGCAAAATGGCGAGCCGTGGCGGCGGAATGGAGCAGCACCAGCGCGTCGCCCTCCGCCAGCAATGGCGTGACCGGATCAAGCGGCAGGGGGACGCTGCGATAGGCAATGACCTCGGCAAAGGTGACGCCTTCAGGCGGAGTGAGCGGCACGTGCTCCTCGCCCGCGATGCGCAGCAGGTGGCAGGGCGGAGCGACGGCATCGAGCACGCCTTGCAGCCCCCCGCTCCCGGTCATGGCGACCGTGAACCCGGCAGCGCGCGCGGCAGCGGCGGTGGCCTCACCCACGGCATAGACCGGCTTGGCGGTGAGGCGGGCGAGATTCTCCCCGCCGTGCAGAATGGCATTGGCGCTGCCGATCAGCAGACCGTCAATGCCAGCCGGGTCAGGGCAATCCCATGCGACGGCGCGGATTTCGGACAGCGCCAGGCCGGTGATCGCGAGACCCATGGCGCGGGCCTTGTCCAGCGTCGCGTCAAGCCCCGGCTGCGGGCGCAGCGCGAGCAGATGGAAGCTCATCCGGCCTTGCGGAAATGCGCGGCAATCGCCGGCGTGGCGCGGGCGAGCAAGTCGGCAGCGAGCGCCTTGACCGCCACGTGGTCACCGGGCGCAAAGCTGGCCGTGCCCTCGATCCGCTCCGCCCCGTCCGGGCTGAACAGCGCCGCGCGCATCACAAGCGCGCCATCGGCAGGCGCGCACAGTACCGCGACCGGCGAATGGCAGGTTCCGCCGAGTTCGGCGAGCAGCGCACGCTCAGCTTCGAGTTCCGCGCGCGTCGGCGCGTGGTCGATAGCGGCCAGTAGCGCAGTGGTCGTCGCATCATCGGCGCGACATTCGATCGCGATCACGCCTTGGGCGGCGGCCGGAATCCACTCGTCAGACGCGAGGGGAGCGCCGACCGCGCTCTGGCCCAGACGCTCCAATCCGGCGGCCGCAAGGAAAGTTACATCAGCCTCACCCGCCTGCAATTTCGCAAGCCGGGTCGCGACATTGCCGCGGAAGGTCACGACCTTGCAATCGGGGCGCAGGTTGAGCAATTGCGCCGCGCGCCGGGGGGCGCTGGTGCCGACCACCGCGCCTTCGGGGATCGCGGCAATGCTCGCTGCACCCACCAGACAATCGCGCCGGTCCGCGCGCGGCAGGAAGGCGGGGAAATGGAACGCATCAGGCCGGATCGTCTCGACATCCTTGGCAGAGTGGACCGAAAGGTCGATCCGGCCCTCGCCCAGCCATTGGTCCAATTCCTTGGTCCACAGCGCCTTGCCGCCGATTTCCGACAGGGGCCGGTCGAGCACCTTGTCGCCGCTGGCGAGCACGGGGACGAGTTCGACCGCGTCCTCGCTCCAGCCGTGGGCGGCGCACAGGCGCGCCCGGGTCTCGACCGCTTGCGCCATAGCCAAGGGGGAATTGCGCGTTCCAAGTCGCAGGCGGGGAGCGGTTCGTTCAGTTTCAGTCATAGCTATGCTTGCTCTAGCCTTCACAAAGTCTAGATGGAAGCGGGATGGGATCGGTCACGCACACCTCTGATACTTGCATCGTGCCTCCGCTGGTTTTGGGCATCGAATCCAGCTGCGATGAAACCGCCGTGGCGCTGGTGCGCGGCGACGGGACGATTGTTGCGCAGGCGATTGCCAGTCAGGAGGCCGAACACGCGCCCTATGGCGGGGTCGTCCCCGAAATCGCCGCCCGCGCCCATGCTGAACGGCTCGCGCCAATGATCGCGCGGGTGATGGGCGAGGCGGGCATTGGTCTTGAGGATGTCGACGCGATTGCCGCGACCGCCGGGCCGGGGCTGATCGGCGGCGTAATGGTCGGGCTGGTGAGTGCCAAGGCGCTGGCGATGGCTTCGGACAAGCCGCTGCTGGCGGTCAACCACCTCGAAGGCCATGCGCTTTCCCCCCGGCTGGCGGACGCGGGTCTTGCCTTCCCCTATCTGCTGCTGCTGGTGTCGGGCGGACATTGCCAGATCCTAGCTGTCGAGGGCGTAGGGCAATATCGCCGCCTCGCCACCACCATCGACGATGCGCTGGGCGAGGCGTTTGACAAGACCGCCAAGATCCTCGGTCTGGGCTATCCTGGCGGGCCTGCGGTGGAGCGACTGGCGTTGCAGGGTGATCCCAAAGCGGTGCCCTTGCCACGGCCCCTGAAGGGTTCGCCCGAACCGCATTTCTCTTTTGCGGGCCTTAAGAGCGCAGTGCTGCGCGCTGTTGAATGCGGTGCGCACGGATCCGCCGATATCGCCGCGAGCTTTCAGCAGGCGGCGGTCGATTGCCTGATCGACCGGCTCGGCCAAGCGTTAGAGCGGGCTGGCCCCTTCCCCGCCCTGGTCGTCGCTGGCGGGGTGGCCGCCAACCAGACCGTGCGTGCCGCATTGGAAGCCTTTGCCGCCAAGCACGCCATGCGCTTCACAGCCCCGCCGCTGGCACTGTGTACCGATAATGCCGCCATGATCGCCTGGGCCGGGTGCGAGCGGCTGGCAGCGGAAGGCTGGACGTCCGGCGTAGCCTTTGCCGGTGACCCCCTCGATTTTCTCGCCCGCCCGCGCTGGCCGCTGGATCCGGCGGCGGAGACCGTGCGCGGCGCTGGAGTAAAGGCATGAGCAAGCCCGCGACTCTCGGTGTCATTGGCGCAGGAGCGTGGGGCACAGCGCTCGCTCAAATGCTGGCGAGCGACGGGCGCGACGTGTTGCTGTGGGCGTTCGAGCCTGAGGTGGTCGCCGCGATCAACACTGATCACCGCAATCCGCTCTACCTCCCCTCCGCCGCCCTTGCCCCGACCATCCGCGCAACCGGCGATCTGGCGGAGTTTTCCGCGCTTGATACCGTTCTGGTGGTCACGCCCGCACAGGTGCTGGGACGGGTGCTGACGGGTCTCACCACAGCCCCGCGCGATTTAGTGTTGTGTTCCAAGGGCATCGAGGCCGGCACGGGGCGGATGATGTTCGACGTTGCCAGCGAAGCGGCTCCGGGCAGCGCCATCGCTGTTCTCTCTGGCCCGACCTTTGCGCACGAAGTCGCCGCCGGATTGCCGACTGCGGTGACCCTCGCCTGCGATGATGGCGTAGCGCAGTGGGAACGGCTCGCTCCCGCCCTCGCCCGGCCCACCTTCCGGCCCTATTACTCGGACGATGTCATCGGCGCGGAGATCGGCGGCGCGGTTAAGAATGTGCTCGCCATCGCCTGCGGGGTGGTGGATGGGCTCGGGCTCGGCCAGAATGCTCGCGCCGCACTGATCACGCGCGGCTTTGCCGAAATGGCGCGGTTTGGCGCAGCGTATGGTGCCACCTTCGACACCATTGCCGGTCTGTGCGGCCTCGGAGACCTGGTGCTGACCTGCTCATCCACCTCCAGCCGCAATTTCTCGCTCGGCAAGGCATTGGGCGAAGGGATGAGCGCGGCAGAAGCGCTGGCGGACAAGCGCAGCGTGGCCGAGGGCGCACACACCGCGCCGGTGCTTGCGCAACTCGCAGCCGAACGCGGGATCGATATGCCGATCACCAAAGCTGTCGCCGATCTGCTGGCAGGAACCCCGGCGCGTGATGTGGTGCAGACGCTGCTCGCCCGCCCGCTCAAAGCCGAATGGGAAGTCGGTGCGTGACCACGGCGGCTGACGATCAGGACGACCTCGCCAAGCTGGCCAAGGGCGGACGGACCAATACGCTGGGCTTTGCCATCCGGCTGATCGCGCGCATCCCGTTTCTCGTCATCGCCACACGCCTCTACGGAGCCGAGTCGTTAGGCCGGTTTGCCTCGGCAATGGTGGTGATCGAGATTGTTGCGCTGATCTGCTCGCTGGGCGAAAAACGCGGGCTGGCGCAGCGCCTGTCAGAAGGCGCGGGCGAGAACCGGGGGGCAGAAAGCAACCTCGTCTATGACGGGATCCTGCTGGCGCTGGCCTATTCCTGTGTCGCCGCGCTGCTGCTCGTCGCCTTCCCCGGGCCGATGTTTCCCAATGGCACCAACAGCCGATGGGATATCTGGCTGGTCGCGGCGATCCCTGCCTTTGCAGTCACCGAGATCCTACTCGCCGCCCAAGCCTATCGTTTCGATCTCGCCACCATGGTGCGCACCCGCGCGATTGTGGAACCGTGGGCGATTGCCATCGGCGCGGGCGTGTTCTTCTTCATCCCGGCCACCCGCGATGGCGGCTTGGCGCTGGCCTATATAACCTCGATCTATGCCGGACTGCTGTCTGCCCTATGGCCGTTTTTGCGCGGCTATGGCCTGCCCAAAGGCTGGCGACCGGAGGCGCGTGCGTTGCTCGCCATGTCGTCCCGCGCCTTCCCGCTGGTGGGCGCCGATGCGATCGAGCGCGGCACGCGGCTGCTCGATATCTTCATTCTCGGGTTTTTCGCACCCCCGCAAGCGGTCGGCATCTATTACGCCGCGCAGCAGATCGCATCGCTGCCGCAGAAGCTCAAAACCAGTTTCGAGCCGATTCTCTCTCCGGTCATTACCAAGAACCTGCGCATCGGTAACATGGGCGCCATAGCGGCGCAGGTCCGGCAGGTCGGGTTCTGGATCATCGCGATTCAACTCGGCATCGCGCTGGTGCTGGGCATGCCGGGCGAGGCAGTTATGGGCCTGTGGGGGCCGGACTATGTCGCGGGCACGGCCGCGCTGGCGTTCCTGCTGGCGGCCGAGGTCGCCGCGTCGATGGCGGTCGTCTCGGAAAGCGTGCTCGTCTACATCGCGAGGAAGCGCAATCTGGCGATCTCGGTGGGGGTGATCGCATTGCAGGCCGTGCTCACCATCGCGCTGATCGAGGGGGCGGAGGTCTATGGCCTTGGCAAGGGGTACGAGGCGGCCAGCGCAGCGGGTGCGCTGATGATCGCGCTGGCGATGTCGAGCCTCGTCAAGGCGCTTCTGCTCAAACATCTGCTCAAAGCGCCCGTCAGCAATTGGCGCTGGGCGCTGGTCTATGCCGCCGCGCCTGCGGTGGTGGTGGGCTATGTCTTTACCTGGCTGCCCGAGTGGGTGGAACTGGTGTTCGGCGTACCCGCGATCCTTGGCACCTATGCGCTGGTGATCTGGCGGCGCGGCTTTGACGACGGGGACAAGGTGCTGTTCCGAAAGCAGGTCGTCCCTAATCCCGAGACTGATCTGGCGTAAGACAAAGCGGGACTGCAACACGTTCAGTCACTATTCACGGCCTGACCACGATTTCTTGAACCGCTGGAATAGCGGGGAGATAAGGTGATGCGAGGGACACGGTTGGTCGCGGCGGTAGCGCTGTGCGCGGTGATGGCTGGCTGCGCGAAGAACGCGCCAGAACAGTTGGCCAAGGCCCCGCCGCCGCCCTCTGTGGTGGCACCTCCGCCGCCTCCCCCGCCACCGCCGCAGCCGCCGTCGCCTGCTACCATAGTGGTCACCGGATCGCAGCGCGTAGCGGACGCCGAACTCCGGCGCCTTCGTGCCGCCCCCTCGGCCAAAGAAGCCGCCTTCTACGCTCCGCCCGTTATGGTCGCGACCGATCCGGGTCGTGAGCAATATGACGGCGAGGAAGTCTCCCCCGTCAAACTGACCGCTGCCGAGCCGGTCTCCACCTTCGCGGTCGATGTCGACACCGGGGCCTATGCCAACACCCGGCGGTTCCTGACGCAAGGCATGATGCCGCCCAAGGACGCGGTGCGCACCGAGGAGATGATCAACTATTTCCGCTATGATTACGCCCGGCCCAAGGATCGCAGCCAACCGTTCAGCGTAACCACCGATGTCGCCAAGACCCCGTGGAACCCCGGCACTTACCTCATGCGCATCGGCCTGCGTGGTTACGATATCGCGAGCGATGAACGCCCGGCTGCCAATCTAGTGTTCCTGATGGATGTTTCAGGCTCGATGAACTCCCCGGACAAGCTGCCCTTGGTCAAGACCGCGCTGGCGGGCCTTGCGGGGGAGCTTTCGCCCAATGATACCGTCTCGATCGTCGTCTATGCAGGCGCGGCGGGCATGGTGCTGGAACCCACCAGCGACACCGCCAAAATCCGCCGCGCGCTCGATAGCCTTGCCGCGGGCGGATCGACCGCAGGCGGCGCCGGGATCGAGCTTGCGTACCGCATCGCCGAGGACAACTTCATCAAGGGCGGAGTGAACCGCGTGATCCTCGCCACCGATGGGGATTTCAATGTCGGCGTTTCGGACACCAAGGCGCTGATCGAACTGATCGAAAAGAAGCGCGAAAGCGGCATCACGCTGACCACGCTGGGCTTTGGCCAAGGCAATTACAACGAAGCGATGATGGAGCAGATCGCGAACAAGGGGAACGGCAACTACGCCTATATCGACACCGCCTTGGAAGCGAAAAAGGTGCTGGGCGAGGAGATGCAATCAACCCTGTTCACCATCGCCAAGGACGTGAAGATCCAGGTCGAATTCAACCCCGCCGTGATCGCGCAGTACCGCCTTGTAGGCTACGAGAACCGGGCGCTGCGTGAGGAGGACTTCGACAATGATCTGGTCGACGCGGGCGAGATTGGCGCTGGTCATCAGGTGACCGCGATCTACGAAGTCGTCCCCGTCGGGGGCAAGGGTTGGATCGCGCCGCGCCGCTATGAAGATAAGCCTGACGCGGCGGCGACCGCCAAGCTGGCCGAGGCCGCCAACGTCAAGCTGCGCTACAAGCTGCCCGATGGCGATACCTCGAAGCTGATCGAACGGGTCGTGTCTGCCAATACGCTCACTTCAGCCACTTCACCCAAGGGTGACTTTGCCTTTGCGGCAGCGGTGGCGGCTTACGGTCAGGTCTTGCGCGGGGACGAAATGATGCTCGGCTTCGGCTTTGACGACATCGGCAGACTCGCAGGCAGTCAGGACAATTTCTGGCGGCAGGAGTTCCTGCAATTGAATCAGCTGGCAGCCAGCATGAAGGACGGCTGATCGCAGGGACTTGGGCGAAGCCGCACGAGGCTGCTAGAGCGCATCGCCGCAACGCCATGATTCGCTTGGGAGCAAAAGCGCCATGTCCCCTGACCTGATGAATTATCTGCCGCTAATCCTGCTCGGTCTGGTTGCGCTGGTGCTGGCCATGTGGGTGCTCGCGCGCCTCAGCCGCAAGGCCCGCGTGATCGAGGACGAAAGCGGCACCCCCCTTGCCCGCGATGTGCTGGAAGAAGGCGCAGCTCCTGCGGCGCGCAATCAAGCGCTGATCGATGCGCCGCGCGCCGTCGAGATCATTCAGGGCGCGATGTCGGCCGCTGCCAACAGTCAGGCGGTGGCAGCCGCACCGATGGAAACCGACGCCGAGGCCGGCCCCGCCATCACCCCGACGGTCAGCCCGCCTCCCGCAGGCGCATCTGACGATCTGACCCGCATCAAGGGCCTCGGCCCCAAACTGGCCGCGCTGCTGGGCGAACTCGGGGTTCGCAGCTTTGCCCAGATCGCCGCTTGGCAGCCTGCCGATATCGAGCGGATCGATGCCCAGCTTGGCCGGTTCGCCGGTCGCATCACGCGCGATCAATGGGTCGAACAGGCGCAATTGCTGGCCGCCGGAGACGAAAACGCGTTTACGGCACAATTCGGCCGCAATGGATAATATTGCGCAAGGTTGACGTCCAATCCGTGATACACTTCGATTTGTGGGAGTCGGAGAAGCGGGAGAGGGTCAATGGTTTTGCGGATCTTGGTGGCCGAAGACGAGTTCATTACTGGATTTGATCTGTGCGACACTTTCGAGGAAGCCGGATACGAAGTTGAAGGGCCGCACGCCGGAATTTCCTCGGCAATGCTGGCGTGCCAGAAGGAAAAGCCTGATCTGGCGATCCTCGATATCGAGCTGACCGATGGGCTGTCGTATGAGCTGGCGCAGAAGCTGCTCGATGACAATGTGCCCGTGATCCTGCATTCCGAACGGCATTCGGCCATAGAAGTCGCTGCCCGCTTTCCGGGCGCGACCACGCTGGCCAAGCCCTGCCCTCCGGCGATGCTGCTCGAAACTGTCAGCCGGGTCATTGCCCCGGTCTGAGCGAGTGCTCCTTCACTGCTGGCCCCGCGCCTCTTGCCCCGGCCTGCCAAGCCTGCAAAGGCTGGGAGAAACAAGATAAGCAGGAGCATGCCCGTGCACGGCACCACCAACACGCCCTCGCGGGCGGATTCGCGAATGGCCCCGTTCAACTGGGAAGACCCGTTCGACCTTGAAAGCCAGCTGACTGAGGAAGAGCGGATGATCCGCGACGCGGCGCACGGCTTTGCACAGAGCGAGTTGCAACCGCGCGTGATCGAAGCCTTTCGCGAGGAAGTCGAAGCGCCTGAACTCTTCCCGCTGATGGGCGCGGCGGGCCTGCTGGGCGCAACCATTCCCGAAGAATTCGGCGGCGCGGGCGCAGGCTATGTCGCCTATGGCCTCATCGCGCGTGAGATCGAGCGGGTGGACAGTGGCTACCGCTCGATGGCGAGCGTGCAGTCCAGCCTCGTGATGCATCCGATCTATGCCTATGGCTCGGACGAACAGCGCCGCAAATACCTCCCCGGCCTTGCCGCCGGCACGCTGATCGGCTGCTTTGGCCTGACCGAGCCTGATGCGGGCTCCGACCCGGCGGGCATGAAAACCTATGCGAAGAAGGACGGCGATGATTACGTCATCTCCGGCAGCAAGACCTGGATCAGCAACGCGCCCTTCGCTGACGTTTTCGTAGTCTGGGCCAAGTCCGAAGAACACTGCGGCGCGATCCGCGGGTTCGTGCTCGAAAAGGGCATGGCGGGGCTGTCAGCGCCCAAGATCAAGGGCAAGATTTCCTTGCGCGCCTCGACCACCGGCATGATCGTCATGGAAGACGTGCGCGTGCCGGCGTCGGCGCTGCTGCCCAATGTCGAAGGGCTCAAGGGCCCGTTCGGCTGCCTCAACCGCGCGCGTTACGGGATCAGCTGGGGCGCAATGGGCGCGGCCGAGTTCTGCCTCCATGCCGCGCGCCAATATGGCCTGGACCGGCACCAGTTCGGCCGCCCGCTGGCAGCGACGCAGCTGTTCCAGAAGAAGCTCGCCGATATGATGACCGACATTGCGCTGGGCCTTCAGGCTTCGCTCCGCGTCGGCCGGTTGATCGACGAGGGCCGGTTCGCGCCCGACATGATCTCGATCGTAAAGCGTAACAATGTCGGCAAGGCTTTGGATATCGCGCGTCAGGCCCGCGACATGCATGGCGGCAACGGGATTTCCGAGGAGTATCAGGTCATTCGCCATATGGTGAACCTCGAAACGGTCAACACCTATGAAGGCACGCATGATGTCCACGCGCTGATCCTTGGCCGCGCGATCACGGGGATTGCGGCGTTCTGATGCGTCTGTTCGGCTACTTCCGTTCGTCGACCTCCTACCGCCTGCGCATAGCGCTGAACCTTAAAGGCCTCGCCTTCGAGAATGTGCCGGTCAATCTGGTGACAGCGGAAAACAAGGACGAAGCCTTCACCAGCCGCAACCCGTTCGGCTCACTGCCGATGCTGGAGGCGGACGGGCGGGACCGCGCACAGTCGATGGCGCTGCTCGAATGGCTGGATGAAGCCTATCCCGAACCGCGGTTCCTGCCCGCCGATATCGAAGCGCGCTACACGGTGCGCGAACTCGCCTACGGAATCGCGACCGAGATTCACGCGGTCAACAATCTGCCGGTGCTGAAATATCTGAAAGATCCGCTCGGACATTCTCAGGACGAAATCGACACGTGGTATCGCCACTGGCTCGCGCGCACGCTGAACCCGGTCGAGGCGCGGCTGGCGCAGCTTGGGCGCCAAGGGTTTGGGGGCGATTTCCTTCACGGTGACGCCCCCGGCCTGTTCGAGATCGTGCTGATCCCGCAGCTCGCGAATGCGCGGCGGTTCAACTACGACCTGTCAGACAGCCCCCACATGACCCGTATCGAAACTGCCTGCCTTGCCCTGCCCGCCTTTGCGGCGGCGCATCCCGACAAGCAGATCGACGCACCCTAGATTTTTCCGGACGGAGAGGAACGCCCAATGAAACTCGCAACCCTCGATAATGGCACGCGCGATGGCAAGCTGGTGGTGGTGTCGAAAGACCTGACCCGCTGCTCGGCAGCAGGCTATATCGCGCCGACCCTGCAAGCCGCGCTTGATGATTGGGAGCGGATCGCGCCGGAACTTGAACTGCTCGCCCGCGATGTCGAGCATGAGACCGTGCCGTGCGAACGCTTTCACGAGCGGCAGGCGCATTCCCCCCTGCCACGCGCCTATCAGTGGGCCGATGGCAGCGCTTACATCAACCATGTCGAACTGGTGCGCCAAGCGCGCGGGGCCGAGGTTCCGGCCAGCTTCTACAGCGATCCGCTGATGTATCAGGGCGGCTCGGACGCGTTCCTGCGGCCTCGTCAGGACATCCCGCTGGGCGATCCGGCGTGGGGCTGCGACATGGAGGGCGAGATCGCCTGCATCACCGATGATGTGCCGATGGGCGTGTCGGTCGAAGACGCCGCAAGCCACATCAAGCTGCTGATGCTGGTGAACGATGTTTCGCTGCGGGGCCTGATCCCGGCGGAACTGGAGAAAGGCTTCGGCTTCTTCCAGTCCAAGCCCGCCAGCGCCTTCTCGCCTGTCGCCGTGACCCCGGATGAACTCGGCGAGGCCTGGGCTGACTATCTGATCCATCTGCCGCTGATGGTCGATTTGAACGGCCAACCGTTCGGGCGTGCGAATGCCGGCAAGGATGCGACCTTCAACCTCGCGCAGTTGGTCGCCCATGCGGCCAAGACCCGCAACCTCAGCGCCGGCACCGTCATCGGCACCGGCACGATCTCCAACAAGGGCGCTGACGGCGGCCCCGGCCAGCCGGTGGCCGAAGGCGGCGCGGGCTATTCCTGCATCGCGGAAATCCGCATGATCGAAACCATCCACGACGGCGCTGCGAAGACGCCGTTCATGCAGGTCGGTGACAGCGTGCGGATCGAGATGCGTGACGCGCACAACCATTCAGTCTTCGGGGCGATCGAGCAGCACGTCGTGGCGGTCTAGACCTTGCCAGACCCCTGCTAGGCCCCATCTAGACCCCTCTAGCGCGCCGTCACCGCGATGTTTCGCGTTTAACATTTGTGCGCGCGCCTACCTTCAGGAACTGACCGATGACCGAATACCCCACCCTCAAGATGTTCATCAATGGCGACTGGATCGAAGCCGGAGAGGCAGGCACGATGGACGTGGTCAACCCCGCCACCGGCGCGGTAATCGGCCAGTGTCCCAAGGCCTCGCCCGCCCAGCTCGATGCCGCGCTAAAGGCGGCGGATGATGCCTTTGCCGGGTGGAGCCGCACCTCGGGGGCAGAGCGTTACGCGATCCTGCGCCGCGCCGCCGATTTGCTGCGCGAACGCGCGCCTGCCATCGCCCGCGTGGTGACCGCCGAAATGGGCAAGCCCCGCGCGCAGGCCATCGGCGAGATCACCTCGTCCTGTGACGTGGTCGATTTCCTCGGTGAAGAGGCCAAGCGGCGCGGCGGGCGCCTGATACCGACGCGCGGCGCGGCGCTGATCGCGCAGATGGTGACGCATGAGCCGATTGGTCCCGCCGTACTGCTCACCCCGTGGAATTTCCCGATCAACCTGCCGGTCAAAAAGATCGCGGGTGCGCTGGCGGCGGGCTGCACCGCGATCCTCAAGCCGGCGGAAAACACTCCGGGTTCGGCGCAATTGCTGGTCGAATGCTTTGTCGATGCGGGCGTGCCCAAGGGCGTGTTGAACCTCGTCCACGGCGATCCCGGCCCGGTGTCCGAACACCTCATCGCCTCGCCCGTCACGCGCAAAGTGAGCTTCACCGGATCGACCGCGGTCGGCAAACAGCTGGGTGCACTCGCGGCGACCCACATGAAGCGCTTCACCCCGGAATTGGGCGGCCATGCCCCGGTGATCGTCAGCAAGCACGCGGACCTGGACCGCGCGGTGGCGATGTGCGCCAGCACCAAGTTCCGCAACGCTGGACAGGTCTGCGTCTCGCCCACGCGGTTCCTGGTGGCGCGCGAGATTTACGACCGCTTCGTCGCCGAATTCGCCGCCGTTGCGAGCAAGTTGAAGGTTGGCGATCCGGGCGCGGATGAAAGCGTCGACATGGGCCCGCTCGCCCACGGTCGCCGGATCGCGGCAATGGAGCAGGTCGTGGCCGACGCCGGCGGCAATCGCGGCGAGGTGGTCACTGGCGGGTCGGTAATCGCAGGCAGCGGGTTCTTCTTCCAGCCGACCGTGATCGCCAATCCCTCCCCCGACAGCCGCTTCATGACCGAGGAACCCTTCGGCCCCATCGCCGGAATCGTGCCGTTCGATGCGATCGAGGACGCAGTCGGAATCGCAAACAGCCTGCGCTACGGCCTTGCCGCTTATGCCTTCTCGGGCGATCTGGACGAAGCGCATTACCTCGGCCAGACCCTGCGCGCCGGGATGGTGGGGATCAACCAGTTGATCGTATCCTCGCCCGAAACCCCCTTCGGCGGGATCGGCGATAGCGGGTTTGGATCTGAGGGCGGTGAGGAAGGCTACCTTGCCTTCACTGATACCAAGCTGGTGATGTTGGCAAAGTCAGGCGGTTAGCCGAGCGGATTCATCCAGGCGATCCGCGAAAGCAAAGTCTTGCGCGGTTCCATCGGCTGGATTCTACCATAGCGCGCACGGCGCGAGTGCTCGTCCTGCATGCAAACCGTGCGCCGCATCGGATCTGGCCTGCTCGACCAGAATGTCGGTTTTTCCATATCTCGCGTCCCCGAATCGCGCGTTTTTATGTTGCGGTAGCTAACATAAAATCTGTGGATAAAACGAGTCTTTACGCGCTCCTACGCAAAGATTGCTAGGACGGTGTCAGGCTCCGTAAGCCGAAATTGCCCAAATCGGTTCCCGCGTTTCGCAAAATGCCCGGCCTGAACGGCCTATGCCGTTATGCGGCGAACCCCGGCAGCGCGAACATCGGCGAGCGTCGGATAGCCGTTGACCGCCATCAGCAGGTCCGCCTCGGCCAGGATCGAGCGCAGTACCCAAGCGGCACCCTCAGCCCCGCCCAGCGCCAGCCCGTAAGTGTAGGGCCGCCCCACGCCGACCGCCCGCGCGCCCATCGCCAAAGCCTTGACGGCATCGGAGCCGGAACGGATTCCGCTGTCAAACAGTACCGGAGTGTCACCCGAGGCCTTCACCACATCCTCCAGCAGATCAATGGTGGCGATCCCGCCGTTGGCCTGCCGGCCACCGTGGTTCGAACAATAGACCGCGTCCGCCCCGCAATCGACCGCGCGCCGCGCGTCATCCGGGTGGCAGATGCCCTTCAACACGATCGGAAGCTTGGTCACCGACTTGAACCACGCCATGTCGTCCCACGTCAGCACCTGCCCAAATGTCGCCGCCCAAGTAAAGATCGCAGCGGCTGGGTCCTCCTCGGGGGCCTTGGCCAGCAGTGAGCGGAAGACGGGATCGGTGAAGTAGTTCTGCAAGACCTTGCCGCGCAATTGCGGGAAGTTCGACGCGTTGAGATCGCGCGGACGCCAGCCCGTTACCCAGGTATCCAGCGTCACTACCAGCGCCTTGTAACCCGCGGCTTCGGCACGGCGGATCAGGCTGGTCGCCAGCTCCTTGTTCTTGGGCGTGTAGAGCTGGAACCACGCGGGCGTATCGCCGCAGGCTGCCTTCACATCCTCCAGCGGATCATTCGCCAGCGTCGAGGCGCAGAACGGCACCCCCGTCAGTGCCGAGGCGCGTGCGGCGGCCATGTCCCCGTGGCGATCCTGCGTCGCCTCTCCGTTCAGACCGATCGGGGCCATGAACAGCGGTGTGGGATAGGTGTGGCCGAACAGTTCGATGCTGAGATCGCGTACCGAGCAATCGACCATCATGCGCGGCACCATGCCCCAGTGGTGGAAGGCCGAGGCATTGCTGTTCTGCGTGTGCTCATCGCCGCAACCGCCCGCGACATAATTGGTGAGACCCGGCCCCAGCGCCTCATGCGCTCGCTTTTCGAGGGTAGCGAAATCGACCGGCCAAGTCGGCAGGATGCCGCGCAAACCAGCGTTGTAGATCTCGTTCTGCATCGCGCCGAAATTGCTCATGGCGGCTGATCTCTCCCGTTTCTTATGGGAACAGATCAGACGATCCGCGGGTACAGGGCAAGCGGTTTTCTACGCGAAGAAGCGTTGCAGGCGCGGTCGCACCTTGAGGAAGCGCAGGTAAGCGGCCTCCAGCACCCGCAGCACAGTGCGGTTCCGCGCCGCCAGCCCGAGCGGACGCAGCAGCGGGATCGCGCGCCACATCGCCGCAAAGGCCGCCGCGCCGCTGTGCACCACGCCGTCCTCCTCGGCATGGAAACGGGCGAGCAGTTGCGCGCGGTCGATCGGGCAGGACGGATCGGCGCCGCTTGCAACATCAACGAAAGTGATCGCCCCGCGCTGATCGAGCCGCCGCATCAGCGCAATTTCGCGCAGGCACAGCGGACAGGCACCGTCGAACCAGACTTTGACTGTGCCGCTCAAGGCGCGATCCAGAGGCGGATGACATAGGCCACCGCGCCGAGGACAGCGACACTCGCAGCCCATATGCCCGCCATCCACAGCAAGCGTTGCCAGAGGGGCTTCTCAGGTCCCAGTTCCGGCGGCGCAAGCATCAGTGATACCCCTCAGCACCAACCTTGCCGCGGAACACCCAATAGGCCCACACGGTATAGGCGATGATCAGGGGCAAGGTTAGCGCGACGCCAACCAGCATGAATTCCTGGCTCCGCTCAGGCGCGGCGGCGTCCCAGATCGTGATAGAGGGCGGCACGACATTGGGCCAGATGGTGACACCCAGCCCGCTCATACCCAGAAAGAACAGCGCAATCGCCAGCCAGAACGGCGCCGAATTGCCGGTCCCCCGGATCGTCCGGATCAGTGCGACTGCCACCAGTGCGGTCACAATCGGCACGGGCGCGACCCAGTATACCTCGGGCGCGGACAGCCAATGTGCGGCATATTCGGGGTTTAGCGTGATGTTGTAGAGGCTCACCGCGCCCATCAGCACGATGGTCGCAATCGCGGCCCGGAAGGCGACATAGCGCGCATGGGCCTGCACCCCGCCGTCCAGCTTCCAGATCAGCCAGGTACTGCCGAGCAACGCATAGCCCGCCACTGTGCCGAGCCCGGTGAGGAAGGTGTAAGGCGTGAGCCAATCCCACCAGCTGCCCGCATAGGCGCGGCCGTCAACCTCGATCCCTTGCAGCAGCGCGCCAAGGATCATCCCCTGCGACATCGCCGCGACCAGCGAGCCGCCGAAAAACGCCAAGTCCCAGAACCTCTCATGGGCAGGATCGCGCCAGCGATATTCGAACGCCACACCCCGGAACACGAGGCCGAGCAGCATCGCGATGATCAGCGGATAGGTCGCAGGCAAGATCACCGCATAGGCCAGCGGAAAGGCTGCAAACAGCCCGCCGCCGCCCAGCACCAGCCAGGTCTCGTTCCCATCCCACACCGGCGCGATCGAGTTCATCGCCCGGTTGCGGCCCTGCCCGACCCTGAAGGTCGGGAACAGAATGCCGATCCCGAGGTCGAAGCCGTCCATCACCACATAGGCGAAGACCGCAAAGGCGATGATGAAGGCCCAGATGACGGTGAGGTCCATCACACCGGCTCCTTTTCGGAAGGCGCTTCGGTTGGAAGAGGCTCTTCGCCGCCGGGGTTCTGGGTGGGGCCGGGGGTAATCCCGGCGGTACGGATCGGGCCGTCAATGTCGCCCTTGATGCCGCTCTCGCCCGCGTGCGGCGCCTTGCCCATCAGCTTGAGGATATACCACACGCCAATGCCGAAGACGGTGAAGTAGACGACCACAAACGCCAGCAGCGACGCCGCGACAGCAGGTGCGTCGAGGGGGCTGGCCGCATCGGCTGTCCGCAGCACGCCGTAGATCACATAGGGCTGGCGGCCGACTTCGGTGGTGATCCATCCGGCCAGCACGGCGGCAAAGCCCGAAGGTCCCATCAGGACAGCGGCTCGGTGCAGCCACGGCATGTCATAGAGCCGCCTGCGCGCCCGGCCCCACAGGCTCCATAGCCCGATCCCGAGCATCGCAAAGCCGATGCCGACCATCACGCGGAAGCTCCAGAACACGGTGCCGACCGGCGGCTCCTGATCGTCGGGAATCGTGTCGAGGCCTGCCATCGGCGCGTTCAGGTCATGCTTGAGGATCAGCGAGGACAGGTCGGGAATTTCAATCGCGTAACGCACCGTCTTGGCTTCGCTGTCGGGAATGCCGAAGAGGATCAGCGGCGCGCCTTCAGGGTGGCTTTGGTAGTGCCCCTCCATCGCCATCACCTTGGCAGGCTGATGTTCGAGCGTGTTTAGCCCGTGCATGTCGCCCGCGAAAATCTGCAACGGCGTGACAATCGCGGCCATCCACATCGCCATCGAAAACATTTTGCGCGCGTGCGGATTGGCGCGGTCCTTGAGTAGGTGCCACGCCCCGACCGCGCCGACCACGAAAGCGGTCGTCAGATAGGCGGCCATTACGGTGTGGACGAGACGGTAAGGGAAGCTCGGGTTGAAGACGATGTCCCACCAGCTGGGGCCGGGCAGGAACTGGCCATTCGCGCCAATCTCGTACCCCGTCGGGGTCTGCATCCAGCTGTTGACGCTGAGGATCCAGAAAGCCGAAACAAACGTCCCGAGCGCCACCATCAACGTCGCAGCGAAGTGCAGCTTCTTGCCGACCTTCTCCATGCCGAACAGCATGACGCCCAGGAAGCCCGCTTCAAGGAAGAACGCGGTCAGCACCTCATAGGCCATCAACGGCCCGATCACCGGCCCCGCCTTGTCCGAGAACACCGCCCAGTTGGTGCCGAACTGGTAGGACATGACAATGCCCGAGACGACGCCCATCGCAAAGGCAATCGCGAAGATCTTCAGCCAATACTTGAACAGGTCATGATAAACCGACTTGCCGGTCTTCAGCCACAGCCCCTCGAGCACCGCAAGGTAGCTCGCCAGCCCGATCGAGAAGGCCGGGAAGAAGAAGTGGAAGCTGACGGTAAACGCGAACTGGATGCGCGCGAGCAGCAGGGCGTCGAGGTTCTCAAGCATGATCAGCAGCTAATCCCTTGGCGGCGCCGATCAATTGCTTTTGGCGCAACGAAGATACGGTTTGAGAGCAAAAGGGTTGCACCGCCGGGCGAATTGGGGGGAGCCCGGCGGTGCATAGGGGGACGCGGCGCCAAGGCTCAGATGAGGCCCCGCGCTTCGTCCGGAATCGGCGATGGGGGTTCCTCACCGGTATCCAGTGCAAGATCGGCAAAGGCGGCGTCCTGAGAAAGGAACACACGGCCCGACAGGTCATCCAGAAAATGTGTGCGCTTGAGGCGGTCCATCACCGGGCCTTTGACTTCCGAAAGATGCAGCTTGATGCCGCCATCGGCGAGCCGGTGGTTGATCGCCTCTAGGCTCTCCAGCCCCGATGCGTCGATTGCGTTGACCGCGCTCGCCATCAGAACCACGTGGCGCAAGGCAGGCCGGTCAGCGACCTGTTCGAGCACATATTCCTCCAGCCAGCGGGCGTTGAGATAGCTCAGGCTTTCATCGACGCGGATGGTCAGCAGGTGCGGCAGGGTGAGCACCTTGTGGCGTTCGACATTGCGGAAATGCTCAGTCCCCGGCACCCGCCCGACAATCGCGGCATGGGGCCGGCTAGCGCGCCAGAGATACAGCAGCAGGCCCACCGCTACTCCTGCGATCACCCCCAGTTCGACCCCGGATACCAAGGTCACGGCGATAGTCGCGGCATGGGCGGCAAAGTCGGCCTTGGAATAGGCCCAGAGCTGGCGCGGCGTCTTGAAATCGACGAGGCTCAAGACCGCAACGATGATGGTTGCCGCTAGCGTTGCGTTGGGCAGGTGGAACAGGAGCGGGGTCAGAAACAGGCTGGCAAGACCAATGCCCACCGCCGTGAATGCGCCCGCTGCCGGTGTCTGCGCGCCCGCATCGAAATTGACCACCGATCGCGCAAAGCCGCCCGTCACCGGATAGCCACCCGATAGCGCGCTGGCGATATTGCTCGCCCCCAGCCCGATCAGCTCCTGATCCGGCACGATCCGCTGGCGACGCTTGGCGGCGAGGGTTTGGGCGACCGAGACACTCTCGACAAAGCCGATCACCGAGATCAGCAGCGCGGGCACCCACAAGGCTTGCAGCAGCGCAAGGTCGGTCGAAGGCAGTGCGAAGGGCGGCAGGCCTTGCGGGATCGCGCCGACGACCGAGACACCATGAGCCTCCAGCCCGAAGCCAACCACCGCGAGGATCGACAGCGCCACCGCCACCACCGGCCCGGCCTTGGCGGCCATGTCGGCAGCGCGCGGGCTCATGCCGAGGCGTTGCAGCGCGGGCTTCAATCCCTTGCGCACCCAGAACAGGAACAGCGTCGCCGGGATGCCGATGGCGAGGGTCGCAAGGTTGCTGTCACCCAGCGCGCCTGCCAGACCCGCCAGCATCTCCGGCCAAGTCTCCCCGCCCGCTTTCACGCCGAGAATATGCTTCAGCTGGCTGGTGGCGATCAGCACGCCGCTTGCCGAGATGAACCCGCTGATCACCGGATGCGACAACAGGTTCGCAAGAAACCCCAGCCGCAGCAGCCCCAGCACCACCAGCATCACGCCCGACAGCGCGGCGAGCGTCACCGCCGCTTCCCAATACTCCGCCGTCCCCGGCACCGCGATTGCGCCGACCGCACTCGCCGTCATCAGCGAGACCACTGCCACCGGCCCCACGGCCAGCGTCCGGCTCGTGCCGAACAGGGCATAGGCAAACAGCGGCAGGATCGAGGCATACAGACCCACCACCGGCGGCAGCCCCGCCAGCATCGCATAGGCAAGGCTCTGCGGGATCAGCATGATGGTGACGATCACCGCCGCCATCAGGTCGCTGGTCAGCGCAGGGCGATCATAGCTGCGCCCCCATTCGAGGATCGGGAGATAGCGTTGGAGCATGGCGTTATTGCGCGATCAGCCCGCCGGGGCCGGCGAGCCACTCGCGGCCCTTGAGCATCCCGTTCCAATACAGCCACGGCAGGAAGTCGTCCTTGAGCATCCATGACAGGCGATTGGCCTTGGTCCCGTCGATCAGCCAGGTCGGGAAACTCGGCGCGAGCTTGCCGCCATAGCCGAACTCGGCGAGCACAATTTTCCCTCGCTCCACCGTCAGCGGGCAGGAGCCATAGCCGTCATAGCCCGCAGTCGGTCCCTTGCCGTCCAACTGGCGCAGGGCGTTGACCGCGACCACGGGCGCCTGCTTGCGCGCGGCCGCCGCAGTCTTGGCGTTGGGCATCGAGCCCGCATCGCCGAGGCCGAAGACATTGGGATAGCGCACATGCTGGAGCGTGTGCTGATCGACATCGGTAAAGCCGCTCGGCGCGGCCAGCGGACTATCGGCGAGGAATTGCGGGGCGACTTGCGGCGGGACGACATGCATCACGTCGAACGGCGCTGTGACTTCGCCCCCAGCCGTGGCGAAAGTTGCCTGCTGGCCGGGGCCATCGACCGCGATCAGATTGCTCCCGAGCTCCAGCCCGATCCCGTATTTCCCGACATATTCCATCAGCGCCGGGACATAGTCCGCCACGCCGAACAACACCGCGCCTGCCGTGCGAAAATCAACATCGATGTTCCCCAATACCCCGGCCCGCCGCCAGTGATCGCAGGCAAGATACATCACCTTCTGCGGCGCGCCTGCGCATTTGATCGGCATGGGCGGCTGGGTGAAGATCGCCCGCCCGCCCTGCATCTGCTGCACCAGCTGCCAGGTATAGGGGGCCAGATCGCCGCGATAATTGGAGGTGACACCGTTCTGGCCGAGCGTCTCGGTCAGCCCGGCGATTTTCTCCCATGCCAGCCGGATGCCGGGGGCGACGATCAGAACCTCGTAACCCACGGTGCTGCCATCCCCCAGCGTGACCTGATTGTTGTCAGGCTGGAAACTCGCTGCCGCCTCGCGGATCCAGGTGACGCCCTTGGGCATCACGGAGTGCATCGGGCGGGTAGTGGTTGCCACGTCGAACACGCCGCCGCCCACCATCGTCCAGCCCGGCTGATAGGCGTGGGTTTCCGCCGGTTCGACAATTGCGATGTCGAGGCCGGGGCGGCGCTTAAGGATCGAGGCTGCCGTAGCGATCCCCGCCGCGCCGCCACCGATGACGACGACCTTATGTGATGTAGCGCTCATGTCCGATCCCTCCCATGCGCGCGGTGTTACCCGCCCGCCTCCATCCGCCCGGCCAGCGCCGAGAGGTCGTATCCGGCCGCCTGCGCCCGCGCGATCCGCTCGGCGGCGGTGAGGCCGTGGATATTGGCCAGCGCGTCGAGCGTCGCTGCGCGGGTGCCGGTACGGCAATAGGCCAGCACCTTGCCCGGCGTGCCGCGCCGGATCGCGGCAAAGGCGGCGACCGCAGCTGGCGGAAACAGGCCGCCAGCAACCGGAATGTGGTGAAAGGCGAGGCCCGCTTCCTGCGCGGCGCGGCGCATGTCTTCGAGCGCAGGCTGGCCCGGCTCTTCGCCATCGGGACGGTTGCAGACCAAGGCACTGAAGCCTTGCGCCGCCAACGCCGCAACATCATCGGGCAGCATCTGCGGGGCCACCGAAAGCGTCTCGTCGATTGTGCGAATGTCCATTATCCCTGTCCTTCCACAAGCCGCACCAGCAGCATTCCGCCAAGCATTGCGATCACGAATATCGCGGCCGAGGCAGGCGCGATTGCCAGCGCGGCAAAGCCGGGTCCGGGGCAGAGCCCGGCAATGGCCCATCCGATCCCGAACAGTGCCGATCCGCCGATCAGGCGCGGCGTGATGTCGCTCCGGTCAGGCAGCGCAAAGCCATCGCCGAAAAAGGGGCGCAGCATTTTGCGCTGCATGGTCCAGGCCAGCGCCATCACCAGCACAGCGCCGCCCATCACGAAGGCGAGCGTCGGATCCCAGTCTCCGAACAGGTCGAGGAACCCACGCACCCGTGCCGGATCGGTCATTCCGCCGATGGTGAGGCCTGCGCCAAAAATCGTGCCCGAAGCGAGCGGGACCAGCGTTTCGCGGATCATGGCAACACCGCAATGCCGAGCGCGTTCATCGCGGCGACCGTGGCAAAGCCGGTCGCCATGAAGGTCGCGGTGGCAACCAGCGACCGCTGGGACAGGCGGCTCATGCCGCACACGCCATGACCGCTGGTGCAGCCGCTCCCAATGCGGGTGCCGACGCCAACGATCACGCCCGCCATGGCAAGCGTCACCGGATTGGCGAAGGCAGGCGTTGAAGCCGCAGTCAGGCTGGTCACGATCAGCGCTCCCAACGGCAGGCCGATGATGAAGGCCCATGCGCCGAGCCGCGGCTGCGACCCGCTGGCAAACCCGAAGGCGCGCGCTGCAATGCCGGAGACCCCGGCGATCCGCCCCACCCCGAGCAACATCAGAGCGGCCGCCAGCCCGATCAGCACGCCGCCCGCCAACCCGGCAAGCGGCGCCGCGTCAGGAAACCCCGGCAGGCTCGAATCGAGCAGGGTCATACCGCGTTGACCGGGATCTTGAGGTAGGTGACGCCATTATCGTCCGGCGGTGGCATATGGCCGGCACGCATATTCACCTGCACCGACGGCAGGATCAGGCGCGGCATATCGAGCGTCGCATCACGCGCCTCGCGCATGGCAACGAATTCGTCCTCGGTGATCCCGTCATGCGCGTGGACATTGCCCTCGCGTTCAGCGGCAACGGTGGTCTCCCACACATACTCGCTGCGGCCCTTGGGCAGGTAGTCGTGACACATGAACAGCCGGGTAGCGGGAGGCAGCGAGAGAATGCGGCGCAGCGAGCGGAACAGCGTGCGCGCGTCCCCGCCGGGGAAGTCGGCCCGAGCAGTGCCGTAGTCGGGCATAAACATCGTATCGCCCACAAACACCGCGTCGCCCACGACATAAGCGATGCAGGCGGGCGTGTGGCCGGGGACATGCATCACCGTCACCGGCAGATTGCCGATGGTGAAGGTGTCGCCGTCCTTGAACAGCACATCGAACTGCGATCCGTCCCGCTCGAACTCGGTGCCAGCGTTGAACAGCTTGCCGAACACGGTTTGAACGGTGGTGATGTCCGCACCGATGGCGATTTTGCCGCCAAGCTTTTCCTGTAAGTAAGGCGCGGCGGAGAAGTGATCGGCGTGGGCGTGCGTCTCCAGCAGCCACTTCACTTTCAGATTATGCGAAGTGACATGCGCAATTACCGCATCGGCCGACGCCGTGGCAGTGCGCCCGGAGTTGGGATCAAAGTCGAGCACCGAGTCGATCACCGCCGCCTCAAGCGTCACAGGATCGTAGACAACATAAGTGACAGTGAAGGTCGCCGGGTCGAAAAAACTCGCGATTTCGGGGCGGACCGCCGCGTCTTCAGCAGCCCGCAACACCTGCTCGGTCGCGCTTTGCAGCACTGGATCAATCGCGCTCATCGCCAATCTCCGTTAACTTTCATAAATCGTGTATATGTTTTGCAATTGAAGAGTCAAGTGCTATGACCCGATCCATGGACCAGACCACTTCCAGCCTCCCACCCTGTGCAGGCCTTAGGATCGGCGATTTCGCCCCCGATTTCGAAGCACGCAGCACCGTCGGCCCGGTGCGGCTGTCCGCCCACCGGGGGCGCTGGCTGGTCCTGTTCTCGCACCCTGCGGACTTCACGCCGGTCTGCACCACCGAATTCGTCGCCCTCGCCCGCGAGGCGGCGGCGTTTGAGGCGCGGGACTGCGCGCTAATGGCGCTCTCGGTCGACAGCCTGTTTTCGCACTTCGCGTGGCTCAGGATGATCCGCGACCGCTTCGGGGTCGAGGTGCGCTTTCCCATCCTTGAAGACCCGACGCTTGTGATCGCCCGCGCTTTCGGCATGGTCGCGGCGCAGGATAGCGATAGCGCGGCGGTGCGCACCACCTTCTTCATCGACCCCAAGGGCATGATCCGGGCGATGACCTGCTATCCGGCGAACCTTGGCCGCTCGATCCCGGAAATGCTGCGCATCCTCGACGGGCTACAAGCGATCGACGCGAAGGGCGCGCTGGCGCCTGCCAACTGGCAGCCGGGCGAGCCGCTGCTCAAACCGCCGAGCCAAAACCTTGACGAAGTGTTCGATGCCGAGGACGCGACCAGTTGGTTCCTGCGCGATAAGCGGGGAGGCGACTGATGCCTGAAGATGATCTGATCGAAGCGCTCAAAGCGCTCGCCCACCCGCTGCGTTGGCGGATCCTGACGACGCTGACGGGCGGCGAGCGCAATGTCGGTGAGCTGGAACAGGTGACCGGGATCGGCCAGCCGGGACTGTCGCAACAGCTCGGCGTGCTTCGTAAGGTCGGGCTGGTCGCCACGCGCAAGGATGCCAAGCTGGTGTTCTATTCGCTCGCGCCGGATGAACTTGGCGCGGTGACGGCGGCGATGGCGAAGGTCGCCCCGGCGAGCACCACCCCGATCAGCGAGCCCGCCGCACAGCGCACGCCGGCACCTGGCGTCGCCAATTTCGCCCGAATGTCCTAAACCGCAGCGGGCGGGTTTGCGAGCGCGGCGCGGAAGCGCCGCCGCACCAGCCACGGCTCCAGCCAGCGGCCGACAAGATAGATAAGTGCGAAGACACCGGCCATAAAGTAACCCTCATCAGGTGAATGACGGCCTTCGTCCTTTTTCTCGTCTTTCTTCTTCTTGTTCGGATCTTCAGGCGCAGGCGCGCCAAGGAATTGATCGACCGGGTTGAGCACCTTCACGGGCTTGGGTTTGTCGTCCTTCTTTTCCGCCTTTTCGGATGCGTCCGCTCCGGCGCCTTCCCAGGCGTTGATCGCCACCGCCATCTGGGCAAAGCCGAGGAACAGCAGCGGCGCGAGGAAGCAAAGCAGCAGCGCGTGGCTGAACAGGTCAAACCGCAGCACCGCACCAGCGCCGACCCGCTCGATCCGCAGTTGTCCGCGAGTGAAGGTGGCCAGCTTGTCCTGCGCGGCAGGGTTATGCTTCGAATAGGTCAGCGTTTCGCCCGCAGCACTCACGGTCGTGCCCGGTGAGCGCAGCAGCGGATCGAGCCGGGCAAAGACCTCCTCCGGCGAAAGCAGAGGGTCGATCGGCACATCGCCGCGCACCCGCCAGATGTGGTCGATCAGCGGTAGACTCATCATCGGAAGTCCCGCCGGGCGTTCAGGTGAGGGAGCAGCGCCCCACGGCCCCGCTGTCTCACTGGCAATACCCCCTGACGTTCCGCTCACTCGGCAGGTTCCAGCTGGGCTGTTTGAAGCTGCGGGTTGACCCCGCGTCCGGAGCGCTTGGCGAAAGCCTCCTTGGCGCTGCGCCAGCCTTCGCGGAACGGGAAGATCATTGTCTCGCCAATATGCATCCGGCGCCCGCCTTCCATGCCGAGCACCTCGGCCTCACCATCGACGCAGGTGCCGAAGATGCGATCCCAGATGATCCAGGTGCCCGAGTAATTGCTGCGGGTTGCCTCGTAATCCTGCGAGTGGTGGACGGAGTGATGCTCCACGGTGTTGAAGATGAACCGCCACCAGCGCGGAGTGTTGAAGCGAACGTTGATGTGTTGATAAACCGACACGGTCATCCCGATTGCCCCTGCCAACAGGAAGGCGCGCGGCAAAAAGTCGAACAAGCCGCCTATGCCGAGGCCGATCAGGAACAGCTCGATCGGGTTGCCCACCGCACCTTTGTTGATGTTGAGCTGGGTGATATAGTGGTGCGGCGCATGGGTCAGCCACAGCGGGTGCCAATTGTGCATCGCGCGGTGCATCCAGTACTGGCCGAAGTCGAAGATCATCGAGATCAGCAGCGCTTGCAACAGCAGCGGCAGGCCAGTGAACCAGCTGAACTTCTCCCAATCGAACGCGCCTTGCACCGCTTTGATCATCACCCCATCGCCAATGTAGGCGTCAACCATGCCGAGGAAGGTCATGCCGAGCCCGACATAGAAGGCGTCGGTGGCGAATTCCTTCCACGTCAGTTGCCAGCTTTCGTAGCGCGGATTGACCCATTCGAGCGCCAACAGCAGGATCATCCAGCCCAGCCGGATGGCAATCGCAGTCGATGCGACAGCGAGCCAGTTTGGGGCGTAGTACCAGAACAGGATCGCGGCAAAGAGCATCGCGGGCTGGAAATACGTGAAGACGAACTGCTTGACCGGACCGCCCTGGACCCGGCCGATATTCTCCCAGCCGACAATGACCGGAGCGTCTGCCCCGATAATGCGCTTGCCCACCTGCACTCCGGCCATGACGAACTCCCCTTAAGCTGTCCGTTTCATTCCAAATACCCATGGCGACCTCCCCCATTCGAGGAAGTGGCCAAATGACGTAGGTTTGCGCGGACCCGAGGAACGTGAAGCAATTTCAGTGAGAAAGCGATCAATCGGCAAGATATCGCACGGCAATGGCAGTGGCGGCGGCTCGGGTTTCGACCCCGAGTTTACGAAACACCTGTTCCAAGTGCTTGTTCACCGTGCGCGGGCTTATACCAAGAATTTCGCTTATCGTCTTGTTGGTTTTGCCGTAACTCACCCACAACAGCACTTCCGCCTCGCGCCGGGTCAGGCCGTTATGTTTTTGCAGGTCGGCAATCTTACCATCTTCACGCACTTCAGTGACGCGGATCAGGGTTTCGCCCGGCCGTCCGGTTTCGACCAAGGCGAGATCAATCTCCAGCCCGCGCACATCGACGCGCGCGCTGGCGGGGGGCTGGACTGGGTCTGCGGCGATCAAGCCGAGGGCTGCGCCCATCAAGGCTTCGGGTAGCGCGCCGCGATCAGGGGTCCAGTCGGGATCGACCGCGATGAACAGGGCCTCGGCTTGGGGTGTACACCAGATCAGTCCCGCATCCTCGCTCAGCGCCGCCAGACTGCGCCCCGCTAGACCGAGCGCCAGCCGGGAGCGATAGGTCGTGCGGGCATTGGCGAGATGCACTTTCATTCGCGCCAGCAGTTCCTCGATCACCACGGGCTTGCGCACATAATCGACCCCGCCGGTGCCGAGCGCGGCGACCACGTGTTCGGGATCGTTGAGGCCGGTCATGAAGATCACCGGGATATGCGCGGTCGCCGGATTGCGCTTGATCGCCTGGGTGGTCTCGATCCCGCCGATGCCGGGCATGATCGCGTCCATCAGGATGAGGTCGGGCTGCACCTCTGACAGCAATTCGAGCGTTGCCTCGCCGCTGCGGGCGATCAGCACGGTCATATCCTCGGCTTCGAGCGTATCGACGAGGAACCGGAGCGATTCCGGGCTGTCGTCGACAACAAGGATGCAGTCCTTAGCGCGCATCGGCAGCCACCGCTTTGGCAAGGTCGGCCAGCGCCTTCAAGTCGAAGCTGTCGAGCACTCGCCGCATCCGTTCGGCCAGCGGCGCCGCTTCGGGAGCGAGTGCGGCGATGGCGTCGATCTCCGCTTCAATGGCGCGGACATGGCCGATCCGCACCAACCGCTCGATCTCGGCGCAATAGGCGGCGGCGCGAGACGCGATGGCTGGCGATAGGTGCGCCACGGCGGCTTCGGGCACGTCACGGGTGGGGCCACCGGCCCGCAGCCATTCGAGCCCCAGCTGAGCGGCAATCACATCAAGCAACACCGTGAATTCGAATGGCTTCATCAAAAACGTATCATTGGCTGGGCCGTCCGCTGGCGACGTGGCGGAATGGGGCCCTTCACCCGAAAGCATCACGATCCGTAGGGCAGCGCCGTGGCGGCGGCGCAGTTTCGCCGCGATGTCCCACCCGGACTCGCGTCCCAGCATCACGTCGCACAGGACAAGATCGGGCTGCACCTGCGCGGCGAGCGCAAGGCCGGTCTCGCCGTCGCTGGCGGTGTGCACCTGAAAGCCCAGCGGTTCGAGCAGGCCGCGCACCATCGCCAGATGCGCCGTATCATCATCGATCAGCACCACCCAGCGCTCACGCCCAAGGTAGCCGGTGACAACGCCCGGCTCTGGCGCCGGATCGGTCGGCGGGCTGAGCGGCTGCGACAACATCAGCCGCACGATGAAGCGCGATCCTTCCCCCGGCGCGCTTTCGACCCGGATTTCGCCGCCCATGATATGCACCAAAGCCTGCGTGATAGCGAGGCCGAGCCCGACACCGGGCCGCTCGCCCGCTGGCCCCGCGACCCGCTCGAACGGCGCGAAAATCCGCTCCGCGTCCTCGGGCGCGATGCCGATGCCGGTGTCGATCACCGTGAAGGTCGCCAACTGGTTACGATATTCGACCTTGAGCGTGACCGACCCGTGATCAGTGAACTTGATCGCGTTAGTCAGCAGATTGATCAGCACCTGCCGCAAGCGCTTGGGATCGGCATGGACGAATTCGGGCAAGCCCGGCGGATGGTCGAGGACCAGCGCGATCCCCTTCGACTGCGCTTGCAGATCGAGCATGGCGATCAGTTGGGCGAGGAACTCGGGGAAGCGGATCGCCTCCCGGCTCAGCTTCAGTGCGCCGCCTTCGACCTGCGCGATGTCGAGCAGGCCTTCGACCAGATGCGACAGATGTTCGGCGCTGCGGCGGATCACCCGTGCGGCATTGAGCGCGTCCTTGCCGTCATTGCGCTCCAGCAGCTGGGCATAGCCATAGATCGCATTGAGCGGCGAGCGAATCTCGTGGCTGACGCTGGCGAGGAAGCGAGTCTTGGCCTCGTTGGCGGCCTCAGCGGCCTCCTTGGCGGCGCGCAGCTGCGCGAACGCGTCGTCGGCAGGCCCTGTTGCGCCGTCGCCTTTAAGCCAATTGGTGAGCCGCCCCGCCATCATATCATCGCGAGGCAATATAGGCGCGCCAGCCGCCCAGATGGGAGATGTCCTCGGCCCCGGTCAGCGCGCGCGGTTCGGCGACGAAGCCCTTCACGCTGCTGCCGTCGGCCAGCGTCACCGTGCCGATGGCGAGCGGGGGCGGCACTTCGGCAACGAAGCTACCGAAGCTGGCGAAGTCAAGCTCGTAAACTTCCAGCGCGATTTCCGCCCCGTCCTCGCTGTGCACCAGTGCGGGCTTGGGCGGGACGGAATCGGCCATCGCATACAGCCGGTAATTGGGCGCAGTGGTAAAGGCACCCACGAAGGTCGCCCCGCGCGACGTCAACTGCCAATGCAGCGGCATCCCTTCAAGATGTGCACCAACGACGGCGAGTTTGACGGTGTCCATGTGGTCTCCAAGATCGAGCGGTGGCGGAAGGGGAAGGTCGGCCGAAGCCAGATACGAACGCGCGAGGTCAATAAGTGCAAGATCGCTATGCGCAGGCCCGATCAGCGTGATCCCGAAGCCCGTGCCATTGTCGCGCGCACCGGCTGGCACCGCCAGCGCGGCCATATCGAGCAGGTTCACGAAATTGGTATAGAGCCCGAGATTGCTGTTCAATGCGACCGGCGCTTCGAGCAGTTCGGCCACGCGGTAGGTCGTGCCGGTGGTGGGAAAGGCGAGCACATCGACCTCGCCCCACATGCTTTCGGCATGGCGCTGCAATTCGGCGAGGCGGTAGATGCCGTTCCACAACTCGGTCGCCAGCATGGCGCTGCCGGGCGCGATGACCTCGCGCACCACCGGGTCGATGGCGAGCGGATTGCTCTCAAGCAGCGGAGCGATGGCGGCGGTGCGTTCGGCCACCCATGGCCCGCCGTACAGCAGGCGCGCGGCTTCGAGCAGCGGGGCAATGTCGATCTCGACGATTTCGCCCTGCGCCGCCAGCACGCCTAGCGCGCGGTCGTAGAGGTATTCAGCAGCGACATCGCCAAAGAAGACCCGCTGGTCGCGGTGCGGCACGCCGATCCGGCGTCCGCTGATCGCAATGTCCGAAAGCGGGCGCGAGAAGGCATCCTCGGCATCAAATCCGGCGATCACGGCGTCGACCGCTTGCGCATCGTGCAGGGCATCGGTGAACACCGTGATGCAATCGAGCGTGCGGCAGGCTGGCACCAACCCGCGCGTGCTCCACCGGCCTTTGGTGGGCTTTAGCCCGATAAGGTGATTGAACGCTGCCGGCACCCGCCCCGATCCCGCCGTATCTGTGCCGAGCGCGAACGCCACCAGCCCCGCCGCCACGGCAATCGCCGAGCCGGAGCTTGATCCGCCGCTGACATAGTCACGGTTATAGGCGTTGCGCGGGATGCCGTAAGGGCTGCGCGTACCGACGAGGCCGGTGGCGAACTGATCGAGATTGGTCTTGCCGACACAGATCGCGCCCGCTGCCTCCAGCCGTTCGATCACGGTGGCGGAACGCTCGGGGCGGTAGGCGAAGGCTGGGCAAGCAGCAGTCGTCTCCAGCCCCGCAACGTCGATATTGTCCTTCGCCGCAAATGGCACACCGGCCAGCGGCAGGTGCTCGCCAGCAGCAACCCGTGCGTCAATGGCGCGGGCTGCGGCGCGCAGGGCGGCAGGATCGGCTCGGCTGATCCACACCTGCGGCTGGTGCGCATCATAGGCAGCGAGGCGGGCGAGCGTATCCTCGATCACGGCGAGCGCCGTGGCCGCGCCGCTGGTGACGCTTGCCGCGATGGCGGTCGCGCTGAGGCGGGCGAAGGCGCTCATGATGCTTTCCTCAAGGCCAGCATCGGCGCGCCGGGTTGCAAGGCCTGATGCTCGGTAATGTAAAGCGCGGCTACCGTACCGCTGGCGGGGCTCTCGAAGGGGCATTCCATCTTCATCGCTTCGATCACCGCAATCACATCGCCTTCCGCCACCACATCGCCGGGGGCGACCAGCAGCTTCCACACGCTGCCGCCGAACGGGGCTTCGATGACGTCCGCGCCGTCCGGCACCTCGATTGCCGCCACATCGCCGCCGCCTGCCCCGCCCTCAAGCAGGTCGCTGACCCGGTCGAACTCGCCCGAGGCCTGCCACGCGGCGCGTTCGGCATCAAAGGCGGCTTGGCGGGTGGTCTCGAAAGCGGCGATGCTGGCGGCATTGTCGGCCAGGAACGCGCGGTAATCGGCGAGGCGGAAAGTGGTCTCCTCCACGCGGATCGACCGCCGCCCATGCGGGAAATCGCGGCGCCAATCGGTCAGTTCGTCGGCGGTGACAGGGAAGAACCGGATCTGGTCAAAGAACCGCAGCAGCCACGGCTTACCATCAACAAAGGCATCAGTCTGCCGGTGCGTGTTCCACACCTGAATGGTGCGCCCGAACAGCTGATAGCCGCCCGGCCCCTCCATCCCGTAGATGCACATATAGGCCCCGCCGATCCCGACCACATTGGGCGGGGTCCAGGTGCGCGCGGGGTTGTATTTGGTGGTGACGAGCCGGTGGCGCGGATCGACCGGCGTGGCGACCGGCGCGCCGAGATAGACATCGCCGAGGCCCAGCACGAGGTAGCTCGCATCGAAGATCAGATCTTCGACCGCCGCGCTATCTGCCAGGCCGTTGATGCGGCGGATGAACTCGATGTTATCCGGGCACCACGGCGCATCATCGCGGACCGTGCCGATATACTTGGCGATGGTCTCTTCGATCGCGGGATCGCGCCAGCTCAGCGGCAGGTGGACGATGCGCGAGGGCGTGGTGAAATCATCGAGATCCCCCATCGCCTCCTCGGCCGCCATCAGCGCAGCGAGCGCGCGGGGCTGGTCCAGCGTGGTGCCGTCGAAGTGCAGTTGTAGCGAGCGAATGCCGGGCGTGATGTCGATCACCCCGGGCAGGTTCATCGCCTCCAGCGCCTGCATCAAGGCATGGATGCGGATGCGCAGCTCGATATCGAGCACGATGTCGCCATATTCGACCAAGATGTTGCGGTCGCCCTGCTGGCGATAGGTGGTCTTGGGGCGCGCGCCCTGCCCTGCAATGGCGGCGAGGATCGGCGAAAGGTCGGCCATCGCGCGGGCGGGCGTCGGCGCGGTCGGATGGTCCAGCGGCGCGGCGTTAGCCTCCATGGCGTCGGCAATCGTGACTGGCACGAAGCGGAGCCGGTCGTCGGGGCTGAGCTGACCGATCTTCCACCGATCCGCCGCGATCACCGTGAAGGGGCACACGAAGCCCCCCAGCGAAGGCCCGTCCGGCCCGAGGATGATCGGCATATCCCCGGTGAAATCGACCGCGCCGATGGCATAGGGGTTGTCGTGAATGTTCGACGGGTGCAGCCCCGCCTCACCCCCGTCGCGCCGCGCCCATTCGGGCTTGGGGCCGACAAGGCGTACCCCGGTGCGGTTGGAGTTGTAATGCACCTGCCAGTCCGCTTCGAGGAAGCGGGCGATGTCGTCCAGCGTGAAGAAATCGGGCGCGCCGTGGGGGCCGTAGAGAACGCGCAACTCCCATGTCCGGGAGAGCGCGGGAAGCGGAGCCGTGGTACCCTCGCCGGTCGCACCATTGCCCAAATGCAGCACATCGCCCGCCACCAGCCCCCGCGCGGCATGGCCGCCGAACTGGCCGAGCGTGAAGGTCGCCGCGCTGCCGAGATAGGGCACCACATCAAGCCCGCCCGCGAACAGGATATAGCCGCGCATCCCCCCGCCGCTCGCCCGGCCGAGCGTCAACGTCTGCCCGGCAGCGATTGCGATCGGCACCCCGCGCGAGGCTGGCGCGCCGTCGAGCTTCGCACCAAAATCCGCGCCGGTCAGGCAGATGGTCGCAGGCGCCTCGAACAGCAGGGTCGGCCCGCTGGCAGTGACCTCCAGCCCCGCTGTGCCTTCGGGGTTGCCCAGCATGAGATTGCCCAGCCGGAAGCTGCGGTCGTCCATCGGCCCGGATGGCGGGACGCCCACATCCCACAGCCCGAGGCGACCGGGGAAGTCCTGCACCGACGTCGCCGTGCCGCCTGCAATTACCCGCACCGCGCGGCGCGCATAGCCGACCTGATCGAGCATCCGCGTGGAGACTTCTCCGCTGGTAAAGCCCTCATGCCGCAGCACATCGCGCAGCCACCTGAGGTTAGTCTCAATCCCGTCCACGCGGCTGGCATCGAGCGCCGCTTGCATCGCCCCGATCGCGCCTTCGCGGGTCTCGGCAAAGGTTATCAGCTTGGCGAGCATCGGATCGTAGAACGCGCTGACGTCACTCCCTGCCATGACCCAGGTCTCGGCGCGGATGTTGTCCGGGAAGGCGACGTTGACCAGCGTTCCAGTGGTCGGGCGGTAATCCATCGCCGGATCTTCGGCATAGAGCCGCACCTGTACCGCATGGCCTTGCGCAGTTGGCGCGGGGGCATCGAGAAAGGCGAAGTCGCCCGCTGCGCCCCGGATCATCCATTCTACCAGATCGATCCCCATCACCTCCTCGGTGACGCCGTGTTCAACCTGAAGCCGGGTGTTCATTTCGAGGAAAAAGAAATCGTCGCGCGCGGCATCGTACAGGAACTCGACCGTGCCAGCCGACAGGTACCCGGCCGCTTCGCCCAACCGCACGGCGGCGGCGATCAATTCGGCGCGCTTGGCGTCCGACAGGCACGGCGCTGGGGCTTCTTCCACGACCTTCTGGTTGCGCCGTTGCAGCGAGCAGTCGCGCTCGCCCAAGGCCATCACCCGGCCCCTCCCGTCGCCGAAGATCTGCACCTCGATATGCCGCGCGCGGGCGACATAGCGCTCAAGGAAGACGCCCGCATCGCCGAAGCTGGCTTCTCCCTGCCGGACAACTGCGGCAAAACCGTCGCGCAATGCCGCCTCGGTCTCGCAAATGCGCATTCCGATGCCGCCGCCCCCGGCGGTTGCCTTGAGGATCACCGGATAGCCGATCCGCTTGGCGGCTTCGGCGGCCTCGTCTACACCTGTCAGCAGTCCTGTGCCAGGCGCCAGCGGCAGGCCATGCGCCTCAGCCAGCGCGCGGGCGGAGTGCTTCAAGCCGAAGGTGCGGATATTGTCCGGCGTCGGCCCGATAAAGGCGATCCCGGCGGCCGCGCAGCTTTCCGCAAACTCGGCATTTTCGGCAAGGAAGCCGTAGCCCGGATGGATTGCACCTGCGCCGGTTGCTTTCGCCGCTGCCAGAATAGCCTCGACATTGAGGTAGCTCTGCGCCGCTGGACCCGGCCCGATGCAAACAGCCTCATCCGCCGCGCTGACGTGGAGCGAGCCGGCGTCCGCCTCGGAATAGACCGCCACGCTGCGCAGCCCCATCCGCTTGCACGTGCGGATAATCCGCGTCGCAATCGCGCCCCGGTTGGCGATGAGGACAGTGTCGAATGTCACGCGGTCACGATCATCCGGACCGGCGTCGGGTTGAAGCCGTTGCAGGGGTTGTTGATCTGCGGGCAGTTCGACACGACCACGATCACGTCCATCTCAGCGCGCAGGTCAACGGTGAGGCCCGGCGCGGAAATGCCGTCGACGATGCCAAGCGTGCCGTCTTCTTCCACCGGCACGTTCATGAAGAAGTTGATGTTGGAGACGATGTCCCGCTTGCCACGGCCCTCAATCAGGTTCGCTTCGAGGAAATTGTCGACGCAAGCATGCTGCGACTTGGTGTGATGGCCATAGCGCAGGGTATTGGATTCGCACGAACATGCCCCGCCGATGGTGTCGTGATATTCCACGGCGCTGTCGACGATGGTCATCAGCGCGCGCCCCTCGTTGGACAGCAATACGGTGCCGGTGCGCAGGAACAGGTTGCCCTGCACTGCGACCGTATCCTGCGCCGAGTAACGCTCGGCATCATCGGCGGCGGAATAGATCAGGAAATCGACCGCCTGATTGCCCTCGAGATCGACAATCCGCAGAACTTCCCCCGCCGCGACATGGTGCAGCCACGGCGCGCGGGCGGGCACGATCTCGTCGTGAATGATGCTGCCGGAAAGGCCAGAGAGGGCCGGGTCGCTGGTCATGGTTTGCCTTGCTTTTTTCGCGGGTTATCGGCGGTAGTAGTCCTCGGTATTGAGGAAGGCGCGCTGTCCTTCTGGCGTGGCGTTGCGCACGGAGTCTTGTTCAGCCGTGATCGCGCCGCGCCATGCAGTGACGCGCAGCGGCGTGCTGTGCCAGCCATCGCGCGGGTCGAGGACATGAGGACAGTTGGTGATCACCACGATGATATCCATCTCGGCGCGCAGCAGCACTTCGCGGCCTGCCTCAAAGGGGCCAAAGACGGGCGTGATCACGCCGTCAGTCTCGATCCGGGTGCCCTTGAACAGGTTCACGCAAGGGTGGACATCGCGCCGGGTTAGCCCATGCTTGGCGGCGCCGAGGATCAGCCGGTCGCGCCCATTGGGGTAGGCACCGGAATTGCGGCCCTCACCATATTTCCGCAGGTTGCTGGCGGCATTTGAGACGCCGCAGAAAGTGTCGTGCGTGCCGGCATCGTCTTCGAGGATGCTCATCAGCACCCGACCCATGTCGCTGAGCAACAGCTTGCCCGCGCCGAGATAGGCGTTCCACTGCACCTTGACGGTATCAGCGACGTTCAGCCGCTCAGTCGGCATTTCGGCGTTGAAGATGTTGAGGCTCGCGCAGGCATCGCCCGCCTTGTCGATCAGCTGCAACCGGGTGCCGCGCGCGATCCGGCGGGAGGCATAGCCGCCCGGCGCGATGGTTTCTTCCCAGAGCAGGTCATCACCTAGCACGCCATCGGGCAAGTCGCTTGCGACGGGTGGCAAGGTCGGCATGGCTTCGACCCGCGTGCCGCCTTGCGCGCGGGCGTGATCGCGCGCCGCCTTGGGATCGGCAGTTCCGCTCATTCCGCTGCCTCCTGCCGCGCTGGCGGGAAGTCCTGTTCATGCAGCGGCGGCAGCAGCGCGGTGGTGGTGACGAGCTGCAATTGCTGCACGCCCCGGATCGCGCGCAAGGCATCGCACAACTGCTTCAGCCGCACCGCAGGCCCCTGCACCAGCAGCACTTCGAGCGACTGGTCCTCTTCAAGGAACACGTGCTGCGAGGAAATCACCTCCTTGAGGTAATCCACCTGCGTTTCAGCCAGTTGCTGACGAACCCTGCCACCGCCTCCAGCGTAGACGATGGTGACAGTCCCCGCGAGCGTCTCGTCCGGCCGGGTCAGCGCCTCATGCTCGGCCAGCGCGTGGCGGATCAATTCGGCGATCAGCTGCGAGCGCGAGGGCAATCCGCGTTCCTCGACCATCATGTCGAGCTGGCGGAACAGTTCCGCCGGCAGGCTCATGCTAAGGCGCGCGAGACGGGAGGGTTCGGGGCTGCTCATCCGGCGATCATTTCAATTATTACCAACTGTGTCAATCGTAATACCGATGGCCTCGGCTTGTTCATCCGCCCCTGCGTCCGCGTGTACTTGCTGTGCTTTGCGGGTCAGTTCGAGGTCATAGATGACCGCCGCCCCATAGCGCTGCGGAGCGTGCGGATCGTGGCGGCGCTTGTCGAGCGTCAGCACCCGTGTCCCGAGCGAAAAGGCCTCTTTGATATCGTGGGTGACCATGATGATCGTCAGCCCATGCTCGCGCCACAGCCGGGTGATGAGCGCGTGCATATCCTTGCGGATGCCGGGATCGAGCGCGCCGAAGGGCTCGTCCAGCAGCAGGATGCGGGGCCGCTTGATCAGGGCTTGAGCGATGGCGAGGCGCTGCTGCATCCCGCCCGACATCTGCGCCGGATAGAGGTGGCGGCTATCCGCCAACCCGACCGATTCCAGCATCGCCTCGGCCTCCGCCACCGCAGCCCGGCGGGCGCTGCCGAACAGGCGGGCGGTGAACGGTGAGGCGGAGAACTCCAGCCCCAGCAAGGTGTTACCCAGCACCGTTAAATGCGGGAAGACCGAGTAGCGCTGGAACACCACCCCGCGATCCGGCCCGCATTCGGCCGGCAGCGGTGCGCCGTCCAAGGTGATCGTCCCGCGCGTCGGCTTCTCCTGCCCCAGCACCACCCGCAGCAGGCTACTTTTGCCCGCGCCCGAAGGCCCGATGATCGAGACGAACGAACCCTCAGCAATATCGAGCGAAATCCGTTCGAGTACGACCTTCTCGCCATACTCAACCCACAGGTTCTTAAGGCTCAGCAGCGCCATCAGTGCGCGGCCCCATGCGCCCAGCCAAACAGGCGGCGGCTGCCGCGCGACAGGACGAAATCCATCACCACGGCGAGGATCGCGATCCATGCGACGTAGGGCAGGATCACGTCCATCGCGAGGTAGCGGCGGACGAGGAAGATGCGGTAGCCCAGCCCGACATCCGCCGCGATTGCTTCGGCGGAGATCAGGAACACCCACGCCGGGCCGAGCGACAGGCGCAGCGCCTCGATCAGGCGCGGCATCGCTTGCGGCAAAGCCACCCGCAGCATCACACCCCACGAATTCGCGCCCAAAGTCAGAGCCTTGATCACCTGCTCGCGCGGCAAGGCGGCGATGTGTCCGGCCACGTCGCGGATCATGAACGGGGCCACACCGATCACAATCAGCGCCACTTTGGCTGTCTCGCCCAATCCGAACACGATGAACAATATCGGCAACAGAGCGATAGGCGGGATCACGGCGATTGCGGTGACAAGCGGGCCTAACGTGGCTCTAACCGGGGGCAATGACCCGACAACCAGGCCGACAAGCAGGGTCGATGCCGTAGCAATGCCAAGGCCAAGCCCCAACCGCGTCAGACTGGCAAGCGTATCGGCCCAGAACAGATATTGGCCGGACAGCGGATCAGCTTCGAAGATCAGCGCCGCCATCGCTGCGGCCATCGCACCGGGCAGCGGCAGGATCTTGTCCGCCGCGTTATCGGAATGACGCGCGGCAGCGGCGACGATGTACGCAAAGGCCAGCACCACCAGCGGCAGCGCGCCCAGCAGGATCGCCCGGCCTCGCCCCGGCTGGGCTGTCACCCAGCGCATCGGCCTAGAGCTTCCCGTCGGCGGCGAGCTGCATATAGGTCGGATCGAAGCGCAAGGTGATCGCGGCCTTGTCACCCAAGGTTGTGCCGCCCGGGAACTCCATCCCGACCGCATCGGCCGAGCGGGCGCCCTGCCCGAACAAGCCTTGAGCAAAGCTGAAGTCGCGCACCCTGGTCATGGTGGTGACCAGATCGGGCGAGGCCATTGCCATCAGCGCGGCCTTGGGATCGGCGTAAAGGAAGGTGGTGGCGAGCTGGCCTTCGAATTCCTCCGGTGTCGTCCCCGCCAGCTTCGCCATCGCGGCGCGGGCGGCGGCGCCTTCGGCATCCTGCCGTGCCATCAGCGTCATCGTCTCGTACCAGATCCCCGCCAGCGCCTTGCCCAGATTGGGGTTCGCCTTCAGCACCGCCGTATCGACCACCATCAGGTCGAGAATCTCGCCCGGAATATCGGCCGAGGTGAACACGGCCTTGGTGCCTGCGACACCCTTCATCGTGGTCACCTGCGGGTTCCACGCCACCGCCGCGGTCACGTCCGGCGAGGCAAAGGCGGCGGCGATATCGGCATCGGAGGTATTGACCGTCTTAACATCGGCGAGCTTCATGCCTGACGTCTCGAGCGCGCGGGCGAGCAGGTAGTGCGAGACCGACAGTTCGGCGAGGTACACCTGCCGCCCCTTGATCCCCGCCACGCCGTCAGCGCCTTTCAGCAGCACCGCATCATTGCCGTTGGAATAATCGCCAAGGATAATCGCCGAGGTGTCCTTGCCGCCCGCCGCCGGGATCGTCAGCGCGTCCATGTTGGCGACGGTCACGCCGTCGAGCTTGCCAGCGGTGTATTGGTTCACGCTCTCGATATAGTCGTTGACCTGCACGAATGTGATTTTGACACCGTACTTGTCTTCCCACTTCTTCACGATCCCGGCCTGCTGGGCATAGGGCCAGGGCATCCACCCGGCATAGATCGACCAGCCGATATTGAAGTCGGTGCGGGGCGCGGATGCGTCCTCCTCGCTGCCCGAACAGGCCGTCACCGCAAGGGCGAGGGCGATAAGCAGGAAGCGGGCCGCGCGGCGGGCCAAGTGGCGCATGATTCGTCCCCTATGTTGCGGGTGCGAACATCCCCTCGTTTGCCGCGTTTGTCTATGGGGAATTATTACGATTGATTGCAAAAGTAATATGCGCAAGGTTGCGTCAGTCTGGCAGGCATTGTGCCCTTGCGGCGCTCCTCTCCTTCCCCTGCCATGCGTGGAGGCTCAGAGACCCATGACACCCATGATGCGCAATTCCGCTGCCCGCCCGCTTGCTCTTGCCCTTGCCGCCAGCCTTGCTGTCGCGGCGTGTGCGGCGGAGGACAGCGAACCGCCCACGGACATGGTCGGCCCCGCGCCCGACCTCACCGAAACCGCGCTGAAAGTGCCGGGCTTCGCCGATTTCCTCGCGGTGGATGGCGATACGGTGTGGGTCACCAATGACGGACGGGTCGAGCAATGGTCGCCTGCGGGGAAGCTTGCCAGCACCCCTGTTCCCCGCCCCTGCGGCACGATGGCGATTGCCGCCGGATCGCTGTGGGTCGCCAATTGCGAGGATGGTGAGCTGTGGCGCATCAATTTGAAGACCGCCGCGGTCGAAGCAAAGATCGCCACCGGCCTCGCCAATCCCAAGGGCGAAACCAATGTGATCGCGGGCGCAGGCTCTGTCTGGGTGCCGAGTGATCCGGAAGGCAAGCTGGCGCGGATCGACCCTGCCACCAATGCGATTGTCGCGACAGTCACCGTCACGCCCGAGACCTGGTATCTGGCCTATGGCTTCGATGCGGTCTGGACGGTGTCGAGCGAAGGCAAGGTGCTGGAGCGGGTCGATCCCGCCACCAATGCCGTCACCGGCTCAGCCGCGCTGGGCGACACGCCGGGCTTCCTTGCAGCGGGCGAAGGCGCAGTGTGGGTGCAGGAACAGGGCGACGGCACCGTCGCCAAGGTCGATCCGGTCAGCCTCAAAATCGCGGGGCGTACCAAGGTGGGCGATAACCTCAAGTGGGGTGATATCGATGCCAATGGCGGCGCGGTGTGGCTGCGCACCACGGATGATCAGACGATGGTGGTGATCGATCCGGTCACGCTCAAGATCCGCGCGCGGATGGGCGATGCAGTGGGTAGCGGTGCACTGCGCTGGACACCCAAGGGCGTGTGGACATCGGCCCACGACAACCAGACCCTGTCGTGGTGGAGCGCGCCTGCGCCTGCCGCCACGCCCACGCCCTAACATTCGGGCAAAAAGAAGCGCGCGGGGCGGGTCGCAGAACCCCGCGCGCTTCCCCCTCCAATTCCGTTTCGCCTGTGACGGCGGACCGGATCAGAACTTGTAGCCGAACTCCACCCCGAAGCGCTGACGTGCGCCCGGCGAGATGAACGATCCGCCAAACTCGACCGCGGTGATGACCTCGTTCAGATACTTCTCGTTGAACAGGTTTTCGGCATAGGCGGTCAACGACCAGCTATCGCCTTCAACCCCAACGCGCAGGTCCATCACGCCAAAGGTGTCGCGCTGCGAGATCGAATAATCGGCATCCCCCACAAAGGCCGGCAGGGCCAGCGCCGAACCCGGCAGCAAGCCGCTGAACAGCGTCGGGTTGGGATCATCCTGCAGCGTGTGGAACCATGTCGGCCCGGTGATGCGGTAATCCGCGCGGGTCACAAAGTTGACGCTGTCGGTAACCGGCAGATCAAGCTGGGTGCCCACGTTGATTGTGTAGTCGGCAGTATAGGGCGACTTGTTGCCCACAGTTACTGGGCGCGAGGCGTTTTCGAGAATTTCGCTCTCGGTCACGTTGCCCGAGCCGAACACCGTCCAGCCATCAAGGATTTCCGCCGACAGGTTGAGCTCGGCGCCGTACAGTTCGACCTCATCGATGTTCGAGACGACGCGCAGCAGGCCGAAGCCGCCGACGAAGAATTCGAAGAACTGCATGTCTTCGACCTTGGTGTAGTAGCCCGCCAGATCGAAGGTCACCGCGCCGTCCAGCAAGGTGCCCTTCATGCCCGCTTCGAACGCGCTGGAGACTTCCTTGCGGTACTGATCGTCAATCAGCACGTTGGTGCCGATGAAATCGTTGAACGCCGAATCGACGATCGCGGCCGAGCCCTGGTTGTTGAAACCGCCCGATTTGAAGCCGATCCCCCAGTTGCCGTAGAGGTTGATGTCGTCGGTCAATTCATACCGCAGCGAAATCTTGGGCTGGAACTGCTTGAAGGTTTCCGATTTCGGCGCGATCGGCTGAACCGCGCCGCCAACGACGGTCTGGCCGGGGTTGATCGGCCCGCCCGTGATCGGATCGAACACCGCCGGCACAAGGCTCGACACCTGACGGTCCTCGATGTCGTAACGGCCCGCAAAGCTGACATTGAAGCGATCGGACACATCGGCATCGATCGACGCGAAGGCCGCATAGACGTCGGTCTTGAACGCATCGTGGTAAAGCTGGGTGGTCGGGTTATCCGATCCCGGCGCGTTATACAGCTCGCGGATGATGCCGCGACCAAGGTCCGCCCCAAGGCTCACGCCAACCTCGCGGTTGATGTGGAGGTAATAGGCGCCGACCTGCCAGTTGATCGCCCCGTCGCCGTTCGACGCGAGCCGGATTTCGCCGCTGACGTCTTCCTGCTTGCGGATCTGGAACTGGGTGCCGTCGCAGGTGGTCGGGCTATAGGGGCCGAAGGTCGATCCATTGGCTGGGTCGAAGATGAACGGCACCGGGTTGTTGCCGATAAAGGTCGGCTGGTTCAGCGGGAAGCCGGTCAGCGCCGCGGTGCTGGCAAAGCAGGCGTTCGAAGCGGCCACCGATGCCGGGGTCGCGCCGGGGAAGGTGAAGCGGGCAAAGTCGGCCGAGGTGCTGTCTGCGGTGAGCGACTGGTCGACATCGCTGTAGAGCACCCATGCGGTCAGCGTGGTGCTTTCGAATTCGTGCTCGACCTTGGCCGAGGTTTCGAAGGTCACCTGATCATTGGTCGGGCGAATGTTCGAATAGAAGCCGAAAGGATGCTCGTTCACGTCTTCAAAGAACGCCGGGTTTACCGCCGCAAAGTTGGGCAGGTGGAAGCTGGCGTTGAAGTTGATCGAAGCGCCGCGCAGGTCAGCATAGCGCGCCTTCACGTCGAGCTCGGTATTCGGCCCCAGTTCGGCGACGAAGCGCCCGTCAATCCCGAACACTTCCTGATCGTCGATCGTCTTGGAATTGCCGAGGAAGCTGTTGCGGAAGAAGCCATCAGTCGTCGAATAATTGGCCGAGAGGACCAGCCCGGCCGTATCGCCGATCGGGGTCGAGATGTAGCCATTGGCAAGGTAGGTGTTGTCCTGCGCCGCCCGAACGAGCATCCCGCCTTCCAGCGCGTCGCCGGGCTTCAGCGTTTGCAGCACAATCGCGCCCGCCGCCGCGTTGCGGCCATAGAGCGCGCCTTGCGGGCCCTTCAGGATTTCGACCTGCCGCAGCGTGCCCTGGTTTTGGTTCAATTGCGCGGTGTTGGTCTTGAGGATGCCGTCGACCACCAGCGCGACCGAGCTTTCCGCGTCGCGCGCGCCGTTGATACCGCGAATGTTGATCTGGGTATCGCCCGCTTCGGCCGTGCCGGTGACGATGGTGACACCGGGCGTCAGCTGGATGAAGTCATCTGCGCGCTGCACCCCGGTCTTGGCGAGCGTTTCCGCGCCAAACACGGTGACGGCGGCGGGGACGTCCTGCAAGCTTTCCGACTGGCGGCGAGCGGTGACGACGATCCCGCCCTCCTCCTCGGCAGCAGGTTCAGAGGCGGGGGCGTCCTGCGCCAGAGCGGGCGAGGACAGGGCAATGGCGCCGAGCGCCGCGCCAGAAGCAAGAACCAAACGGACATTCATGGGACGGCTCTCCTGAAGAGGATTGAGAGGTTAGGCGATCAAACGAGGACGTTGGCCCCGCTCATGTAGACATAGACTTCCTGAAACTTCGAGCCTTCCGGGCCGGGACGAAGCCGCCAGAAATTGGTGTTTTCGAGCAGCGTCACCTGCCCGGCTGCATCATGCAGCTCGGCAGTGAAGCTCGCCGTTATCCGGCCATTGGCCTCGTCCACGGTGCAGGTGAAATCGCGGTGGATGATAGTTTCGTAAGCGCCGAAGAAATCTTCGAACATCCGGCGGATTTCGGCCTTGCCAGCATGGCGCGTGAAGGCGGTCTGGACGCAGAACAGCGCAGTGTCATGGAAGCAGGCCAGTGCGCCTTCCATGTCCTTGGCATCGACACGGGCGAAATATTTGTTGAGCGCGAAGTCGATCAGCTCGGCGCGCGTCATGACGGGTTCGTACTGCATCAGACGTCCCCTTCCTTCAGCAGGTTGTCACCCGACATGTAGACATAGACCCGGTGGAACAACCGGTCCTTGAGGTAGAAGCGGTTGCAGTTTTCATACCGCAATTCCTCGCCCCCATTGGGGGTGATCAGTACCGTGAACTGCGAGCAGATCGCGTTCGTGTCCGGGTCGGCGGTGTGGACGAAATTGCCGTGCCAGATGCTTTCAAAGTCGGCGAACAGCTTCACGAACATCGCCCGGATCGCCTCGCGCCCCTGATGGACGGTGTTGCTGGTCACTTCGGTCAGCACCGCGTCCGGCGTGAAGCAATCGAGCACCTTGTCCATGTGCTTGTTATCGACTCCGTCAAAATACCGCTTGGTGACGATATCGACATAGACTGGATAGGGCAGCGCGGTCTGGCCCGACCCGCCCTCTTGCCATTCACTCATCAGTACCAGCCCTTTCGGATATCGGCGTGTTTGGGCACTTCGGGTGCGGGGAAGGCCTTCTTCGAATGGGTCAGGCCCAGTTCGATGAGCGTTTCCAACTGCTTGTAAGCGACCTGTCCAGGGTTGATCACCGGCACCGGCAGTTCGCTTTGAAGATAGATCGCCGACTGGTGCATGGTGGTGGAGCCCAGCACGATCACATCCGCTCCGTCCTCATCAATCGCGCGCATCGCCTCGGCCCTGAGCTTGGCGAAGACGACTTCTTCCTTGCCTTCGAGCAGCTCGGTCACATCAGGCCGCGTGTCGATCGAGCGGACCGAGGCGCAGCGATGTTCCCAGCCGTGCTGGTTCAGCACCTTTTCGTAAAGCGGGAACCACTGCGGCCACATGGTGATGACGCTGAACTTCTTGCCCAGCATCATGGCGGCGGCAAAGCTCGCCTCACCCGGGCCGACGACAGGGATGTTCAAAGCCGACCGCAGCGGCCACAGGCCGGAATCGCTGACCGTGTCGATCAGCACCCCGGCATAGCCTTCGTCTTCGGCCGTTACGCCAGCCTGAAACACCGTCCAGTCCATCAGCAGCGTATCGTGATAGGAATCGCCTAGCGCCGCGCCCCAGCGCACAGCTTCGAATGTGGGCACGAAGCCCGGGCGCACGAAATCGGCCGGAAGCTGCTGCGCGCGATTCGCGACGCCAGCTTCATCCATTGCGATCGGTACGATGACCTTGATACGCTGCACGGCATTCCCCGATTGCCCGAAGCGCGCTGGTTATTGTATACAAAACGTCCCCGTCAAGCATTTTACGCAAATGTTGCGCAGAGCGGCTGCCAGGTGTGTTTTTGTCACCTCACAGGCTTGCAGGCACGGGCGCTTCGCCGCACAAGGACGCGCATGGACGCAGCCCTCTTCTCTTCCGCCCTGCGGATCGTACGCTCGTGAGCCGCGCCTCAGAACGCGCCTACTCGGCGATCCGCGCGCATCTTCTCAGCGGGTCGGTGGCGGCGGGTGAACAGCTCACCGAAGACCAGCTCGCGCAGATCACCGGGGTCAGCCGAACCCCGGTGCGAGAGGCGGTGCGGCGGTTGGAGGACGAGCTGCTGCTGGTCCGCTCTGACACCAAGCGATTGTTCGTCGCCGACTGGAGCCGCGACGACATCGAGGAGATGTTCGTGCTGCGCCAGATGCTCGAATGCCACGCCGCCGAACGCGCGGCCAAGCGTCTTTCCCGCGAGCAGATCGCCGCGCTCGAGGCACTCAACAGCGAACTGACCGCGGCCGTTGAACAGAGCCCTCCCGATGTGGTGCGCTTTCTCGAGGCGAACCGCGCGTTCCACGAAGCGATCATCGATGCCGCCCATTCGCCGCGGCTGGGGCAGATGCTGGCAAAGCTGGTCGAGGCACCAGTGGTGCTGCGTACCGCGCGCACCTATTCGCAAAGCGACCTGCGCCAATCCGCGCGCGATCATGATGAACTAGTCGCCGCCTTTGCCGCACGCGATGGCGACTGGGCGCGCGCGGTGATGGGCAGTCACCTGCGCCGCGCGTTCCACACCTTTGCCAAGACGGTCGGTCCGAGAGCCGATGAAGCGGCCAATGATCAGGACAGTAGAGAGGCGTAACAACGCTGCCGTGGGGTTGCGGTTCCTGCATCATTTGCTACGCCAAGCATGATTGCAATTGTATACAAACTGGGTAATTCACCCCCACCGGTCCTTCGCAGCAGCAACAGGCGATTCACGATGTCATTCGGCACAATCGAACTGGTCGAGGTCGGCCCGCGCGACGGGCTCCAGAACGAGCCCGACATCATTTCGACCGAAGTGAAGCTCGACCTGATCAACCGGATGATCGGCTACGGCGCACGGCGGCTTGAAGTCGCTAGCTTCGTCCACCCGCAGCGCGTCCCGCAAATGGCGGACGCCGAGGCTGTGATCGCCGGCCTGCCCGACCGGAGCGACTGCACCTACATCGGCCTCGTCCTCAACAAGCGCGGCGTAATGCGCGCGCTGGCCACCCGCGAGAATGGAGCGCGCGGGGTTGATCAGGTCGGCTGCGTGATCGTCGCTAGCGACACTTTCGGCCAGAAGAACCAGGGCCAGACGATTGCGGAAGGCCTCGCCGAAACCCGTGATATGCTGCGCTTCGCCCGCGCCGAGGGAATGCGCGCGCAGGTCACGATCAGCGCCGCCTTTGGCTGCCCGTTCGAGGGCGAGGTGAAGCATGAAACGGTGCTCGCCATTGCCGAGGAGCTGGCGATGGAGAACCCCGAAGAAATCGCCCTCGCCGACACCATCGGCGTCGGCACGCCGTGGGAAGCGGGCGAATTGTTCGGCAAGCTGGGTGAGACGCTCGGCGGCAAAATCCCGATGCGCGCGCATTTCCATAACACGCGCGGCACCGGCATCGCCAATGCGTGGGAGGCTTACAAGGTGGGCGTTCGCACCTTCGACGCATCGCTCGGCGGCCTCGGTGGCTGCCCCTTCGCCCCGCGCGCGACCGGGAACATCGCGACGGAGGACCTCATTTACATGATGGCGCGTTCCGGCGTGGACACGGGCATCGATCTCGCAGCCGCGATTGCGGCGAACAAGTGGTTTGCGGATGTGCTGGGGCGCGAATTGCCCTCGGCCGTTGCGCGCGCAGCATAGAGCATAAGGACACAGCATGACTTACAGGTTGGGCGTTGATGTGGGCGGGACGTTTACCGACCTCCTGCTGTTCGACGAGGCGAGCGGCGCGTTCTGGCGGCACAAGACGCCGTCGACCCCGCATGATTCCTCGGAAGGCATCCTGACGGGCGTGAAGGCGATCATGGCGCAGGCGGGCATTACTGCCGAGGACATCACCTACTTCCTCCACGGCACCACCGTCGCCACCAATGCCGTGCTGGAAGGCAAGGGCGCGAAGGTCGGCCTCGTCACCACGCAGGGCTACCGCGACATCATGCAGATCGCGCGCAGCTTTGTGCCCGGGGGGCTCGCCGCGTGGATCGTGTGGCCCAAGCCGCAGCCGCTCGCGCGGTTGGAGCACACGGTCGAAGTGCCGGGGCGGATGGACGCACAGGGCCGCGAAGTCGCTCCGCTGGATGAAGACGCGGTGCGGGCGGCTTTGCGTAAGCTGAAGGGTGATGGGATCGAGGCGCTGACCGTCTCGCTGATGAACGCCTACTTGAACGGCGCTCACGAAGCCCGGATCGGCCAGATCGCAGCGGAAGAACTGCCGGGCCTCCCCGTCTCGCTGAGCCACGAAGTCCTGCCCGAAATGCAGGAATACGAACGTACCCTCTCCACCGTCGCCAACGCTGCGGTGCGTCCGGTGGTGAGCAAATATGTCTCGAACCTGCGCGACCGCTTGGCGACCGAGGGCTTCAAGGGCCGGTTGTCGCTGTTGCGCTCGGACGGCGGGTTGATGTCGAGCCAGAAGGCCGAGGAGCACCCCGTCAACATCCTCATGTCAGGCCCAGCAGGCGGCGTGACTGGCGCGCTTTGGGTGGCGAAGAATGCAGGGTTCGAAAACATCCTGACGCTGGATGTCGGCGGCACCTCCACCGACGTCGCGCTGATTCAAGGGCTGGAACCGCGCCGCCAGCGCACCACCGAAGTCGGCCACCTATCGGTCCGCGCCTCGGCGCTGGACGTGAAGACGGTGGGTGCAGGCGGCGGCTCGATCGCCCACGTCCCGCAACTGACCGGCGCGCTGCGGGTCGGTCCGGAAAGCGCGGGCGCTGTCCCCGGCCCGGTCGCCTACAACAAGGGCGGCACGCTCCCCACGGTGACTGATGCCAACGTGGTGCTGGGCTACCTCCCCGAAGACCTGCTCGGCGGCAGCTTCAAGCTGGATCGCGAAGGCGCGAAGGTCGCAGTGCAGACCATTGCCGATGCGCTGGGCGTCACGCTGATGGAGGCCGCGCGCGGGATCATCGATATCGTCAATGAGAACATGTTCGGCGCCTTGCGGATGATCTCAGTCCAGCAGGGCTACGACCCCCGCGAGTTTGCGCTGATGGGTTTTGGCGGGGCTGGCCCGCTTCACGTCAACGCGGTTGCCCGGCTGATGGGCAGCTGGCCCGCAATCTCGCCCGTTTCCCCCGGCGTGCTGTGCGCGCTTGGCGATGCCACCACCCGGATGCGCACCGAAACGGCGCGCAGTTTCTCGCGCCTCGCCAAGGACACCAGCATCGCCGACCTCGTCGCAGTGCTGGATGAAATGGCCGCGCAGACCCGCAGCGAATTGCTGGCTGACGGCATCCCCGAAGAGCAAATCACCTCGCTGTTCGAAATCGACGTGCGCTATGCGGGCCAAGCCTTCGAGGTGCCGCTGACTATCACGCAGGACATTCTCGAGGCAGACGGGATCGAAGGCATCCTCGCCCGCTTTGACGAGGAGCACTTGCGGCTCTTCACCTTCAACATGGATACGCCGCACGAGATCGTGAACCTGCGCGCGGTTGCGCAGGGGCAGGCCCCTGCCCTTCCCGCGACCGAGCTGCCCAAGGGCGACGGCAATCCCGCCGCCGCGAAAATCCGCGACCATACCGTCTGGATCGACGGGGCCGAGCGCCCCGCGGTGATCTACGACCGCGCCAAGCTCAGGCAGGGCGACGTGATCGAAGGCCCGGCGATCATCACCGAAATGGATTCGACCACGCTGGTCGAACATGATTGCCGTGCGCGCGTCGACGCTGTGGGCAACATCCTCATCACTCTGACAGCGAAGGGCTAAACCCATGCCGGCTCGCATCATCGAACCCAACACCACCCCGTTCCAGAAGATCGCCATCGACCCGGTGACGCTCGACATCATTGAGAACGCGCTGCGCAACGCCCGCATCGAGATGGACGCGACCCTCGTGCGCACCGCCATGTCGCCCGGCATCCGCGAACAGGGCGATGCCTTCCCGCTGATCTCCGATCCCGCCGGCAAGATGATCGTCGGCCAGTTCGGCAGCTTCATCGACGGCTTCCTCAAGCAGTTTGATGGCACCATCGAGGACGGGGACATGATTTTCCTGTCCGATCCCTATTCCTGCGGCGGTGCGGTCAGCCACTCCAATGACTGGCTGGTGTTGCTCCCAGTGTTCAAGGACGGGAGGCTGCTAGCCTACACCGCGATGTTCGGCCACCAGAGCGACATTGGCGGCAGCGTGCCCGGCTCCATGCCCATCGGCGCGTCCTCGATCTTCGAGGAAGGCGTGCGCATCCCGCCCGTAAAGATCTGGAAAAAGGGCGAATACAACGAAGACCTGATGAAGCTGGTGATGCACCAGACCCGCAAGCCCGATTGGTGCCAGGCTGACTTGAACGCGCTGATCGCCTCGTGCCGCGTCGCCGCCCGCCGCGTGGTCGAGATGGCCGACCGCTTCGGCGATGACGTCTACGTCTCCGCCACCCAGGAGCTGCTCGCCCGCAACCACCGCGCGATGAAGGCGCTGCTCGCCATGGCCGTGGCCGAGGAGCCGGTCAGCTTCGAGGATTATATCTGCGACGACGGCAAGGGCTACGGCCCCTACAAGATCCGCTGCACGATGTGGCGCGATGGCGACCGCGTGATCCTCGATTTTGAAGGCACCGATCCGCAGTCTGCCGCCTCGATCAACTTTTTCCTCAACGAGAACATGTTCAAGATGTTCTTCGGCATCTACATGATCATGGTCTTCGATCCGCAGATCCTGTTCAACGACGGGTTCTACGATCTGATCGAAGTGCGCATCCCGGAAGGCTCCCTGCTGAAGCCGCACTTCCCCGCCGCGCTTTCGGGACGGACCCATGCGCTGGGTCGCATCTTCGACATTCTGGGCGGATTGCTCGGCCAGAAGACCCCGGAGTTCCTCAATGCGGCCGGGTTCTCCTCCTCGCCGCACCTGTTCTATTCGGGCTGGGACAGCCGCGAGGACGGGACGCGGGACTGGTTCCAGCTGTTCCAGATCGGCTTCGGGGGCATCCCGGGCCGTCCGCTGGGCGACGGGCCGGACGGGCACTCGCTGTGGCCGGGCTTCACCAATGTGCCGAACGAATTCCTCGAACGCTATTTCCCGCTGCGGATCGAGCGTTACGCCACCGCACCCGATAGCGGCGGGGCGGGCCTCCATCGCGGCGGCAACGGCATTCACATGACCTACCGCTTCCTCGCTGATGGCGAGATCGCAATCCATGACGACCGCTGGTTCGTCCCGCCGTGGGGCGTCAATGGCGGCCTGCCGGGGGCGCGGGCGAAGAAGGTGCTGGAGCGCGCCGACGGCAGCCAAGAAATCGTCGGCAACAAGGTCGAGAGCGTAGCGGTGAAGGCCGGCGATCTGCTGCACTTCATCACCTGGGGGGGCGGCGGCTGGGGCGACCCGCTGGCGCGCGATCCGGAACTGGTCGGCCTCGAAATCCGGCAGGGCCTCGTTACGGCTCAAGGCGCCCGCGACTATGGCGTTGTCGCCGATGCTGCGGGCACGGTGGACACCGCCGCCACCCAAGCCTTGCGCGCGGAAATGTCAGCGTCGCGTGGCGAGCTGCCGCTGTTCGACTACGGCCCGGGCATCGACGCCCTGCGTGCCAATTGCGAGGCCGAGACGGGTCTCCCCGCCCCCGTCCAGCCGGTCTGGAACTCCCATCCCGGTATGCGCGAGGCAGCAGAATGAGCGCGCTTCAAGGGATCAAAGTCGTCGAGATGGGCCAGCTCCTCGCCGGCCCGTTCTGCGGCCAGCTGCTCGGCGATATGGGTGCCGACGTCGTCAAGATCGAGCCGCCGGGCGCAGGCGATCCGATGCGCAACTGGGGTCAGGGCGACGAGAAGGTGCAGTGGGAAGTCATCGCCCGCAACAAGCGCTCGGTCACCTGCAACCTGCGCGTGCCGGAGGGGCAGGCGCTGGCCAAGCGCCTGATCGCCGAGGCCGATGTGCTGATCGAGAACTTCAAGCCCGGCACGCTGGAACGGTGGGGTCTTAGCCCGGCAGAGCTTCACGCGGTGAACCCTGGCCTGATCATCGCCCGCATGTCCGGCTATGGGCAGGACGGGCCGTACAGCGACCGCGCAGGCTTCGGCGGGATCGGCGAGGCGATGGGCGGATGGCGCTACATCGTCGGCGAACCTGACCGTCCGCCCAGCCGCATGGGCATCTCGATCGGCGATACGCTGTGCGCCACCTATGGCGCGATGGGTGTGCTCGCCGCGCTCCACCACCGCGAGAAGACCGGCGAAGGGCAGGTGGTCGACTCCGCGCTTTACGAAGCGGTGTTGCAGGTGATGGAAGGGCTGGTTCCCGAATATGACCGCAACGGCGTGATCCGCGAACGCTCCGGCTCGGTGCTGAAGGGCATCGCCCCGTCGAACGTCTATTCCTGCAAGGACGGCAGCTACATGATCGGCGCCAATGGCGATGCGATCTTCGCGCGGCTGTGTCAGGCGATGGGTCGGCCGGAGCTGTCGAGTGACCCGCGCTATGCCACGCATATCCCGCGCGGGATCCATCAGGACGAGTTGGACGCGCTGATCAACGACTGGACGGGCACGCTCACAGTCGACGAAGTCGATGCGCTGATGATCGAATATTCGATTCCCGCAGGCCGGGTCTACCGCGCGCCCGATATGCTCGCCGACCCGCATTTCCAGGCGCGCGAGGCGATCATCGAGGTCGAGACCCAGAACCGCGGGCGGATCAAGATGCAGAACGCCTTCCCCAAACTCTCCAAGACCCCTTCGACCATCCGCCGCCCTGCGCCTGCCGCGCCGGGTCAGGACAATGCCGAGGTCTTCGCCGAGCGACTGGGTCTGGATGCCGCCGAGCTCACGCGGCTGGCGGAAGCGGGGATCATCTGATGGGCGGCCCCTCGGCATCCGACAATTACGCCGGGGTGTACGAGGGGCGGCTCCAGCCGGGGTCGCGCCCGGCGCTGCTGATCGTCGATGTGGTGGTCGCTTACCTCACCGAAGGTTCGGCGCTGTTCATGGAGACTGCCGCTGCCGCGAAGGATGCGAACCGGCGCTTGGCCCAAGCTGCACGGGCGGCGGGTGTGCCGGTGGTGTTCACCAACGTCCAGTACAAGCCTGACGGCTCGGATGGCGGGGTGTTCTATCGCAAGGCGCCTGTGCTGAAAGCCTTCGTGGAAGGATCGCCGCTCGGGGCCTTTCCCGACGACCTCACCCCCCAACCGGGCGATAGGGTGTTCACCAAGCAATATCCCAGCGCCTTCTTCGGCACCGACCTTGCCGATGCCCTGCACGCCGATGGCATAGATACGCTTCTGATCACGGGCTACTCCACGTCCGGCTGCGTCCGGGCAAGCGCGCTCGACGCCATGCAATATGGCTTCGTCCCGCTGGTGGTGCGCGAAGCCTGCGCCGACCGCCACCCCACTCCGCACGAAGCCAACCTGTTCGACCTCCAGGCCAAATATGCCGAGGTCATCTCCGAGGCCGAAGCGCTGGCGGTGATTGCGGCGCACCCTGTTTGATTGCAGCCCACGACACTGGCCACCCGCTCTTTTTGGCTTGTGCGCGGCGGGCTGGGCCTGCAAGTAATGCGCCGGCGGGCATCAACAGGGAGAAGCGCCTCGTGGCATTTGCAAAGTCGAGGCGATGGGCAATCGCCGGTCTGACGGGGACCGCCCTCACCGGCATCGCTCTTACAGCAAGCCCTGTGGCAGCACAGGACCGCACGGTCGCCTTCACCGGCGCGCGCATCCTCACCATGGCGGGCGAGCCGATTGAGAACGGCACGATCGTGATCAAGGATGGCAAGATCGTCGCGGTCGGGGCCAATGTCGCGATTCCGGCTGATGCAGAGCGCCGCGCGGTTGATGGCCGGGTGATCATGCCCGGCATCGTCGACACCCATTCGCATATCGGTCAGGTCGCAGGCGCGGACGGTTCCGGTCCAATCCAGCCCGAAGTCCGCGCGATGGATTCGATCAACCCGTTCTCCACCTCAATCGACAAGGCCCGCGCGGGAGGGGTCACCACCGCCAACATCATGCCCGGATCGGGCCACCTGATGAGCGGGCAGACCTTCTACATGAAGCTGCGCAAGGGCCGTACCGTTGAGGACATCGCGTTCGCAATGAAGGGCGCAGCCGCGCTCGGCGGCATGAAGATGGCAAATGGCACCAACCCGATGGGCGGGAGCGGCTTTCCGGGAACCCGCGCCAAGTCCGCCTCGCTGGTGCGCGAGCAGCTGACCGAGGCCAAGGCCTATTGCGACGGCGACCGCAAGAAGCGCGATCTTGGCAAGGAAGCGCTGTGCGAGGTGCTCTCGGGCGAGCGGTTGGTGCATTTCCACACGCACCGCGCCGATGACATCATGACCGTGCTGCGGCTCAAGCAGGAATTCGGCTTCAGCGTGCTAATCCAGCACGGCACCGAAACGTGGAAGGTCGCTGAGGAACTGGCCAAGGCCGGCGTGCCGGTATCGAACATCACGCTGGATGCACCGGGCGGCAAGCTGGAGACGGTCGATCTCAGGATGGACAATGCCGCCATCCTCGAACGCGCGGGCGTGCTGGTGTCGATCCATTCGGACGACGCCATCGTGGATTCGCGCATGATGCTGCGCGAGGCCGCGCTGGCGGTGCGCGGCGGGATGAGCCGCGATGGCGCCTTGCGGGCGCTGACCATTAATGGGGCCAAGCAGATGCGGCTCGATGCCCGCGTGGGCTCGCTTGAAGTCGGCAAGGATGCCGATTTCCTCGTGCTCGATGGCGATCCGCTGTCGACCTACACCCACGTGCTCGAAACCTGGGTGGAGGGCGACAAGCTGTTTGATCGCAGCCTGCCTGAGGATTTGTTGATGGCGACGGGAGGCTTTGGCGCGGGCAGCCCGATGGAAGCCTCGCACCACCACTGGGAAATTGCCGAAGCGGAAGGGCACAACTGATGCGTATCGCCGGATATTGCCTCGCCGCCGCCAGCGCACTCGCGCTCGGCACTGCTGCCCACGCGCAGGACATCGCCATCAAGGGCGGCGAGGTTCACACCATGGCAGGCCCCGCCATCACGGACGGAGTGGTGGTGATCGATGACGGCAAGATCGTCGCCGTCGGCCCCGCCGTCAGCACACCGATCCCCAAAGGCTTCACTGTGATCGAGGCCAAGGTGGTCACGCCCGGTCTGGTCGATGCGCGCACTGTGGTCGGGCTGGCGGGCTACCTCAATCAGGAACACGATCAGGATCAGCTGGACGAAAGCGCCCCTGTGCAGCCGCAGCTGCGCGCGATTGATGCCTATAATCCCGGCGAGGCGCTGGTGGCATGGCTACGCGGGTTCGGGGTCACCACGATCCATACCGGGCACGGCCCCGGCGCGCTGGTTTCGGGTCAGACGATGATCGCCAAGACGGTCGGCAACACTGCCGATGCCGCCGTCATCGTGCCCCGCGCGATGGTCGCCGCCAATCTCGGGCCGGGCGCGCTGGCCGAGGGCGGCAAGGCCCCGGGCACCCGTGCTAAACAGATCGCAATGCTGCGTCAGGCGCTACTCGCCGCCAAGGAAGGCGACGCGTCCAAACCTGCGAAGAAGGGCGAAGAAAAGTCCGGCCCCGATAAGCCGCCCAGCCTTGAGGTGCAGGTGATGCGCGATGTGCTCGCCCGAAAGCTTCCGCTGCTGATCACCGCCCACCGCGCGCAGGACATCATGAGTGCGCTGCGGCTGCGCGAGGAGTTCGGCATCGATATCGTGCTCGACGGGGCGGCTGAGGCCTATCTGCTGACGAACGAGATCAAGGCGGCCGGGGTCAAGGTCATCCTCCACCCACCCATGGCGCGGCAATATGGCGAGTTCGAAAACGCCAGCTTCACCACCGGCGCGGCGCTGCGCGCGGCGGGCATTCCGTTCGCCTATCAGTCGGGTTACGAAGGCTATGTTCCCAAGACCCGCGTGATCCTGTTCGAAGCCGGGGTCGCGGCGGCAAACGGGCTGGCGTGGAATGACGCGCTGGCGAGCATCACCATCGATGCGGCGCGGGTCATCGGGCTGGAAAAGCGGGTCGGCTCATTGGAAGTCGGTAAGGACGGCGATGTCGCGCTGTTCGACGGCGATCCCTTCGAATACGCCTCGCACACGGTGGGCGTGGTGATCGACGGCAAGGTCGTCAGCACCGCCACGCAGTGACGGGCTGACGCGCGGCGATCAGCCCAGCGCCGCGGCTTCCTTGATGGCGCGGCGAATGCTCATATAGGTGGCGCAGCGGCACAGGTTGCCGCTCATCGCTTCGTCGATGGCCGCGTCGTCGGGCGTGGGGTTGTCCCGCAGCAGCGCAGTCGCGGCCATGATCTGACCCGATTGGCAATAGCCGCACTGAGGGACGTCATTGGCGACCCACACCTGACGAATGGCATCGGCGGCAGCGCCTTCAACACCTTCGATCGTGGTGATCTCCGCCCCTTCGAGTGAATCATGCGGCGTCACGCAGGAGCGGGTCGGAGCGCCATCGACATGGACGGTGCAGGCCCCGCATTGGGCGACCCCGCAGCCGAATTTCGTACCCGTCATGCCAAGATGATCGCGCAGCACCCACAGCAAAGGCGTGCCCGGAGCAGCATCGACGCTTGCGGATTTCCCGTTGATTTTGAGGGTAATGGCCATGTTCGGCTCCTGATCCTAGACGGTCTTTGTCGCGGGCAGCTTGAGCTTGTCGCCCTCAGCCCCGATCAACGGTAGCGTGCGCAGCCGGTGGCCGGTCGCAGCGAAGATCGCATTGGCGAGCGCGGGGGCGGCGGGCGGCGTTGCCGGTTCCCCCACCCCGCCCGGCGGCGCGTCCGAGGCGATGATCTCCACCTTGAATTCGCGCGGGGCCTCTCCCATCCGCATCAACCGCCAGCTCGGGAAATTGTCCTGTACCACTGCGCCGTCCTTGGCCGTGATCGCGCCGTAGAGCGCGTTCGACAGCCCGTAGATCGTCCCGCCCTCCATCTGCGCGCGCACGTGGCGCGGGTTGATCACGGTCCCGGCATCCACCGCCAGCCACACGCCCGGAATGCGGAGCGTGCCATCCTTGCCGACTGCTACTTCGATCACCGTGGCGATGTAGGAGAGGAACGAGCGGTGCACCGCGATCCCCAAGCCGCGGCCGGCGGGCAGCTTGCGGCCCCAATCGGCCATGGCGGCGGCCTTCTCCACGACATTGCGCAGCCGTGCCGTGTCGATCGGGTATTCGGACAATTCCGCGCCGTAATTCCCGTAAGTCGCACCTTCCGCTTCAGGGTCGATCATACGCGGCGCGCCGATCAGTTCGAGCAGATAGTCTTTCTGGTCACGCCCCGCCGCATGTGCGAGTTCGGCAGCAAAGCTCTGCACCGCAAAGGCGTGGTAGATGTTCGCAACCGAGCGGAGCCAGCCGATCCGCATATAGCCCTTGGCATCGCCGGATTCGACCCGCAGATTGGGCGCCGCATAGGGAACATCGGTGGCGCCCATGCTCATCTCGCCATCGCTCGGCTCGGCCACCGTGTTATCGAAGGTCGAGCTGATCGGCGGGAACACCGTGCGGTGCAGCCACGCGGTGCATTTGCCGTCCTGATCGAGCCCGGCCTCGCAGTATTGCGCGCTGACCGAGTGGTAGAAGCCGTGGCGGATATCGTCCTCGCGCGTCCAAGTGACCTTGACCGGCTTGCCGACTTCCCGGGCGATCAGCGCTGCCTCGATTACGAAATCGGGCTTGGACTTGCGCCCGAAAGCACCGCCGAGCCAGGTTGGCGTGACCTTGATGTTCTCCTTGGGAATCCCCAGCGCCTCGGCGAGCGTGTCGCGCGTGTTCTGCGGGTCTTGCACGCAGGCCCAGCATTCGAGCCGGTCGCCATCCCATTCCGCCGTCGCGCTGGGCGGTTCCATTGGTGACTGGTTGAGATGCGGAGCGTAATATTCCGCCGTCACCCGCTTCGCTGCTGAAGCCAGAGCGGCGCCAACATCGCCGCGCGACCGCCGCACTTTGCCGCTGCGGCGCGCGGTCGCCTGCAACTGCTTGGCATAGGCTTCGGAATCGTAACCCGCATTGGGGCCGTCCTGCCACGCGATTTCCAGCGCGCGCCGCCCCTCGATCGCGGCCCATGTGTCGCGCGCGACCACGGCCACGCCGCCCAATGGCTGGAACAGCGCGGGGGGCTTGGCATCGGGCAGACGCATGGTGCTGAGCACGCCGGGGATCGCCAGCGCCTTGGTATCGTCAACGCTGCCGACCCGGCCGAACAGCTGCGGCGGGCGGGCGACCACGGCATAGACCATCCCCGGCCGCTTGACGTCGATCCCGAAGGTGCTGTCGCCCTTGACGATGCGCGGCACGGTCAGCGAGGGGATTTCCTCGCGGATGTAACGCCATTCCTTGGGGGTCTTGAGCTTGATGTCAGCTTCAGCCGGAATCGCGAGCCGCCCGGCCAATTCGGCCAGATTGCCGTAGGACAGGGTCTCGTCGTTTTTGGTGTTGCTGACTAGCCCGCCCTTGGCCGAGCACTGGTTCTGCGGCAGCTTCCAGTAGAGCGCGGCGGCGGCGACCAGCATATGCCGCATCGCCGCGCCAGCAACGCGCAGCCGGTGGAAATTGAACCGGACCGAGCGCGAACCATCGGTGTTCTGGTCGCCGTAACGCTCATGCCCTTCGGCCTGAACGATGGCGACCTTGTCCCAGTCTGCCTCGAGTTCATCGGCGACGATCTGGGCCATCGCCGTCCAGGTCTGCTGGCCCATCTCGGAGCGGTGGCAGGTGATCTTGACCGCCCCGTCCTTGTCGATCGCGATCCACAGCGAAGGGGTGGCATCCCCGCCCTTCACCCCGGTGAGCGGGCTGGCGCCGGGGTCCGGCAGCTTGAACGCATCCGCATCAATGACCGGCTCGACATAGCTTGAACAGCCCGCCAGCGTCACGCCAAGGACGAATAGCCCCGCCCCGCCCACAAACCCGCGGCGGCTGAGATTGACATAGGGGCTTGGCCCGTCGCCCGTCCCGTCAGCCTTTGGTGCAGGAATGATCCCAAGATCGCGCATCAGCATCGGCTTTTCCCCTTCAGCCGGATCGTCGGCTCATGTCCGACGGAGCGATCTTGGGCGAGGTCGGGCGATGTGGCAAGCCGCCTTGCGCAATGGCGGGCGTGGCGAGCGAAGTTGCTGCATGCAGCGCGGCGAAGGAGACTTGGTTCATTGCCCTTCTGTGCTTGAATCGAGCGTGCTCAGCCCACCAGCCGCTTGAGCTTGGCGAGAGCATTGGGGCCCGTTTCGTCATAAGCGATGATCGACTGGAGCTTGCCCGAAGCGTCCATGAGGTACACGCTGGCGGTGTGGTCAATGGTGTAGTCGCCGCCCTTGGTGGGCACCTTCTGGTAAAAGGCGCGGTAGGCCTTAACGGCGGTTTCAATCTCCGCGTCAGTGCCCGTCAGCCCGAGGATCGGGGTGCCGAACAGCGCGACATAGCGGCCGATATCCTCCGGGCTGTCATAGCCGGGGTCGACCGAAACGAAGACGATCCGAAACTTGTCGCCGTCCGGCCCCAATTGCTTGCGCAGCTGCGCCATGCGCGACAACGTCGTCGGGCACACGTCGGGACAACGGGTGAAGCCGAAGAAGATTGCAAAGGGTTTGCCCTTCAGGGTCTGGTCAGTGACGCGTGACCCGTCCGGCGCAGTGAGAGCAAACGGCCCGCCGATGCTCGCCGAATAGACGCTTTCGCTCTCTGGCGGCGTCGCACGATTGGGGGCGAACATCGCCACCAGCCCGACCCCGATCACCAGCGCCACCAGCAGCCACAGCATCAGCCGCAATGTCTTCAGCCCATCAGCGCGGGCGGGGGGCGAGGGTTCGTCCTCGCGTTCAGGAAAGGGATCAGCCATGCTTGCCGTGCTCCCCTTCGCCATGCTCCATACCGGGAGCCATTGCCCCGGCGGGCTTGACTTCAAGTTCGGTCACGACCGAGCCCGCGCCTTCGAAGGTCAGCGTCAGCGGTACGGTCTCGCCTGCCTTGAGCGGCTGCTTCAGATCCATGAGCATGATGTGGAAACTGCCCGGCTTGAGCGTCACTTCTCCGCCTGCGGGCACGTCCAGCCCGTCTTCCAGCTGGCGCATCCGCATCACCCCGCCGTCCATGCTCATGGTATGGATCTCGACCCGTCCGGCGATCGGCGTGCTGCCGCCTGTTATGCGGTCGGCGGCGGTGCCGGTGTTGGCGATGGTCATGAAGGCGCCGCCTGCGTTCTGGCCCACAGCGGTCTCACGCGACCACGGCTCGGATACCGCGATGATGCTGGCGGCGGTTTCAGTGGCGGCGGGGGTTTCGGCAGCGGGGTTGCAGGCGGTGATGAAAATCGTGCCCGCCAACAGGGCAGCGGCAAAGAGCGGGCGGGTCATGCTGAAATCTCCTCGGGTGATGGATTGTGGCGCGCGCTATTCTGGCGCGGCGCGGCAAAAGCGGCGGGTTGATCCGCCAGTGGTTGCCCGGTGGGGCCGTCCATTATTGCAAACATGGGAATGATACTCCGACAGCCCAGCGCGTCTCTAAGCGACGCGCGGCCGGCCTACCGATACACAGGGGTGCGGTGTCAGGTGGTCGCCGGAGGGCCGCGCAGCTGCGGGCGCAGGAAGGGAATGTCGCGCAGCGAGAGCGCGGGTAGCGGAGCAATCCCAATCAGCAGGATAAAGGCCAGCGCGGTGGCCAGCAGAACCGGGTCTGCCCCGCCAAGCGCGAAATGGCCGAGGCCGGAGAATGCGCAAACCTGCCCCGTGTCTGCCATGTCGGAATGATCGAAGTCCGTGGCTTGTTTGCCCCCAATGGCGATCTGCATCTGCTTGGGAGTGCCACTGGCATCCGAGCAGATCGTCACAGTCAGGAACCGGTCGCCGCTGGCCGCCAGCATGAACCCGGAAGGCACCGCGGCCTTTATCGCCAGCGCCAAAGCCAGCAGCACCAGCGTCAGCCGGGCATGGTCACGGAACAGGGTGCGCAGGCGGTTCATGCCCGAACGCCTATAACGGCGGAGGTGCGCGATGTCATTATATCTCAGCCCGCAATGGCGGCGGCGGCCGCCACTGCGTCAATGCCGGTGCACACGCCGCAGCCGCGCCCAATGCGCCGCCAACAGCAGCGCTGCTCCGGTGACCGTCAGCGCCTGCTCACCCACCTCGCTGCCGATGAACGCCCCCCCGATCAGCGCGGCGAAAGCCGCCAGCACCAGTCCGATTTGCCAGCGTCCTGAGCTTGCGCGCAGCAGCACCGGGCCGCTCACCAGCAGCACCGGCAGGATCAGCGCGGCGTGGAGCCACTCGTTCTCGCGCAGCCCCTCGGGCAAGGCGGCGAGCATCACCACCGGCACGCTCGCCAGCAGCCACGGCAGCGCGATGCAATGCACCAGGCACAGCGCCGACAAGCCCATGCCAAAGCGGTGCCACGGCGCCTCGCTGCACGTTAGTGGTGGTGAACTAGCCATGCCTCATTCCTATTGAGTTATGTTACAACATCACTTAATGCGCGGGCACGTCATTACAAGCCGCAGCCCACAGGATTTCCGCATGACCGCCTCCGCATCCGCTCAGTTCAGCGCCGACCCCCGCCTGCCCGTCACCGTGCTGTCCGGCTTCTTGGGCGCGGGCAAAACGACGCTGCTCAACCACATCCTCGCCAACCGCGAGGGCAAGCGCGTGGCGGTGATCGTCAACGATATGAGCGAGGTCAACATCGACGCCGATCTGGTGCGCGGGGGCGAGGCGGCACTGTCCCGCGCGGAAGAAACGCTGGTCGAAATGACTAATGGCTGCATCTGCTGCACCCTGCGCGACGATCTGCTGAAGGAAGTGCGCAAGCTCGCTGACGAAGGCCGCTTCGATTACCTCGTGATCGAGAGCACCGGGATTTCCGAACCCCTGCCCGTCGCGGCGACCTTCTCGTTCCGCGACGAATATGACGAGTGCCTCGGCGATGTCGCCCGGCTTGATACGATGGTGACAGTAGTCGACGCGCTCAATCTTCTGGGCGACTATTCGAGCACCGATCTGCTCTCGGCACGCGGCGAGACGGCCGGTGAAGGCGATGATCGCAGCCTTGTCAGCCTGCTGGTCGAACAGATCGAATTCGCTGACGTGGTGGTCGTCAACAAGGCAAGCGCCGTGCCGCCCGAACAGCTCGCCACGGTCAAGCAGGTGGTGGCGTCGCTCAATGCCGATGCGCGCATCATCGAGGCGGATTTCGGCAAGGTGGCGCTGGATGCCATCCTCGACACCGGCCTCTATGACGAGGAGCGTTCCGAACAGCACCCCCTGTGGATGAAAGAGCTTTATGACTACGCCAGCCACCGGCCCGAGAGCGAAGAATATGGCGTCGAAAGCTTCGTATACCGCGCGCGCCGCCCGTTCCATCCGGCGATGTTCTACCGCTTCCTGACCGGCGATGTGCTCGACACAGTGATCCGCGCCAAGGGCCATTTCTGGCTTGCCACCCGCAGCGATTTCCTCGGCGAGCTGGCGATTGCCGGGCGCCAGAAAAGCGTCAGTCGCATGGGCCGCTGGTGGGCCGCCGTGCCCAAGAACCGTTGGCCGGACGATGGCAGTTTCGAAGAATTTGTGATCCGCCACTGGAATCCGGTCTGGGGCGACCGGCGGCAGGAACTGGTGTTCATCGGCATCGGATTGGACAAGCCGGCGATCACCAAGGCGCTCGATGCTTGCCTCGTGCCGACGGACGCCTTCACGCCCGATCAGTGGGAAAACCTCAACGATCCTTTCCCCGTATGGGGCGAGGCGCAGACCACGCTCGAACCGGCGGAATGACGGTAGCGGCGGCACCTTCGCCGATCCGAATTTTGTTGCCCGCTATGTGGATGCGCGGGAGCGCTTCGTTCCCGGTCACCAGGACATCCTGCGCCTGATGGAGCAAGCTCGACAATGGCGGGCACATCACACAATGTCCGCCGCATGACGTCTTCGTTCCCGCATCAGCCTCCAACGTGGCCACTTCTGGCATGGCTGACAGCAGGCTTGGCCGGGGTTGCGGCACCAGCGCTCGCCATGCTGCTGTTGCACAATGCACCCGCAACTGCGCCGCTCGTCGTGGCTGCCGGACCGATCCTCGCAGTGGGCCTTATGGGAGCCGGCATGATCTCAGCGGCCATCGCTGGGAGGCTGTGGATCGGTATCGCGCTGGCGCTGCTGACAGGGGCTGGCCTCGTCTGGCTCGCCTTCGCGCTGGGAATGCCACCCGTGACGCATCCCGTGGCAATCGGATTGGCCGTCATCATCGCCAGCACCAGTTTCGCCGCCCGCGGCACCCTGTTTGCCCGCAGCGCAGCCGACAAGGGCTGGTGGATCGCCGTCGCCGTGGTCGCAGGAGAGGCCGCGGTCGTCGCAACCGCCGCAGCGATGCCAGACGCCCTGCCCGGCTGGCTGCTTGCCTTGCTGCCAGCACAATGGGCCAGCATGGCAATCCAGTCAGCACTCACCGGTCCCGGCACACCGACAGCAATCGCAGGCCTGTTCGCCCTCGGCGGGACGGCAGCAGCGACGTTACTGGTAGCCCACTTATGGCCAAGGCGCTGGCCTTACCTGATCATGTTTACGACCTGGCTCGGCTTCTCGGCGCTGGTCTGGCGCCAGATCGGGTAGTCGCAAGCTCTCATCGGAAGTAGCCCAAAACACTGCTTTGATGACAAAATGCTTGGCATAGTCAGCTGCCCAATGGAACCTCGCATGGCCCGTGACCTCAACATGACCGGCCCCCACTGAGTGGTCCGTGTTGATTGTTAGTGCAAGATTGCCTCCTGCGCCATGGCTGGCCGCAGGTGGAGCGAAGCGGAACCGGAGGGCAGCCATGGCGGTGTCGCCGTTTCCGGGGCTGGCGGGCGATAGCCGAGCGAGCTGCGCGGCCGGACGGTGTTGTAGTGTCTGCGCCAGGCTTCGATCAGGATCTGAGCTTCGGCCACGGAGTAGAAGATCTCCCCATTCAAGAGCTCGTCGCGCATCGAGCCGTTGAAGCTCTCGCAGTAGCCGTTCTCCCAAGGGCTGCCGGGCGTGATGTAGAGCGTCTTCACACCGATCCTAGCCAGCCACTGCTGCACGGCGTTGGCGATAAATCCCGGGCCATAGTCCGAGCGTATATGCGCTGGTGGCCCGCGCGTGACGAACAGTTCAGCCAGCGCTGCAAGCACATCCTCGCTCCGAAGCCGCCGCCCCACCGGCAAGGCCAGGCATTCTCTGCTGGCTTCATCGATGATCGACAGGATACGGAACTTGCGACCATCGTGGGTCCGACCCTCAACAAAGTCATAGGACCACACGTGTCCCGGATACTCAGGCCGAAGACGGATGCATGAGCCGTCATTGAGCCAGAGCCTTCCCGGCTTCGGTTGCTTCTGCGGCACCTTGAGGCCTTCACGCCGCCAGATCCGTTCCACCCGCTTGCGGTTCACTTGCCAACCGGCATCGCGCAGCAAGGCTGTCACCCGGCGATAGCCATAGCGACCATATTGTCTGGCCAAGGCGATGATGTCCTCAGTCAGCGCAGCTTCGTCATCTGCCCCGCGCGGCGTCTTGCGCTGTGTCGATCGATGTTGCCCGAGAACGCGACAAACCCGCCGCTCAGACACCGGCATCATGCTCTTGATGTGATCGATGCAGCGCCTGCGGCGCGCGGGGCTCAGAAGTTTCCCCGTGCGGCCTCCTGCAGGATCAGCTTGTCGAGCGTTAGATCCGACACTGCCCGGCGCAAACGGGCGTTCTCCTTCTCCAACTCCTTCATGCGCCGGGCCTGATCCATCTTCAGACCACCATATTCCGTGCGCCAGCGGCAGTAGCTCTGCTCGGTGACGCCAATCCGGCGGCAAGCATCAGCAACGGTTCCTCCCTGCGCCAGCACGATCTCCGCTTCACGCAGCTTGCCGATGATCTCTTACGGCTTGTGATTCCTCGCCATTCCATTCCTCCTTCGTGGCCAATTCTAAAATAGAAATTGGGCCACTCAGAAGGGGGCAGATCAGCGCAGGAGATCGAATGATGGCAAGCTTCGGTTTAGGCTGATCGCCCTTTTTGCGTGCCTTGACCTCAATATTCACTGATGGTTCAAGCCGATCACCGCAATTGCCCCGCACGATGTCAGAGCATAAAAGGAAATCCGGAGTATGAAGCGGCGTGGAACTGACGGTATCGCTCTTTTCATCGGAGCAATTGCGGCGTCAATTGCCATGACCAGCCCGGCCGTTGCAGCGCCAGATCCCGGCAAGAAGGCCTGCGTGCAAGAAGCGCGCAAACTTTGCCCCGCCGAGATGAAATCGCTGAGCCGCAAGAAGGTCGAGGCGTGCATGATCCGGAACATCGAGAAGACATCCCCAACATGCAAATCGGCGATGCTCAAGATCAAGGCCGAGCGCGAAGCCTTGGCCCGGCGCCAGACGCGGGGTCAGACCGCGACGTCAAATTAAGCGGGGGAATAGGCCGCATTCTCCGCCCGGATGCGCACCCACAGCATGGCCGCATTGAGCACGGAATACAGCGCCGCCACCCAAACCAATCCGAACATCAGCGGCACGACCGCGATCTCGCAGATCACGACGAAGTAGTTCGGGTGACGCATGATGCGAAATGGTCCGCTCGAGATCGGCGCTTCGTCTTTGGGAACGATGATCCGCGTCGTCCAGCGCCGTCCCAGCGTCGCCAGCACCCAGACGCGCATGGCCTGAAGGACAGCAAAAACTGCGAGCAAAGCCATGTTCACCGGAGCGCCGCCAACCATGGCCCATAAGACAGCCAGCCACGAGGCGTGCATCAGCACCATGACCGGGTAATGTGATCGCCCGAATTCGACCGCGCCGCGCGCCAGCAGCGCCTTGGTGTTGCTCTGCGCAATGATCAGTTCGGATATCCGCTGAAGCGTGATGAAGATCATGATCGCATAGGGCAGGGTCATGCTGGGCTCCGCAAGGTGACCGTGCTGGCCGTGAAACCGGGGCCGAGCGCAGCCATCACCGACAATTGCGGGAGCTCGCTTTTGCGCGCGCGGTCGAGCACAAACAGCGCGGTCGGCGCAGACATGTTGCCATGCATACGCAGAACCTCGCGTTCATCATTGAGACTCCCCTGTGGCAAGGCGAGCGCAGCCTCGATCGCGTCAACGACTTTGGCGCCGCCGGGATGGCAGATGAACCGGTCCACTTCGCCGATCTGCAAGCCCTGAGGGGTCAGCATCTCTTCCACCGCCCCGCGAAATTCCTTCCGGGCGAAAGCGGGAATGGCGCGGTTGAGAACGACGCCCAATCCGGAGGGCTCCATCTGCCAACCCATGATGTCGAGCGTATCGGCCCAGGTTTTTTCGGCGCTGCCGGAAATCTGCGTGAACCCTTCGTCGCCGGGCCGGATCACACAGGCCGCCGCCCCGTCACCGAACAGAGCGGTCGAGACGATGTCCGCCTTGCCGACATTCTCGGTCCTAAGGGCCAGACTGCAAAGCTCAACCGTGACAAACAGGACCGTGGCGCCTTGGCCAACCCGCGCGAGTTTTGCAGCGAGGCCCAGTCCCGAAACGCCTCCGGCACAGCCAAGGCCGAACACCGGAACTCTCGACACATCGCTGCGGAACCCCATCCGGCTCATAGCACGCGCTTCGAGGCTCGGTGTGGCAATGCCGGTGGAAGATACGGTGACGATGACGTCGACCTCGTCGGCTGCGATCCCCGCTTCGGCCAGCGCGTTCTCGGCTGCTTCGACAAACAGATCGAGTGCGACTTCAAGATAGACTTCGGTGCGTTCGACGATGCTGCGCGGCTGCATATACCAGGCAACCGGGCGGGCGAGCTGGCGAAATTCGATCCCGGCATTGCCGTAGATCGAGCGAAGCCTGCCGAAATCTTCAAAGGCGCTGCCGAGCAGCTGTTCGGCAACCTGCGCACCTGTCGTTTGATCAAGGATATTCAGAGGGGTCGCCGTAGCGAGCGAGTGGATGCTTACCGGAATCATCAAGGGAGCCTCATATGAGCCGATTCACCGGCAATCTCATTCTGGTTTTTCGCGGGAACGGCACGTCAAGAGCGTGGTTCTGCTAAGCCTTACGACGCCGGTCCAAAAGCGGATGCTAGTTTCCTTTAGTCAGGACCGGGGTCTTCGGCTACCGATCATCCGATGAATGGCAACGAAATACCCGAGGCAAGTCTTAGGACCTGGGCCGGTTTTATATTCATGTGCATCGGCATGTTCATGGCGATCCTCGACATCCAGATCGTCGCTACATCCCTGCCCACAATCCAAGGCGCTTTGGACATAGGCACGGACCAGATGATCTGGATCCAGACCGCCTATCTCACCGCAGAGATTGTGGCGATACCGCTCACCGGCTTCCTGACCGCCAGATTGGGCATGCGCTGGTTGTTCGTTTCGGCGGTTACGGTGTTCACCCTTGCATCGATAGGCTGTGCCGAGAGCCAGACGTTCGCCTCGCTGATTGTCTGGCGGATCGTTCAAGGCTTTGCCGGGGGCACGTTGATCCCGGCAGTATTTTCCGCCGTGTTTCTGCTGTTTCCGGTGCGTTCGCAAGGGATTGCCACAACCATTGCCGGGGTCGCGGCGGTATTTGCACCGACAGTCGGCCCGATTGTGGGGGGCTGGATCACCGAAACATATTCCTGGCACTGGCTCTTCCGGATCAACATTGGGCCGGGCATTCTGGCGGCGGTTGGAGCTGCGGTGACGCTTCGCGGCCCGGCGAGCAATATGCGCTCGGCCCGGTCGGTTGATGCTGCCGCGCTGACCCTTCTGGCGGCGGGACTGATCGCGCTTCAGATCGGCCTGAAAGATGCTCCGACTGATGGGTGGCTCTCTCCCATGGTGGCCACGCTGCTGCTGGGCTTTGTCTTGTGTTCGGCCTGGTTTGTCTGGCGCACCGCCCGATCATCCGATCCGCTTGTTGAATTGCGATGCTTCAAGGACCGTAATTTTGCCATCGGCTGCGCTTTGAGCTTCATTCTGGGTGTGGGGTTGTTCGGTTCGACTTATCTGATGCCGTTCTTTCTCGGCCTGGTGCGCGAACATGATGCGCTTCGGATTGGCGAGATCATGCTGGTCACCGGGATCGCCCAGCTCATCGCCGCGCCCGTCGCCGTTTATCTCGAACAGCGCGTCGGTGCGCGCTCGCTGACCGTGTTCGGCTTCGTCCTGTTTGCGGCCGGCCTGCTGATGAGCACCACGCAGACCGCTGACACCGATTTTGCGGAGATGCTTCTTCCGCAGGTCTTGCGCGGCGTTGCGACGATGTTCTGCCTGCTGCCCCCGACGCGGATGGCATTGGGCCGCCTGTCGCCCGAACTCGTGGCAGACGGCAGCGGGCTGTTCAATCTGATGCGCAATCTTGGCGGGGCGATCGGCCTTGCGCTGATCGACACCACGATCTTCAGCCGCGCTGCCACTTACGGCGCGCAGATCGTCGAGGAATTGAAGGCCGGGAACATCGCAACCGCGGTCAGGATCGGTATCCCCCGCGAAGCCTTCATCGAACAGATCGGCATTCCGCCTGATGAATTCACCGAGGAAATGATCCGCCCTCTGGTGGAACGGCAAGCCTTGGTTGAGGCCATCAACGATGCATGGATGTTGATCGGCGTACTGACAGCACTTGCGGTGATACTCGTCTTTTTTGTGCGCCCGATGCCGACCCAGAATACGGGCGATATCGATGGTGATGGCGTTCCATCCCGATAGGACCGATAGCGCTGGAAATATTGATCTTCTGAAACAGGAGCTGTCATTTAGGCTCCAAAATTTGTTCGGCCGCTTCCGCCCCAGACCCGGTCGTTCACGATCGCCAAACTAAGTGTCTGCTTCCGCCGAAAGTCGCCTTTCGGGTTTCGGGATTGAGCTCGGACCCCGCTTATGACCGCAAGTGGGTGGGAAGCTGACAATACTTTAGGGTGCTTCGAACGCAAAAACGCGCTATTGTGAGAACGTTCACAGCTCGGGGGCAGGCGATCGAGATGGCAGCATTTGGGGGCGGCGACCGTCAGACCTTTGAGACGCTTAACGGAATGCGCGGTATTGCCGCTCTGGCTGTAGCGGCGATGCATATTCAGTGGTTTCTAGGCGTCCTTCATCCGGTCATCGTTTCCGTCGTCGTCGATTTTTTCTTCGTTCTCAGCGGTTTCGTGATCGCCTATTCTTATGAGGCGGATTTGCAGCGTGGCGCATCGCGCCGCGACTTTCTGCTGGCGCGATGGATCCGGCTTTACCCGCTGTTCTTTCTGGGGCTTGTCCTCGGCGCTATTGCCAAGGCGTTTTACGAGTTTCCGGACAATCCCATGACGTTCTGGGGCAATGTCGCCTTCAACCTGTTCATGCTGCCTTTTCCGTTGCCCTATCCGCAGACATACGACGACCTCTTCCCCCTCAATTATCCGGCCTGGTCGATCTTCTACGAGTGGATCGCCTATATCCTGTTTGCCGTGCTCATCCGCCGGCTGACGGACGGTTGGCTGGCATGCGTTGTTCTGGCGGGGTTTGCGGCGCTGATCTACACCGGGCTGACTGAAGGCACCCTTGATCGCGGCACCTGGCGACCGAGCATCACTGGCGGGCTCGCGCGGGTAACCTTTTCCTTTTTCGTCGGCGTAGCGTTGCATCGCCTTTGGCAGCGCAGGCCGACACGCCTTGTCTTGCATCCAGCGCTGCTGTTCGCGCTGCTGATCGTGCCGCTGATGTGGCGTCCCGATGAACAGGCGGCCTTTGCATGGTTGTATGAACTGCTCATCGTATCGGTCTGGATGCCGATGATGGTCTGGTTCGGCACAGGAAGTGTAGCGACGGGGGCCTGGCAACAGATATCAGCCATCCTCGGCACCATCAGCTATCCGCTCTACATCAGCCATGCGACGATCTACCCTTACGTCTTTCACTCCAACGACCCGCAAAGCCCGGTGTTTTTCGAACATAACGCGCCTTGGCCAGCGTTGACTGTGATCGTTCTGCTCTGCATCGCATCATGGCTTGTCGCGACCTATTTCGACTTGCCTCTACGCAAAAAGCTTAACCGCAATATCTTGCGGCGACGTTCTGGCCGTTCCACGCAAGCTACGCTGGCGAGAGAAATTGATCCCGCCGGCGCGCCTTGACGGGGAGGCATCTGACACGGCGCCGCATACCGAATAGCGGACGCGGACCGTCCGCAACGGGATCGGTTGCAGAAGGTCCGCTTTCGGCTCAGGTGAAGCGATCGCTGCCTGACAGCTCTCGGGTTCGTGGCTGATCTCAGCGAACGACCGCTAATGGGTGGATTTGCGAATGGCGGCTTATCGGATGCCGAAGCCACGCAGCGCCGCATCCATGGCGGTCGCGAAGGCGTCCAACTCGAAGTTCGGGTTAGCCGCGACATTGCGCAGCCAGCGTTCGCCGCCCAAGTTGGTGACCGAACATGATCCCGGCGGCATTGCGGCAAACAGTGGTTCGGTGAGGTCCGTTCTCTTCGGACGCCAGACCACCACTCCGGTCTGCTGCATAGCCAGAAGTTCGAGCTGGTCGTGGGACGATATCAGCGATGCCAGGCCGCTCGCCGCCGCCATCAGGGCGTCGATACGGGTGGCCGTCCCCTGCCGTCCCCACGCGAGCAAGGTAGCAAGCAGCGGAACGGCGGTCGCCCCATGGGAGCCCAGCACCCCGACATTCGGCGCGGCAAGATACGCGCCGTCGAAGGAAATCGCATCGTGCGCTCTTGCTGCATCGCGAAAGAGCACGAAGGCGGACTCCTTGGGCTGAAACAGCCATTTGTGCGCCGACACCGCCACCGAATCCGCCCCCTCGATGCCGGAGAGCACGTGCGCGTGCGCTTGGCTGAGCCGCAAGGGTCCGGCCCACGCCGCATCGACATGGGTCCAAGCGGCGCGTCCGCACAGGGACAGATCATCGACCGCGCCTGTGCTGGTTGTGCCTGCTGTCAGCACCAGAGCCGTGTGCCGCAAGTCCTCCGGCACAGCTTCCGGCACCAGCGCCCCCGATGGCCCGCAGGGGATCGGTCGTGCGGCGAGGCCGAGAATGTGGGCCGCCTTGCCCACGGACAAGTGGGCCGATTCACCATAGGCCACCTCTTTGACCCCCGCACATTCCCGCGCCGCCCACAGCGCCGTGAGATTGGCGATTGTCGACCCGGGCACCATGTGCCCGCCGTTCATCCCGAAGAAGGGTGACAGCCAGTCGATGACCCTGTGTTCGATCTCCCGCGCAGCCGGGGCGGTTGCCGGATGAAGTAGGTTCTGGTTGACCGATGCGTTCCATAGGGTCGTCGCCCATGTGATCCACGGTGTGGGCGGATCCATATGGGCAAATGCGGTCGCATCGCCCAGCGCGCTGGCTTTGCCGAGAACTGCAGGCGCGAGAAAATCCAGCGTGGCGTGTCCGCCGAGCCCCAACTCCGGCATTTCGGCAGGCAAGGAAGCCGCGCCTTCATCGCCCTCGCTTTTCCCGCCCATGAGTTCAAGCGCCCGGATAAGGGCTTCGCGATCAAAGGCGAAATCGGGGTCGGCCATGGAGACTTAATAGCGCGGCGGGCACATTCCGCCATGCGAATCCTTGTGGTCAGCAATCCGACCGGAGTGGGGTCGTTTGCAGAAGGTCTGCTTTCGGCGCAGGTGACGAGATAGGTGCCTGACGGCTTCCGGGCGCGCCGCTGATCGCAACGAACGACTGCTACTGGGTGGAGAGCTGAATGGCCGCTTTCTGGTGGTGCGACACTGGCTCTTCCGTTCTTGGGCCAGAACGAAAGAGCCGGATAAGCCGGGGCCACAACCCTAGGCTGATAGCTTAGCGATAAGTGCTTCGGCTACTGGGTCGCGCGGACGCACTTTCAGCGTGGCACGCGCTTCGCGAAGCGCCCCTTCTTTGTCTCCCGTAGCCAGGAGCGCCTGGGCGAGATCGCGGCGGACGGGATACCAGAATGCAGGCGGATCGGTGAAGCGGCTGAAGTCTTCTGTTTCCTCAATCAGCGCAGCTTCGGCAAATGAGGCAGCGGCGTCGTGGTAGCGCCCTTCGATCATCGCCCGCCGGCCGACCAGCACGGCACGTGTGATCGCCAGCATCTGGTCAGCGGCGGCCAAACGATTTTCCTCATCTGCTTCCGAAAGCTCGACGCGTACTGGGATGGCATCGCGCTCCGCCATCATCTTTTCGGTGTCACCCAGAAACGCGTAGGCTTCGCCACGGGCATAGTGCCAGGCAGCCTTCAGATAAGGCAGCTTCGGCTCTCCCAGTTCGAGCACTGCTAAAGGGCTTTCAAACCGGCCCATCGCGAAATACGCAGACGAAAGCAGTAATTGGCCAAAAAAGCCGCCCTCTTCCTGCGCCTGCGCACGGGCAACCAGCGGGCGCGCAAGCATCAAGGCTGTTCGGGAATCATCGGCCATCATCGCACCGCCCAGTCCGAAAATCACATTGTGGGTGTGATAGGGGATGTTCCAGACCCGCATCGGATCATCATCATCCATAATCATGGCCTGATGCTCGCCAATCTGCACCGCGATCCGATTGGCATCAGCGGCATCGGCATAGCGTCCGACCCAATAATAGGTGTGCGCAGGCATATGGACGAGGTGGCTGGCATCAAGCTTCATCGCAGCCAACCGATCAGCCTGACCCTCTGCCAAACCCGGTTCGCCATAAATCTCGGTTGCGTGAATGTAGTAATGAATAGCTCCCGTGTGGTCGGGATTACGCGCTAGCACCGGCTCGAGGAAATCCATGGCGATGCGCATCGATTCCTTGCCGTAATCGGAAGTCATCTGAGCATCGGCGGCCAGAGCCTGCAAGGTGGCATGGTCGGGATGTGCGGCCGCCAGACGCGCCATCGCGCGGGCATAGGCCGTGTCCCGCTCTGCGGTATCGCCCTTGTTGCGGTAGCGTTCAACCAGTGCGGCAGCAAAGCCGGTTTCCAATGCGGATCCGCCCGTTTTTGCCAAAGCAAGGGCCTGCTTTGCCACTGCCAAAGGCACCGCACGCTCTTCCATTTCCTTGCCGTAATTCAGGGTTGGCCCAAGCGCATAAGCATGTCCGGCAAGGCACATCGCGCAATTGGGGTCCAGCCGAACCGATTCCGTCATCGCGTCGATTGCCTCCTGGTGGGCGAAGGCAAAGGCAAGCTCGATACCATTGTCAAAGAAGGCTTGGGCCTCAGGGACGTTGGTCGCAATGGGAAATCCGCCATTGCCGTAGTTCGGCAGCAGTTTGGTGGCTGCTGGCTGGGACATGGCGCCATGATCCGAATGGCTAATGGCGGACGCTGCTTCACCTGAAGCCCTGACGCCTCGTTCGCTATGACCGCCGTCATTGTCCTGCGCGCCCGCGCCCGTCGTCGCGCACAGCAGCGCAATGAATGAGATCGGCTTGAGGATGTATTCACTGCCCATTCCACATTCCTTGATGAAGGCATCTTCGAAACGGGGATAGCGCGTGGGACATAGTAGGCCAAGCGCCCGCTATCGTCAAAAACGCGTCAATTCAAAATGGCTTGCGGTCCCGGACCGGCCTTGTCTCTAATCACGGGCAAAAGCGTGTTGAAGGCGTGAACCGTTCGGCGAAGTGACCGCTATGGGGTCGGCTGCGGAAGGTCAGCTTTCGGCCCGATCAAGGCCATAGCTGCCCTGCTAGTTTCGGGGTTGTGCTTGGTCTTTGCGGATGATTTCTGGCGGGTGCTTTTCTTCCATGCGCAAAGACGCGCCTACCAGCGCAAAATGATAGCCTCGCTTTCAACGTCGGCGGGCACAAAAACTTCGATCCTTAGACGATCCAGCTCAATTTCTCCCGGCGATGTTAGATGGGAGACCACTGGAATGCCCCAATCGGCATCGACACCAACAAGATTCGAAATCTCATTTCAGTTGATTGAAGCTATCAATCATCGAGAGCGGCATCTTCATAATTTTCGTGCTAAATTTCAGATTATTAGACCTAAAATTAGCAATAAAAATGCTTGGCGGAGAGGGTGGGATTCGAACCCACGTTACCGTCGCCGGTAAACCGCATTTCGAGTGCGGCGCATTCGACCACTCTGCCACCTCTCCGCGAGGCCTGCCGCGATGCTTGAGGCCATCTGGTCGGGACGGCTGGCGACAGGGAGCGCGCCCGTTAGCCCAAGGCGCGGGGCTTGCCAAGACCCGAGGGTGCACAAAATACGGGCATATCTCGCAGCTGCACAAAACCGGCGCTTGTTTTGCGAGCGCAAAGGTCCATATCATCGGGCATGGAACGTGCAGAGTTCTTCTCGAGCCAGGCCGGGCGTACCATCATCGCACCGCGCCAGACCCGTGCCCGCTTCGGCATCGGCGATGTGGTCCGCCACCGCCTGTTCGCCTTTCGCGGCGTGGTATTCGATATCGATCCGGTCTTCGCCAATTCGGAAGAATGGTACCAATCGATCCCTGAGGATATCCGCCCTCGGCGCGACCAGCCGTTCTATCACCTGCTCGCCGAAAACGATGATTCGTCGTATGTCGCATATGTCAGCCAAGGCAATCTGATTGCGGACTCCGATGGCGGGCCGGTCGATCATCCGACGGTGCGCCAGCTGTTCGAGAGCTTCAAGGACGGCCGGTACCGGATGCGGGCCTCGCTAACTCATTGATAATCCCTTTGGGATAAGTTGAGGCCATGTCAGACAAGACGGGCCTGAGCCAAGATAACCCCATCATGTCGCGCCTGCGGCTGTCGCTTGAGCGTGAGCTACGCTCTAACGAGACGGTGGTATGGCATGGCTGGCAGTTAGGCCGGCTGGAACCGCTCAGCTTCGGGATCTACATCTTCGCAATCCCATGGACGGCGTTTTCGGTGATGTGGACCGTGCTTGCCACCGGCGCGATTGCTTTTTCGGGCGATGATGGGCCGGGCTGGATTGGCTGGGCCTTTCCGCTGTTCGGCCTGCCCTTCATCGCCATCGGCCTTGCTATGATGGCTCGTCCCTTTGTGCCGCTGTTCCAGAAAGGGCGCGTGCTCTACGTGGTGACGAATGAGCGCGCGCTGAAGCTCAGCATGGGCCGCGAGTTGGCGGTGGAGACCGTGCCGGCCGACCGCATTGGCTTGATCCAACGGTTCGAAAAGCGCGACGGAAGCGGCCGGCTGCAACTGGCGGTGAAGATCGGCAAGGACAGCGACGGCGATCGCCAGACCGACTACTTCGAGATTGGTAATGTGGCCGATGTGATGGGCGCGCAGGAAGCGCTGAACCGCATCTCTGCCAGCGCCACCAATGCCTCAGCGCTGGCCAAGGGTCAGACCAGCCCGCTCAGCTCTTGAGCTTCCATCCTGACCGCAGCAGCGCATAGACGCCTGCCGCCAGTACCGCGTTCAGCACCAGCAGCCCCACCGCTGCTGCCGTCAGGACAGTGCCAGGCCCCATGTCGCTCGCCCCGAGGAAGCCATAGCGGAAGCCGGAGATCACGTAGAAGAACGGGTTCAACCGGCTCACCCACTGGAACACGGGATCGAGGTTCTCGATCACGTAGAACGTGCCCGACAGCAGCGAGAGTGGCGCGATGATGAAGTTGGTGACGGCGGCGTTGTGATCGAACTTCTCGGCCCAGATCGAAGTCGCAAGGCCGAGCGTCGCCAGCAAGAGCGATCCCATCAGGCCGAACCACACGACCGCCCAAGGGTGCGTCATCGCCAGCGAAACGCCGGGCCACAGTGCAATCGCCAGAGCCACAGCCAGCCCTACCGCAATCGCGCGGGTGACGGCCGCCGCGAGAATGCCTGCCATCAATTCGCCGGGCGACAAGGGGGGCATCAGCAGGTCGATGATTGTCCCCTGCATCTTGCCCGACAGCAGCGAAAAGCTGGAATTGGCAAATGCGTTCTGCATCATTGCCATCACGATCAGACCGGGCGCAACGAAGCTGGCAAAGGGTACGCCCAGCACTTCGCGCCCCTGACGGCCCAATGCGACCGTGAAAATCACCAGAAACAGTAGGGTTGTGAAGGCCGGAGCCCAGATCGTCTGCGTCTGGACCTTGAGAAACCGGCGCACCTCCTTCATATAGAGGGCGAAGAGCCCCACGCGATTAACCCCGATGATAACGGGCACGCCGCGCGGGGCAAACCGGATGCTCCCGCCGGTCTTGTCATCAGGCGTCATTTCAGTCACGGGAGCAGCGTCGTGCAAAGGGTTTGCTGAAGGAGCGCGTTCGGCCATGGCGCAGGTGCCTAGGCTGCATGGGACGCTCTGACAAGCAGCAGCGATTTACGGCACGCGCCGGACACAGGAACAGGTAGTACATATGGGCTGGACGGACGAGCGCATCGCAACGCTCAAGAAGATGTGGGAAGGCGGCTCCACCGCGAGCGAGATCGCGGCCGAACTCGGCGGGGTCAGTCGCAATGCGGTGATCGGCAAGGCGCATCGCCTTGGCCTGAAAGCGCGCCCCTCTCCGGTGAAGGCCAATGACAAGAAGAAGCCGGCCGCTCCTGCCAAGAAGCCCGCTGTCGCGCCCGCGCCGCGCGTGGCTGAACCGCGGGCCGAACCCGCTGAGCGCAGCGTGACCGGCGAAGCGGCTGAGCGGCCTGCGCCGCGCGCCGCTGCCCCCTCCCCCCGCGCCGACGCGGTGGCGGATGATGGTCTGAACGCGGTGCCCTCGCAGCCCGTTCCCGGTCCGCCGGCCGATCTGCCCAAGATCGTCTCGGTCGGGCCTGGCGGCTTCCTGCGCCAAGGTCCAGGTGATCAGCAGGCCCCGATTCCCCCTGCCCCGCCGCGCCGTCTCGTGCCCGCCAAGCCGAGCCCCGAGATTGCGGGCAAGACCACGCTGCTCGATCTGTCGGAAAAGGTGTGTCGCTGGCCGATGGGCCATCCGGGCGAGGCCGATTTCCACTTCTGCGGCGTAGCGGTGAACCCGGGCTTTCCATACTGCGTCGAGCATTGCGGCCGCGCCTATCAGGCACAGCTGCCGCGCGGCGTGCGTCGTCCCCCGCCGCCGCTGCCGTTCGGCGGACCGCGCGTTCGTTAAGGCATCTGCCGAGGCTGCCAGCCCGCCTCCTGATTCGGCCTCCGTTCCAGCACCACCGCGTTCAGGTTGGTGGGGCCGTGGCCGGTGTTGGAGACACATGAGACACAGTCCAGGATTCAGAAAACCCACGGGGTGCGCAGGGCCGTGCGCTCGCGCGGCGGGCTGGCTGGTCCATTCTGTCCGATAAGGGGCGTTCATGCGCGCGATCGTGACGGTCATCAACCGAGTAGGAAAGCCCCTTCGCGCAAGCAGGGCTTGCCCCGCGCCTGCCCAGCCCTGTATCGCGGAAGCGGTCCAAAGGGAGCGCTAACATGAGTTGCAAGGCTGGTGTACGAGGCGTGACCATGGCGACCATCATGGTCGGGCTGGCGGCATCCGTTCCAGCCCATGCCGAATTGCCCGAACCCGTGCGCGCCATGATCGATGCCGCTATCGCCACTGGCGATGAAACCAAGGTGCGCACCGTCACCGAAATCGCGCGCGCGACCAATCCGGGCGATCAGGAAGAAATCGACGCGATTGTCGCCAATTTCGAAGCCCGCGTTGCCGCACGCAAGGCGGCCGAGGCCGAGGCGAAGGTGGCACAGATCCGCTCTGCCGGAATGTTCGACAACTGGTCCGGCAAGGGCGAGTTTGGCGCTTTCCGGGCCACCGGGAACTCAGACAATACCGGCGTGACCGCAGGTCTGACCTTGGACCGCCAAGGTATCGACTGGCGTCACAAGTTGACAGGCCGCGTCGATTACCAGCGCGCCAATGGCCTCACGACCCGCGAACAATATCTCGCCCGTTACGAGCCCAACTTCAACGTCTCCGACAATTTCTATGTCTATGCGCTCGCCCAATACGAGCGCGACCGGTTTCAGGGCATCGCGGCACGCTATGCCGTGTCAGGTGGCATGGGGTATCAGGCGCTCAAGGCGGATGACATCCAACTGTCGGTCAAGGCCGGGCCCGCTTACCGCGTCACCGAATTTGTCGATGGCCGCAATGAAAGCCGGATCGCCGGGCTGATCGGCCTCGATTTCGACTGGAACATCACCGAAAAGCTCAAGCTGACGCAGGACACCAATGCCGTGGCGGAAACGGGCGGATCGGCGGTCGCCATCATCGATTCGCGCAACACCACGCTCGATCTGATCACCGGGCTTGATGCCCGGATCAACCGCAGCCTTACCGCGCGCTTTTCCTATGCCGTCGAGTATGACAGCAACCCACCGCCGGGCGCGGTGCAGACCGATACGCTGAGCCGCGTCACGCTGATCTACGACTTTTAATCACGGTTCACTGCCGTGAACGCAGACCTCCCGCCCCGCCTCCCCACCCGGCCACCAATGATACCATCAGGATATGGTGGCCGGGTGGGGAGGCGGGGCGGGAGGTCTGACCCAAGCTCTTTGAGCTTGGCTTTCAGCTCTTGCGCGCGAACCAGATGATGTGATGCGCGCCCTTTTTGTTGGGGCGCGAGCGGACGTTCCATTCCACAATTTCGAGCCCGGTATCGCGCAGGCGCTTGGCAAAGGCGGGATCGGGGCCGGCTGACCACACCGCAAGGATGCCGCCCGGCTTCAGCGCATCGCGCGCCTTGGCGAGTCCGGTGCGCGAATAGATCCGGTTGTTGGCATCGCGCACGATCCCGTCGGGGCCATTGTCGACATCAAGCAAGATCGCATCGAACTTGGCGCAGGTGCCATCATTCGCATCATCGATCAGAGCAGCGACGTCGCAGATTTTCAGATCGAGGCGCGGGTCCGACAGGCCCTCCCCCGTCAGTTCCGCCATCGGCCCTTTGGCCCATTCGATGATCGCGTCGGAGATTTCTGCGACGACGATCTGCGCCTTTTCACCCAGCCGTGCTGCGGCGGCGCGGTAGGTGAAGCCCATGCCGTAACCGCCGATCAACATGCGCGCATGCTCTTTGCCCAGCCGCTCGATGGTGAGTTGCGCGAGCTGTTCTTCCGAGAAGCGCATCCGCGTGCTCATCAGCTCGTTGCGTCCCAGCACGATCATGAAATCGGTGCCGTGACGATAGAGTTCGAGGCAGACGCCGTCCTCGATCTGGGTGCTGTCGATCAGTTCGCGCTGGAGCATAAGTCAGTTCTCAAATTAAGAGGCCGCCCGGATTTCTCCGAGCGGCCCTTGTATCTCACCTCGTCATCCCGGCGAAGGCCGGGACCCAGAGCGGCAAACGCTGGTCCCAGTGTCGCTGGGCCCCGGCCTGCGCCGGGGAGACGAGCAATGCGACTAGTCCTTGAGGAAGTCAGGCAGGCCAGCAGGTGCGCTGTCGCGCGGACCACGGTCGCCGCCGCGATCGCCGCCACGGCCACCACGGTCGCCGCCGCGACCACCGCCGCCGCCCTTGGGCCCGCGACGATCGCCACCGCGATCACCGCCACGGCCGCCTTCGCGCGGCTCACGCGCTTCGCGGGGCGGACGGGTGTCCTCCAGCTCGGCGCCGGTTTCCTGATCGACGACGCGCATCGACAGGCGGACCTTGCCGCGCTGGTCGATCTCGAGCACCTTGACCTTCACTTCCATGCCTTCGGAGACGACATCGGTGGGCTTCTCAACCCGCTCGTTGCGCATTTCCGAGACGTGGACGAGACCGTCCTTGCCGCCCATGAAGTTCACGAACGCGCCGAAATCGACGATGTTCACGACCTTGCCGTCGTAGATCTTGCCGACTTCAGCTTCCTGCGTGATGCCAAGGATCCACTTGCGGGCTGCTTCGATCTCGTCGACGTTGCTCGACGAGATCTTGATCACGCCTTCATCGTCAATGTCGATCTTGGCGCCGGTTTCGGCGACGATCTCACGGATCACCTTGCCGCCGGTGCCGATGACGTCACGGATCTTCGACTTGTCGATCTGGATCGTCTCGATACGCGGGGCGTGCTTGCTGACTTCAGTGCGGGCACCGGTCAGAGCCTTGGCCATTTCGCCGAGGATGTGCATCCGGCCAGCCTTGGCCTGTTCCAGCGCCTTGGCCATGATTTCCTGCGTGATGCCGGCAATCTTGATGTCCATCTGCATCGTGGTGATGCCGTTCTCGGTACCGGCAACCTTGAAGTCCATGTCGCCAAGGTGATCTTCGTCACCCAGGATGTCCGACAGAACCGCAAAGTCATCGCCTTCGAGGATCAGGCCCATCGCGATGCCCGAGACCGGTGACTTCACCGGCACACCGGCGTCCATCATCGACAGACAGCCGCCGCACACGGTCGCCATCGAGGACGAGCCGTTGGACTCGGTGATGTCAGACAGAACGCGGATGGTGTAGGGGAAGTCTTCCTTGCTCGGCAGCACGGGGTTCAGCGCGCGCCAGGCGAGCTTGCCGTGACCGACTTCGCGGCGACCCGGAGCGCCGAAGCGGCCCACTTCACCGACCGAATAGGGCGGGAAGTTATAGTGCAGCATGAAGCTGGTGTAGCTCAGGCCTTCCAACCCATCGATCATCTGCTCGGAATCCTTGGTGCCGAGCGTGGTCGTGCAGATCGCCTGCGTTTCACCGCGGGTGAACAGCGACGAACCATGGGTGCGCGGCAGGAAGCCGACGATCGCTTCGATCGGGCGCACCTGATCGAGCTTGCGGCCGTCAATGCGCTGGCCATCCTTGAGGATCGCCCCGCGTACGATTTCGGCTTCGAGCTTCTTCATCAGCTTGCCAGCGACCATCTGGGTCTGGCCGCCTTCGTCCGCAAACGCAGCCTTGGCCTTGGCCCGGGCTTCGTTGAGCATGTTCGAACGCGCCGACTTGTCGGTGACCTTGTAAGCCGCCGCGATATCGCCGCCGATCAGTTCCTTGAGCTTGGCCTTCATGTCAGCGGTGTTGTCGCTGACGTCGACATTCCACGGATCCTTGGCGGCCTTCTCGGCCAGATCAATGATCGCGCCGATGACGTTGCGGATTTCGTTATGCGCGAACATGACGGCGCCGAGCATCACTTCTTCGGTCAGTTCCTTGGCTTCGGATTCAACCATCATCACCGCGCCTTGCGTGGCGGCAACAACGAGGTCGAGCTGGCCTTCGGCAAGCGCCTTGTCCTGCTTCGGGTTGAGGACATATTCGCCATCAATGTAGCCGACGCGTGCAGCGCCGATCGGGCCCATGAAGGGCACGCCCGAAATGGTCAGCGCAGCCGAAGCGGCGATCATCGCGACGATATCCGCCTCGGTTTCGCCGTCAAACGACAGAACCTGGCAGATCACGTTGATCTCGTTGTAGAAGCCTTCGGGGAACAGCGGGCGGATCGGACGGTCGATCAGACGGCTGGTCAGCGTTTCCTTTTCGGTCGCGCCGCGTTCACGCTTGAAGAAGCCACCCGGGATACGCCCGGCGGCCGAGAACTTTTCCTGATAGTGGACGGTGAGCGGGAAGAAATCCTGCCCTTCCTTGACCGACTTGGCGGCGGTCACGGCGCACAGCACCACGGTTTCGCCATAGGTGGCCAGAACGGCGCCATCGGCCTGACGGGCAATACGCCCGGTTTCCAGAGTGAGGGTCTTGCCGCCCCACTCCAGCGATACGGTTTTCGTGTCGAACATTGATTTTCCTTCTGACCCGCGCAGCCATATTGCTGTCGCGGGGCCTCATGTGCCGGGGAAACAACCGTCCCGGTCCGGTTGAGGGCGCTTCGGCCCCAAGGCTCAGCAGACCGGATGTCTGCGTGGCCCATATGCAAAAAAGGCGGCCCCTTGGAGCCGCCCTTTCGCAAAACTCTTACTTACGCAGGCCCAGCTTCTGGATCAGAGCGTTGTACCGCTCCACATCCTTCTTCTTGAGATAGGCGAGCAGCGTGCGGCGCTTGTTGACCATCATGAGAAGGCCGCGACGCGAATGGTTGTCCTTGTGGTGATCCTTGAAGTGCTCGGTCAGGTTGCGAATGCGCTGCGTGAGGATCGCAACCTGCACTTCGGGGCTGCCGGTGTCCTTGGGATCACGGGCATTGTCAGCAATGATGGTCTGCTTAACTTCGGCGGTCACCGACATAGTACGTCTCTTTCTTACTCAGCGACATCGGGAAGGTTGAACCCCCGGACGACCGTGGCCGTCCCATCCGAAATTTCCATCAGCGCGACCGGGACAGACCCCAGTTTCGCCAGATAGAGCCCGGATGATTGGGGCATGTCAGACAGCACCCGGCCCTGTCGGACCGCCTGCGCGCTTGTCTGATCGAGGTGAAGGGCCGGGATGTCGTCCAGCCCTGCCTCTAGCGGCAGGAGGAGGTGTTCAAGGCCCCGGCCCTTAGCGGTTTCCTCCAGCAAGTCCAGCGAAATCGCCTGTTCCTGTAGGAACGGCCCGGCCTTGGTGCGGCGCAGATAGGTGACGTGGCCGCAGGTGCCAAGCGCATAGGCAATGTCGCGCGCAAGGGAGCGGATATAGGTGCCTTTGGAGACGTGGGCGGTGAGGGTGATTTGATCCACCTCGTCACCCCGGCGCAGGCCGGGGCCCATGGGATCAACGAGCAGCGCTTGCGGCTCTGGATCCCGGCCTGCGCCGGGATGACGGATGGTGAGCGAGTGGATCGTCACGTTCCGCGACGCGAGCTCCACCACCTCGCCCGCCCGCGCCAAGTCATAGGCGCGCTGGCCGCCGACTTTCAGCGCGGAATAGGCAGGCGGCACCTGTTCGATGGGGCCAGTGAAGCGCGCCAGCACCGCTTCAACATCCGCGAGCGCAGGGCGCACATCGCTGGCAGCGACCACCTCTCCCTCGGTATCAAGCGTCGAAGTCTCCTCCCCGAACTTCACCGTAAACGCATATATCTTGCTCGCATCCAGCATACGACCGGCCAGCTTCGTCGCTTCGCCTAAGGCAATCGGCAGCACGCCTTCCGCCAACGGATCAAGCGTCCCGCCGTGGCCGACCTTGGTCTTGGCATAGCCGTTCTGGCGCAGCACGCGCTTGACCGCACTCACGCCCTGGGTGCTCCCCATGCCGCGCGGCTTGTCGAGGATCAGCCAGCCTGACAGTGGGAGGTTCACCGGCGCGTTCATCCGCTCAGGGCCTCGGAGAAATGCTTGCGGCACAGCGCCACATAGCGGTCATTCCCGCCAATCTCGGTCTGCTGGCCCTGCCGCACCGCCGCGCCGCTATCATCGACGCGCAGGTTCATCGTCGCCTTGCGGCCGCAGTGGCACACCGCCTTCAGCTCCACCAGAGCATCGGCGATCCCGAGCAGCACCGCAGAGCCGGGGAACAACTCCCCCTGAAAGTCCGTCCTCAGGCCATAGCACAGCACCGGAATGCCGCCCTCGTCCGCCAAGCGTGCCAACTGCCACACCTGATCGGAGGTGAGGAACTGCGCCTCGTCCACCATCACGCAATCCAGCGGTTGCACCTTATGCGCCGCTCCGATCGCCGCCCACAGATCGGTAGCGGGCGCAAACTTGTGCGCCTCGCTCTCCAATCCGATGCGGCTCTTCACCTGCCCGTCCGAACGGCTGTCGAGCGCCGCAGCCCATAGCATCGTCGCCATCCCGCGCTCGCGATAATTGAAATCCGCCTGCAACAGGTGCGAGCTTTTGCCTGCGTTCATGCTTGCATAGTAGAAGTAGAGCTTGGCCATCGTGTCAGACTACCCATTCGCCGGACGCTGGGCGAGGTGAAGGCGAACCTTTTGCCCGGTTGAAGCGTATACGTAAGATCATGATCAAGTCCGCCGCCCGCCTCCGGATGTTCCTGCTGCCGCTGCTTGCCGTGTTCGCGCCTGCCAGTGTCGGGGCCAATGGCGCGAGCGTGCCGCAGCGCTATACTCTTGATGCGGCGGCCAGCAATGTCTCGGCCAAGGTGCCGTTCTTCGGCCTCGCCAGCAAGACCGCGCGCTTCCCACGAATGGAGGGTGCGGTGACAATCGTGCCGGGTGCACCGGAAAAAGCGCTGATCGACGTGACCTTCAATGCCACCGCGATCGAAGCGCCTGACAGTGTGACGCTCGCCCGCCTGCGGAGTGACAAGTTCTTCTGGGTGGATAAGTATCCAACGATCCAGTTCTTGGGCCGCTCGCTCAAACTGTCGAGCACGACGCGCGGAACAGTGAGCGGTGAGCTGACTGCACGCGGCGTCACCCGTCCGGCGACACTGGCGGTGACCTTCAATGCCGATCCGATTGCGCAGGCCGGAAAGGCGGTCAGCTTCACTGGCACCACCACCATTGATCGGCGGCAGTTCGGGATGAAGTCCTATCAGCTGATCGTCGGCAACAAGGTGGACATCACGCTTAAGGCACGGATGGTGCCGCGCTGACACAACCGTGAGCCCCCGCGCAGGCGGGGGCCTCAGGCGACTTGGCGCTTTGCAGCACGAGGTCCCCGCCTGCGCGGGGACTCAATCCTCTTTTTCAAGATCGTCGCCTGCCTCATCATCCAGATCGCGGGCAACCTTGGGATCGCGCAACAGTGCCTCAATCCGGTCCGCCTCGGCAAAGCTCTCATCCTTGCGGAACTTGAGCTTGGGCGCAAATTTCAGCCCGAGCCGCTGGGCGACCTCGCGCTGGAGGAAGGCCGTGTTCTGGCGCAAGGCAACGACCACCTCGTCCTCGCCCGCCCCCATCAGCGGCTTCACATAGGCGGTGGCATTGCGCAGATCGGGGGTCATGCGCACCTCGGTGACCGAGATATGCGCCGCGCGCACGACATCGTCATGCACCTCACCGCGCGCGAGCAGTTCCGACAGGATATGTCGCACCCGCTCGCCCACCTTAAGGACGCGGACCGATTGCTGTTCGGTGGTAAAAGGAGCCTTGGCCATTACGCCATCGCCTCGGCAATCCGCCGGATCGAGCGGATGTTGCGCGCCGTGCCGCGGCACCCAAGGCGTCGCAGCAGGAAGGGGCCTGTCAGCTTGCTGTTGGCTGCGCTGTCCACAAAGTCGACATGCAAGGCCGCAGTACCCGGCGCAAGTCGCTCCGACCCGCGTCCTTCGTGGTCGCTGGCAAGCTGCGTGAACGCTCTCGCGTCGGGCTTACTTTCGAGGAAATGGACATGGACAAGGTTGTCGGCGCCATCATCCGCGAAAGGGTTTTCGGCGACCGCGCCAAGCAGGCCTTCGCGCGTCGTCACGACTGCGAATGTCGCGATACCGAACGTGTCCTTGATGACCTCGGCAATGCGCGCGGCGTAATCGGGCTGATGGACCGGATCGCCGTCGAACAGCACATTGCCGCTGGCGGTGACGGTAGCGACATTGGCAAAGCCAGCCGCTTCCAGCGCAGCGCGCAGATCAGCCATCTTAAGTCGGTTGCCGCCGACATTGATGCTGCCCAGCAGTGCGGCGAGACGAACAGTGGCCACTATTCCATCCCCGTGCTGGTCGGCGTCGGGCGCGGTGTGGGCAGCGCGGTCGAAGTGGAGCGCGCGTAGAGCGTGCCGTCCTCGGCCAGCAATTCGCCTTCGAGGAAGACGACGCGCCGGCCGCCCTTGACCACTCGGCCTTTGCCGATGATCGTTGCACCTTCGGGGATCAGGCGGATCAGGCTCATCGAAATGTCGAGATTGAGCGGCGCCATCTCCCCGCCGGTGGCCGCGACATAGGCATAGCCCATCACATCATCGAGATAGCCCGCAACCAAGCCCCCCTGCACGCCGCCGCGCCAGGTGGTCATCTCACGCTTCACAGTGAAACGCATGGTGACGGTCTGGGCGGCCTCATCCCAGCCGATGAATTCCGAGCCGAGCAGCGCCGTATGCGGCGACTGCCCGGCATCGTCTGGGTAGTAAGCGTCGTTCAGGCTCACAGTGTCCGCTCACGCTCCTCGACCGAGAACACTTCAAGCTGGTCGCCCGGCTTGATGTCGTTGGTGTCTTCGAGCACCACACCGCATTCCAGACCGGTGCGCACTTCGTCGACATCGTCCTTGAAGCGCCGCAGCGAAGCGATCTTGGTGGCCGAAACGATGACATCGGCGCGGGTGAGACGGGCGAACAGACCCTTGCGGATGACCCCTTCTTCGACCAGCAGACCGGCGGCCTTGTCGCGCTTGCCCGACTTGAACACCTCTTTGACCAGCGCACGGCCGACCACGTGTTCGATCCGTTCTGGGCCAAGCTCGCCGATCATCTCCTTGGCGATGGCATCGGTGAGGTGGTAGATGACGTCGTAATACATCATCCGCACATTATCGCGCTTCAGCAACTCGCGAGCCTTGGCGTTGGGACGCACGTTGAAGCCGATGATCGGCGCCTTCGATCCGCCTGCCAGCATCACGTCACTTTCGGTGATCGCACCGACGCCGCCATTCAGCACGCGCACCTTGATGTCGTCGTTCGACAGGTTGTGGAGCGCATTGACGATCGCCTCGACCGACCCCTGCACGTCGGCCTTCACCACCACCGGGAATTCGATGACGTTGGAGGACAGCGTGTTGAACATCGTGTCGAAATTGGTCGGGGCCAACGCAGTGCGCTTTTCCGTCGCCATTTCCTGACGATACTTGGCAACTTCGCGGGCGCGCTGTTCGTTCTCGACCACGGTGAGGTTGTCACCGGCTGACGGCACGCCGCCAAGGCCAAGCACTTCTACCGGCATCGACGGGCCAGCTTCTTTGAGCTGATTGCCCTTGTCATCGACAATCGCGCGCACCTTGCCGCTTTGCGTGCCGACCACGAAGGTATCGCCGCGCTTCAGCGTTCCGCGCGTCACCAGCACCGTCGCGACCGGGCCGCGACCCTTATCGAGCTGGGCTTCGATCACAGTCGCCTCGGCATCGCGGTCAGGCCGCGCCTTGAGCTCGAGCAATTCGGCCTGAAGTCCGATCGCTTCGATCAGCTGATCGAGCCCTGCGCCGGTCTTGGCCGAAACCTCGACATCCTGCACATCGCCCGACATCGCCTCGACCACGATTTCGTGTTCGAGCAGACGTTCGCGGATCTTCTTCGGGTTGAACTCGGGCTTGTCCGACTTGGTGATCGCCACAATCATCGGCACACCGGCCGCCTTAGTGTGATTGATCGCCTCGATGGTCTGCGGCATCAAGCCGTCGTCACCTGCGACCACCAGAATGACGATGTCGGTGACGTTCGCACCGCGCATCCGCATTTCCGTGAAGGCCGCGTGACCCGGGGTGTCGAGGAAGGTGATCTTCTTCTTGTCCTTGGTGGTGATCTGGTACGCGCCGATGTGCTGGGTGATGCCGCCAGCCTCGCCTTTGACCACATCGGTACCGCGCAGGGCATCGAGCAGGCTGGTCTTGCCGTGATCGACGTGGCCCATGATCGTGACCACCGGCGGACGGGTGACCAGGGTCTCTTCCGGATCGGTATCCTCGCTGCTGTCGATGTCGACATCGCTCGCCGAAACACGCTGGATGTTGTGGCCGAACTCCTCGACCAGCAATTCTGCGGTGTCCTGATCGATCGTCTGGTTGACGGTGACCATCATACCCAGATTGAACAGCGCCTTCACCAGATCCGCGCCCTTTTCGGCCATGCGGTTGGCGAGTTCGCTCACGGTGATCGCTTCAGGCACCACGACATCGCGCACCTGCTTCTCGCGCGGCTTGGACGGGCCGCCCTGACCGCGACGTTCCTTTTCACGCGCACGCTTCAATGCAGCGAGGCTGCGGGCACGGCGGCCTTCGTCCTCGTTCAGCGCGCGGGTGACGGTCAACTTGCCCGAACGGCGGTTGTCCTTGCCTTCGTCGATCGGGGCGGCGCGCTTGTCGTCCTTCTTCTTGCCCTTGACCTCGGCGGGCCGCTTGGGCTCGGGGCGCTCGACCGGGGTGAAGCGGCGCGCGGCGGGCACAGCTTCGGCCTTGGCGGCAGTCGCTTCGGTCTCAGGCTCTTCAGCCGCGGCGGGCGCTTCTGCGGGAGCAGGCGCAGCTTCGCTCGCAGCCACTTCAGGCGCGGAGGTGACCTCGGTGCGCTGACGCTCGGCCTCTTCTTCGGCGCGGCGGTTTTCTTCCGCGCGGCGACGCTCGTCCTCTTCGGCGCGTTGGCGTTCTTCGTCCTCGCGCTTGCGCGCTTCCTCGCCCATCCGTAGCCGTTCTTCCTCGGCTTCGAGCTGGAGGCGCTTCACGCGCTCTTGCGGGGTCTCGCCTGCGGGAGCGGGACGCGCGGGGCGCGGGGCTGGGGTCGGCGCGGGCGTAGGCGCAGGCGCGGCCACAACCGGTTCGGGAGCGGGTGGCGGCGGCGGTGCAGCCGCTTCGCTGCCGGGTTTACCGAGCACGCGGCGCCGCTTCACCTCGACCACCACCTTGTTGGTGCGGCCGTGGCTGAAGGTCTGCTTGACCTCGCCCGCATCCACCGAGCGCTTGAGGCCCAGAGGTTTGCGGATGCGTTGGTTGTCGTTGTCGTCGCTCATTATCGCTCGTCAGTCCTTCACGTATTCATCAATGTTCGCCGTCCCGCCCTGAGGCTGGTCAGCGTGGCCGGAAGTGTCCCGGCCCGTTTCGTTCGTCGCGTTCGCCCGATCATCACCGACGTATTGCACCAGCCGGGAAACCGCCTGTAGCACGCGGGTTGCAGCGCGCATGTCGCCAGGATGGCCGGCGACGCCCAGGTGGACTACGTTGTCGCGGCCCAATGCCACAGACAGCGCGGTGCGGTCCAGAGGCAAGGTCTGCCCGCGCAGGCCGGAGCCTTCGGCATCGGTGCCGACCCGCCACGCCTGATCGAGCTTTCGCCGCCCGTCCTCGCTGCTGTCGGCGGCGTGAAGCAGAACGGCGATCCGTCCGCTGCGCGCCTGTTCCTCGATCCGGGCCGAACCCATCACGATATTGCCGCTGCGAAGTTCCAGCCCCAGCCGATCGCACAGTTGGCGCACCAGCGCGGCTTCGACCTTTGCGGGCAAATCGTCAGGAATGATGAGAGGCGCGCCTTTGAACGCGCGCATCAGGGCCCTTTTCAAATGGCCATCGGCCAGTGCGGTTTCAAGCGCGGCGCGAGTCACCCCGATCCACGCACCACGCCCCGGCGCCTTGGCCCCGGCATCGGGAAGCACCATCCCGTCGGGCGAAATCGCCAGACGCAGCAGGTCATCCCGCGCCGAGGTGCCCCCGGTGAGGATACAGCGCCGCTCGCTTCCCGTCGTGTCGGGAAGCGCCGGCTCAGCGATGTCGGACGTCAGGCGCTCATTGGGTGGAGTCCGCATGGGCGGCCTCCTCGGTTGGTTCATCTTCGAACCAGTGCGCACGCGCGGCCATGATGATTTCGTTGCCCTGCTCTTCCGAGAGGCCATATTCGCCCAGCACACCGCCCTTATCGGTTTCGCGCTGCGGACGCCGGGTCGGCGGGCCATCGGTGTTGTTCCGGCGGCGCGGCGCTTCCCGCTTCTTGGCGATCAGTTCGTCGGTGGCGAGATCGGCGAGATCGTCGAGCGTCTTGATCCCGGCCTTGCCGAGCGTGACCAGCATCGCTTCCGACAGGTGCGGGATTTCAGCTAGCGCATCTTCCACGCCCAGCCCGCGGCGGACTTCGCGATGCCCGGCTTCCTGCCGCTCGAGCGCTTCCAGAGCACGGCTCTGAAGTTCCTCGGCGAGTTCATCGTCGAAGCCTTCGATGCTGGCGAGTTCGGCGATCTCAACGTACGCCACTTCCTCAAGCTCGGCGAAGCCTTCGGCGACCAGCAGCTGCGACAGGGTTTCGTCGACGTCGAGTTCTTCCTCGAACATCTTCGAACGCTCGGCGAATTCCTTCGACCGCTTTTCCGAGGCTTCTTCCTCGGTCATGATGTCGATCTGGTGGCCGGTCAGCTGGCTCGCCAAGCGAACGTTCTGGCCACGGCGACCGATCGCCAGCGAAAGCTGATCGTCCGGCACCACCACTTCGATGCGGCCATCATCTTCATCCAACACCACGCGGCTGACGGTGGCGGGCTGAAGCGCGTTCACCACGAAGGTCGCGGTGTCTTCCGACCAAGGGATGATGTCGATCTTTTCGCCCTGCAATTCCTGCACAACAGCCTGCACGCGGCTGCCCTTCATGCCGACGCAGGCGCCCACCGGGTCGATGCTGGAATCGCGGCTGATCACGCCGATCTTGGCACGGCTGCCCGGGTCACGGGCGGCGGCCTTGATCTCGATGATGTTGTCGTAGATTTCGGGCACTTCCTGCGCGAACAGCTTCTTCATGAAGTCGGGGTGCGCGCGGCTGAGGAAGATCTGCGGGCCGCGATTGTTGCGTTCCACCTTGGTGATGAGCGCACGCACGCGCTCGCCTGTACGGGCGGCTTCGCGCGGGATCTGCTGATCGCGGCGGATCACACCTTCGGCGCGGCCGAGGTTGACGATCACATGGCCGAATTCGACCGACTTGATCACGCCGGTGATGACTTCGCCTTGGCGATCCTTGAACTCTTCGAACTGACGCTCACGCTCGGCATCGCGGACCTTCTGGAAGATTACCTGCTTGGCCGACTGCGCGTCGATGCGGCCCAGATCAACCGGGGGCAGCGGATCGACGATAAAGTCGCCGACCTTGGCACCGGGCTGAAGCTTGTCGCCCTGCTTCAGGTCGACCTGCTTGAAGTAATCTTCGACATCTTCGACGACCTCGACCACGCGCCACAGCGTTAGATCGCCGGTCAGCGGATCGAGCTTGGCACGAATATCGTTCTCCGCGCCATAGCGGTTGCGCGCGGATTTCTGGATCGCTTCTTCCATCGCCTCAATGACGATGGACTTGTCGATCATCTTTTCCGAAGCGACCGCGTTGGCAATCGCAAGCAGTTCAGCCTTGTTGGCGGAAATGGCACTCATCAGTCGTCTGCCTTCTCTGTCTCTTCGATGAGTTCGTCAGCCCCACTGGTATCCAGCGGGCGAGTGGCGGCGATAAGCGCGTCGGTGAGGACGAGCTTGGCCGTGTGAACCTGATCAAGCGGCAGGCGCACATCGCCCGCCTTCACTTCCGCAACGAGGATCATACCATCCTCAAGCCCGCCGAGCACGCCTTTGTTGACACGCTGACCGTCATAGCTCTTGTCCATGACGATCCGCACTTCGTGGCTAGCCCAATTCGCATAGTCCTTTTCGCGGGTGAGCGGACGGTCGATCCCAGGCGAGCTGACTTCAAGGTGGTAAGCCCCGTCGATCAGCACTTCGCCCGCTTCTTCAGCCGCATCGATCACGTCCGAGACCCGGCGCGACAGCGCGGCGCACTGGTCGATCACAAGCTGCCCGGTTGCAGGGTCTTCGGCCATGATCTGCAAGGCCATCCCGCCATCGCCAGCTTCGGATGGCAGCATCGCAACGCGCACCAGTTCGAAACCCAGGGCAGTCGCCTCGGGTTCGATCAACTGGGTCAGGCGCGCGATATCGGCCATTCATGCTCCCAAAGGAATTGCGTACGAGTCGGCATTACGGAAATGGAGTTTGGGGCCGGCCCCCGGAGGCGCCAACATCCAAACCTTGTCTCGACAATGCCGGGATTGGCGGTGCAACTAATCGCTGACACCGGATTTGGCAAGAGCGAACCGCGCAGACGCGGCGCTTGCCCGGTTGGGTTAAAGTTCAGATCGTCCGATCGTCGTCGGTGTCCCCCGTGACCCACTTGCGCGCCATCTCGACCAGCGCACGCCGCTCGCGATCCTCGAAGTTTTCGTGATAGCGCCGGGTCTCCAGCACGATCTTGTCGGTCAGCGGTTCATCGAAGGCGATCGCGTTGATGCCGAATTCGCTGCGGCTGATGATCCCGAAATGGTCGATCACGCCGCAACGCAGGATGGCGCCCTCGCCCTCGCGCATGGCGTCAAGGATCGCGACTTGTGCGCCCGTGCGCGACAGGTTGAGAAGAATGCAGGCGTGAGATCGTTCAACCGCGATCAATTGCGCGGGCAGGCTTAGCCGCAGCCGTGGGGCCAAACGCCGACCCACCACCGGGATGGCCGGTTCGTCCCTAGGCTCAGGCGCCGGATCCACCATCCCCTCACCCCGCAAATGTGCGGCTACCAATGGCCCGATTGGCTTCCCGACCGGCGACTCGGCAGCAATGTTATGCGTCCCCAGCTGCGGTTTACGCGAGGTTGGTGTCGCAGGCAAAGGGTGACTGGGGATGGCGGAAAGATCGGGTCGCATGTCAGTGCAAACCCGCGCGGCGCGCGATAACCGTCTGACCTGCCAGAGGTTGCCGTTGAGCCCTATCGGCCAAGAAATGTTCGGAAAGCAATTGCATAGTGATCTGCCGCCTTGAACAAGATCACCGCAATAATCGAAAAGCCTTTCGAATCCGTTATGAACGTTCTCAGTCCTGCCCCTCCATCAGGGCGTGCTTGCGAATACAGTGACGCAGCTGATCATAGGTTAGCCCGAGCGCGCGGGCGGTCTGGCGCTGGTTCCAACGGTGTTTTCCCAAGGCATGGGCCAAGATGGCCCGCTCATGCGCGTCGACCGCGGCGCGCAGATCCTCGATGCTGTCGAAACTGGGCGCGGCCCCTGCCACCGGCGCAGCGCCGGACGCAGCGCTGGCAGATCCCGCTCCTGATGCTTGCGTCTGGCTGCGCCGGTGTTCGGGCGGACGCGGGCGCCACGGGCTGTCGAAGGGATCGAACTGGACATGGGCGATTGCCATGTCCGGCGCGTCCCAGCGATAGACCGCCCGCTCGATCACATTACGCAGCTCGCGGACATTGCCGGGCCAAGGATGATCCTCGAGCGCGTCCATTACGTGCGGTGCGAAACCCGGCCAGCGCTCCCAGTCCAGTTCCGCCGCCATGCGTCGCCCGAAATACTCAGCCAGCACGCCAATATCGCCCTCGCGCACCCGCAAGGGCGGCAAGGTGATGACTTCGAAGCTGAGCCGGTCGAGCAGATCAGCGCGGAACTCGCCGCTCGCCGCCAGTGCGGGCAGATCGTCATTGGTAGCCGCCACGATCCGCACGTCGACCCGGATCGGGCGCGAGGCACCGATGCGGGTGATCTCGCCATATTCGACCGCGCGCAGCAACCGCTCCTGCGCGCCCATCGACAGAGTGCCGAGTTCGTCGAGGAACAGCGTCCCGCGGTCCGCCTCCTCGAACCGCCCGACGCGGGTTTTTGTCGCACCGGTAAAGGCGCCCGCTTCATGGCCGAACAGCTCGGCCTCGATCAGCGTTTCGGGAAGCGCGGCGCAGTTCATCGTCACCAGTGGTTCGTCCCAGCGGCTCGACAGACGGTGAAGGCGTTCGGCGATCAGTTCTTTACCCGTACCGCGCTCACCGATCACCAGCACGGGACGGTTCATCGCGGCAGCGCGGCTGGCGCGCTCGACCGCGTCGAGAAAGGCCCCTGACTGACCGATGAACTGGCTTTCGAGCTTCACGTCCAAACTATAGTGAAAAACACCAATGCTTGGCAATACAGACCAACGCTCCCAGAGTGCGGCACATCAAAAACCCCGCAATTCCGCCGTTTTCGCGGTTTGGCACGGCGGTTGCAAAATACCTGGCAACACCACGCATACCACTTGGGAGACTCACTATGATCGACCGCAACGCCGCAAACGCCCGTTCCTCGGACAGCTTCTGGAACACGAAGCTCGGGCAGGCAGCAATGGCCAGCATCGCCGCGATGGTAATGATGATCGCGCTGTCGTCGCAGATTCAGCCCAGCGCCGCCCATGCCGCCCCGATCGCTCACCCCGCTGCCGAATCCGGCGCGATGATCGAGATCGCATAAGGTGGGCGACCCCTTTGACCCCCTCGGGCCGGAACGCCCCATGCAGGATGTCCCCCCTGCCGATGCTGACCGCACCGCGACGCCCACTCGCGCTGCCTTCGACAGCGATGTTCCGGCCCAACCCTCCCGCCTGCTTTCGGCCACGCGTCTGTCGCGGCTCGATGAGGAAATCGAAGCCTTGCGCCGCAGCCCCACCCCGACGCAATCTCGCCGGGCAACTGCCGACCAGGAGCACGACCGAGTCGCTCCCCTGGACCGGGTCAATTCGTTTCTCGATGGAGTAGCCTTCATGGGCATTTTCAGCCGCACCCGCGACATTATTGCCGCCAATTTCAACGACATGCTTGACAAGGCGGATGATCCGTCGAAGATGATCCGGATGATCATCCTCGAAATGGAGGAAACCCTGGTCGAAGTCCGCGCCAGCGCGGCGCGTACCATTGCCGACCAGAAGGAAATGCACCGCCACTGCATGAAGCTCGACCGGCTCCAGGCTGACTGGGGCGAGAAGGCGCAGCTGGCGCTCAGCAAGGACCGCGAGGATCTTGCCCGTGCCGCGCTCGTCGAGAAGAAGAAGGCCGGCGACATGGCCGACCAGCTCAAGAGCGAAATCGCCGTGCTCGACGACGCCCTGCGCGCCTACGAGGAAGACATCGCCAAGTTGCAGCACCGCCTGCGCGAAGCCCGCAGCCGCCAGACCGCGATCGCCGCGCGCCTCGAAAGCGCCGAGAACCGCGTCAAGCTGCGCACGCTGATGAGCACCGAACGCACCGATGAGGCGCTCGCCCGCTTCGACCAGCTGGAACGCCGGGTCGATTACGCCGAAGGCCGCGCCGATGCGCTGCGGATCGCCGAGGACGGCCCACCGAGCCTCGCCGATGAAATCGCCGCCCTCGCCGGGTCGGACGCGATCGATGATGAACTCGCCGCAATGAAGAAAGCGCTTGGCAAAGCCGACGACAGCAAGGGGGAATAAGTCATGGATTTCGAAGTCATTCTTGTCGTCGCGATGCTGTTCATCGGTCTGCCCTGGGTCATCCTGCATTACATGACCAAGTGGAAGACTGCCGCCACGATCACCGTTGATGACGAAGTGCTGCTGGAGGAACTCTACAACCTCGCCAAGCGGCTCGATGAACGGATGGACACGGTCGAACGTCTGGTCGCCAGCGACGACCCCGGCTTCACCCCCGCCCGCCGCCTGATCGCCGATCAGGAACAAGACAACCAGCAACTGCGCGAATTGGAAGCGCTGATGGCCGAGAAGAAGGGAACCCGCGCATGAACAGCCCCCGCACCACGCTCTACCGTGACAAGCACAATGCCAAACTGATGGGCGTGTGCTCCGGCATCGCCGACTACACCGGGGTGAACGTCTTCTGGGTCCGCATGGCCGCGTTCTTCTCGATGTTCATCACCGGCGGCTGGTCGATCCTGGCCTATTTCGTGGCCGGCTTCATCCTCAACAAGAAGCCGCCGCATCTCTACCGCGACGAAAGCGAGCAGAAGTACTGGCAGTCCGTGCGTCAGAGCCCGAAGCGCACCGCTCGCGAAATCCGCGCTGCGTTCCGTGACGTGGACCGGCGGCTGGCCGCAGTGGAAACCCACTATGTCAGCAGCAATCCGCGTCTGACCGCCGAGATCGAGCGGCTGCGCTAAGCCCGAACACACGCAAGGGGGACCGAAGAATATGGAAGGCTATCTCGCCCTGATGATCCCGATCATCGCGATGATGATCCCGATCGTCGCCATCTGGACCAAGCATCAACAGAAGCTGGCGGAGATGCAGATCGGCTCCACCGCCGAACAGACCGCCGAGAAGGCCGCGCAATATGCGACCCATATCCAGGGGCTGGAAGACCGGGTGCAGGTGCTCGAACGCATCGTCACCGATCGCGGCTATGACATCGCCACCCAGATCGAGGCGCTGCGCGACCAGCGCCGGGTGGATGAGGGCATGGGCGTTCCGCTCGGTATCGAGAAGAAGGAGCGCGTGTGATGCCGCATGACCCGAGCTTCATCGTCGCCATCGTGATGATCTGCACCGGCGGCTGGCTGATCAACAACTGGATCCGCGCCAAGCACGGCTATGCCCTTGAAGACGAATGGGGCGGCAAGACCGAACGCAAAGACACCGCGCAATCGCGGGCCGAGAGTGAACGGCTGAAGGCCGAAAACCGCGAACTGCACGGCAAGGTCGAAGCGATGCAGGACCGGCTGGTCGTGCTGGAAAAGATTGTCACCGACCGTGGCTACACGCTCGCCCAGGAAATCGAAGCGCTGCGCGATGAGCGGACTGCGGACCATGGCACGGGCGTTCCGCTCGGTATTGAGAAAAAGGAGCGCGTGTAATGGAACCTGCTGACTTTCTGCCCTACCTCGGCTGGATCATCGCCGGAGCCTTCACGCTCGGCGCGGCCGGTATCCTGACCTCGTTCCAGACGACCCGGATGAAGATTAAGAACGGCTACCCGCTTGAAGGCATGTGGGGCCAGTCGCTCAAGCCCGGCTCGGACAAGGAGACAGCACACCGCGTCACCCTTCTGACCCAGGAAAACGCCGAACTGCGCGCCGAACTTGGCGCGATCAAGGACCGGCTGATCAATGTCGAGCGGATCGTCACCGACGGCGGCTACCACCTCGGCGCGGAAATCGACGCGCTGCGGGATCGGGCTCTGGCCGGTCTCAAGGACAAGGGGGAAGCGTGATGGGCGAACAGATCATCATTGCGATGACCATAATTGCGATGGCGGTGATCATTGGCATGACGCTGAACGGCCTTGCCGAGAAGGTTATGGAGGCCAAGCGCCTGCGCTACACTGCGAAGGCCGATCCGCAGTCGCCCGACATCCGCGCGGTCGCCGACCGCCAGCAGCTGATCGAGGATCGCCTACGCGTGCTGGAACGTATCGCCACGGATCGCGGAAGCCTGCTCGCCGACGAGATCGAGGCCCTGCGCCGCGAAACTCTTTCGCTGGCCCCGGCAAAGCGCCAGACCGAGGATGCCGTATCATGAGCAGTTGGGCGATCGTCGCACTGGTCGCGATCGTGATCTGGGGGATCGTCGAATCGATCCGGGCCCGGGCAGGGATCATCACCGATGAGGACGGCAACCAGAAGGTCGCGCCCCGTGAGGATGGCCGCAGCTTGGCCGAGATCGAAGCCGCACGGCGCGAGGTGAGCGAGCTCAAGGAACGGGTGAAGGTGCTCGAACGCATCGTCACCGACAGCAACACCGGCGATGCGCGTGTGACGGCGCAGATCGCTGCCGAAATCGAAGCGCTGCGGGCACTTCCGCAGGCGAAGGAGGAACAGCGCAAATGATCACTCCGCTTCTCGACCCTTCTGTGATCAGCGCCACGTCCGGCCTGATCGCGATCATCGTCATCGCCGCCGCGCTGCTGCGTGGCTGGCAGGGCTGGCTTGATCTGAAGCGGCAAGAACTTGACCGTGCAGCCCACCATCCGGCTGCCGGTGATGGCTCCAGCATCGGCACCGCCCGGATCGAACTTGCCGATCTCAAAGAGCGCATCCGCAAGCTGGAAGCCATCGCTAGCGGCGTCGAACTGTGAGCGGCCCGCGGACCACGGCTGCGCAAGCAGGCATCGGACTTGGCACAGCGATCGCGGTGGCGATCAGCTGGAGCGTTAACAAGTCCATCATCTGGGCCATCGTCCACGGCTTCTTCAGCTGGTTCTATGTGATCTACTATGCCCTCACCCGGCCCGGCGGCCTGAGCGGCTGACATTAGGGGTAATTCACCCCTTCCGTTTCGCAGCCACCCTGCGTAACGCAGCGGCCATGCGCACCCTTTCCGACATTCTCGAAGAGTATGAATTCCTCGAAGGCGACGAGCGTTACGGCCTGCTGATCGAGCTTGGCCGCGCGCTCGAACCCATGCCTGATGCGCTCAAGACTGATGCGACTCTGGTGCGCGGATGTTCGGCCGCGGTGTGGGTCTATCCCGCCTCACAAGAGGAGCAGAAGCTGCATTTCCTCGCCGACAGCAATGCCGCGATCACCAAGGGGATCGTAGCACTGGTGATCGCCGCCGTGCAGGACAGGCCCGCCGCCGAAGTTGCACAGATGGACGTGATGGGCGCGCTCGCCCCGTTCGATCTCAAGAGCCAGCTATCGAGCAACCGGACCCAGGGCGTGCCGAACATGATCGCGCTGGTGAAGGAACATGCTGCGAGGCTGGCGGCTGGCTGAACGGTTGGCGACACCAGGCTGAGGGCGTAAGTTTCGCGGGGGTGCGGCTCCATCGCACGAGTCGCCCTTAACAGGGAGGACCAGCATGCTGACCGATGCGAAACCCGTTTGCTTTGTGCTTGCCGCCGATCTGCCCAAAGCGCGGGCCTTCTACACCGAAATTCTCGGCCTCACCGAAACGGGAGAGGATCCCTTTGCGATCAATTATGATCTGGCTGGCACCCTGCTCCGGCTCACCAAGGTCGAGGGCCACGAGCCCAACCCCCACACCGTGCTCGGCTGGCAGGTCGACGACATCGGCGCCGAAATCGCAGCGCTGACGGAAAAAGGCGTGGCGTTTGCCATCTATGACGGCTTTGGACAGGACACGGACGGGGTCTGGACCCACCCCGGATCAGGCACCAAAATCGCATGGTTTCACGATCCCGAAGGTAATAACCTCAGCCTGACGCAGCTTGGCGGCTGACGCATGCCCAAAATGATGGTGCAGGCGGAGCACGAGTGAGCCAAAAGGTCGCCCTTTGGTGCACGGTCTTCATGGGGGCAGCCATTTTCGCCGCCTATCCGCTGAGCCTGATTGGCTGGGAAGGCGCTGCCGGAGTCGTCTTCATCATCGCCATGCTGGTTGCATGGAGCGCTGCGGCCGCCGGATTTTTGAGGAAGCTTTGGGACTAAGTCGCCCTAGAGATTGCGGCCCACTGTCTCGAAGCCGTCACCGCCCGCGCCGACGCTGTCACGCACCACCGCCAGCCCGGCTTCCTTCTGCGCCTTGAGCTCGGCCTTCAGCTTGGCCGGATCGCGCGCGAAGACGAAGCCGAAGCTGACACCGCCTTCTTTGCCAATCGTCGCATGGTGGAGCTTGTGCGCCTGCACCAGCCGCTTGGCGTAGCCCCTGCGCGGCACCCACTTCCAGTAGCGCTGATGGACCAGGCCATCGTGGACCAAGGTGTAGATCACCCCATAAAGCGTGATGCCGACCGCGAACCACCACAGCCAGTCCCAGTAGAGCGAGCCGTAGATATACATCGCAGCGTTGATGGTGCCGAACACCACCGCGAACAGGTCATTCTTTTCCAGCACGTTGTCATGCGGCTCGTGATGGTCGCGGTGCCAGCCCCAGCCCCAGCCGTGCATGATGTACTTGTGCGCATACCACGCAAACAGCTCCATCCCGATCAGCGAGGACATGACGGTCAGGAACACTTCGAGCCAGCTCATGCGGGCACCTTTTTAGTCGGTTCTACGCGGCCCACCCCCGCCCGTCGCGCGCCCGGCAGCGCCCACCACGGCACATCGGGGCGGCGGTGGTGTTCGAGATGATAGCCGAAATGGAAGCACGAGGCGAGGCTCGCCAGCGTGCCGAAATCCTCGCTGCGGGTGTTGTGGCGGTCAGCGAAGGGCTTTGCCGCAAAGTCCGTCGCATCCTCGCCCGGCGCATGGCGGTGCGGGCGGAAGGTGCCGAAGTAAAACAGCTGGAGCGATGATCCCAAGGCAGGCAGTCCATAGAGCAGCACGATCTGCACCATCGGAATATCCAGCACCAGCCAGTAGATGCCGACCACGGTGTGCACAAACAGGATCGAGCGCCAACCGAAATAGCGCCGGAAGAAGGTGCCGTACCAGCGCAGGAAATTGCCCGGATTGTGCTCGTCGAAATCGGGATCGCCCGGGCGGCCGGCCAGCTTGTGATGGTCGAAATGCGCATCGCGCAGCTGCTTCCATGCGAACCCCGCATACAGCGCCAGCAGCACCGCGCCGATTGCTCCGTTGATGCGCGGCTGACCGGGCACCAGCGTCCCGTGCATCGCATCATGGCAGACAATGAACACACCGACCGAAAGCCAGCACTGCACCACTGCCAGCGCAAGCGCGAAAGGCCAGTTCGACCACGTCAGTTCGAAAACGAACATGCCGTAAGCGTGGATCCCCAGCCAGCTCCCGGCAATCGCCAGCGCCAGCGCGAGGCCGATGGCGCTCTGCAAGGTCCGCTTAGGCAGCGTGAAGCCTGAGGCAAATTGCGGGTTCATCGAACGAAGGATACGCACGGGAAAGCCATCCAGATGCGTATAGACCGCGCGGCCTCTAAGGCAATTGCGTTTGCGCGAACGTGCATCGCGCACAGCAAAACGCCGGCGCCCCTTGGGACACCGGCGTTTTGATCGCAAAGCATTGCGGATCAGTCCTACCGTCGGCGGAGCAGATTGAGGACCGCCAGCAGAATGATCGAGCCCAGCAGCGAAACGGCTATCGCGCTCAGGCTGAGATCGCCGCTGAGGATGTTGCCCCCACCAATCAGGGGATTGAGAAGAAATCCGGCGAGCAGCGCGCCAACAATTCCAACGACAACATTCATCAGAATGCCGCCGCCACCGCCGACCAACATGCTGGCGACCCAGCCGATCAGGCCACCGACTATCAAAAGGATTATCAAGTTCATTTCAGTTTTTCCAATCTGTATCGTCACGGACGAAGGGCGGTGCCATTCAAAGGTCTCGCGCTGCGCTCAATTCGTGACCTTATCAACGGCCTCTTCGGCCGCTGCACCGACTTGCTCGGCAGCATCGCCTACCTGTTGAGCAGCTTCGCCAACCGCAGCATCTTTGGAGGCTTCGGAATCGCTCATCTGCGAAAACACAAACAGCGCCGCAGCGGCAATCAGAACCAAGAGGATCAACCCGACCCACTTCGTGCCGCCGCCAGAGCTCGGACGGTCGGAGACGATTGTGGTGGTTGTGTGAGTGTTGCCTTCAGGCGTGCGCGTTTCAGTGATGCGTTCTTCGGTCATGTCGTTTTCCTAACTGGTAACACGCAATCACCCGCACGCATCGCGGCATGGACTGCAACATCACTTGTTAGGAACCGAATGTAATTGACGCGGCCAAAGGGCAGCCATCAAACGGCATTATGCTTCTCGCAGGAGAATGGTCGCTTCGCAGCCGATGCTTAGGAAACCAGGCTAGCCGCGCCCTCACTCCCCCTTGGGGAAGAAGAATTCGCGCAGATGTTCGCCGATGCGCGCCGGGCGCAGCGTTTCAGCGTCGATGCAGCACCAGCTCGATTGCACTTCGGCCAGCACCTCTTCGCCGCGCTTGATCAGCGTGGAGTAGAATGCCCGTGCGCCGTTGAAGCGTTCGAGCACGGTCTGCGCGATCACGTCATCTTCAAGGAAGGCGGGTTTGCGATAGGTGATCTCGTGCTTCAATGCGACCCACGCCTTGGTCGCCACATCCTCAGCCGGAGCAATCCCACGCCAATGTGCCAGCACCGCGTCCTGCACCCAGTTGAGGTACCGCGCGTTGTTGACATGGCCCATGAAGTCGATGTCGCCCGGCTGGACGATGATCGGGTGAAGAAAGGCCACGGCGGGGGATTCGTTTGCTGACATGCCTGTAAGCTAGCGCAAGATTGTGACAATTTCCACCAAGGCGTGTCGATGAATTGCCGCAATCTTGCCACGGCTCGGCAATCGTGACTATTGGGCCGCACTCTCACCCCCGAATAATGGACCCGATCATGGCTAGCCGCCCTCGCACCCTCTACGAAAAAATCTGGGACGCGCATGTCGTGGAGACGCGCGATGATGGGACGGCGCTGATCTATATCGACCGGCATCTGGTGCACGAGGTGACGAGCCCGCAGGCGTTCGAGGCGCTGCGGATCGCCGGGCGCCCGGTGCGGCGGCCCGAACTTACCCTCGCAGTGCCCGATCACAACCTGCCGACCACCGCGCGGATTGATGCCAGGGGCGCGCCGATGCCCATCGCCGATCCCGAAAGCGCAGCGCAGCTCGCGGCGCTCGAAGTCAACGCCCCGGCCTTCGGCATCCGCTACATCCCCGCGACCGCCAAAGAACAGGGCATCGTCCATGTGGTCGGGCCGGAACAGGGCTTCTCGCTGCCCGGCACCACCATCGTCTGCGGCGATTCGCACACCGCCTGTCACGGCGGGCTCGGCGCGCTGGCGTTCGGGATCGGGACGAGCGAAGTCGAGCATGTGCTGGCGACGCAGACGCTGCTGCTCCAGCAATCGAAGCCGATGGAAGTCCGGGTCGAAGGCGATCTTGGCCCTGGCATCAGTGCGAAGGACCTGATCCTCCACATCATCGGCCGGATCGGCGCGGCGGGCGGCTCTGGCTACGTGATCGAATATCGCGGGACCGTGTTCGAGCGGATGACGGTCGAGGAACGCCTCACGGTTTGCAACATGAGCATCGAGGCTGGAGCGCGCGCCGGGCTGATCGCGCCGGATGACACCACCTTCGCCTACCTCAAGGGCCGCCCGATGGCCCCGCAAGGTGCGGAATGGGACGCGGCGGTTGCGTACTGGCGCACGCTTCACAGCGATGACGGCGCAGCCTTTGCCAAGTCGGTCACGATCAACGCCGCCGATGTGGAGCCGAGCGTCACCTGGGGCACCAGCCCCGAAGACGTAGTGCCAATCGGCGGGCGCGTGCCCTCCCCCGAAGATTTCGCCGACGAGAGCAAGCGGGTCGCTGCACAAAAGAGCCTCGATTACATGGGTCTTGTCCCCGGCACCCCGATGACCGAGGTGCCGATCGAGAACGTGTTCATCGGCTCCTGCACCAACAGCCGAATCGAAGACCTGCGCGCCGCCGCAGCAATCCTCAAGGGCCGCCACAAGGCCGACAATGTCCGCTGGGCTATCGTCGTGCCGGGGTCGGGTCTGGTCAAGGCGCAGGCCGAGGACGAGGGGCTCGACAAGGTGTTCATCGACGCAGGGTTCGAATGGCGCGAGCCGGGTTGTTCGGCGTGCCTCGGCATGAACCCAGACAAGGTGCCGCCGGGGGAACGTTGCGCCTCGACCAGCAACCGCAACTTTGTCGGCCGCCAAGGGCCTGGTGCACGCACGCACCTGGTGTCGCCTGCGATGGCTGCCGCTGCCGCTGTCACCGGGCGGCTCGCCGACGTGCGCGAACTGGTGTGACGCCAGCCCCTTGAAACACCGCCGCGTGAGGCGCAAGGTAATATCATGACCGACAAGCCCAAATCGAACACCACCCGCAATGCCGCAATCGCGGCGGCCGGTGCCATCGGATCGGCAGCCATTGCTGCCGCGCTGCTCTACACGAACAAGCGCAAGAAAAAGCCGAACGAGCCGACGCAGCCTGGCCCGATTCCGTCGGGCGAGCCGCCGCAGACTGATTGAGGACAACCGCCCGATGCAACCGCTGACCCGCGTCGAAGGCCGCGCCATTCCGCTCGGCCTTAAGAACGTCGATACCGACATCATCATCCCAGCCAAATGGCTCAAGACCATCAGCCGCGAAGGCCTAGGCGCAGGCGCATTTGAATCGCTTCGCGCGGAAACCGGCAATGTCTTCGACGATCCCGCCTACAAGGGCGCGCCAATCCTGATCGCGGGCGACAATTACGGCTGCGGTTCCAGCCGCGAGCACGCGGCGTGGGCGATGCTCGATCTTGGCATCCGCGTGGTCATCGCGCCGAGCTTTTCCGATATCCATTCGGGGAACGCTGTGAAGAACGGCATCCTCCCCGTGGTGCTGCCGCAGGACGCGGTAGACCGGCTGCTGGAAGTGGCGCGCGAGGGGCTCGAAATCGCCGTCGATCTTGAAGCGCAGACCGTCACCACCCCCTATCAGGACCGCTTCACCTTCGACATTGACCCGTTCCGCAAGCACTGCCTGCTCGGCGGGCTCGACGAGGTCGGGCTGACCATGGCGCGGGGCGAGGCGATCGGCGGCTTCGAAGCGGCGCGCACCGCTGCTCAGCCGTGGCTGATGCGCGGCACCGCGGCCTGAAACAGATTCCAAGGGAGAGAAGCCATGAAAGCCATTCGCACCCACGCCATCGGTGGGCCTGAAACGCTGACCCTCGACGAGGTTGAGAACCCCACCCCCGGTAAGGGCGAAGTGCTGGTCGCGGTCAAGGCCTGCGCCATCAACTATCCCGACGGGCTGATCATCCGCGACATGTACCAGTTCAAGCCGCAGCGCCCCTTTTCGCCCGGCGGTGAGATTTCGGGCGTGATCGAAGCGCTCGGCGAAGGCGTCGAAGGCTTCAAGGTCGGTGACCGGGTGCTTGCCGGGATCGGCAATGGCGGTCTCGCCGAAAAGATCGTGGTGCCAGCTGGACGGATGTTCGCGGTGCCGGACGGCGTGCCGTTCGAAAAGGCGGCGAGCCTGCTGATGACCTACGGCACCACCATCCACGGGTTGAAGGATCGTGGTCATATCAAGGCGGGTGATACCGTCTTGATCCTTGGTGCTGCGGGCGGCGTGGGCCTTGCCGCGGTGGAGCTTGCCAAGGCGTACGGCGCGCGCGTGGTTGCCGCGGTCTCGTCTGAAGCCAAGGGCGAAGTCGCCAAGCAGGCCGGTGCCGATGCGGTGGTGATCTACCCGCGCGAAGCAATGGACAAAGACGCGTCCAAGGAACTCGCCAATGCCTTCAAGGCCGCCTGCGGCCCGGACGGCGCGAACATCGTCTATGACATCGTCGGCGGGCAATATTCCGAGCCTGCCCTGCGCGCCATCGCCTGGGAAGGCCGCTTCCTCGTGGTCGGCTTTCCTGCCGGGATCGCCAAGATGCCCTTGAACCTGACGCTACTAAAGTCCTGCGATATCTGCGGCGTGTTCTGGGGTGCCTTCACCGCGCGTGAGCCTGAGGCCTTCCATGCGCAGGTGAACGAGCTGTTCGATCTGATGAAAGCCGGCAAGATTGATCCGCTGGTCAGCGAAACCTTCCCCCTCGCCCGCGCAGGTGATGCCATCGCCAAGCTTGAAGCGCGCGAGGCCGTGGGCAAGCTTGTCGTGACGATGGATTAGTGGCTTGCGGGCACGGCTTCCCGCTTGAAGCTGCGCCCGCCCGCCTCTATCGCTTGGCGCGGATCGTATCGGAAGGGACACGCAAGCACATGACCGACTTCAAGGATCGCGAACGCGCCGAGGAAGCCAAGTTCGCGCTCGACAATGACACCGCCTTCCGCATCGCCGCGCGCCGTAACCGCCTGCTGGGCGAATGGGCGGCCGGGTTGATGAAGCTCACCCCCGAAGAAACCGACGCATACCGCAAGGCGGTGGTGCAGGCCGATTTCGAGGAATCGGGTGACGAGGACGTGGTGCGCAAGCTGCTCGGCGATCTCACGGCGGCGCAGTCCGATGTCAGCGAAGCTGACATCCGCGCCAAGCTGGAAGAAATGACCGTCGAAGCCCGGCGCCAACTGTTCGGCGAGGTCTAAGCCATGCCGATGTGCGCTGCGGCGATCGAAGAGGCTATCCTTGCCGCGCTGCCCGGCGCGACGGTCGAGCTGACCGACCTTGCCGGGGATGATGACCACTGGGCGGCTACTGTCACCGCCCCGCAATTCGCCGGTCTCAGCCGCGTGGCTCAGCACAAACTGGTCTATGCCGCTTTCGGCGGGCGCATGGGCGGAGAACTGCACGCCTTGCAAGTCACCACCGTGGTCCCCACGTAATTACGCAACACCCACCCAAAGCATCAGGGGCGCAACGCACCATGTCCGACGCCAATTCCCGTATCTCCGATCTCGTCACCAGCAATGATGTCGTATTGTTCATGAAGGGCACGCCGCTTTTCCCGCAATGCGGCTTTTCCAGCAAGGCAATTGCCATCCTCGACCATTGCGGCGTCGCCTATGAAAGCGTCGACGTGTTGCAGGACATGGAAATCCGTCAGGGCATCAAGGCCTTCTCCGACTGGCCGACCATCCCGCAACTCTACGTGAAGGGCGAATTCATCGGCGGCAGCGACATCATGATGGAGATGTTTGAGGCGGGCGAATTGCAGCAGCTGATGGATCAAAGCGGCGTCGCCAAGGTTTGATTTTCCGCACGCCCTCCGGCGTGCGAAATCCTCGCTCACGGGGCCTGAAGGCCCCGCCGCTGCGGGCGGGCAGTCGCCCTTGCGGTCGCAGAGCGACCGAAGCCAGCGCTTATTCTAAAACGTAAGTTCGGCCCAGAGGGCCGCAAGCGCGACTGCGCGCCGGCCGGTCAGGCCGACAGCCAAGCAGCGCGGACGCGCTGCGCCCGGCGCTTAAGGGCTAGAAAACAAAAAAGCGCTCCGCAGGACCAGTGCGGAGCGCTTTTCTTTTTGGGGAGGCGCAACCCGGAGACCAGGAAGGGTCGCACCTCGTTTCGAAGACCATTAGGACCGCCATGTATTATGCACAGTGCGTGCCAAACTTGATAAGATACTGAAATTCGCTATTTTTCGCGATTGCATAATGGGGCTGCAGTGCCGGATTGTAAAGCAGCCCGACACCCTTGGTTCCGGCCTCAGGCGGGCAAGCGATATGGTGGAGGAAACCCGGCAGGACTGCGCCTTCGCTCTTGGCAAGCGCCTGCCGCAAGGCCATCCTTTGCCGCGATGACCACCACCGACACGATCCGCGATTCTGGCCCTCAGGGCATTCCTGCCGCCACCATTATCATCTTCCGCAATGCCCCTAACGGGGCGCCGCCGGAGGTGCTGATGACTGTGCGCTCGCGCAACATGACGTTTGCGGGCGGGATGGCGGTGTTCCCGGGTGGCAGGGTCGATCCGGCGGACTATGCGCTGGGCGAAGAGGTGGCGGAGGCGAGTGATCTCACTGCCGATGAAGCCGCGCACCAGATCGCCGCTGTGCGCGAGACGCTGGAGGAAACCGGCCTCGCACTCGGCCTTGCCGGCGACATCGACGCCGCTCGCGCGGCCGATGCGCGCGCGATGCTGGCAGAAACGGGCGCGCTGGCCCCGGTGCTGGAAGCGTTCGGCTGGACGCTCAACCTTGCCCAGATTACGCCGTTTGCGCGCTGGTTCCCGAAGAACGAGGCGATTGCCCGCGTCTATGACACGCGCTTCTATCTCGCCAATCTCGGCACCGGAGCGGTCGATGTGTCGATCGACCATGCGGAAAACACCCACCTGTTCTGGACCAGCGCACAAGGTGCACTCGACGCAGCGGAGCGCGGGGATATCCAGCTGATCTTCCCCACCCGCCGCAATCTCGAACGCCTCGCGCTGTTCGCCAGCTACGAGGAAGCACGCGCGCAAGCCGAGGCGATCCCGGTGCGCACGATCATGCCGCAGGTGGTGGAGCAAGACGGCAAGCCGTGGCTGACGATCCTGGCGGATGCCGGCTATCCGGTGACCGGCGAATTACTGGAGAACGTCGCGCGCGGCTGAGCGCCGGGGTGCAGCCGCTCCGAATCCCGCTTTTTGCTCTCGGGGCGCCCGCAATGATATCGCTATCATTATGGCCAAGCAGCTATGCATTCGTATTTGCACGAATTTTTCAATATGTGATTCAGGTATCTACACAACATCTCCTCCGACCCTTTGCCAATGCCTGACCGACGGGCGTCGAGGTGACCCACGCCATGGTTCACGGCGGCCCCTTCCCGGCCACCTCAGATGGACGCAGCACCTCCGTCGGCACGCTGGCGATCCGCGCTTTAGGAAAATCTACGCCCATGTTGCTGCCCAGTGGCAATTCCCCCCGGGCGCGGCGGCGCAGATTGTGACCTCCTACGATTCGGCCGGTCTCAACATGGTGGAGGTGCGCGGCACCGCAGGAGCGCTGGTGATGCGCCCGGCGACCAACTATGATGGCCTGACGCTCGCACTGGAGACGGGCCGCGACCGGCGCTCCTGCGGTGCCGGGGGATTCGGAAGTCCAGTTCGCCAGCCAGCTCGACTATCTCGCCAGCGCGATCAGAGAGGGCACTGCGGTCATCACCCCCGGTGAAATGGGCCTGCGCGACCTGCGCCTGATCGAAGCGACTTACGCCGCAGCGCAGGGCCGGCGCACGGTTATGCTCAACCCGGATGCGACGATCGCCGGATGATTTGGCGCGATCAGTGCTTGCTCTATTCGCTCAACCAAGCGGCTGTGATCTCGCCGCGATGCCCCTCGGGCGCTAGCGCCGCGCGCAGGGCTTCCAGCAGAGGCGGCAGTGCTTGGGTGAAGGCATAGGGCGGGTTGACGATGAACAGCCCCGCGCCGTTGTAGATGCCGGGCTGGTCGGCATCATACAGCCAATGCTCCACCGTCAGAAGCTTCGGGATACCGAGCTGGCGCAGCTTGTCCTTCCACAGAGCATGCGTGGGCCGTTCCTTCAGGGGATACCAGATCACAGTCACGCCGTGCGACCACTTGCGGTGCGCGGCGGCGAGGGTGGCGGTGATGCGGCTCCGTTCGTCGGTCTGCTCATAGGGCGGGTCGACCATCACCACGCCGCGCGGTGTCCGGGTCGGCAGCATTGCCAGCCATAGCTCGTAGGCGTCGCGCTCATGCACGGCGGCGTTTGTGCCGCGCATTACGCCGCGCAAGGCATAGGCGTCCTCGGGATGCTTTTCGTTGAGGGTCAGGACATCCTGCGGGCGCAGAAGCTGCGCCATAATGCGCGGGGAGCCGGGATAGAGGCCTGGCATAGCGAGCGCATCAGCCTCGACATTCACGGCTTGTACGGCGGCGCGGTAGTCATCCAGCAGGGGGTTCCGATCGGCAAAGGCCCGCAAAACGCCCTGCGTGGCTTCGCCAGTACGCCCGGCCTCCTCGCCTTCAAGATCGTAAAGCCCGCAGCCGGCATGGGTGTCGATCAGGGTGAGAGCGCTGTCTTTTAGCTGCAAGGCCCGCACCAGGGCAATCAGCAGGCTGTGCTTCACGACATCGGCGCTGTTGCCGGCATGGAAGGAATGACGGTAATTCATCGTGAAGACCAAAAGTTGGCGCACCTTGGAGGAGAAAGTTCGAAACTTCTCTTCAAGGTGTTAGCAGAGTGGAACCACGCTCTTAGCCATACGTCAATCGCTATCGATACACCTCCGGCCAATGGCAATGCGCCTTCCGCCAAGGTCAAATCTTCAAAACCGAAACCCAAAGAATCTCCGTCTGATAACATCATCGATGTCGATCTATCGACACGGCGCAAGCCGTGGCTCGGTGATCGCTCCCGCAAGGTAACGTCGGGCGATGATGATGGAATGGAGGTCGGTCATGGTTGATCGCCGTCCACCTCCTTTCTCGTTGCGATTGACGTTCGAAGAGCGTGCGAAGATCGAACATGATGCCGCCGGTATGTCACTCGGCGGCTATATCCGTTCGCGCCTTCTCGATCCCGATTGGATCGCGCCGCGTCGTCGGGGCAAGTTTCCGGTGAAGGATCATCGCGCGCTTGCGCAGCTTTTGGCGATGCTCGGTCAATCGCGCTTGGCGAACAATGTGAACCAGCTCGCCAAGGCCGCAAACACGGGCAGCCTTCCTGTCACACCTGAGACAGAGGAAGCGCTGCTCACCGCAGTTCATGAAGTAACACGAATGCGGCAACTTTTGATCGAAGCTCTCGATCTGGATGCGCGGCTATGATCTTCAAAGCCTCCAAGCGCAGCGGTGGTCGTCAGCTCGGCGCGCATTTGCTGAAAGCCGAAGAGAATGAGCATGTCGAGATTCATGAAGTGTCGGGGTTCATCTCTGACACGGTTATGGGCGCAATGAACGAAGCCTATGCGGCGGCGCGCGGCACTAAGTGCCAGCGTTATCTGTTTTCAATGTCACTCAGTCCGCCTGCGCACGAATCTGTGCGCGTCGAAACATTCGAGAAAGCCATTTCGGATATCGAAGAGCGACTCGGCCTCACCGGGCAGCCGCGCGTGATCGTCTTCCATGAAAAGGAAGGGCGTCGCCATTGTCACGCCGTCTGGTCGCGCATCAACGCAGAGACCATGACGGCGATTGATATGCCGTTCTTCAAGAACAAGCTGCAAGCGCTCGCGAAGGACATCTATCTCGAAAATGGCTGGGCGATGCCAAAGGGCTTCGCCAATCCGCGCCTGCGCGATGCGCGCAATTTCTCATTGGACGAATGGCAGCAAGCCAAACGCGCGGGCGTCGATCCGCGCGAATTGAAATCAGCAATCCTCGATTGCTGGCAACAAGCGGACAATGCCAAAAGTTTCGCGGCGGCGCTCGAAGAGCGCGGCCTCTTTCTTGCGCGCGGTGATCAACGTAGCTTCGTCGCCGTTACCATTGACGGCGATGTCCATTCAATCACGCGCATTCTGCCTGACCGCAAACGCGATATCATCTCGCGCCTCGGTGATCCCGCTGCCCTTCCATCGGTCAGCGACACCAGACAAAAAGTTGCCGAGCAAATCGCTCCACGCCTCTCCCGCTACATTGCAGAAGCCAAACGCATTGCTCACCACAATATGCAACCACTGATAGCCAAGCGCGAAGCGCTCAAGGTTCAGCATCAAGCTGAACGCCAAGCCATCGATACCAAACTCGAAACCCGCTGGAACGAAGAGCAACGCATTCGCTCATCACGGCTGCGCAAAGGCATTCCCGGTGCATGGGATTTTCTGACGGGGAAATATTTCAAAACCCGCAAGCAGAATGAGATGGAATCTAAATTTGCGCGCGAGCGCGATAGCCATGAGCGGCACGCTCTGATCCATGCGCAGCACAAGGATCGCCAAGCCCTTCAAGAGCTGATCAAAGAGAACCGCCGCAAGGAAGCTGAACGTATCCTCGGTCTGTATCGGGACGCCGCCAAGTTCCGGCAAATGCGCGAGGGCGAAGCCGAGCGCGACCGCAATGGTCGCACCCGTGATGGGCGTTCACCTGCTCCAAAGCGACGTGATCGGGGTTTGGATTTGGGATGATCATTCGCGGGTCGTTGCCGTTCGCCTTCCTCCAATTCTATGCCGCCACATGATCCGCTGATTGATCGAACCTATCCGCACTCGGTCTAGCATGATGCAAGGCGGGATGGTGATCCCTAGCCTTCTCCACATTCGTTGCGATCACTGGTGATGCATCGGCAATCGATGAGCGGATTCGCGTCCTCCAACGCGGCCCATGGTGGGCGGCGCAAACGAAATGGAGGATGTCATGAACGTCAATTTCAACCGCAACGATCTTGCGACCAAATCCACCGCTCAACTCGCGGCCTTGTTTCAAGATGCATCGCGCGCCATCACGGCGAACAACGCGGCAATCGCATCGGCGCAATCGCTTCTCGCGATGATCGCGCAAGAACTTGGCCGCCGTGGTCCAGCGCCATAGCGACGCTGGCCACAAGCCCCGAAGGGGAGCGTTAGCTCCCCTTCGTTTTGGCTGGCTTTTCCTCGTTGATCCGCATGACGATCCGGCCATTGACGGGGATCGCATTGAGCGCGAGCGTGAAACCTTTGCCGTCCTTGGTTGCCCATGCGACGCCGATGTCAGTCCATCGTGCGTTGTCGCCGTCACCAGTTACATTGAATAAGCGGTGGCTCGGGCGGTTTGAGTTGGTGTCAGACATTTCAGTTCTCCTTGGTTTCCACCGAAGGACAATTCCCTCGGCTTCATGGGGAGACTCGTGACCTGACGATGGAGGCGAGGATCCAAGGCTGAGCGCAGCGAACATGCGCGCGGAGCTGCACAAACGAAGTGCGGAAGCGAGCGGCCTTGATCCGAGACGCGGCTGGTCAAAAACCCATGAATGAATGCCGTTGGGAATGTCCGCTGCTCGGTGGTGATTTTAGGAGAACATGATCTGACACGACAAACTGCGCGCGCCATGATCAAACGCATCAATTCGGTGACGCGCACTCACGCAACTGCATTAGCTCCGCACAAAGGCAATCAAGGCGTCGAAGTCATGTGCATCTGCCGCGCGCAATGCCGCGACATAAGCTTTGCGGGTTTCGTTCGGATCAACGAGGTGACTGGCGAAAATTAAGCGGTGGTATCCGCATTTGGAATCACAAGCTCATAGCTTGTGCTGCGGCCACCGGCTTCACCGCGAACAAGGATGCCCTTTCGCACAAGGTCATCAATATCGCGCGATGCTGTGTCTTGTGAACATTTTGCGAGCTTCGCCCATTTCGAGGATGTAAGTTTGCCTTCAAATCCATCAAGCAAGCGATTGAGCACAAGCTGCTGTCGATCATTGAGCGGGCGATCTTTGATCGCATCCCAAAAATGCGCCTTCGCCATGACGGAACTCAATGTGCCGTCTGCTTTGTCGAAGGCGCGATCCAAGCAATCGAGAAACCATTGCAGCCATACGGTAATGTCAAGGTCGCCCTTTTGCGTGGCCTCCAGCATATCGTAATAACGATTCCGTTCTGTCCTGATCTGCGAGGACATACTGTAGAATCGCTGCGCACTGTTTTCCGAGCGCGCAAGCGCAAGGTCGGCGATAGCGCGCGCGATGCGCCCATTGCCATCTTCAAACGGGTGGATCGTCACAAACCAAAGATGCGCAATGCCAGCGGCGATGACAGGGTCAATGTCCTTGTCGCTATCAAGCCATGCGAGAAATTTTTGCATCTCATGGGAGAGTCGATCAGCGACCGGCGCTTCATAGTGAACTTTCTCGCGACCGATTGGCCCCGAGACAACTTGCATCGGCCCCGACGTATCATCGCGCCAATCGCCAACAATGATCTTGGTCATGCCACTGCGACCTGTCGGGAACAACGCGGCGTGCCATCCGAACAAGCGATCTTCAGTTAGTGGCTGATTATAATTTTGTGTCGCATCTAGCATCATCTCGACCACGCCTTCGACGTTACGTTCGGCTGGCACCAGTCCTGCGATATCCATTCCCAACCGGCGCGCGATGGATGAACGAACTTGATCGGCGTCAAGCTGCTCGCCTTCGATTTCGCTGGATTTGAGAACGTCTTCGGTCAGGGTGTGGAGAACGGCTTCTTCACGCAGTTTGAAGCCCAAGGCTTCCATGCGACCGATCAAACGCCCCTGCCGATGCCGGACATGGGCAAGGCTGGCGGCTAAGGTTTGATCTTGCCACCGGAATGAAGGCCACTCGTTGCGCTCGTGGATATATGTCATAATCTCCGCATCTCCTGCGGAGATTATAGCCTTGATTCTCCGCAAAAGGCAAGATTATTCTCCGCGTATCATGCGGAGAATAAGGCGCTCAATCTCCGCAAAGGCCGCCGCCGCGCATACGAATGAGAGCGCAAATTGATTTTTTGCTCACCTATATGTGATCAAGAATGTGACGATTCATCACATATAAGTGATACTCGCGCTCAAAAGAGCGCGAGTTGACGTGATGCGGATGCGGTTTCGCGCCATGCGTGGGTGCGTGACATCTCGTCGATCCATGCTTCGACATAGGCCTCAGGGCCGCCCATGTGATCAACGTTGATGCGATTGATGAAGTGCGAGCGATAGCCGGTTTCGGTGATCGGAAGCGGTGCGTGTTTTGGCTTTACGCTTTCGACCTCAAGATGCGCCATTGATTGTCCGTCGTCGAATGAGACGTAATCGGCAATCCAGCGAATTTCGATTTCGATGCCGTTCCAGTTTTTGTGAATGATTGCGTAGTCGGTTTTCATGTCTGCCTCCTTTGGCGTTTGGGTTCGTCCGGTGGACGGGGAGGCAAACGGCAGGGTTCGAAGGGGCAGCGTCACCGAAGGGAAACGGCCAACACGGGAGCCTGAATGAAATGAGGGCGAATGGATCGGGCAAGCCGTTGACGATGCACCGGCCCTGCCAACATTCCCGTCATCATCACCGGACGATCACAGACGCGAGGCAGACAATGAAAAGGGCCGACGAGCGGCCCCACGTTAGAACGGTATTGGAGTTGAATTAAATTCCTGAATCTGCTATGTTATTTTTAACAAAAGGAAATTCATGGGATGCGCATCTAACCAAAACCAGCACGGCTTCACGCTCGTAGAAATTTCAATCGTGATGATCATCATCGGCCTTTTGATCGGCGGCACGTTCGGCGGGATGAAGCTTATCGAGAACATGCAGGTCAATCGCACGGTGCAGGATTTGAAGGCAATCGAGTCTGCGGCTCTCACATTCAAAGATGCTTATGGGCGCTTGCCCGGCGATATGCCCAACACCGCTGCGCGACTGCCGAATTGCACGGTCGCGCCATGTGCCACAGGCGGAAATGGGAATCGAATTTATGACACGGTATCATGGAACGAAGTTCAGACCATTGGCATGGAAAAATTTACATTATGGAGTCATCTGCAAGCTGCGGATTTACTATCGATGGGAACAAAAAATACAACGGATTTGAACTTTGGCGAGGGTCAACCAGAGGCACCTATTGGTGGAGGCTATCGTGTTACACGTTATAATGGTGCATGGTGGGCAGCGGGATCACGGCCAGTTCGTGAAGCACTTACGACAATATCTGTTGATAGCTCTGCTGCTATAGGGGCATCGCCATCACAAACAAAATGTGATTTGCTGATGCAAATTGATACGAAAATGGATGATGGAGTACCATTGGAAGGTATTTTTCAAGGCGGTGGTTGTCATACGGTTATTACGAACACTGCACCTTATGACATAACTCGCTTGGGAGTAGGGATGTACGATCTCAAGGGCTTCTAGCGCCACCAATCCCGTCTACTGCTATCGCGTATTTTCAATGCCATTGAAATTGAAAGGCGGCCTAAGCCGCCTCTCGATGTTCGATCTTAGCGATGCTCTTGAGGTATTCGGCAGCTTTGTTTGCAGCACTCGCCGCCGTGAAGATTGCTTTGCGGTCGCCTTTCAGAATGCGCAGCCAGTGTCCGATATAGTCGGCATGGTCGGCACGTGGTTCTGCCGTGATGCCAAGATCACCACAAAGGAATGCAGCGCCAAGCTCGGCAACCATTTCTTCCATCGCGTAGGCATCATCGCCGAAGCGTTCACCGAACGTGCGCGCGCAACGTGTCTCTGCGCCTGACCAATGGGTCAGCTCGTGAAGCAACGTTGAATACCATCCTTCGGTCGCGCTGCTGGTCTTCGTGCCAACGAAGCGATGACGATCAGGCATCGTGATGCTGTCGGTTGTGCGGTTGTAGAATGCACGTTCACCGGCAACGGTGATGTTCGCACCTGTGGCTGCGATGAAGGCTTCGGCGGCAACGCATGGATCGATGCGATCAATGGATGGTTCGATTGCAGGAAGTTCAAAGCCATCGACCTGTGCGACGTTGAACACGCGCGATGCGCGGGCAACATGGAGGCGATAGCCGCGATCATCATCATCGCCGGATGATTGCGTGTCACGCTCGTGCGGTTGAAGGTCAGAAAAGAAAATGATGATGGAAGATTTCTCGCCCTTGCGGACTTGTGCGCCCTTCTCTTGCCATTGGCGATATGTGCCCCAGAGGCCATGATCGAACTGCTGGCAATATGCCGATGCCCAAAGGGCGACGGTGTTGACGCCGCGATAAGCGTTCTTGCTTTCGACATTTGTGGGACGTTCGATTGATCCGCCTGCACGATGCCAAGGCATTTGCGGATGCTCGGCTCCGGCTTCGATTGCGGCAATGATTTGATCGGTGATAGCTCCGTAAACGTCGAAGCGTTCTTTTGATGAAGTGGTCATGTCCTGATCTCCTTTCGCTGTATCCTGAGGACGCGAAGGGAACAGGCTGGGGGAAAGTCGGACTGTCAGCCGTCAGGCGAAACGGGCAACACGGGAGCGGAGCGAATGGATCGGGCCGCCCGTTGACGGGACGACGACCTCAGCCACATTCGCGGATGAAACTCAGGGTGCAGCGGAGGGGATAGCATGGCGCTGAGTATAGGCAGCGCACGACGTCGTGCGCACCAAGCTGATGGTGATTGGCCAAAGTAAGCGTCAAAGGCCGATCGTTTGGTATTCCACCAGACAGGTTGAGACAATCAGACCCAGCACTTGCGTTAGCGATCGACAACGGACAGCGGAAACGCCCTTGGCGGCTTCGGGCGCGCAGCGCCTAGAGCGCGGGCCGCAGGCAACGCTCCACTATATGGCGACCCGCAATCGTTTTGCCCGTTCCTTGAAGGCATCTTCCCCACCTTCAAGAATATCGCACACAGCTTTGCGAGTATCGGCATTTTCCAGTCCGCCCGCCATATAGGTGATCGGGGGCAGCGAGCCGGGGGCGTGGGTGCCGACGGTAGCGACAATGATCTGATCGGCATCGGTGTTGATGACCAGATTGGCGTTGTGCGTCACCATGATGACCTGACGCTTCAACTTGGCGGTTGAAAACAGCCCCACCAACTCATCGAAAATTGATTTAGGGTCGAGATTTTCCTCCGGCTGGTCGATAATCAACGGTCGGTCGTCAGCATCGTCTAGCGCAAGATAGAGCAGCAACAGCACGATTCCGCGGGTGCCCGGCGACAGGTTGCGAATATCGGTGCTGTCGTAGTCGACGCTATAACGAACCGTCACATGCTCGGTGCTATAGAGCCACTTCGCAAACCGCTTGAGCCAAGTTCGATAGTCGAGTTGGTTGGACTTCGGGACGTTGGCCCGTTCCAATAATTCATCGTCGTGCTGATTGCGGAAGGCTTGCATGGCCGCCGCAACGGCCGCTGCGTCACCGCTCTCCCACGCGGGTTTTAACTGTTCGTTTGCAAGCGCCTTTAACGTGCCGCGACCTTTGAATGGGCCTAGCTGCCGCAAATCGAGCAAGCGTTCGCCATCCTCGGCCCAGCGATCAATATCCGCCGTGCGCGTCACGGAAAAGGAGAGTTTGTTCAAGCTGCCGCTGGCTTCAGCCAGACGGGCTTTGATCGGAGCATACAGTTCGTTGAGGATCGACTGCTCGGATACGATGGCATCGAACACCCGCGTGTAACTGGCCTCGCGCTCGCTCACGAGGGCGCGAACCCGCTCTCGCGCGCCTTTCGCATCCTCTAGCTTTTCTTTGAGCGTCCCCAGCAAATCCGTTTCAGTGACGATTTTCTGAGATAGCGCCGCATATTTATCGGCGATATTTTTCTCGAGGCTCACTTGTTGGCCAAGCCGATCCAGTTCGGCTTCCAGCAATGCTAGGGTCTGCTGGGTCAGGTCCGCATCGTCGGCGATAAGCGGTGTAGCAGCCGCCACCTGCGCAGGGGCCGTCCCTTTCCAATCAGCGCTATTTTTCCGGGCTTTCCCGATCCGATCAGTCAATATCGTATCGACCGGGCCTTTGTAGTCGAGGGTGAATGGAACCCAATCATCGCCTTTGATGCCGCTGGTCTCATGGCGAGATTTCAGTTTCCGAAGCGACTCCGGCGCGCCGCTGATGCGAACGTCCGCGACCTCATCTTGCAGGGTAAGGAGCTGCTGCTCTTGCAAATTGAAGAATCGGACATTGTAGCGAACCTTCTCCGCCGCCTGCGTAATCGCCTCCAATCGCGCGATTGTCTGCTCGCTTCCCTTCGCCACCAGTTTTGAACGATCCTCGAGGTGTCGGGCTATCAGTTGCTCCTTTTCCTTCACCTGCTTTTCGAGCGAGGGAACTGAGCGCTGTTTTTCCAGCTCGGAGCCAATACGCTCCGACAGGTTTTCGAGGCTCTGTTCTTCACGAAGGCGGGCCGCGCGGAAGCGCGTCGCCCGGATGTCGAGCAGGTCGTCGAAGTCGGTCGCCCCATCGCGATCTGAAACAGAGTGAGATTCATAAACGACCCGCTCGACCTCTTTAAGCAGTGCGTCGGTCACGCCATCGGATGCACATAGCTCATCGACGAATTGCTGGGAGAGATAACGCACGCGCGGGTATTGGTCATACTCAGTGCTAACCGCATGGAAGACAGCGCGGCGCTCCGCTTCGCCGCCCCTCCATGTCACGGCAACCTGCGTGTCAACGAGGAAGTCGCGGGCACGATAGAGGAAGGACTGCTTATGCTTTTCGAGCGGTAGAGGCACGGCATCGCAAGCCGCCGCGATCAATTCGGCAAGTGCGGTCTTGCCGGACCCGCGAGCGCCAATAATCGCCACAAGACCGGGGTTCAAGTTGACGGCGGGCGTGACGGCCCACGGAGCGTTCGTCAGCTCAAATTTCGTGATGACCTGCGAGGCCAGCGCCGAAAGCGGCGGTGTCTCGCCGACGAACGCCCGCGACGATGGCGTGATGCACGCCTGCTTGAGCGCATCGAATGTTGGATCACCCTTGATCCAACTGAAACGATTGGCAGTCGGGGTGCCCACATCGGCAACTGCGTGCGCGTCGCTTCCGTGCAGGCAGGGCTTCTCGCCGCGATACAACCGCCGAAGCTCATCCAGCTGCATAACGCCTTGGCCGAGCCAGAACTGGCGCTGCGCGGGACTCGACGCGAACACAATATCGGCAAACTTCTCCACCTCGCGGCGAATGGCCGCGTCCGCCGCATCCTGAAGTCCCGAAGTGCCGTCACTGCCGCCTGCAACCGCGACAAGTATGTTGTCGCGCGCCCAACCGAAGTCGCGAAAAACCTGTCGTAGCTGCGTGAAATCTACCTTGAATTGGACCGACCCCAATTTGAGCGCGGCCTTGTCGTCACCGGCTGGCGAGCCGTGTTTGTAGCCGAGGCGGATCAGGTCGCTCTTGGTGCAACTGAAACTGTCATCTAGCGCGTCCATCGTTAAGCGGCTGATGATGCGCTGTGCTTCCTCCACATGTCTGGGGTCTTCTGGGCTAACCAGCAGGTGCAGATTGACCCAACGGCCCTTCGGTGTCCCGAGGGCCAAACGCATTTCGATATTGGGGAACAGCAGCGCGCAGCCGGACAAGCGACCTTCTTCAGCTTTCAGTCGGCAGACATGCTCATAGGTCTCGGTGCTGTAGTAGTCGGTGACACCGATCACTTCGATGGCAGGCACGCTCTCTTCGAGCGCCTTCAAATAATCGTCCCAAGCATTCGGCCCGGTGAACTGGTCATTGAGCACAGTGCCCGGCGCGTGAACGTGCGGGTCCCATCGCCTCCATTGCGATCCCGAGTCAGTCCCCTTCAGAATCATTGTTCCCTCAAGCGGCTTACGCTTTCCTGCCGCACCAAACTGGCCGCTTTAGGATCGTACATGAATTGAGTGATCGTCCCATCTTTGATCCGCTCCACCGCAGCATCGACGACGAAGCGCGGCACGAGAAACCATTCACGCGGGACGACAGGATTGCCGAATCGATCTTTGATTTCGATGTCCAGCCGCGCTGGATCGAATATCCGATGGATCAGGTTTTCGAGCTTCGTGCGATTGATATTGTAAAGGGTGTAGGTCGCGACGATTTCAACATCCGCCATCAAAAATGTCGGGTCGATCTTCGCATTGGCGATACGACGTTCAACGTCCCCGCCGGTCACGCCAATCTTGTGAAGAACGTCGCGGTTTGCCGCAACTATCGGATGATCCGATTTGCTTCGCAGCACATAAATCGTGCCGCTGGCAGAGTCATCTTCATCAAGCTGACCTGAAAATGGTGTTCGCTCTTCTCGGACGAATAGCGGCCCCGCCTCAGGATCAGAAATGCGACGCCCCGCTTCATCCTTATGCAGTGCACGTTGCAATGAGCGCATGAGCATATTGCTCTCGGTGCCGTTGTCGAAGATCACCCGCAAACGGGCATCGGTGCGCCCCTGTGCGTTGACGTATATCTCGTCCATATCGGCAACATAGGCTTTCTGACCGCCGACGATGAACCACGCGCCGGGGCGGATTTCCGCTTTCAGCTCAAATTCGCGCGATTTTCTGATCCCGCTTTCAAGCTCGCGCTGCACCTGATCGAACAGCGGTTTGAATGTGGCGAAATCTTCGCATTTGTCGCGGTTGGCGATTTCCTCAGCGGCGCGTTTTTCCTCAGCCGTGCGGACATGGCGAAGATCGGCAATGTCGGACGACCCGATTGCACCCTCAAGCTCAGCCAAGAGCGCATCGGTATCCAAGTCGTCGTTTTCGGGTAACTGCGCTGCGGCTCCTGCAAGTAAGCCTTGATGATCGAGCGGTTCGATTAAACTCCGACAATCATCCTGTGCGCGTAGCTGATCCAAGCGAGTTGCGTAGATGCGTTCAAAAATGTCGCGGCTCTCACCGTGACGCGGTGCATGGCCGTGCTTTTCGACAAATCGCTGGATCTCCTCAAATCCAGCGATGATGCGTTCTTCACGCGGGCCGCGCCCGACCTTCTTCTCGGGCGGTGCGAAATCGGCGAGCGTGTCGGCTAGGGCATCAAGATCGAGGTCATCCGTCATAGCGGCCCTCTTTCTTGAAACGCATGAAGGCGGCGGCACCTTCGGCAAGACGCCGTTCCCACGCATCCGCCGATGTGATCGACGGTGGACGTTCGCGCTCCTTGATGAAGCGCGCGGCACGAACGGCAAGTTCTTTCGCATCATCGGGCGAAAGGCTGGTGCGCTTGCTGGCAATGGCAGCGGCAACCTGTTTCAGGCTTTCCTCGCTCATGGTTTTGGCGAGGATCGCGTAGGCTTCCTGAAATGGATTGATGCGGTCGATAAGATCAATGTCGAGTTCGCGAACGTCCATCGCAAACTTTCGCACACCGTCGATCAACGCGGTGTTCGCGCTCGGCTCATCGTTATCTTTCTTGTCATCGCCAAGCGCAATACGTGCAGCCTGTTGGGTGAGATTGAGGGCAGCGATGGCGTGCTGGCGCACCGCCTCCTGATCCTCCTCGTCCAGTTCGGGATATTTGTCTTTGATGATTTTTCCGAGACGAAGCTGGGTCAACTCTTCGGGAACCATCTCTTCATCGAAAAGGCCGCGCTCGATTGATGGCTTGTCCTGAACGAATGTCGCGATCACCTCGTTCAAATCTTCCTTGCAGATGCGCGCCGCTTCCTTGCTCTTGGGTTCGGAGAGTCCCTTGATCTCGATGTGAAATTGGCCGGTCTGCTCGTTGAATCCGACATTGCACTTGTCGGGCTGATAGCCGTTCTCGCCGTAATCAAAGCCGTCCTGCTTGCTGCTCTGCGGATTTTTCGGCGTGAAGTTGAAACGCGGAGCAAGCACCTGTTCCATCAACAGGCTGGCTGCGATAGCTTTGAGGGTGTCGTTCACAGCTTCGGTCACGAGTGACTCTGCTGCGTCGGGTTCGGCGATCAGGTTGGTGAAACGCGCGCGGGTTTTGCCGGGTGCATCGCGCGTTGCGCGGCCAATGATCTGCACGATTTCTGTGAGGCTGGCGCGATATCCGACCGTCAGCGCGTGTTCGCACCAAATCCAGTCGAAACCTTCTTTCGCCATGCCAAGTGCGATGATGATGTCCACATGATCGCGATTATTTTTCTGCGAAGAGTCTTTCAGTGCAGCGGAAACGCGGTCGCGCTTGGTAGGATCATCATCCACAAGGTCAGCGATCCGGAGCTTCTTTCCGTCCGGCGTGGTAACGAGCTGAAAGCCAGTGACGGGATCAGCACCTTCCCACTCACCTAACTCGGTAATGATGTGTTCCACCTCCTTGATCTTGTCCTTCGTGCTTTCGCGCGAATTGACGTTCGGAATGTGGATGATCGTTTTTTCCGACGGGTTCAGGACTTCGAGAATGTCGTCGGTGTATGAGCCGGAATAGAAGAAATAGCCGATGTCGAGCTGTTTGAGATATTCATAGCCATTGAGCTGCTCGTAGTAGGTGTAAGTGACGGTATCGAATTTTGACTCGTCGGTCGGGGAGAGCACGGCCTCAGCATCGCCACGGAAATAGCTGCCGGTCATCGCGACGATATGCACCTTGTCGCGAGCAATGAAATCGCCAAGGTGTTTGCCCAACACGTTGTCGGGGTTGGCCGAAACGTGGTGGAACTCGTCCACCGCGATCAACCGGCCATCAAAGGCCTCGACCCCAAAACGCTCAACTGCGAAACGGAATGTCGCGTGCGTGCAAACCAAAACCTTGTCGTCACTGGCAAGGAAACTGCCGACGCTGTTGACCTTGCCGCCATCTTCACCGGGTGCGTTGCAGAGATTCCATTTGGGCGTGACAGTCCAGTTAGCCCAGAATCCGAATTGGGTCAGCGGCTCGTCGGCGAAGCTGGAGCCGATGGATTTTTCCGGCACGACGATAATTGCTTGCTTCAATCCCTGATTGGTTAGCTTGTCGAGCGCGATAAACATGAGCGCGCGGCTCTTCCCCGAAGCGGGCGGCGATTTGATAAGAAGGTATGGCTCGCCGCGCTTCTCGAAAGCACGTTCCTGCATCGCACGCATACCGAAGGCATTGGATTTCGTGGAGCCGCCGTTGCGCGCATATGTGACTGAAACAGAGGGAACGGATTTGGTCATTGGGAAATCCTGTAATCGGCTAAATAGTTGATCGCCCAAGAGGGAGGAATTGGCCAGCTACGGAATCCCTTTTCGTGCCATGTAACACTATCAGCCCCAATCAAGCTGTTGCTCTCCAGATATTGAACAAATCTATCATGATCATAGAGATAGAGTTCATCGCCATATAAAAATGCGATGTGGATGCCTTTGCCCACATATTTTCGATCAATGACCAATCGGCCTTTGAGCTGGATTTTGAGAAATGTTTCGCCGTCGATGTGAACGGCGATGAAATCCGCACCCTGCCAATCGTCTGTCAGGCGAATGCTGTTGAATCCATAGTCCGCCAAACGCGGCGCGACTTTCTGGAAATTGTAGTTTTCCTTCTGGCGCGAGTTCAAGGCGGCATAGGGGATGCGGGCGAACATATCAGCGCGCCCTCTTTGTGGTCATCTTGGTGTAAAGCTCAAAGAGCTTTTCCAACCGCTCTGTGTCGTTCTTGAAACGTCGCCCGATATAAATTCTCTCTAACACTTCATCGTTGCGCTCATGCGCTTCGCGCAAATCAGGTGGCATTTTCTCCGGTTCATAAAGATCGGCGATGGTCGCCGGAAAATGTGCTTCGCGCGCCAAGAGGATGTCTTCCGCACAGCGGGTCAGGTCATTTCTGTTCTTGTCGGTCAGTGTCGGCACGGGGAAGGTGTTCCAACCTAGCGTGTTGGAATAACGTATCCGAGTTTCAAGTTGGCCGCACACGGTGGCGATCCAAACAAGGTGCAGTCGCGACGCGATTAGTGCCATGTTCCACAAGGGCGCGTCATAGAGAGCGAACGCGAGATTGGTGACCGCCGAATGGCTGTCGAGCAATCCCACAGGCAGATATTCTCTGCTTTCGGATGACACACCCGGAAGGATCAGAGTGTGATCGCGACCTTGATACATCTCACGGAACTGATGTGAGCGTGCGGCCATTTCCTTTGTGCCAGCGTCCTTGCTCGCGCGGCGCATGGCGCAAACCGCATCGATCCGTGTCCGTATAGACTCGATCTCCAATGCACGAGGCAAAAGCGGGTCAGTTATCCAGAGGCAATATCGGACTGTTCCACGTATGTATTCGGCCGAGCCGTAAACACGTCGCACGAACCTGTCGTAATCGGCTGGCTCCAATTTCAGGTCTGCAACGTCAACCGTCGAAAGCAAAAGATTGCCGCCATCGACAGGCATATTGCCGAAAGACATATCGTGCAGGCCAGCGATACTGCTGCGCTGGCCGCTGATGATGATGTTCTCGCCTATGGTCAAATAGGGCGTAATGTTGTCGGCTTCGCGCAGTGTCGTTTGGCCATCCGCGCTTTGATCAAACAAATAGCGCCTGTTGGGCGCGGAACGCGAAAGTCCTAAAATCACGACGGTAACGCCAGCGTTGTGGCTGGCGAGATTGGCCCATTTGAATGACGTGTGCGCGAAGTAGATGACCGATCCGGTTTCAAATATCTTCGGCCATAAGATCGGAACGATGCGACCTTGGCAAATCGAGTTCGTGCTGACGAACGCAGATGCGGCAACTGTATGTTGCGCATACACCGCCGCCTTCATAAACCACCCTCCTACATAATCGATCTGTTTGGATGATATGCCATAGGAGTCAAATACGTGCGCTAGGTCGGACTTCTGCTCCTTGGTTTGCGTTTGACTGCCTTTATACGGTGGGTTTCCGCATATGTAAGTTTCGCCGCCTTCATTCTCGAAGTCGATCTGCGCTTGATCGAGCGGCGTCGAAAACAGGTCGTCCCCAACTAGCTTCACGCCGGTTCCGGTCGGTGGGCAGATGCTCAACCAATCGAGCCGAAGCGCATTGCCGCAAGTAATCCAGTTCTCCGCATTGAGCGGTAGAAATTCAGCAAGAGCGAGTTTCTGTCCGCGATAAAGGGTGTCACATTGAAACTCGGCGATAATGAGCGCGAGGCGTGCAACCTCTGCCGGAAAATCGCGCAATTCGATCCCGCGATAGTTCGTTAGCGGGATGTCGGATTCGCGACCTTCCTCACCACGTCGACGGTTTATCTCCGCCTCGATCTCGCGCATTTCCTTGTAGGCGATGACAAGGAAATTTCCGCTGCCGCACGCAGGATCAAACACACGGATGCGCGCAATACGATTGCGGAGATTGAGGAGCTTGCGGCTATTTTCGCCCGCCTCTCCTAGCTGCTCGCGCAAACTGTCGAGAAACAGCGGGTCAAGAACTTTCAGAATGTTCGGGCGGCTGGTGTAGTGCATCCCGAGCGCACCGCGCTCCTCGTCATCCGCGACGGCCTGAATCATCGACCCGAAAATGTCAGGATTGATCTGCGTCCATTTCAGGCTGCCGATGTGCAAAAGGTAGGATCGCGCGATTCGGCTGAAACGCGGCACCTCAAGACTGCCTGAAAACAGTCCGCCATTCACATAAGGAAACACGTTTGCCCACGACCGGATGTTGGCATCCGCTCGGTCGTTAATCGCCGTGTTCATCGCGCGGAATATCTCGGCAATCACCTCATGGGTGTTGGAAGCATCCTTCTCGCTCATCTGATCAACGGTCGCGGTGAACAAGCCCGTGCCGTTGAAGATGTCAGTGTCCTCCGCGAAAAAGCAGAAAATCAATCGCGCCATGAAATGGTTCATGTCGGGGCGGCGATCCGCCTTACTCCATGCCGGATTGTCTTTCAGCAGCTCAACATAGAGACGGTTGAGGCGGCTGGTCGCGCGAATATCGAAGGCGCTGTCGCGAACCTGTTTGACGGTGCTGATGCCTGCCAAGGGCAGGAAGAAACCAAAATGCTCAGGGAACTCGGCAAAGGTGCACGCGACGGTTTCGCCGGATTCGATATCCTCGGCCTCGAACATATCGCCGTCTGTCGCGAGGATGAATTGCGCCTTTGCCTTTGTCGTTGCAGGGCTGGATTTCAGCGCCGCGAGCTTGGCTGTCACATCACCCTGTTCAGCAACGGTGATGTGAATGTTGTTACGCTGTAACACGCCGCCGACATCGGAGTTGTTGCTATGGCCGTCGCGCAGACGTTTGATCGTCGCGGGCTTGTTCCCGAACGCTTCAAGGAACTGAAACGGAAATTCCGCTTTGTCGAACGGACGTTCTGCCAGTTCCGAAACTGCTTCTTCGATCTCAACGGCGTTCATGGTCTTCGACGGCCTCCTCCCGCCGGTCACTCGGTTGATCGGACTCGCCGACATATATCCGCATGAATTCACGGAGCACTTGCGCGGCAGGGCGATCCTGCTTTCGACATGCGGCTAGAAACTTCTCGCGAAGTTCTCGCTCAACGCGAATCCGAAAGCCTGAGTCTTTCGCCGACATGGCGAGAGTGTAGCCAATGGATACACAAAACGCCAAGGGGAAAGTGCCGCCGTTACGGAGCAATCTACAGGCGATCTGCGTCAGGCTGGGATGCAAGGGGCAGGCACGCCCCTGCTCGTGATCCATCGGGCGAATACGATGGTTGCGCATCCAATCCGCATAGGGTTGGGCGATGGGGTTGAGGGGAGCGCGGAAGCTCCCTTCATCATGGGAGTGTTGGGGGAGCTGGAACGCTCCGCCTGACTGGTGATGCAACGGCCATACGTTGCACCGGCTTCGATGATCTCCTGAACGCTTGCCCCTGCCAGCAACGCTGGCATCGGGGCAAAAGGATGGAGATTCGGAGAGGCCGGTTTGCCGGAGGGGATGCAACGGGGCACGCGCAGCGGGTGCCCCTTGCCAAGGTCGCGATGGTATTACCATCGACACCTTGCGGATCACGCTATCGCGTAATCTGGCTATTGCGGAGTCGGTAGAACCGACAAGTTAGATGTTTGGCTCGGCACGGGAATGTGTGCCTTCGCTTCACTTTCCCCCACGTCGATTTTTGGTTGGTAACAAACATCGGCGGGAAAGGAAAACCGCTATGAATAACCAACCTAACATCTCCGCTTTGCTGATCGTGAATTTCGTTCTGCACTTCATCTCCGCCTGCATGGCAGGCGTGTGGATCAGCGAGCTAGTTTCGACCGCAGGCGCGATGACGCCGCTCGCGTGGTTTGAAACCGCGCTCGCGGTGGTCGCGATTTCGATAGGACTGAGTGCGCTCAGCTATATCGCGATCAAACATATCCCGACGCTGCCACTGTCGCAGCGGCGGATCGCCAAGGCCGGATTCTTTGGCGGCTATTCGGTGATCGCAGCCCTGCTTTTGCTTGCGGCTGCATCGGTGTTCGCCGCTCCTGCCGGCGAACGCGCGCATTTGGAATACGCGCAGCAAGAAATGAAATCCGAAACTGAATTGCGCAGACGCGCAGTCGCGCAAATTGAAAATCGCGTTCCGCTTTTGATCGACTGCGAAAATGTCGGTGATGCGATGGGCGATCAGGAAGGCGCAACCGGTGCTTTCAGCCGCGAAGGCGGTGATGTTGGAAGGGTGGCCATCACGCTGCACAACATTGCAAATGGATGTGAAACTGCGCGCAATTCAATCTATGCCAATCGTGCATATCTCGCGCGCCAATTTGCGCGCGTGGATCGGATTCTGATCGAAATGCGGCGCGTGATCGATTCAGAAAATGATCGTCACAAAAAGATGATTGATGCACGCAAGCTGGCTGACGAATGGCAGCGCGTGATGCGCGGCATCAACGATGCCTTGGCAACCGAGACTTTGGTTGCCGCGTCGGAATCGCTTACCAAAGATTGGCACGCGGCAGGCCTACCGGTCGCCGCTGCCAATGCGATCACTCAGAACTTCGACGGTCTCGCGGATACGCTTGTCGAGGGCCTAGAGGATATCGCGGCGCTCAAAGAGCGCCCACTGCCAGGTGTGCCCGTGGTATCCAACATCGCCTACCTCGGCATGTATCCCGATGCGACGCTGAGCGCGCTCGCGATTGGTGCGATCATCGAATTGATACCGCTTGCGGTTATCGTGCTCGGCATATCGATGACTGAGCGTGCCAATGCGCCGCGCAATCCAGCGCTGCCTTCTCCCTTAGCACTATCGGAGATCGGAGCGCGCCCCAAGCGGGCATACAAGCGTCGCACACCGAAGAGCGACGCGTAGCAGCCATGATTGAAAAAGAATGACGCGAGGCGATGTCATCATCGCCTCGCGTTTTGGTGTCACCACCATGCGTAGTAGGCAATCGTGCGGCCTTTCGCGAATTCCTCGCGGGCTTTGCGAATGAATTCGAGATCGTCATCGCGTTCTTCGCCGGTCGTAGCTCCGAAGAAAAAGCCAGACGTATCGGGAAGGCCGTTTTCGAGGATCGTGCGCTCCAGCGCATCGATGTCATCGCGCGTCAACTCGACGGTGTTGACGTTGAAGTCATCGTCGGTGCCGCCCTTTTCGTAGTAGCGTCCAGCCATCCAGCCATGAAGATTCGGATGCTTGCGCCAGCAGTGAATGCGTGGTGTGGCATCGCCGTGCAAACCTTCGACATCGAAATCGACGGGCGGACGGTCATCGTCCTTCGGCATTGAGTGAGCATACATATCAAGTCCCATATTGGTCTCCTTTTGTTATGCCGCACGACCATTCGCGCGGCTGATGGAGACCGGCGGCACACGCCGATTTGCGCCAGCAATGCCCCTACACGGTCAGGCTCTGCCTGAGTGGTGCGGGCTGGGGCTTGCGGGCATTAGCGAAGCGGACGGGTGCAAGGGTCGGAACAATTCAGCTCGCGATGGATGTGGCTACCAATCGAGTGAGGCGAATGGGACGCAGTTTGATATCGCCAAATATCAATCTCGGACGTTTGCTTACCAGAAATATTAAATTGACATGTTTTGATATTTTCTCTAGCACTCCACCCGCTTCGACGGCTGCCCGCAATGCAGGTTTGGCCTTGTCGATTGGAGATTGTGCATGGGGAACGGTAGCAAGACCGTTATCCTGACGGCGATTGAAGATGACGTAATCCTCATCAGCGATGCCGTCATGGAGCTGAAAGATGGTGAGTGGGTCACAACGGGAATGGCCGACCCATATGCCATTGAGCGGGACGATATCGATATCGCCAAAGATCACGATGATCAGGGCGATCTTGATGACCTCGAAGTTGCGAGGCAACTCCATGCGTATGTTGATCGACGTGGTTGCAAGCCCGACGCTTTCGCGATCAGCAGCTTTGGCAACGTCGGAATCGATAACCGGATTATCAGCCACTTTCCCAACGGCGGTGCCAACAAGAGTAAGCTTGTTGAGTATGATTTTCCGTCACGCATTAAGTCGATCTTTGGTTCTGATTGCGACCGCTTCTTCATCGAAAATGATGCGTCTGCTGCTGCGCTGGGCGAACAAGTCTGGGGAGCGGGAGAAGGCTTTGACGACTTTGCCTATGTGTGGGCGGGGCGAGGTATAAATGTCGGCCTGATCTTAGGCTATGACATTTTGAGAGGGCGGCAGCACCCAGAGGCAGGGCATGCCTTGGCTCGGCGTTACAGGAATGATGACTATAAGCTTCACGCGCCTGAAAGCAGGCTCAACAGCGGGAATTGCGTAGCGCATGACGATTGCTTCATAGGCCTTGCTTCTGCCCGTAGTTTTATGGAGCGGATAGATCAGGGGAAGCGCAGTGGCGCAAACAAGCCGAGCCACTTTGAAATCAGTCAAATGGCTGGCTATTATTTTTCACAGATTTGCATGAATCTAGTTTTGCATACAGCTCCTCGACGTATTGTCATTGGAGGATACACGATAAGGAAAGAGGTGGTGCGCGATCTGGTTGCGGCTGTTCATCATCATTTCGCAGAGATGATTGGGCCTTATCCGAGTTATCAGGAAATGCGTCCGGTTGAGGATTTCATTGTGCCTGCAAAATTAGGCCAGCAAGCAAGCTTGCTTGGGTTGATGGAAATGACGCGTCGCCGCCTCACCATTGAATCACGAAGCGGGAACTAGTGAAAATGGCGCAGCAAAAGCTCGTTATTGATGTTCACGATGTGGATCGTGGGCGCGCTGACCATCATAAGTCGAAAAATATCTCCTATATTCAAGAATTTGACATATCTAGCCCGATTGAGATATTATCTCATACAACCGTTGACATTGGGGGCATCCTCGAACGGTTCAAGCGAGGAGAATTGGATAGAGAAGAATTGAGAAAACTGTTGTTCGACGCGTTCAGCGATGCTGGATATAACGCGGTCGATAGGGCAAATTTTTTGCGTGACATTCTCTCTGAGGTCGCGCCGTCTCCTTCTGCCCTTTTGTCCGAGGCGATGAAACTGCCTGAACAATGGCCGCTATATGCTGAGCGCGAAAATAGACGGCAGACTCCGCTGGAATTCTATGACCAGCATTGGCGCAAATATGCCGATGGAAACGTCCTCTACCAAGACCAGTTGCGTAAGATGGACCCGAAGCTGGTTCCAGCGATCCACACATATTGTTCGCGCACACCCGGCTATAAGGCCTCAGACTTTCTACCGCCGCCCCGCCATGAGCGGACAAACAGGCTGGCGGAAGCGGGCGATCCGGATGCGCTTGGGATGCTTGTCGTGCGCAAGTACGGCCTGCGCAAGCGATCCGACCCAGAAAATATCATTTCGCCGAAATAAATACCATAATCCATAAAACAGTTGCATCGATCCTACGAATCGCGCATATGCGATTGTAGAGCGATGGCCATCTCTCAATCAGGCGCTTCGATGAAGGAGCGTTCAGCTTCCCCCGCATTGTCGGGTCGAAAGGGATTGAAGAAATGGCAAAGCGCAATGAGCGCGCCTTAGGGCGCGGAGAGTTGACCGCCCTTGTGCGGGTTTGTTTCAAAGCCAACAATGAAGCTCGGGCACCATGGCGGGAGAGACGCCATGACTGACTGGCTTTCGCTCAATGAGCTGCGGTCCTTGGCCGCCAATGATAACGAACCGGCCAGCCGCACGGTTGTCATTCCAGCTCTCGAAAAATTCGAATCCACGGTGATCGTTCGCCGCCTCGGTATGATCGCGAAGTCGATGGACATGCCGCGCCGCGCATTTCCTGATTTCATGGCTGCGCATCTCTATGGCGAGATCGCGTTTGTCACCGAATGCGGCAAGCGGTGTGCCGCGCCGGAAGTCGATGATTTTCTATCAGAGAAAGATGCCGGAAGCTGGTTTGGGGATTTGATGAAGCTGGCAGAAGCTGAACCACGGCAAAAGCCGCAAAAGCGCGTTCTTCCTCGCCTGCGGCTGTACTATATGAGCGTGATGATTGCATACCCCAGCGTGGCGCAGCACGTGTTTCGGTGAGGATACGACATCACTGACATGCTTTCTCCCCGCCTCCGTGCGGGGAATTTTTTGCCGACTTTCCCCCACTCGATCATCACGGATAGTGAAGTCTTCGATCAGCTTAAAACCTGATCGGAGTAAGTGATGTATAAAAAAGACGCTTCTTTTGATGATCAAAAAATTTGCGCATTTGGTCAAGCCCCTACTGCAAATTTATTTTTTGATGATGTCATCTACGTTCCACATGAAGCGATATTCGCTGAACGTATAACAATGCTAAATGTTGCTCTTGTCGTGCGTTGCCTTTGGCCTAACATCATAGCGGAACGTCTTGGTGTGATCGTCGAAACGAGCTTTCGTTTTTCCGATTCAATGGTTGTTGATTTCGATGGCATTGCATTCGACTTGGAACGCATTGAGGCATCTGCGATCTTCAATGACGCGCTGCGCGATGGATGGATTGATGCTTTCCTGATTGGCAGGATAAGCGCGGCAAACAGCATCGCGATCACGCGGCTGAAACTCATCTGGATTGCGATTGCACTGCATGATCGCCAGCGATCAATCGACCTGCTGCACTGAGCTTTCCCCCACGTGCGCACGTCTATCATGATGTGAAGCCTCCACCGGAATTCACCGGCTGGAGGTTTCACTATGAGTGTCCAATACAAGATGGATTATGAGGGCGATGACAGCCCTCGGCAAATCGGCACTGAGATTGTCGCTGCCACTGCACCGCGCGGACAAGCGGAGAAAACGAAGCGTCGTCGGCGGCGCATTCCCAGCTCCGTTCAAACTGCAATCACTGTGGTGATCTGCGGCGGTGTATTTTTTGCCGCCGTTCGCTTCGCGCCCGATGGCTGGCGTCCGCAAGATTTCACCGGCGAATATGTCGGTGATGTTGCGGGCGAAGTGAAAGCGAATGAAGCGGCAATTCAAGCGCAGCTTGATGCTTACACCAATGCCGTGCGTGCTGCGGTGGAACAGCAGAACATTCGCTACAACCGCATAAGCGAAGGCATCGTCCAGTCTTACAAGGCGGCTTATGATCTGAATCAGATGCAGATGGATGCGGCCAATCGTCTGCGCGGTGCCTATGTCGAACGGCAGATGACGCAGACGGCGCAAGGCAGTGGTGCCAACCTCGGGATTGCGTCCATCGCCGAAATGCTGGGACAGGCTCAGAATATTTTTGAGCCAGGTTCTGGTGATGCTGCTCTGACTGAAGCGAGTCGCCAGCGCGAAATCGCGTCATCGCGGCTGGAAGAAACGGCAGTGACAAGCGCGAACGTCGATGTATCGCGCTACGTCAATCAGCTTCCGAGCGCAGAGGTCATCCGTCGCGAACTCGAAAGCATCCCGACAATCCAGTTGCCTCCACCGCCTCGGTTCACGCGGGAGGGCAACTGATATGCGCGGACTAAACTTCCTGAACGTGGTGGAGCGCGGCATCGCGCTCCACCGACAAATGAGCGAAGCTGATCACGCGCGTGAAGCGCGAACGCGCGCGCTCGAACTCGAAGAGGAAATGCGCAATGCAAAGCCGTCCGGCGCTCTTGGCGACGGGCGGCTTGGTAATTTGGAGGACTGCGAGAAAGCTGGGATGCTGAAAAGCGATGGGCTGTTCCTCGGTGCATTTGGAGAGTTCGGGCGCTTCCTGTTTCATAATGGCGAGGAATCACTCCTCACCTACAATCGTGCGGGTGGCGGTAAAGGCATCTCGCTGATTCAACCGAACCTTGCGCATTGCCGTGACCGCACTTTGATCATCGTCGATGTCAAGGATGGCGAGCTGGCATTTTCGTCGGCGAAGCATCGTGAAGAGATGCTCGGCACGGAGGTGATCTATCTCAACCCTTACGGCCTGCATGGCTTGCCGAATACCAACATCAACCCATTCTATCGGTTGATCGAAGTGGTGCAGGGCGGCGGTACACCGGATGGTGAAGCGGAAGCGATTTGCGAAATCGCACTGCCTGCACCTTCACGCCCCTCTGGTGCGGATTGGCCGCGCAAGGGCGCAATCGAACTTACTGCTATGCGCGCCGAATATCTCGCGCGCTTTCATCCGACGCGCTGCACGCTCTCGGAGATATGGCGATTTTGCAATGGCGACGACGAACATTTCAAAATGGAATTCTCGCTAATGGCGACATGCGAGATTGAATCCATCGAACGCCGCGCGATGTCGTTCGCATCGATGCGAATGAATGCCGAAAAGCAATGGGAGGCTATTCGCAGCGAAGCCTCTACTGCGTTTAACGCATTTGAGCCGGGAAAATCTTTGGGCGATGCCTGCGCATCGCATGACTTTGATCTGACCCGCGCGAAGCGCGAGAAGCTGACGATCTATATCATCCTGCCTGCCAATCGCATCGATGTCGCGAAGGCGTGGGTTGCGATGTTGATCGGCATGATGACGGAAACAATCGCGGCTGCACGTGGGTCGGTGCGCACGACATTCATCGTCGATGAATTCGCCAACCTTCCGCGCGTGCCAAGCATCCTGCGCTCGCTCCGCCTCTATCGCGGGCTTGGTGTGAGCTACTGGTTTTTTGCGCAAGGCCGTAACTCGCTCACAAGCCAATGGTCGCGGGAGCAAGTGAAGGACATTGAGGATCAGGTCGGCATCCTCACCATGAAATCGGTGTGGGAGCCTGATCTCCTGAAAGATATCGAGCTATGGTCAGGTACGAAAACCATCCTGCAAAATGGTGTCAGCCATTCGGGCGGCGTCGTGCAAACCGCCAACGCCAATTTATCCGAAAACAAGCGTCCTGTGTTGCAAGCGGGTGATGTCATTGCACTTGGCCCCACGCGCCAAGTGATCCGTGTGGCATCGATGCCGCATCTGCTGATCAGCGATGCGGTTCCCTACTTCACCGTCGATCCGTGGAAGGATCAGGTGCGCGATGTGCGTGACCTTCACAAGGGCAATGCAGAATGAGCGATTCCACTTCGATTGTGCCGCGCTTCAATCAAGCTGCGGCGCAATCGTCGCGCTCGGATGATGTCCAAGCGCGTCTTGATGAAGCGATGCGCCGGATGGATAAACGCTTTCGCGAAAACGAGCCGAACCTAACTCAAACCAAATATCGCGACCTGCTAACCAAGCAGGGGAACGCGATGGATTTGAAGCCGAGTTTCGGACAGGACAATCCAACTGACCGGCTTTGGAAGGCAGCGAAGTTTCAGGTGAAGCAAGATCATCATATGCGCTGCTCGAAAATCATGAAGGTTGCGCAACGCATGATGGGCAAAGATAGAGGCCTTGAGCGTTAGAAACAGCAGAATCCTGCGGATAAACTTGCATTTTTGATACAAATATGCGTATAATTGTAATATAATGTGGCGCAAACTGATGACGACATTCCAGTTTCCCCCACGTTGGTTTCGACCATAAACCAAAATCACTTTCACGCTGCTTGGGTATGCCAAGCACAGTCGTGATGGTGATTGTGATGAATGAGATTGTTGGAATTTCGACTGCTGAGTTTGATCAATATCGTGCACTTGTTGCTGATATTGAAGGAATGACTGACCAGCAGAAAGAGGAAGCAATCCTCATCGTCGTCAACATGATGAAAGCCTTTGTCGATGCCGCGTGGGGCGTGCATCCAGAGCAACTTGCCATTGAAAATCGCAACATACGCTCTTCACAAAATGACGGTGAACGTGGTATGATTCTGCTTCTTGGCAAGTCCATGACTGTTGACCTCGGCTCTCAGAATGAGCGCGATGGCGCGATCACCAAAAACCTAAACGAGGATTTTGCGCCATGACACATGCGCCACAAAAAACCGCCGTGATTTATTGCCGCGTATCGTCTGCTCAGCAAACGACGCGGACTGACGGCCTATCATCACAAGAGCAACGATGCCGCCTGTTTTGCGAGCATAAGGGTTATGAAGTCGTCCACGTGTTCAAGGATGATATGTCGGGGAGCGTTGCCAGACGGCCCGGTATGGATGCCATGATCAAGTTTCTGCGCTCAACGCGCAAACATTCGCATGTCGTCATTATCGATGACATTTCGCGCCTCGCGCGCGGGATTGATGCGCATTTACAGCTCCGCGCCGAAATCGGTTCAACTGGTGCGACATTGGAATCACCCTCCATCGAATTCGGCGAAGACTCCGACAGCAAGCTTGTCGAGAATTTGCTCGCGTGTGTCAGTCAGCACGCACGGCAAAAGAATGCAGAGCAAACGCTCAACCGCATGACAGCTCGTATGCAGCAAGGATTTTGGACATTCCAAGCGCCTTGGGGCTTCAAATATGCACGCTGGTCAGGCGGTGGAAAAATCCTAACGCGCAACGAACCTCTGGCGACGATCATTCAAGATGCGCTCGAAGGCTATGCGAGCGGACGATTTGCCAGCCAAGCCGAAGTGATGCGCTTTCTCGAAGCGCAACCGGCAGTACCAAAGATGCGCAATGGCAAAGTCTCGAATGAACGCGTGAAGCAAATCCTGACGAACCCGCTCTATGCTGGGATAGTCTTTGTGCCGTCGTGGAATCTCTCGCCTCGGGTCGGCAAGCACGAGCCGCTTGTTAGCATCGAAATCTTCAATGAGATTCAGGAACGATTGAAGGGCAAGGCGCGTGGTGCAGCTCGCGCCGACGTTAGCAGCGATTTTCCGCTGCGTGGTCATATCTGCTGCCCGTCATGCGGACATGCCCTCACGGCGAATTGGAGCAAGGGGCGCTTGGGCGCTGCTTATCCCTATTACCTGTGCAGACAGCGTGAGTGCGACATGCGCGGCAAATCATATGCACGCGCAAAGGTAGAAGGTGCATTTGAGGAAATGCTCAAATCGATCACGCCTGCGAAACAGCTCATTGACCTCGCGACTGCTGCGCTCCGCAATGCGTGGAACAAGCAAGCCCTGAACGCAGAGCAATCCCGCAAGGTGATCGAAAAAGAGCTGGAAGAAATCGACCGGAAAATTGAGGGGCTTCTCGACCGGATCGTTGACGCTGGCAGCCCTTCGGTGATCGCAGCTTATGAGCGGCGCATCGGCGAATTCGAATCCAGCAAGCTGCTTTTGAAGGAAAAAATGGCCCGTTCGGGACAGCCGAAAGCGGACTTCGACGAAACTTTTCGAAACGCCTTGGCGTTTCTCGCAAGTCCTTGGAATCTATGGAATAATGGTCGCCTTGAGGACAAGAAACTAGCCGTTAGACTCACATTTCCTCAACAGCTTGTATATGATCCAAAAGGGGGCGTTCGAAACAGCATTTTGTCCATACCTTTCAAGACGTTATACGACCTTGGTGGGCATGAAAAAGATTTGGCGCGCCCGGCAGGACTCGAACCTGCTGCCTCAAGATTAGAAGTCTCGCGCTCTATCCAGATGAGCTACGGGCGCGCACCCGAAACATGAGAGACGGCTGCCCAATAGCGCGCTTTGCCGCACAGGCAAATCACGCTAATCGGTGAAGCGATGGAAAACACCTCTCCCGCTGATCCAGCCGCCGCCTTTGACTGCGATCCGACCGACGGCATTGTCGCCACCAGCCGTCCGCCGATTACGTTCCGGTACTATGATCTGGTGATGGCCGCCTTCGTCGCGATCCTGCTGCTGTCGAACATCATCGGCGCGGCCAAGCTCACCTTTGTCGATGTGCCGTTCTGGCCGCAGGGTTGGTGGCCTGCGCCCGATGGCATCTTCATCTATGGCGCGGGGATTTTGTTTTTCCCGCTGGGCTATGTCATCGGCGACGTGCTGACCGAGATCTACGGCTTTGCCAAAGCGCGCCGGGTGATCTGGGTGGGGACGGCGGCGATGCTGTTCCTCGCCTTCATGTCCTATGTCGTCGTCAGCCTGCCGGCGTTTGATGGCTGGTCATGCAGCGCCAGCGGCTTTGGCGGCCCGCGCCCCGTAACAACCTCCGCCGACGCAGGCATCCCCGACGGCGCGATCTGTCAGGAAACCTATGTCAGCGTGTTCGGCAGCACGTGGCGGATCGTCGTGGCCTCGATCATCGCCTTCTGGGCGGGCGAGTTCGTCAATTCCTTCGTCATGGCCAAGATGAAGGTGCTCACCAAGGGCCGCGCCTTGTGGACGCGCACCATCGGCTCGACCTTCGTCGGACAAGGCGTCGACAGCTTGATCTTCTACCCCATCGCCTTCTACGGCATCTGGACGACCGAGGCCGTGCTGACCGTGATGGTCACCAACTGGGCGCTGAAGGTGGTATGGGAAGCGGTGCTGACGCCGGTGACCTATGTGGTAGTGAACCGGCTGAAGGCAGCCGAAGGCGTCGATCTGTTCGACATCAACACCGACTTCTCGCCCTTCGCCAAATCCGAACAGCCCGCCGCCTAAAGCGCGCTTTCCGGCACGATATCGACCCGCCAGCCGATCCCCAGCCGCCCAGCGAGCAACTTCATGTCCTTCTCGGTCGGCGAGCCGAACAGCGCCGCATGGCTTTCCGCAAGGCGCAGCACCAGCGTGCCTTCGTCGATCACCAGCCGGCTCACCTCAAGCGAGCGGGCCGATTGACCGCCGAGCCGGCGCGCCAGCCGCAGGGCGAGGCCCCAGCGCACTGCTTCCTCGATCGCTTCGGGACAGGCCAGCGCGCGCACTTCGGCGGGCAGGCTCAGCTGGTTGCCATTGGCCGCAATCGCCGCAGCCAGCATCGCCCGGCCCTTGCCATCGATCCCAACCCAGCGCTTGTGCAGCGCCCAATTGATCGCTTGCGGCAGGCGGATATTGGGCTCGATCTGCATCGCGGCGAGCGCGAGCATGGTCGCCGCTAGCCGCAGCCGCTCACTGCCATGTTCGCGCGCGGGGGCGGCATCCAGCGTCCAGGCCGCCATGCGCGTCGCCAGCGTCGGGGCAGAGCCGCGCTGGCTCGAGAATACCGCCACACCCGCCAGCAGCGGGTCCTGCGCCTTGGTGTGCGCAGGCAGGCGATCATAGAGCAGCCCCTCGCGCAGACCCCATGAGGAGAACACCACCTGCTCCGGCGCCAACCGCGTCAGCAGCGCTTGCAGCAGCACGGCGGCATCGGGGAGCTTCTCGGCCCGCATCGCCGAAATTCGCTCGCGGCCTTTCAGGACATCGCTTTCGCTCAGTGCAAGGCCGGTGGCGAGCTCCAAGGCTGCGGCGCCTTCGATCGCAAAGCCGTGCGGATCGCTTAGCGGATAGCCGCGCGCGGCCATCGCATAGACCGCCATCGCCCGCCATGTGCCGCCCACCAGATAGAGCGTGCCATTCTCCGCCGCAGGCGCCGCCGACAAGTCCCACCCAGCCTTTCGGATCACCTTGTCGAGGCTCTTGCGCATCTCGCCCCGCCCGCCCTTGCGGTGTTCGGGCAAGCGCAAAGTGCCAAGCGGGAGCGTGCTGGCGCTGTCGGTCTGGCCGCCCGCCACCCGCACCAATTCCAGGCTGCCCCCGCCAAGGTCGGCAACGATCCCGCGCGCATCGGGGAAGGCGCCGATCACGCCGTGAGCGCTCAGCAGCGCTTCTTCCTCACCCGAGATCACCCGCGGGTTGAGGCCGATGGCGCGCAGGGTCTCGACAAACTCGGGGCCGTTGGCCGCCTCGCGGACCGCAGCGGTCGCCACGGTCTCGATATCCTTGATCCCGAGATCGGCGAGCAGCAGCGCAAACCGCTTCAGCCCCCTGAGCGCCAGCGCCATCGCCTCGTCCGCCAACCTGCCGGTCACAGCGATCTCGCGCCCGAGCTTCGCGGTCACCTTCTCGTTGAGCAGCACCGTGGGCGCGCGCATCGTGCCGCCATAGACGACGAGGCGTACCGTGTTTGAACCGATGTCGATGATCGCGCGTTCGGCTGTGTTGCCGCCCAGCGCGCCGTCGCGGCTTTCGCGCCGCCAGCGCCAGATCATGCCGCGGCCCCCCGGCGCAGCGAAAGCTTGGGAACGGCCCCCGCCTCCAGCGCTCCGCCGCGCCCGGATAGCGACGGGTTGGTCATGAAATAACGGTGGCAGTTGAACGGCTTGCGCCCCTCTTCGACGGTAAAGCGCGAATAGCTGCCGTCAGGATGCAGCCACCAGCTTTGTTCGGTGTCGAGCATATTGGCGAGCAGCACCTGCTGAAGCACCTGATCGTGCACCGTGCGGTTGAGGATGGGGATGAGCGCTTCGACCCGGCGGTCGAGATTGCGGCTCATCATGTCCGCCGATGCGATGAACACCGCCGCATGGGCGCTCGGCATCGAGTGTCCATTGGCGAAAGCGTAGATACGGCTGTGTTCGAGGAAGCGGCCAATGACCGATTTCACACGGATGTTCTCGGACAAGCCGGCAATCCCCGGCCGCAAGCAGCAGATGCCGCGCACCACCAACTCGACCTGTACGCCTGCATTGCTGGCGGCATAGAGCCGGTCGATCACGCCCTCATCGGTCAGTTGGTTGCACTTGAACCAGACCGCAGCGGGCTTTCCGGCTTGGGCATTGGCGATTTCGGTGTCGATGCGGCTGTAGATTTCCTCGCGCAAATCAATGGGGGCGATGTGGATGCGTTCGAGCGCGTGCGGCTCGACATAGCCGGTGACGAAATTGAACATCTTGGCCGCATCGCGCGCCAGCTTTGGGTCAGCGGTGAAGAAGCTGAGGTCAGTGTAAACCTTGGCGGTGACCGGGTGATAATTGCCGGTGCCGAAGTGGCAGTAAGACCGGAACCCGTCACCTTCGCGCCGCACTACCATGGCGACCTTGGCGTGGGTCTTCCAGTCGGTGAAGCCATAGATCACCTGCACGCCCGCGCGTTCGAGCTTGCTGGCCCATTTGAGATTCTGCTCCTCGTCGAAGCGGGCCTTCAACTCCACGACGGCCGTCACGGACTTGCCTGCCTCAGCTGCTTCGATCAGCGCGCCGACCACGGCCGACTGCGAGCCTGCGCGGTACAGCGTTTGCTTGATCGCCACGACATCGGGATCGGCAGCGGCCTGACGGATGAAATCGACCACCACTTCGAAACTTTCGTAGGGGTGGTGAATGACGATGTCCTTTTCCCGGATGGCGGAAAAGGCATCGCCGTCATGCTCGCGAATCCGCTCGGGAAAACGCGGGGAATAGGCATCGAACTTCAGGTCGGGCCGGTCTTCGCGAACGATTTCGGCCAAGCCATCAATCCCGATCATGCCATCAGTCTTGATCACCGCGGCTTCATTGATGCCGAGCTGTTCGAGCAGCAGCTGTTCGGCGGCGGGATCGAAATCCTCCTCGATCTCCAGCTGGATGACCTGGCCGCGCCGCCGCCGCTGGATCGCGCTGCGGAAGGTGCGTACGAGGTCTTCGGCCTCTTCCTCAATCTCGATATCGCTGTCGCGCAGCACCCGGAACAACCCGTCGCCCTGAATGGTGAAGCCGGGAAACAGCGCTTCGGCATAGCGCTGGATCAGCCGCGCGATCGAGATGTAGAGCACGCTGCCATCACCCGACACCGCGTCCGGCACCCGCACGAAACGGGGCAGCGCGCTGGGGATCAGCACCATCTCGATCAGCTGTTCGCCGGTCGCATTGCGGGTCAGCGTGAACAGCAGGCCCATGCCTTCATTCTGGACGAAGGGGAACGGGTGCGCCGGATCAAGCGCCTGGGGCGTGATGATCGGCAGGATTTCGTTGAGGAAGTAGGTCTTCAGCCACTTGTGCGCGGCCGGGCTGACGCGCTGTTCGTCGGCGATGTGGATATCCGCGCCCGCAAGCCCTTCCTGCACCGAGCGCCAGATGGTCTGCTGGATGGCGCTGAGTTCGGCCAGCTTCTCACGGATCGCGGCCAATTGCTGCGAGGGGCTGCGCCCGTCGATTGAGGGGATCGCCATGCCGCGTTGCACTTGACCCACCAGCCCGGCGACACGGATCATCATGAATTCGTCGAGATTGCTGCCCGAAATCGACAGGAACCGCAGCCGTTCCAGCAGCGGGTAGGCCGGATTGCAGGCTTCCGCCAGCACGCGCTGGTTGAACTGGAGCCATGACAGCTCGCGGTTGAAATAGGGGGATTCGTCATGAGCCAGCTCGGCCATCTGCATGGGGCCTGCGCCTGCGGAAACATCCGCGTTGCCTATCGGTGACGTGCTCATCGCTTTCCTGTTCTGCCCTGCGCCGGTTCATGGGACGCGACGCTTGCCCAGCGCATGTGTTCGCTCGGCCCAGCGGTGTAAATCAGGAAGATGGGCTTGTCACACCAATGTCAATTTGATCGATGGCTCAGACAAGTTCGCGGCTCTCGGCAATCTGGGTGATACCGCGCTTGCCGTTCGCGTCGCGGCCCAGCTGGACGATCACGTCGATCACGCTGGCGGCATAGGCGATGGTGTCGCTGCGGGTGAGGCCGATGCCGGTCTGCATCACCATCAGCGAAAGCTGTTCGAGCGCGCCGCGCAGGGAGTTGGCGTGGATGGTCGAGAAGCTGCCCGGGTGGCCGGTGTTGATCGCCCGCAGGAAGCTGACGCTCTCCGCACCGCGCAATTCGCCCAGCACGATCCGGTCGGGCCGGAGGCGCAGGGCGGCTTGCAGCAATTCGTTGGCGGTGACCTTGGCCTCCCCCAGCTCGCCCTTGACTGCGACGAGGCCGACCGCGTTGTCGCCGGGGAACTTCAATTCGGGCGTATCCTCGACCAGCACCACACGCTCTTGCGCCGGGATTTCGCCGAGCATGGCGTTGAGGAAGGTGGTCTTGCCGGTGCTGGTGCCGCCCGAAATCAGGATCGTGCGCCGCGCACGGATGGCAGCGCGCAGGAAGGCGATGGGCTGGCTTTGTGGATCGGGCAGATCGAACTGCATCTCGCCCGCGAGCGGCCCGGTGTCATAGGCGTCGAGCGGCAGATCGAGTCGGCGGTGGCGGCGGATCGCCATGACCCAATGCTTGCGACTGGCGGGCGGTCCGCAGAACTGGACGCGGGCGCCGTCCGGCAGTGTCGCGCCGAGAAGCGGGTGTTCGCGGTTGATCCCTTGGTGCGAAACCCGCGCTACCTGTTCGGCGAGGCGCTGGACCAGCCGGTCGTCAATCTCCGGGGTGTCGATCCGCTGCATTCCGGGGCTGGCGGCATCCTCGATCCACACCTCGCCCGGGCGATTGACCATGATTTCGGTCACGGTATCCCGGTCCAGCCAGCGGCGGAATGGTGCGAGATAGGCGTCGAGATAGACGCTGCGTTCGGCGGACAGCGGCACGGCTCCCTCGGCTGGGATGTCGCCCTCTCCCATGCCGAGCCGGTGGATATCCGCGCTCATGCCGTCAGTTGCCGACCATGCTGAAATCGAGATCGCGCGCGGTGTAGACCTTGATCGGCTCCCCGGCGCGGACCCTGATCGTCGGGCTGATCTGCCCCTGCGACTGCACCGCTGAATTGGCCGCGCCTTGCGCGCCGCCCGCGACGATCACGCCGCCCACGCCGCCAGTTGCCAGCGCGCCGAGGCCGCCGACCACCGACAGGAGCAGGCCCGAACCGAAGCGCTTGAGGAAGTGGCTGTTGACGTCACCTTCAAGCCCCGTCGTCCCGTCAAACCCGATCGCGGGGGAAGCAATATTGACCGAAACGCCGTCGGGCCGGATCAGCCTTGTCCAGATCACATAGGCGCGGCGCTGGCCCTGTTCGACGCCCGCCTGATACTGCCCGATCAGGCGCGACGAACGCGGGACAAGCACGCGCTTGCCATCGAAGCTGCGGATATCTTGACTCACCACGGCGCGGACATAGCCCGGCACGTCGGTGTTAATCGCAGTCTCGAGCACAGCTGGGATCAGCGTGCCTTCTGTCACTGTGGTCGAAGGATTGGACATCGCCCGCGCCTGCGCAGGCCCGCCGCCAACGCCGCCGATCTGGCCTGCGAAAGCTGCGGCACCGCCGGTTCCGGCCACATTGCCTGCCGTACCGGCTGCCGGAGCGCCCGGCGGCGCTTCGGCAAGGCGCGCGCTTCCTGCGGCACGGCTCGCATCGAACACCAGCTGCGGGGTGGCATAGGGATTTACCGCCATGCCGGGGATGATCGAAGGATTGTTGGCGAGCACCGGCATCGGCGCCGGATCGCCTTGCGGTGCCAACGGCACGGCACCGGGCTGCTGTGCGGGATTACCCATCGGCGGCACCGCAGCAGGCGCGGGAGCCTGCGGCGGAGCAACGGCGGGGTTGCCGATCCCCTGCGGATCAGGCGTGCGCGCCGAGTTCATCGCCCAGAAGGTGACAGCGCCCAGCAGGCCGACGACCGCGACCCCTGCAGCCATCTGGAACCCGTCACCCTTGGCCTTGCGGTCGGTGACGGCGGGAAAGGCGGCGCGGCTGGCGAGATCGATGATCTCGGCCGATTCCCGCTCGCGCGGATCACCGCTCTCGCCGGTTGAGCCATCGCCCTTCTTGGGCGGCAAACGCATGGCCAGACGCATCAGATGCTCTCCTTGGCGGATTCGATGGCAATGAACATGATCACGACCCCTTTTTGCGCGGCGCGGTCAGCCCCGCTTGCCGGGCTGAAGACGGCATAGGGCCGGTGTTGGTCAGCGTCGCGGTGTCGCGGCCGGAGCGCAAGGTGATCTGCGGCGGTACCCCGTCCAACACCAGCGTATCGCCGCGCACGGTGTAATTGACTGGCCCTTCGTCACCCGCCGCATTGGTCACGAGGATCGCCGGAATCGCAACACCTTTCGGCCAGGTCAGGAACACCGCATTGCCGTTGTCATAGGCCCGCGACGGCAGCAGATCGCGCGCGCCGGCGCTGGCCCAGGCGAAGTTGAGATTGGCCGGATCGCTCACCGAATAGGGATCAGCCGCAGCAGCCACTTCCTCAGGAGCTTCGAGCGCCCGCAAGGCCTGCGCCTCGGCTTCGGCGATGGCGGCGAGACGTGCTTCCTCAGCGGCCTTTTCCAGCTCGGGATAGCGGAATTGCAGCACATAAAGCGCTGAATTTCGTGGGGACGCAACCAGATCGAACAGGTAGGTACGTTTGTCCGTCACCACGGTCATGTTGGTGCGCGCGTCGGGTTCCAGCGGCTTCACGAACAGGATCGACTGCGCCTTGTTCGGCTGCACCTGCCACGCAGCGGAATCGCCGATCGCGACATTCTCGATCACTTCGTCGGGCGCGAACTTGATCGTGGTCTGGACCTTCACCTTACCATCGATCCGCACCACGGAATTCTCGTCAAAGACGAGTGTTTGCAAGCGGTTGTCCTGCGCTGCGACAGGCGCGGCAAGGCAGAGAGCGAGGCTCGCGAGGAGCACGGCGCGGGTCATTGATAGGTCTCCGGAGGGGGGGCTTTCGGCGCGGGCACAGGCTTGGCGGACGATGCCGAACGGAAACGGTTGCCGATGCCGCGGGTGCGCGAGGTGGCAGGGTTCAAGGGCACCACCTGCCCGCCCCCGCCGCCCGTCGCATAGACACGGGTCTCGCGCCCCACAGTGCCCGCAGGCCCGGTATCGTTGGCAGCTGCCACTGTCTGGAGTGCGCCTAGATCCACTCGGCGCGGAGCTAGACCGGGGCTAGGCGGAGCGACGTTGGTGTTGCGCGGCACCGAGCCAACCGGCTGCGTTACTGGCACGGAGCGCGGGCCGTCATTGCTGCGGCTGTGCTCTTTATCCGGCACCAGGCCAAACACTTGCCAGCCCGCCACCATGCTTGAGGCGACCTTGAGCGACAGCAGCATCAGCGCCATGTGCACCGCGCCGACCACGAAGAACGCCATCGCCGCCTGCTGGTCGATCTGCCCCGGCACCGCCACCAATGCAGCGAGCACCGGCACGGCCAGCTCTAACATGATCGACCCGCCCAGCACCGCAAACAGCGGGGCGAGCGCCATCATCGTCAGCCCCTTGAGCCAGCCGGTGAACAATTCGCGCGTGCCTTCGAACAGGGCCAGCACCACGAAGATCGGCCCCACCGCGAGCAACAGCGCCAGCGCGATCCGCGCCGTCACCAGCAGCCCGACCGTGCCGAGCAGCAGCAACATCGCCCCCATCCACATCATGCCCGGCGGCGAGAAGGCAGCAATATCCTTGGTATCCCCGCTCGCCTGCTGGATCGCCATGAACACCACGTCGAGCTTCTGCGCGAACACGGCGGTCGCGCTTTCGCCCTGCGTGCCGGTGAGGATGCCCGCGATCTGGTCTGGCCCACCGATGAAGATGTTGTAGAAGATCGTCGAGAAAGCGACGAAACTGGTCGCGAACGTCAGCACCAGCCCCAGCGTCATCATCCGTGGCAAGAGCGCACGGACCGACAGGTTTGATCGCCCCAGCATCAGCGAAATGCCGAAGAAGGCGACATACAGGCCCAGCAACAGCGTCAAGGCGAAGGCCAATTGCCCCTCGGTCCCGAATAGGCGGTTGAAGGCCTGTTCCGAGACTGTGGCTGCAATGCAATCGACCGCGCTGAGCGCGGCGGAGACGCCGGTGCCCATCGACTGGGCGGCAAGATCGCAGGTGGTTGTCATTCGGCTGCCTGCCACATGGGCTGGCCGTCCTGATCGACTTCACCATCAGGCCACGCCCGTCCGGTGAGCGCCGGGAACCACGCCGACGGCGCATCGCCCACAGCTTCGCGCAGCAGATCGAGCCGCCGCACCGCGCTTTCGCGGCCCGAAAGGATCGTCAGCACTTCGGGCGAACCAGAGAGGTCGAGCCGCACCACGACGCTCGCATCGGGCTGGCGCACAAGGAAGCACCGGCTGTGCGCGGGCAGCGAGCGGATCAGGGCGAATTCGTGATCGGTCAGGCCGAAGCCGTCGCAATAATCCTCAGGGCGAGCGCGCGAGTTCGGCATGAACACCATCGTCGCGGTCTGTTCGACCAGCGCGGTGGAAATCCGGCTGTCGAGCGCATCGCGCGCCGACTGCGTCGCAAAGCCGACCAGCGCGTTGCGTTTGCGCAAGGTCTTGAGCCAATCACGGATGCGCGCGGCGAAGACCTCGTCATCCAGCGCCTTCCAGCCCTCATCGATCAGGATCATGGTCGGCTGACCGTCCAGCCGCTCATCGATGCGGTGGAACAGATACATCATAGTCGGCGTGCGCAGGCGCGGGTTTTCGAGCAGCGCGGTCATGTCGAAACCGAGCACGCGCTCGCTCAGGTCGAGCCGGTCGCGGTCATTGTCGAACAGCCACGCGTGTTCGCCGCCGTCCCCGCTAGGCGAGCCGATCCAGGCCGCCAGCCGATCCGCCAGATCGCCCGGCTGCGGGCGGCGGGCACCGGCCAGCAATTCCTTGAAGTGGCGCAAGCGACGCAGACTCGGGTCATTGCCGTAGGTCGCATCGACTGCGGCGCTGATGGTCGAGTATTCTTCCGGGCCATCGGCTTTGAGCAGCACGGCGAGCCAATCCCGCAGGAACGCGCGGTTGGCGGGGTTATCAGGGAGCGAGAGCGGGTTGAACCCGGTCGGATCGCCCGGCGCAATGCGGCTGTACCGCCCACCGATGCCGCGAATAAACAGCTCCGCACCGCGATCCTTGTCGAACAGGATGGTGCGCGGGCGGAACTTCTGTGCCTGCGCGGCGAGGAAGTTCATGACAACGGTCTTGCCCGAACCGCTCGGCCCAATGACGCTGAAATTGCCCAAGTCGCCGTGGTGGAAGTTGAAGAAAAACGGCGTGGCGCTGGTCGTCTCCAGCAGCGTTACAGCATCGCCCCAGTGATTGCCGCTCGCCTGCCCCAAGGCAAAGCCGTGGAAGCTGCCGAAGCCCGCCATATTGGCCGAGGAAATCAGCGCGCGGCGGACGATATATTCCTCGTTGCCGGGGAACTGCGCCCAGAAGGCGGGCTCGAGATTGGTGTCCTCGCGCACCGCAATCGCGCCGGTGTCGGCCAGCGCAGCGGCGCAGGACGCCATGGCGTCATCGAGGCGGGGGAGCGTCGTCTCGCGCACCAGCACAGTCAAGTGATGATCGCCAAAGCCCACCGCCCCATTGCCCAGCGCGTCACGCGCGGCCAGCATGTCGGCCCGTTCGGCAGCGGCCTCTTCGTCCACAGAGCGCGAGCGGCGCAAGGCAAGGTCGATGCGTTCCTTGGCAGTGGTGCGTTCGTTGGGGGCGTAGCTTTCGGTCACCACCATCTCGAACGGCAGGCGCAGGAGGTTGTCGAGCAGGCCGGGCGAGGTCGCCTCGGGGTAGTCCTTCAGCCCGAGGATCGCGGCGAAATCGGGCGCGGCGCTCCCGCGCAACTCCATCGCATCCAGCCCGAAGCTGGCGCGGCGATAGGGGAGCATATGGCCGATATCGGTTTCCGGCGCTGGGCGGCGCACCGGGCGCATTTCGCCATTGTAGAGCGCCGAGAGCAGCTCCAGCATTTCGGAGTTGGTGCCATCGCTGCTGCTCGGCGACTGGTAATCGCCCAGCACCGCCGCGCCGTAATTCTGGAGCGAGGCGACGAGGCCGGTGATCGCGGCCTTGAGGCTGCGGACGTCCTTGGGATCGGCCTCAGGCTCGTCCTGGCCCTGCCGGGAGAAGAACTTGGAGACGCGCTCCGGGAGACCGGTCTTGCCGCGCGCGGGGCGGCGGATCAGCGTGACGAACTGGTCATTGATGAACAGCGATCCGCCCGCCAGCCGCTGCTTCCAGCGCGCATCGATATGGCGCGACAGGGCGTCGGGAAATTCAGCCTCCAGCTCCACTTCCACCCGGCGGCGAATGACATGGTGATACATTACGAACCGCGCATCGAGCGTGCTCCGCAGCATCACCTCACGCGTGGCGGCGTGAGCGTTCAGGGCGTCAGAATCCTCGGTTTCGAATAGCAGGCCGGGCACCTGAATCGCGCTCATCACCGCGCCATCGCGCAGCAGCACGGTGTTCTCGTCGACGAGGCGCGCATAGGGCAGGCGGTCGCCGACGCGGGCTTCCTTCGCGCTCCACGCGGCGGCTCCGATCCATTTCACCATGAGATGGCGTCCTTAAGGCGCATAGGAATTGCATCCCCAGCGCTTGAAATTGGGCACGCGCGGGCACTTCGAAACCTTGGTGATCCACAGGTCGAAAACGCGCGGTTCGCGCAGCGAAGCGAAATAGCCGATGACGTGCATCACCATCGGCACCGGCAGAATCCACCAGCTTTTAAGGATCAGGAAGGCGATCGTCGTCACCATCAGGTTGATGATGAAAAAGTTCATCGTCACACCCGCAAACATCTGCGGCCGGGTGAGCGCGCGGTGCACCGGGTTGCGGATGAGCTCGCTCACGGACGCTTACCCCGCGGCCGACTGGATGCCGGCGACGATGGTGGTCGCACCGAACAAGATGAACACGCCGATGATCACTGTCGCACCGAAGCGCCAGTTCATCCGACCGGTCAGCATCATGAAGCCGATCGCCGCGACCGCCATCACCGCAATCGTGGTCGCCACCGTGCCGAGCAACGTGCCTTGCAACCACAGCAGCGCATTGTTGATCGGGCCGGAGCCGGCCGGGTCGGCAGTTTGCGCAAAGGCGACGCTCGGCGTGAGCGCCAGTGCGAGGGCAGCAGCAAAACGGGCAGGAAGGCGGAACAGCGACATCATTTCTCGGTCATTCTTTCATATGGTTTGAACGCCGCCGGTCACTGGCCGGCGATGCGCGAATGGTTGGCGAGCCGCCCCATGATGGCGGCAACATATTGCTTTGTCTCACGGATATTGGGGATACCCCCGGCGCGTTCGACCCGGCCCGGCCCGGCGTTATAGGCAGCGAGCGCCTTTTCCAGATCGCCGTCAAACCGGTCGAGCTGTTCGCGCAGATACCGTGCCCCGCCTTCAAGATTTGCGAAGGGATCGCGCGGGTTCACCCCTAGATACCGCGCGGTGCCCGGCATCAACTGGGCGAGCCCCTGCGCGCCGACGGGCGAGACCGCATTCTCGTTCCAGCGGCTTTCCTGCCACACCAGCGCTTCAAGCAGGCTCGGCGACAGGTCGAACCGGGCGGCCAGTTCGAGGATCTTGGCGTGATAGCGGAGCGGAATCCCGGCGGCATGGCGCGCAGGATCGGCAATTGCGTGTTCGGGGATCGACGGAGCCTCGGCAAAGTCGACGTCTGCTGCGCTGAGCGGCACGGAAGATGCGACCTCAGGATTGACCGCAGCAGGCGTAGCGAGAGACTGGCCCGCAAGCGGCCCTGCCACCCAGCGCGCGCCGTCAGCACCCAGTTCGAGCACGTCTGCCTGCGCCTGTGCGGCAAGCCCGAGTGCAGCAGTACCAATCATGACGCGGCAAGCCGCGGCGAGAATCATGTCTCGGCCCTCCAGAATGTCTCCCTTTGTCTATCCTAAATGACACGCAGGTGACAGTCTTGCGAAAGCCCCGCTGCCAGCCTCCGGTGCGGACAGCAAACCGGGCGAGCCGCTCCCCCGCAGCCCGCCCGTTTGCGGCCTCAGTGCGACCCGAGGGCAGCGTCGCAATCAGTCGCGAAGGGTCAGCTGTTCGCCGCGCATCGCGGGCGCACGGAACTCGCCGCGCTCGAGCATCTTGATCGCCTTGCGGGCCAGGCGGCGCGAATCGGTGGCGGTGCCATCGGCGGTGTCGAGTTCGACCACTTCGTGACAGGCCAGCGCCGCTTCAAACGCGCCCCGTGCCTTCACATCGTCCCCCGCCTGCGCATAGGCGATACCAAGATTGATCAGCACAGCGGCGTCATGCGGATCGGCCGCGCTCGCTTTCTGGAGCGTCGCCAGCGCCTGGTCCGCACGGCCGGCGGCGAGCGGCTGCACTGCCAGTTCGGCATCCTTGAGATGAGCGGCAGGGGCCCCTGCCAGCGGGGTCGCAGCAAACAGCGCGAGTGCGAAAGCGGTAACGGACATCGGCATGGCTCCTGTGTGAACGATGCAGAAGATGACTCACTTGCAGTGTCGATGCAACAAAACTGAAACATTGTAATTTATTTGTAATTTAAGCTGTCATATATCTGATTTTGCACGTTTTTAATGTTGCGATCTTGCGCGCCGCATCCAGCCGCACTTCATGCGGCTTTGTAATCTTTGTCTTTCTTCGGTCATAATCGCTCAACTGACACACGTCTGTCATGATGCAAGAATTCTGTCATGCCCGCCCCCTAGCGAGCCCCCAGCGCAACAAACTTCGCGCCTAACTCGATTCTCGGCTCAAGAGGGGACCGCTCGCTGTGAAAAATTTCCAACGCACTCTGATCATGGGTTGCAGCCTGGTCGCTCTGGCTGGTTGCGGCGCGGATGAAATCGTCTCGCCGGGCACCAGCGGCGACATCATCATCAACAACCCGGCCCCGACGCCCACCCCGACTCCGACGCCGACCCCGACTCAGGCGCTCGTCACACCGGCGGCTGGCTGCCCGACCATCACGACGGCTGGCGGCCTGACCGATGCAGGCACCCTTTCCGGCCCGACCGGCACCTACCGCGTCTGCCAGTTGCCGGCCCGCTTCACCAGTTCGGACACGCTCCGCTTCATCCGCGGCCTTGTTTATCAAATCCCCGGCCGCGTCGAAGTCGGCGCCGACCGCGGCTTTGCCAGCACCGGCACCACGGTCACGCTGACGGTTGAACCGGGCGTAGTTCTGTTCGGCCAGCAAGATTCCTATCTTGTCGTGAACCGCGGCAACGCGATCCAGTCGAACGGCACCGCTGATCGCCCGATTATCTGGACCAGCCGCGATAACATTCAGGGCCTCGCCAGCGACAATGATCAGCAGCAGTGGGGCGGCGTCGTGCTGCTCGGCCGCGCGCCGATTTCGGATTGCTCGACCGGCGTGTTCAACACCACTGCCAACCCGACCGCCAACCCCACCTGCGAAGGCCGGTTGGAAGGCGCTGCGGTCGCCACCCCGTTTGGTGGCGCCAACGCAGCCGACAGCTCGGGCTCGTTCCGCTTCAACCAAATCCGCTTCTCGGGCTTCGAGCTGGCGCCGAACAACGAGCTTCAGTCGCTCACCACCGGCGGCGCGGGTTCGGGTACGGTGATCGAGAACCTCGTCTCGTTCAACAGCTCGGATGACGGCGTCGAGTTCTTCGGCGGCGGGTTCAACGCCCGCAACTTCGCGATCATCGGCGCGTCGGACGATTCGCTCGATGTCGACACCGGTGCAATCGTCAACCTCGACACCGTGATCGCGGTGCAGCGTTCGACCACCGGTGACCGCGCAATCGAACTCGATTCGCCCAACGTCGCTGACCGGACGCCGTCGAATGCGATCCCGCAGACCCGCTTCCAGGTGAACAACTTCACCTTCGTGATGCGTGACGGTGCGCCGCAGGTTGTCCAGGCCCGTGGCGGCGCTGCGATCGGCCTCACCAACGGCGTGATCAATGCCGGCACCAACCACTGCTTCCAGATCGACGAGCCCACCACGCTCGCCGCGATCATCGGTGTGGATTCGGTGGTCGGCGATTGCCCGGCGACCGATCCGATCCGCGGCGGCGCGGGCGTGACCAACGCCGACGCGGCGGCGCGCATCAACGGCGGCACCAACAACAACCTCGCCTTCGCGATCACGCTCACCAATGGCGTGGTCAATGGTACCGGCGAAACCGGTCGGACGGCCTTCAACGCCAACACGCGTTCGACCTTCTTCCCGACCCGCACCTTCGTGGGCGCGATCCAGAACGCAGCGGCGCTGACCACCATCTTCGGCAACTGGACCTGCAACTCGTCGATCCAGAACTTCGGAAGCGCGACCGGCGCCTGCACTTCGCTGCCGGTCTACCCGGCCTAAGCGGCGAAAATGACACGTTCGGGGGAGACGCAGCTTCATCGCCGCGCCTCCCCATTTTCACATACAGACTGACCATTTCATGAGGGGGTCCTCACCTATGTCGACCGGCACGCGCCTGGCAGGGCTGCTGCTTCTCACCACGTCGCTCACCTTGCCCTCCGTTCTGCACGCGCAGGATGTGCCGCAGGAAGAGGAAGCGGCGCAGGACCCGCTCACCGAAGCGGCGGAGGGCGAGCCTCCGGCTGAGGATTTGCAAGAGACCGATATCTCGGTTCCCGGCGGCGGGATCATCGTCACCGGACGGCGCAACCGCGATCCGGCGCGTAACTCAGGCCAGGTGCTGAGCGTGCTCAGCGAAGCCGACATCGCCCGCACCGGCGAAGGTGATATCGCCGGCGCGCTGGCGCGGGTCAGCGGGTTGTCGCTCGTCGGCAATGGCCGCGTCTTCGTGCGCGGTCTGGGTGATCGCTACTCGCTCGCGCTGCTGAACGGCCTGCCGCTCCCCAGCCCCGAGCCGCTGAGCCGCGTCGTCCCGCTCGACATCTTCCCCACCAGCGTGATCGCCTCAAGCCTCGTGCAGAAGACCTATTCGGCCAACTTCCCGGGCGAATTCGGCGGCGGCGTGATCAACCTGACCACCAAAGCGATCCCGACCGAGGACTTCCTCACCATCGGTTTCACCGGCAGCGGCGATACCGAGACGACCTTCCAGAACGGGTTGACCTATTTCGGCAGCCGCTGGGACACCTTCGGCTTCGACAATGGCAACCGCGACTTTCCGACCGCGCTGCAAGGCCTGATCGCCAGCGGCACCCGCATCAATGATGCGCCGATCGACGTGCAGCGCCAGCTCGCCGGGCAGATCATGCCCCTGAACCTCGTCACCTTGCAGAAGAATGACGAGCTGCCGATGAACTTCAGCGCCAACATCACCGGTGGCGCTTCGTTCGAGGTGGGTGATGGCAATTACCTCGGCCTGATCGCGACCGCCGGGATCACCAACACCTGGCGCAATCGCAATGTCACCAGCCAGCAGTTCGGCGATGCCGAAGCGGGCCAGATCCTGTTCGATTCGCGCAACTTCATCACCGACAACAAGGTGCTGGTGAACGGCCTCATCGGCATCGGGCTCGACATTGGCGAGCACACCATCCGCTGGACCAACCTCTACATCCGCGACACCCTCAAGACCGCGCGGCTGGCGACCGGCACTGACAGTTTCACTGACGTTGCCCGCCCGTTCGATTTCCAGACCCAGCAGACCGGCTGGTTCGAACGTCAGCTGATGGATTCGCAGATCGTCGCAGAATTCAACTTCGACGCCTTCGAGCTCGATCTGCGCGGCGGCTATGCCCGCACCGATCGTGAAGCGCCGTACAACGCCATTGTCCCCTACATCCGCACCAACATCCCCGGCGATCCGTTCGGCGACAAGTTCGTGGTCGATGTCGGCGCACAGGTTGGCGGGACCGAGCGAATTCAGGTCGGTTTCGAAGACCTGACCGAAGAACTGTGGTTCGGCGGTGCGGACGTGACCTTCGAAGTCTCCGACACCCTGTCGCTGACTGCGGGCTATGCCTATTCGGACACAACCCGCCGTTCGCTGTCCTTCATCATCCGCCCGCTGCTCGGCTCCTCCGCGGAACTCAACACTGCGCTGCGGGCGCTGGGCCTGCGCCGTCCGGGTGACATCATCAACGGCGCGGTGCTGGCCGAATTTCCCGATGGCACTCCGTTCTTCAACGTCACCGTGTCCGACCCGACCCCCTTCCCGGTGTTCGATGCGGCGCTGACAGTGCACGCAGGCTACGGTCTGGCTCGCTTTCGCCCGACCGATCGTCTGAACATCGAGGCGGGCCTTCGCTATGAGGACGGGCTGCAAGTGGCCGCACCCGATCTCACCTTCGGCGGCGGTAATCTCGCCAACCCGACGCGGATCGCCAACGACTACTTCCTGCCGTCTGCCACAATCACCTGGGAAGCGATCGACGATCTCCAGTTGCGGCTCTCGGCCTCACAGACCATCGCCCGCCCGCAGTTCCGCGAGCTGGTCGAACAGACCTATTTCGATCCCGAGAGCAACCGCCGTTTCCGCGGGAACCCGTTCCTGCAGGACAGCGAGCTGATCAACGTCGAAGCGCGCGCCGAATATTACATGGGCGGCCCAAAGAAGGTGAGCCTCGCCGGGTTCTACAAGAAGATCGACAATCCGATCGAAAACTTCCTGATTACCGCGCCCGGCATCATCGAGACGAGCTATGCCAACGCGCCCTCAGCCGAGCTTTACGGGGCCGAGCTTGATGCGTCCTACGGCATTGATCTGGCTGATTGGGGCGGGTTCTTCGAAACCAAGCAGTTCCTGATCATCGCCAATTACACCTACACCCAATCGAGCATTTCGGTGGGTGCGACCGATCTGGCCCCGATCCCCGGCGCGACCGGCCAGTTGGCGAGCCAGCTGTTCGACGATGGCTCACCTCTGGTCGGCCAGTCCGACCACGTCGCCAACCTGTCGCTCGGCATCGAGGATCTCGACAAGGTCCAGCAGTTCACCGTGCTGTTCAACTATGCGAGCGAGCGCGTGACCCTGCGCGGCGGGGCGCTGCCTGATGTGGTGGAGGACCCGGGGCTGACGGTCGATCTGGTCGCCCGGTCGGCAATCAAGCTGGGCGGGTTGCCGCTGGAACTGAGCCTGGAGGCCCGCAACATCTTCGGGCGCGACAATTTCGAGTTCCAGGAAGTGAACGGCAACCGCGCCGAGCTGAACACCTTCGATGTCGGCACCAGCTTCGCGATTGGGTTGAGAGCGGAGTTCTGATGATCGGGTAGAGGCTTCGGCCTCTCCCATAACCGTCACCCCGTGCTTCACACGGGGTGACGAGGCAACTTCCATCCTCACCCCAGATCGAACACATACCCCAGCGACCGCACGGTGCGCAGCGGGTTGCCGCCACCGGCCGACTTGATCGCGCGCCGCAGCCGGCCGATCCACACATCCACCGTCCGCTCGTCAATCGGCGGTTCGCGCTTGCCGAGGCCGCTGATCAGATCCTCACGCGTCAGCACCCGATTGGGGTTTTCGGCGAGGAAGCGCAGCAGGCGAAACTCGTTGGGCCGCAGCACGATCGGCGTCTCGTCCCAGCGCGCCTGAAGCGCCGCCATGTCGATCGTCAGCGCGCCGAGTTCGAACCGCCGGGTGGCATTGCGCTCCGCCCCGCGCGATTGCAGTGCCAGCACCCGGTCGAGCACGGCAGTGCGCGTCAAAGGCCCGATCACATAATCATCCGCTCCGGCTCGCAGTGCGCGGCGGCGATCCTCGGCATCGTCTTCTTCCAGCACCATCGTCACATGCGCATCAGCCGTCCGCGAATCGGCGCGCAGGCGGCGGCACAGCTCCAGCCCGGCCAGTTCGGGCATGACCCAGTCAACAAAGGCCCACATCGGCCCCTCAACCAGCCGCCGCGGGCCTTCCGGACCGAGCCGGTCGAAGGTGAAACGCCGCTGATCATGGACGAAGTCCTCCAGGCTTTCGCCCAGTTCGCCTGTCAGGAAAATATTGACGACATCCATGTTCTGCCAGCCCCGGTTTGATACCGGAGTGGCGTAGGTGTGTGACGCGTTTGTGACTGGATTTCAGTTGTATGTAACAATCGCTCCGCAATCACCCGCCGAGCACAGAAACCTTGTCCATTGCGGGCATCGGCATCCCCATCCCGGTCGGGAATTTGGGCCGATAGGGCGCTTCGAGCGCCGCGATCTCTTTCGCCGACAGCACGATATCGAGCGCGGCCACGGCATCGGCGATGTGCTGCGGCTTGGTCGCGCCGATGATCGGGGCGGCGACTTGCGGCTTGGTGAAATGCCACGCCAACCCAAGGCTCGCCATCGCCACACCGCGCTGGGCGGCGAGATCGGCGAGCGCATCGATCACCGCGCGGTCCGCCGCGTCCTCCGCCTTGTAGAGCGCCTTGCCGACCACGTCGGTCTCGCTGCGCACCGTGGTTTCACCGAAAGGCCGGGTCAGCCGCCCGCGCGCGAGCGGGCTCCACGGGATCACACCCACGCCCTGATCGGCGCAGAGCGGCAGCATCTCGCGCTCCTCCTCGCGGTAGAGAAGATTGAGCTGGTTCTGCATGGAAATGAACCGCGTCCAGCCGTTCGCCCGCGCCACCTCCTGGGCTTTGGCGAACTGCCACGCATACATCGACGACGCGCCGATATAGCGCGCCTTGCCTGCCTTCACGATGTCATGCAGCGCCTCCATCGTTTCTTCAACCGGCGTGTGATCGTCCCAGCGGTGGATCTGGAACAGATCGACGTAATCCATTCCCAGGCGCGTCAGAGAGTCGTCGATCGCCGCGAATAGCGCTTTGCGCGACAGCCCGCCGCAATTGGGCGCATTGCGCCACACCCCGAAAGCCTTGGTGGCGACCACGATCTCGTCATGCCGCGCCATTTCGCGCAGCAGCTTGCCGGTGATCTCCTCCGAAGTGCCGCCCGAATAGATATTGGCCGTGTCGAAGAAATTGATCCCCGCCTCCAGCGCCTCGCGGAAGAACGGGCGGGCGGCGTCCTCATCCAGCAGCCAGTCGCCGTGCCAGCCCTTGGAGGTGTCGCCATAGCTCATGCAGCCGAGGCACAGGCGCGAGACGATGAGGCCGGATTTGCCAAGGCGGGTGAATTGCATGGGTTACCTCTGAATGGAGAATCGTGAAATATTGTTGCCGTCAAAGTTGACAAAGTTGACAGGGTGTCAAGCGGCAAACTGGCTTTCAAACTATTGATTATATTGATATATTAGGCCAAAATCCGAAGTTGACAGATTGGCACGACAGGCCCGCCCTGCTTCTCGCCTTGCCTTTGACCGTCGTTCAATCCCCGCGACCCTGCACCCGACCGCTGCGTGTAGGAAAGAGGCCATGCCGAACCGCCCGTGCCGATGGCAGCGCGGTCAGCTTTTGCGCATCATCCGAGCGTCAGCCCTCCGTCCACCACCAGCGTTTGCCCGGTGATGTAAGCGCTCAAGGGCGAGGCGAGGAACAGTGCGGCACCCGCCATATCCTCGGGCGTGCCCATGCGGCGCAAAGGGATGGATTTGAGGGTCGCTTCGAGGCGATCGGGGTGTTCAGTCGTGACGCTGGTCAGCTTGGTCGGCACCAGCCCCGGCGCGATGCCGTTGACCCGGATGCCATCCCGCGCCCAGGCCTCGCCCAGCGTCTTGGTGAGGCTGGCCGCGCCCGCCTTGGATGCGGCGTAGGCGGGCGTGCCGATGGTCGATTTGAACGCGGCGACGCTGGAGATGATGATGATCGCGCCCTTGGCGGTAGCCAGCGCCGGGTGGAAGGCGCGTGCGGCGTCCATCACCGAATTGAGGTTGATGTCGACCACCGCGTCCCAGCCCTCGCGGGTGAATTCCTGCCGCCCATATCGCACCGTGCCTTGGGAGAGGACCAGCACATCAACCGGGCCGAGATCAGCCGCCAGCCGATCCGCGGCATCGCGGTCAGTAAGGTTCAATTGGCGGTAATCCAGTCCGGTGAAATCGGCATCCTCGGCTTCGAGGTAATCGCCGAAATCGGGCCGGGTGCCGGTGACGGTAACGCTCGCGCCGCGCCCCCGGAAGCCATGCGCAATGCCATTGCCGATCCCGCTCGACCCGCCGATAACGAGGACGCGCTTGCCGCCAAAATCGAGCGGATTGTCGAGGGGGTCGGTCATGTCAGATACTCCCTCAGATCGAGCGCGAGATCACTTCCTTCATGATCTCGTTCGTCCCGCCGAAAATCCGCGTCACGCGCGCGTCGCGCCACAGGCGGGCGATGGCGTATTCGTTCATGTAGCCCGCACCGCCGTGGAGTTGCAGCGACGCGTCGCACAGTTCCCATTGCAGGTCGGTGTGCCACAGCTTGGCCGCGGAGGCCTCGGCGGTGGTGAGTTCGCCTGCGAGATGCTTCTTGATCGCCCAGTCGAGGTGCGCCCAACCGACTTGCAGCTTCGCCTTCAGGTCCGCGAGGGTGAACTTGGTGTTCTGGAATTCGAACACGGTCTTGCCGAAAGCCTTGCGGTCCTTGGTGAACTTGACCGCCTCATCAAACGCGCGCTGCGCCGCCGCCTGCGCGCCGACCGCGATGCCGAGGCGTTCTTGCGGCAGCTCCTCCATCAGATGCACAAAGCCCATGCCCTCAGCGCCGAGGATATTGGTCATCGGCACGCGGCAATCGTTGAAGAACAGCTCGGAGGTGTCGGCAGCGTGCTGCCCGATCTTGTCGAGATTGCGCCCGCGCTCGAACCCGGGGGTGTCGGCGTCGACCAGCACCAGCGAAATGCCCTTGGAGCCCAGCTCGGGATCGGTCTTGGCGACCACGATCACGCAGTCGGCGTTCTGGCCGTTGGTGATGTAGGTTTTCGAGCCGTTGATGACGAGGTGATTGCCGTCCTTCTTGGCCGTGGTGCGGATGCCCTGAAGGTCGGAGCCTGCGCCCGGTTCGGTCATCGCGATCGCGGTGATGATATCGCCGCTGACCATGCCGGGGAGGTACTTGGCGCGCTGTTCGGCATTGCCCAGCCGCTCGAAATAGTTCGCCGTGATGTCGTTCTGGAGCGTGAAGCCGGCGGATGATCCGAGGTAGCTCAGCTCCTCGGTCAGCACGCAGTTGAAGCCGAAATCGAGGCCGAGGCCGCCGTTCTCCTCCTTCACCGTCATGCACAGCATCCCTGCATCGCCCATCTTTTTCCAGACGTCGCGCGGGACGATGCCATTGGCTTCGTGTTCGTCCATGTGCGGGGTCAGATGTTCGGCGAAGACCTTGCGCACGGTGTCGCGGAAGGCCTCGTGGTCTTCGTTATAGGCGGTGCGATAGGATGATGCGAGCATGGCGGGGTGTCTCTCCGGGCAATGGGTTTTGATTTGCCACGATTGAACAACCCGCGCAGGCGGGGGTCAAGTGCGAAAGTGGGGAGCCTTTCGAACCCTCCCAAATTCGTCACCCCGGACTTGATCCGGGGCTAGGCTTCTTTCCCGCGTCGAGCCCGAAGCCAGCCAAGCCCCGTGTCAAGCACGGGGCGACGATGACGCATTAGGTGCGGCTGCACACCACCAGTACGTGCAACCCATTGCTGTTATCGACCAGCACGGGCGTGGCACGGCCTGTGGGCGTTTCGGCGAGGACCGGGAGCAATTGGCGCGGGACGTTGGTCGTCCCAACATAGGTGCTGCGGGTAAGGCGGGCGCCCAATTCGCGCGCGAGCTTCCTTGCATCGCCGCAGGACTGGATCGCTTGGGTCTGTGCCTTGAAATCCGCAGGCGATATGCTGGCGGCCGGTAGCGATACCTGCAACAGGCGATAATTGTTCGACATCGACAGATTTTCCACTGCCACCTGGGCGGAAACGGCGGTGGGAGCGAGGACCATAGTCAGCGCTGCGGTGCACAGGGCAAGGCGAATGGGCATGGCGCTCTCCTTCAACTTGGCCAAAGCTGCGCCTGCATTGCTGAACGCCCTATGAATACAAGGCTATTTTCCCTGCGAATTCAACCCACAAACGCGCGTTCGATCACGAACTGCCCAGGCTTGTTGTTCGCGCCCTCTTCAAACCCGCGCCGCTCCAAGTCCGCTGCGTGGTCCTTGATCATCGCCATTGAGCCGCACAGCATCACGCGGTCTTCTTCGGGCACGAAGCGCTGCGGCCCCTTGCTCTGTTCGAACAGGCGGCCGTCGTCGATCAGCTGCTGGATGCGGCCCTGCGTGCGGAAGCTTTCGCGGGTCACGGTCGGCACGTAGATCATCTTGGCGCGGTCTTCGTCTTCGAGCAGGGGGTCGCCTTCGAGCTTGCTTTCCAGCAGCTCGCGATAGGCCAGCTCGTTCACATTGCGCACCGAGTGGACCACGATCACTTCTTCGAACATCGCGTAGACATCGGGATCGCGCACCAGGCTCATGAACGGCGCAAGGCCGGTGCCGGTCGACAGCATGAAAAGCCGCTTGCCCGGCAACAGCGCGTCGGTCACCAGCGTACCGGTCGGCTTCTTGCCGAGGTAGATCGGATCGCCGACCTTGATGTGCTGGAGCCGCGAGGTCAGCGGGCCGTCCTGCACCTTGATCGATAGGAATTCGAGCTCCTCATCATAGCTCGGCGACGCAACCGAATAGGCGCGCAGCAGCGGCTTGCCGTTGTCGCCGGGCAGGCCGATCATCACGAACTCGCCCGAGCGGAAGCGGAAGCTCGGCGGGCGGGTCATCTTGAGCGTGAACAGCCCCTCGCACCAGTGGTGGACATAGGTGATGGTCTCAACAGAGAGCGCCGCGCTTTCGGTAAACTGGTCGCGGTCGATGGTGGGCTGGTTCAAAACGGGCCTCGGATGTCAGGTCAGCGCCGCCCCCACGGGCAGCCGGAATGCGGGCGCAAATGGACGAGTAGCGCCCGCCCTTCAAGACAGTTTAGTGTTAAGGGGTGAAAGCGGGCCTTGATCTGCCGCAATTCGCGCGCCCTTTGCCCGGCCCGCGTTAGTTCCAGCCAGCGCGGTCGAAGATCTTTACCGCCTCGGCCTGACCCTTGCCAATATCGGCAACGCTCAGCGTATCTGCCTTGAACGCGCCGAGCGCCTCTACGGAGGAATTGGCCTTCAGCCCGATGCTCGCCGGGTATTCGTTGTTGCCATCGGCGAAGTACCGCTGGGCACTCTCCGAGGTCAGGTATTCGAGGAACTTCACCGCGTTGTCGCGGTTGGGCGCGGTCTTGACCAGGCCCGCGCCGCTGACGTTGACGTGGGTTCCGACCCCGCCCTGATCCGGGAAGATCACGCCGACCTTGTCAAAGATCGCCTTGGCCGCGGCATCGCCCCCAGCATAGCGGGCGAGGTAATAGGTGTTGACCACCGACACCCGGCACTGCCCGGCGGCGACCGCTTCGATCATCGCAGTGTCATTGCCTTGCGGGGCCTGCTTGAAATTGGCGACCACGCCCTTGGTCCACGCCTCAGCCTCAGCCGCGCCCTTGTGGGCGATGATGCTGGAGAGGAGCGAGATGTTGTAGATGTTCGAGGACGACCGCATGCAGATCGCGCCCTTCAGCGCCGGACTGGCGAGATCGGCATAATTGGCAAGGCCCTGCGGCGCGCCTTCGGCCTTGTTGTAGATGATGATCCGCGCGCGGGTCGACAGGCCGAACCACAGCCCGTCCGGGTGACGCAGGTTGGCGGGCAGGCGTTCCTTCAGCACCGGCGAATCGACCGGAGCGAGAATCCCTGCTTCTTCCGCACGCCACAGCCGCCCGGCATCGACCGTGATGAGCAGGTCGGCGGGGCTGAACTCGCCCTCGGCTCCGATCCGTTCGATCAGCGCATCGGCATCGGCCTCGATCCGGTTGACCTTGATCCCGGTTTCACGGGTGAAATCCTCGTAGAGCGCCAGATCGGTGTCGTAATGGCGCGAGGAATAGATGTTGACCTCACCCGTGATCGGCACCGCCGCGTCGCCAGCGTCGTCAGCGCAGCCGGACAGCGCGCCAAGGCTGACAAATGCGCAGGCGGCAAGGACGAGGTTCTTCATGGGAGAGAGGCTTTCTGTGACTACTTGCGAATGACTTGCAATATAATCGAGGGCCGCGCAAGCCCTAACTGCGCGCAAAAGCCCGCACGCTGTTCGGGTCCGGCAGCACGCTATAGGTCTTGTCCGGATCGACCGGCAGCGCGGTCTCGACAGTGATCGCCGCCCCGCCCCCGCCCTGGAGCAACACCCGGTTGCGCGCGCCCATCGGATGCACATCGCGCACGGTGCAGCCGCGCATATCGGCCACCGGCATCAGCCGGTCAGCCTGCACCAGCAGATCGAAGGCGGGGGCATCGGGCAACGCGCCGATCAGGCTTTCCAGCGGCCACAACCCGAACGGCGTATCCAGCCCCTCGGCCCCGCGCGTGCCCGAGATAATCTGCGCGCCGCTGAAAATCGCCCCGACCGAAGCGGTGGCGGGCGCATGGTGAAGCTCCTGCGGGGTGCCAAACTGGATGATCCGTCCGCCCTCCATCACCGCGATCCGGTCCGCGATATCAAGCGCCTCGGCCGGGTCATGCGTCACCAACACCACCGTCGCCCCCGCCTCGCGCAGCAGAATGCGGCATTCGCGGCGGAGCTTACGGCGCAGCACGATGTCGACGCTGGCGAAGGGCTCGTCCATCAGCAGCACCCGCGGCTCGGGCGCCATGGCGCGGGCGAGCGCGGCGCGCTGTTGCTGCCCGCCCGAAAGCTCGTGGGGATAGCGTGCGCCCATCCCCGCAAGCCCGACCTTGGCGAGCCAGCTGTCCGCCTCAACGCGCCGCGCCTTGGGCAGGCCAAAAGCGACATTGGCGGCCAGCGTCATGTGCGGGAACAGCGCGCCGTCCTGAAACACCAGCCCCACGGGCCGCGCTTCGGGCGGCGGGTTGCGCTGCGCGTCGGCCAGCACCTCGCCCCCCAGCGTAACCTCGCCCTGCTGCACCCGGAGCAAGCCTGCCGCGAGGCCAAGCAGTGTTGACTTCCCACAACCCGACGCGCCAAGCAGGCACGTGATTTCCCCCGCGGGCGCGGTAAAGCTGATATCCTCCAGCGCCCGCACCTCACCGTAAGCATGGGCAATATGACGAAATTCGAGGCTCAATGGCTGATCCTGCCCTCACGGCGCGTGGGTTTCGGGGGAAACTCCCGGTGAGCCGCCTTAGGCAAATTGCAGGCCATGGTGCAAGCGGTGGCGGTTGGAGCGTGGCGGCGCTCACGATTGCGGCGCTGGCCGGATTGCCGATTGCCGCGATCGCCTGGGCCTCGCTGGCAGGAGGCGGAGAGGCAATTGCCGATCTCGCCGCGACCGTGCTGCCGACCTATGTCGCCAACACCGCGCTCTTGATGCTGCTGGCGGGCGGTATCGCGGCGGTGGTGGGGACCGGTTGCGCATGGCTGGTCGCCGCGACCCGCTTTCCGGGGCGCCGTGTGCTGAGCTGGGCGCTGGTACTGCCGCTCGCCCTGCCCGCCTATTTGGCCGCCTATATCTATGCCGACCTGCTCGATTTTGCCGGGCCGCTGCAAAGCGCCTTGCGCGCAAGCATGGGCTGGGGGGCAGAGGATTATGCCTTCCCCGACATCCGCTCGCTCGGCGGCGGGGCCTTTGTGCTGGGCTTTGTGCTGTATCCGTACGTCTATCTGCTGGCCCGCACCGCCTTTGCGACCCAGAGCCTGACGCAATTCCGCGCCGCCCGCAGTCTTGGCGCTGCGCCTGCGCGGGCATTCTGGCGCGTGGCGCTGCCTGCCGCCCGACCGGCCATCGCAGGGGGGCTGGCGCTGGTGCTGATGGAGGTGCTCGCCGATTTCGGCGTGGCTGAGTACTTCGCGATCCCGACCTTCTCGACCGGCATCTTCCGCAGCTGGCTGGCGATGGGCGACAAGGCTGCCGCCTTGAAGCTCGCCGCGATCATGCTGGTGTTCGTCATTGCGCTGGTGGCGTGGGAGGCGCAGAGTCGGCGCGGACGCAGCGACAGCCGCGATGGCCTCGCCGTCCGGCGCGACGAGGAACCGCTGGTCGCGCTGACGCCGCTGGGCAAGGGGCTGGCCTTCCTCGCCTGCACCACGCCGGTGCTGCTCGGCTTTGTGCTGCCCGCCGGATACCTCGCCACCCTCGCACTGACCCCGATCGCGCAGGGTGCTGCGGGCGACCTTCCCACCTATATCCGTGGTAGCCTGTGGCTCGGCCTTGCTGCGGCGAGCCTGTGCCTTGTCGCCGCGCTCATGCTCGCCTTTGCCCGCGCGCGGTCGACCTCGCGGGTCACGGCGAGCGCGATCCGGCTGGCGACGCTGGGCTATGCGCTGCCGGGCGCTTTGCTCGCGGTCGGCCTGCTCGCACCGCTCGGAGCTTTCGACCAAAGCCTGACCCGCTTCGCCCGCGACAGTTTCGGCTGGAGCGGCGGCTTGCTGCTGACCGGCACCAGCGCGCTGCTGATCTATGCGCTGTCGGTGCGGTTCATGACGGTCGCTTACAACAGCGTCAGCGGCGGGCTGGCGCGCATCCCTCCCGGCCTTGATGCCGCCGCGCGGAGCCTTGGCGCTGCCCCGTCCCGCGTGCTCGCCCGGATCTACGCCCCGCTGCTCGCACCGAGCCTGGCGGGAGCGGCGGCGCTGGTGTTCATCGACACCTTGCGCGAACTGCCCGCCACGCTGATCCTGCGGCCCTTCAACCTCGAAACGCTGGCCACCCGCACCTATCGCCTCGCCAGCGACGAACGGCTGGTGGAAGCCGCCATCCCCGCATTGATCCTGCTCGCAGCGGGACTACTGCCGGTGCTGGTGCTGAACCGGCTCGGGAAGCGCTAACGTCGCAGCCACCGAGGTGGCCGCCCACAAAAACTGTCCAATCCGCTTGTCAGTCGGGCTTGTCCGACGCGCGACAACCGTTCACAAGACGCTCCACATGGCACGCTTCCCCTTCTCCGCAATCGTCGGTCAGGACGAGATGAAACTGGCGCTTCTGATCGCCGCCGTCGACCCCAGCATTGGCGGGGTGATGGTGTTCGGCGATCGCGGCACCGGCAAGAGCACCGCCGCGCGCGCGCTCGCCAGCCTGCTGCCGCCGATCATGGCCGCAGATGGCTGCCCCTATGGTGCCTCCAAAGAGGATCAGGCGCGTTATCCGGGCGTCTGCGGCACCGGCAAGATGGTCAAGCGCGCGGTTCCCTTCGTCGATATGCCGCTCGGCGCGACCGAGGACCGGGTGATTGGCTCGCTTGATCTGGAACGCGCGCTGCGCTCGGGCGAGAAGGCGTTTGAACCCGGCTTGCTGGCCAAGGCGCATCGCGGGTTCTTGTATATCGACGAGATCAATCTGCTCGAAGATCACTTGGTTGATCTGCTGCTGGACGTGGCCGCATCGGGCGAGAACGTGGTTGAGCGGGAGGGCCTGTCGGTCCGCCACCCGGCCAAGTTCGTGCTGATCGGCAGCGGCAACCCGGAAGAGGGCGAACTGCGTCCGCAATTGCTCGACCGCTTCGGGCTTTCCGTGGAAGTGCGCAGCCCCAAAGACATCGAAGTGCGCATCGCGATCATGCGCCTCGTTGCCGAGAACGAGCGTGATCCCGAAAGCTTCGCCGCGCGCTGGGCGGGCGAGGACGAGGCGATTCTCAAGCGGGTCGCCAAGGGCAAGGCGCGACTGCCGAAGCTGGAAGCGGGCGATGATGTGCTGCGCGATGCCGCCAATCTGTGCCTTGCCGTGGGCGCGGATGGCCTGCGCGGCGAGCTCACCCTGATGCGCGCCGCCCGGGCTCTGGCGGCGCTAGAGGGCGCCAAGAGCGTCACTCGCAAGCATATGATCGCCATTGCCCCGCTGGCGCTGCGCCACCGACTGCGGCGCGATGTGCTGGACGAAACCGGCTCCACCGTGCGCATCACCCGGGCGATTGCCGAGCTGTTCGGATGACCCTCAACGACACCGCTGACCCGCTGGATGATGCGGTGCTGGCGGCGCGGCTGTTTGCTCTGGCTCCGCAGGTGTTCAAGGGCATGGTCCTGCGCGGCAACAGCCCTGCGCGCGAGGCGCTGGTAGTGGCTTTGGGCGCTAGTGTGACGCTCAGGCGGATGCCGGGGCATATTGATGACGAGCGGCTGCTGGGCGGGATCGATCTCGCCGCGAGCCTCTCCGCCGGTCGCCCGATCCGGCAGACCGGGTTGATCGAGGAAGCACGCGGCGGCGCTCTGCTCGCCGGAATGGCCGAGCGGATGGATGGCAGCATTGCCGGACGGTTAGCGCAAGCTCTAGACGAAGGGCAGGCCGCGCTGGTGCTGCTCGACGATGCGACCGAGCCCGAGGAAGCGCCGCCGGCCAGCCTGACCGAACGGCTGGCCTTTGCTTGCGACCTGTCCACCTCGCGGCGCTGGCAGGGGGTGGCGCTGGCTCCGGCGGCTGGCGCGCTGTCGCAGGTAGCGCCGCTGGACGACGACGCTTTGCGTGCGCTCGCCGCGACTGCTGACGCGCTGGGGGTGGAGAGCGTGCGAGCGCTGATCTTCGCCGGTGAGGCCGCGCGTGGGCTGGCGGCACTGGACGGGCGCGGCGCTGCCGAAAAGGCCGATCTGACAGGCGCCGTGCGGCTGGTGCTCGCCCCGCGCGCCACGCGCCTGCCGCCGCAGGAACAGGACGCCCCGCCGGAAGACCAGCCGCCTCCCCCTGATGGCGAGCGCGATGACCAGTCCGACAGCGAGCAGCAACAGCAGGAACTGGACCTGTCCGACATCCTGGTCGAAGCAGCCAAGGCAGCGATCCCGGCCGACCTGCTCGCGCAACTCGCGCAAGGCAAAGCCCCGCGCCGTTCCAGCAGCAGCGGCACCGGGCAGAAACGCAAGGCGGCCACGCGCGGCAAGCCTCTGGGTGCGCGTCCGGGTATGCCGCGCGGCGGGGCCAAGCTGGCATTGATCGATTCGCTGCGAGCTGCCGTGCCGTGGCAGGCCGTCAGGCGTCGGGAAGCGGGCGCCAATGACGCCTCGGCGATCCTGATGCGCAAGGAAGACCTGCGCATCCGCCGGTTCGAGGAACGCGCCGCCCGCGTCACGATCTTCGCCGTCGACGCCAGCGGATCAGCAGCGGCGGCGCGGCTGGCCGAGGCCAAGGGCGCGGTCGAGCTGATGCTGGGGCAGGCCTATGTCACCCGCTCCGAAGTCGCGCTGGTCGCCTTTCGCGGGACGAGCGCCGAACTGATTCTGCCCCCCACCCGCTCGCTCACCCGGGCGCGGCGGACGCTGGCGGAACTGCCCGGCGGCGGGGGAACGCCGCTTGCGATGGGCCTCAACACCGCACGCGAAGTGGCCGAAGCGGTCATCGCACGCGGGCGCAGCGCGGCGCTGGTGATCCTGACCGATGGCCGCGCAAACATCGCCGCCGATGGCGCGCCCGGCAGGCCCCAAGCCGCCGCCGATGCCGAGGTCGCCGCCAAGGCCATCTCCGCGCGCGGGATCGACGCATTGGTGGTCGACATCTCCGCCCGCCCTGGTCCGGAAGGCGCAGCGCTGGCGGCTGCGCTGGGCGGGCGTTTCCTCGCTCTCCCCCGCGCCGACGCCCGCATGATTCAGGCCGCGATCAACGCCGTCCAGCCGATCGGCAAGGCGGCATGAGCAGCCTCGACTGGAACCGCGAAGGCCTGATCTGGCCGCACCGCGAGGCAAGTGACTTCGTGAGCCTTGGCGCCAAGCGCTGGCACGTGCAGCGCATGGGGAGCGGCCCGCCGCTGCTGCTGCTCCACGGCACCGGCGCTTCGGTGCATTCATGGCGCGGGCTGATGCCGCTGCTGGCACAGACCCACACCGTCATCGCCCCCGATCTGCCCCGCCACGCCTTCACCACCGGCCACGATGCCTATGCAATGAGCCTGCCGGCGATGGCGGGCGAGATTGCGGGGCTGATGAAGGTGCTCGATGTCGAGCCCACGGCCATCATCGGCCATTCGGCAGGCGCGGCGATTGCGCTGCAAATGGCGCTCGACCACGGCTACACTGGCCCGATCATTGGCCTCAATTCCGCGCTGCGGCCCTTCCCCGGCGCGCTCGCACAGATTTTCCCGGCGGTGGCCAAAGCGCTGTTCATCAATCCGCTGGTGCCGCGGTTGTTTGCCGGGAGCATCGACCTTGTCGGCGGCGCCAAGAAGTTCCTGTGGCGTTCGACCCACTCGCATATCGATGCCGAGGGCCTCGCCTGTTACCGCACCCTGCTGAAACACCCCGGCCACGCGGGCGGCGCGCTGGCGATGATGGCGAACTGGGATTTGCCCGGCCTGGGGTTGCGGATGGGTGAAGTGCGCAATCCGGTGCTGCTGATCCACGGCGCAAAGGATCCCGCCATCCCGCTCGACTGGGCCAAGGACGCCCATAGCTGGCTGGCGAACGCGCGGCTGGACGTGCTCCCCGGTCTCGGCCATCTTGCCCATGAGGAAGCGCCCGAGAAAGCCGCCGCGCTGATCGCCGCTTTCCTCGCCGAGCACAATCAGGAGGCGCGCCATGGATAGCGGCACATTCGGCTGGATCGAGCTGGTGTTTTTCTACGGCATCGCGATCGGGTTCGGCGTCTGGCAGTGGGTGAAGATGGACCGGATGCTGAAGAAGACCCGCGCCGAAAAGGCGGCAAAAGACGCGGCCGAGCGCGACGGCGGACCGCCTGCCGCCTGACGCAACTTGCGTTCATTCAGGATCGCCGTGGGCGTGACGTTTGCACGCCTGAACGGATCGCGGCCTATCCCATGTGAATTTCCTTTGGCAGGCGGCATCTTTTCAGCCATGGGCGGCGCTCACCACCGCGCCTGCGAGCGCGTCTGAAACCTTGGAACATCGTTCTTCGACATCTTTACTGGAAAACGCTGTTTTTCATGGACGCTCAGACAGGAAGCCTTGCAAACGATCTGATCAACCCGGCGGCTACGCGGCGCGTGAATCTGCTGTCCGTGCCCGGCCTGCCTGAACTCGTTCTCGCGTTCTCGTTCCTGCTGGTGGCCACAGTGCTGGCTTGGCACTTTGATTTGCCATTCGTGATTCCGGCGAGTGACGCGCTGGAATTCACCGGGATGAGCTACGGCGTGCCGCTGTCGCTAATCGCTGTCCTCGGCCTCTACCTGATCATTACGAAGCAGGTCAGACGGCTGATCTATTATGGTCTCGCAGCAATTGCATACGGCGTGATCCTGATTGCGCATTTCAATGTCAAACTGTGGATGAGCTTGATCAACCCCACCTTGTGGGACGACTTCTACTGGAAGACCGATCAAGCCCTTCGGCCGTTGGTTGACGCAGCCTTCGCCGTGCACCGCGGGGCCGACATGATCTTGCCGGTCGGCGAACATCTCTACCTTTTCGCGTTTCTGGCCATGTTCGCGGGCAGCATCATCGTCCATTCGGCGCAGTGCTTCATCGTTTTTCGCAAGGTCATCTTCACCGCCATGCTGGTGCACTTGCTCGGCGCGCTGAGCTATCTGGTGATGCCGGCTGTTGGCCCGTTCCTTTACGAACCAGGCGTCAACGCGCTCGAAACCGCGCGTCAGGTCCACATGTATGGCGGTTACCAAGCCCTCGTGGCAGGCGGGCGGCCGTGGATCGCGAGCGAGGGGAGCCAGTATATGTTCGCCGCCGTGGCAGCCATGCCCTCGCTTCACGTCGCCTCGTCCGCAGTGTTCGTTTACTTCGCGTGGAAGCATGTGCGCTGGCTTGGGGTGGCCTACCTGCCGCTGTTCACCTTCATCATCTTCGAAGCCGTAGCGACGCGCTGGCACTATTGGATTGATGTCGCCGCAGGGCTTGCCCTGACGGCGCTGGCGATTGCCATCACAACGGCGGTGTTCCGCCCGCTGGAAGCGCAGGAGGCGGCGCGCCTGCGCTGACTAACCCTTCCGGCTTAACGGGCCCTCCTCGGCATCCGGTAGGTCAGCATGAACTGCACCAGCGGCGATGAAAATCGTCGCATGTCGAGGCTCTCCTGCACCGCCACCACCTCTTCGCCCGCAAAGCGCGATGCGAGTTCGGAGCGGGCGTAGAAGGGCGTATCCTCCCACGTGCGGCGCACTTCGGCGACGCCGATATCGGAGCGGGTGCGGCGATCGACCCGCCACTTGCTCGGCGGCAATTGGGCGATGGGCGGCAAATCGACCGGCTCGGGCACACCATCGGCGCCGAACCGCAAGGCGCTGGCAAACAGCGATCCGTCGCCGCGCTCGCCCTCGTAGCAGACCAGCGCCCCTTCGTTCAGATGGGCGCGCGACCAGTGCCAGGTGTTGAAGCCTGTCTCCAGCGGCTCGGCGCCGCGGTTGTGATCGAGATAGGCCTTGCCGCTCCACGAAATGCCGGGTGAGGTCATCTCCACTTCAATCCGCGCGCGCGGCGCGAGGCAGTGCCAGATATGATTCTCGGCCCCGTCGAGCGCGAAGGCGGTGCGGTTGAGCGCCTCGGGGAACACCCGCACGCGCCCGCGCACCGGGCGCTGCCACGGGACGAACAGACGGGTATCACCCTCGACGATATCGATCGTCAGCGCCTCGCCATCCCAGCGCACCGCGCTCGGCCCGATGACAAGATTGCTGGCGTCACGCTCCACCGCGCCACTGCTGCGTTCGGTCATCGTCCAACGCGCCTGCGGGCCATAGAGCGCGACGTTCAGCGCGGAATGGTTGAGCGGTTCGCCTCGCCCGGAGCGCTTGTAATAGGGTGAAAACACGCTCCCGAGGAACGCGATGATTGTCAGCCCGTGCTGCCCGTCGTCACTGATCGCGTCGACATACCACCAGGAATAGCCACCGGCCGGGATGTCCTCATTGAAGCGAGGTCCTTCGCGATCACCCGCGCTGCCAGCTGCCCGGACAAGGCTGCCATGGGCACCCCAGCTGCCGGGTGGGTCGCCCCGCCCGTGCAATAGAGACCGGGCAGACGTGTCCTGGGCCCCTGTCGCTGGAAAGAGGCCGCCCAGCCGTGCGACGCTCTGCCATAAAGGGCGCCGCCCGTGGCCGGGAACAGGCCCTCCCAGTCCTGAGGGGTCATGAGCTGATGCGGCATTTGCTCCGGATGGGGCTCCTCCAGCTTCAGGCCGCAGCGTCTCAGCGTGGCCATCATGGCTTGCGTGCATCGGGCTCTCTCCTCGGGTGTATAGTCGTGGACGTCTCCGTTGGCGGGGGCGTTGACGATGATCTGGATACGTTCGCGGCCCTGTGGGGGGGCTGCGTGTTCGCTGGCGCCGCGGTCGGTGGCGCAGACATAGACGGTCGGCTCTGACGGCGTGCTGCCTTGGCCGATCTCGCGGAACTCGCGGGCGTAATCGCGCGAGAAGAAGACATTGTGGTGGGTGAGATCAAAGCCACTGGTCTCGGCATGGGCGTACCACACCAGCGCGGACAGCGAGCGCTTGGCCCGCGGGATCGTCGGAACGGCGCGCGTGGCGTCTTGCCCAAAGCGTCCAGTGGCAAGCGCGCCCGGATCGCCGTTGCAGATCACGATATCGGCGGGAATGACCTCGCCCGATGCGAGCCTGACGCCGCTGGTGCGCCCGTTCGCAGTGAGCACTTCGGCGACCGCCGCATTGGTCCGCACCCGCGCGCCTTGCTGCGTGGCAAGGCCTGCAATCGCCTTGGCCAGCGCGTGGATTCCGCCCTCGATCAGCCACACCCCGCGCGCCTCGACGTGGGCGATCAGCATCAGCGTGGCGGGCGCGGCAAAGGGGGATGAACCGCAATAGGTGGCGTAGCGTCCGAACAATTGCTGAAGGCGCGGGTCTTTGAAGTGAGCGCCCAGCGCATTCCACATCCCGTCGAACGGCCGCATCGCGAGCATATCGCCCAGCTTCCACGGCCCAATCCGCCACATCATCGGTAGCGGCGTCGACGCCTTGTCGCCGCGCAGGAACGGGTCTTCGAGGACTGCGAAGATCCGCGCCGCCTCATCCGTGAAGCTGCGATAGCCGCGCGCGGCTTCGGCCCCAGCGAAGGCGCCCACGGCATCAATGCTGCGGTCGCGGTCGGCATAGAGATCGAGGTGGCCGCTGTCGTCCCACGCATGGCGCGCGATCACTTCGGCGCGGTTGACGGTGACATGATCCTCAAGCGCGGTCCCGCAAGCGGCAAAGACCTCGTCGAACACTTCGCGATAGGTGAAGACGGTCGGCCCGCCGTCAATCTCGGCCCCGTCGACTGCGACGCGGCGCGCCTTGCCGCCGACCCAGGCCTCTTTTTCGAGCACCGTCACATCGGCCCCGCGCGCAGCAAGCAAGGCAGCGCTGGTCAGCCCGCCTATCCCTGCCCCGATCACGACGACTCGCGCGTCCACCCTTCTCAGCTCCCGTCAACCCGGCGATTATCATTGACCTTACGCGCGTGTCTGTCCAATTATTTAGACATATGGCCAATGAAACATCCCGACAGTGAGCAAATGGACCGCATTCAAGGTCGGATATGTGACGCGCCGCAACCGCGTGTTTGCCTCGCCGAAGTTCCAGCACTGGGCCGCGCGCCTGCCGGTCATCAAGTGGATCGCCCGCTCCCGCGCTGATGCTGCTTTCGATCTGCTCGCTGGTTTCGCTTATTCGCAGGTCTTGCGCGCTTTTGTCGAAAGCGGGCTGTTCGATGTGTTGAAGGACGGCCCGCTCAGCGCTGGCGCGATCGCCGCGCGGATCGACCTGTCGGAGAGTGCCGCGCTGACGCTGCTGCGCGCTGGCCGCCCGCTGATGCTGTCCGAGGAGCCTGCACCTGATCAGTGGATGCTCGGCGAACAAGGTGCTGTATTCGCAAGCAATCCCGGCGTTCAGGCGATGGTGCGCCATCACCGCCTGCTCTATACCGACCTCGCCGATCCGCTCGCGCTGCTGCGCGCCGATCGGCAGGAGCCCACGGCCCTTTCACGCTTCTGGACCTATGCCGGTGCGCTTCATGGAGCGAGCGAGCGCGGTACGGACACGGCCGAGTATTCCCAGCTGATGGCCGCATCGCAGCATTTCGTGGCGGACGAAGTGCTGGCCTCGGTCGGTTTCCGCGATGTCGAGCGGCTGCTCGATGTCGGCGGCGGGCATGGCGCGTTCCTGCGCCATATCGGCGCGGCCTGGCCGCATCTCAAGCTCGGCCTGTTCGACCTGCCCGAAGTGGCGGAGACCGGCGCCAAGGTGCTCGGGGAGGCGCTCGGGGCGAGCCGCGTGACCGGGCATCCGGGGAATTTCTTCAAGGATTCCGTGCCCCAAGGCTACGACATGGTCTCGTTGATCCGCATCCTGCACGATCATGACGACGCGCCAGCGCAAGGCCTGCTCGCCAATATCCACGCCAGTCTCGCCCCTGGCGCACAGCTGTTGATTGCCGAGCCGATGGCACAGATTCACGGCGCAGAACCGATGGGAGAGGCGTTTTTCGGTCTCTACCTATGGGCGATGGGCTCAGGCCGTCCCCGCAGCCCGGCCGAGATCATCGCAATGCTGCAAGCAGCCGGGTTCGCATCGGCTCGGGTCGTCGCGACAGCACAACCGGTCAACGCAAGCATCATTATTGCCCGGGCCTGAGCATAAATTGTCCAAGTTGTTTGACAGTCGGATATGTAAGGCGTAGCAAACATGTGAGAGAACGTGTTTTCGGACTTTCGAGTCGGCGTTCGCGCCGCAGAATCCGAAACGGGAGAGCGAAGCGATGAACACCCTGGCCGTCATTCTTGAAGCTCCGGAGCGCCTTGCGCTTCGGTCGCTCGAGATGAAGCCGGTGGATGCCGCAGACGTTCTGATCGAAATTGCCTTCAGCGGAATCAGTACCGGCACAGAAAAGCTGCTGTGGAGCGGGCGGATGCCGCCCTTCCCCGGTCTCGGCTATCCGTTGGTGCCTGGCTACGAATCGGTTGGCCGCATCGTCGATGCCGGACCCGAAGCTCGCGCCCGGATCGGCGACTGGGTGTTTGTTCCCGGCGCCAATTGCTACACCGATGCCCGCGGATTGTTTGGCGGGACGGCCAAGCGCGTGATTGTGCCTTCGGCGCGTGCGCTTCCCATTCCTGAGCATCTTGGCGAATCCGGCGTGCTGTGCGCGCTGGCTGCGACGGCGCTCCATGCGATCAAGGGCGGCTTTGCCCGACGCGAGGCGCTGCCTGACCTTATCATCGGCCACGGCGTGCTGGGCCGCCTGCTCGCTCGGCTGACGCTGGCCTTGGGCGGTGCGGCACCGACGGTGTGGGAAACCAACCCCGCCCGCCGCCTTGGCGCGGTCGGCTACAACGCCATCGACCCGACAACGGACGAGCGCCGCGATTATCACGCGATCTACGATGCCAGCGGCGACGCAGGCTTGATCGACGAGCTCGTCATGCGTCTCGCCAAGGGCGGCGAGATCGTGCTGGCGGGCTTCTATTCCGAGCGGGTGAGCTTCGCTTTCCCTGCTGCCTTCATGCGCGAAGCGCACTTCCGGGTCGCCGCCGAATGGCAGCCCGGTGACCTCGCGGAAACGCGGGCACTGATTGAATGTGGGAGGCTCGATTTGAAGGGCCTCGTCACCAACAGGAGACCGGCAGGCGAGGCGCTCGACGCCTATCCGCAGGCCTTCACCGACCCCGATTGTCTAAAAATGGTTCTCGATTGGAGCGAATGCTGATGTCTGTGCTCGATACCCGAACCCTGGAAGATCAAGTTGCTGCCCTGCGCGAAGAAGCGGGCATTGAACCGGATCCGGTGCATACCGGCGAAGTGAAGTCTGAAACCCAGGTCATCGCGATTTACGGCAAGGGCGGCAGCGGCAAGAGCTTTGCGCTCTCCAACCTCAGCTACATGATGGCCCAGCAGGGCAAGCGCGTGCTGCTGATCGGCTGCGATCCCAAGTCGGATACCACCAGCCTGCTGTTCGGCGGCAAGTCCTGTCCGACGATCATCGAAACCTCGTCGAAGAAGAAGGCCGCTGGCGAAGAAGTCCGCATCGAAGATGTGTGCTTCCAGCGTGACGGCGTCTTTGCGATGGAGCTCGGCGGGCCTGAAGTCGGGCGCGGTTGCGGTGGTCGCGGGATCATCCACGGCTTCGAACTGCTCGAAAAGCTGGGCTTCCACGACTGGGGCTTTGATTACGTCCTGCTCGATTTCCTCGGCGACGTGGTGTGCGGCGGCTTCGGCCTGCCGATCGCCCGCGACATGTGCCAGAAGGTTATCGTGGTCGGATCGAACGATCTGCAATCGCTCTACGTGGCGAACAATGTCTGCCAGGCGGTCGAATACTTCCGCAAGATGGGCGGCAATGTCGGCGTGGCCGGCATGATCATCAACAAGGATGACGGCACGGGCGAAGCCCACGCCTTCGCCGAAGCAGTCGGCATTCCAGTGCTCACCGCGATCCCGGCGAACGAAGACATCCGCCGCAAGAGCGCCAACTACCAGATCATCGGCATCCCCGGCGGCGAATGGGCAAGCCTGTTCGAAGACCTCGCCATCAATGTCGCCGAAGCCCCCCCGGTGCGCCCGACCCCGTTGTCGCAGGACGGCCTGCTTGGCCTGTTCAGCGCCGATGTAACGGGCGCTAACGTGGACCTCATCCCGGCCACCCAAGCCGACATGCGCGGCGGTGTCTACGAAACCCGTCCCACCCTCGAAGTGATCTACGACGAGGCCTGATGCGATGAGCGATGCCTTCCCCCCCAACGCCTCACGCGCCCCTGACCGGATCGAACTCGATACCGGCGCGGTCGCCAGTGGCGGTGGCTGCTCGTCGAAAGAGACGATGCGCGAAGCGGCACGCTCAGCGGGCAAGAGCGAAGTGCTCGATCGTTACGCGGCCGACTATCCGGTCGACCCGCAAGCTGGTCCGCATGACCAGCCGCAATCCATGTGCCCGGCCTTCGGGAGCCTCCGTGTTGGCCTGCGGATGCGCCGCACTGCGACCGTACTGTCAGGCTCGGCCTGCTGTGTTTACGGCCTGACCTTCACCTCGCACTTCTACGGCGCGCGCCGGACTGTGGGTTATGTGCCGTTCTCCAGCGAAACGCTGGTTACCGGCAAGCTGTTCGAGGACATCAAGGAAGCGGTCGAAGGCCTCGCCGATCCTGAGAATTACGACGCGATCGTCGTCACCAACCTTTGCGTCCCCACCGCCAGCGGCGTGCCGCTGCGGCTGCTGGGCAAGGCGATCAACGGCGTCCGCATCATCGGTATCGACGTTCCCGGCTTCGGCATTCCGACCCACGCTGAGGCGAAGGACGTCCTCGCCGGCGCAATGCTCGCCTACGCCCGCGAAGAAGTGATGGCCGGGCCGGTTGCCGCCCCGCGTGAACGCACCGATCTGCCCAGCGTCGCTTTACTGGGCGAGATGTTCCCGGCTGATCCGGTGGTGATCGGGCAGATGCTCGCACCGCTCGGCCTTGCGGCTGGCCCGGTTGTCCCGACCCGCGAATGGCGCGAGCTTTATGCCGCGCTCGATTGCGCAGTGGTCGCCGCAATCCACCCGTTCTACACCGCCAGCATCCGCGAATTCGAAGCTGCCGGACGCCCGATTATCGGTTCGGCTCCGGTCGGCGCTGATGGCACCGCCGCGTGGCTGCAATCCATCGGCGATACGCTCGGCCTGCCGCAGGACAAGGTCGATGCGGTCAAGAACACCATGATCGCCGCTTGCCGCGGTGCCCTTTCCGCCATGCCGATCAAGGGCCGGATCACGGTTTCGGGCTATGAAGGCTCAGAACTGCTGGTGGCCCGCCTGCTGATCGAAAGCGGCGCCGAAGTGCCTTACGTGGGCACCGCAACACCGCGCACCAAGTGGTCGGATGCTGACCGCGAATGGCTCGAAGCGCGCGGCGCGCATGTGCAATTCCGCGCCAGTCTCGAGCAAGACATCGCAGCGGTCGATGAATATCGCCCCGATCTCGCGATTGGCACCACTCCGGTGGTGCAGCACGCCAAATCGCGCGCCATCCCTTCGCTCTATTTCACCAACCTGATATCCGCCCGTCCGCTGATGGGTCCGGCAGGGGCAGGCAGCCTTGCCACGGTGATCAACGCCGCGATGGGCAACAAGGCGCGCTTCGATGCGATGCGCGATTTCTTCGAAGGCGTCGGCACCGAACACGCGGCCGGCGTTTGGGAAGAACTTCCGGTCGACCGGCCCAAGTTCCGCAAGAAATATGCTGCCCTCAATGAAGCAGCGCGCAAGGCGTCGGAGGCGATCGGCTCGTGACCCTCATCCTCGATCACGATCGCGCTGGCGGATATTGGGGCGCTACCTACGTCTTCACCGCGGTGAAGGGCTTGCAGGTCATCATCGATGGCCCGGTCGGCTGCGAGAACCTGCCCGTCACCAGCGTCCTGCATTACACCGACGCGCTGCCCCCGCATGAACTCCCCATCGTCGTCACCGGCTTGGGTGAGGAAGAACTGGGCAAGACCGGCACCGAAGGCGCCATGAAGCGGGCGTGGAAAGCGCTCGACACCGAACTGCCCTGCGTGGTCGTTACGGGTTCCATTGCCGAGATGATCGGCGGCGGCGTGACGCCCGAAGGCACCAATATCAAGCGCTTCCTGCCGCGCACCATCGATGAAGATCAGTGGCAATCGGCAGACCGCGCGCTGACTTGGCTGTGGACCGAATTCGGGCCCAAGAAGATGCCGGAAAAGCGCATCCGCAAGGACGGTGAAAAGCCCCGCGTCAACATCATCGGCCCCAGCTATGGCATGTTCAACATGCCGAGCGATCTGGCCGAGATTCGCCGCCTTGTTGAAGGCATTGGTGCCGAAGTCGGCATGGCGTTCCCGCTGGGCAGCCACCTCGCCGACATCCGCGATCTTGCGACTTCCGACGCGAACGTTTGCATGTACCGCGAGTTCGGCCGCAACCTGTGCGAAACGCTCGAACGGCCCTATTTCCAGGCCCCGATCGGCCTCACTCAGACCACCAAGTTCCTGCGCGCGCTGGGCGCTGAGCTCGGACTTGATCCCGAACCCTTCATCGAGCGCGAGAAGCACACCACGATCAAGCCCTTGTGGGATCTGTGGCGTTCGGTGACGCAGGACTTCTTCGGCACCGCGAGCTTCGGCATTGTCGCCAATGACACCTATGCGCGCGGCATCCGCCAGTTCCTTGAAGGCGATATGGGCCTGCCCTGCACCATCGCGGCCTCACGCTGCGCCGGGGTGAAGACCGACAACCACGCGGTGCGCGAATCCTTGCACAGCAACCCGCCGCTGGTGATGTTCGGCAGCTACAACGAACGCATGTATCTGGCTGAAAAGTCCGGCAGCGGCTACGGACCGAGCACGCAGTTCATTCCCGCCAGCTTCCCCGGCGCTGCGATCCGCCGCCACACCGGCACGCCCTTTATGGGATATTCCGGCGCGACCTATCTGGTGCAGGAAGTGTGCAATGCGCTGTTTGACGCGCTGTTCCACATCCTGCCGCTCGGCACCGAGCTCGACAAGGTCGACCCGACGCCAACGCGCAATGAAGCGCAACTGGCTTGGGACGACGAAGCCAAGGCCAAGCTTGACCAGCTGGTTGAAGCCCAGCCCGTCCTGGTCCGGATTTCCGCGGCCAAGCGCCTGCGCGATCTGGCCGAACGGACCGCGCGGCGCCGCGGGCACGCCACAGTTACAGCAGACTGCCTCGCCGAGGCACTGCTTGAAGGAGCGGGAGCATGACGATCATGCCCGCCCTTCTCAACCCTTTGTCGCTGACGCGGAGCCTTTCCGCGACGGCACAATCCCATGCCCCCTTCGAGGGGGCTCTCCAATCCACGTGGGGGATCACGCGGGGACGCCGAAGGGAGCTTTCGGGCTCTCAATCAAACCCAACTGAACGGAGAAAACCCGATGAACGAACGTATCGGAACTCACCTGACGCCTGAAGAGGCCCAGGAAATCCACAAGGGCTTCATGGGCACCTTCACCCTTTACGTGGTGATCGCGCTCGTGGCTCATGCCCTGATGTGGGCCTACAAGCCCTGGCTCTAATTCCATCATGATTGCGCACTGCCTGCAATCGGCAGGCCGTGCAGATATCTGATCGGTACATGAAAGGAATTTTCCCATGTGGAGAGTTTGGTTCTACTTTGACATCCGTCGCGCCCTCGTCGCGCTCCATGTTGGTCTCGCCGTGTTGGCGTTCACCATCCACTTCATCCTGCTCAGCACGGATCGCTATAACTGGCTCGAGCGCGCTCCCGGCGCACCCGCACCGGCTCAGGCAGCTATCGAATCGTCGGAAGCTCCGGCGGCGGGATAGTTCCTGCTTGAAATGTGAGGGGGCAGGTTCGCCTGCCTGCCTCCTAACACTTTTTGGCAAACCTATAGCACCCGCCTCGCTGGCGGGGAGGATGGACCTATGGCGCTCCTTAGTTTCGAGCGGAAATACCGCGTCCGCGGTGGCACATTAATCGGCGGCGACCTTTTCGACTTCTGGGTCGGGCCGTTTTATGTCGGATTCTTTGGAGTGACGACGGCGATCAGCGCCCTTTTGGGCACCATGCTGATCTTCGCCGCCGCTACACAGGGTCCGACCCTCAACCCCTGGCTTATTTCGATCAATCCGCCACCCGTCGAATATGGCCTTAGCCTCGCGCCGATGGCGCAAGGCGGATACTGGCAGATCATCACCTGCTGCGCCGTCGTTGCCTTCGTTTCGTGGGTGCTGCGGCAGGCGGAAATCTCCCGCAAGCTCGGCATGAGTTACCACGTGCCGATCGCCTTCAGTGTGGCTGTGTTCGCCTATGTCTCACTCAACGTCATCCGTCCCTTGTGGATGGGCGCGTGGGGCAACGGCTTCCCTTACGGGATCTGGACGCACCTCGAGTGGGTCTCGAACGTCGGATATGCCTTCGGCAACTTCCACTACAACCCTGTGCACATGCTCGCGATCTCGTTCTTCTTCACGAACGCGCTCGCACTGGCTCTGCATGGCGGTCTGGTGCTGTCGGCGGTCAATCCTTCGGGAGGCACCGACGTCAAGTCGCCTGAATATGAAGATACCTATTTCCGGGACTTCATCGGGTACTCGGTCGGCACGCTCGGCATCCACCGGGTGGGACTCTTCCTGGCGCTGAGCGCCGGGTTCTGGAGCGCCATCTGCATCGTCATCTCCGGCACTCTGTATGTCGGCAGCTGGATCGAGTTCTGGGATTTCTGGAAGAAGATTCCGATCTGGTCGTAAGGAGCACCTGAACCATGGCGACTTATCAAAACATATTTACACAGGTCCAGGTGCAAGGGCCGCCCGAAATGGGCGTCCCCCACCTCGACGGCAGCGAAGGGCGCATTGCCCTGGTCGGCTACAACTACTGGATGGGCAAGCTGGGCCAGGCCCAGATCGGCCCGGTCTATCTCGGCTTTCTGGGCACGATCGCTCTGGCCTTCGGGACAGCTGCTTTCCTGATCATCGGGCTGAACTTCTGGGCGCAGGCCGGCTGGAGCCCGCAGACCTTCATGCGTGAGCTGTTCTGGCTTTCGCTGAACCCTCCGGGGCCTGAATATGGCTTCAGCCCGTTCGTGCCCCTGAACGAGGGTGGCTGGTTCATTTTGACCGGCGCGTTCCTGACCATTTCGGTCTTGTGCTGGTGGGCCCGCACCTACATGCGGGCCAAGGCGCTGGGCATGGGGATGCACATTCCCTGGGCTTTCGCTTCAGCCATCTGGCTGTTCCTGGTGCTGGGCTTCATTCGCCCGATGCTGCTGGGTGATTGGTCGCAGGCGGTGCCTTACGGCATCTTCAGCCACCTTGATTGGACCAACAACTTCTCGCTGGTCTACGGCAACCTGTTCTACAACCCGTTCCACGCGCTCTCGATTGTCTTCCTGTATGGGTCGGCAGTGCTGTTCGCGATGCACGGTGCGACGATCCTGGCACTTGGCCGCTACGGCGGTGAGCGCGAGATCGAACAGATTACCGATCGCGGCACGGCAGCTGAACGCGGTGCATTGTTCTGGCGCTGGGTGATGGGCTTCAATGCCACGTTCGAATCGATCCACCGCTGGGCTTGGTGGTTTGCAGTTCTGGTTACGCTTACCGGCGGGATTGGCATTCTGCTGACCGGCACTGTGGTCGATAACTGGTACCTGTGGGCGCAAGAGCATTACTACGCTCCGGATACGATCAACTACGATCCGTCGGGCGCAGCACAGGCTTCGCAGGGCGGATAACTAGGGAACCGGGCCCTCACCGGCCCGGCCTCCTAACCCCCAAGGGGGCAAAGCACACAACCCGGTCTGGCCCGATGGCCCGGCCGGGTTTTTTGCTCTCTGGGATGCCGGCGAGAGGCGCGGGCGGGAGGAGCCGCGGCGCTCTCCGGCGGAGGCACAACTAGGGCTTTGGAGGCGCAGCGATGCGGCTGCGTAGATCCAGCAGGTGCAGCGGCAAGGATGCGGCCAGCGGCAGCGCGATCCACCACCAGTCCGCGCCTACCAACGCCGCGCGCAGGCCCAGAACGATCAGCGCCGCAGGGCCGAGCAGTCCGGCAATCGCCCGCCAGCTCCAGCGTTTGCGATCACGCAGCCATACGGCCTCGATCGCCAGCACGCCGAGGATCACGTCAGCCGCATGGCCGTTGTCGAACAGGATTTCGATGAGGCCTCCGCCTGCCATGCTGTCGCCTTCCCCGCCCGCGCCCTCGGCCTCAGCCGAACGGAGCGTTCAGCTGCACCACCGACCAGTTGAGCGCACCCGCGAAGGTCACCCAGCCAAGATACGGCACCAGCAGCAGCGCGGCCGTTTTGGAGAAGCGCCCACAGTAGACGATGATCACAAGGATCGAGAGCCACAGCAACGTGACCTCATAAAACGCCCAGTCGGGCCGCTGGAGGCGGAAGAAGATCAGGCTCCAGCTGATGTTGAGAAAGCCGTTCAGGGCGAAAAGCCCCAACACCCACTCCGCCGCCGCTGATGTCGGCGCGGCGCGCCAGGCGGTGATCCCGGCGACCGTGATCAAGGCGTAGATCACTGTCCAGCCCATCGGGAAGACCACATCGGGCGGATTCCAGTCGGGCTTGGCCAGCGCCTGATACCACGGGCCAAGATCAGTAACAGTCGCGCCAAGGGCGGCGACACACAGCGCCGCACCCGTCGCAACGGTCACGGGTATGATCATCATTCGGTTCATTGCACGAGCTTAGAGTCGCACCCGCCAACCTGCAACGGAAAGCGCCGCGATACTGTCAGGTCGCAGGGCGAAGGCCGAGCAGGTGGGCGGTGTCTTTCAGGAAAATCTTGATGTGCGCCATCGGTTTGGCGCGCACCAACTTCTTGTGCATGTAAGCCTGCCAGGTCAGTTCCTGCACATCCTTGTCATCGCACATGGTCACGAACCGCTCGCGGCGCTTGTCGGACGAATACCAGAAATACTGCATCATCCCGAGCACCCAGAACACCTTGCCGTGCTCCTTCATGAAGGCCTTGCGCGCGGAACGCAGGTGCTTGGCCTCGCCGGTCTTGAGGAAGGCCGCAGCCGCCTCGCCCACCAGTCGCCCGCCGACCATCGCGTAATAGATGCCCTCGCCCGAAGCAGGCGCAACGACGCCCGCGGCATCGCCGGCTACGATCACGTCCGCGCCATTGTCCCAGCGCTTCAGCGGCTTGAGCGGGATCGGCGCGCCTTCGCGGCGCAGCGTCTCGCAGCGGTCCAGCCCCAGATCATCGCGCATCGTGGCGATCGCGCCGCGCAGGCTGAAGCCCTTGTTGGCGCTGCCCACCCCGATGCTGGCGGTGTCGCCATGCGGGAAAACCCAGGCGTAGAAATCGGGCGAGAGGCGGCCCTGGTAATAGACATCGCAGCGCGAGGCATCGAACTGGTCGGTATTGCGCGGCGGGGATTTGATGATCTCGTGATAGGCGAAAACGCACGGGATGCGCTCGGCGCCCGGCAGGCATTGCTTGGCCACAGCGGAGCGCGCGCCGTCCGCGCCGATTACCACGCGGGCGCGCACGCTTTCGATCGGGGCACCGCGGCTCCGGCGGAAGGTGACGATGGGGTGGGCGTTGTTGTCGCGCTCGATCTTCTCGAAGGTGGCGGTCAGGCGCTCGGCGCCGGAGTGGCGCGCACGTTCACGCAAGGCTTCGTCAAATTCCTCACGGTCGACCATGCCGACATAGCCGATCTCGCCCACCGGCATATCGACAGCACGCCCCGAAGGCGCAATCATCCGGGCGGAGCGCGCTTTGGCGACCAGCAGGCTTTGCGGAATGTCGAAATCAGCCAGCAGCCGCGGCGGGATCGCGCCGCCGCACGGCTTGATCCGCCCGCCGCGCTCAATCAGTAGCACCGAATGACCGGCAAGCGCGAGATCGGTCGCCGCAGTCGCGCCGGAAGGACCGCCGCCGATGATGACTGCGTCATAGATTGTCTGGTTCATGCGAAGACCTCCCTCTTTTGCTTGATCATGGCGGCGCGCATTGCAGCCCCGCCTGTGGCCTTCACTGCCAGTAGGGCAGCAAGCACGAAGGCTGCCGCTTCCACGGCAAAAACAACTTGAAACGCCGCGCCGTCATTCTCGAGCGTCCGGCGCGCGGCATCGAGGCCCAGCGCGCCAATTAGCCCGCCCAGCCCGAAGGCAATCGCTTGGCTTGCGCCCCACACGCCCATGCGCACGCCTTCGCGGGTGTTCTCGCCCGCGCCGGCCAGGCCCATCATCGATCCGATTGCGGCAACCGCGAAGACGCCATTGCCGAAGCCCAGCACGAAGAGGTTGATCCCCAAAGGCCACGGCGGCCCGTTGACCGCCGCCAGCCCGAGCGCGCCCAGCCCCAGCCCTGAAGCAAGGCAACCACCTACCACCCACGGACGCAGACCCTCTGCCCGCTTGCCCGAAAAGGCACTGCCGCCGATCCCGGCGATGATCATGCCGATCAGGATGCCACCCTGATGGAACTGCCCCACGGTCTTGGTCGATTCCCCCGGCGACAGGCCGAAAATCAGACCTGCGAAGGGTTCGAGGATCAGGTCCTGCATCGAGAACGCGATCATTGAGACGAAGATGAATATGGTAAAGCGCCGCGCCGCGGCCTCGTGCCAGATCTCGGCAAGGGCAGCGCGGAAATCGGGTGCGGGCGCGTCTTCGGCACTATCGCGGAACTGGCCCGCTTGCCGCTCCAGCCGCAAGGTCGCCAGCACGGTCACGGCAATCGTCACCGCGGCCAGCCCGCCCGCCACTTCGAGCAGTCGCTCGGGCGAATAGGGCTTGAGCAATTCGCCCACTGTGATTGCCGAGGCAACAATGCCGCCCACCATCATGATCCACGTCACCGCTGCGGCAGCCGCACGCCGTTCGGGCGCGACACCGGAAGCCAGCAGTGCGAGCGCCGAAGTCCCGCCTGCGCCAACGCCGATACCGATCAGCGCATAGGCAAACACGGCCAGCGCGAAGGCGGCGGGGAAGGTGGTCGCCATCATCAAAGTCGCTTGCGTCGCCAGCAGCGCGCCAGCAGCCAGCACCACCAGCCCGCCAATGATCCACGGCACGCGGCTGCGTCCCTTGTCGGAACCGTGCCCCCAAAGCGGTCGGCCCAGCTGCACCGCATAGTGCCATGCGACCAACCCGGCGGGGATTGCCGCTGCCAGTTGAAACTCGACAATCATCAGCCGGTTGAGCACCGCCGTGGTCAGCATCACCAGCGCGCCGATCGAGGCCTGCACAAGGCCAATCCGCACGATCCCGAACCAGCCGAACCCGGCCTTGGTTGTCATCGGTGCAGCGAGCGGGGCGTGCATCAGATATAGCCTCCAAGGCCCAGCGCCGCTGCCAGCATCCCCAACACATAGAGCGTCACGCCCACGCCGTTGTACCACGGCGCATATTTGGCCGGATCGCGGATCAGCTTGGGCATCGCGGCGATCTGCGCGGCAAGCACACCGATCACGATCAGAGCGGACAAATTGTAGCCCCACGCCGCCAGCAGCGCGATCACCACGATCTGCGCGGCGGCCATGGTGACGCAGGCCAGCTTTGCCGCAGGGCCCACGCCCATCACCACGGGAAGCGAGGTCAGGCCCGTCTGGCGGTCACCCTCGACCGCCTTGAAGTCATTCAGCACCATGATCCCGTGCGCGCCAATCGAATAGAGCACCAGCACGGTGATGACGTGGGCCGAAGGCATCGCGCCGAGCATGACGGCAGCGCCGGTGAACCAGCTCAGCCCTTCATAGGTCAGCCCGCAGACCAAGGGGCCAAGCCAGCCATTGGCCTTGAAGCGCAGCGGCGGCGCGGAATAGGCCCAGGCAAAAGCAAGGCCCACCAGCCCGGCAATGAACACCAGCGGACCGAGCAGCCAGCCGATGCCGGCCGAAATCAGCGTCGCGATAATCGCAATATACAGGCCCCAGCGCCCCGGAATGCGCCCCGACGGGATCGGGCGGTGCGGTTCGTTGATGGCGTCGACGTGGCGGTCGAACCAGTCGTTGACCGCCTGACTTGTGCCGCACACCAACGGCCCTGCCAGCAACACGCCCCCGGCCACGAACCACCAGCGGCCCTCTAGCCCGGCACCGGACGACACCGCGCCGCACATGAAGGCCCACATCGGCGGAAACCAGGTAATAGGTTTGAGCAGTTCGAGCACATCGCGCGGCCGCGGCGCCGATCGCGGGCGCAGGCCTGAACCTGGCGCCGGGTTGGGCACTGTGCGAGTCGAGGGTACCGAGTGCTCCATAATTGAAGGCTATGCCTGACAGTCATAGGCGTCAAATTATTTTGACACTTATGTCCCGCGATCGTCCGATTTTTTTGTTCATTTGGGTGAATACGTCCAGCCTATGTCCAATTCGGACGTGTCAGGTTGGATGACATGGACGATTTTGGCGGCTCGCATGGCCCTACCCCAGCCCCGGCTTGGGCCAGTCCAGAGTCAGGCTGACACGGCGATTGCGCGGGGCGTGGTCGTGAGCCGCTAAGCCCAACCGGGTCCGCCGTTACTCGCCGTCGCCAGCCAGATTGCCGAGCCCGTAACGGTGAAGCTTGGAGTAGAGGCTCTGGCGCGAAAGGCCGAGAATTTCCGCTGCCGATGCGCGATTATCGGAGGTGTAGGAAAGTGCCGCCTCGATACACAATCTCTCAATGAGATCAGTGCTTTCGCGCACGATGTCCTTCAACGACATCCGCCCGACCAGCTCTGTCAACTGCTCGACAGAGCGCGGCATATCCTGCGCACCGGGCGGCAAATCACGCAAGCGGCGGCCAACTGGGCGGATCACGAAGGCGTAATAGCCATCCTCGCCCGAGGTACGAACGGCCGACAATTCAACCGCTTCGCCTTCGATATCATGGCCAACCCGCAGAATCGTCGCGACATTACGCGCAGCCCCATGCTGATCGATCTGGCCTTCGATCAGATCGAGGTCGATTCCCGGCCGACCGATCGATTCCGACAGGTGCCGCCCGCGCAGCTGATCGACGCTAGCGGCTTGCAAAAGCTCGACAAATGCAGCGTTGGCGGTAACGATTTCAAGGTTGCTGTCCGCCACCACAAAAGCGTCGGGCATCTGGTCGACCAGTGCCAGAACAGGGGAGGTTTCCGGTGCGGGACGATCGCTCGCCGGGACCAGCCGCACCAGCAAAAATTGGCCGCGATCCTGAGTGAACCCATTGACCGTCGCCATCACTTCGCGCGCCCCGCGGGCGATGCGGATCCGGGCCGGGCTGACCGTGTCCGAAACCAACGCCGCGCCAACCAGTGACTGGACCGCATCATACGAATTTTTATCGATGAAAGTCAGTAGCTTTTTACCGGGCAAACCCCCGATGCGCGTGCCGACCAGCATATGCGCCGCCGGGTTCGCCTCGCGGATCCGCAGCGTACCGGCCTCGACAATCATCACCGGCTCGGTCGAGCGTTCGAACAGCATCCGGTAGCGCGATTCCAGCTGGCGCATCCTGAGGTAATCGCGTTCGAGCGATTGTTGGACCTGAAGCAACCGCTGCTGCAACTTGCCCGCTTCACGCAGATCGCGGCCAAAGGCGATGCGGTGTTCGCCGCCATTGACGCTGAGCACAGCATAGCGGATCGGCACATCACCATCACGCGACGGGTGATTGACCTGCCGCCAATGCTGCACTTCGCCGCGCCGGGCGGCGGCCAGCATCTCCATGATTTTCGGGCGACTTTCATCCGTCACCGTCTCGATCCAATTGGTCCCCACCCATCCTGAAAAGGCCGGAAACTCGCGCGGATCAAACGCCGCATCAAGGATCGTTCCCGTATCGTCCAGGACCAGCGTCACGTCACCCGCGACCATCGCCAGCTTCATCGCCGCGTCGGCATCAAGGGTGTTGAACAGCTCGGCAGCTTTCCCAAACGGGTGCTTGCCTTCAATGCTGTGTTTGCGGGTGAGCATGACTGATCGAACCTACAACAGGTTCAGATGGCGGGTGGCAGCGGTCTTCAGTAACGAATTCGCCAGTTCGAGCGCGGCCAGCGCGTCCGCTCCTGTACCATCGGCACCAACTTCGATCGCAACTCCGGGGTTTTCGTTGATCATTCGTCCGCCCACAAGCACGATGATGTGAGGATTGGCCGATACGTTGCGCACCGCCTTGATGAGGTTGCCAAGGGCCGCGCTAGGACAATCGCGTGCGAGGGTCAATCCGATGAGATCAAAGGGTTGCCGCGCAATTCGGTCGAGCAATTCACGCCGCTCAGGCTTGACCAGCGCCTCGCTGCGCCACCCGCCGCGAGCGAAGACTTCTTCGATCATCAGTGTGCCGAAGTTGTGGTTATCCCCCGGCATCGGCGAGAACAAAGCGGTGTATGGAAGGTTCATCCCACCCATCACGGCGGGCGAGCGTGCTGCGACTTCGCGCATCACTTCCTGAAGTCGCCATAAGCCCATTGTAACATCAAGGAAATCGCACTCATCCGATTCCCACATCTCGCCCAGCTTGCGGGCGGCAGGCGCGAGTAGATCGAGGCAGATCGTCTCGACACTGGCGCCTTTGGTGATGAAGGCATCGACCTCTTCGAGGAGGCTCGCCGCTTCCAGCCGCAACGGCAAAACGGCGAAGCGCGAGGCTTCGTCCGCAGAAATGGTTCGGGATCGTTTCGATCGGGCCTGAACGTCAGAGCTGGTGTGGGCCATCAACAGGCGAGGAATGATCTCACCCTCGATGATCGCATTGACGGAATCGGGCTGATCGGGGTTGGCAGCAGAACCGCGTCGTCGCACCGCTTCAAGCGGCGCCGAGATGACCCCCCGCAGGACCGCCGATCCTGCACCAAACATGCTCGAAGCCTTGGACTCTCCCATTCGTCAGACCCTCCCAGGTCTTGCGGACGAACCTTCCGCAGGAGGTGTACCGATCCCACATTGATCGGCAGCAGCCCTGATCCCCAAGGGCCAGCGACTCTAAATACGCTTTTTCCCGGCATGGCGCAAATGACCTTACTGGGGAATCTGTAATCGTCAACAAAACTAAACGTCCAATCTAGTTGACACTCAAGTTGGAAAGGGTAATCTCCGAGTCTGAGAGAAAAGGCTAACGCATCACATGACTCGGACGGATCAAGCATCCCCGGTCGAACCCGGAACCACGGTGAAGGGGGCGGGCCACGAGAGGGGCAATACCGGCGCACTTTACACCGCCGAAGAACGGCAGCGCCGCGACCAATCCGTCTGGACCATTGTTCAGGGCGTCTTGGCCCCGGTGCAGTTTCTGGTGTTTCTCGTTAGCCTCGGCCTTGTGATCCGCACGCTCACCACTGGTGAGGGCGCATGGGCCGCTGATGTCTCGATCGTGATCAAGACGCTGGTGCTCTACACCATCATGATCACCGGCTCGATCTGGGAGAAGGTGGTGTTCGGCAAATGGCTGTTTGCCCCCGCGTTCTTCTGGGAAGATGTGTTCTCGATGCTCGTGCTGGCGTTGCACACCCTTTATCTGGTGCTGCTGCTGGGCGAGATCGGAACGCTGGAGCAACGCATGCTGGTCGCGCTGGCTGGTTATGCCGCTTACGTGATCAACGCCGGCCAGTTCATCTGGAAGCTGCGGATGGCGCGCCTTCAGGGCACCAACTCTAATAGGGCGGTGGCGGCATGAGCGCGCTCGACATCCTTGATGGCTGCGCGGCCGAACTCGCCCGCGACAATAGCCCCGTTACCGCACCGGCCCGTCCGGTTCTGCGTGAACGTGGCCAGCGTGAAGTGTTCTGCGGCCTCACTGGCATTATCTGGCTGCACCGCAAGATGCAGGACGCCTTCTTCCTCGTTGTCGGCTCGCGCACCTGCGCTCACCTGCTGCAATCAGCGGCGGGCGTCATGATCTTTGCCGAACCCCGCTTTGCCACGGCGATCATGGAAGAACGCGATCTGGCCGGCATGGTCGATGCGCAGGACGAGCTTGACCGGGTGGTCAACCGCCTGCTCGAACGCCGCCCCGATATCCGCACGCTGTTCCTGGTCGGCTCTTGCCCGTCAGAAGTGATCAAGCTCGATCTCGCCAAGGCCGCCCAGCGCCTCGGCGCGGTGCATATGCCGCGCGTCCGCATTCTGAATTACTCGGGCAGCGGGATCGAAACGACCTTTACGCAAGGCGAAGATGCCTGCCTGTCAGCGCTGGTGCCGGTGATGCCTGCCCTTGCCGCCGATGCGCCCAAGGAGCTGCTGATCGTCGGCAGCCTCCCCGACATTGTCGAAGATCAGTTCCTGCGGCTGTTTGCCGAAATGGGCATCGCCAAGGTCGGCTGTCTGCCCGCCCGCAACGCCCGCGATCTGCCGAGCGTTGGCCCGGGCACCCGCTACCTGCTGGCCCAGCCCTTCCTGGGTGAAACCGCGATGGCGCTCGAAGGGCGCGGCGCACAGCGGATCGAAGCGCTATTCCCGTTCGGTGTCGACGGCACGAGCGATTGGCTCCGCGCTGCTGGCGAGGCGTTTGGCATCGACCCTGCGCTGACAGAACAAGTCATCGCGCCCGGCCGCGCCCGCGCTGCCCGCGCGCTCGCCAATCTGCGCCCGCAGCTTGAAGGTAAGCGCATCACCTTCCTGCCCGACTCGCAGCTTGAAGTACCGCTCGCGCGCTTCTTGCAGGACGAGCTTGGCATGGAGCTGGTCGAAGTCGGCACGCCCTATCTGCACCGCGCGCATCTCGCCCGCGAGCTGGACCGGTTCGGCCCCAACGTGCGCCTCAGCGAAGGCCAGCATCTCGACCGCCAGCTCGACCGCGTGCGCGCCGACCGCCCTGACATCACCGTGTGCGGACTTGGCCTTGCCAACCCGCTCGAAGGCGAAGGGCTCACCACCAAGTGGGCGATCGAACTCGTCTTCTCGCCGATCCATGGCTTTGACCAAGCCGCCGATCTTGCCGAACTCTTTGCCCGGCCGCTGCGGCGCCGGGATATGCTGGAGATCTAGGCGATGCAACTGGCTGTCTGGACATATGAAGGCCCCCCGCACGTCGGCGCAATGCGCGTGGCGACCGCGATGGAGAAGCTCCATTACGTACTGCACGCACCGCAGGGCGATACTTACGCGGACTTGCTGTTCACGATGATCGAACGGCGCGGCAAGCGCCCGCCGGTCACCTACACCACCTTCGAAGCCCGCGATCTGGGCAAGGATACCGCGCAAATCTTTCAGGATGCCGCGCGCGAAGCGGTGGCCCGGTTCAAGCCGCAGGCGATTATCGTCGGCGCCTCCTGCACCGCCGAGCTGATCCAGGACGATCCGGCCGGCCTGTCCGAGGCGATGGGTCTGCCCTGCCCGGTCATCCCGCTTGAACTGCCGAGCTATCAGCGAAAAGAAAACTGGGGCGCGGCGGAGACCTTCTACCAGATCGTCCGCACCCTCGCCGACAAGTCGGTGGTGCGTGAGCCGCGTGAAGGTCGTCCGGCCCGCGTCAACATCCTCGGCCCCACCGCCTTGGGCTTCCGCCACCGCGATGATCTCGTCGAGATCCGCAAAATTCTTGCCCTGCTTGGTGTCGAGGTCAATCTCGTCGCCCCGCTGGGTGCCACCCCTGAGGACATCACCCGGATCGGCCAAGCCGATTTCAACGTCGTCCTCTATCCCGAAATCGCAGATGAGGCCGCCCGCTGGCTCGAAAAGACTTTCGATCAGCCCGCAGTGCGGACCATCCCTATCGGCGTGGGAGCCACCCGCTCCTTCATTGCCGACGTCGCCGAGCTGGCAGGTGCAGATCCCACGCCTGCCCTCGGCGACACCTCTTCCCGGATGCCCTGGTGGTCACGGTCGGTCGATTCGACCTACCTGACCTCCAAGCGCGTCTTCATCTTCGGCGACGCGACCCACGCGGTCGCCGCCGCCCGCATCGCCCGCGAGGAACTGGGCTTCGAAGTCTGCGGCCTCGGTTGCTACAGCCGTGAATTCGCCCGCGAAGTCCGCGCCGAAGCGGCTCGCTGCGGCATCGAGGCGCTGATCACCGACGATCACCTCGCGGTTGAAGACGCCATCGCTGCCGCTGCGCCTGAACTGGTGCTTGGTACGCAGATGGAGCGCCATATCGCTAAGCGGCTCGGCATTCCCTGCGCGGTGATTTCCGCGCCGGTTCACGTGCAGGATTTCCCCGCGCGCCATTCGCCCCAGATGGGCTTTGAAGGCGCGAACGTGATCTTCGACACCTGGGTCCACCCGCTGGTGATGGGCCTTGAAGAGCACCTGCTCACCATGTTCCGCGAGGATTTCGAATTCTCCGACGAAGCGGGCGCATCGCATCACGCGGCGCATTCACCCCGCAAGGCATCGGTGCAGGCCGTTTCGGAAGCACCGGTGGAAGACATTCCCGCACCGGCAATGGAGGATGATGACGGCACGCTCTGGACCGTAGAGGCCGAGCGCGAGCTGAAGAAGATCCCGTTCTTCGTGCGCGGCAAGGCTCGCCGCAACACCGAGAACTTCGCTGCTGCCGAAGGTCGCCGGCAGATCGATCTCGAAACCCTCTATGACGCAAAGGCGCATTATGCACGGTAATGTCGCCTCCGCTTCCACGCTGGACCCCCGCGCGCCCGTCCGGGTCGTGATCGTCACTCTGGACAATCACCTCAAAGGCGCGGTTGATCGGGCAGAGGAAGCACTGGCGGCAGAGGGCATCGATCTCAGCCTGCATGCAGCATCCGAATGGGGCAGCGACGCGGGCGAGCTTGAACATTGCAAGGCAGCCATCGCCGAAGCCGACATTGTCATCGCGACGATGCTGTTCCTTGACGATCACATCCGTGCGATCCTCCCCTCGCTCGAAGCGCGGCGCGAAGATTGCGACGCGATGGTGTGCCTGATGAGCGCAGGCGAAGTCGTCCGCCTGACCAAGATGGGCGCTTACCGGATGGACGCGCCGGCCAAGGGCCCGCTCGCACTGCTCAAGAAGCTGCGCGGCAATGCTGGCAAGCCCGGCGGCAATTCGGGCGCGGGGCAGATGAAGATGCTGCGCCGCCTGCCCAAACTGCTGCGCTTCATTCCCGGCACCGCGCAGGACGTGCGCGCCTATTTCCTGACGCTGCAATACTGGTTGGCCGGTTCGGACGAGAACGTCGTCGCCATGGTCCGCGCCCTGATTGATCGCTATGCGGCCGGTGAGCGGCTCTATCGCCGCGGGATCACTAAGGCCGAAGCCCCGCTCGAATATCCCGAAACCGGGGTCTATCACCCGCGCACCCAGCAGCGCATTTCCGAAAGCCTGCGCCTGCTCCCGCGCGAAGAAGGCCAGCACGGCACGGTCGGTCTGATCCTGCTGCGCTCCTACCTGCTCGGTCGTGACTGCGCGCATTATGACGGCGCAATTGCTGCCTTCGAAGCCGCTGGCCTTAAGGTCGTTCCGGTGTTTGCCAGCGGGCTCGATGCGCGTCCGGCGATCGAAGCCTTCTTCGTCGGCCCGGATGGCCAGCCCACGGTGGACGCCGTGGTCAACCTTACCGGCTTCAGCCTCGTCGGCGGCCCCGCCTATTCCGACGCGCAAGCCGCACGCGACGTGCTGGGCAAGCTGGACCTGCCCTATCTCGCGGCCCACGCGATCGAGTTCCAGACGATTGAGGATTGGGCGCACCGTCCGCAAGGCCTGCTGCCGCTCGAATCGACGATGATGGTCGCCATGCCGGAGCTTGACGGCTCAACCGTGCCGAGCGTGTTCGGCGGCCGTGCCGGCAATTCGGACAAGGGCTGCACCGGCTGCGATCGCAATTGCGCCCGTCCCGCTTCGCACAAGGCCCGCCCGATGCAGGCCTGCCCGGAACGCGCCGAGGCGCTGGCCGCGCGCACCGTCAAACTGATCCAGCTGCGCAAGAGCGAGCGTGCAGCCCGCAAGCTCGCCATCGTGGTCTTCAACTTCCCGCCCAATGCCGGAGCCACCGGCACCGCCGCCTTCATGGCGGTACACGAATCGCTCTACGCCACGCTCCAGCGCCTCAGCGCCGATGGCTATGCGGTCGACGTCCCCGAAAGCGTCGATGCGATGCGGGACGCGCTGCTGAAGGGCAATACCGATCGGTATGGCACTGACGCCAACGTCGCCCACCGCATCCCCGCCGATGAACACGTGCGGCGCGAAAAGCACCTCGCCGAAATCGAGGCAGCATGGGGCCCCGCCCCCGGCAAGCAGCTGTCCGATGGCGGCAACATCCTCATTCAGGGCGCGCATTTCGGCAATGTGTTCGTCGGCGTGCAACCGGGCTTCGGCTACGAAGGCGACCCGATGCGGTTGCTGTTCGAAGGCACCTTCAGCCCCACCCACGCCTTCAGCGCCTTCTACCGCTGGATCCGCGAAGATTTCGGCGCCCATGCAATCCTGCATTTCGGCACGCACGGCGCGCTCGAATTCATGCCGGGCAAGCAGGCCGGGATGTCAGGCAAGTGCTGGCCGGACCGTCTGATCGGCGACACGCCCAATTTCTACCTCTACGCTGCCAACAACCCTTCCGAAGGGATGCTGGCCAAGCGCCGTTCTGGCGCGACGCTGGTGAGCTATCTTACCCCGCCGCTCGCGCAGGCCGGATTGTACAAGGGCCTGGTCGAACTCAAGGCCACCGTCGAGCGCTGGCGCACCACGATTGACGATGCCGATCATGCCGCTGAGCGTGCTGACCTTGCACAACTGGTTGCCGATCAGTGCGAAGCGCTCGACATCACCTATACCGATATCGGCGAGCTGCCTGCCCGGCTTTACGAGATGGAAGCGGCGCTGATCCCGCATGGGTTGCACATCCTCGGCCGCAACCCGCAAGGGATTGAGCGCGAAGACATGCTCGATGCGATGATGGAAGCCGGGAGCCTTGATGGCCCGACACCCGAACGCGCGGTGCTGGCGGCCAAGCTCGATTCCTCGGATGAACTGGGCGCACTGATCCACGCGCTGGATGGCGGCTATGTCCAGCCCGCCCCCGGCGGCGATGTGGTGGTGAACCCCGACGTGCTGCCCACGGGCCGCAATATCCACGGCTTCGATCCGTTCCTGATGCCGTCGGCCTATGCCTGCCGTCTGGGCAATGAGCAGGCCGAACAGCTGATCGCCCGCCATGTAAACGGCGGCGAGCCCTTCCCGGAAAGCATCGCCATGGTGCTGTGGGGCACCGACAATATGAAGTCCGAAGGCGTCCAGATCGCGCAGGCGATGACGCTGATGGGCGCCCGCCCCCGCCGCGACTCCTATGGTCGTCTGGCCGGCGCGGAATTGATCCCGCTCGCCGATCTGGGCCGTCCGCGGATCGACGTGGTGATGACGCTTTCGGGCATCTTCCGCGATCTGCTGCCGATGCAGACCCGGATGCTCGCCGAAGCCGCTCTGCTTGCCAGCCAGGCCGAAGACGAGACGCTTGAAGCCAACTTCGTCCGCAAGCACACGCTGGCGCAGATGGAAAAGCACGGCTGCGATCTGGAAACCGCTGCGCTCCGAGTCTTCTCCAATGCCGAGGGCGCTTATGGCGCCAACGTCAACCAGATGATCGAAGGCGGCGTCTGGGCCGATCCGGATGAACTCGCCAATGCGTTCGAGATCAACAAGGGCTTTGCCTATGGGGTCTCGGGCAAGCCGGTGCAGCAGCGCGAATTGCTGCAAAGCGCGCTCAGCACGGTCGATTTCACCTACCAGAACCTCGAAAGCGTCGAACTCGGCATCAATGATGTCGACCAGTATGTTGACGGGCTTGGCGGCGTGACCCGCTCGGTTGCGCGGGCCAAGGGGGCGGAAACGCCGGTCTATATCCTCGATGCGACGCGCGGCAGCACCAAGGTGCGCACGCTCGGCGAGCAGATCGACCTTGAAACCCGCACCCGCACGCTGAACCCCAAGTGGTTCGAAGGCCTGCTGGAACATGGTTACGAAGGCGTTCGCCAGATTGAAGGCCATGTGACCAGCACGCTGGGCTGGTCGGCTACAACCGGTCAGGTCGCCCCGTGGGTGTACCAGAAGATTTCCGAGACCTTCGTGCTGGATGCCGACATGCGGCGGCGGATGTCGGCGCTCAACCCCAAGAGCGCGGGCCGCGTGGCGAACCGGCTGCTGGAAGCCTGTGACCGCAACCTGTGGGCGCCGGATGAAGCCACTCTCGCCGCCTTGCGCGAAGCCAATGACGAGCTGGAGGACCGCCTTGAAGGCGTGTTCCCGGCAGAATGAATTCAAGGGATAGATCATCATGAACCTGCACAGCCCCTCATCTTCCTTCAGCCCGCCCGATGGCGACGGCTCGGTCCAGGTCCAGCTGGACCCGGCTGACAAGATCAAGGGTGCCAAGGTCTTTGCCGTCTATGGCAAGGGCGGGATCGGCAAATCGACCACATCGTCCAACCTGTCGGCAGCCTTCTCGAAACTCGGCCACCGCGTGCTCCAGATCGGCTGCGATCCCAAGCATGACAGCACCTTCACGCTGACCAAGAAGCTGATGCCGACGGTGATCGACGTTCTGGAAACGGTCGAATTCCACGCGGAAGAACTGCGGCCCGAAGACTACATGTTTGAAGGCTATAACGGCGTGATGTGTGTCGAGGCTGGCGGGCCTCCGGCAGGCACGGGCTGCGGCGGTTATGTGGTCGGCCAGACGGTGAAGCTTCTGAAGCAGCACCACCTGCTCGAAGAAACCGACGTCGTGATCTTCGATGTGCTGGGCGATGTGGTTTGCGGCGGCTTTGCGGCCCCCCTGCAACATGCCGAGCGCGCGCTGGTGGTGGCGGCGAATGATTTCGACAGCATCTTCGCAATGAACCGGATCGTGGCGGCGATCGCGGCCAAATCGAAGAACTACGATGTGCGGCTTGCCGGCGTCGTCGCCAACCGCAGCAAGGATACCGACGAGATTGACCGGTTCTGCGAAAAGGTCGGGATGCCCCGCCTCGCGCACTTCCGCGATGTCGATGCGATCCGCCGCTCGCGCCTGAAGAAGTGCACGCTGTTCGAAATGGGCGACGATCCTGAAGTGATCGCGGCGCAGGACGAATATCTGCGCCTCGCCGCGATGCTGTGGGCAGGTGTCGATCCATCCAAGGCGCAGCCGATGAAGGACCGCGACATCTTCGACTTCTTGGGGTTTGAATAATGGCGACCCGGCACTCATCCGAATATGATCACCGGCGCGAGGCGCTGGCGACCTATTTCGACAGCACCGCGCGTCAGGCGTGGATCGACCTTACCTCTGACGCGAAGGTTAGCGGCATCCGCGCGACCGTGCGCGCCGGGCGCGATGCGATGCGTGCCAACCTGCTCGATTGGTTGCCGACGGACCTGCGCCGCACCAAAGTGCTCGATGCCGGATGCGGCACCGGTTCGCTGGCGGTTGCGGCGGCGTGCCGCGGCGCCGAAGTCACCGGAATCGATGTCGCCGCGGGCCTCGTCGAAGTCGCCCGCGAACGCACGCCTTCGTTCATCGGCCATGGCCGCATTCACTGGCGCTCAGGCGACATGCTTGATCCTCAGCTGGGCACATTTGCCCATGTGGTCGCGATGGACTCGCTGATCCATTACCAGCCCGAAGATCTGGTCGATGCCCTGACGCAGCTGGCGCAGCGCACCACCGGATCGATCCTGTTCACCTTCGCCCCGCGCACCCGCCTGCTGAGCGCGATGCACGAAGTCGGCAAGTTCTTCCCCAAGTCAGACCGCTCACCCGCCATCGTCCCGACCGCCGAGGATGATCTGCGCGAGCGGCTTTCCCGCCTGCAAGGCTGGAGCATCGGCCGCACCCAGCGCGTCAGCAGCGGGTTCTACACCTCGCAGGCGCTGGAACTGGTGCGCCACGGATGACCCTTCCCGTCCGCCCTCCCAAACCGCATTGGACTGCGCTGGTTTTCCAGCTGCTGCCGTTTGCGGATGCGGCGAGTGTGGACTTGCCGCTGCCCCGCCTGCTGCGCCTCGCGCTTTTTCAGGTGAGCGTCGGCATGGCGATGGTGCTGCTCAACGGCACCTTGAACCGGGTCATGGTGGTCGAGCTTGGCACGCCCACCTGGCTGGTCGCGCTGCTCATCGCGGTGCCGCTGTTTGCCGCTCCCTTCCGCGCGCTGATCGGCCATAAGTCCGACACGCACCGTTCGGTGCTCGGCTGGCGGCGGGTGCCCTATATCTGGTTCGGCACACTGATGCAGTTCGGCGGGCTGGCGATCATGCCGTTCGCACTGCTACTGCTGGGGATCCCTGAGCGGTTCGAGATCGGCCTCGCCGCCGCGACCGCCGCTTTCCTGCTGACCGGCACCGGCTTCCACGTCACTCAGACCGCAGGCCTCGCGCTGGCGACTGACCTTGCACCCGAAGACAAGCGCCCGCGCGCGGTCGCGCTGCTTTACGTGATGCTGCTGGTCGGCATGATGTTTTCCGCCTTCGTCATCGGCGGCGTGCTGTCCGATTATTCCGCGACCAAGCTGGTGCAGGTGATCCAGGGCTGCGCGCTGCTGACGGTCATTCTCAACGTGATCGCCTTGTGGAAGCAGGAAGCGCGCAACCCGGCCGTAACCGCACCTGATCGCGAGACGGCAACGTTCAAGGAAATCTGGCAGGCCTTCATCACCGATGGCCGCAACGCCCGCTTGCTGACTGCGATTGGCATCGGCGCAGCGGGCTTTGCCATGCAGGACGCGCTGCTTGAGCCCTATGGCGGCGAAATCCTCGGCCTTTCGGTTGGCGCGACCACGGGACTTACAGGCGCCTGGGCGCTCGGCTCGCTGTTCGGATTCATGCTTTCGGGCCGGGCGCTGGCACGCGGCTGGGATCCGCTCCGGCTTGCCGGGGCCGGACTGGTGGTCGGGATCAACGCCTTTCTGCTGGTGCTGTTCGCTAGCCCCTTCGGCGCGCCGCTGATGCTGTATGCCGGTGCGCTGACCATCGGGGTCGGCCTCGGGTTGTTCTCGGTCGGCACGCTGATGGAAGCGATGAGCCTGGCCAAACATCAGACTGCCGGCCTTGCGCTGGGCGCATGGGGCGCGGTGCAGGCGACCTGCGCCGGTTTGGGCATCGCCATAGGGGGCCTGATGCGCGACGGGATCGCAGCGCTGCTGCAAAGCGGCGACCAGACCGCCAGCATCGCCATGCGCGCCACCGGATATGGCTCTGTCTACATCCTCGAGATCGCTCTTCTGCTTATCGGCCTAGCCGCAATCGGCCCGCTGGTCAGCCACCAGCGCCGCCAGCCGGACGACGCCGCAGACCCGCTCGCCCAGCCCTTTGGGCTTGTTGAGTTTCCGACATGAATACCCGTGCCCGCCCGTCCCGATCCTTGCCCGGCTCCGCCCCAGCCGGATGGTTCCATGAGAGGAATATGAAATGAACGCTGCCTATATCGTCGGCACCTTCGATGTTGCCGAACTCACCTTCCTGCTGTTTTTCGGATTCTTCATCGCGCTGGTGTTCTACCTGAACCGCGAAAGCCGCCGTGAGGGCTACCCGCTCGAAGATGAGGGTACCGGCAAGATTCACCCCGGCAGCCTGTTTGACGCGGGCAAGAAGACCTTCCAGCTGCCGAATGGCCGCGGCACCTATGTGCCGGAAGACGTCGCTCGCGATGACATCAACGTCCCCGGCGTGCCGGCCTTCCGCTCCGCTGGAGCGCCGCTGGTGCCGACTGGCGATCCGATGATCGATGGCATGGGCCCGGCCGCCTTTGCCAACCGCTCCAAGTATCCTGACCTCACCTTCGATGGTCGTCCGCGCATCGTTCCGATCGCTGCCAGCCACGAGATCATCGTCTCCCCGCAGGATCCGCAGCTGGTCGGCTGGCCGGTGGTTGCTGCCGACGGCGTGACCGTGGGCAAGGTTAGCGACATCTGGGTCGATCAGGCCGAACACCTGATCCGTTACCTCGAAGTCGAAACCACCACCGGTAAGAAGGTGCTGGCGCCGATGATGGTCGCCACGGTCCACGGCAACGGCCTGATCGACGCGCTGCTGCCGATCATCGAGGACAAGCCCAAGTTTGTCGAGATCGACGCCATCACCGCGGCACAGTTCGAGAACGCACCCACGCTCGAAACCGCTGGCATCATCACCCGCTACGAAGAAGACCGCGTCCAGGCCTATTTCGGCGGCGGTTACATGTATGCGACCAAGGAAAGGTCTGAAGCATGGATCTGAACCAAACCGCAGGTGCAGCGGCGACGGAAACGTCGCTGCTCACCGGCCTCGATCACGCCTCGCTCGAGAATGATGGGCCCAAGGCCTTCGGCGACCGCATCGGCACGCCGGCACCTGAGGAAAAGGTTTTGTGGAAGGGCCGTCCCACGGTCGGCCTGCTGGCCCGCTCGGCGTTTCATGCCCACAAGGCCGGGGCCTACATGGCCGCGCTTTCGGTGATTGCATTGCTGACCGGCAATACGACCGCAGCGCTGGTCGCTGCCGGCCTCGGGGTGGTGCTGGTCGGCCTGCTTTACTTTCTTGCCTGGGCCAGTGCGCGCACCACGCTCTATATCCTGACCGACGCGCGGATGATCATGCGCATCGGCATGGCGATCGAGACGCGGATCAACCTTCCCTTGAAGCAGATCACGGCCGCCAACTTCCGCGCACGCAGCAAGCGTCACGGCGACATCGCTTTTGAACTGACCGGTGAGCGACTGCTCAGCACGCTGCTGCTGTGGCCGCATGTGCGCCCGTTTCACTATACGATGCCCCAGCCGATGCTGCGCGCTGTGCCTGAAGCGGCCCACGTGGCGCAGATGATCGCCGAGGCCCGCGCACAATATGGCGCGATCGAACGGAATTTGACCGAGATCAAGGAAGCCGCCCCCGCCAGCGTCCAGCACTCAAGTCAGGGCGCAGGTGCGGCTGTGGCCGGACGTCTCGCTCCGGTCATGGGCCGGGCCGGACAGGGTCTTGAGGGAGCACCAGCATGATCGTTCGCGAATATGAAAAGGACGAGGTCACTGTCCACAAGGCGCCGCTGGTGCTGATGGGCGGGATGGTTGCCATCGCGCTGGCATTGACGTCGGCTGTCACCCTCGGCTTCTTCGAGCGTCAGTCAGTTCCGGCTGAGGCGCGGGCCGCAGCCGGAATCAAGGCCGCGGACGAGGTCACGCTGCGCTTTTTCGATGAGGAAGACGGCACCGTGCGCGTCGAGGACGGGGCCACGGCTCAGGTGCTCGGCAGCTTCGGCCAGGGCGAAGGCGGCTTCATCCGCGCCACCGTGCGCAGCTTGGTCCATCAGCGCCGCATCCGCGGCGAAGGACCGGCAGTGCCCTTCACCCTCACCAAATGGGACAATGATACGCTCACACTGGCCGATCCGGTCACGGGGTTCAGTGTCGAGGTCAGCTCCTTCGGGCCTGACAACCGCGCGGTTTATGCCAACATGTTCACAGTCAAGGCCGCGGCGCAGTGACGGCATTCTCCTTCCTCACGGCGAGCTCGTTCGAAACGCCCTGCACGATCACGGTAGAGCAGAGCCCCGAGCATTTCCACGCTCATGTCGAACTGGCCGATGAGGTCATTATCCAGCCGGGCGACAAGGTCCGCGTCCACGGCGCGCCGATCCAAATCCCGTTTGGCACGCGCCAGGTGTTCGAACGCCGCGCGACTGTCACCCGCGCCAGCCCGCTGATGCGCGGACTGACCAAAGTCGCCGCCTATTTCGATCTGGCGGAACTCTACGAAGTCAGTTTCAATGCCGGGAGGATCAAATGAACGCCTACAAGCCCATGACCAGCGAAGAGGCGATGGCGATCGCGACGCAGGACACGATGCTGACCCCGCGTTTCTACACCACCGATTATGACGCGCTTGATGCCATCGACATCAGCCCCGTGCGGCGCGAATGGGACCAGTTGATCGCCGACATGGTGGGTGATCCCAACAAGCTGCACTTCAAGCACTCGGACCGCTTCAAGGGCGTGATTGAGGGTCTCGAGCCCGCGCTGCGCAAGGAGTTCACCGATTTCCTCGTCAGTTCGATGACGAGCGAGTTTTCGGGCTGCGTGCTCTATGCCGAAATCGCCAAGCGCACCAAAAACCCGGATGTGAAGCAGCTGTTCCGCCTGCTCGCCCGCGATGAAAGCCGCCATGCCGGCTTCATCAATGAAAGCCTCAAGGATGCCGGCATCGGCGTCGATCTAGGCTATCTGACGAAGACCAAGAAATACACGTATTTCAAGCCAAAGTTCATCTTCTACGCGGTCTATCTGTCGGAGAAGATCGGCTACGCGCGCTACATCACAATTTTCCGCCATCTGGCCCAGAACCCGCAGTACAAGTTCCACCCGATCTTCGACTGGTTCGAGGAATGGTGCAACGACGAGTTCCGCCATGGTGAGGCTTTTGCCATGCTGCTGCGCGCCGATCCTAAGCTTCTGGAAGGCGCCAACAAGCTGTGGGTGCGCTTCTTCCTGCTGTCGGTCTACGCCACGATGTATGTGCGCGATCACAACCGCCCGCTGTTCCACGCCGCTCTGGGGGTCGATCCGACCGAGTATGGCTACAAGGTGTTCGAGATCTGCAACCAGATCAGCCGCCAGGTCTTCCCGGTGGAACTGGACATTGATGCGCCTGCCTTCCGCACCCAGATGGAAAAGCTGCGCCTTGCTGCCGGACGCATCGAAGAAGGCAAGGCGCGCGGTGGGATCGGCGGTCTGCTGCAGCGCGCTTCCGGCATGGCCGGCGCTGGCCTCGCCTTTGCCAAGATGTATCTGCAAAAGCCCAAGTCCAACGCCCTGCCCGCTTCGATCCGGCTCCAGCCCGCGTGGTAAGCTGGAGCGGCCATGTTTTGCCGTTCATCGTGACGGTGGCGATCTGGTTTGTCGCAACCGGACTGATTGCCTGGGCGGACAACCGCGAGCGCGCGACCTTTTCGACCAGCCTGTTGATCGGCAGCGTTGCCGGGATCGCCGGGCTGGTGGTGATCCTCGTCGCATCGCTCTCGGCCGAGGTGTGGGCGGTGTACCTGGCCTTTATCGGCGCGCTGATGGTTTGGGGCTGGCATGAACTCTCGTTCCTGACCGGCGCGTCGGCCGGGCCGCGCCGAGGGCTGGCCGATCCGTCGCTGACCGGCGTCGCCCGCTTCCGGCAGGCCGCCGCGACCGTGATGCATCACGAGGTCGCTCTGGCGCTCACCGCGTTGCTGCTGATCTCGCTGTCGTGGAGCGTGCCCAACCAGATCGGGGCAACCGTGTTCGTGCTCATGTTCGCGATGCGGCTCATCTCGAAGATCAACCTGTTTGTCGGCGTGCCCAATTCCACTTCGGAAATGCTCCCTGAGCAGCTCGCTTACCTGAAGACCTATTTCGGCCCGAACCGCATGACGGTTCTGCTGGTGCTGTCGGTCGCCGGGATTGCGGCAGTGACCGCATGGTTCGCCAGCCTCGCGCTCGCAGCGCCTGTGGGCAGCGCCGAGATGGTGGGCGCGAGCCTGCTAACCACCTTGAGCCTGCTCGGCGTGCTCGAACACCTTTTCCTCGCCCTGCCATTCCGTGACGGAATGCTGTGGGGCTGGGCTTTGCCGCAGCGGAAGGCTGCGGCGCAGATCCATTCAGATTGAAAGCAAGACAATGACGACAGAGGGAACCCCGATGGACTTCGAAGCCTATTTTGCCGGCGAGCTGGACACTGTGCGCGCCGACGGCCGCTACCGGGTGTTCACCGATATCAAGCGCCACCGCGGCCGCTTCCCGCACGCGACGCGCTTTGTCGAAGGCGAAACCCAGGCGGTGACCGTGTGGTGTTCGAACGACTATCTCGGCATGGGCCAGCATCCCGACGTGCTCGAAGCGATGCATGAGTGCCTCGACGAATGCGGCGCAGGTGCGGGCGGCACACGCAACATTTCGGGCACCAATCACCACCACGTGCTGCTTGAGGCTGAACTGGCCGACCTGCACAACAAGGAAGCGGCCCTGCTGTTCACCAGCGGCTATGTTTCCAACTGGGCGGGCCTTGGCACGCTGGCGTCGAAGATCCCCGGCTGCGTGGTGTTCTCCGATGCGCTCAACCACGCCTCGATGATCGAAGGCATCCGCCACAGCCGCGCGCCTTACAAGGTGTGGCGCCACAATGACGCAGCGCATCTCGACGAACTGCTGTCGATGTACGGCCCCGACGTGCCCAAGCTGGTCGCGTTCGAGAGCGTCTATTCGATGGACGGCGACATCGCCCCCATCGCCGACATCCTCGACGTGTGCGAAAAGCATGGCGCGATGAGCTACATCGATGAAGTCCACGCGGTCGGCCTCTACGGCCCGCGCGGCGGCGGGATTGCCGAGCGCGAAGGGCTGATGGACCGCATTACCGTGATTGAAGGCACGCTGGGCAAGGCGTTCGGCGTGATGGGCGGCTATATCGCCGCGTCCGCGAACCTCGTCGATTTCGTGCGCAGCTTTGCCAGCGGCTTCATCTTCTCGACCGCCCTGCCCCCTGCCATCGCGGCAGGTGCGGCGGCCAGCATCCGCCACCTCAAGAACAGCAGCGCCGAGCGTGAGCTGCAGCAGAAGCGCGTTGCGCAGGTGCGCCGCTCGCTCGACATCATGGGCATCCCGCACTTGGACAACCCCAGCCACATCATCCCGGTGATGGTTGGGGATGCCAAGAAGTGCAAGATGATCAGCGACTGGCTGATGGACAACCACGGCATCTACGTGCAGCCGATCAACTACCCGACCGTGCCCGTGGGGACCGAACGCCTGCGCGTCACGCCCTCTCCGGTGCATACCGATGGCGACATCGACCGGCTGATCAAGGCCCTCTCCGAGATCTGGTCGCATTGTGAACTCGCCCGGATGGAACAGGCCGCCTGAGGCCGCGCCTCTGGTCATGCACGCCGCTGTTGGAGACACTTGAGACACTGTCCAGGGGAAGAAATCCCCCCGCCCCGCGGCGCCTGTCTGACGGGCACGGAAAGGGACGGCTGCATGGGTCATGCGGCGGATCTTGTCAGCCCGCAGCCGAGTAGGAAAATGATTTAGCTTTCAGCAGCTCTCCCTTGGACGGGAGTGGAGGGTGGATGCCTTAGGCAAGGCGTCCGCCCTCCTTTGCTTCTGGGAGCGCGGGGATCATCCAAGGATGCAAGTCGCTGCGTCACAGCAGATTGCGGCGATGATGGGGAGAAATCCCCGCATGGCCGCTGTCGGGACTCGGCCAGCGCGGCCGAAATGGCAGATCCTGGGTGGATTCCGCACAGGCAGCTTCTTGATGAAAATATGGAAAGCCGCCGTTCACTGCGTTTCCCTTGATAAAGTCAGGATCCGGCAAGAGCTCTGTCCATCCGTTTCGTTCGCCAACCCCGTCATGGCCACTTCCAGCGTCGCAGTGCCGCCTTCGTCGACAAGGCGGAGGCCCGATACGATGGGTGACCCCCAATACATACGAAAGGCCCCAACGCTATCAGCGGCACACCATCCTGATGGATGCAGGTTTATGATCGCCACTGGCGCAAGTGCATACCCGGCGTTAGCAACGGTCCGGGTCGATTTTTTTGGGGGGGACTGCCTTTGCGCCGCTTTACAACCTTCTGCGCCGTCTCGTTGCTTCTAAGCACTGCAGCGCATGCCGCCCCCTATCGCGCCGAAATTGTTCGCGACGACTGGGGCATAGCGCACATCACCGGCCGTTCCGACGCCGACGCTGTGTTCGGCATGATCTATGCTCAGGCCGAGGATGACTTCAACCGGATCGAGATGAACTACCTCACCAGCCTTGGTCGCCTGGCTGAGGCCGAAGGTGAGAAGGCGCTGTGGCAGGACCTGCGACAGCGGCTGTGGATCGATCCAAATGAACTGAAGGCCGACTATGCCAAGAGCCCGCCTTGGCTGCGCAATCTGATGCAGGCTTGGGTCGCAGGCCTCAATAAATACCTCGCCGACCATCCGGAGGTGAAGCCCAAGGTGCTTACCCGGTTCGAACCGTGGATGGCGCTTAGTTTTTCCGAGGGCTCGATTGGTGGCGACATCAGCCGCGTTTCGCTCGCCCAACTTCAAGCCTTTTATGAACGCCGCACAATCGCGATGACCCCCGAGGAACGCGGCCTAGTGCAGCGCGAGCCAACCGGATCAAATGGCTTCGTGATCGCGCCTTCACATAGCGCCAGCGGTCATCCGTTGCTGCTGATCAACCCGCATACGAGCTTCTTCTTCCGCGCCGAGCAGCAGGTGACCAGCGGGCAAGGTCTCAACACCTATGGCGCGGCGACCTGGGGGCAATTTTTCATTTACCAAGGCTTTAACCAGAACGCGGGCTGGATGCACACCACCAGCACAGCCGACACGATCGACGAGTTTGTGGTGACAGTGGAGACAGCAACTGGCGGCGATGGATGGACGTATCGCTATGGCAAGGAGCAACGCCGGGTTACCGTAAAGACCGTTGCGCTCGCTTACCGCAAACCCGATGGCACGACCGGCAGCCGGACGTTCAACACCTATGCCACGCATCACGGCCCGGTGGTTCGCGAAGCGGACGGCAAGTGGATTTCGGCGGCATTGATGCATAGGCCGGTGGCAGCGCTAAAACAGAGTTTTTTGCGCACCAAGGTTAAGGACCTTGCAGGTTTCCTGCGGGTCGCGGAGCTGCAGGCAAACTCGAGCAACAACACGTTGTTCGCCAGCAAAACGGGTGAGACAGCGTTGCTTCTCCCGCAATTCATGCCGCGGCGCGATCCGCGTTTCGATTACACAAAGCCCGTCGATGGCAGCGACCCGGCAACCGACTGGCAGGGGCTGCACCCGTTAAGTGAGCTGCCGCAAGTGGTTAACCCGGCCAACGGCTGGACGATGAACGTCAATGACGGGCCGTGGTGGGCGGCAGGATCCGACAGCCCCAAGCAGGCGGCTTACGCGCGCTATTTCGACAAACTTGGCACCACGCCGCGCACGCCGCACGCGATAAAAGTGCTGAGCGCTACGCCGAAGTTTACACTCGATAGCCTGATTGCGGCTGCTTACGATTCCTGGATACCGCTATTCGCCGAGCAGCTGCCTGAACTGGTTGCGGCGCAGGCGCGCAATCCCAGTGCGTCGCGCGAGGAGGCTGTCGCGCTCCTTGCCGCATGGGACCACCGCTGGAGCCTGACCTCGACCGAGACCAGCCTCGCAGTGTTTTGGGCCGATGCGCTGTGGGAGCGGGCTGCCGCCGCTGCCGGAGTGCCGCTGGCCCCGGTGCAGCAAGCGCTGATGGCGCAAGCCAGCGATGCCGAAAAGCTTGCTTCGCTAGACGCGGCGATCACCCGGCTCAAAGAGGACTTTGGTTCGTGGCGGGTGCCGTGGGGCGAGATCAATCGCTTCCAACGCCTTGACGGGGCGGTCGTCCGAACATTCGACGATGCCAAACCGAGCATCCCAGTGCCGTTCGTTTCGGCCAACTGGGGCTCACTCGCCTCTTTCGGCGCACAGCGCTATCCGGGGACCCGACGTTACTACGGCGACTACGGCAACAGCTTCGTCGCGGTGGTTGAGCTCGGTCCTCGCATCCGCGCCCGTGCGGTGATGGCAGGAGGCCTCAGCAGCGACCCCGCATCGCCGCATTTCAACGATCAAGCGCCGCGCTATGCGGAAGGGAATCTGCGGGAAGTTCATTTTTATCCAGAAGACCTCATCGGGAAATCAAGTTCACGCAAGGTCGTTCGAGGCGAATGAACCGGTGAACCACCGGCAGCTTCCGACGCTGTCGGAAGACCGTAGCAATGTCCGAAATGGTGCGCTTTGAGAATTTCCGCTCCTGGCGAAAACACCGCCAAAGCCGCCATGCCGCTTTCACCTGAGAAATCCGCCCTGAGGCTACCGCAACGGCAAAAGGCGACAAGTACTATCTTGCCGCTTGATCGCTCGTGCTCGGGTCGAGCAGGCTGTCGATGTAGAGCCGCACATCTTGGGGCCAGTGCGCAATGGCGGATGCAAAACTGGTGCTATCAGAACGATAAAGCGCGCGCAGCGCTTCCTCGTAGCCCTTCATATCGCCGCACAGGCCCTGCATGAACCGATAGGCCGCGTCTTGGCGATCACGGACAGTGCGCCCCTGCGAGCGTGCAGCATCCACGAGGCGTCGAAGCGCAGCAGAAGCGCCGCCACTTTGTTGAGAGAGCCAATCCCAGTGCCGCGGAAGCAGCGTCACCTCTCGCGCTTGAACGCCCAGTTTCGGGCGCCCAACAGGCCGGGGCGTAATCCCTGCCATTGTTCCCTGATAATCGAGGTCCGTGACCCGCCCGGTCTCGTCATCGAAGACGAGGATGGAGTCCTTGTGCTCCGAAAGGTCCGACAGGATCTGTCTTTGGACTTCATCGCGCGTGCCAGAGGCAACTCGCTCATGCGCGAGGAAAGCCGTGTAATTTGTCATCGTGGGTTGCCTCCTGAGAGGCGGGATTATACCCGGATGAAAATAGAGTCAATTATACCCGGGTAATAATCGCCTCGCGCTCGATTGGAGTCCGATTTGGGTTCGTTTGCCGAACGTCCGCTTTGTCCGAAACGAGGCGAAAGCCGCCGATCCGGTTGCGGCGTCCCTCACTTCACCGGAATGAAGCGCACCGCGACCCCGCCCGATGCCGCCAGCCGCACAGCGAAGGTGTCCCCGCCGGTCACCACCTTTTCCTCGATCACGATGTCATAGGGGTTGTAGTCCCAATGCGCGTGCGGGCCGTCGCGGTAGATCTGCGCGCGGTATTTGCGGCCCTTTTCGAGGAAGGACAGCGCCAGCGACAGGTCGCGCGGCTTCTCGTCGGTCACCGCCCCGAGGAACCATTCCTTTGACTTGCGCCCCTGCCGAGCAAAGGCGACATATTGGCCAACCTCACCGGCCAGCGCGATCGACTCCTCCCAATCGGCCTCCACATCCTTGATGAACTGGAAAGCTTCGGGCCGGGCCTCGTAATTCTCGGGCAGGTCAGCGGCCATCTGGAGCGGCGAGTAGATCGTCACATAAGTCGCAAGCTGCTTGGCCAGCGTCGTTTGCGGGCGGTTCTTCGGGTCTCCCCGCACCATATCCGCACGCACCGGCGCGCGTTCATTGGGGCGCAGGTCGAAGATGCCGGGAGTGTAATCGAACGGCCCCGCCAGCAGCGCGGTAAAGGCCAGCATCGGCTCGTGCGAAGGCGGGTTGGGCGGCGAGCCCCAGGCGTTGAACTCCATCCCGCGCGCGCCTTCGCGGCTCATCCAGTTGGGATAGGTGCGGCGCAGGCCCGTGTCCTTGACCGGCTCATGCGTGTCCATCGCGATCCCGCGCTCGGCCGCTGCCTTGATCACCGTCATGTGGTGATCGATCATCCGCTGGCTATCGTAATATTCATAGTGGCGGATGCCCTTATCATCGACCCACACGGCATCGCCCGCGTCCGAGACATAGCCGGTCTTCACATAGCGCGAGCCGATCTTGCGGACGAGATCGAGGCCAGCTTCGAGCTGCTTTTCGTAGTTGGTGAGATTGGCCGAAGTTTCGTGATGCACGATGATGCTGACGCCCTTCGAAGCCGCATATTTGCTCAACCCCTCGATATCGTAATCGGGATAGTTCTCGGTGAAGCTGAACAGATCGCCATTGTTGAACCAGTCGCCGTCCCAGCCCTTGTTCCAACCTTCGACCAGCACGCCGGCAAAGCCATGCTTGGCGGCGAAGTCGATATAGCGCTTCGTCTCGGCGGTGGTGGCGCCGTGGTACTTGTCGCTGGCCCAGGTGCGGTCATTGATGTGCATCGCCCACCAGATGCCGACATATTTGCCGGGCTTGGCATAGGAGACGTCGCCCAGTGTGTTGGGCTCGTTGAGGTTGAGAATGATGTCGGAATTGATCAGCCCCACCGCCTCGCGCGCGATCTGGATGGTGCGCCACGGGGACTTGAACGGCGCCTTGGTCTTCACCTTCGGCCCGCCCGACCAATTGCGCAGGTTCGCCTGGAAATTGCCGGGGCGCAGCTGATCGAGCGACATCGAGGAGTAATCGACCAACGCCGCCTCGTGGATCGCAAAGTGGATGCCGGTGGTGGTGCGGAAGGTGGACGGGGTGTGCGCATCATCAACCTCGCCTGCGGGGGCGACGCGGTAGATATATTCGTTGCGGTTGTATTCGTCGGACGGCGTGTACCACATCGTCGTTTTGTCGCCGACGCCGAACTGGGTCAGCTCTTCGACGATGGCGATATCGCCTTCCAGCGCGGCCTGTTCGGGCAATTCATAGCGGAAGCCTATCCCGGTATCGAAGGCGCGGAACCGGACGGTCATCTGACGGTCCGGGCCATCAGCGGGCTTGAAGGTCACCGCGAGTTCGTTGTGCTGGTCGCGCACCAGACGGCGCTCGCCCCACGGCTGTTCCCACGTGGTGTCGCTGCTGGCGCGGGTCGATCCGGCAATGGCGAGACCGCGCTCAAACCCGTGGTGTTCGGCGAACAGCATCCCGAGCTTTGACGGGGCGATGACCTGCTCGCCTTCGAAGCTGACCGCATAGGTCGCCTGCCCGCCATCATCCTTGACCGTGACGGTGATTGTGCCGTCGGGCGAGGTCAGTTCCAGCGTCTCGGCATAGGCAGGCGCGGCGGCCCATGCGACTACCGCCGCCGCGATCAACCGGGTCCAAAGCTTCGTCATGCGTCCTCTCCCGCGCCTATCGGGGCGCTCATTTGGTCTCTGTGAAAATCCGGTAGTCCCACGGAGCAAGCGCGAGCGTCTCGCCGCCCGCGAAGGTCATCGCCTCGCCGCTGAGCGCATCGGCATAGCGGCCATGATGGCGCGCGTGCTCGAAAGCCACCTGCTGCGGGCGGGGGCTGAGGTTGAACACCGCAAACACCCGCTCGCCCTCCGCCCCGCGCGTGAAGGCGAAGACATCCGCCGTCGCATCGGTCGGCACCTCGACAAGCGCCGCGCCGAAGCGGCCGTTGTGGAGCGCGGAGTAAGCCGTCTTGAGCGCGATCAGCTTGGCCAGCAGCGCGGCGTGCTTGCCTTCGCGCCAGACGATCGGATCACGCTCGAAGAACTTGAGCTGGCGGTCATTATCCGCCTCCTGCCCGTTATAGATCAGCGGCAAGCCGGGGCCGGTGAAGGACAGCGCGATTCCCGCCTCGTAAGCCGTGCCATAGATTTCGGCCGCCACCCCGTCCCACGAATTCTGGTCGTGGTTCTCGGTATAGACCATGCGCATCGCGGCGTGGGGCCATGTTTCGGACTGCCCGGCGTAATAGCCGCGCATCGCCCCAGCCCCGCTGCCGTCCTTCACAAGGCGCTGCATCGCCTCCTTCCAGCCCCAGCCGTAGGTGGCATCGAAGGCGCGCGCATGGAGATCGCGCTGCTCCCATTCGGCGAGCATGAAGACCGGTTTGACCTTGTCGAGTTCCGCGCGCGCGGTCTCCCAGAAATCGGTCGGGACATATCCGGCTACGTCGGCGCGATACCCGTCGATCCCGAACTCGCGCACCCAGTAGATAAGGCTTTCGGTCATGTATTGGCGCAAACCGGGCTGCGCGTAATCGAAGTCGGCCACGTCCGACCAGTCGGTGCCAGCAGGCGACATCAGCGCGCCTTCGGGGGTGCGGGTGTACCATTCGGGATGGCTGAGGGTCAGCGGGTTGTCATAGGCCGAGTGGTTGGCGACCCAGTCGAGGATCACCTTCAGCCCCAGCCGGTGCGCCTCGTCCACGAAGGCGCGGAACTCGGCTTCGGTGCCGAACTCAGGATTGACGCCGCGGTAATCGTGCACCGCGTAGGGGCTGCCGAGGCTGCCCTTGCGGTTCGCCTCGCCAATCGGGTGGATCGGCATCAGCCAGATGATGTCGACCCCCATCGCGGCCAGCCGGGGTAGCTGCTTCTGCGCCGCTGCGAAGGTGCCCTCTGGCGTGAACTGCCGGGTGTTGAGTTGATACAGTACCGCGTCGCGCGTCCAATCGGCGTTCTGCACCTCATCCACATCACGCGGGGTGTAATCGGGTTGGGCCAGCGCCGGGGTAGCGACCAGCGCGCCCGCCAGCAGGGCAAAGGCCAGCCGCATCATGCTTCTCCGGCCTGCAAGGCAGGAACGCCCCGCGCCTCGCCATCGGTGACGAACAGTGTTGCCGCCGCCGCCAGCACGAAGCTCACCGCCGCAATCGCCATCGCGTAGATCGGCTCGCCGCCGAACAGGTTGGTGACGAGGAAGCCGAGCAGCGTCGAGGCGAGCAGCTGCGGCACGACGATGAAGATGTTGAACACCCCCATGTAAATGCCCATTTTTTCCGCCGGGACACAGCCTGCAAGGATCGCATAGGGCAGCGCCACAATCGAGGCCCAGGCGATGCCGATGCCAATCTGCGGCACCCACAGCAGCGCCGGGTCGCGCACCAGCAACACCGCCGCAAAGCCTGCCGCGCCCATCAACAGGTTGATCGCGTGCAAGCGGCAGCGATCAATCTTCGCAGCGACCATCACGAACCCGAGTGCTGCGGCGGCGGCCAAGCCGTTGCGCACCGATCCCATCAGGCTCCACCAGTCGGCCCCGTCCTGATAGGCTGCGCTCGCCGCGTCGGCCGCGCCGAAGTGGTATTCGGTCACGCCGGGCGTGCCGTAAATCCACAGCGCAAACATCCCGAACCAGCTGAAGAACTGCACCACGGCCAGTTGGCGCATGGTCTTGGGCATGGCGAACAGATCGCTCACCACCTCCATGAAGCCGCTGTCATTGCGCCCCTGCCCGCGCAAGGATGCAGCGATGAGCTGGATCACGCCGAAGCCTGCCAGCAAGGCGGCGAGGACATAGATGTCCTTGGCCACTTCAATGTCGCCGAGGAACGCAGGGCGGCTCTCCCCCCGCGCAAAGGCCACCAGCACAGCGAGGCCGAGACCGGCGATGATCCAGACGATCCCGCCATTGGAAAACTGCCGCGCCGTGCGCTCCACATCGGCAAGGGTTGCGCCCGCAGCAGGCCCGCGCGCGGCTTCGAACCGGGCGAGTTCTTGCGGGGAATACTCCTTGGTCGAAAACACCGTCCACGCGACCGCCGCCACCAGTGCCGCTCCGCCGATATAGAACGACCAGCGCACCGTTTCCGGGATTTCGCCCACAGGCGCGATGTTGCTGAGGCCGAGCCATTTGGTCATCACCCACGGCAGCGCGCCCGCCATCACCGCGCCCGTACCGATGAAGAAGCTCTGCATCGCATAGCCCATCGTCCGCTGCCGGTCGGGCAGGTTGTCGCCGACAAACGCGCGGAACGGCTCCATCGTGATGTTGAGCGAGGCGTCCATCACCCACAGCATCCCGGCTGCGATCCACAGCACCGGAGCATTGGGCATGACAAACAGCGCAAGGGTCGCCAGCAGCGCGCCTACGAGGAAATAGGGGCGGCGCCGGCCGAAGCGGGGGCTCCAGGTCTTGTCCGACAGATGGCCGATGATCGGCTGCACGATCAGCCCGGTCATCGGCGCGGCAATCCACAGGATCGCCAGTTCGCCAACATCGGCGCCCAGCGTTTGGAAAATGCGGCTGACATTACCGTTCTGAAGCTCGAACCCGATCTGGATTCCGAGGAAGCCGAAGCTCATGTTCCAGATCTGGCCTGCGTTCAGCGCAGGCTTTTGGCCGGCTTGCGTCATGATCGTATCATCCCTCTCCCCCGCGCCACCATCCGCCCGGAGGTGACGCGGCTCCCGGCATCGCGTAGGCTCCCGGATCTGTCGCCGGGTGACGCATTGTACGATGCCGGCCCATAGTCTGGACGCCCTGCAAAAATTTGCAAGAAACTTTCCGAAAATCTCAGGAAAATTTGCTGTTCGTCTTGCGAGAAAGCCGATTTATCTCTGAATTCCAGTTGTTTATCGCACGATTCCTAGCCCGCTTCGACTTTTCACAAAGATTTGCAAAATCTTTTTTGAAGTGTCAGAAAAGCCCCCGGAGGGAGTTGGGTCATGACGCGAATCTTCGTGAGCTTAGCGGCTGTGCTGTGCGCGAGCACCGCCCTGGCAGGAGGGCCGGCTGCGGCCGAAACATCGGGCCCCGCCCCCATTTCCGAGCGCCAGCTTGAAGACGAGATCATCTATTTCGTCCTGCCCGACCGGTTCGAAAACGGTGACACATCGAATGATCGCGGCGGGATCAAGGGCGGCGTGTTTGATCACGGCTTCGACCCGACCCACAAGGGCTTCTACCACGGCGGCGATCTCAAGGGGCTGACCGCCAAGCTCGATTACATTCAGGGCATGGGCGTCACCGCGATCTGGTTCGCGCCGGTGTTCAAGAATAAGCCGGTGCAGGGCAAGCCGGGCGAGGAAAGCTCGGGCTATCACGGCTACTGGGTGACGGACTTTACCAGCGTTGATCCGCATTTCGGCACCAATGCCGAGTTCAAGGCCTTCGTCGATGCCGCCCATGCACGCGGGATGAAGGTCTATATGGACATCATCATCAACCACACTGCCGATGTGATCGACTATGCCGAGGGGACGGCCAATGGCTACGCGTATCGCAGCAAAGGCGACTATCCCTACGGCCGCAAAGGCGGCCCGAACGGCGCGCCGATCAACCAAGGCTTTGCGGGTGACGAAAACGCCGATCCCGCCAATTGGGCCAAGCTCACCGACCCCGCCTTCGCCTATACCCCCGTGGTGCCCGAGGCAGAAAAGACCGTGAAAGTGCCCGCGTGGCTCAATGACGTAACGCTTTACCACAACCGCGGCAATTCGCACTGGGTGGGGGAAAGCAGCGTCTATGGCGACTTTTCGGGCCTCGATGATCTGGCGACCGAAAATCCGCGCGTCGTTCAAGGCATGATCGCAATCTTCGGCCAGTGGATCGATGATTACGGGATTGACGGCTACCGCATCGACACCGCCAAGCACGTGAACCAGGAGTTCTGGCAGGCCTTCGTCCCCCCCATTCTGGAGCGGGCCAAGGCCAAGGGGATCGACCACTTCCACATCTTCGGTGAGATCGCTTACGAAGAACCCACCGCCACGCTCGCCGCGCAGGTGATGGCGGAAAGCCAGCTGCCCTATGCGCTCGACATGGGCTTCGCGAAGGCCGCGCAATTGGTTGCGAGCGGCAAGGCCGGGCCGCGGCTGATGGCCGAATTCCTTCAGCAGGACGCGATCTATCCGGGCGGCGCGAAAACCGCGCTGGGCCTGCCGACCTTCCTCGGCAACCACGATTTCGGTCGCTTTTCGATGTTCGTGCGCGACATGAGCGGTTCGGATGATGCCGAAACGCTGCTGGCGCGGGTCAAGCTCGGCCATGCGATGATGTTCCTGCTGCGCGGCGTGCCGACGGTCTATTACGGGGACGAGCAAGGCTTCATCTCCGACGGCAATGACCAGCTGGCGCGCGAGGACATGTTCCCTAGCAAGGTCGCGGTTTACAACGACAATGCCCTGATCGGCACCAAAGCCACCACGGCGCAAAGCAACTTCGACACCGTCCACCCGCTGTATCGCCTGATCGCCGATTTGTCGGCGGCGCGCACCGCCAGCCCGGCGCTGCGGCGCGGCCTTTCCGAGGTGCGCGCTTTCGCGGAAACCGCCCCCGGCCTGCTCGCGGTCGAACGGCATGATCCCGGAACCGGACAGCGGGTGCTTGCGGTGTTCAATACGAGCGCATCGGCGCTTTCGCACAATGTCGAGGTAAGCTACCGGGCGAGCGGTGTCGCGCCCCTGGTCGGTAATTGTCCGACCACCCTCACCGCGCCGGGAACGGTCGCTATTGCGTTGCCCGCTTTCGGCTTTGCCGCCTGCATTCTGGAGACTGACGACTAATGGCATCCGCCCAGTCCTGCGCTGGCCCGCAAGCCGCAGCCGAAACCGCCGCCAGCGACACCGATCGCTTGGGGGCCTGGTGGCGCGGCGCTGTCATCTACCAGATCTATCCGCGCAGCTTCCGCGACACCAATGGTGACGGGATCGGCGACCTTGCCGGGATTGCCGAAGGTCTGGACTACATCGCCGATCTGGGCGTTGACGGCATCTGGATCTCGCCGTTCTTCACCTCGCCAATGAAAGATTTCGGCTATGACGTGGCCGATTATTGCGGGATCGACCCCAGCTTCGGCAGCTTCGCCGATTTCGACCGGATCATCGCCAAGGCGCACGCGCTGGGCCTGAAGGTCATCATCGATCAGGTCTATTCGCACACCTCGGATGAGCACTCCTGGTTTCAGGAAAGCCGCGCAGACCGCACCAACCCCAAGGCCGACTGGTATGTCTGGGCCGACCCCAAGCCCGATGGCTCGCCGCCGTCGAACTGGCAGTCGGTGTTCGGCGGATCGGCGTGGCAGTGGGATGGGCCGAGGAAGCAGTATTACCTGCACAACTTCCTCACCAGCCAACCTGACCTCAACGTCCATAATGTCGAAGTGCAGGATGCGCTGCTGGATGTTGCGCGGTTCTGGCTAGGCCGAGGCGTGGACGGCTTCCGATTGGATGCGCTCAACTTCTCGATGCATGACCCGGACCTGCGCGACAATCCGCCTAGCGGCGTGCCGATGGAGCTGGTGACCCGCCCGTTCGACATGCAAGTCAAGCAGTACAACCAATCGCACCCCGACATCGTCGCCTTCCTTGAACGGATCCGCGCCGCGATTGACGAGTTTCCCGGCCGCTTCACCGTCGCCGAAGTCGGCGGGCCAGAACCGCTGGCGGAAATGAAGGCCTTTACCGAAGGCGGCAAGCGGCTGGATTCGGCCTATAACTTCGACTTCCTCTACGCCCCGCGCCTGACCGCGCCGCTGGTGCGCGCCAGCTTGTCGCAATGGGGCGGGGAGTCGGGCGAAGGCTGGCCCTCGTGGGCGTTTTCAAACCACGATGCGCCGCGCGCCGTCACCCGCTGGACGCTGGACGGTGACATGGCGCGCGCCGCGCGGCTCAACCTCCTGCTACTGCTCAGCCTGCGCGGCAATCCGATCATCTATCAAGGCGAGGAACTGGGCCTGCCGCAGGGCGAGGTCGCGTTCGAAGACCTGCAAGACCCCGAAGCCATCGCCAACTGGCCGCACACCTTAGGCCGTGACGGTGCGCGCACCCCGATGCCGTGGGCGGCCAATGCCCCGCAAGCGGGGTTCTCGAACGCCAACCGCACCTGGCTCAAGCTTGACCCGGTCCACACCGGCTTTGCCGTCGACAGTCAGGCGTCAGACCCGGCCTCGACCCTTGGTTACGCCCGCCAGCTGCTGCGGCTGCGGCGGACGCATCCGGCGCTGGTGCATGGCGATATTGCGCTGATCGACAGCCCGGATGACATCCTCGCCTTCCTGCGCCGGGACGAAAGCGGGGCGGTGCTCTGCGTCTTCAACCTCGGCGAAGCGCCTGTCCGGTGGAGCCCTCCGGCGGAACTTGGCGGCCTCAGTGTGATCGCTACCCAAAACACAGTCGACACGGCCGCCGCCTTGCCGCACGATCTCGCCCCCGGCACCGGCTATTGGGCCGTTGTGACGGGCAGCTGAGGACGAATGACCGATACACTCTCCCCCGCATCCCGGCGCAGCGCGACGCTAGAGGATATCGCGCGCGAAGCAGGGGTCTCGATCTCAACCGTCAGCCGCGCGCTGAACGATAGTCCCTCGGTCAAACGCCGGACCAAGCAACAGATCTGGCAGATAGCCCGCGCGCATGATTACGAATTTCGCGCCTCGATGCCGAGCGGGCCGATAGGCGCGGACGCGACCATCGCGGTGGTCGTCCCCGCCCCGCAGGCGCGCGACAGTCGGGTATCCGACCCGTTCTTCCTCGAACTGCTGGCCGGGATCGCCGAAGCCGCGCGGGAACGGAACGCCGATCTCATCATCAGCCACCTGAGCCCGCGCGCTGGTCTCGATCTCGACTACGCCATGAGCACTAGCCGCGCGACCGGGGTGATCTTCATCGGACAAAGCTCGCTGCACCACGAATTCAACGCGCTCGCCGCGCGCGACAATCGCTTCGTGGTGTGGGGCGCGGAGTTTCCTGATGCGCAATATTGCGTGATCGGATCGGACAATGTCGCTGGCGGCAGGCGGGCGACCGCGCACCTGGCGCGCCTTGGCCGCCACCGCATCATGTTCCTCGGCGATACCGAAGCGCCCGAAGCCGAGCAGCGCTTCCGCGGGTACAAGCAGGCGCTCGATCAGGCAGGGATCGCGCTGAATGACGAGCTGATCGTCCCTGCTCATTTCGAAGTCCACTCGGCCGAAGCGGCCGTGCGCAGCGCGATTGCGCGCGGGCTCAAGTTCGATGCGGTGTTCGCCGTTAGTGACCTGATCGCCATCGGCGCGATCCGGGCGCTGACGCGTTCGGGAATGCGGGTGCCGGAGGACGTTTCGGTCGTCGGCTACGACAATATCCCCGCGGCGCGTCTCGTCACCCCGCAGCTCACCACGATCGATCAGGACGCCAATCTGGCGGGCCGGATGCTGGTGTCAAAGCTGATCGACAAGGGTGACGGCCCGGCGATTTCGCAGCGGCTCGAAACCAGCCTGCTGATCCGCGAAAGCTGCGGGGGATGAGCCAGCCCGCCCCGCTCAAGAGCATCGTGATTGTCGGCGGCGGCAGCGCGGGCTGGATGACGGCGGCGGCGCTTTCTCATGCGGTCGGACGATCCTGCTCCATCACGCTGATCGAGAGCGAGGCCATCGGCACCGTCGGCGTGGGCGAGGCGACCATTCCGCCGATCCGCAACTTCAACCAGCGCCTCGGCATCGACGAGGCGACCTTCGTGCGCGAAACACAGGGGTCGTACAAACTCGGGATCGAGTTCGTCGACTGGGGGCGCAAGGGGCATTCCTATTTCCACCCCTTCGGCCAGTATGGCGCCGAATTCGATAGCGTCCCCTTTTATCACCACTGGATGCGCGAGAGCCTTGAAGGCCGGATCGACGGCCCGATTGACGATTTCTCGATGTGCTGGGCGATGGCGAAGGCGGGCAAGTTCACCCACCCCTCCCCCGACCGGCGAATGATCCAGTCGACCTTTGATTACGCCTATCACTTCGATGCCGGGCTCTACGCCGCCTACCTGCGCCGCTTTGCCGAAAGTCGGGGCGTGGTGTGCAAGGAAGGCCGCGTGGTCGATGTCGCCGTGCGCGGCGAGGACGGGTTCATCGAGGCTGTCACACTAGAAAACGGTGAGCGCATCGCGGGCGAATTTTTCATCGATTGCAGCGGCTTTCGGGGTCTGCTGATCGAAGAGGCGCTGGAGGCAGGCTACGACAACTGGCAGCACTGGCTCCCCTGCGACCGTGCTGTGGCCGTGCCCAGTGAACGGGGGGGCGAAAAGGGCGAGTTCACCCCCTACACCCGCTCCACCGCACGTGAGGCCGGGTGGCAGTGGCGCATCCCGCTCCAGCACCGCACCGGCAATGGCTATGTCCATTGCAGCGAGTTCATTTCTGAGGACGAGGCCAGCGCCACGCTGCTGGCGAACCTCGACGGCAAGGCACTGGCCGACCCGCGCCCCTTGCGCTTCGTCACTGGCAAGCGCCGCGAATTCTGGAAGCGCAATTGCGTTGCCATCGGGCTGTCGGCGGGCTTCATGGAGCCGCTGGAATCGACCAGCCTGCACCTCATCCAATACGGCATCCTTAGGCTCATCGCCCTGCTGCCCGACAGCGGCATGTCACCGCTGTTGGCGCACGAGTACAATGCGCAGACGGCTAAGGAATATGAGCTGATCAGGGACTTCCTGATCCTCCATTACAAGGCGAGCGAGCGGCAGGATTCTGAGCTGTGGCGCTATTGCGCAGCCATGCCGATCCCCGACAGCCTGCAATACAAGATCGACCATTTCCGCGCCCACGGGGTGTTGGTGGCAGAGAGCCACGAGCTGTTTGCCAACCCCAGCTGGATCGCGGTCTATCTGGGCCAAGGGATCGTCCCGAACCGGGCGCCCGCCCTCGCCGCGATGCGCGAAGGCGTGCCGGTGGCCGAGCGGCTCGCGCAGATTCGCGCGGCAATGAGCGAGGCAGTGGCGGCCATGCCCTCCCACAGCGAATTCGTCGCGCGGCACTGCGCCGCCGCACCTCTCGCCGCCTGACCGATCCATCGCAAACGTTCCGAAGGGAACAGTGATCCCGCGCCCAACCTAGCGCCGCGCAGGGCCCTGCCCAGTCCCACCGGGCGCTCCTCTAAAGCGAAAGGGCCCGCCGTTTCCGGCGAGCCCCCCCTGCAACCCTGGTAAGGCCCGAGGGCCTTTGCCTTAAAAGCTCTTGCGGATCGTGAACTGGAAGGTCCGTCCGTAGATCTCGTGCCGGCTTGGGAAGGAGGTGCCAAGGCTGGCGCCGCCCGCATCGAACAGCTCGTTCTGCGTCCTGAACGGCTGGTCTGTCAGGTTGAACACTTCGGCAAGGACCTGCACCCCATTGAGGACACTGCCTTCCTTCTCGAAGGTATAGCCAAGCTGGGCATCGAGGATCGTTTCGCTGAGGGCTTCCGCCCCTTCGAGACCGCCCGCGAAATTCGGCACTTCCGACAGGAAGCCACCGCGGTAACGCGCGGCGAGCTTGGCACGGAAGCCGTACTTTTCGTAGAAGATGTCGCTCGACCAGGTGAGATCCGAATAGCCGGGGATGCGGATCGGGTTCTGACCCGGCGGATCGATCTTGGCGTCGGAATAGGTGACCGAGTAGAACCCGCCGAAACCGTCGAGCGCATCGATGAAGTCGCCGAAGTTGACACGAACCGTGCCTTCAATCCCGGTGATGTTACCATCCGAGAAATTGACCGGGCCGTCGAACGCGCCGGTAGCAAGTTGGGGCGCGTTCGTGAGGATGGCACCGAAACCGGCATTTTCGATCTGCTGGGTGAGATCGAGAATGGTCGGCTGATTGATCACCCAGTCCGAAAGATCCTTGTGGAAGGCGGCGATGATGATCGCGGTTCCCGGCGTGAAGTACTTTTCGAACGAGATGTCGAACGATGTCGACCGGTACGGCTGCAAGGTCGGGTTGCCGCCGCTGAGGTTGAAGCACACCAGCGCCGGGGGGTTGAAGCCGATCACCGTATCGGGGATCTGGTCGGCGTTGGTATCCGAACAGCTCAGCGGGTTGACGTTGATGTTCTGGTTCGCTGCCAGCTGATCCAACCGCGCGCGGGTGATCGACTTGGCATAGGCGACGCGGATGAAGGTATCCTCCATCACTTCAAAGCTGAGGTTCGCGCTCGGCAGCCAGTTGTCGTAGTTCGCGCTGACTTCGTTGACGCGGCCGCCGCTGATCGTGCCGGTCGAGGACTGCGAGGTATCGACATAGCGCAGGCCGATATTGGCCTGAATGTAGAAATTGTGCACCTGCTCGTCCACCAACCACTCGGTGTCGTCGGTGGCCGCCTGAAGCGTGTAGGCGCCGCTGGTCAGCAGGCCCGCCGGATTATAGGCGATGATGTCCTGCCCGATGCCCTTGGTATTGGTCGAGCCGATGGTGGTGTCCGAGGGGATCGCCAGCGAGCTGTTCACGAAGCCCGCGCCGGGCCGCAGGAAGATGCCGTTGTTGTCGAAGTCCTTCGAACGATCCGTGTAGAGCCAGCCCGCAACGATGCGATCAATGAAGCCCCCGTCGAATTCCCAATAGGCTTCCGCGCGCAGCTGGTGCAGCTCGTCGTTGGTTTCCGGAACGCGCAGGAAGCCAACCTGGCCCCACCCGCCCGGATCGGTGAGCAGCACGTTGGCGGGGTTGGTGTAATCGATCAGCCCGTCGATGCTGTATTCACCGTTGGGGTTGAAGTTGAACGTCAGCGTATCGGCCGGGCCCGAGCCGTTGCGACCCGTACCGGCGTAGGATTCGTAGTTGACGTCGTCGCGATCAAGCGTGGAGTAGCCGTAGTCGAGCACGAGGCCGAGGTTATCGGTCGCCTTCCATTCCATGTTGCCGCCGATGGCAAAGATCGACGAATCTGCGCCTTGGGTGTCGGTGCGCAGGATCGGGAAGACGTTGCGATAGGTCGCAGTCTCGGCAAACGGGCCAGACCCGGTCACTGCCCCAACTTGCGCCCCGCCATTGGTGCTCCACGAGGCGATCGGAGTTTCAGTGCCGCGGAAAATCCCAGAATCGTCGGTGGCAGTGTAGAAGCTGTCGATCGTCAGCGAGAAGCGGTCGGTCGGCTCGAACTGTAGGCTGCCTGCCACAGATGTACGCTTGAACTCGCGGCTCTGCACGCCCTGACGCGGGTTGTCGCGCGGGAAGATCACGCCGGCAGGGGTGCGGGCAATCTGGCCGTTATTGGTCTTCAGCTCGCGCTGGATGATCTGCGTCGGGATCGACTGCACCGTCGCGCCAATCGACCAGCCGATGGTGCCATCGGCGTTTTGATCAATATAGCTGCCGAAGAAGCGGTAGCCATCAGCCCCGAAATCCGGATTGAGCGAGCCGTTGTCGTTGATCGTATAGGTGCCGGAGAGGGTAATCTGGCGCTTCTTCGAATCGAGCGGCTTGACCGTGCGCAGGTCAACCGCGCCCGCGATCCCGATCGAGGCCAATTGCGCATCACCGGTTTTGTACACCACGCCCGAACCGATCAGTTCCGAGGGAAACTGGTCAAATTCGATCCCGCGATTGTTGCCAGCCGACACCACTTCGCGGCCATTGAGCAGCGCGAGGGAGAAATCAGGGCCGAGACCACGGATCGAGACTTGCTGCGAACGGCCGCGGACGCGCTGAGCGGTCACACCCGGCAGGCGGGCAAGCGAGTCGGCGATCGACAGATCGGGCAGCAGGCCAAGATCTTCGGACGAGATAACTTCGACGATCGAGGTCGCGTTGCGTTTGGCATCAAGCGAGGACTGGATCGATCCACGAATGCCGGTGACGACGATGTCTTCGCCTTCATCCTCGACGGCAGCCGGTTCTTCAACCTCCTGCGCCATAACCGGCGTGCCGGTGACGGCCAGTGCCAGGAATGTTGCGGCCCCGCACAGCAGGCGCGCGCTTGCATTGATCCCATTCGCTTTCATCAGAAATCCCCTCCCGCAAGCGCCCCTCAACGTGCGCTTTTGCAGGTTTTTTCATAGCCCAACATGAACCTCAGGTAAATCGCCAAAAAGCAGATGCGTGGGAACAAGCGCAATTTTCCGCAAAACTGTTATCTATCAATTGTTTCCGTTATTTTTGGAAACGTTCACACAGGTTTTGGAGAGCGACTGCAGGGCGAAATGTTGCTTGATTGACACAGTTTTGGTCGATGCCGCAGTGCAGCATCGGCCCGGACCCGATCACCCAGAGACCTGATAGCGCTGGAGGCTATGCTGCATTCACTATTTCTTCGCTATTTCATCGCTCTAGGCATTCACGATGGACTGCCTGTCAGAGTTTGATAGGCTCACCTTCATGGCCATACTGCCCACTTCTTCCCGGCAATCAGCCCCCGAAGGTTGGGGTGTTTCCCTCGCGAACGTGCAGACCAGGGCGTTTTTAGCGTATAATCATATGCTTGCCAGCATCGACGGGTTTCTCGAAACGCCTGAAAAGGTCATTCTGCAAGCAAGTTTGCAAAATTTTGCAAAAATCACGCCGCAATATCCCGGAGTGCGGGCGCCGCTTGATCCGGCGATCTGCCGCGTCTGGCTCACCAAGCTGACACCGCTGCTGGATCAGTGGTTTGGCCCCTATGGCCGTCCGTGGGAGATGCAGGCGTGGTATTCGCTGGTGACCACCCCGCCCGCCGAGCTCGCGCCGATCCAGTGCCTCCCCCATGTCGACGGCACCGATCCGACGCAGATCGCGATGATGCTCTATCTCCACCGCACGGGTCACGGCGGCACGGCGTTCTTCCGCCATCGGGCAACCGGGCTCGAGTCGCTGACCGCCAATGACTACCCGCGCTATGCTGCCGCGGTGCAGGCCGATGTCGCGCGCACCGGACTGCCGCCAGCCGCCTACCCCACCGATGGCGCCCCGCATTTCGAGCGGGTCCACGCGGTCCCCGGCGCGTTCAACAGTGCGGTATTCTATCGCGGCAACATTCTGCACAGCGGGGTGATCGACAATGCCGCGCCACTGAGCGCTGACCCTGCCGAGGGCCGGCTGACGATCAATGCCTTCTTCCGCCCGGCGGCGGGATAAGGCGCAACGGGGACGGGATAATGCAACCAGAGGTCAGAAAACTCGTGATCGTCGGCGGTGGGACGGCGGGCTGGATCACCGCCGCCGCCTTCAGTCGTCTGCTGGGCCAACGCCTCACGATCGAACTGGTCGAGAGCGAAGCCATCGGCACGGTCGGCGTTGGCGAGGCGACGATCCCGCAGATCATCCGGCTGAACACCATTCTCGGTATCGACGAGCATGAGTTTCTGCGGGCAACTTCGGGCACTTTCAAGCTGGGGATCGAATTCGTCGACTGGGGCAAGAAGGGCAGCCGTTATCTCCACACCTTCGGCGAAACGGGCATGAACCTCAGCAATGTTGCCTTCCACCATTATTGGCGGCGCAGCGTGAACGGCGAGGCGGCGCCCGATCCCAAGGGGCTGTGGGACTATTCGCTGCACCAGCAGGCAGCAGAGCAATCGCGCTTCGGCAAGCTCGACCGGGTCGGCAATACCGCGATGACGGGACTCGCCTATGCCTATCATTTCGACGCCAGCCGCTATGCCCTGTTCCTGCGCGCCTACAGCGAAAAACGTGGGGTCACGCGAAACGAGGGAATCGTCGAAAACGTTGAACGCGATGGCGAATCTGGCGACCTCACTGCCATTACCCTGAAGAATGGCAAGCGCGTCGCAGGCGATTTCTTCATCGACTGCACCGGCTTCCGCTCGCTCCTGCTGGGCGAGACGCTGGGGGTGGGTTACGAGGACTGGTCGCGCTGGTTGCCATGTGACCGTGCGCTAGCAGTCCCGAGCGAGCGGCTGCCGACGCTTGTGCCCTACACCCGCGCCACGGCGAAGGATGCAGGCTGGCAGTGGCGCATCCCCTTGCAGCACCGCACCGGCAACGGGCACGTCTATTCGAGCGGGTTCACCAGTGATGACGCGGCGGCCGATGTGTTGCTCCAGGGGCTGGACACCAAGGCGCTTGGTGATCCTCGTCCGATCCGGTTCACCACCGGGCGGCGCGAGACTTTCTGGGCGCATAATTGCGCGGCAATCGGGCTGTCGAGCGGATTTCTCGAACCGCTCGAATCGACCTCGATCCACCTGATCCAGTCGCATGTGAGCCGCCTGATCCAGCTGTTCCCGCGGGCCGGCAACCCGGCGGCGATGCGGGACGAATACAACCGCCGCTGCACCGCCGAGTTCGCGCAGATCCGCGATTTTCTGATCCTGCACTACCACCGCACGGACCGCGAGGATTCGGAATTCTGGCGCTATTGCAAGCATATGGATGTGCCGGATAGCCTCACTCACAAGCTGGAGCTGTTCGCCGCATCAGGCCGTGTCGGGCGTGATCACGATGATCTGTTCCGCGATGCCAGCTGGGTGCAGGTGATGTTGGGGCAGGGCATCATGCCAGCGGATTACGATCCGATGGCCGATCAGATCGCGCCCGCGCAATTGACCGAATTCCTCGCCAACCTGCGCATCCTGATCGCCCGCGGCATCGCCGGCCTGCCGACTCACGAGGACTATCTGCGCCAGCACTGTCCCGCCGACGAAAGCCTGCTGGCCGCCTGAGGAGTACGCCCAACTGGCTCCTTGCCGCACCGCGCCGCCCACGAAAAAGGGCGGCGCAGTTTCCCGCGCCGCCCTATCATTCTCGCCCGGGGGCGATGAATTACTTCGACTGGGCTTCCAGATAGGCGACCAGGTCAGCGCGCTTCTGAGCATCCTTGACGCCCGGGAAGGCCATCTTGGTCCCCGGGATGTAGCCCTTGGGATCTTCAAGGTACGCGAACAGCACGTCCGGCGTCCAGGTGATGCCGCTGTTCTTGTTGGCGTCCGAGTAGCTGAAGCCAGCGACCGAGCCCGACTTGCGGCCAACGATCTTGTGCAGCGACGGGCCGACGCGGTTCACACCTTCGTCGAACACGTGGCAGGTGCGGCAAGCCGCGAACACCTTTTCGCCGGCAGCGGCGTCAGTGGTGAAGCTGGCATATTCGACCTTGGCACCGTCAGCGGCAGCAGCCGCCGGAGTTTCGGTCGCCGCCGGGGTTTCGACGGCCATGGCTTCTTCGGTAGCCGCCGGGGCCGGAGCATTGGCGTCGCCGCCAGCACCGCCACCGCAAGCCGAAAGGGTAACGAGGCTCGCCAGCGCGGCCGCGCCCATCAGGAAATTACGCTTCATGGTTATCTGTCCTCTGAACAACTTGTTCCTCCCGCATCCCAGCGGGCTTTAAACCAGATTTTCGGGCATGGAAAGTGGGACTTCACGTGTCGCCAAGGCCCTCTCCCCAGATACCGTTACGCAGCAACGCGTATACCCGCAAAGGGTTTCAGGCCTGTGCCACAAAGATTGCCATGCTCGCGCCCGGCGTTATGACTGCGGGCATGACAAACCTACCCAAGCACACCAAGCTCGTTCTCGCCCTTTTGGCGTTCATCCCGCTCTATTTCGCGATTGCCGCGCTGGGCACCAAATTCGGAATCTGGAGCTGGCAGATCGGGTTGATGACGCTGACATTCTTCGGCGGCATGATCGTGCTGGGGGTAACCGCACTGGCCGCGCTGGTTTCGCTGATTCTGTCCGCCCGCGCCAAACCGCGCCGCAACGGCCCGCTGGCCGCAGCGATTCTCGGCCTGCTGGCACCGGGCGCTGCGCTGGTGATGTTCATGAGCGCGGGCGGCAAGGCCGAACAGAACCCGATCCACGACATCGCCACCGATACCGGCAACCCGCCCGTCTTCTCGGCCGAGACCATGGCCGCGCGAGCTAAGGCGAAAGCGAACCCGGTGAGCGATTATCAAACCCCGCTGGGTCAGCTTGAGCTCTACAAGGAGCGAGTCTCGCCCGAACTTGCGGTGAAATCGCACGCGCAGATCATCACTGACCGCAAGGATCGCCCGGCGCCGCTGCCCCTGGGCGGCGCGGGCAAGGCCGAAGGCGTCGCCGCCGTGGCCGCGGCGATGGGCGCGATGGGCCTTACCGATATTCGCCCCGATCCGGCCGCCGGCATCGTCGAGGGCGTGGCCGAGACCTTCTGGTTCGGCTTCAAGGATGATGTCGTCGCCCGCGTGGGTGACAGCCAGATCGACTTCCGCTCGGTCAGCCGTGTAGGTGTCAGCGATCTCGGGGCGAACACCGCGCGGATCATCGACTTGCGCGCGCGGACCGAAGCGCTGTTGGGCGCGGCCAGCCGTTAATCGCGGAATGTGCTGACCGCCATCGCACTGCGCTGGACCACGGTGAGAACGCATAGGCCTGCATAGGCATAGGCGAGCACGCCGAACCACGCGGGCACTGCGCACATGGCGATGAAGACCGCGATGGTCTCGGCCCCTTCGGCAAGGCCGGTGGAGTAGAAGAAGCTCTTCTTGCCATGCGCCTCGGTGGTCGCCCCGCGCTTGGCGGCGATCACCGCGAAGGCGAGGAAGCTCACCCCCGTCAGCACAAAATTCGCCACCAGCACCAGCGCAGGCAGGGTGTTGGCCGGGCTGAGAATGCCGAAGCCCACGGGAATGCTGACATAGAAAGCAAAGTCGGCGACAATATCGAAATAACCACCAAGGTCGCTCGGCCCCCGCACCCGCGCCACCGCGCCGTCGAGCCCATCGGCGATGCGGTTGGCGAGGATCAGCGAGAGGCCCCAGCCGACATGGCCCAGCGCAATGGCCGTCGCGCCTGCCAGCCCGAGCAAAAGGCCGGTGAAGGTCAGCGCGTTGGCCGTCACCCCCACCCCCGCCAGCAAACGGCCCAGCCGGTTCAGCGGCGGGTCGATCAGGGGGCGGAGTTTGGCGTCAAACATTGTCCTACCCTCCCCGTCCCGGGCTAGCCCCGGGACCCAGCTTCCTGTTGCGACAAGCGTAAGGCGGAAGAACAGCGGGGCCCCGGGTCAACCCCGGGGTGGGGGTGAAGGGATCAGCCCCCCTCACCATGTCACCAGCCCGATCCACGCCCCCGTCATCGCGCTGGCGAGGTTACCGGAAATCCAGCTTTTCATCCCCAGCCCCGCAGCCTCTGCGCGGCGTTCAGGGCAGAGCGTGCCGATGGTCGAAACCAGCAGACCGACGCTGGCGAGATTGGCGACGCCGCACAGCGCGTAGGTAACGATCAGCTGGCTCCTCGGCCCCAGCGTCCCGTCCGGCAGCGCGGCGAGTTCGAGATAGGCGACATATTCGTTGAGCACCGCCTTGGTCCCCATCAATCCGCCCGCCGCCTGCGCCTCGCTCCACGGCACGCCGAGCAGCCACATGAACGGCGCCAGCGCCCAGCCGAGCAGGCGCTTGAGGCTGAGCGGATCGCCATCCACCAGCGGCAACAGCGCCAGCGCCATGTCCACCAGCGCCACCAGCGCGAACACCGTGATGATCACCGCGATCACCGCGAGGAACAGCTGCATCCCGTCCATCGTGCCTTTGACGATGGCATCGATGCTCGATTCGTAACGGAGGCCGGGGTCGGCGGTATCGACCTCGGTCGCGGTGTCCTCCGGCGTGCCCGGCACCATCAGACGCGCGATCAGCAGCGCGGCGGGGAGCGAGATCAGCGAGGCGGAGATCATGTGGCCGACCGCGTCCGGCACGGTTTCGCGCAAGGTGGTCGCATAAAGGATCAGGATCGCGCCGCTGATGGTCGCCATCGTCAGCGTCATGATCTGGAACAGCTCGGTCCGGCTGATCCGCGCAAAATAGGCGCGCGTCACCAAGGGTGCTTCGACCACGCCGAGAAACACGCTCGCCCCGCCCGACAGTCCGACGACACCCGACACGCCAAGCGAGCGACGCAGCAGAAAGCTGAGGCCGTTTACCACCCAGCGCAGCACGCCCCAGTGCCACAGCAGCGCCGCCAAGGCGGAGAAGACAATCACCAGCGGCAGAATCTGGAAGGCGATCACCAACGGCGGCTGCGCGCCCTCTTTCAAGGCGAACGGCAAATCCGCCCCGCCAAGATAGCCGAACATATAGGACGAGCCCTTTAGCGTCGCTGCTTCGACCGCGCTCACCGCATTGTTGACGAGGCCGACCGCCTGCCAGACGATCGGCACCCGCACAATCAGCACCGCGAGCACGCCCTGAAGCGCCAGCGCGCCGGCGATCCAACGCCAGCCGGGATGGGCCTTCCGGTTCTCGCTGATGGCCCATGCGATCCCGATCAGCACCGCAATGCCGATGATCCCGCGCAGCTGGTCGAACAACTCCACGCCGCGTTAGCCCCGCATCCAGGTGTGATAGCGTTCCACCCAGTTCAGCAGGCCTTCGGGCTTGTGCGCCTTCTTCCAGTTACCGGCGGCGAACTTGTTGGCTTCGACCATCGTGGGATAGGCGTGGATGGTGCCGAGGATCTTGTTGAGCCCGATCCCGTGCTTCATCGCCAGCACATATTCGGCCAGCAGTTCGCCCGCATGGGCGCCTACGATGGTCGCGCCTAGCACCGTGTCCTTGCCGCCCGCCGGGGTCAGCACCTTGACGAAGCCCTTGGTCTCGCTTTCGGCAATCGCGCGGTCGAGATCGTCGAGGTCGTAGCGGGTGACTTCGACCGCGATGCCCTGCTCGGCCGCCTCGCGTTCATTGAGGCCGACGCGGGCGAATTCGGGGTCGAGGAAGGTGACGGCGGGGATCACGCGATAGTCCGCCTTGAATTTGCGCAAACTCCCGAACAGCGCGTTGACGCTAGCGTACCAGGCCTGATGGCTGGCGGTGTGGGTGAACTGGTAGGGGCCCGCCACGTCGCCTGCCGCGAAGATATTGGGGAATTTGGTGGCGAGGAATTCGTCGGTGACCACGGTCTTGGCCGTATCGACGCCGATATCCTCCAGCCCGAAACCGGTGAGCCGCGCCTTGCGCCCGACCGCGACCAGCAGCACGTCGAACGGCACGTGCACTTCCTGCCCGCCTTGTTCGGCGATCAGCGTGCGGTCTTCGATCCGCACCGCCTTGTGGCCGGTGAGCACGCGCACGCCGTCCGCCTCCAGCACGCTGCGCGCAAGGTCGGATACATCCGCATCCTCACGCCCCAGCAATGCGTCGGCCATTTCGACCTGCGTCACCTTGGAACCCAATCGCGCCAGCGCCTGTGCCAACTCACACCCGATCGGCCCGCCGCCCAGCACCGCAACCCGCGCCGGGGCCGTGTCCATCTGCGCAAAGGCGTCCCACATCGTCTCGCTGGTGAGGTATCCGCTGCCCTCGATGCCGGGGATCGGCGGTACCACCGGCTCCGCACCGCTGGCGATGACGATGCTGCGAGTGGTGAGGCGCTGCGTGCCGCCATCATTGCGGGCGATCTCGACCGTCCAGGGGTCGATGATTGTCGCATAGCCCTTCACCACATCGACGCCGAGACCTTCGTAGCGTTCGACCGAATCATGCGGTTCGATCGCCTTCACCGCGCCCAGCACCCGTGCGATCACAGCGCGGAACGGCACTTGGGGGTCAGTCGGGGTGAGGCCGTACTTGTCCGCCCCGCGCATCATCGCCGCCACCTTGGCGCTCTTGATCAGGGCCTTTGAGGGCACGCAGCCGGTGTTGAGGCAATCGCCGCCCATTTCGTTTGCCTCGACCAGCGTGACCTTGGCCTTCACCGTTGCAGCGATCAGCGCCGAGACGAGCCCCGCCGAGCCTGCGCCGATCACCACCAAATTGCGGTCGAACTTGGACGGGCGCTTGAACCTGGCATAGACCTTGCGGCGCTTGATCAGGCCGATCACCAGCTTTGCCAACCACGGCGCGATGCCCAGCAGTACGAAGCTGCCCAGCACGCCCGGTGAGGCAATGCCCGACAGGCTCTCAATCCGCGCCAGCTGCGTCCCCGCATTCACATAGACCGCCGTGCCCAGCAGCATCCCGATCTGGCTCACCCAGACATAGGTCAGCGTCCGGATGCGGGTCAGGCCCATCACCAGATTGACCACGAAGAAGGGGAAGGCCGGAATCATCCGCAAGCTGAAGAGGTAGAACGCCCCGTCGCGCTCCATCCCGGCGTTGATCGCCTTCAGCCGCTCGCCAAAGCGCGCTTCGATGCTGTCGCGCAGCACGTAGCGCGATGAGAGGAAGGCCAGCGTGGCTCCCAGCGTGGAGGCGAAGGAGACGAGGATCGTCCCTGTCACCACCCCGAACAGCGCGCCCGCCGCCAGCGTCATGATCGCCGCACCGGGCAGCGAGGCCGCTGTCACCGCAACATAGGCGGCGAAGAACCCGGCGATCACCATCACCGGGTTGTCAGCGTAGAAGGCCTCCCACTGGGTGACCAACTGCTTGATCCCCTCAAGCGTCAGATATTGCCCGAGATCGAAGACAAAATAGGCCGCGATGATGGCGGCCAGCACGGCGAGGATGGCAAGCTTTTTCACATGATCTCCTGCCTGCACATTCGCGCAGGCTGCTGCGAGGGTTACGCCATCTGCGCAAGGCGGACGTATTGCGCAATCCAGCGCTTGTCGATCCAATGCTTGAGCGCCAGCACCCAGCGGCCCTCGGCCGCGAGCGGGCCATAGCTGGCAATCGCGCTACCGTCGCCGGTGTTCATCAGGTAGAGATTGTTCCACCGCGGGCGATAGGTGCGCGGCGGGGCTTCGTCCGCCAGCACAGCGCGCAGGTTGGCGGCGAGCACCGGTCCGGCAAACACGGCATGAACGCCGGAATGGGCGAGCGGCCGGTCGATCCGCGCGGCGACATCTCCGGCGGCGAAGATATGGGGGTGCGAGGTGGAGCGCTGGTGTGCGTCCACCGCGAGGAAGCCCGCTGCGTCGGTGGCGATGCCACTCTCCCGCACCCAGCCCGGCGCGGCGCTGCCGGTGGCGGCGATGATGCAATCGGTGGGTTCCAGCGATTGACCGCCTGCCATGATCGCCCCGCCTGCAAAGCGCGCATCGGCGGCAGGCACCGTAATCCCCTGCCGCGCCAGCGCTCGGGCGGCGCGGGCTTGCACGGCGGGCGCGAAGCCGGGGAGCACCCCGCCCGGCCCCGCCGCAAGCGTGACGTCTGGGCGCACGGTGGCTCCGGCGCGATTGCGAAGTGCAAAAGCCAGCTCCACGCCCCCTGCCCCGCCGCCCACCACCACGATCCGCGTCAAGGGCCCAAGCGCGGCGAGGCGATCGACGAAAGCACCGATGGGGCGGACATCGATCAGGCGCGGATCATCGCCCATCAGCCTGGCCGCCTGCCCTTCCCCACCGGTATCGAACGAGGCGACGTCAAAGCGGATCGCCTCACCCGCGGCGGTGCGCACCACCCGCGCCTCCGGGTCGAGGCCGTTGCAGCGATCCAGCACCAGCTCCACGCCTGCGCGCGCCGCTAGTGCAGCCAGATCGACCAGCCCGTCATCTCGCGCATGCTGCCCCGCGATCCAGCCGGGCACCATGCCCGAATAGCGCAAGTGCCGCTCCGGCGTCAGCAACACCGCCCGCACGCCCGCTGGCACGCCGCGCTTCACCCAGTCCGCCAGCACCGCGACATGCGCATGGCCGCCGCCGACGAGCAACATCACGGTTTGTGTACCGAACGAGGCAGTCTGCAGTATCATCACCCTCGCGTCATCGACCTTGGTTCAGCTATCCGCAAGCTTTGGACGCTAACGGGGCTGCTACACGACATTGCTTCGCAATAGCCTTCAATACTTCATATCTTCAAGAAGTTGCAGCACTCTTTTTGTCGCTGGAACCGTCGACGTGTTGAATGATTAATCGCTTGCGGCGCGGTAATGTTGCAATAGATGCACTCACGTTCGGTCGCGTGTTGTCCAAGTCGGACAACCCCGTCCTTGAACGCAGATTTCGGATTGAAAGGCTGCCATGGCAGGAGAAGGCCAAAGTTACGGCTCGCAGATTTCGCTGGTAAAATTCTTCAGGATTTTCTTCGACATCCTGAAGCCGGAAGCGAATTTCTACTGGCTCGCGGCCGTCTACGGGATCGGCATCAGCTTGCTCAGCCTGGCGACACCGATCTCGGTGCAGATGCTGATCAACACCATCGCCAACACCGCGCTCACCGCGCCGTTGGTGGTGCTGTCGCTCACCCTGTTCGGCCTGCTGTTCATTTCCAGCATGCTTTACGCGCTGCGCGTCCACCTGATGGAGCTGTTTGCGCGGCGGTTCTATGCCCGCATGGTGGCAGAGATTTCGCTGATTTCGGTCTATGCGCAGAACCCGTTCTTCGGCGATCTCAAGGCGAGCGCGCTGTTCAATCGCTATTTCGATGTGGTCTATGTCCAGACCGCGATCCCGATCCTGTTCATCGGCGGCTTCACCACGTTGTTGCAAATCGCGGTCGGGTTTGTGCTGGTGAGCCTCTACCACCCCTATTTCCTCGGCTTCACACTGGTGATGATCGCGCTGATCTGGGTGGTGTGGCTCGCCTGGGGCAGCCGTGCGCTGCGCACCGGGGTCGATCTCAGCCACGCCAAGCACAAGACCGCCGCCTGGCTGCAATCCATCGGCGGGTCGAACGGATTCTTCAAATCGCAGCGCCGGATCGACTACGCGCTCGACAAGACCGATGATTACACCCGGCAATATATCACCGATCGCAAGCGCCATTTCCGCCATCTGTTCTCGCAGACCATCGCCTTCCTGCTGATGTATGCCGCAGCCAGCGCGGCGCTGCTGGGTCTGGGCGGCTGGCTGGTGATCCAGAACCAACTGACCCTAGGCCAGCTGGTCGCGGCCGAGCTGGTGCTGTCAGCGGCGTTCTTCGGGGTGGCGCAGCTCGGCAGCTATCTGGGCTATTTCTACGATCTGTTCGCCGCCGTTGAGGAAATCTCGCAGTTCTACGATGTCGAGCAGGAACAGCCCAAGGGCGCCGATCCGTTCGAAGGTCCAGACCACGCCATCGTGATGAAAGGCGTGCGCGGCAAGGCGCGGCATGAAGAAGCGCAGTTCGATCTGGAGGTCCCTTCGGGCTCGATCATCATGGCCGCAGCTAGCCAGCACGGGGTGCAACGCCTGTTCACCAATTTGCTCAAGATGCACGCCCTGCCGGAGTCTGGCTTCGCAACGCTCGGCGGGGTCGACATGAAGGCGATCGAAGCGCACCACTTGCGCAAGAACGTCCATGTGCTCGATCGACCCAGCATCGTCGAAATGACGATCCGCGAATATCTCGCACTGTCCTGCCCCGACACTGCGCCGCAGCGGATGATCGGCGCCTTGGAGACGGTGGGGCTGGCAACGATGATCTCGACGCTCGAGAAAGGCCTCGACACCCCGCTGGCCGCAACCGGCTATCCCCTGTCGGCGGTAGAGTTGCAGCAGCTGAAGCTCGCCAATGCCCTGCTCGAACGCCCGCGCATTCTGGTGCTCAGCCGGTTGTTCGATCTGATCGATCCCGAACCCATCGCCCGCGCCGTGACCGAGCTGCGCGCGCAGGCATATTCAACCGTGATCTATTTCTCCAATCGCCGCATCGATCTGGGCTTTGACCGCTTCCTCTATCTCGAAGCGCACCAGCAGCGTTACTTCGCCAATTTCGAGGACTTCTGTGCCGCGATGAACCGCCCCGCGCCCTACACCGGGGTCCCGATTGTCAAGGGAGGCGCATGATCATGGCAACGCTCAAGGAGGACATGGCGCATTTCACCACGCTCGCGTCGATCAAGACGCCGCGCGTGATGCGGGCGGTGTTTTTCATGCTGCTGGCGGCAATCGTCATTGCGGTCGCTTTCCTGATCTACGTGCCCTGGGTGCAGACCACCTCGGGCCGCGGGGTGGTGACGACGCTCAGCCCCAACGAACGCAAGCAGGATATCAACGCGCTGGTGCCGGGCCGGATCGAGGAATGGTACGTGCGCGACGGCAGTTCGGTGAAGAAGGGCGATCCGATCGTCCGCATCGCCGATATCGATCCGCAGCTGATTGACCGTTTGCAGGCCGAACGCGGGCAGATGGAGCTGCAATTGCAGGCCGCCCAATCCGCGCTCGCCACCGCGCAGATTGACGAGCGCCGATCACGTGAATTGTTTGAAGCCGGGCTTGCCGCTCGCCGCGATTACGAATTGGCGCAGATCAAGGTTGCCGACATGCAGGGCCGCGTGGCCGCAGCACAGGCCGATCTCAACCGCGCTGACACAAACATCGCGCGCCAGTCCGAACAGATCGTGCGCGCGCCGCGTGACGGCTTCATCCAGAGCCTCAATGCAGGGGACGCCGCCACCTATATCAACGCCGGCGACGTGCTCGCTACCTTCGTGCCCGAAGGGGCCGAGCGCGTGATCGAGATTTTCATCGACGGGCGCGATGTCGCCCTGGTGCGGGCGGGCGACAAGACCCGAATCCAGTTCGAAGGCTGGCCCGCGGTGCAGTTTTCCGGCTGGCCTTCGGTCGCGGTCGGGACCTTTGGCGGGCGGGTGATTTCGGTCGACCAATCCGCCCAGATCAATGGCCGATTCCGCGTGCTGATCGCCGAGGACCGGAGCGAGCTTCACCGCTGGCCGGAAGAACGCTACGTCCGCTTCGGCGCTGTGGTTCAGGCCTGGGTGCTGCTCGAAACCGTGCCGGTGGGCTACGAAATCTGGCGTCAGCTCAACAATTTCCCGCCTGAACTGCCGGTGGCGGAAAGCACCGGGTCGGCGAACTGAGGATGAAGCGCAGGACGGCCTTGATGCGGCTGGGCACGGTGCTCGGCCCCGCCGCTATCGGTGCAGCGTTGCTGGCGCTCGCCCCGGTGGGAGCCGCGGCGCAGGACATTGCCCCCGTCGGCGATCCGCTCGACGTAGCGCTGACCACCGGCCCGCTGCTGCCGGACGAGGTGCTCCGCTCCTCGGCGCTCACTTTCCCCTCGATCCTCGAGTCCTTCGAACGGGAAGCGGCGGCGCGTTCCGACCAACTCAGCGCCGATGGTGCTTTCGATCTGATGCTGAAGGGCGAATACTACGACCGCCTCACCGGCTTCTATTCGGGCGGCTTCGGCAAGGTCGAGGCCCGCCAGCCGCTGCGGCCTTACGGGGCGGAGGTGTTCGGTTCGTACCGCGTTTCCAACGGCACCTTCCCGACTTACGAGAACTACGACTACACCAACCAGCTTGGCGAGGTGAAGGTCGGCGCGCTGTTCTCGTTGCTGCGCAACCGCGACATCGACAGCCGCCGTTTCGCAATCGAGGACACCCGTCTCGCCGCCAGTCAGGCGCGGCTTGATGTCATGCTGGTGCAGCTGAACGTCCAGCACGAAGCCCTGCGTGCCTATTGGCGCTGGGTCGGCGCGGGCGAGGAAATTCGGGTGTTCGAGGAACTGCTCGAAATCGCCGAAGCTCGCCAAATCGGCCTCACCCGCGAAGTCAATGAAGGCGCCCGCGCGCGCATCGCGCTCACCGAAAACGAGCAGAACCTGCTGCGCCGCCGCTCACTGCTGGAGGAGGCCAAGCGCAACTTCCTGACCGCCGCCAACAGCCTCGGATTCTATCTGCGCGGCAGCGACGGGAGGATGGTGATCCCCACCCGCGAAATGCTGCCCGACCTGTCGCGCATGAAGGCGATTGCGCCGGTCGAACAGCTGGTGGCGACACCGCTGAGCGACGTGATCCAGAGCCGCCCTGAACTCCAGACCTTCAAGCTGGCGCTGGAACGCGCGAACAACCGCGTGGCGCTGCGCCGCAATGATCTTGAACCCTCGCTCAACGCCAGTGTCGAACTGTCGCGTGATTTCGGCCAGATCGGGCCAGGCGGGCCGGGCTTCGATTCGACCGATACTGTGGTGGGCCTGACTTTCAGCGTCCCCCTGCAACGCCGCACAGCGCGCGGCGCGGTACAGCGTGCCGAAGCCGAACTGCGCGAGACCGAGCTGCGCCAGCGCCGCATTGCCGATCAGATCACCACCGAGGTCGGAAACATCCTCGTCAATCTCAACACCGCACTGAAACAGGCCGACCTCGCCGATGCCGAGGTCAAGCAGGCCAACCAGATGGTGCAGGCTGAGCGCACCCGATTCCGGCTGGGCGCGGGCGATTTCTTCTTCGTCAATCAGCGCGAGGAAACCGCCGCCAACGCGCAAATCAACGCGATCCGCGCCGAACTCGCCGGGCGATTGGCTGAGGCGAGCTACAACGCGGCGACGATGAACCTTGGCGCGCTGGGGCTGGAGTAGGCGTTTCGGCGTGGATTGCTGCGCTACCGGCGCGCCTAGAGCTTGCCGCGCAGCGCCTGATAGGCCGCGGCTGTCACCGTGTTGGCAAGGTTCAGTGACCGGATCACGTCCGAGCGCATCGGCAGCTTGACCAGGCGGTCGGCGTGGCGGTCGATGATTGCCTTGGGGATGCCTGTGGTCTCCTTGCCGAATACCAGCATCGCATCGTCCGGGTAGTCGGGCTCGAAGAAGCTCTTCGCGCCGAATTCCTCGAACAGGAATAGCTGCTCGGCGCGCGGGGTGCGGGCTTCGAGGAACGCGTCCCAGCTGGCATATTCGGTGAGGTTGACGTGCTTCCAGTAATCCAGCCCCGCCCGCTTCACGCGGCTGTCCGAAATGTCGAAGCCCAGCGGGTGGATCAGGATCAGCTCCATCCCCAGCGCCACGCAGGTGCGCCCAACCGAGCCAGTGTTGCCGGGAATTTCGGGCTGGACAAGGACGATGGCGGTCATGGGCGCCGCTCTGCTGCGAGATAGGCGCGCAAGGTCGAGAAGTGCGAGCAGCCGGGCTGCATCAGCAAGGCTGGCGTGCTGGGCAGCTGTGCAGCGAGTGCCTCGGCCATCGCGGGCGGGGTCCAGTCATCCTCGCTCCCCTGCCAGACCGTGACCGGCTGGTGGACCTTGGCAAGCGCGCCCGACCAATTGGCGACATAGGCGCGGATTTCGGCGGAATAGGCGGCGCGCTGAGACAGCAGGCTGGTTTGCAGCGATTGCGCAAGCCCCGCGATGAACTGCGGATCGGCGGCCAGCGCGCGGTCAGCTCCGCGCGCCTTCGCCATCAGCGCTACGGCCATCTTTGCGGGAGCGATCCGGGCGACCTGCGCCTGCATGAACGTTAGCGCGGCGAACGGCACGCGCCCCGCCAGCGCTGCACGGAAGACCGGCGCACCCGCCATTCCGGGCAGAAAATCCCCCAACTGGAGCGGCGCGGCGGGCGAGACGAGGTCGATCCGTTCGACCCTCGCGCCCAGATGCGGCGCCACCTGCAAGGCCGCCGCCCCGCCCAGCGAGAAGCCGACGAGGCGCAGCGGCTCATCGGGATATTGCGCAGCGATCCTTGCGGCAAGTGACGGGAAGTACCCCTCACCCGGCGTTGCGGAGCGGTCTACGACATGGAATTGCCCGGCCTGCGCGGCGATCTCCGGGCCGAAGCTCGCTAGCTCCGCCGCCGATCCGGGCAACCCGTGGAAATAGAGCGTGGCGGGTCGCAACGCCTTGGCTCCGGGGTCTAGCCCAGCTTGTCCTTGAGCAACTGGTTCACCACGCCCGGATTGGCCTTGCCCTGCATCGCCTTCATCGTCTGGCCGACGAAGAAGCCGAACAGCGCTTCCTTGCCGCCGCGGTACTGTTCGACCTTGTCGGCATTGGCGGCGATGATCGCGTCGACCGCAGCTTCGATGGCACCGGTGTCGCTGACCTGCTTGAGCCCTTCGGCATCCGCGATTTCAGCGGGATCGCGGCCGGTCTTGAGCACGATTTCGAAGATTTCCTTGGCCTGCCCGCCGCTGATTTCACCCTTGTCGGCCATCGCGAGGATGCTCGCCTGCGCGGCTGCGGTTGCATTGGCGAGGTCAGCGTCATCGCCCAGCGCCTTGATCACGCCGGGCGCGACCGAGAGCGACCAGTTGGCGACCTGGGTGGCGACGGCATCCTCACCCTTGCCCGTTACCTTGGCGGTTTCGGCCAGCAGCGTTTCGAACCGGGCGAAAGTCTCGACCTCAGCGGTCAATTCCCGCGCGTTGTAGGGGGTGAGGCCCAGCACCTCGACATACCGCTTGCGCTTGGCATCCGGCAGCTCGGGGAGCGAGGCGCGGCATTCGGCGAGGAAGTCGTCTTCCAGCACCAGCGGCAAAAGGTCGGGATCGGGGAAGTAGCGGTAATCGTGCGCATCTTCCTTCGAGCGCATCGTGCGCGTGGTGCCGGTGCCGGGGTCGAACAGGCGGGTTTCCTGCACGATCTTTCCGCCGCTTTCGAGCACATCGACCTGACGCATCGCCTCATGCTCGATCGCCTGCATAACGAAGCGGACGGAGTTGACGTTCTTGGTCTCGGTGCGGGTGCCGAGTTCGTCACCGACCTTGCGGACGCTTACGTTCACATCGGCGCGCATCGAGCCTTCTTCCATGTTGCCGTCGCACGAGCCGACATAGCGCAGAATCGCGCGCAGCTTGCGCAGATAAGCGCCTGCTTCGGCGGGCGAGGCCATATCGGGGCGGCTGACGATTTCCATCAGCGCCACGCCAGAGCGGTTCAAATCGACATAAGACATGGTCGGGTGCTGATCGTGCATCAGCTTGCCGGCGTCCTGCTCGACGTGGATGCGCTCGATCCCGATCACCTTGTCTTCGGGAATGCCGGCCTTCTCGTCCGCCTCGATCAGGAGTGAACCTTCGCCGACAATCGGATGATAAAGCTGGCTGATCTGGTAACCCTGCGGCAAGTCGGCGTAGAAGTAGTTCTTGCGGTCAAACCGGCTCCACGCGTTGATCTGCGCGTCAATCGCCATGCCGGTGCGGACCGCCTGCCGGATGCACTCGGCGTTGGGCACGGGCAGCATCCCCGGCATCGCGGCATCGACAAGGCTGACCTGCGAATTCGGCTCCGCGCCAAACGCCGTGGCCGAGCCCGAGAACAGCTTCGACTGCGACGTCACCTGCGCGTGGACTTCAAGGCCGATCACGACCTCCCATTCACCCGTGGCACCCTGAATGCGGTAGTTGCTCATTGTTCCAACCTCGTCGTTCCGGCGAAGGCCGGAATCCAGTCCCGGCGGCCGCGGAGTGTTCCTCTGGGTCCCGGCCTGCGCCGGGATGACGATTGGAGGGCCGTCACCCTTACTTCTCTTCGTCCTCGATCACCTTGCCATCTGGCCCGAAGCGCATTTCGCCGTGATCGACGTGTTTTCTCACCCAATTGGCGACCATGAAGGTCACCGGCACCGCAGCGGCGATTGCCAGTCCGGCAATCCACAGCGGCAGATCGGCGGTCACCACCACTTCTCCGGCTTGGCGGTGAAGCCTGCCCGTTGCTGGATCGCGAGGCCTGCATTGAGCACGCCCTGCTCGTCGAAGGGCTTGCCGACCAGCTGGAGGCCGAGCGGTAGGCCATCGGCGTTGATCGTGGCGGGCACGCTCATCGCGGGCAGGCCTGCAAGCGACGCAGGCACGGCGAACACATCGTTGAGATACATCGTCAGCGGGTCTTCATTCATCGAACCCAGCGGGAAGCTCGCCGTCGGCGTGGTCGGCGCGAGGATGACGTCGCATTCCTGGAAGGCCCGCTCGAAATCGCGGGCGACCAATGCGCGGACCTTCTGTGCCTGCGTGTAATAGGCGTCGTAAAAGCCCGCCGAGAGCACATAGGTGCCGATCAGGATGCGGCGCTTGACCTCGTCCCCGAACCCGGCGGCGCGTGTGGCGGCGTACATGTCTTGCAGGCCGGAGCCATCGGGCAGATCGCGCAAGCCGTAACGCACGCCATCATAACGTGCGAGGTTCGACGACGCTTCAGCGGGTGCGACGATGTAATAGGCTGGCAGCGCGTACTTGGTATGCGGCAGCGAGACGTCGACGATCTCCGCGCCTGCGTCCTTCAGCCACGCCTTGCCCTGCTCCCACGAATCGAGGATCGCCTGATCGGTGCCCTCCATCCGGTATTCGCGCGGAATGCCGACCTTCTTGCCGCGCAGGTCGCTGTTCAGAGCGGCTTCCCAATCGGGCACGTCCATCTGAAGGCTGGTCGAATCCTTCGGATCGAACCCCGCCATCGCGCCGAGCATGATCGCGCAATCCTCGACCGAGCGCGCCATCGGCCCGGCCTGATCGAGCGAGGAGGCGAAAGCGACGATGCCCCAGCGCGAACAGCGGCCATAGGTCGGCTTGATCCCGCAAATGCCGGTGAAGGCCGCAGGCTGGCGGATTGAGCCGCCGGTGTCGGTGCCGGTCGCCGCCGGCGCGATGCGCGCAGCGACCGCCGAGGACGAACCGCCCGAGGAGCCACCCGGGCTCATCGGCTGGTTGCTGCCGGACTTGCGCCACGGCGAGCTGACATTGCCGAAATAAGAGGTCTCGTTGGAACTCCCCATCGCGAACTGGTCGAGATTGAGTTTGCCCAGCATCCCCGCGCCCGCGTCCCACAGCTTCTGGCTGACGGTCGATTCGTAGCGGGGGGTGAAGCCTTCAAGAATGTGGCTGGCCGCGGTGGTCTGCACGCCGTTGGTGGCGAACAGGTCCTTCATGCCAATCGGCACGCCCGCCATTGCGCCCAGCTGCCCGCCCGCAGCGCGCGCGGCGTCGACCTTGTCGGCGGCGGCCAGCGCATGGTCGGGGGTGGTGACGATGAAGGCGTTGAGGCTCGCAGCCGCAGCCACGGCAGCGTTGAAGCTTTCCGCGACTTCGCGCGCGGTGAAATCCCCGGCGCGCACGCCGTCCCGAATGTCTTTTACACCGAGAGAGGTCAGGTCAGTCATTGCATCTCTTTCGTCATCCCCGCGCAGGCGGGGATCCAGCTTCTCTTTTCCGTCACGCCAGCAAGTCGGCTGGGTCCCCGCCTTCGCGGGGATGACGGGAAAACGCTATTCGATCACTTTGGGCACGCCGAAGAACCCGTGCTCGGCGGCGGGCGCGTTGGCGAGGATGTCGCCTTGCCTGCCCCCGCCGGTCAGCGGATCGGCGTCGATCACGTCAGCGCGCAGGCGCAGCGTGTTGGGGATCACCGCCGCCATCGGCTCGATCCCGGTCACGTCAACCTCGCCCAATTGCTCGACCCATTGGAGGATGCCGTTCAATTCCGGCACCATCTGTTCCAGCGCGGCGTCATCCATGCGGATGCGCGCCAGCGAGGCGATCTTGGCCACGGTTGCCTTGTCGACCGACATTGCGCGTCCGCCCCTTACTGGCCCGGCGCCACCGGAGGCGCACCCTCAGGCGCGCCGCCCGGCGCTGCGCCACCGGGAGCACCGCCCGGGGCAGCGCCCATCTGCTGCTGCATCGTCTGCTGGAGGATCTGGAGATTGCGGTCAAAGGTCGCGCGGCTCATGATGTCCATCACTTCAATCTCGAATTCAAGATCGGCGTTAGGCGGGATCGGCGTGCCCGGAGGCGGCGCCGCACCGTAAGCGAGATCGGCGGGGATGAAGAGCGTGTACTTGCCGCCCTTCTGCATCTGCTGAAGCCCCTGGAAGAAGCCCGGAATGGTCGCGCCTTCTTCAACCGGGAAAGGATTGCCTTCCGGGAAAAGGCCCTGAACCGGCAGCGGAATGTTCTGCGATTCGTCGAACACCGTGCCATCGGCGGCGAGCTTGCCCTTGTACTTCACGAACACGACATCGCCCTTGGCCGCAGTCTTCCCCGTGCCTGCGACTTCGACATCAAGGTCGAGCCCGCGCGGAACCGCTGACCAGGCAAGCCCGCCGCCGACCGCGATCGCAAGCGCGACCCCGATCCACAGCTTGGTGAGCGAGCCCTTGGCCACAGGCTTGATCGGAACGCGGGTAATCTCGGTCATGGGTACGGTCCTGATGGGCGGCGCATCTGCGCCACGTTATGACGGCAAAAGGGCGCGGGAATAAGCCGCGCCCTGATGACTGATCGGAAAGGGGGATTCAAGCGCTTCTGCGGGGCAGAGTGCACTTGGCGACGGGATTATTTGCTCCCGTCACGCTCCATCCGCTTGCGCTCCATCTTGCGGGCGCGGCGCACAGCAGCAGCCTTTTCACGGGCGCGCTTTTCGCTGGGCTTTTCGAAGTGGCGACGCAGTTTCATTTCGCGATAAACGCCTTCGCGCTGCAGCTTCTTCTTGAGCGCGCGCAGGGCCTGATCGACATTGTTATCGCGAACCATGATTTGCATAAACGACGACTACCTCAATTTTCCAAACGCCAGAGCCCGCCCGAATCACGCGGGGATACGCGGTGAATTGCCTGTGAAACACCAATGATACGCGGGCGATTCCCTTTCAGGACCGCCCACTAAACCGCGCCCCGATAGTCCAACATCGTCCCAAAGGCAACCCGCCAGCGTGCTCGTCCCGGCGCAATCGTTCTTCAGCTGCGCTAGGCAGATCGCGCGGCGCTCGCTATGGCCGCGCGATGTCCGGTGAAATCTCCCCTCTCATGGCCAGCCTCAATGTCGCTGTCGGCGGCGCTGCGGGCTCTGTGCTGCGCTATCATGCCGGCCGTGCTGTCACGCATCTGGCCGGGCCGGAAAACGCCTTTCCGTGGGGGACGCTCGGCGTCAATATCCTCGGCAGCCTGTTGATGGGCGTGCTGGTGGGCTGGCTCGCGCGCGGCAGTGCGGAGGCCCAGACGGCGGAGAACATGCGGCTGCTGATCGGCGTCGGCCTGCTCGGCGGGTTCACCACCTTCAGCGCTTTCAGCGCCGAGCTCGTCACCCTGCTGCATCGCGGGCAGGCGCTGCTGGCGGTGGGCTATGCCGCAGCCTCGCTGACCGCTGGGATGGCAGCGGTCATCATCGGCCTTGTCGCCGCGCAGAGTGCATCATGACCGAAACCCCGACCGATAACGTGCGCCAGTTCACCGTCAGCGAGGATGACGACGGCATCCGGCTCGACCGCTGGTTCAAACGCAACCTGCCGCTGATCGGCTTTGCCACCGTGTCGCGCTGGGCGCGCACCGGGCAGATCCGGGTGGATGGCAAGCGCGCCAAGCCGGAAGATCGGCTGGAACAGGGTCAGGTACTGCGCGTGCCCCCCGGCGGCGAAGAAGCGCCCGCCGCCAAGAAGGCCGCACCGCGCCTGCGCACGCTCAGCCCCGAACAGATCGCCGAGGCCAAGGGCATGGTGATCCGCGAAACGGCGAGCGCGATCGTGCTCAACAAGCCCCCCGGCCTTGCCACCCAAGGCGGCAGCAAGACGACCAAGCATGTCGACGGGCTGCTCGATGCCTTCGTGGAGACCGAAAAGACCCCGCGCCCGCGGCTGGTCCACCGGCTCGACAAGGACACCTCGGGTGTGCTGCTGATCGCCCGTACGCCGGGGGCTGCTGCGAGTTTCTCCAAGCGGTTCGCGAGCCGTTCGGCCCGCAAGGTCTATTGGGCGCTGGTGGTCGGCAAACCGCAATTGTCCGAAGGCGTGATCGACGCTCCGCTCGCCAAGCAGCCGGGGACCGGCGGCGAGAAGATGCATATCGACGAGGAAAACGGCGCGGCGGCCAAGACCCGTTACCGGGTGGTCGACAGCGCCGGGCAGCGCGCGTCATGGGTGGAGCTGGAGCCGCTCACGGGCCGCACCCACCAGCTGCGCGTCCACATGGCCGCGATCGGCCACCCGATTGTGGGCGACGGCAAGTATGGCGGGCCGGACAGCTTCCTCACCGGCGCGGTCAGCCGCAAGATGCACCTGCACGCCCGTCGACTGATTATCTCTGAACCGAAGATCGGCGAGGGAACCGGCGGCAAGCTGGATGTGACCGCTGAACTCCCGCCGCACTTTGCCATGAGCATGGAAGTGCTGGGCTTCGATCAGGGCCTGTCCGACGCCTCGCCCATGGGCGACGAAGCGCCGGAGCGGACAGGTGAGGAAAAGAAGCAGGCCGCCCGCCGCCATTTCAAACAGGCGAGGAAGGAAGCCCGCGCGCCCCGCCGTGCACGCGGCGCGGCATCGGAGAAGCCCAAGACGAAAAAGCCGGCGGCTAAGTCCTCTGGCAAGCCTGCCGGAAAACCCGCGACCAAGGCCGGGCCGAACAAAGCCCCCGCCAACCGGGCGAGGCCGACTCCCAAACCCGCTCCCAAAGGCGGCGGCAAGCGGACGGGCCGCTGATGCATCCCAATCCGCTTTACCGCAGCGATGACAGTGCGGCTGACGCAGCGCTGGTCGGCCAGATCGGCTTCGGCATGGTCTTCGCCGCCACGCCCGATGGGCCGCGCGTGGCGCATACTCCGCTGCTGATGACCGAAGGTGGAGCAGTGCAGTTCCACCTCGCCCGCAGCAATGCCCTCGCCCGGCATCTCGACGGCGCCACCGCCCTGATCGTAGTCAACGGCCCGGACGCCTATGTCTCCCCGCGCTGGTATGATGATCGCAACACCGTGCCGACCTGGGATTACGTCGCGCTGGAGCTGGAAGGCGCGGTGCGGCGAATAGACGACGATGGGCTCGAAGCCTTCCTCCACGCCGCCATCGCCAAGCACGAGACGCGGCTGGGCGGTGAGCCGTGGCGGGCGGAGGAATCCTCCGAGAAAATGTGGGCAGGCCTGTTCCGCGGGATCGTCGGCTTCGAGCTGACCGTCGCAGCGCGGCGGCCAACCTACAAGCTGTCGCAGAACAAGCCGCCCGAAACCCGCGCCCGGATCGCTGACGGGCTGACCGAGGCGGGCTCGCCCGCGCTCGCAGAGTGGGTGCGGAGCGTGGCCGGATGAGCGGCGTGCGGCTCGCCGTGTTCGATTGCGACGGGACGCTGGTCGATGGGCAGGCGGATGTCTGTTGGGCAATGGAGCGCGCGTTTGCCCGCGCTGGGCTGCCAGCCCCCGAAGTGTCCGCCGTGCGCCGCGCCGTCGGGCTGAGCCTGCCGCAGGCCGTGCGTACGCTATCGCCCGATCTCACCGAAGATCAGAACCGCGCCGTCACCGAATTCTACCGCTCCAGCTTCCGCGCGCGGCGTGAAGAAGGGCTGCTCGACGAGCCGCTGTATGACGGCATCGCCCAGCTGCTACGCGAACTGCACAGCGCGGGCTGGAGCCTTGCGGTCGCCACTGGCAAGTCCGACCGCGGGCTCGCCGCCTGCCTGGCCACCCATGGGATCACCGACCTGTTCGTCTCGCTCCAGACCGCCGACCGCCACCCGTCGAAGCCGCATCCCGCCATGCTGGAGGCCGCGCTGTTCGAAGCCGGCGCAACCCGCGAACAGGCCGTGATGATCGGCGACACCAGCTTCGACATGCTGATGGCGCGCAGCATCGGGGTCGCAGGGATTGGCGTCGGCTGGGGCTATCACGCCCCGCCCGAATTGCTGGCGAGCGGCGCGGCCCGTGTGGTCGGCACCGCCGAGGCGCTGGCCGCTGCGCTTGAGGAGGCCTTGCCATGACGCAATCCGACCGCGACATCGCCGAGGCACGGGCGCGCAATGGCTTCATCATCATCAATCTCGTGCGGTTCAGCGGAGTTGCGCTGGTGATGTTCGGCTTTGCCATCGTGCGCGGTGTCATTGACCTGCCTTATGCTGTGGGCGCGATCATTGCGGTGGCTGGCTTCTTCGAGGTGTTCTTCCTGCCGCGCTTCATCGCGCGCCGCTGGAACGCCGGAGACAAGACACCAAAATGATCCGCCGGTTCTATAAGGACGTAACGCTCGGAGCGCAGCCGGGTGGCTATCAGGTGCTACTTGACGGGCGCGGGGTGAAGACCGTGGGCGGCGCGGCGCAGATCGTCCCGACCGAAGCGCTGGGTGAGGCGCTGGCGGCAGAATGGCGGCGGCAGGGCGACACAATCGACCCCGCCAGCCTGCCGCTGCGCGACATGGCCGACTACGCGATTGACGTTATTACGCCCGATCCGGCGGCGATTGCCGATGGCCTCATCGCCTACGCCGAGACCGATACGCTCTGCTACCGCGCCGATCCCGACGAGCCGTTCCACGCACACCAGCAGGCGGTGTGGGAGCCGCTGCTTACCGCGTTCGAGGCCACGCAAGGCATCACCTTAGTGCGGGTCAGCGGTGTGCTCCACCGCCCCCAACCGGAAGCGTCTTTGGCCGTGCTGCGTCAGCGGCTGGCGGCGCTCGATCCCTTCGTGCTGGCGGGGGTTGAGACGATGACCACGCTTGCCGCCTCGCTCGTGACCGCGCTCGCCGCGCTCGATGCGGGGCATGAAGACGAGCCGCGCGCGCTATGGCAGGCCGTATGTCTTGAAGAAGAATGGCAGGCCGACCTGTGGGGCCGCGACTGGGAGGCCGAAGAACGCCGCGCGCGGCGTGAGGCGGATTTCCTGCGCGCCTATGGCTTTGCGCAGCTGGCACGCGGGTGAATTAAGCCCCCGCGACCCAATCCGCCACTTCAGCCGCCACTGTGTTGGCCGCGGTGTTCAGTGCCGCGCCCACCGCCCGGGTTTCAGCCGGAACGCCGGTTTCGCGGGCTTCAAAGCGGCGGGTTTCAGACGCGCCGTCCTTGCCGATCCGCACCGCATCGAACCGCACCACCACCGAGGCGCTTGGCACGTCATAGCCCATGTCGATCAACGTGCCGCGCAAGGTCACGGTCGCCAGCGTGCCGGTATCGTCGCCATCCACCACCATCGCAGCGCCGCGCGCGCGGATCGTCTCGCCCACCAACCGCCGGAACAGACGCGCGGGCTTTTCCACCCAGAACGCCTCTTGCAGATAGGCCAGCTCCGTATCGCTGACCGCCACTGGCACGCGCAGCACGTCAAGCTTGGCGGGCGTGTCGAACGACAGCACCGCGATCACCTGGCGATCAGCGCCGCTCACACCCGGGCCGGCCGGCGCGGTGGTGGCGGGGCTGAGGGTGAGCAGGCTGGCGGGCGGCTCACCGCCCAAGCTGATACAGCCGGACAGCGCCAGCAGCAGCGGGGCAAACAGGATCGGCCGGGTCAGGAAGGTCATGGAAGCGGTCATCCTCATTTCGGCTTATAATCGGGCAGCGACGTGCCGCCCACCAATGCGCCTGCGCCTTCGCTTTCGAGCTTTTCGGTAATCGAGCGCAGCGCGCGGCTGGTGGCGCGCAGGTCTTCCAGCGTCGCTTCAGCGCTTGGCAGTGTTGTGGTGCGCAATTGGCGCGCAGCCGGGCGGGTGTCTTCGAGCGTCGCCGCCAAGGATGCCAGCGCAGCATTGGCCGATTTCAGCGTCCCTCGCAGTTCCTCGGCCAGCGGCGATCCTTCCTTGTCGAGCAGCGCACTGGACGACACGGCGACCTTTTCCACCGCATCCAGCGTCTGGTTCAATTCCACCATGGTGTTGCGGAATTCCTTGAGGTTGGCGGTCAGTTCCGGGCTCGCATCAGCCAGCCCGTCGGTCAGGCGGTTGGTGTTCTTGAGGATGCCGGCCAGCTCCTGCTGGTTTTCCGGGCCGAGGATCAGGTTCAATTGCTCGGTCAAGGTCGCCAGCCGTTCCAGCAGCAGCGGCGCATTCGCCACGATCTCGCCAAAGCCGCCGCGTCCCGGCGGGATCACCGGGCGGCCTTCAGGGCAGGCGGTGGTCTCACAGGTGATTGGCGGATTGTCCTTGCGCGCCCCGTCCAGCAGGATGGTCGACACACCGGTAAAACTCGCCTGAATGGTCGCCTGCGTGCCGACGAGGATCGGCACATCCTCCCCCACCTTGATCCGCACGCGCACGAATTCGGGATTGTCCTTGGCCAGCGCGATTTCGGTCACCTGCCCCACCGGCACCCCGGCAAAGCTGACCTGGCTGCCCTTGGCGAGGCCAGAGACAGACTGGCCATAGAAGATGTCGAATTCGTCCTGCTTGCCTTCGCCCAGCCGCGCGATCCAGACGATGAAGGCGGCCAGGGCCGCCAGCAGCACCAGCGTTACCGCACCGACCCACAGATGATTGGCTCTGGTTTCCATGTGCGTTTCCTATGACGCGCGGGCGGCGCGCTTGTCCATTACTATCCGGCTCATTCCTGGCTCCTGAGGTGCGCGTCATGAGCAGCGCGGCCGCGCGGGCCGCCGAAATATTCCTCGATCCACGGATGCTTCGTCGCGATCAGTTCGGGGATGGTGCCAACGGCGATGATCTTCTTTTCGGCAATCACCGCCACCCGGTCGCAGATCTCGTAAAGCGTATCGAGATCATGGGTTATAAGAAAGACGGTAAGGCCCAGAGTTTCCTTCAATTCGCGCGTCAGCCGGTCAAACTTGGCCGCACCAATCGGGTCGAGCCCGGCGGTAGGTTCGTCCAGAAACAGCAATTCAGGATCGAGCGCCAGCGCGCGGGCGAGGCCGGCGCGCTTCTTCATGCCGCCCGAAAGCTCGGACGGGAACTTGGCCACCGCATCTTCGGGCAGACCGGTGAGGATCACCTTGTAGCGCGCGATCTCGGTTCGCAGCGCTTGATCGAGATCGGGGTAGTACTTCCTGAGCGGCACTTCGACATTTTCGCCCACGGTCAGCGTCGAAAACAGCGCCCCTCCCTGAAATAGCACGCCCCACCGGCGGCGCACGCCAATGCCCTGTTCCAGATCGAGTTCGGTGATGGTGCGCCCCAGCACATCGATCCGCCCTTCGCTCGGCCGCTGCAAGCCGATGATCGAGCGCATCAGCACCGATTTGCCGGTGCCCGAGCCGCCAACCACGCCAAGGATTTCGCCGCGCCGCACTTTGAGATCGAGCCCTTCGTGGACTGTCACATCACCGAAGCGGTTGACCAGCCCTTCGATCACGATCGGGAAGTTTTCGTCTTCTTGATGGATGTCGCGCGCCATCGCTCAGCCCCACCCGATTTCGGTAAAGAACACCGCGAAAAACGCATCGAGCACGATCACCGCAAAGATCGCCGAGACCACGGCCATGGTCGTGCGGCGGCCCACTTCCTCGGAATCGCCGCGCACCTGCATCCCATGATAACAGCCCGCCAGCGCCACGATCAGCCCGAACACCGGAGCCTTGATCAGCCCGACCCACAGGTCATGCGTCGGCACCACTTCCTGAATCCGCAGCAGGAAGGTCACAAACGGAATGCCGAGCGTCAGATCGCCCACCACCGCGCCGCCGATGATCGCCATCATCGAGGCATAGAAGCCCAAGAGCAGCATCATGAAGGTCGCCGCCAGAATGCGCGGGATCACCAGCACCTCGATCGGAGAGACGCCGATGGTGCGCATCGCGTCGATCTCCTCGGTCAGTTTCATCGTCCCGATCTGCGCCGCAAACGCGCTGCCGGATCGGCCCGCGACCATGATCGCGGTCATCAGCACGCCCAGTTCGCGCAAGGTGATGCGGCCGACAAGGTTCACCGTCAGCGATTCTGCGCCGAATTGTTCGAGCTGGACGGAACCCTGCTGGGCGATAACAATGCCGATCAGGAAGCTCATAAGCCCGATAATCGGCAGCGCGGTCACGCCGACCAGCTCCATCTGGTGCACCAGCGCCTTGATCGGAAAGCGGGTCGGGTGGCGGAGCAGGCTGGCCCCGCCAAGCAGAATTTGACCAAAAAAGCCGACCACGCCGTAGATGCCGCGGCGCGCACCATACACCTTTTCGCCCAGCGCCGTCGGCACGCGTTCCCACAGGGGCAGGCGGGGGGCGCGCGTACCGCCTGCCGCGTCGATCCCGCGCATGGCGGCGAGGAGCCGCTCGGCCGCCTCGCTCGCGCCTGTGATGTCGCAGTTGTGTTCCCGTGCGAGGCGGCAAACGACCCAGGCGCCGACTGTGTCGATCTCTTCGACGGCAGCCAGATCAATGCTGGAAAGCGGGCCGGTGATGCGTTTGAGTTCGGGTTCGATCGGGCCAATATTGGCCAGAGTCAACCGCCCTGACAGCACCAGCCGGGCGGTATCCGCGCCTGCTTCCTCCAGCGTATATTGCGCGGCGTCCTGCATCGGATTGAAGCTATGGGGAGATTTTTCGCCCCCGGCAAGGCTCTCGCGGCGAACCGCAAGTGGCTTCCATCATTGCATCGCAACATAGGTGCTGGCATGGCGCGGGGCATCATGAGCGACACTGTGCAACCCACTCTACCCACCACGTTCGACCCCGCCGAAATCGAGGCGCGCTGGTATCAGCATTGGGAGGCGAACGGCCTGTTCAGGCCCGAGCGGCCCGATGCTGAGGCTTTCACCATCGTCAACCCGCCGCCGAACGTGACCGGCTCGCTGCACATCGGCCACGCGCTCGACAACACCTTGCAGGACGTGGTGATCCGCTATGAGCGGCTGCGCGGCAAGGATGCGCTGTGGGTGGTCGGCACCGATCACGCCGGGATCGCGACGCAGATGGTGGTCGAACGCCAGCTGGAAGCGCGGCAGGACAAGCGCACCAATTACAGCCGCGAGGATTTCGTGGCGAAGGTGTGGGAATGGAAGGCCGAAAGCGGCGGCACCATCACCAACCAGCTGCGGCGCCTCGGCTGCTCGATGGACTGGAGCCGCGAGCAGTTCACGATGGACCCGCATTTCACCAAGGCGGTGATCAAGACCTTCGTTGACCTTTATAACGACGGCCTCATCTACCGCGACAAGCGGCTGGTGAACTGGGACCCCAAGCTGAAGACCGCGATTTCCGACCTTGAGGTCGAAACGCAGACGATTGCGGGGAGCTTCTGGCACCTGCGCTATCCGCTGGCTGACGGCGTCACCCTGCCCGATGGCCGCGACTATCTCGAAGTCGCCACCACCCGCCCCGAAACGATGCTCGCCGACATGGCCGTGGCGGTGAACCCGGCGGACGAACGCTACGCCAGCGTCGTCGGCAAGCACGTGATCCTGCCGCTGACCGGCCGCCGCATTCCGGTGATCGCCGATGAACACGCCGATCCGGAACTGGGGAGCGGCTGCGTCAAGATCACGCCGGGACATGATTTCAACGACTTTGAGGTGGGCAAGCGCGCGGGCTTCGCGGCGGCCGAGATGCTCAACATGCTCGATGCCGAAGCGAACGTCTGCCAGACGGCGGATGGCTTGGTGCCTGAGGAGTTCCTCGGCCTCCACCGCTTCAAGCGTGACGGTGTTGACGGCGCGCGCGAGTTGGTCGTGGCGCGGATGAAGGAACAGGGCTTCCTCATCCCCCATGTTACCAAATCCAAGGACGGCGAAGACATCGAACACGACGCCGAACCCCGCCAGATCGCGACGCCCTTTGGCGACCGCGGCGGCGTGGTGATCGAGCCGTGGCTGACCGACCAGTGGTATGTGAACGCGGCGGAGCTCGCCAAGAAGCCCATCGAAGCGGTGCGCTCGGGCGATATCGGCATCGTGCCGAAGTCGTGGGAGAAAACCTTCTTCAACTGGATGGAGAACATCCAGCCATGGTGCGTCTCGCGCCAGCTGTGGTGGGGGCACCGGATTCCGGCGTGGTTCGGTGATAATGGCCACTGCTTCGTTGCTGAAGACGAGGCCGCCGCACAGGCGCTCGCCGGCGAAGGCGTGGTGCTGACGCAGGACGAGGACGTGCTCGACACGTGGTTCTCCTCCGCCTTGTGGCCCTTCGCCACACTCGGCTGGCCGGAGAGCGATAGCCCGCTGCTCCAAAAGCACTTCCCCAACAGCCTCCTCATCTCCGGCTTCGACATCCTGTTCTTCTGGGATGCGCGGATGATGATGATGGGCTTCTACAACATGGGCCAGAAGCCCTGGGATACGCTCTATCTCCACGGCCTCGTGCGCGCGGCGGACGGGGCGAAGATGTCGAAGTCCAAGGGCAATGTCGTCGATCCGCTCGGCCTCATCGACCAGTACGGCGCGGATGCGCTGCGGTTCTTCATGGCGGCGATGGAGAGCCAAGGCCGCGACATCAAGATGGATGAGAAGCGGGTCGAGGGTTACCGCAACTTCGCCACCAAGCTGTGGAACGCGGCGCGCTTCTGCCAGTCGAACGGGATTGGTGCTTCGGCCAGCGTGAAAGCCCCGACCGCGCGGCTTGCCGCCAACCAGTGGATCATCGGCGAGGTCGCGGCTTGCGTGACCGAGATCGAAAAGGCGATGGCCGACCTGCGCTTCGATGCCGCGGCTAACGCAATCTACCAGTTCACGTGGAGCAAGTTCTGCGACTGGTATCTGGAGCTCATCAAGCCGGTCTTCGCCGGGGACGCCGACAGCCCGCCGGCGGTCGAAACCCGCGCGGTTGCCGGCTGGGCGCTCGACCAGATCCTCGTCATGCTGCACCCCTTCATGCCCTTCATCACCGAAGAGCTGTGGCACAAGCTGGGTGAGCGGCCCTACGAGCTGATCCTCGCCCAATGGCCCGCGCCGGAAGCGGAAGTCAGCAAGGAAGCGACTGACGCGATTGACTGGGTGATCGACCTGACGACCAACACCCGCAGCGCCAAAAACGAACTCGGCATCGCGCCCGGCGCGAAGCTGGCGGCGTTCCTTGCCGCGCCGTCCGATGTAGCGACGCGCACCATCGAACGCAGCAGCGCCGCCATCGAACGCCTCGCCCGCCTGACGCCTGTGACCATTGGCGAGGCCCCCGCTGGCCCCGCCATGCAGGTGACCGCGGGGAGCGATGTGTTCATCATCCCACTCGAAGGGATCATCGACATCGCGGCTGAAAAGGCGCGGCTCGAAAAGGCGCTGGCGGCCTCGCAGAAGGAAGCCAAGAGCCTTGACGGCCGCCTCTCCAACCCCGCCTTCGCCGAAAAGGCCAAGCCCGAAGCGGTCGAGAAGGCCCGCGCCGATCTCGCGCACCATCAAGGCGAGGTCGAACGGCTGATGGCAGCGCTGGCGCGGCTGGGGTGAGGTGAACCTCACCCTCGCCACGGACGACACCGGCGGGCCGGAGATCTTCGCCAGCCTGCAAGGCGAAGGGCCGAGCATGGGGCTGCCGGTCGCCTTCGTGCGACTCAGCCGCTGCAACCTTGCCTGCACGTGGTGCGACACGGCCTATACGTGGCGGTTCGAGGGCGACAATCGTCCGCATCGCGACGGGATCGCGTTTGAACGCAAGGCCAATCAGGTGACGCTCTCGCCTGCGGACACGGCAGAGCGGATCGCTGCGCTGGGCCAGAAGCGACTTGTCATTACCGGGGGCGAGCCGCTGCTTCAGGCGGGCGCGCTGGCCGAGATGCTGGCGTTGCTGCCCGACATCAGCGTCGAGATCGAAACCAACGGCACCGTCGCCCCGCCCGCGCGGCTGGATGTGCGGGTCGATCAATATAATGTCAGCCCGAAACTGGCGCATAGCGGCAACCCGGCCGACCTTGCGCTGATCCCTGAGCGACTGGAGGCTTGGGCGAGCGACCCGCGCGCTTTCCTAAAGTTCGTGATCGCGGCGCCTGAGGATGTCGAAGAGGTTCTGGCGCTTCAGCAGCGTTATCGCGTCAAGCCCGGTCAAGTGTTCCTGATGGCCGAAGGCACCGACAGCGCGACCTTGCGCGCTCGGCAGGTGTGGTTGTCAGACCTGTGCCTCAAGCACGGCTTCCGCATGAGCGACCGGATGCATATCCACTTGTACGGGGATACCAGAGGCACCTGACCCCTCGTCATTGCGAGGAGCCGAAGGCGACGTGGCAATCCATGGACGAAGGATGCCGCTCTGGGCGAGATCAGTTCATGGGTTGCTTCGCTTCGCTCGCAATGACGAAGCGAGACATCAACCCTGGCTTCTCCAGCGCATCACCACGCGCTCGACCAGTTCTTCTTCGCCGCCGTCCTTGCTCCACAGTTCGACGAAGCTGGGGTCTTCAGAAGCCGGGCGCTTGTGTTCCTCGAGATTGTCGAAGGTCACGCGGATCGGGATCGCCACGCCTTCGCCGCAGATGATGCATTCGCGGTTGCGCAGCGCCGGGATCGAATCGAGGAACCCGCGCGCACCTTCGGGCATAGCGGCGCGCACGAAGGCCTGGTCGCGGTCGTTGTTGAGACGCATCGAGATGATGGTGCCGCACTGCGACAGCACGCCTTCGGCAAGGTCGGAAGGGCGCTGCGTGATCAGGCCCAGGCTGATGCCGTATTTACGGCCTTCCTTGGCGATCCGGCTGAGGATCTTGCCGACGGATGATCCATCGGCATTCTTCTCATTGGGGACATAGCGGTGCGCTTCTTCGCACACCAGCAGCACGGGACGGGTCTTCTCGTCGCGGCTCCAGATCGCAAAGTCGAACACAAGGCGCGACAGCACCGCCACCACGGTCGAGGTGATGTCGGACGGCACGCCCGACACGTCGATGATTGAGATCGGGCGGCCGTGACCGGGCATACGGAAGATTTTGCCGATGAATTCGACCATCGTGTCGCCCACCAGCATCCCTGAGAACATGAACTGGTAACGCGGATCGGCCTTGATCTCGTCAAGCTTACCCTTGATCCGCATAAAGGGCGCGGACGAGGTCGCCTTGTCGAGCTTGCCCATCTCGTCCTGCAAGATGTTGCCGAAATCGCTGAGCAGATAGGGGATCGGCGAATCCACCGTGATCTTGCCCATCGTCTGCGCCAGCCGGTTCTTGGACCGCGCAGCCAGCAGGCACTTGGCGAGAATATCGGCATCGACCTGGCGTTCGTTGCCACTGCTCGACAGCAGAACCTCGCAATGCTCTTCGAAGTTCATCAGCCAGTAGGGCATTTGCAGATTCGAAACGTCGAGGATTTGCCCGGTCGTACGGAACGCAGCGGCATATTCGCCGTGCGGGTCGATCATCACGATGTGACCCTTGGGCGCGGCTTCGCAGATGCGGTGCAGGATCAACGCGGCGCTGGTCGATTTGCCGGTCCCGGTCGAACCGAGCAGCGCAAAGTGCTTGCCCAGCATCGCGTCGATGTAGAGGCCTGCGCGGATATCCTTGGTCGGGAAGACCTTGCCGATGGTGATGCTGGCGCGGCCATCGCTGGCGTAGATCTGTTCAAGATCGCGGGTGGTGGCGGGATAGATCATCGCGCCGGGGATCGGGTAGCGGGTCACACCGCGCTTGAAGCCGTTGATGCGGCCGGTCAGCTTTTCCTCACTGCCTTCGCCCAGAAAATCGATATGGGCGATGATCCCGCCATCGGTGCGGCGGTCCTTGCGCTGGTCGCGGACGTTGGCGAGCAGCCAGGAATCGCCGACGCGGATCTTGATCTGGCTGCCGACCTGTCCGGCCAGCGCGATCGACGGATCGGCGTCCTTCATGCATTCATTGAGACGCTGAAGATCGAGCGCGATCTGCGAGCCCGAGCCCGAAATCTCGAGCACCACGCCGATCGGCAGCCGGGCATTGTCCTGGCTGTTGGCGTAGGCCGAAGCCACCTCTTCCGTGCCCGCCGGATTGGGGCCGGTGAAGCGCTCGAAATCTTGCCTGCCGTGATCGGTCATCCGCGCCTTCCCTTGTCGCTCCCATTGGAACAGGCAGGAAATAAGGGGGACGGGGTTAAAATCGCGTCAACATTGCGATGGCCCGGCGCAGCGCAGGCCGCATCAGGCGCGGGCGAACAACCGTCCGGCCAGCCAGCCCATCCCCAGCGAAAGCGCAATCGCGCCAAGGCCATAGAGGAACGACCAGCGCTGAGCGGCCGACACCACCTGGCCTTCCAGCCCGGCCTTGACCACTTCGATCCGCGCCGTCGCGCTCGCCAGCACCCGGCCGCGGGCGATGGCGAAGGTTTCGGCGGTATAGCGTCCGGTGGTGACGTTGGAAGGCAGGTCGATGCGCGCCTGATAGAGCACCTTTTCCGCGATGCTCACCCCGCGCGGGTTCTCCTGATACAGTCCCTGCCGCCGCCGCAATTCGACCAAGCCTTGCGCAAAGCGGGCCTGTTCTTCCGGGTCGATCTGGCCGGACGGCGATAGCTGGATAAAGTCCGTGCCAAGCTCGTAAATCGCCGCCGTGCGTTCATCGACGATCTCGCCCACTGGGCGGGAGGAGGCGACTGCGAAGAAGGCCGGGGCGGAGCGGAAATCGCTCGACCCAGCATTGGCCCAGATGCCGACGATGCGTTCCTTTTCGCGGATGCGCACCGGCTCGGTCGGTCCTTTGAGGACGACGACGATGTCGTAATCGCCGGCCCTACCTGTGCCGGACGGGTCGATGACCGCGCCGTAAAGCAACAGCCGCGCGCCGGTGAAGCCCTGGCGCACCTCGATCCGTGATTGGCTGACGGCGGGCACCAGGATGGGCTCACTCTGGGCTGACAGCGTCGCCCAGGCGACCGCCAGCAGGATCAGCCGCCCTGCCATCGTCACCGCTCAGCCCTCACAGCGGGACCACGGTGTAGATTTCGTCAGGCTGCACGCCGAGGCCGTAGAGCATCCTGAGCGCAATCAGCAGAACCAGCGCTGCGAGCGCGAGGCGCAGGTATTCGGGCTTGGCCTTCAGCGCGATCTGCGTCCCGAACTGCGCGCCCAGCACCGATCCCAGCAGCAGCAGTGCCGCCAGCACGAGATCGACCGCCTTGGTGGTGAGCGCATGGGTCATGGTCGTCACCATCGTCACGAACAGAATCTGGAACAGCGAGGTGCCGACCACGACATTGCCGCTCATGCCGAGAATATAGAGCATCGCCGGCACCAGCAGGAACCCGCCGCCCACGCCCATCAGCATCGTGAGGATGCCGACCAGCATCCCGAGGATCGCCGGGGCCAGCGGCGAGATATACAGCCCCGAGGCGTAGAACCGCCAGCGATAGGGCAGGCTGGCGACCAGCGGGTGGTGGCGGCGCTTCTTCACCTGCATGCCCGCTTTGCCGAGCAGCCCGGGGCGCAGCGAACTCACCGCTTCGCGCATCATCAGCATACCGATCGAGCCGAGCATCAGCACATAGAGGATCGAGATCACGACATCGATCTGGCCGAGCGATTGCAGCACCCGGAAGAGGCCCGCCCCGATCAGCGCGCCGACAATTCCGCCGCCGACCATCACGCCGCCCATGCGGTAATCCACGCCCTTGCGGCGCGAATGGGCGAGCACGCCCGAAACGCTCGCACCTGTCACCTGCGTCGCCGCCGAAGCCGCGGCCACCGTCGGCGGGATGCCGTAGAAGATCAGCAGAGGAGTCGTCAGAAAGCCGCCGCCGACTCCGAACAGGCCCGACAGGATGCCCGTCAGCCCGCCCAGCAGCACGATATAGAGGCCGTTGACCGAAAGATTCGCGATGGGCAGGTAAACGTCCATGCGCGAGAGGGTAGACCACCGGCGAAGGCGATGAAAGTCAGGCGAGGCGCGTTCCTGTTGGTGAGACGGCGGTTTTGCGTGTTTCGGCGACCTGATCGGCCAACAGCGGTCAGAACCGGGTCGATAATGTCGCGGCCAGCCCGGAATCCGGTCCGGCATCGCCCCCCACCCGCTCACGCCAATCGACCGAGAGTCGCGCGGGCACATCGCCGAGCATCACGTCCAGCCGCACAGTCGGGCCGATGTCGATCCGTTGCGCATCCTTCTGCGCGCCGCCCCATGTCGCCACGCCAACGCTGAGGTGCACCGCATTGTCGGTCAAGCCGGCCACCTTGGGCAATTCGCCGGTCACGCTCGCTTGCCCGTCGGCAAAGCCGGTGGGGTCCGGGCCGCCGACCCAGCCCGCCCGCCCATAGGCTTCCAGTCGCGCGCCATAGGGCAGCGGCACCGGCGCCAGCTCGCTGACGACATAGGCGGCCGGGCGCCAAGAGTCGCTAATCGCCCCTTCGGTATAGCGCACTTCGCCCGCCAGCCGCAGCGGGATGCGCACGAGCGGGCGGGCCGAAGCGCCCAACGCCAGCTCGTTTTCGCCCCTGCGCACCAGCGCGCGATAGGCGCGGGCGTAGATCCGGGGGTCATGCGGCGACGCGGGGGCGAGGCGATATTGCAGCACGGCGCCCGCTTGGCTCGCGCCATAGATCGGCACCCGCCCCTGCGAGATCGGCGCGGCGTTCGAGCCCTGCCGCCAGAACGCCCAGGCATCGACCGACCAGCGCCCGGCCGGGGCGAGAGCGGGCGCGGCGGGAATTATCGGCAGGAACGGAGCGACAGCGGGCCAGTCGCTATCGCCGGTCTGGAGTCCGGCTTCGGTTCCGGCAATCAGGGCGCTGTCCCCGGTCAGATCGCGCAGGGCGGCGTGCCACGGCAATTGATGTGCCGCTGCAATCTCGGCTTCCGTTCCGCTGTTCCCAGATGCGCCCGCGCGCCAGCCCAATGCGGCTGAGGTGATCGGCAGCGCGCTTGCTGCGGCCCGCTCTGGCGCAAGGAGCGGGAGCGGCGAGGTTGGCGCGGCGACGAACTTCGCGGTCGGCGGCTTTGCTGTGAGCAGTGGCAAATCGAGGCCGGGGACGAGGGGCAGAAACGGATTCTCCCACCACACCGCCCGCGCCGCGCTCCACCCGCTTACCAGCACCACCAACATGACCAGCGGTCCGCCCCTAAAGCGCACTTCGGCGCGCGCCGTGTTGCTCTGCGCCGTCATGATGGCACCGCCGGAGCGGCAACCAGTGAGGCCGGGTGGGCATCATGCTCGGTCTTGTCCCACACCGCCGCGCGCCCGCGAAGCGTGCGGGCATAGGCAAACACCGCGCGGCGGCCGGCGATGATGGCGATGACGTTGGCCAGCGGCAGGCGCAGCACCGCCCGCAGCCCCTCGCCCATGCCATATTCGCGGGCGGTGAAAGCGAACCGCATCGCGATTCGCCACAGGAACGCTGCGGCATTGGCGATAAGCACCGCCTTGAGCAGCGGGGTCAGCGGTGCCGGCTCGGCGACGCCGGTCGCGACGATCACCCCCATCGCTCCGGTCAGCAGCACCAGAGCATAGCCCACCAGCATCACCAGCGCCGTCAGCGGCCCGCGCCGGTCGCGCGCGCGCATCCAGAATTCGTTCGCCCCGCCCGCCCAGCCGACCCGGTCCCAGCCTTGCAGCGCAATGCCGAGCACCCAGCGGCTTTTCTGCCGTACGACAGTGTCGAAGCGGTGCGGGAAAAAGGCGCGAGTGGCGATCAGCCGCCCGTCCGCGCCGCGCGCCCGGACGAAGCGGCAGCGCCCGCCCGCCGCAGCGATGGCAAGGCCAAGCTCGTAATCTTCCGTCAGCGAGTCGCTGGCAAAGGGCACACCCCCGCCGCTCCCGGCAGTGTGACGCTCAACCAGGCTGTCGAGCGCGCGGCGCGAGACGGCGCACCCCACGCCTGCGCCTGGAATGCCCGCGCCCAAGGCATCGCGCACCACCAGCGCCTTGCCATGGGCTTCGGCGAATTCCTCGCAGTAGTGGCTACCGATATGCCGCGCGAGCCAGCCGCGGTGATTCGGCACCAGCGGCTCGACCGGCAATTGCACGAAGTCCGCGCCCTCGGCGATCGCTTCATCCAGCAGGCCCAGCGCGCCCGGATCGACCATGTCTTCGGCATCGTGGAACACGACTCCGGCAAAGCGCTGCCCGGCGCGATCTTCATCAATCAGGAGCGCGGCATAAAGGCGATTGAGGCAATCGGCCTTGGTGGTCGGCCCGTCGCGCTCGACGATGACCAGCCGCAGCCGCGGGTCTCCGCGCGGCGTGGCCATTGCGGCCGCCAGCGTTGCCGGATCATTGCGGTAGCACCCGACATAGAGGCGCAAGCTCGGCTGCGGCCAGGTATCAAGCAAGTGACGGACAGTCTGGCCGATCACGGCGGCTTCCTGCCACGCGGGGATCAGCACGGCGACCGGCCCGGACAGGGGCCGATGCTGGAGCGCAGGCCGGCTGCGTTGCTCGGTTATGCCCCGCCCGGTCAGGCGCAGCCATAGCCACACGGCATCAACCGCAAGATCGTCCAGCGCGCCGATCAGGAAAAACACCCCGGCGAACAGCAATAATTCTCGCTGTAGCAGTGCCAACCACTGCCACAGACCAGGCTCGGTTATGGACAAGGCGACCCCCTCCCCAATCAGAGGAGTAAACTACCTTGCCTAGCCGCGCCGTGCAAGCGGGGCCGAAAAATTTCTTTTGTTTATTGGGGTCTTATCTCCCGACCCTCGCCAAGGTCAGGTGCTTACCAGCTGCCGGTATTCGCCATGCTGACCCAGGGTTCGGCCGGCTCGAGATGGCCTTCCTGCAGCAATTCGACCGAGATTCCGTCGGGCGATTTGACGAAGGCCATGTGCCCATCGCGCGGGGGACGATGGATGATGTGGCCTGCTTCGGCGAGGCGCTGGCAAGTCTCGTAGATATTGTCGACGCGGTAGGCGAGGTGGCCGAAGTTGCGGCCGCCGCTGTAATCCTCGCCGCCGCTGCCGTCTTCGGGCGGCCAGTTATAGGTCAGTTCGACCTCGGCAACGCCCGCCTGCCCCGGCGCGGCGAGGAAGATCAAGGTGAAGCGCCCTGCCTCGACATCGAAACGGCGCACTTCCTCCAGCCCGATCAGCTTGAAGAAATCGACCGTCGCGTCCGGATCGGTGACGCGGATCATGCTGTGAAGATATTTTGTCATAGAACTACTCTCAAACGTGGCACAAGAAACGGTCGCGCCAGCGACCGCAAGGGCGACCGCCCGCCCGCAGCGACGCGGCCTTCAGGCCGTGTGAGCGAGGATTTCGCGCGCCGGATGGCGTGCGAACCATTCAAACTCCATTCATCGACACTGATGCACAATTCGTCGCATCAACTCATCTTGGGGGAACATGGTATGGACGATCACGAAGTGCAACCGGCAAACGCGGCCAGCGGTGTCATGCGTGAGCCTGCGACTGCGCGCTGGTTCGGCACGGCGGCGATCCTTGCGGTCGGCATGATCGCAGGCGGATACCTGCTCGGTGATGGACTGTTGCGCGCCAAGGATGCCGAGCGTGCCGTGACCGTGCGCGGGCTGGCGGAACGCAATGTCACCGCCGACCTTGCGACCTGGACGATCTCCTACTCGGCCTCCTCCACCAGCTTGGCCGAAGCGCAGGCCAAGGTGCGCGCCGACACGCAATCGATCGAGGCGTTCTTCAAGGAATTGGGCTTTCCCGCCGACGCGCTGCAACCGACCGGCGCGAACGTGACCAGCTTCACCAATGAGGGCATTACGACCTTCACCGTGCGCCAGCGGCTCGCCCTGCGCACTGAAGACATCACCCGCGCGCAGAAGGCCGTGGCGCGGCAGTTTGACCTTGTCGGGCGCGGCGTGTTTCTCGAGGAAGGCTCGGGCATGGCCTACACCTTCACCAAGCTGAACGATATCAAGCCCGAGATGGTGGCCGAAGCGACCAAGGACGCGCGCGCTTCTGCCCAGCAATTCGCCGAGGATTCCAACTCAGGCGTCGGCAAGATCAAGGACGCCACGCAAGGCTATTTCGAGATCGAGGCGCGTGACGGCGAGGCCGGCGGCTGGGGTTCAGCCGACAGCCCGTACAAGAAGGTGCGGGTCGTCACGACCGTCAGCTTCACGCTCGACTAGCCAAGCCACCAACGGCCTGCGCGCGCCGCTGGGCGACGAATTCGCACCGTCCGTCGCGCAGGTCGGTGGGTGTGTTGCGCGGTCACGTTGCGCGGCTTATGCGCACGTTCTTGCTACGGCGGCGGCCTTGGTGCCGCCCGCCGCATTGCCCTATAGGGCTGGCAAAACCGGAACAATGCATCAGTCATGCTTCAGCGATTGCGCGATTTTTTCAGGCCCCCCTCTCCGCCCAAGCTGCCGGCGGTGCCGCATGGCGCGCGTTATTATGCGATTGGCGACATTCATGGGCGGCTTGATCTCTACGACGCTCTGATTGCCGCCATCGAGGCCGAGATTGTCGCCGCCCCCAGGCTGGACCACCGCATCATCGTGCTCGGCGATCTGATCGATCGCGGGCCGGACAGCGCGGGCGTAGTGGCCCGCACCCACGCTTGGCAGCAGGTTCGCAATGTCCGGGTGCTGGCGGGCAACCACGAAGAGATGTTCCTTACCGCTTTCGAAAAGCCCGAAGCCCTGCGGCACTTTCTCAAGCATGGCGGGCGCGAAACGATGCTGAGCTACGGCCTATCGAGCAAGCAACTCTCGACGCTGGAGCTGGAGGAGATTTTCGAACGCCTTCCCAAGCTCGTACCGCAGGCAACCCGCGACTACATCGCCGGGTTCGAAACTATGGTTCGCGCCGGGGACTATGTCTTCGTTCACGCGGGTATCGATCCAGAGCGGCCGCTGAGCGAACAGAAGCGCAGCGATCTCCTCTGGATCCGTGAGCGTTTTCTCAGCCACGAAGGCCCGCTTGAGAAGGTGGTGGTGCACGGTCACACCATTTTCGACCACGTGATGGATTGCGGTAATCGCATCGGCATTGACACTGGCGCTTTTCGTTCGGGTGTGCTTACAGCGCTCGTGCTTGAGGGCGATCAACGGCGGATTTTGCAGGCCCGTACAACCGATGGGGGCGCCGCAGAGGTCTTCCATGGCGACCGGCCTCGCTAACCTCGCGGATCGAAGCGCGGGCGGTTTTCGGATTTCGCTTAGAGGCTGGTGTTCATGAAAATTGCGATGGTGGGGTCAGGCTATGTCGGGCTCGTATCAGGGGCGTGCTTCGCCGATTTCGGGCACGACGTGGTCTGCATCGACAAGGATCAGGGCAAGATCGACCGGCTCCACACCGGGATCATGCCGATCTACGAACCGGGTCTCGATGCGCTGGTCGATAGCAATGTGAAGGCCGGACGCCTGAGCTTCACCACCGATCTGGGCGAAGGGATCGCGGGCGCGGCGGCGATCTTCATCGCGGTCGGCACGCCCAGCCGCCGGGGCGATGGCCACGCCGATCTCACCTTCGTTTACGAAGTCGCCCGCGAAGTTGGCGAAAAGCTGGCCAATGATGCGGTGATCGTCACCAAGTCGACCGTCCCGGTCGGCACGGGTGATGAGGTGGAGCGGATCATCCACGAGACCGGAACGCCTCACAAGGTCTCGGTCGTCTCCAACCCCGAGTTCCTGCGCGAAGGCGCGGCGATCGGCGATTTCAAGCGGCCTGACCGGATCGTGATCGGGGCCGAGGATGACTTCGGCCGCGAGGTGATGCGCGAGGTCTATCGCCCGCTGTTCCTCAGCGAGAGCCCAATCCTGTTCACCAGCCGCCGCACCAGCGAGCTGATCAAGTATGCCGCCAACGCCTTCCTTGCGACCAAGATCACTTTCATCAATGAAATGGCCGATCTGTGCGAGAAGGTCGGCGCGAATGTGCAGGACGTCTCCCGCGGGATCGGGATGGATAAGCGCATCGGTTCCAAGTTCCTCCATGCCGGGCCAGGCTATGGCGGGTCGTGCTTCCCCAAAGACACGCTGGCGCTGCTCAAGACGGCCGAGGATTACGACAGCCCGACCCGGATCGTCGAGGCCGTGGTCAAGGTCAACGACAGCCGCAAGCGCGCGATGGGCCGCAAGGTGGTCGACGCGCTCGGCGGGTTTGACGAAGCGCGCGGCAAGAAGGCGGCGTTGCTCGGCCTGACCTTCAAGCCCAACACTGACGACATGCGCGACAGCCCGGCGATTGCGGTCGCGCAAACGCTGATGGACGCGGGCGTCGAAGTCTCCGCCTTCGATCCTGAAGGCATGGAGCAGGCCCGCCCGCTGCTGCCCGGCGTTGCCATGTGTGCCAATCCCTATGCCGCAATTGAAGGCGCGGATGTGGTGGTGATCGTGACCGAATGGGACGCCTTCCGCGCGCTCGATCTGCGCCGCGTCAAGGAACTCGCCAAGGCGCCGGTGATGGTCGACTTGCGCAACATCTACAACCCCGACGACATGGCCGCCGCCGGATTCACTTATGTGAGCGTCGGGCGGGTTTAAGCCCCGCCCCTCGCCCCGGGCTTGACCCGGGGCCCCGCTTTCTTTGCCGTTTCAAAAGGGCGCTGGGCCCCGGGTCAAGCCTGGGACGGGGATGAGGTTTAACGCGGCGTCAGATCCAGCCCGTCGGCAAAGCCCGCTCTTGCGCCGCAGCTGATGAACTCGCCCGCTTCCTCCGGCGTGCCGCCGAGGTTGCCGCTGTAGCGGAACAGGATGCGTCGCCCTTCAATCCGGAAGAGCGGTACCTTGGCGCCCGTCTCCACGCTGACCGCGCTCCACCAGCCAGTGGTGCGGTCAAAGCGCGCCGCCTCCACCCCCAGATCGCACATATGCGCATTGCCGCCGATGGCGCTGCCGGTGGCGGCAATGCTGCCGTCGGGATTGCCGGTGAGGGTGACGCTCTGATCGCTCGCGTCGATCAGCACCGGCACGATGCGCTCATACAACGCGCCGCTGCGCATCGCTTCGGGCAGCGGCAGCAGGCGGCCGTGATAGGTCACGCTTTGCCCCGGCGCGAGTGTAATGCCGGGGCCCAATTGGCCGCGCAGCACGGCAAGGCGCGCTTCGTAAAGATCGCTGAGGCAGGTGCGATCCTCGCAGGCGGAGCGCGATTTCAGCCAGCGGCGCTGAGCGGCAAGATCGCCCTTCCCGGCAGCCCGCAGGTCGCGCCACACCTCGGCCAGTTCGAGATCATACCGGCGCAGGACATATTCGTATTCGTCGCAGATCATCGTCTCGACCGGGGTTGCCGCCTTGGCGCAATCGAAGCTGGGGTGATCCACCTCGGCGCTGGCGGCAAGCGTGCCGTTGATGATCGTGCGCGCCTCCTCGGCGCTGATCGTGGCGGTGACGGGGACATATTCCCCGTCGGGATAGGTCGGGGTGAAATAGGTCGCCAGCCGCAGCGGGCCGGTGATCCGCGCGCCGCCAAGGTTGACGAGCGAGCGCGGGGAGACCGTGGTGTTGTCGAGGGTCGCGCCCAGGTTCATCCGTGCATCCCACAGCCCCAGCGCGCTGATATCGGCTCCGGTCAGATTGGCGTCGGTCAGGTCGGGGGTGGCATTGATGCACCATTCGTCGACCGTGATCCCGCAGGCGAAGCTCGCGTCGGTCAGGGTTGCGGCCCGGAAGCTGACCTCACCAAAATCCGCGCCCTGCCACGCGGAGACGAAGCGGATGCCGTACAGGTCTGCGCCGGTGAAATTGGTGCCAGCGAAATTCGTCCCGAGCATCGAGCCCCACGACCAGCGCGCGCCGGTGGCCTTGGCGTTGGTCAGGGCGACCCGCACGAGTCTCAGGCCGGGGACGATGGTGTTTTCCCAATTGGTGCCGTCGAGATCGGTCGAGACCAGGCACGCATTGGCGAGCAGCGTGGCGGGCTCGCGCATGTCGGCGCCCTTGAAACTGCCGCCCCGCACGATCCGACGGTGGCCCGCAGGCGCGCCGCGCAGCGCTGCGGCGAGGTCGGCAGGCGATGTCATGGCGCGCGCATCAATGATCGCCCACTTCGCGCGGGCACCCGGGGCCTCGCCGGGGAGTGCGCAGGACTCGATGGCTTCAAGCTCGGCTGCGTCCTCAGCATCCCCCGGCACAGGGGCTTGGGCAGCAAGCGAAAGTGCGGCGGCAAGCGTGAACATCGGCGACATATCCTCCCTCGGCCAAGGTTACGCGAAGGGGCGGCCAGCACCAACCCCTTGCGACGAGGCGATCTGTCCGCCTTCCCCCCGCCCCGGGCTTGACCCCGCAGGGATCGAAACCGCACCGAGGACGAAGGCGCGGAGGCGCATTCGCTTACAAAACCACATATCAGGGGGCCATCATAAGCCGGGTTCTGTCTCCTCAGGCTGTATCCTTGCGGACGGGCCTGCGGTGGCAGCCATTCATCTGCTCGCCGGATTGCTCCGGCGCTCTAGCAGCCAACCCGGGTCTCTCGGCGCGAAACACGCCTACCCTTCTTGCGAAAGGCGCGAGACCCCTATTCGGCCTTGCTCCGGGTGGGGTTTGCCATGCGGTTGCTGTTGCCAGCCCCCCGGTGCGCTCTTACCGCACCCTTTCACCCTTGCCTGTCCCCCGGAACGAGCCCGGGGCCATCGGCGGTTTGCTCTCTGTGGCACTTTCCCTTGCCGCCCTTGCGAGCAGCCGGCGGGCGTTACCCGCCACCCTTGTTTCGTGGAGCCCGGACTTTCCTCGCGACCCGAAGGTCACGCGGCTGCCTCAGGCCCCCTGACCGGGCAGCCTATAAGCGGGAGCGGCGGGATTTGCAAAGCCACCCCGCCGCTCGCCCGCCGTCACGCAGCAGGATCGCTGTCACGCCCGCCGATATTGGCGAGGCTTTCGTCCGGCGCCAGCAACAGCTTCCACACCAGCGCGCCAATCGCGGCCCCCGCCAGCGGGGCGACCCAGAACAGCCACAACTGCCCGACCGCCGCGGTGTCTGCGTAGAACGCCACGCTGGTCGAACGCGCCGGATTGACCGAGGTGTTGGTGACCGGAATGGAAATGAGGTGGATCAAGGTCAAAGCCAGACCGATGGCAATCGGCGCAAAGCCGCCGGGCACCTTGGAGGATGTCGATCCGAGGATCACCACCAGAAAGCCCGCCGTCAACACCACCTCGGTCACCAGCGCGGCTAACATCGAATATCCGCCCGGCGACAACTCGCCATAACCGTTGGATGCAAATCCGCCCGCAGCAAAGCCCGGCGCTCCGCTTGCGATTACGTAAAGCATCCCCGCCGCGCAGAACGAACCGATCACCTGCGCTGCCCAATACGGCGCAAGTTCACCCCACGAAAACCGCCCGCCAATCGCAAGGCCCAAGCTGACCGCCGGATTGAAATGCCCGCCCGAGATACCGCCGACCGCATAGGCCATCGTCAGCACCGTCAACCCGAAGGCGAGCGATACGCCCGCAAAGCCGATTCCCAGTTCCGGAAACCCCGCCGCCAGCACCGCCGACCCGCAGCCCCCGAACACCAGCCAGAACGTGCCGAAAAACTCGGCTGCCAACTTCCTCGTCATCCCACTCTCCCCCGTATGGCCCGCCGGATCCCAATCCGGCCAGACGTTGAAAAACCGTGAGCTACCGCGTGCGCCCCTGATCGCGGTCAAGCAGCAATTGCCACAGGATCGCGGCGATTTCGCCATCGGGGATGCCGGTGATGTGTTCGGGCCGCCAGCGCCGCTCGAACGCCTCGACCGCCTTGGTCTGATCGGTGATGTCGTAGCCGAAGCGTTCCAGCGCGAGGAAGAACGAGCCTTCGTTGTGGAACGGATTGCCCGCGGCAAGGCTTTGCGGACGCGGCAGGCACAGCTTGTGTTGTGCGAGCCGGTCCCAGGGGAACAGCTCGCCCGGATCGACCTTGCGCATGGGGGCGACGCAGGAATGGCCCACCACATTGGCGCGGGGGATGTCGTATTGCTTGACGATCCGGCTCAGCAGCGGGATCAGCGCGTCGATCTGGCTATCGGCAAACCCGCGATAGCCCCCATTCTCGGGCGCGCAGCCGGGGTGATCCAATTCGATCCCGATGCTCGCCGAGTTCACATCCGGGATGCCGCGCCAGTAGCTCGCGCCCGCGTGCCATGCCCGCCGGTCTTCAGGCACCAGCCGGATCACTTCGCCCTCTTCGGTGATGCAGTAATGCGCGCTGACCGAGGCCGCGGGGTCGCACATCCGTTCCAGCGCGGCTTCGACTGGCTTCATCTCGGTATAGTGGATCACCACCATTGAGATCGGCAGCGTCCGCTCACCATGATTGGGCGAGGGAACCTCGCGGTGGACCAGTTCTGCGTCGTCGCCCCCCAGCATCGACGCGGCCTAGCCGATCATGCCGTCAGGCTCGGGCAGCACCGCGCCCAAGACCAGCGCCCCATCGCCCAGCTTGTACTGGAGGCCGCCCTCCATCTCCTCGGCCAGCACCGCGATCATGTGGGCAGCGGCGGTGCGGCTGGTGATTTCGCTTTCGGCGAGGTCGCCTTGCAGCGCCCGGCCGATGGTTTCGTCGAACGCGATCCGCTCGCCCCGCGCCCGCGCCACGATCTCGACCGCGCCGTCGCGCCGCTCCGCCCCGATGTCGAGTGTCCCGCCGCGCACCAGCGCATCCAATCCGATTTGCGCCAGGTTCAGCAGCACCTTGACCGCCGGCTTGGGCAGGCTGGGTTCCGCAATCGCCCAATGAACCTCAACCCGCTTGGCATCGGACGCCAGCGCGTCGATCACGGCCTTGGCCTCATCCACCGGGATCGCTTCGCCAAAGCCGCCTGCCGCGCCGAAGGCCAGCCGGAAGAACTTGAGCTTGTCGGTGCTGATCCTCGCGGACTGTTCCAGCAACTCCATGCAGCGCGCGCGCATCTGGGGGTCCTGCTCATCGGCAAGCAGCTCCAGCCCGTTGGCGAGCGCGCCGACCGGCGAGAGCATATCGTGGCACAGGCGCGAGCACAGCATCGCGGCAAGATCAGTCTGGGAAATCATGCCGCTTTCCTAGCCATCGATCAGGGTAAAGGGAAGGGCGACAAACCCCTGTTCCCCGTCCATCCAGAACTTCACGTCGTGTCCTGCGATGATCGCCCACACCCGGCCATCGCCTGAAGCCGAGGCGCGGTCGGTGGCAGAGGGCGCGGGCGGCCCTGCGGGATGCGAGTGGAAGTAGCCGAGCACATGCGGCCCGGTTCCGGCCCGCGCGGCGCGATGCGCGTCGATCAGCGCTTGCGGGTCGATTTCGAAATGGGTCTGCGGCGCGGGATGGACATTGCGGGTTTCGCGGGCCTGGGTGATGCGCGCGCCCTCGCCCAGCAACAGCCCACACGCCTCCGAGGGGTGAGCGGCAGCGGCAGCAGCGCGCATGGCGGCGAGGGCTTTGGCGGAAATCTCCCAATCCGTTCGCCCTGAGCTTGCATGCATGAGTTCCAAAACCCGTTCGCCCTGAGCTTGTCGAAGGGCCGTCCTTCACTTAGCTCAACAAAATGCCGTTCTGGACCTACATGCTGCACTGCCGGGGCGGCAAGTTCTACGTTGGACACACTGATGATCTTGAGCGGCGGCTGGGTGAACACAAGTCAGGCGTGGTGCCGGGATTCACCGCAGGCCTGCAACCAGTGGAATTGGTGTGGTGCGGCGAGTTTCCGACACGCTACGAGGCTCTCGCCTTTGAAAAGCGGATCAAAGGCTGGTCACGGGCTAAGAAGATGGCTCTGATCCGCGGCGATTGGGAACGCATTGCGAGCCTCGCAAAGAGCAAAAACGGCCCTTCGACAAGCTCAGGGCGAACGGACTAGGGGCCGATGGCGACAAGCCGACGGCGAACGGGTAGGGGGCGCTGGTGAGCGACACAGAAATCATCACTGGCACCATCTCCGCCCCCGCCCGCCTCGACAAGGCGCTGGCAGACGCCACGAGCCTGTCCCGTGCGCGGGTGCAGGGGCTGATTGAGCAAGGCCGGGTCGATGTCGCTGGCAAGACCGCCACCTCCGCCTCGATGAAGGTCGCCGCCGAGACGCCGTTCCGCATCATCATTGCCGCCGCCATGCCCGCCGAGGCGCGGCCCGAGGATATCCCGCTCGTCATCGCTTATGAGGACGCGCACCTGATCGTCGTCGACAAGCCGGCGGGCATGGTGGTTCACCCGGCGGTGGGCAATATCACCGGCACGCTGGTCAACGCGCTGCTGCACCATTGCCGGGGCAACCTGTCCGGCATCAACGGGGTCGCGCGGCCGGGCATTGTCCACCGGATCGACAAGGATACCTCGGGCCTGCTCGTGGTCGCCAAGTCGGACGCGGCGCATGAAGGTCTCGCCATCCAGTTCGCCGCGCACACCGTCCACCGCCGCTATATCGCGGTCTGCGCCGGGCACCCCTCGCCGTCCGAAGGTACGATCAACGCCCGCGTAGGACGGTCGGATGCCGACAGAAAGAAAATGACGGTGCTGCCCAACAATTCCTCACGCGGGAAAACCGCGATCACCCATTACACAGTGATCGAGCGGCTGGATGACGCCGCGGTGATCGAATGCCGGCTGGAAACCGGGCGCACCCATCAGGTGCGTGTTCACTTTGCGTCAATCGGCCATCCGCTACTGGGAGACCCTGCCTATGGCCGTACCCCCAAATCCCTTCGCGCCGATCTGGAGCGACTCGGCTTTGCCCGGCAGGCCCTGCATGCCGCCGAGCTTGGCTTTGTCCATCCGGTGACAGGCGAATCGATCCGTTTCAGCAGCGATCTCCCGCAAGACATGTCGGAACTTATCGACCAACTGCGACATAGTAATCGATGAAACCCGCATACATCTGAGGCGTTTTCGCGTATAGATAGAACCCGTGGCCCAGTTCGCGGGATGCCCATCAGGGGTCCTGCGCAAGCGGTCGACGCTAGAAAGGTTAGGTAAAACGTGACCAAGTCCCCAAGTGTCCGATCGAAGTCGTCTTCGGTCCCGGCCCTCAGCGGTGAGCAGAGCCTCAACCGCTATCTTTCGGAAATTCGCAAGTTCCCGATCCTCACCGCCGAGCAGGAATATATGCTCGCTAAGCGGTATCAGGAACACGAAGACCCCGAAGCGGCTGCCCAGCTCGTCTCCAGCCACCTGCGGCTCGTCGCGAAGATCGCGATGGGGTATCGCGGCTATGGCCTGCCCGTCTCCGATCTGATTTCGGAAGGCAATGTGGGCCTGATGCAGGGCGTCAAGAAGTTCGAACCCGATCGCGGTTTCCGCCTCGCGACCTACGCGATGTGGTGGATCAAGGCGTCGATGCAGGAGTTCATCCTGCGCTCGTGGAGCCTCGTGAAGATGGGCACCACGGCCGCGCAGAAGAAGCTGTTCTTCAACCTGCGCCGGATGAAGAAGCAGCTCGAAGCCTACGAGGATTCCGACCTGTCGCCCGAGGACGTGACCAAGATCGCGACTGATCTGGGCGTGCCGGAGCAAGAAGTCATCAACATGAACCGCCGGATGATGATGGGCGGCGATGCGTCGCTCAACGTCAGCTTGCGCGGGGATGAGGAAGGCTCGGGCCAGTGGCAGGATTGGCTGGCGGATGATCGCCCGTTGCAGGACGAAACCGTAGCCGATGCCGAAGAATCGCAGATGCGCATGGCGATGCTGTCCGAAGCGATGGAAAGCCTCAACGAGCGGGAGCGTCACATCCTGACCGAGCGCCGCTTGACCGAAAAGCCGCAGACGCTCGAAGAGCTATCGCAGGCCTATGACGTCAGCCGTGAACGCATCCGCCAGATCGAAGTGCGCGCGTTCGAAAAGCTGCAAAAAGCAATGCAGCGGATCGCGGGCGAGCGGTTGCTGCCCGGAGTGGCGTAAGCGCTGACTGGCCGGGGTCGCCGTGGCGGCGTTATTGCACGGTTATACTGCGGTTATAGCCCAGTTATAAATCGGCATTGAAGGGGCGCTGCGAGGGATCGCAGCGCCCTTTTCCCTATCAGGCCCGCCAATGTTTCACGTGGAACTTTTGCAGAACGATTACTTCGCCGGAGCCAGATCCAGCACCGCTGCAACCATCGCACGCGTGCCCAGCACCACGCTTTCACGCGGGGCGACCTGGAACAGCGGGGAGTGGTGCCCGGCAATCGGCGCACCGCCCGCCTTGGCCGCGGCGATCCGCTCCGGCGTCGTCCCGCCAACCGCGAAGTAGTAACCCGGCACGCCGGTGTCAGCCGCAACGAAATAGGTGAAGTCCTCGGCCCCCATGTTCTTCTGCTCGAAGGGGACAAAGGCCGCCGCGCCCAATTCGCGCTGCATCACCGTGTTGAGGCGGCGGGCAAGCGCGGCGTCGTTGATGGTGGTCGGCGTGCCAGGCAGGCGCGTAACGGTGACCGGCATGTTGTCGGGCAGCCCATGCGCCTTGCCGATATTGACAGCGATCCGCTCGACCGTGGCGATCACCTGTTCGCGGGTCTCCTCGTCATTGGCGCGCACTGTGACTTGCAGCTTCGCCTCGTCCGAGATGATGTTGTGCTTGGACCCGGCATGGAACGAACCGACGGTCACCACCACCGGCTTGGTCGGCGAGATTTCCCGGCTGTCGATCGATTGCAGCGCCGTCACCACCTGCGACGCGATGTACACCGGATCGCGCCCCAGATGCGGTGCTGCGCCGTGGGTGCCGATCCCCGGCACGCGGATATCGAGCGAATCCGAGGAGGAATACTGGATGCCTTCGGAGGCGGAGACCTTGCCCGTCTCCAGTTCGGCGGCGACATGGAAAGCCAGCGCATAGTCGGGCTTGCCGAAGCGCTGGTACAACCCATCCTCCATCATCGCCTTGGCCCCGCGCACGCCTTCCTCGGCGGGTTGGACGATGAACATCAGCGTACCCTTCCACTGGCTTTTCATCGCCACCAGCCGCCGCGCGGTGCCAACCAACGAGGTGATGTGCACATCATGCCCGCAAGCGTGCATCACGGGATATTCCTTGCCGTCCTCGCCCACCTGCATCGCCTTGGAAGCGTAGCCGAGGCCCGTTTTCTCCTCGACCGGCAGGCCGTCCATGTCGGCGCGCAGCAGGATCAGCGGGCCATCGCCATTCTTCAGGATGCCGACCACGCCGGTCTTGCCGACGCCTGTCGTCACCTCCAGCCCGGCCGCTTTCAGCTCCGCCGCCATCTTGGCCGCCGTGCGATTTTCGAGGAAACCCATCTCGGGATTCTGGTGGAAATCGAGGAACAGCGGGGCGAGGTAATTGTCATACTCCGCCTCGATTGCCGCCTTGGTCGCGGGCGCTTCGGCGAGCGCGGGCTGAGCGGCAAGGACGAGCGCGATGGCGCTGGCGGCGGCGGCGTGGAACAGGCGCATGGAATTCTCCCCTAGGTGTGGACACAGGTAGCCACGGCGCGGCCCCGCCTGCAAGCGCCGATGCTTCCCTGCGCCGGATTGCTGCGCTAGAGCCTGCGCTGTGATCACGATCCTGCGCCTCATCGCCAAGGCCTTTGGCGCCTTTATCGGTCTTACCCTGGTGCTGGTGGTGGCGTTCAAGTGGCTCCCTGTCCCCGTCACCGCGACCATGCTGATGGACGATAAGGGCATCACCAAGGACTGGGAAAGCCTCGACAATATCGACCGCAATCTGGTGAGCGCAGTGATCGCGGCGGAAGATTCGCGCTTCTGCGAGCATTACGGCTTCGATGCCGAGGCCATCGAGCAGGCGATGCGCGAGAATGCGGAAGGCGGCCGCATCCGCGGCGGATCGACCATCAGCCAGCAGACTGCCAAAAACGTGTTCCTGTGGCAGGGCGGCGGGTTCTTCCGCAAGGGGCTGGAGGCGTGGTTTACCTTCTGGATCGAGACGATCTGGGGCAAGCGGCGGATCATGGAGGTCTATCTCAACGTCGCCGAGACCGGGATCGGCACCTATGGCGCCGAAGCAGGGACGCAGCGCTATTTCGGCCATTCCGCCGCACGCCTTTCAACAGACGAGGCGAGCCGGATGGCAGCGGCCTTGCCCAGCCCCAAGAAACGCTCGGTCAAAAGCCCGGGAGGGTGGCTTGCGCGACACGGTAACCGGATCGAACGCCGGATCGGGATCGTGAGGCGTGACGGGCTCGACGCTTGCGTCTACAACTGATCTGACATGCACGCGCACGCTCATCATCACCATCACGCCAGCGGCGCTTCCGACTGCCATGGGCTGCATAATTCGCACGGGCACCACCATGCGCCAGCCGATTTCGGCAATGCGTTCCTGATCGGCATCGGGCTCAATATCGTCTTCGTCGTGATCGAAGGCGCGGCGGGCCTGATCTATGGTTCGATGGCGTTGGTGGCAGATGCCGGGCATAATCTGTCCGATGTGCTGGCGCTGGTGCTGGCCTGGGTCGCGAGCATCGCCGCCCGCCGGCCGCCCTCGGGCCGCTTCACCTATGGCTTCAAAAGCTCCACCATCCTTGCCGCGCTCGGCAATGCGCTGCTGCTGGCGGTGGCGATCGGGGCGATCCTGTTCGAAACCCTGCACCGGATCATGACCCCGCAAGAGCCGCAGGGCATGGCGATGATCGTCGTCGCCGGGATCGGGATCGCGATCAATGCGTTGACAGCCATGCTGTTTCTGAAGGGGCAAGAAGACATCAATATCCGCGGAGCCTATCTCCACATGGCCGCCGATGCGCTGGTGTCGCTCGGCGTGGTGGTGGCGGGGCTAGCGATTGTCATCACGGGCCTGTGGTGGATCGATCCGATGGTGAGCCTTGTGATCGTCGCGGTGATCGCATGGGGCACCTGGGGCCTCGCGCGTGACAGTCTCACCATGGGCCTGCTCGCCGCTCCTGCCCGGATCGATCTGGCCGAGGTCAAGCAGCACCTCGCCAGCTTTGACGGGGTGAGCGCGGTCCATGACCTCCACGTCTGGCCGATGTCGACCACCGAAGTCGCCTTGACCGCGCATCTGGTGATGCCCGGCCGCCCGGCAGCCGATTCTTTCCTGCGCGATATCGCCGCCTCGCTCGAAACGCGCTTTGGCGTGGGCCATGCGACGCTTCAGGTGGAAAGCGGCGAGAACCCCTGTGGAGGCTGCTGCTGATGGCCGCCCGTCCCCGCCCTGCCTCTGATGAAGCGCGCGAAGCGCTGCGCGATGCCATGGCGCGACTGGCGACCGGCGATCAGGCGGCGCTGGAAGAAATCTATCGCGCCACGCGGGTGAAGCTGTTCGGCATCTGCCTGCGTATCTTGGGTGATCGAAAGGAAGCCGAGGACGCCTTGCAAGACGTCTATGTCAATCTGTGGCAGCGGGCCGACCGCTATGACCCTACCCGCGCGAGCCCGATCGCGTGGCTGGCAGCGTTTGCCCGCAACCGGGCGATTGATCGGCTGCGCACCGGCAAGGTGCGCGGCGGGGCTGTGCCGGTTGAGGAAGCCGCACCGCTCGCCGATGAAACCCCGCTCGCCGATATGCTGATGGTTGATGCCGAACAGGCCGCGCAGATCCACAAGTGCCTGGGCGCTCTGGATGCGCGCACGCAGGGCCATATCCGCGCGGCATTCTTTGACGGGCAGACCTATGCCCAATTGGCCGAGGCGGCGGATGTGCCGCTCGGCACGATGAAGAGCTGGATCCGCCGCGGGCTGCAACGCCTGCGCGCCTGCCTTGAAGCGAGTGAAGCGGCATGAGCGCGCCCGAAGATACTGGCCCTGAAGTGACCCGGGACGATCCGATGATCGCTGCCGAATGGGCGCTCGGCCTGCTGGAAGGCGAGGAATTGCTCGCCGCGCGCGGTAAGGCCACGACCGATCCGGACTTTGCTTGGCGCAAGCAATGGTGGGACGATTGGTTCGCCCCGCTGACCGATGGCATGGCCGGAGCCGAGCCGGGCGATCAGTTGTGGGACGGTATCGCCGCACGAATTGCCGCACAGCAGGCCGCTGCCGATGTTGCCGCGGCATCGCCCGATGCGCCTGCTGTTAACGTGGTCGCGCTCGAAGCGCGGGTGCGGCGCTGGCAGTGGGTGGCGGGGATTTCGTCGATGGCCGCCGCCGTGGCGCTGGCGCTGTTCCTCTCTTCACCCTTGGGCTCACCCGTTGCACCGCCCGTTCAGATCGCCGCCGCCGGACCGATGGTAGCGACCGTGCCGATTGGCGAAACCGGGCTCAGGCTGGATGTGACCTACATCCCCGAAAGCGAGAAAATGCTGGTCGCCGCGATCGGTCTGACGGCTGACGGCGTGCATGATCACGAGCTATGGCTGGTGCCTGCCGATGGCTCTGCGCTGCAATCGCTGGGCGTGGTCACGCCGGGCGAAGTGCGCAGCATGGCGCTCCCCGCCGCAGTTACCGCCAAGCTTAGCGACGGGGCGAGCCTGGTGCTCACTCGCGAGCCGATCGGCGGCAAGCCTGATGGCGTCGACGCCGGTCCAGTGGTGGCCAAGGGCGCTTTCAGCCGCGTCTGAAGCATTTTCGCTTCGCCGTATGCAAGCGGCAACTCATCATCATTAGCAATAAGTGCGCATCCGCTTGCCACAAGCCTGCGTAGCTTCGTGGCAAGCGGGAGGGCTTGCAGACGTGACATTCCCTTTACGGAGATCCCCACTGTGACCCCCAAGAACACCCTGACTGCCGTGATCGCCGCCGCTCTGGCCGCCACCACCGGCTTTGCCGCACTCCCCGCCGTCGCCCATCAGCATGGCGACCATGCCAAGGCCGCGCCGAACATCGTCCAGACGGCGATGAGCACCGGCGTCCACAACACGCTGGTCGCAGCCGTCAAGGCCGCTGGCCTCGTCGAAACCCTCTCCGGCCCCGGCCCCTTCACCGTCTTCGCGCCGACTGACACCGCATTTGCCAAGCTGCCTGAAGGCACCGTGGCCACGCTGGTGAAGCCCGCGAACAAGGGCATGCTGACTGGCATCCTCACTTACCATGCCGTCGCCGGCAAGGTGACCAGCGCCGATCTGGTTAAGCTGATCAACCAGCACGGCGGCGAAGCGACCATCAAGACCCTCGCCGGCGGCGAACTGACCGCGCGCCTTTCGGGCGACAAGATCGTCATCACCGATGCCGCTGGCGGCGTGACCGCCGTGACGCAGGCCGACGTCATGACGTCGAACGGCGTGGTGCACGTGACCGACGGCGTATTCCTGCCGGGCTGATTTTTCGAACAAGCTGGCGCTGTCCCTCATCCCCCATCCCCTCCATCCGAGGGGCAGCGCTTCTCCCGACCCCGTCCGGCCTCCCCCCCGAGGTCGGACGGGGTTTTGGTTTGCGCAACCCACGCGATTTCTTATACTTGCGAGGTGAAGACGATCCGACACCGTGGCATGCGCAAGATCATCATGGCATCAGGCGTTGTCCTGTTCCTCTCGGCGGCGGTGCTTTGGCAAGTGTCCAAGGCGCGCTGCCTTCAATTGGTCGGCGAGGTCACATGCCGCATCGATACCGATACCAAGCTGATCGCTCTGACGTTCGATGACGGCCCCACACCGGAAGTTGTCGATGCCGTTCTGGCCGAACTGGGACCACGCGGCATAAGCGCGACCTTTTTCCTCATCGGCAACCGGATGGAAAAGTTTCCCGGTCAGGCCGAACGCCTAATCGAAGCCGGACATGAGCTAGGCAATCACACTTACACACACCAGCGCAACATCGGCCACTCACAAGACTTCTATGCCGCGGAAATCGCAAGGACCGACGCGCTGCTGAACCGTGCCGGAAGCGACACAAACCTGTTCCGCCCACCATTCGGCAAGCGCCTGATTGGCTTACCGCTTGAAGTTGAGCGCGCCGGTTATCTGACGATCATGTGGAACGTCGAGGATCAGCCGGAAAAATTCACGGAACCCCGCGCGTTCGCGAAAGATATTCTGGCCCGAACGCGTCCGGGTTCAATCATCCTCATCCACCCGATGTATCGGAGCAATCAGGTTGCACGTGATGCTCTGCCGATCGTCCTCGATGGATTAGCGGCGCAAGGCTACGAGGTGGTTACCGTTTCGGAACTGCTGAGGCGGACAGGGAAGCGCTGATCGATCGCAAGGCGGCCGCAAGGCCGAACGGCCGCCCGAGCCTATGCGAGGAAAGCCAAGGCGGACGGATGTCCGCCGCCCGGCACTTGAGGGAGCAACAAACTAAGCCGCCTCTTCCTTCTTCTTTTCCAGGCCGATCACGCGGATCGGTTCCTTTTTGCCCGCAACCACATCGGCATCGATCACGATTTCGGTGACGCCTTCCATGTCGGGCAGATCAAACATCGTGTCGAGCAGGAGGCCTTCGACAATCGAGCGCAGCCCGCGTGCGCCGGTCTTGCGCTTGATCGCACGCTCGGCAATCGCCTGAAGCGCGTCGGGCGTGAAGGTGAGTTCCACATCCTCAAGCTCGAACAGCTTGCGATACTGCTTCACCAGCGCGTTCTTGGGCTCGTTGAGGATCGTCACCAGCGCCGGCACGTCGAGATCGTGCAGCGTGGCGATCACCGGCAGACGACCGACGAATTCGGGAATCAGGCCAAACTTGAGGAGATCCTCAGGCTCGGACTTTTCGAGGAGTTCGCCCACCCGGCGCTTGTCCGGATCGGCAACATGCGCGCCAAAGCCGATGCTGCGCTTTTGCAAACGGTCGGCGATGATCTTGTCCAGACCGGCAAACGCCCCGCCACAGATGAACAGGATGTTGGTGGTGTCGACCTGCAAGAATTCCTGCTGCGGATGCTTGCGCCCGCCCTGCGGCGGGACCGAGGCGGTGGTGCCTTCCATCAGCTTCAAGAGCGCCTGCTGCACGCCTTCGCCCGAAACGTCGCGGGTGATCGAGGGGTTTTCGGCCTTGCGGGTGATCTTGTCTATCTCGTCGATGTACACGATCCCGTGCTGCGCCTTTTCGACGTTATAGTCGGAGGATTGCAGCAGTTTGAGGATGATGTTCTCCACATCCTCGCCCACATAGCCCGCTTCGGTCAACGTGGTTGCGTCAGCCATGGTGAAGGGCACATCGAAGGTGCGCGCCAGCGTCTGCGCCAGCAGCGTCTTGCCCGAACCGGTGGGGCCGACCAGCAGGATGTTCGACTTCGCCAGTTCGACATCGCCCGATTTGCCGGAGTGCTTCAGCCGCTTGTAGTGATTGTGCACCGCGACCGAGAGCACGCGCTTCGCGCGGTCCTGCCCGATCACGTAATCATTGAGCTGGGTGAAGATATCCATCGGCGTGGGGATCTCGCCGTCTTTCTTGCCGGCGATCCCTGCCTTGGTTTCCTCGCGGATGATGTCGTTGCACAGCTCAACGCATTCATCGCAGATGAACACGGTCGGGCCGGCGATAAGCTTGCGCACCTCGTGCTGCGACTTCCCGCAGAAGCTGCAGTAGAGGGTGCTCTTGCTATCGGATCCGCTCAATTTGGTCATTCCTGTGTCCTCGAATCCAGCCCTGCACGCTGCGCTACGCGGATGGCGGATTCGTCAAGTGTATCCATGGCACCAGATGAATCAACACATGGCGCGATATTTCGTGTTGTTACCATAGCGGCACCGCTGCCGAATGAACGGGAAAAGCGGCCTGGCAAGGCCACTGTCCCGCCCCGGTGCAGGTGGCAGACAAAGCCTTGATGCAGGCCTTACTCAGGCGCGCCGCCCGAACCGAGTTCATCGCCGGTTTCGTCGTTTTCGGGCCGGGTCTCGAACACCTTATCGACCAGACCAAAGGCCTTGGCTTCTTCGGCTTCAAGGAAGGTGTCGCGGTCCATCGCCTTTTCGATTTCCTCAAGGCTGCGGCCGGTGAACTTCACATAGAGATCGTTCATGCGGCTGCGAATGCGCAGAATTTCGCGTGCCTGAATCTCGATGTCCGAGGCCATCCCGCGTGCGCCGCCCGAAGGCTGGTGGATCATGATCCGCGCATTGGGGAGCGCCACGCGCATACCCGGCTCGCCCGCGGCTAGCAGGAAGCTGCCCATCGAAGCGGCCTGGCCGATGCACACGGTCGACACGCGCGGCTTGATGTATTGCATGGTGTCGAAGATCGCGAGACCGGCAGTTACCACGCCGCCCGGCGAGTTGATGTACATGCTGATCGGCTTCGAAGGGTTTTCGCTTTCGAGGAACAGCAGCTGCGCCACGATCAGCGAGGCCATGCCGTCTTCGACCTGTCCGGTCACGAACACGATGCGTTCACGCAGCAGGCGTGAGAATATGTCAAAGCTGCGTTCACCGCGGCTCGTCTGCTCGACGACCATCGGCACCAACGCACCCGTAACGGGGTCGCGCGTGAACTGTCCCTGGGTGCCGTGGGTTTCGCCGGAATTGCCGAACAGATCGATCATGTCAGTGCCGTGTCCTTCGTAGGTGTCGATACGGCTATGTCGGACGCTGGGGGGCAATTTCAAGGGCGTTTACCTTGTCCCTGTGAATTGGTGTGCATTGGCGGCGTATAAGCACCGCCATCCGGGGCGTTTTGCCCCTTGCTGTTGCGCATAACCGTGGCAAACCCTGAAGCGATGAAAACAGCCCACCTCGCCCGCCCGGCCCTCGCCCTGCTGCTCGCCACCTCGGCGAACGCAGCTTTAGCCCAAACCGCAAGCCCGGCCCCGGCCAACAGCACGCAAGACCGCGCGGCCATGAACGAGCTGCTGGCGGCGGATGAGTACATTCTGCGCATCCAGGCGCTCGACGATAACGGCCCGCGCATCAATGCAGTGATCGACTATGATCCCGCCGCTTCGGTCAAGGCGCGGCAATTGCTCGGCACCGGCCCCTTGCGCGGGCGCACCGTTCTGGTGAAGGACAATGTCGAGACCGCCGAATGGCCGACGACGGCGGGCAGCCTCGCCTTGAAGGACAATGCGACGGGCCGCGATGCAACGCTCATCGCCCTGCTGCGCAAGAATGGCGGCGTGGTGCTCGGCAAGACCAACCTGTCCGAATGGGCCAATATCCGCTCGGACGGTTCAACCAGCGGGTGGAGCGCGGTCGGCGGGCTGACGCGCAACCCCTACGCCATCGACCGCAACACCTGCGGCTCGTCCTCGGGCAGCGGCGCGGCGATTGCGGCGGGCTTTGCCTGGGGCGCGATCGGGACGGAGACCAATGGCTCGATCACTTGCCCGGCAGCCATCAACGGCCTCGTCGGGTTCAAGCCCAGCGTCGGCATCGTCAGCCGCACCCATGTGGTGCCGATTTCAAGCACGCAGGACACCGCCGGGCCGATGACGCGCACGGTGCTGGACGCTGCCTTGCTGCTGACCGCAATTGCGGGCGAGGACAAGGCCGACCCGGTCACGCTCGAAGCCAAGCGGGTGAAGGATTACACCGCCGGGCTGGAAGCCGCCTCGCTGCAAGGCGTGCGTATCGGTGTGTTGCGCAGCGCCGTGGGAAGCCGCGGGGATGTGAAGGCGCTGTTCGAAGCGGCGCTGGCCGATCTCACGCGCGCAGGCGCCGTGCTGGTCGATATCGAATATGCCCCGCCGGGCGACCTGTGGGGCGCCTCGCTCCCGGTGCTGCTCTATGAACTGCGGGTCGAGATGGACAAGTACCTGAGCGGTCGTCCCCTGGCTGAAGGTCCGCGCAGCCTTGCCGATGTGGTCGCGTTCAACCGCGCCAATGCAGCAGCGGAAATGCGCTGGTTCGGGCAGGAGCTGTTCGAACAGGCGCTCGAAACGACCGACGCGGAAGCCTATGCCAAGAACCTTGCCACCCTGCGCCGCCTGACCCGCGCCGAGGGGATCGACAAGCTGCTGAGTGACAACACAGTCGCCTTCCTCGTCTCGCCGACGACCGGCCCGGCATGGACCACCGACCTCGTCAATGGCGACAATTTCGGTGGCGGGATTGGCGCAGGCTATCTCGCTGCGATTGCCGGCTATCCGCACCTCACTGTGCCGATGGGCGGGGTTGAGGGCCTGCCAGTGGGAATCAGCATCATGGGCGGCCAGTGGCAGGACCATGCGGTGCTGAAGGCGGGCGCGGCCTACGAAAAAGCGCGGACAGCCAAGCTGCCCGCGCCCACATTCCGTCCGTGGCGACCGGCGGGGGAATAGTCCCCGCCCGCGCCGGATTACTTCTTCGCAGCCGCCTTCTTGGCTGGAGCCTTCTTGGCAGCAGGCTTTTCCTCGGCCGCAGCTTCGGCCTTTTTCGCCGGGGCCTTCTTAGCGGCAGCAGGCTTGGCTTCCGCCGCCTCAGCCGGAGCGTCGGCCTTCTTCTTGGCAGGCGCCTTCTTGGCGGGCTTTTCTTGCGCCACCGGGGCTTCTTCAGCCGCAGCTTCCGCCTTCTTGGCCGGAGCCTTCTTCTTCGCCGGAGCCTTCTTCGGAGCCGGAGCCGCTTCCGCGCCGTCTTCGGCTTCGATCGCGGCCTGAAGTTCCTCGACCGTCACTTCACGCTCGGTCACTTCGGCCTTGTCGAACAGGAAGTCGACGACCTTGTCTTCATACAGCGGCGCGCGCAGCTGGGCAGCGGCCATGGGCTCGGACTGGATGTACTGGACGAACCGCTCACGGTCCTCGTTGCGGTACTGCATCGCGGCCTGCTGGATCAGCATGGACATTTCCTGCTGGGTCACTTCCACGCCATTGGCCTGGCCGATTTCCGAGAGCAGCAGGCCCAGACGCACGCGGCGCTCGGCGATCGCCCGGTATTCGTCCTTCTCGTCTTCGATCTGCTTGAGCGCGCCAGCGGGATCCTCGTCACGCGCGGCTTCCTGCTGGAGCTGGGCCCAGATCTGTTCAAACTCGGCGGCGACCATGGTGCCGGGGACTTCGAAGCTGTGGCCAGCGGCAAGCTGATCGAGCAGCGCACGCTTCATCTGGGTGCGGGTCAGGCCAGCGGTCTGCTGTTCCAGCTGCGCTTTCATGATCTCGCGCAGCTTGTCCAGGCTGTCGAGCCCGAGGCTCTTGGCGAATTCTTCGTCCAGCGTGGTTTCGGTTTCGACCTTCACCGCCTTCACGGTAATGTCGAAGGTGGCGTCCTTGCCGGCGAGATGTTCGGCCTGATAGTCAGCGGGGAAGGTGACGGTGATCGTCTTTTCTGCGCCGGTCTTCACGCCGACCAGCTGGTCTTCGAAGCCGGGGATGAAGGTGCCCGAACCGAGCACCAGCGCGGCGTCTTCAGCCTTGCCGCCATCGAACTCGACGCCGTCGAGCTTGCCGACGAAGTCGATGATCAGCTGATCGCCATCGGCCGCCTTCTTGGTCTTGGCCGCGTCCTTGTAGCTCTTGTTCTGCGAGGCGATGTTGCCGAGCGCTTCGTCGATCTGCGCGTCCGTCACCGGCACGACCAGCTTTTCGAGCTTCAGCCCATCAAGGCTCGGCGCTTCGATCGCGGGCAGCACTTCGAGGCTGACGGTGATTTGGGCGTCCTTGCCCTGCTCGTAATCGTCATTGAGGCCGATTTCCGGCTGCATCGCCGGACGCAGCGCTTCATCGCGCAGTAGCTTGTCGACCGATTCGCGGATCGTATCGTTCACCACCTGGCCGTGCAGGGCTTCGCCGTGCATCTTCTTGACGAGGTTGGCGGGCACCTTGCCCGGACGGAAGCCGGGCATCCGCACCTGCGGCGCAACCTTCTTGATCTCGGCGTCGATCTTCGCGGTGAGATCGGCGGCCGGAATCGTGATGAGATAGGCGCGCTTGAGCCCTTCGTTGACGGTCTGCTTGGTCTGCATGGTGACTGATTGAAGCCTTCTTGCCATAAATCCGGTGAGCCGGGCTGGTTCGGGGCGAATTTGGTGCGGGCGAAGGGACTCGAACCCCCACATCTTGCGATGCCAGAACCTAAATCTGGTGCGTCTACCAATTTCGCCACGCCCGCATGCCCGAACGAAGCCGCGCGGGGAAACCGACTAAGGCACCCCGCGCGTATTAGCGAGCGCCTCTATCCCGCTCCGCCGAAAAGGGCAAGCGCAACACGCTTGAAGGGAGCGGCATTGGCGATTAAGGGCGCGCGCATGACCGAAGAAACCCCTGAAATCGTCCCCGCAGCCACTGCTGGTGCAGACGTTCCGCCCGATCACCTGTCGGTCAATCCGCGCAGCCCGTTCTTCGACGCGGAAAAGCTCCAGCGCGGTGTCGGCATCCGGTTCAAGGACCGCGTGCGCACCGATATCGAGGAATACTCGATCTCCGAAGGCTGGGTGCGGGTGCAGGCCGGTAAGGCGATGGACCGCAAGGGCCAGCCGTTGACGCTGAAGCTCACCGGCCCGGTCGAAGCCTGGTTTGAAGACCTTGGCGACAACCCACCGGTTGCCCGCAAGGGCTGACGTACAAGGGCGATTCTCCCTCCGGCTTGCCAAAACGGGCGTTTGCGCCCACTTGGGCCGGGTTATGCCCCTCCCCAAAAAGCCTGAAGTCGTCATCATCGGTCGCCCCAATGTGGGCAAGTCCACGCTGTTCAACCGGCTGGTGGGCAAGAAACTCGCCCTCGTCGACGATCAGCCCGGCGTCACGCGCGACCGGCGGATGGGCGATGCGGAGATCGCGGGGCTGAAGTTCACCATCGTCGACACCGCAGGGTGGGAGGACGAGGACGCGCACACCTTGCCAGGCAGGATGCGGATTCAGACCGAAGCCAGCCTTGAAGGCGCAGACGCTGCGGTGTTCGTGGTCGATGCGCGCGCGGGCCTGACCCCACTCGATGAGGAAATCGCCCGGTACCTGCGCGAGCAGGAAGTGCCAGTGGTGGTCGTTGCCAACAAGGCCGAAGGCAAGGGCGGCGAAAGCGGCGCGATGGAAGCCTATGCGCTCGGCCTTGGCGAACCGCTCGCCATGTCGGCAGAGCATGGCGAAGGCATCGCCGATCTGTTCGGGGGGCTGTGGCCGATCATTGGCGCTGCATCCGAAGAATGGGAAGAATTCAATGACATCACGCGCGCCGAAATCGCGGCGATGGACGAGGATGATCGCCCCACTGGCCCGCTGAAGCTTGCCATCGTGGGACGCCCCAATGCGGGCAAATCCACGCTCATCAACCGCCTGCTCGGCGAAGACCGCCTGCTGACCGGCCCCGAAGCCGGGATCACCCGCGATTCGATTGCGATTGACTGGGACTGGACCGATCCCAAGACCGGCGAGACCCGCGAAATTCGCCTGATCGACACCGCCGGGATGCGTAAGAAGAAGAACGTCACCGAAAAGCTGGAAAAGCTCTCAGTCGCCGATGCGCGCCGGGCGGTGGACTTTGCCGAGGTTGTGGTGCTGCTGCTCGATGCGACGCAGGGCCTTGAGCATCAGGACTTGAAGATCGCCAGCCACGTGCTTGAAGAAGGCCGCGCGCTCATGATCGCGATCAACAAGTGGGACGTGGCCGAGGATGCGAGCAAGCTGTTCAACGGCATCCGCGCCGCCTTGGATGATGGCCTTGCGCAGGTGCGCGGGCTGCCGTTGTTCGCCGTGTCGGCCAAGACTGGCAAGGGCCTCGATCAGATGCTCGGCGGCGCGTTCGAACTGCGTGATGCGTGGTCCAAGCGCGTTTCCACCGCAGCGCTGAACCGCTGGTTCGACGATGCGTTGGAGGCCAACCCGCCGCCCGCGCCCGGCGGCAAGCGGATCAAGCTGCGGTATATCACGCAGGCTGGGACCCGCCCGCCGCGCTTTGTGATCTTCGGCTCGCGGCTCGACCTCTTGCCGACCAGCTATGAACGCTATCTGGTGAACGGCATCCGCGCCAAGCTCGGCTTTGACGCTGTGCCGGTGCGCGTCACGCTCAAGACCAACAAGAACCCCTACGCCAAGGACGGGTAATGCTGTTCGATCTGCTCGCTGCCGCCGCTGAGGCCCGGCTGCCCTTCGCGCTGGAGATTTTCGAGCGCACCGCCTCCACTCCGCGCGTGCAGCAGGTGGTGCAATTGAGCCTCGCGCCAGCGTTTCTGCTGTCAGGGATCGGCGCGGTGATGAATGTCATCATGAGCCGGATGATCTGGATCGCCAAGCGGATCGAGACCATCGAGGACAAGATGGAAGAACACCGCACCCCGCGGCAGGTGCGCGAATTCGGTTGGCTGATGCGGCGTCGCAAGCTGATGCAGGGGGCAATCCTGTTCTCCACCGCAGCGGCGGTGATGATCAGCGCGGTGATCATGCTGCTGTTCATCTCGGCCTACATCACCTCACAAATCGGCACTGTGATTGCCTTTATGTGGGTGCTGACCATGGCGCTGCTGGTGACGGGACTGGGGTTCTTCCTGCTGGAGACCCGGCTGGCCGCCATCGGAGCGCAGGCGCCGAAAGACTAGGCAGAAGGTCGTCGCCCCGTGTCAAGCACGGGGCGACGGAAATGAGGTTCTACGTTTAGCTGTCGCCAGCGGGCGCGCTTTGCAGCTGGCAGTAATTGTGCAGACCCATGCGCTCGATCATCTCGAACTGGGTTTCGAGGAAGTCGACATGCTCTTCCTCGTTTTTGAGGATGTCCTCGAACAATCCGGCCGAGGTGTGATCCTTGACGCTCCGGGCATATTCCGCGGCGTCCTTGAGCAGCGGGATCGCTTCGTGTTCGAGCGCAAGGTCAGCCTTGAGGACTTCCTCGACCGTCTCGCCGACCTTCAGCTTGTGGATTGCCTGGAAATTGGGCAGCGCTTCGAGGAACAGGATGCGTTCGGCAAGCTTGTCGGCGTGCTCCATTTCCTCGATCGATTCGTGGCGTTCATAAGCGGCGAGCTTCTTCATGCCCCAGTTGTCGAGCACGCGGTAATGGAGCCAGTACTGGTTGATCGCGGTCAGCTCGTTCGTGAGCGCCTGATTGAGATAGTCGATGACCTTGGGGTCGCCCTTCATGGGGAAGTCCTTTGCGAGAAATCAAAGCCGGGTTGCGGCATTGTGCGCAAGATACACGCTGCCGGGACTTGTCCGCAAGAGGGTGTCAGGAAATATCTTTGCGAATCAGTCGCTTGCGAGGCGTTCGCAATCGCGGTTCACGCCGCTTCTACTGCGAATTCCTCGCATGATGCCGCTGCGCGTTCCTGATCAATAATTTCCTGCGCTTCTTCAAGGCACTGGCCGCAATTGGGCCGCTTGCCGAGGCAGGCATACGTCGCTTCAGCGTCGCCTTCGCAAGAAAGCGCGGCCTTACGCAAATCAGTTTCACGGATGGCATTGCAGATGCAGATGTACATGAGCGCGCGAATCTTTCCTGCGAAGCGTTTGCAGGAGCGAATGTATGCGAGTTGTTCGCAATAACAAGGAGTTTTTTGTTTGGCCCTCAAACGCCGGGCGGCGGACCTCCGTCCGCCTTGGCTTCGCGGCATAAGCCGCGACGCGCAGTCGGCCTTGCGGCCTGTCCTACGGCAGGCCGGTTCAGCGCCAGTCGGCGAAGCTTGGCGCTTGCCGCTATTTCTTCAGCGGGAACACCGTTCTGTAGGTCAGGCACCGCCAAAGCCATTCGAGCGGGCCATAACGGTAGCGATCAAGCCAGGGCTTCGACCATGCCAGCATCAGGACGCAGGTCAGCGCCACCACGATGTAAAGCTGCGGGCGGTTCAATTGCCCGAACAGCCCCAACGCCCAGCCCTGGAAGACGAACATCATCACAATCGACGTGCCGAGATAATTGGTGAACGCGGCCCTTCCCGCCGCTCGGACCCGTTCGGCCAACCAGCCGGTCGCGCGGGGCGAATAAGCAACCAGCAGCGCGGCGATGCCCAGCACCATCCACAAGCGCGGTAGCGGGCTCCAGCCCATGAAGGCGGCGAGTGTACCGTAAAAGGTGAAACCGCCCGCCTGTATAACCAACCCGATTGCCAGATGCGCAGCGGCCCCGGCGATCAACCCGATCCAGCCCCAGCGGATCATCTTTTCCCGATCAAACCCGCCCGAAAAGAACCCCATCCGGTAAAGCGCGATCCCGATCAGCATCAGCGGAATGGTCTCGAAGCAGAAGAACAGTGCATTGCTCCACGGCTCCATCCACTCTTCGGCCAGACGATGCGCTACCAGAGCAGGATAATCCCCCGCGACAATCGCGTCATTGGATACCGCGCCGAGCGCCACCGCCTCATCGATCCCTGCGACCATATCGGCGCGCATGGTCAGCATATCAGGCGAGCTCGCGCCGAAGGGGGTGTCGACCACCGCCCACGGAAAGCTCATCGCCACTGCATAGAACACCACCCCGACCATGTACCCGGCCAGCCCTACCCCGAGCTGGGTTTTCACTTTCCATCGTAGGCAGGCCAGCATGATCAAGCCAAACAAGCCGTAATAGAACAGGATGTCACCCGGCCAGATGAAGAAGAAGTGGATCATCCCGAAGGCCATCAGGATCAGCAGCCGCCACGCCTGTAGCTTGCGCGTCGCGCCGCGCGCCCAGGCTTTCTCCATGAACAGATACATCCCCGCGCCGAACAGCACGGTGAAGAGCCCGCGCATCTTGCCGTCGATGAACATGAACTGCGCTATCCACATCCACCCGCCCGGATCGCCCGCATCGGTCAGGAACGCAGCAGGGTACATATAGGCTTCGAACGGCTGGCCGAAGGCGACGATGTTGGCCGCAAGAATGCCCATCACGGCAAGGCCGCGAATGAAATCAAGCGTATCGATGCGTTCGGCCGCGCTGACAGGTGCGATAGCGCGCTCCTGCGTGCCGAAGATTTCCCCTGCCGCTTGCGGCGAAAGCGTCTCATTCATAGCTGATCCCCGGCCTAAAAACAAAGGGATAGTATCACTTCCGCAGCACTTGGGAAGCGCAGCTTGTCGGTGCACTTTCGCTTTTGGTCGGACGCTTAGCCCTGACCGGCGACGACGCAGGCTTTCCCGTCACGCTTGAGCGCGGCGCAAGCGCGGGTGGCTTCGGCCTCGCTAGCAAAGCCGACGGCGAGCAGACGCGTGAGATTACCGCTTGGCAGCAGTGTCTTCTTCGTGCCTGCGAGTGCCGCGTGATTGCCAAGCTGACCCCACAGCCGGTCGGCATTGGCCGCGACCCCGAAGGCACCCAGCTGTACGCGCCACCTGCCTTGCTTGCGCGCGGGCGCGGCGGCAGTGGGCGCGGGGGCGGGCTTGGGCGTCATGTCAAAAGCAACGGGAACGGGCGTCATCGGCTTCGGCGTGGGCGGTAGGCTGGCAGGCTTCGGCACCGGCTGCGTCACAGCGGCGACCACCGGGGCCGGAGCGGCGGGGCGCGGTCCCAGATCGGCAGCGGCCAGTTCGGCCGAACGCTGCGCCTTGGCCCCGGCCTCAATCTGCCGGGCGAGCGACTGGGCCTGGCTACGCTGGCCTTGCGGAATAAACTTGTCCATCTGCGCCAGCGCGTCGCGCGCCTGCGGCAGGCCTGCGCCATTCGCCAGCGTCATTAGCGCATAAGCGCGTACCCAGTCGCGCGGAGCGTAATCGGCGTTGAAGTGCGACAGGCCCAGCACATATTGCGCGCGCGGATCGCCGCGCTCGGCTGCCGCCTTGATCAGCGGCATCGCCTTTTCTTGCTCGCCTTCCTGAAACAGCAGTAGGCCGTAATTGTCCGCAGCCTTCACATGGCCGAGGCTGGCGGCCTGTTCATACAGCTTGCGCGCGCGCGCATTGTCGATCTCGACCCCGCGCCCCAGACGATAGGCCTGCGCGAGGTTGAACAGCGCGTCGGGATCTCCTGCCGCTGCCGGACCCTGCCATTCAACCACGGCGCGCGAGAAATCACCCGCGCTCCACGCATCGACCCCAGCCTTCACGTCGGCGACGGCAGGCGCGGCCACCAGCGCCAACACTACTGCGCTCAGCCCGGTTGCCGCCTTGTGCGAAAACTTTGCTGCCATAATCCTTGCCATTGCTGTCATGCCTCGTCGGGTATGAGAAAAATTCCGTCTCGCACAATGTAGCCGAAACAGGGTTAGCAAATGGTTGCCCGCCCCTCAGGCGGACTGCGGCAAGGCGCAAACCCTTGTGACAAACCGATTGCCACCTTGCAGGAAGGTCGGCGGTGTTAACCCTAAATTAGGGGTATCCTGCGATCCCGTGGTCATCCAGCCGTTATCAGGTGCCGCAATAGGGCGGGCCTGGACGGTTCAATCCAGGGGGACCCAGGCGTTGCGTGTACTCGCTTTGGCATCGCAGAAAGGTGGATCGGGCAAGACCACCCTGTCCGGACATCTTGCCGTCCAGGCTCAGCGCGCTGGCGCTGGCCCGGTCGTACTCATCGACATCGACCCGCAGGGCTCGCTGGCCGACTGGTGGAACGAGCGTGAGGCGGAATATCCCGCTTTCGCCCAGACCACCGTGGCGCGGCTTGCCAATGACCTTGCGGTCTTGCGCCAGCAGGGCTTCAAGCTCGCGGTGATCGATACGCCGCCCGCCATCACCATGGCGATCCAGTCGGTGATTTCGGTCGCCGAACTGATCGTCGTGCCGACCCGGCCCAGCCCGCACGATCTGCGCGCTGTCGGCGCAACGGTCGATCTGTGTGAGCGTGCAGGCAAGCCGCTGGTGTTTGTCGTCAATGGGGCGACCCCGAAGGCCAAGATCACCTCGGAAGCCGCCGTCGCGTTGTCGCAGCATGGCACGGTTGCGCCGATCACGCTCCATCACCGAACGGACTTTGCCGCTTCGATGATCGATGGCCGCACCGTCATGGAAGTCGATCCCGAAAGCCGCTCGGCTGCGGAGATCGCCGCACTGTGGCGCTACATCGCCGACCGGCTCGAAAAGAACTTCCGCCGCACCGTGTTTGCCCCGACTCCCAATGGTCAGGCGCAGCAACTCGGCGGCCTGCCACGTCCCTCCGGCGGCTTCGGTCGCCGGGTCGCACAGTAAGCGCAGCGGAGGCGACAGGCCATGTCCGAACCCGGTTTTGCCTCGCTTGGCCCGTCGCTGCTGGCCCGCAAGGGCGGCGCGAAGCCCGCGATGCGTCCGCAGGTCGCGCCGCTGGTGGCTGACGAGACGGCGATTGCCACGCTCGGCGAAGACCAGCTCGAAGACTTGGGCTGGAACGACATGGGCGATTCAGAAGGCCATGGCGCTGGCGCGGACATCGTGCCGATCAACGCCGATGTCTCGGCGGACGATTATGTATCTGGTCCCGGCCCGATCGTGCGCCGCCAGCAGCGCCGCCTCGAAGAGCGCGTGCTCGCCGATGCGGTGATGACTGGCCCTGAAGATGCCGATCCCGAATATGACGAAGAAGATGAGCCGGTTTACGGTGAGACCTTCGACGAGGAAGATTACGCGGACGAAGACGAAGGTGCCGATTACGCAGCCCTCGCCCCGCAGCCTGAGCCTGTGATTGTTGCACCGGCCCCGCGGCCGCGCGCTGTGCGCAGTGCCCGCGTGCCAGCCGCGCAGGCTGGCCGCCGTGCTGCCTTCACGCTTCGGCTCGATGCTGATCGTCACCTCAAGCTGCGCCTTGCTGCCACCATGCAAGGTGTAAGCGCACAGGCGCTCGTGACCGAAGCGCTCGACCGGCTGCTGGCCGAATATGACGAGCTCGATGTCATCGCCAACCATATGAAACGCCACTGATCGTCAACTTTTCAAATTGACCTGAACCAACCGGATTTACGGGGGAAATGACAATGGACCGCAGCTTCAAGACCGGCAGCCGCTCCAAGCCGTATCGGGCGCCGCGCCTCGCGATCGCCATCACCACCGCTATCGCAGGCCTGACGCTGGCCGGCATGGCCGCCAATGCCGCGCCGGGCGCGCAGGTTTCCTTCAGCAAAGCGCAGACCGCGCTGAGCAAGGGCCAGGTCAACAAGGCGATTACCTACGCCGAAGCTGCGGTCAGTGCCGATCCGCGCAATCCCGGCTATCGTGCGCTGCTGGGCGCTGCCTATCTAGAAGCCGGCCGGTTTCAGTCGGCTGCGACCAGCTTCGGCGACGCGCTCGACCTCGGTGACGAGAACCCGCGCACGGTCCTGAGCTTCGCGCTCGCCAAGATCGCGATGGGCGATTCGGGCGCAGCCGTCAGCGTGCTCGACGAATATGCGCGGGCCATCGATCCGACCGACCTCGGGCTGGCGCTGGCGCTGGCCGGGCAGCCCGAACGCGGGATGCATGTGCTGGTGAACGCGGTGCGCTCGGCCGAGCAGACCACGCCCAAGCTGCGCCAGAACCTCGCCTACACCTACGCGCTGGCGGGCAATTGGCGCGCGGCGCGGGTGATGGCGGCCGAAGACGTGCCGGGCGATCAGCTCGAAGCGCGCCTGTCGCAATGGGCATCGATGTCCGCGCCCGAGATGTTCCAGCAGCGCATCGCTGCCCTGCTCGATGTGACCCCGCGCGCTGACAGCGGCCAACCGCAGAGCCTCGCGCTCGTCAACTTCCCGAGCCAGGAAATGCTGGCCGCCGCATCGGCAGAGGACACCGCGACAGACCTTGCAATGGGTGAACCTGCGCCGATGACAATTGCCTACGTCGCACCGGCGCCGACCCCTGTTGCGCAGCCCGCACCGGGCACCACCTTCGCGCAGGCCTTTGCCGCGTCCGATCCTTTGGGCTCGGGCATCCGCTATGTGTCGAACCCGGTGGTGCAGGAACTGCCGATGCGCGCAGCACCTGCCGCATCGCGCGTCGCCGCAGTATCGCCGCAGCGCCGCATGGCCCCCGCGGCCGCACCGGCACCCGTTGCAAGCGACAAGGCCGCGGCCACGCACCTGGTCCAGCTTGGGTCCTACAGCAGCAAGCTTGAAGCCGAGCGCGGCTGGAACGTGCTGAAGGCGAAGTTCCCGCAGCTCAAGGATCACAAGCCGGTCATCACCGAAGCGGTGGTCAACGGCCGCAACTTCTGGCGCGTTGCTGCCGCTGGCTTTGGCCCGAAGAGCGCGCAGTCGATGTGCGGCACGGTCAAGTCATCCGGTCGCGGCTGCTTTGCCTATGCCGCGTCGGCGCCGCCCGCTGGTGCCGTGAAGCGCGACGTGCAGATGGCCTCGCGCAGCCGCTGAAATTCCCTGCCTTGGCAGGAATGAGCAAGCCTCGCTCCCGGACAGCGTTCGCGCTGTCCGGGAGTTTTCTTATGCGGACAGGCTGACCCCGCCCTTCCACAGACCGAGCACCCGCCCCTGCGCGCCCTGCCGGTCGAACGGGGTGTTGTCGGCAGTCGCTTCCATCTTGCGGCGGTCGATAATCCATGGCGCGTCGGTGTCGATCAGGGCGAGGTCGGCTTCCAGCCCTACCGTCAGCGCACCGGCCGGAACGCCGAGCAATCGCGCAGGATTGCGGGCGAGGCAATCGAAGGCGCGGGCCGTATTGATAACCTCGTCACGCACCAGCCCCAGCACCATCGCGAGCAGCGTCTCGGCCCCCGCCATGCCCGGCGCGGCATCGGCGAAGGGCAGGCGCTTGTCCTCCGGCCCGCGCGGATCATGGCCGCTGGCGATCACGTCCACGGTGCCGTCGCCAATCGCTGCCAGCGCCGCCTGCCGGTCCGCCTCGGCGCGCAAGGGGGGCGAGATGCGGGTGAAGGTGCGGAAATCGGCGGTCGCAAGGTCCGACAGCATGAAATGCGCCGGCGTGATCCCGCAGGTGACGGGCAAGCCCCGCGACTTGGCTTCGCGCACCAGATCGAACCCGCGTGCCGTGGTCACCTGCCGGATGTGTATCCGCGCACCCGCCAGCTCAGCCAGCGCAATATCGCGGGCAATGGCGAGCGCCTCGGCCTCGGCAGGCGCGGCGGGCAGGCCCAGCCGAGTGGCGATCTCGCCCGCGGTCGCAGCAGCCTCTCCGGTCAGCCCACCATCCTCGGCATGCGTGACGACCACCAGATCCAGCATCGCGGCATATTGCAGCAGCCGCAGCATCACGCCCGAATCGGCAATCCAGCGCCGTCCGGTCGCAATACCCCGTGCGCCAGCGTCCTGCATCAGCGCGATCTCGGCGAGTTCCCACCCCTCAAGCCCGCGCGTGGCAGCGGCGAGCGGATGAACCCAGAGATCCGGCTTGCCGCTCTTGGCGATGAAATTGACCCGGCTCGGCAGATCGAGCGGCGGTGATTGATCGGGCATCAGCGCCGCTCGCGTGATCCCGCCGAAATGGAACGCAGGCTTGTCGACTGCGAACACGCCCAAGTCGATGATGCCGGGCGCTAGCAGTTTGCCGCGCGCGTTGATGACCTCGTCACCGTCCTCGGCTGCGACATCCGCTCCGAGTGCAGCGATCAACCCGTCCACGCAGCGCAGCGCGCCCGCTGTGACGCCGCCGGGGGTCACCAATTGCGCATTGGTGATGGTGAGCGGGCGCGCCTGCTTCATGCCGCCCACCCTGCCACGCCACGCGCCTCGCGCGTCAAGATATCGAGGCACGCCATGCGGATCGCGACGCCCATCTCGACCTGCCGGGTAATCAGCGAGCGGCCCTCCAGATCGGCGATCTCGCTGTCGATTTCGACCCCACGGTTCATCGGGCCGGGGTGCATCACCAGCGCGCCCGGCGCGGCGAGCGCCAGCCGCTTGGCAGTCAGCCCGTAGAGGTGACGATATTCGCGCGGGCTAGGGATGAACTGCCCGCTCATCCGCTCGGACTGGAGCCGCAGCATCATTACCACCTCAGCCCCTTCCAGAGCCGCATCGAACCGGTGGAACACCTCCACGCCCATCGCCTCCACCCCGACAGGCATCAGAGCCGGCGGCGCACAAACCCGCACGTTAGCCCCCATCGCGGTGAGGCACAGGATGTTCGAGCGCGCGACGCGGCTGTGCAGGATGTCACCGCAGATCACGATATTGAGCCCGGTGAAATCCTCGCCCCCCTCGCCCCGCTCGGCCAGCGCATGGCGCAGGGTCAGGGCGTCGAGCAGGCCTTGGGTCGGGTGTTCATGGCTGCCGTCGCCTGCGTTGAGCACCGGGCAATCGACCTTGTCCGCGATCAACCCCGTCGCACCCGACGAACCATGCCGGATCACGATCGCATCGGCGCGCATCGCGTTCAGCGTGATCGCGGTGTCGATCAGCGTCTCGCCCTTTTTCACCGAACTTTGCGCGGCGTGCATGTTGACCACGTCCGCTCCCAGCCGCTTGCCCGCAATCTCGAAGCTGAGCAGCGTGCGGGTGGAGTTTTCGAAGAAGGCGTTGATGATCGTCAGGCCCGCCAGCAGGTCCGTATGCTTGGTCCGCTGGCGGTTGAGCGCGACCCATTGTTCAGCCTGATCGAGCAGATAGAGAATCTCATGCCGCTGCAACTGGCCGATGCCAGTGAGGTCGCGATGCGGAAACGCCAACCGCCCGGCCGGAAAGCGGCCCTGTGCCGGTGAAGTCTCGCGTGCATCCATCAAGTCCATGCCCCTAGTCGAGCCTCATCCGCTGCTCAACCCATCGCGTAAGGTTTCCGATAGCAGTTACCGTGCAAAGTCCCTAGATCGGCGGGGCAAGCTGAAGGAACGAATGCATGAATTTTGTCGGCAAGGTCTGGAAGATCCTCGTGGGGATCAAGGACGGACTGGTGCTCCTGTTCATGCTGCTGTTCTTTGTGGCGCTGTTTGCCATCCTTTCGGCCCGCCCCAACCCCGGCCAGGTGCGCGAAGGGGCGCTGCTGATCGATCTCGACGGCATCGTGGTCGAAGAAAAATCGGTGCTCGATCCGATCGAGACGCTGCTGTCGGGCACCGCCCCGGTCGGCGAATACCGCGCCCGCGACATCGTCCGCGCGCTGGACGCTGCTGCAAGCGATGACCGCATCAAGGCCGTGGTGTTCGATCTCACTACCTTCCTCGGCGGCGGGCAGGTGCACCTCAAGGACATCGGCGAGGCGATGGACCGGGTGCGCAAGGCGAAGAAGCCAGTGCTGACCTATGCGGTCGGCTATGCCGATGATCACATGCTGCTGGCCGCCCATGCGAGCGAAGTGTGGCTCGATCCGCAGGGCCTGGCCGTCATCTCCGGGCCGGGCGGCAACCGACTCTATTATGCGGGCCTGCTCGAAAAGCTCAGCGTCAATGCGCGGGTGTACCGTGTCGGCGCTTTCAAATCGGCGGTGGAGCCCTATTCGCGTAGCTCGATGTCGGACGAGGCGCGCCAGAACCTTGGCGGTCTGTACGGTGCAATGTGGGAGGAGTGGCAGGCAAATGTCACCAAGGCCCGTCCCAAGCTTGCGCTGGCGCGGGTGACGAGCGATCCGATCGCCTGGATTCAGAGTTCGGGCGGCGATCTGGCGCAAGCGGCCATCTCCGCAGGGCTGGTCGACAAGCTTGGCGACCGCGTCCAGTTTGGCGCGCGAGTGGCGGAATTGGCGGGCAAGGACCCATGGAGCGACCTGCCCGGCACCTACGCCTCGAGCGAGCTTGGCGCCTACCTCGCCGATGCCGGAAAGGATCGTTCGGGCAAAACGATCGGCGTGATCACCATCGCGGGCGAGATCGTTGATGGCGATGCCGGGCCAGGGATCGCCGGCGGCAGACGCATCGCCGACCTGCTCGACGAGGCGCTCGACGATGATTTCGCTGCGCTGGTGGTGCGGGTCGATTCGCCCGGCGGCTCTGCTACCGCGGCCGAGGAAATCCGCCGCGCGATCCAGCGTCACCGCGACCGCAAGATTCCGGTGGCCGTGTCCTTCGGCAATGTCGCGGCGAGCGGCGGCTATTGGGTCGCCACCTCAAGCGACCGGATCTTTGCCGAATCCGATACCATCACCGGCTCAATCGGCGTCTTTGCCGTCGTGCCAACCTTCGAGCAAGCCGCCGCCCGGCTTGGCGTCAACGCCGATGGCTATCGCACAACGCCGCTTTCGGGTCAGCCAGACTTCATCGGCGGTTTTAGCCCGGAAATGGACACGCTGTTCCAGACCTCGATCAGCGGCACGTACAAAGACTTCATCACCCTCGTCTCCAAGGCGCGGCGCATGCCGGTCGACCAGGTCGATAGCGTCGCACAAGGTCAGGTGTGGGATGGCGGCACTGCGCGCCAGAAGGGTCTCGTGGACGAGTTTGGCGGCTTGGATGCTGCGCTCGGCTGGGCGGCGGCCAAGGCTGGCTTGAAGGACGGCGGATGGCACGCGGTCTATCTTGGTGAGCCGAGTGAGAATTACGATTCGCTGATCCGCCAGCTGGTTTCCAGCCAGGCCGCGCGCGCGCCTGCCGTGAACAATGGCGATCTGTTCGCCATGGCAGCGGCGCGCAGCGAGAACCTCGGCGCACGGCTCGCCCGCGATGCCGAGCGCCTGCTGGGAACGCGCGGCGTTCAGGCATTCTGTACCGAGTGTCCGCCAAGCTCTGCGCCCCCGCCCTCCCCCGCCAAGCGGCCTGAGGGGATGCTGGCGCTGCTGGCGTGGCTGACAGGCGGCTAAGCATCAGCGAAATCGCACCTCACCTAGCCGCGAGCGCTTGCCAAGCGCGCAAGGCCCGATTAAAGGCGCCTCCCTGTCCGGGTCGTATGGCCCCACGGGCGGGCGCGTAGCTCAGCGGTAGAGCACACCCTTCACACGGGTGGGGTCACAGGTTCAATCCCTGTCGCGCCCACCATTTTTCCCTAGGTTTCAGAGTCTTTTAACTCTGTGGGTAAAGATGGTCCTTCGCTTCAGTGCGGAACAATGAGTGAAAATGCAGGCCAACGCGGCCCGAAACCGTACAAACCCCCTAACCGCAGACTCTCCCCCTGAAAGGCGTTCCGGGCGCGGATATCCTCACGACGATCAACCACCCGCGAAGGATCGCGCGGGTTCGCAATACATGCGGCAAGCCGCCCGCAGATCCTCATCATTCGCTCGACCTGCGACAGCGCCAGCAGCATGCCGCCGTCCGAAGTGAGCCTACTCCCACACCAAGCGCAGCTGTGGCCCTCTTGCCGCGAACCGCTGGAAACGAAGATACGGGCGCGCTATCAGCGCTTCCGACAGGTATAGTCTGCGGAACTTTCTACGGTGTATTTAAAGGAGTTAGCTGTGACAAATCGTGACGGTTGGCCGGAGGCAACGAGCTACTTGCTGCTTCTGGCCGCTATCCCACCGCTTCTGCTTATTCCCCTCAATCACGATGTCGTCTGGCAACTTTGGATTGGCAGAGAGATGACCGCTGGCGCGCAGCTGTATGTAGATATTCTAGAGATAAATCCGCCACTTTGGTTTTGGATTGCGCAGTCCCTTAATGTATTGGCTGAGAGTATTAGAGCACCTGCAACAGGCACGCTGATCATAGCATTTGGTTTAACTATTGGCATAAGCATCACACTCTTATCGCATTTGATTTCTGATAAGCGAGCAATCCAACGATTTGCAGTCTATGCCGCAGTGCTGACGGCCACCATCGTCTTACCTCTCAATGATTTTGGCCAACGTGAGCACTTCGTCTTAATTGTCTCAATTCCGTATTGTGCATTGATCGCCTCTCGTCTTGATGGAAAATCTCCTTCAAACAGACTAGCTTCTGCAATCGGACTCTTGGCTGCCCTAGGATTTGCATTGAAGCACTATTTTGTGCTGGTTCCGTTGGCGCTTGAGCTATTGCTCTTTCTTTCCAGACGCGCCGATTGGAGAGCCTTGCGCGCCGAAACTGTTGTGCTTGGAACATCTGCACTGACATATGCCGCCTGCATCTTCATTTTCGCGCCTGAATTCATCAAAACGATGGTGCCATTGGTGCGGCTCGCATACGACAGTTATAACGTGCAGTTCTCCGAACAACTTCAGCATTCCTTCGTCGGCGTTTACCTTTTTGCTGGATTTGGATTTCTCGTTTACGGATGGCCAGCGTCCAAGCTCTCGCAAGCTTTGATTGTTGCATCCGTGATGTTTCTCGGCGCCTACTTTCTTCAGCAAAAAGGCTTCCGCTATCAAGCGCTCCCAGCGACCGGTCTAATGTTTCTTGGAATTGTAATGGAGATTATGGAAGCGCGGCTCCGATCATTTCGACAGCGTGCTGGGGCAAGCATGCTTTCATTAGCGCTTCTTTTTCCGATCGTCGTGGCGATTGCCAGCGGCACATATTTCAACAGCAAACGTATCGAAGCTGAACTCGCCACTGAGGATCTCAGTTCGGGAGACGTGGTTCTGACACTGGGCGCAAATCCGAGTGACATTTGGCCCATGAATTACGAACGTGGGCTGGTCTGGCCATCCCGCCATTTTGCATTCTGGATGTTACCGACGTTTGCCAAAAGGACCTCGCCAGAACTAGAAGCTTTTGCCGATCGGGTTCGCCTTGATACTGCACACGACATCGCCTGCCTGCCTCCAGATCGCATTCTTGTGAGCTCAACAAATGGCCGGAGTTGGAAGGGGGTACGTAGTTTCGATATTCTCGGCTTCTTCCGAGCGAATAAGGAATTTGAGGAGGTGTTCCGGCAGTATAGTATTGGACACCGCTACGGCCGGTTTCAAGGCTATGACCTAGTCGGCAAGATTGACAGGCCTGACAACTGCCGGCCCCGATCTCCTTCAGCTCAAGGCGACATTGGGGCGAGTTAATAGCGGACGCTATTAGGCGTCTGGATGCTGCGACGGGGCTTTGCCGTGGATGGTCGCTTGCGCGCGCTCGATCGCATCGGGGCTCAATTTGCCGCTTTCGTTCAACAGTGTGGAGGCTATCGCGCGGAAGCCGTGCGCGGTCATTTCATCGGTAGCGTAGCCCAGCCGCCGCAGACCGGCATTGATGATGTTTTCGCTCATCGGGCTGGTGCGGGTGCGCACGGATGGAAAGACGTAACCGATCGGCCCCGTCACTGCCTTGACTTGCCGGAACAGCTCTACAGTCTGCCGCGATAGGGGAACATGGTGCGCCGGCCGGGCTGAAAGGTCTCCATGCCCATGATGCGTTCTAGTGCGAAGGCAGTCAGGTTGGACATGATCACGTACAAAGCTCGTACACTCGGCTTCGGCCTGCGCTATGATATCCTATAAAAATCAAAATATTAACTTAGACCACCAGCCCCCTTCGCACGGGTGGGGTCACAGGTTCAATCCCTGTCGCGCCCACCATTTCCTTCCCTTTGCGGCAGAGTGGAAATGGAATGACTGTGGACCGCCTTGGCCGGCTGCGTCTCCTACTTGCGTCATTCGCCCCTCCTGCCTTGACCGGGCCGCCGTGTTCGCGGCAAGGCTTGTCGCTCACGCCGTCGGGCGATCAAGCGAGGTTCTTCATGCGCAATAAATTCTGGGGCCAGTGCCTTGTCGTAATGGCGGCTCTGATGAGTGCAGGCCAACCTGCCGCGGCGCAGTCCTTTATCGAGGGCAGCTTCGATCCTGCGATCCCCACGCTGACCGCCACGGTCGGCCATGCACCGGGCGCCCGCATTACCTCGCCCGACCAGACCTATGCCTATCTGAAGACGCTTGCCGAAGCTGCGCCGGATCGGGCACGGCTGGTGCAATATGCGGTGAGCTGGGAGGGTCGGCCGCTCTATTACCTCGTGCTGTCGGCACCCGCCAACATGGCGAAACTCGACGCAATTCGGGCCGATATGGCGACAATTGCTGCGGGACGACCCGGCAATGGCTCGGCGATGCCCGTGACATGGCTTGCCTACGGCGTGCACGGCAACGAGATTTCCTCGACCGATGCGGCTTTGATGACCGCCTATCACCTGCTCGCTGCGACAGACGACGCGCGTGCGGCCAAGATCATGGCCAACACCGTCGTCGTGGTCGACCCGATGCAGAACCCCGATGGGCGGGCGCGGTTCGTGAACAATTTCCTCGCTTCGACGGGCATCACCCCAGCTGCCGACCGGCAGGCGGCCGAGCATGACGAGCCGTGGCCTTCGGGCCGGGTCAATCACTACATGTTCGATCTCAACCGCGACTGGTTCACGCTTTCGCAGCCCGAAACCCGCGGTAAGGTTGCCGCGATCCGCCAGTGGAACCCGGTGGTCGTGGTTGACCTCCATGAAATGGGCGGGGACGAGACCTATTTCTTCTCTCCTGCCGCTCAGCCCTTCAACCCCAATCTCTCGGCCGCGCAAATCCGCAGTTACGAGCTGATCGGGCGCTACAACGCAGCCGCTTTTGATGCGCGGGGCGAGCCCTATTTCACGCGCGAGGTCTATGACCTGTTCTACCCCGGCTATGGCGACACCTGGAACGCACATCAGGGCGCGATCGGGAGCACCTACGAACAGGGTTCTGCGCGGGGCCTGGTGTTTGCACGGCGCGACGGGACGGAGCTGACCTACGCTGACGGCATCACGAACCACTTCACCGCCAGCCTCGCGACAGCGGCGGCGGTGGCCGACAATCCTTCACGGTTCCTGAGCGATTTTGCCGCCTATCGCAGCGGCAATGCCAGTGGCTCGGCCGGACGCGGCACCTATGTCATCGACCTGTCGAAGCGGCGCTGGAATGCCGAACGGCTCGGGCGGCGGCTGGCCGAACAGGGCATCACCGTGCTGCGGCGCGAGGGCAGCGCGAGTGTTTGCGGCAAGTCCTATCCCGCAGGCTATCTCGCCGTCCCGCAGGCCCAGCCCGCCGCGCGGCTGGTAAAGAGCCTGCTTGACCGCGACACGCCGTTGCCGCCCGATTTCCTCGCCGAACAGGAGCGCCGCCGCTCGGTCGATCTGCCGCATGAGCTTTACGATGTGACCGCATGGTCGGTGGGGCCGATGGCGGGCGTGGATGTGGCGCTGTGCAATGCGGCCGTCAGCGGCGATGCAATGAGCGCCGCTGCGCCGATTGCAGCCAAGGCGGAAGGATCAGGCAGCTTTGGCATTGCCGTGCCGTGGACCGACAGCGGGCAGGCGCGGCTGGTCGCCTTGGCTCTGCGCGAAGGGATCGACGGGCGCGTGACCGACCGCGCCTTCACCACCGCAGGCCGCGAGTTTCCGCGCGGGACAGTGGTGTTCCCGGCAGGCTCCAATAGCCCCGACAAGATGGCCCGCCTCACCGAACTCGCCCGCGAGGTCGGTGCGCATACGGTGGCGCTCGAAAATGGCTGGGTCGACAATGGGCCGAACCTCGGCAGCGAGCATTTCGTGCGGCTGACAATGCCGCGCGTCGCCGTGGCGTGGGACGATGGTGTCTCGCAATTGAGCGCAGGCGCCCTGCGCTATGTGCTCGAACAGCGGCTTGGCCTGCCGGTAACCCCGATCCGCACCAGCCGGTTGGGCCGCGCAGACCTGTCGGATTACGATGTGGTGCTGGTGCCCGAAGGCGATCCGTCGAGCGTGCTCGGCGAAGGGGGCATGCGCGCGATCCGCAGCTTCGTGCAGCGCGGCGGCGTGCTGGTCGCAATCGGTGAGAGCTTGGAAACCTTCAGCAGCGGCGACAATCCCCTGCTGGCGGTCAAGCGTGAAGCGGCGCTGGGGCGTGAGCCTGCCGGCGGCGATGACGACAAGGCCGCGCTGGCTGAAGCAGTCGCGATCGGCAACGACGCGGAATACCGTGAAGCGATTAAGGACCAGCAGGCACTCCCCGACACGCTGCCGGGCGCGCTGCTCAATGTCGTGGGCGAGCCCGATCACTTCCTCTCCGCCGGTTACGACAATGGCGCCGTGGTGCTCGCGACGGGCACGCAGATCTTCACCCCGCTCGACCGGGCCAATGGGATCAACGTCTTGCGCTTCGCCGCGCCAGGCAACCTGATCGCCAGCGGCTATGTGTGGGACGAGAATCGGCGGCAGCTGGCCTATAAGCCCTACCTGATGGCGCAGCCGCAGGGGCGCGGGTTGGTGATCGGCTTTGCCCATGATCCTTCGGCCCGTGCCTATCTCGAAGGGCTCGACCTGATGATCGCCAACGCGGTGATGGTGGCGCCGTCTCGGGTGCGGTGACAGGCTCTAGGCGCGGCACGGCGATTGTGTCATCTTGACCGCTATGGCGTTGTTTGAAGCCCTTGTCGTCCTTCATGTCGCCACCGGAGCAGTGGGGCTGACGGCGTTCTGGGGGCCGATCGTAACGCGCAAAGGTGCCACCAAACACCGCAAGTGGGGCCGCGCGACGTGTTACGGATTTCTGGGCGCGGGCGCACTCGCCATCGCGATGGCGCTGCTGTCACTCTACGGGCCCGACCATCGCCACCCCGAAGTCACTGACCGCGCGCTGTATGAAGGCCTGTTCGGGTGGATGATGCTGTACCTTGGCGTGCTCACCATCGGCTTTGTGGACTATGGCCTCGCCGTGGTGCGCCACAGCCGCGACCGGCGGGCGCTGCGTTCGGTCCGGCATCAGGCGATCATTGGCGCTGTGGTGATCTCGGGCGCGTGGTGCGGGATTTACGGTTTCAAGGTTGGCCACCCGCTGATGATGCTGGTCGCTTTCATCGGCATTGTCGCGATGATCATCCAGCAGCTCTATATTTGGCGCAAGGACAATCCGCCGCGCTCGACTTACATCGGCGAGCATTTCCGCGCGCTGATCGGCATGGGGATTTCGGCCTATACCGCCTTCCTTTCGGTCGGACTGATCCGGCTGATCCCCGAACACGTGTTCAACCCTCTGATATGGGCGGGGCCGAGCATCATCGGCGTCAGCCTGATCCTCTACTTTACCGTGAAGGGCAAACGCACCGCCACCGGCAAGACCTCAGGACCGCGCCCACATCCGCAATAGGTTAGCGATGGTCTTGTCCAGCGTCAGCAGCTCGGCCGACTGGGCGGGCAATTGCTGGCGGAGCGCGGTGCGCAGGTTTTCGAGATCGAACAGCATCTCGCGCTGCGCCGGATCGGCGACCGTGCTTTCGATCCAGCCGATGCAAACGATTCGCGTGCCCTTCGTCACCGGCTTGACCTCGTGGATGCTGCCCGAGGGGTAGAGCACCAGATTGCCCGCCTCGCCCTTCAGCTCCTGCGTCATGCCTGCGGCGTGGATCACCAGCTCGCCGCCCTCGTATTCGCCGGGCGGCGTCAGGAACAGGGTGAAGGATAGATCGGTGCGCAGCCGCTGCGCGCCCCGGCCCATCAACGCATTGTCGACATGGGCGCCATACTTGCCGCCCACGCCGGTCCGGCTGATGATCACCGGCGAGAACCGGCGCGGCTGCGCGGCGGCCTTGACCACGATATTGTCCGAAACCACCTGGGACAGCTCGTCCTGCAAGGCCCGGCCCGCTGGCGAGTTCATCGCCGCCTGCTCGTTACGCTTCACCTGCCGCGCGACCGATCCTGCGGTCTCCCGCCCGTCGCGCCATTCCAGCATCGCGATCCGCTCGGCAATGGCGGCGCGGTGGTCGGCATCTTCGAGCGCGTTGATGACAAGGATCATAGGTTCCGCTCTAACGCTTGGGCCGCCACCCAGCAAGAAGGCCGGCGGGAAGCGAGGACACAGCTTCCCGCCGGCAGGGGCACCGAGGATTTGGGGACGCTTAGCCGCCCTTGCGGGACGTGCCTTCCTCGATCAGCGCCAGCGCCTTGGCGCTCGCGGCTTCGGGGGTCTGCTTGCCGTCCTTGATTGCGTCGGCGAGCAGCATCAGTTCATGGGCGATGGTGGTGCCGGCGCTGGCTTCTTGTGCGATGCGGATGCCGCCATTGGCTTCGGCCACAGCGTCCCACTTCTTCCGCACGGCGTCCCAATATCCCTTGGTCTTGGCCCAATAAGTCTCGGCAGCGGCGACGTTGTAGCCATTGAAGCGCTCATAGGTGTTGAGGACATATTCCTGCACCACCGGCGCGGCCTTGCCGCCGTCCTTGGGGGTCACCATCTTGGTGTTGTCCTGCCAATGGATCCACCCGTTCGGGGTCAGCTGGTGGCGGTTGATGCCCATGTAATGGTCGTAGACCGGATTGCGGATCGCATCGCGCCGGGCGAGCGGGCGGGCCGTCCAGTTGGAACGCCAGCGGCGGATGCCCTGCGTCGTCTCCCACTCGCCCCACCCGGCATAGCGCGGGCTGTCATCGACCTGATACACCGTCTGCGACCAGCGCCCGGCGCGCATCTTTTCCGGCACGGCGGTCAGTTCCCAAGTGTCACCGCCGGTGAAGGCGAGGATCTTTTCGGGCTGGTATTCCCAGTCCTGCCGCCAGTGTTTGACGACATAGGGATTGGCTGCGTCCCCCGTCACCAACAGGTGCTGGAGTACGATGCGGGTGCCGGTGTCCTCGATCACGCGGACGCTTTCGTAGCCGCCCGAAATCTTGCGCTCCAGCGGCGTGTACCCCTCCATCCACGGGGTCGATTCCTGCATGTCGAAGGTCACCTTGAAGTCCCCCGCCATCGCAAGGATGGTCTGGCGGTCTTCCTCGAAGGCAGCTTTGGCGGCCTCGGCGGTCTGGACAATCGGGCCATCGGCGAGCGCCGGGGCGGGGGCACCAGCCAGCGCGAGCGCGGCGATCCCGGATGCAAACAGGGTTTTGGTCAGTCGGTTCATGGGGTCCTCCATTCAGGTTCAGAAGCGGTAGCTGGCCGAGAGGCTGAGGTTGCGGCCCGGGCGGGTGAAAGCATCGGCGATGCCCGCGTCCGCGACGCTGAGGCCGCGCGCATCGGACCACAAGGCGTAGGTCTCGTCGGTCAGATTGAAGAGGCCGGCGCGCAGCTTCAGCCGCTCGGTCACGGCGTAGAAGGCGGTGAGGTCGACGATGGTCGACGCATCGGGACGCACGAACAGGTCGCTTCCATTGGCCGCGCGCTCCAGCTCATTGGCGCCCTTGCGGGCATTGTGGGTGAGGATCAGCTCCCCGCCGAACCTGCCCGAAGGCGCGCGGTAACCCGCGCCTGCAACCATGTTGAACGGATCAATGGTGTCGAGCGGCGCACGGCTGCCATCGGGCGCAATCACATCGCCATTGGCATAGGCCAGCGCGACCCGCGCGTTCCAGCCGCTGTCCAGCTTCACCTCACCCCGCGCTTCCAGCCCTTCGATCTCCACGGCGTCGAAATTGACGAACTGAAAGATCGCCGGATCCTGCGGGGTGAAGCTGCCGCTGACCACCTGCTGGCTGATGAAGTTGTCGTAATCGCCCTTGAAGCCGGTCAGCTGGAGCGAAAATACCTCGCCCACATAACGCGCGCCGACCTCCCAGCTTTCGCTGGTCTCGGGCCGCAGATCGGGGTTGGGGATCGAGGTATAGCCGCCCGCGATGAACTCGAAGAAATTGTTCACCTGGCTTGGCGTCGGCGCAAGGAAGCCTTGCGCGTAATTGCCAAACAGGATCACATCAGGCGCGAGTTTTACGGTGACGCCCAGCTTGGGGGAGAGGCGGCTGTCGCTTTGGCCCGAGGCGGTGAAGGTCGGCAGCAGCGGGTCTTCAGTCGGGTTGAGATCGTAGAAGTCGAACCGCAGCGCCGGGAACAATGTCAGCGCGCCATCGAGCAGACCGATCTCGTCGGCGACGAACAACCCGCCCAGCGTGAAATCGGTCGCCGGGAAGGCCCGGGTCGGGAAAGTCTCGCCCCGCCCCGGCACCGTGCCGCTGCGCAGTCCCTCTTGCCGGGTCCAGCTGACATCGCCGCCGATTGCGACGCGGTGCGCCATGCTGCCGAGGTCGAAGCCTGAGCGCACCTCGCCCGCCGCACCATAGACGCGGTTTTCGAAGGTATTTAGCCGCTCACGATCCGGGGCGGGGGTCGCAGTGAGCGTGGTCCGCTCCTCAAGCGCGAATTGCCGGTCTTCGGCGTCCTGCAGATAAGCCGACAGGAAAGCATACTCGATCGCGTCCTCGGGCGAACCATCATAGGTCCAGTCGAGCGAGGCGCGCAGCCGCTCGGTCGTATCGCGGGCATTGAGGGCGTCCACAGTCCACACGGGATTGGGGCCAAAGGTGAAAGCCGGGCCGATGCCGGTCAGCACCTGCGTCTCCACCGCACTATCCAGATGTTCGCCCGTCAGGCGGATGCGATACGGGCCATTGTCCCATACCAGCTTGGCGAGCACCGCATCGCTGCGCCCGTCCTGCGGATTGGGCGCGGTGCGGGTGGGGCCAGTGCCCTCGGTAATGCCCTGATTGTCGAGCTCAGCGAAGTCACGCCGCGTATAGGCCACCATCGCCGACCAGTTGCCGGTCTGTCCGGCCAGTGTCGCGGTCTGGGCGAATTCATTGTCGTCGCTGGAGTATTGCGAGGTGACGAAGCCGCCGATGCTGGCGCCCGCGATGATATCGACCGGGTCGGAGGTGACGAAACTGATCGCGCCCGCCAGCCCGTCAGAACCGTAGAGTGCCGAGGCCGGGCCACGCAGGATCTCGACCTGTTTGACGAGACTCACATCGGCAAAGCCGCCGCGTCCGGCGTCTTGCGGGCCGAAGCTGAAGCCCTGCGGCGCGCGGATGCCGTCGACCTGAACCAGCACCCGGTTGCCGCCGATCCCGCGCACGGTGAAGCCCTCGTTGCGCGCGCGCCCGGTGGCGCCGATCGCCGCGCCGAAGCGGGCGGGCGCGCGGCGGACCGAGACGCCGGGTTCGAAACGGACCAAGTCCTTGATGTCGGTCGCAAGCTGATCGGCAATATCTTGGTCAGTGATGATCGTAACGGTGGCGGGAGCCTCCTCCTGCAACACCGGAGTGCGGGTCGCGGTGACCGTGATCCGACCGGTTTGCTGCTGCGCTTCAGCCTCAGCTTCGGCGGAGATATCTTCGGCCGCAGCAGGGACAGCGAACAGGGTGAGGGGGGCGGCGGAGAGGGCAAGTTTGTTGATGAAGTACACGCGAAGGGCATCCTGCTGGGGGAGTGAACGAACCCCAGCCTGATGTTCTTATTGCGAATGAGAGTCAATACGGAATGCGAATAAGAATCGTTCGCAACTTAAGCGCGCAACTCCGCCAGCGCCGGATCGCCCGACTCTACCGCCGCAACAGCCCTTCAGCGAGCAGCCGGTTGACGCCCGCCGCGACCTCCTCGGGCGACTTGTCGGCGAGGCCCCACACGGCAAAGCGCAGGCCCGCAAAGACGTTCATCCCCATCATCGCCCAAGCCTCGATCTCGCCCAACCCGTCGCGGAATTCGCCCCGTGCTGCCCCTGCCTGCAGGCGCTCGACAAAGCGCGCGGCGATCGTTTCGTAGTGGTCGCGGTAGCTGGCCGGATCGACGAATTCAGCCTCGTCGATGATCCGATAGACTTCCTTGTGTTCGGCCGCGAAGTTCAGGAAGGCGAGCAATCCCGCCCGCTCGATCTCGAGCGCGCCCATGCCCTCGCTGATCGCCGAGCGTGCGCTGCTTTTAACCTGTTCGCTCATGTCGGCGACCAGCGCGCGGAACAGGGCGTCCTTGCTGTCGAAGTAAGTGTAGAAGCTCCCCAGCGCCACGCCTGCCCGCCGCGTGATCGAGCTGACCGAAGCTTCGTGGAAACCCTTCTCGCCAAACTCCTCCGCCGCAGCATCCAGCAGCTTGCGCAAAGTCCGCCGCCCGCGCTCGGTACGCGGCGCCTTGGAGTCGCCGCACGCAGCATCGGCCACACCTGATGCGACCGCTGATACGACTTTTGTCGCGCTGCCCTGAGTGTTGCCCATCAGCTACTCCCTCCACGCTTTCGGTAGGCGGCGCAAGACTCGTGCACAAGTCTAAACTTGAAAGGTGGTTCAACTTTCAATATTAGTGTTTGCATAAGAGGGCCAGGAGAGGACACACCCCATGATCAATACGCTGTACACCCGCGCGTTGCTGCTCGCCGGAACCGCCGGACTTGCCGCCTTTGCCGCGCCGCTTGCCGCACAGGACAGCGCTGCGGATATTGCCGCCGAAGCCGAAGCCGCAGCTGCTGAAGAAGACAACACGATCTACGTCACGGCCCGTCGCCGCGAAGAACGCCTGATCGACGTGCCGCTGTCCGTCACCGCGCTGTCGGGTGATGATCTGGTCAAGCAGGGCGTGCAGGATCTCACGCAGATCGCGCAGCAGGTGCCCAACATCACGCTCGAAGTCAGCCGCGGCACCAACACCACGCTCACCGCCTTCATCCGCGGCGTCGGCCAACAGGATCCGGTCGGCGGGTTTGAAGCGGGCGTCGGGCTCTATGTCGATGACGTTTACCTCAACCGCCCTCAGGCCGCCGTGCTCGATATCTATGATGTCGAACGCATCGAAGTGCTGCGCGGGCCGCAGGGCACGCTGTATGGCCGCAACACCATCGGTGGCGCGATCAAGTATGTGACGGCAGAACTGCCGGACGAAACCAGCTTGAAGATCCGCGGCACCTATGGTTCCTATGATCAGGCCGACCTGATTGTCACCGCCTCGACCCCGATCACCAGCAACCTCAAGATCGGCGCCAGCGGCGCGCGGCTTTCGCGCGGCGGCTTTGGTGACAACCTGACGCTCGGAACCGAGAACTACAACAAGGACGTCTGGGCCGCACGCGGCACGATTGAATTCGACAATGGGCCGGTGTTCGTCCGCCTGTCAGGCGATTACGTGAAGGACAACTCCGAAGCGCGCCAAGGCCACCGCTTCATCCCCAGCCTGCTCACCAGGCAGCCTGTGCTCGACAATGTGTTCGACACCCGCGCCGGGCTCAACATCGTCGAACAGGAAGTCGAGGCCTATGGCGGCGCGCTCAACATCGCGATCGAACTCTCCGACACGGTCACGATTAAGTCGATCACCGGCTACCGTGAAGATTCGACCACCTCACCGATCGATTTCGACAGCCTTGCTTCAAGCGATCTTGATGTGCCCGGCATCTACCAGAACGATCAGCTGAGCCAGGAACTCCAACTGCTTTATGAAGGCGACAACCTGTCAGGCGTGCTGGGCTTCTACTACCTCGATGCCAACGCCTTCACCGCGTTCGATGTGGCGCTGTTCACCACCCTCAACGGGCTGACCGCGCAGACGCTGGGTGATGTGAATACCAAGACTTGGTCGGTGTTCGGCGATTTCTCCTACGACCTTTCGGACACGATCAGTGTTTCGGTCGGCGGGCGTTACACCAATGACAAGCGCACCAGCACGGTGCTGAGGACCACCTTCCTCGGCGGGTTCTCCAACCTGTTTGGGGGTACCGGCGTTGCCGCAGCGGTCACCAGCAACTTCAACGGCAGCGCGACCTTCAAGGACTTCAACCCGCGCGCGTCGATCAGCTGGCAGCCGAATGCCGACAACAATGTCTATTTCAGCTACTCGCAGGGCTTCAAGGGCGGCGGTTTCGACCCGCGTGGCCAGACCACTGCCTGCCGCAATCCGCGCGGCGGAGCCTGCACTGCGGACGAGGTGTTCGATTTCCTCGCCTTCGATCCGGAAACGGTCGACAGCTTCGAACTGGGCTGGAAAGCCTCGCTGCTCGACAACCGCTTGAACATCAGCCTGGCGGGCTTCCTGGCGCAGTACAAGGACGTCCAGATCCCTGGCTCGGTTGGCTTCGATGGCAATAATGACGGGGTGAACGAAAGTTTCATCGGCATCACCTCGAACGCGGCGAGCGCCGACGTCAACGGGATCGAGTTTGAAGGGAACGCGCTGGTCGGGGAAGACTTCGCGGGCGAAGGCAGCCGCTTCAGCGTCAACTGGTCGCTCGGCGTCCTCGATGCCAAGTTCAACACCTTCATCGACGCCTTTGGCCGCGACGTAGCGGATCAGCGCGTGTTCCAGAACACGCCGGACATCACTGCGCACATGGGCTTCAACATGGGCGTGCCGCTGGCTGGCGGGATGATGGATTTCATCGGCCTCGCCTCGCTAAGGTCGGATGCGAGCCAGTTTGAAGTGCCCAACCCGTTCCTCGATCAGGACGGTTTCGTGCTGGTCGATGCGAGCATCATCTACACCTCGGACAGCGGGCTCTACTCGATCGGGGTCCACGGCAAGAACCTGTTCGACAAGGAATACATCGTCGCCGGTTACAACTTCGTCGCAGGCGGGGTTAACGGTGCGCCGTTCGTGCCCACGCTGGGCCGCGAAGGTACGCTGACCGGCTTCTACGGCGATCCGCGCCGCGTGTTCGTCACGGCGCAGGTCAACTTCTGAACGCTCTTTCCCCAGGGGGCGGCGGCCTCTGAATTGCCACCGCCGCCCCTTACTCCATTACTGGTTTACTGCTGGACGGGAGCAGTCGGCGGGGTGGGCTTGGTGGCCTGCTCCGCCGTATTCTTGTCCATGATCCGCTTAGCGACATAGCCGCCGACACCCAGCGCCACCATCGCGGGCAGGCTGACGCGCGAGATGATGAAGGGAACGGCGGTCGCCAGCACGACGCCAGTTGCCCCGCCTGCTGCCGGATGCTTCTTTGCGACGCTTGCGCCAATCGCGGCGCCGATGAGTTTACGGATCATTTTGCGATACCTCCTGCGCAATCAACCCTCCGACACACAGGGATGTTCCATGGCGATTGCGGCTTTTCTTGCCCAGCGTGAGCGGGCATAGCGCGGCCCATGCACGATATTCGCTCTATCCGAGACAATCCCGAAGCTTTTGACGCAGGCCTCGCCCGGCGCGGGCTGGCCCCGCTGGCCGCGCATCTGATTGCGCTGGACGAAGAACGCCGCGCGGCGACCACGTCCGTACAGGTCGCGCAATCGCGCCGCAACGAGGCGTCGAAGCTGATCGGCGCGGCGATGGCGAAGGGGGACAAGGACGCCGCCGAGGCGATCAAGGCCGAGGTTGCAGCGCTTAAGGACCAGATGCCCGCTCTGGAAGTCCGCGCGGATGAATTGGCGACGAAGCTGAAAGAGGCGTTGGAGATCATCCCCAACCTCCCCGGCGCGGACGTGCCTGACGGCGGGGGCGAGGAAGACAATGTCGAGGTGTCGCGCTGGGGCGAGACACGGGTGTTCGACTTCACCCCGCGCGAACACGCCGACATTGCTCCGGCACTGGGCATGGATTTCGAAACCGGCACGCGGCTATCCGGCGCGCGCTTCACTTTCCTGCGCGGCGGGATGGCGCGGCTGCACCGCGCGCTCGGCCAGTTCATGCTCGATGTGCAGACGGGCGAGCATGGCTATGCGGAGTGCAACCCGCCGGTGCTGGTGGGCGATAATGCCATGTATGGCACGGATAAGCTGCCGAAGTTTGCCGAGGATAGTTTCTTCGCTGCCGACATGAGCACTCGAACAAAGCTGTTTTGGAACGCAATGCCTTCGGATTTCGAAGCGCAAATGGCTGCCGCTGATGAGGGACAGTTTAAGCCTGCGGTGCAAGGGATGCTTGATACGGCAGACACAGCCGAGCAGTTCTGGCTCATCCCCACCAGCGAAGTCAGCCTCACCGCCAGCGTCATGGGCGAGTTGCTCGACGAGAGCGCGCTCCCCATGCGGCTCACCGCGCTCACCCTTTGCTTCCGCTCCGAAGCGGGCGCGGCGGGGCGCGATACGCGCGGGTTCATCCGCCAGCACCAGTTCGAAAAGTGCGAGCTCGTCAGCATCGTGCGGCCTGAAGACAGCGAGGCCGAACACCAGCGCATGGTCCGTGCGGCGGAAACGATCCTCGAACGCCTGAACCTGCCCTACCGCAAGCTGCTGCTGTGCACCGGCGACATGGGCTTTGGCGCGCGCAAGACCTACGATCTCGAAGTCTGGCTCCCCGGCCAAGGCGCGTTCCGCGAGATCAGCTCGTGCTCGAACACCGGTGACTTCCAGGCCCGCCGCATGAGCACCCGCTACCGCGTCGCGGGCGAGAAGCGCACCGAGTTCGTCCACACCCTCAACGGCTCGGGCCTCGCCGTCGGGCGCACGCTGGTAGCGGTGATCGAGAATTATCAGAACGCCGATGGCTCCGTGACGGTGCCGGAAGTTCTCAAGCCGTATATGGGCGGGCTGGACGTGATCGCGCCCACCTGAAGTTCCGTTCGCCCTGAGCTTGTCGAAGGGCCGCAATTTCTTCATCCTCTTCAGCGACAAAGGAAATACGGTGCTTCGACAAGCTCAGCACGAAGGCACGGAGGGAGCTGCCCTGTGAGAATCCTCCTCACTAATGACGACGGCATCCACGCCCCCGGCCTCAAGGTGCTGGAGGAAATCGCGCGCCAGTTCTCCGACGATATCTGGATCTGCGCCCCGTCCGAGGAGCAGTCCGGCGCGGGCCATTCGCTCACGCTGACGCGGCCCGTGCGGCTGAACAAGCTGGACGAGCGGCGCTTTTCGGTGACCGGCACGCCGACCGACTCTGTGATGATGGCGCTACGCACTGTCATGCCCGATGCGCCCGATATCATCCTGTCGGGCGTCAACCGCGGCGCCAATCTGGCCGACGACATCACCTATTCCGGCACCGTCTCCGCCGCGATCGAGGGCGCCTTGGCGGGCATCCGCTCGATCGCCTTCAGCCAGGTCTATGCCCGCGAAGGCATGGGCGATGACGTGCCCTTCGGCGCGGCGCGCGAGTGGGGCGCCAAGGTGCTCAGGCCCCTGATCGATGCGCCGATGGCCGACCGCACGCTGATCAATGTCAACTTCCCGGCCCGCCCGCCCGAGGACGTCAAGGGCATCCGCGTCGTCCGCCAAGGCTTCCACGATTACGCCCGCGGCACCATCGTCGAAGGGCGCGATCCGCGCGGCTATCGCTATTTCTGGTTCGGGCTCGACCAGATCGAGCACACCATGGATCACGGCACCGACCTTGAAGCGATCGAGGACGGCTACATTGCGGTCACGCCCTTGCAGCTCGACCTGACCCACTATTCGACCATCGGCATTCTGGCCGAACGGTTCGGCGGCTGATGGCTGAGGCGCCCAGCCGCAATCCGTTCAAGCGCAAGGCGCTGCTGGCCGACCAGTTCCGGCCGCTCCGCCGTCAGGTGCGGATCCCGGTGTGGGGCGATCTCGGAATCCGCACCGGACTGGCCTTCGGGCTGATTGCGCTGGTGGTCGCGATCCACTGGTTCGACCGCGATGGGCTCAAGGACAATCACGACAACGTCATCAGTTTCCTCGACGTCGTCTATTTCACGATGATCAGCATCACCACCACGGGCTTCGGCGACATCGCCCCGATTTCCGACCGCGCGCGGCTGATCGAGGCGGTGATTGTCACCCCCGTCCGCATCGCGGTCCTGTTCATCTTCGTGGGCGCCGCCTACGATTTCGTCATCAAGCGCAGCTGGGAGAAGTTTCGCATGGCCCGCATCCAGGAACAGCTCACCGATCACGTGGTGGTGCTGGGCTTCGGCGTCTCCGGCTCACAGAGCGTCGGCGAGCTGATTGAGCGCGGGGTCGATCCGCGCTGCATCGTGGTGATCGACCCGTCCGAAGAACGCCTGACCGAAGCGGAGAAACTCGGCGTCAACGTCATGGCCGCCGATGCCACCCGTGACGAGACGTTGAAGTCCGTCCGCATTGCCGAAGCGCAGAGCGTACTAGTCAGCGCCGGGCGTGACGATACCTCGATCCTGATGGTGCTGACCGTACGCCACCTCGCCCCCAAGGTGCCAATCAGCGTTGTGGTGCGCGCCGAGGATAATGAATTGCTCGCACGGCAGGCGGGCGCGAACAATGTCATCAACCCGGTGCGCTTCACCGGCCTGCTGCTGGCCGGCAGCGTCAAGGGCGCGCATATCGCCGATTACCTCGCCGATCTCGCGAGTGTTGGCGGGCGGGTGCAGCTGGTCGAGCGCGAGGTGACCGAGGCGGAATGCGGCAAGTCGATCAAGCAGCTGGAGAGCGGCGGCACGGGCCTGCGCGTCTACCGCAACGGCCGCGCGATCGGGTTCTGGGAAAACGAATGCCAGATGCTCCAGCCCGGCGACGTGGTGGTGGAAATCGTCCCCACCGCCGGGAGCGAGAGTGGTTGATTTCCTGATGGGGCAGCTGTGCCCATGTTTGCGAAAAAAGCTGCCGTTCGGCTGACGCCCCCAAACCGGACATCAGTGAGGGACTGTACGCCCCGACAATTGTCAGCCCCCAGGTGGAAGTTCAGTGATGGCCGCAGGCGCGCTTTTGCGAGTGTGCGCGAGCAGCAGATAACCAGCTGAAAGACCGGCAACCAGTACCAGTCCCACCAGCGAATAAAACGGGTCCTGCGCCACGAACACCGCGAGCAGGAGCAGATCGAACCCCAACACCAGATATCCGGTAAGTGGAAAGAACGGCATCGCAAAGGGACGCAGCATATCGGGCTCGGACCGGCGCAGCTTGATCGCGGCCAGTGCCACCAGCACGAACACGCCCTGCGCCAAGGCGACCGACGTCGCGATGAGCGCGATATAGGCATCTGACCACAGGAACGTCATGGAAGCGATGGTTGCGAGGCCTAAGGCTCGCAGCGGCGTGCCGCGCCCGGAGACATGCGCAAACCACTGCGGCAATATTTCCTCGCGGGCGGTTGCGAAGACTACGCGGCTTGAGGTCATCAGTCCGAGGTTGGTAATGGCCCCGACCGAGAATACCCCGAAGAGCGTGAACACCATGTCTCCGTTCGAGCCAAGCAAGCCCCGAGCCGCATCAGCTGCGGCGAAGTCCGAGCGCGCGAGCTCTGCCGGCGAGAGCGCATACAGCAACGCGAGATTGACCGCCAAGTAAAGCGCGGCAATTCCGAGGATGCCGCCGAACAGTGCGCGCGGGATGGCCCGTCCAGGATCGGCGATATCTTCGCCGTAATTCACCACGTCGCCCCACCCCGAGTACGCAGAGAAGATGACCAGCAGCGCTGCGCCGAAGCCGTACCATCCGGCGTTAACAGCTGGCAGTACGGTGTCAGATGAGGGAGCTCCGGGCTGAGCGAACAGCGCAATGACGAGAGCGATCAGCACCAGCCCTTTAAGACTGCTCAGCGCCACCTGGATTGCGCCGCTGACGCGGGTGCCAATAGCGTTGGAGACAAAGAACAGCACCAGCAGAATGGTCGCGACGGTTCCGGTGCCGAGTTCGATGCCCACTCCGAGGCGCGCGAGAAACTCCGCGGTGACGTAGGCCAGAAGTGCGACGGAAGACAGGTTCATCAGGACGAGCGTGAACGCGGTCACAACCACCATGCGCCGGCCGAATGCGCGTTCGGCAAAGGCGATCGGTCCGCCCGCTTGTGGGATCGCTGCGCCGAGTTCAGCATAGGGGAGTGCAGCAAGCATCGCGAGCGCGGCACCTACTACCCAAAGTCCGATCAAAACTGTCGGAGACCCACTGGACTGCGCGACGACCCCGGGCGAACGCAGAATTCCCTGCCCAACTACGCTGCCCACGACCGCGGCAAGCCCGAACGCGAGCCCGAGTACGCGCACCAAGTGGTCTGTTCGAGATTTCATTGTTGCTTCCCCCCGGAGCGCGGCCAGAGCGAAGTGTGCGCGGCTAGCTATGCATTAGCAAGCGATTGCGTCGCACGAGCCCGAATGCCAACCGGCACTGCTCCAACTCTTCTCGGTCGGCTCGTCAGAACCGCCATTCCAACGTCCACCCAGCGTCGGACGTTCGCCTCCGCCGCAGCGTTCGCCAAAAGCGGCCATCCATCGCCTCAATGACCTCATCCCCGAAACCACACGAACACGCCGCCCATTGCCGCCATGCCGACAAGGAAATGCCCGGCATCAATCAGGAACAGCGCCAAGGGCTTGCGCTGATGCAGGTAGTTGATCCCGATTGCCGGGATCATCACGCCCACAGCAAAACCGACCGCCATCATCATCACCACAAAGGCAGGCGGATCGGTGCGGACCAGCAGGTGCCACAGCACCATCGCGATCAGCATCTCGAAGGCGAAGGTCAGCGCGAAGATCACGCCCATATTGCCGCTGCGCAGCTGTGTGTTCGAAAGCCCCGCTGCGCGCTGCCACGGCTTGGCGAAGATCACGCCGTACCACAGAGCGCCCACGGCAAAACACGCCGCCGATCCGGCCAGCACCGGCCACAGGGCAAAATCACTCATCCTTGATCTCCTTCGGCCTCAGGCCATTCGAGTTCGAGCGTCGCATTGACGGCAGCGTCCCGCCAGTCGCTCAGAAAGGCATCAAGGGCGGCGCGGATGTCGCCCACCTTGTCTGGCACACCGGCGGGTGGCGGCACGAGCGAGGTCGCCCAGGCCGGCTCGGCCATCGCCATGATTGCCGCATCATCCGCCCCGCCGCTCCAACTGGCGGCCTCGAAACATTCGACCAGCCGCTCGGCCTGGATGAGTTCGACGATCTCCGGATCGGGCACGGCTGCGCGCGCGGCGCTGGCATGACCGCCTGCAAGGGCCATCGCCTGCACCGCTTCCGGCTCCATCCCGCGCGCAACCAGACCCCAGAACCCAGCCTGCATCCCAAGGCCGCGCTCGATGAAGAAGTGGAAGGCATCGTGCGGATAGGGGCCCTTCTTGGTGAAGGCGAAGCGGGTGTGCGAACCGTCGGCCCGCGTTACCGCGACATGATCCTGCGTCGTCCCTTTGGTGATCGCGATGCGCATGGGGGGCCTGTAACCTAGTTCGCCGCCCGCGTGTAGGGCGCCCGCGCGCTAGATCACGTAAGCGAATTCCTCGGCCTCGGGCGAAGGCTTGCGGCCACGCATCTCGGCGTCGAGCTGTACGACGGTGCGGCTCGCGGTCTTGACGAACAGGCCCGGAACCACCGCGTGGACCATGCAAGCCAGCCCGCCGACCACCATGCGCCAGCCGAAGCTGAGCGCCGTGCGGGCGTGCTGGCCATAGGTTTCGCCAATGGCGCGCGGATGGTCGGTGAAGAGCTTGACAATCATGGCTCCCCAGATGCCCGAGGCGCGGCCCGGCGGTCAACCCCGCGTAGCGAGGATATTCTGGCGCAAAGCCTCGCATGGGTGTAGGGGCGCGCCGCTATGTCCACCGCCCCCACCATCGCACCCACCGTTCTGGCCGACCAGAAGAAGATCGGCATGGTCAGCCTCGGCTGCCCCAAGGCGCTCGTCGATTCCGAGCGGATTCTCACGCGTCTGCGCGCCGATGGCTATGCCTTTGCCGAGGATTATGCGGGCGCGGACGTGGTGCTGGTCAACACCTGCGGCTTTCTCGATTCCGCCAAGGAGGAAAGCCTCGCCGCGATCGGTGAGGCCATCGCCGAAAACGGCCGTGTCATCGTGACCGGCTGCATGGGCGAGGAAGCCGACGCGATCCGCGCCGCCCATCCGCAGGTGCTCGCGATTACCGGGGCGCATCAGTACGAACAGGTGGTCGAGGCGGTGCACATCCATGCCCCGCCGAGCCAAGGCCCGTTCATCGACCTGATCCCGCAGCCTGACATCAAGCTCACCCCGCGCCACTACAGCTACCTCAAGATTTCCGAGGGCTGTAATCACTCCTGCGCTTTCTGCATCATCCCTGACCTGCGCGGCAAGTTGGCGAGCCGGCGGATCGATGCGTGCCTGCGCGAGGCGGAGAAGCTGGTCGCCGCGGGGACCAAGGAACTGCTCATCATCTCGCAGGACACCAGTGCCTACGGGGTCGATATCCGCCACGAGACCCGCCAGTGGAAGGGCCGCGACGTCCGCGCGCACATGACCGATCTGGCGCGCGAGCTGGGCGGCCTTCGCACCGCCGAAGGCCACGCGCCGTGGGTGCGGCTCCACTATGTCTACCCCTACCCCCATGTCGATCAGGTCATCCCGCTGATGGCCGAGGGGCTGCTGACGCCCTATCTCGACATCCCGTTCCAGCACGCCAGCCCCAAGGTGCTCAAGCTGATGCGCCGCCCAGCGAACGAGGCCAAGGTGCTCGAACGGCTGAAGTCGTGGCGCGCCATCTGCCCCGATATCGCCATCCGCAGCTCCTTCGTGGTCGGCTTCCCGGGTGAGACCGAGGAGGACTTCCAGTACCTGCTCGACTGGCTGGAGGAAGCCCAGCTTGACCGCGTCGGCGCATTCCGGTTCGAGCCGGTCGAAGGCGCGGCGGCCAATGCCCTGCCCGATCAGGTGCCCGAAGCGATCAAGGAGGAACGCTACGCCCGGATCATGGAAGTGACCGAGCGCATCAGCGCTGCCAAGCTCACCGCCAAGATCGGCCGCACGCTCCCCGTCATCATCGACGAGATCGGTGAGCCCGACGAAGACGGCGACATCGGCGCGACCGGGCGATCCCAGGCCGATGCGCCCGAGATCGACGGCGCTGTGTACCTGCGCAACGTGCCGGAGACGCTGGCACCGGGCGACATCGTCGAAGCCACCATCGAGGATGCCGACGCGCACGACCTGTTCGGGGTGATTGCCTCGCACTGAGTCGCAGCCCAACTCCAGCAGGCCGGGGCCAACTGTTGGAGACACATGAGACACTGTCCAGGAACGCAAAATCCTCCCGCCCAAAAGGCACGCGCACGCGCAGGGTGATTGACCGGTTCAAACATCAAGCCTGCATCGTAGCGCGGCGGCGGCCTGTAGGAAAATCGTGCGGACGGGCCGAGGCGCTGTTAACCCCTCCACCCGCGCCGTCCCCGCAAGGGACGCAAACCTGTTAGCCTCTGGCAAGCTAACGGCTGACAGGGCATAACCTGCCCCATGATCCGGATTCTCGCAGCCTCGCTTGTTCTTGTCGCAACCCCCTGTGTGGTGGCAGCGCAAACCACCGCCGGTCAAACCGGCGATGCCGCCGAGGCGGTTGCGGCCGAGGCGACCGGCACCTTCGAGCAGGTCGATCCCGATAGCGACTTGCCTTCGGCTGACGAAGCGGCAGCAGCCTATGCTGGCCTTCCGCCCCTTACGGCGGACGAGGCGCCCGCGATGGTGGCCGCGCCCGCACTCAAGCCCGAGCCTCCCCGCGGCCCGGCCGTGCGGATGATCGCCAATGAGGTCGCACAGCCGCTCCCCGCAGCAGCGCCCGCACCTGCGCCCGCGCCCGCGCTCACTCCGGCGGCTCTCACCCGCAATGATCCTTTCGTCATCAAGTCGATCCTGCCGATCGAAGGCAGCATCCGCTATGGCGACTGGTTCTGGGATGAAAGCGCCGCGCCGCGCACGGGCAAGCTGGTCATCACTGTCGATCTCGAAGCGCGGGTCATCAGCGCCTTTCGTGACGGGCACGAAATCGGCACCGCCGTGGTGCTGGTCGGCACGCAGGATCACCCCACCCCGCTCGGCAGTTTCCCGATCCTGACCAAGGAGAAGGATAACGTCTCGGAGAAGTACAACAACGCCCCGATGCCGCACACGCTGCGCCTGACTTGGGACGGGATCGCGATCCACGGCTCGCCGGTGATGAACGGCTATGCCAGCCACGGCTGCATCGGCGTGCCGGACGAATTCGCCGCCAAGCTGTTCGCCGCCGCCAAGCGCGGGGACAAAGTAATCATCACGCGCGGCAAGATGATCGGGATTGGCGACAAGGTGATGTGATCGAACAGGTCCCTCCCTGTTCCGCAGGAATGGGGGGAGTCGGGTTCCACCCGCCATGCCATCTGTCTCCCCGCCCCGGACCTGAGCCGGGGCCCTGCTTTTTCTCGAGCACCCGATAGGCAGCTGGACCCCGGGTCAAGCCCGGGGCGGGGGATGTTTTCAATTTACACTGCCCCGCGCAGGCTCCGGCCGGAACCGCCAGACGCGCATGGGGACGCCGACCTTTTCCACCCGCTCTACCCCCGGCACTGCCAACACTCCGCCCAATGAGGCGTTCTCGCCTGCCCAAAGCCGATCCCATGCCCGCGCTGCCTCGGCGCGCGTGGCATGGCCGCCCAGCGCGGCGATGATCTTGCAGATCGTCTCGATCGCAATGACGCGCGGGACATTCGCGCAATAGGTGTAGCCCAACCCGTCCGGCGCGGCTTCATCGCGCATCACCATTTCGTGCCAGTCGAGTTCCGCATACCATTCAAGCGCCTGCCAGCCTTCGGCCAGATGGGCGGCGCTGGTCGCCAGCGCGACCGGATCGAGCCAGTCAGCCTCCGCCAGCTGCGCGCGCAACCGGGCACGGTCGAAAGCCGGGTTGGTGTTGGATGGATCAGCGGCAGGCGTGATCCCGGCGGCGGCAACCACTGCGGCCAGCTCCGCCTTGCGCCAGCTTAGCAACGGGCGCACCAGCGTGATCTCACTCTCCGCGATGGTTGACCGGGCGCGCACGCCGGCAAGGCCGGACAGGCCGCTGCCCCGGTTGAGGCGCATCAGCAGGGTTTCCGCCTGATCATCGGCATGATGCGCCGTGGCGACCGCGCCCAGCCCCTTGTCCTCAGCCCACTTGGCCAACGCCGCATAGCGCGCCGCACGGGCCTGCGCCTGAAGATTGCCGGAGGCGAGCGTGACGGCAAGCTGGGTGAAGGGAATGCCGCGCTCACCCGCGATCCGCTCGACCAGAGCGACCTCGCCCGCAGCCTCGGGCCGCAAGCCGTGATCGATGCTGCACACTGCGATCTCACCCGGCAGGGCTTCGTGCGCGAGCAACAGCAGCGCCAGACTATCCGGCCCGCCCGAAACCGCGAGGCCCAGCGGGCCCGTGCGCTCATCCTCGGGCCACAGCGCCGCCAGATCGGCAGCGAAGCGCCGAGGCGCTTTGGCGCTTAGCTGCACTTCACCTTGGCAAGGCTGTTCTTGTATTCATCGGCCAAGCGACCGGTCGCGACCAGCGGATAGGTCTCACCAAATTCGGCGAGCGCGATGCAGGCCTTGCGGGTGTCATTCTTCGCGATCATCGCCTTGCCGAGATAGAGCAGGCTGTCCGGCGCGCGGTCGCCCGCCTTGTTGGCCTGATAGTTCCTGAGGAACCAGCGCGCGGCTTCATCCGGCAGATTGTCATCGAGGAACGCGCGGCCCAGCAGGTTGCGGCCAAAGCTGATACGCGGATGGCTGGGATATTGTTCGACAAACTTGGTGAGCTGCTGGCGCGCTTCGGGGAAGAACCCGGCGCTCCACAGGCGGAAACCGTAGGAGTATTCATCATCCCCGGCGTCTTCCGTTTGCGGCTTCGTTATCGCCTGCACGGCAGCGAGACGCGAAGCGCTCGGCGCGGCGACGCTGGCTGCGGGCGCAGGCGTCGGCGCGGGAGCGGTCTGCACCGGCGGGCGCACGGCGGGGAGAGTGGTGGAAGGCGCACTGGTTGGGGCAGGCTGAAACGCCGGGAGCGTGGCGGCAGACGGCGGCGTGGTGGTGATCGGCATATTGGCCGCCGTCTCCAGCGCGGCGAGCCGCAGTTCCATCTGTGAGAGCGCGTTAGCCTGTTCCTCAGAACGGGCGGTCAACCCGCGCAGCTGCGTCTCCAGCGTGTCGAGCCGCACGAGGATATCGGTCACCGCCGTGCTGGACGGGGCAGCGGGGGAAGACGTCGTCGTCGGCGCGGCCGGATCGCCACCGGGGCCGATCTGCGGTTCAAAGAAGCGACCATCCCCGCCGGGGAAGACCTTGCGCTGAAGCGCACGCACTTCGGCCTCGATCTTGCGGATGCGGGCGTCCGCCGTGCTGTCCTGCGCGAAGGCGGGCGCAGGCGCGGTCACCACCGTGGCGGTGCCAGCGGCAAGCAGCATCGCACCGGCAAGGCGCAGAGCGGGGGTTCGCAGGATGGGGGTCATGGCGCGTCAGGCTCCCTGTCTATGGCCGCGCATCTTGGCGCGGCGCACATGAACGTGTTCCGAATCCCTGCCTTGTGCGGGCTCTCAAGTCGAGAGCGGCACAGGGCCTAATCAACGGGAAAAGGGTTAACCGCGCGGTGAAGGCGCCGATTCGCCCGCTGGCGCGGGATTGCTGGCGGCAGCGGGAACGGTTTGCCGCGCTGCCGCAGCTTCTGCCGTCGGCGCTGACGGGTTGGCTGTCGCAGTGCGCTGCGTGGTGGTGCGCCGGGACGGAGCGGGCGAGCGCGCCTGCGGCAAGGCAGCGGCCTGATCCGCCGGAGCTGCCACGCGCGCCAGCAGCGCTGCGGCCGAAACCTGCACGCCCGAGATCGTCTCGGGCCGGTCGGAAATCTTGGCGACCGCTTGCCCGCCAACTGTCACCGACAGCGCATCGGGACGTCCGGTGTTGATCCGGGGATCGGTAGCCGCAGCCGGAACCGTGACCGCCTCGCCCTGCTTGAGCGTGCGTTCGAGCAGCCGCTCACCGCCCTCTTCATACAGCCGCACCCAAACGCCATCCTCGAGCGCGGTCAGCACCACCGGGCCGCTCGTAGCGGGGGTTGGGGAAGCGGCAGGCTTGGCCGCAACTGCTGCGGCGCTGACCGCAGGCTCGGGGGACAGCAGGGAGCCAGGCTCAGTCCCGGCGGCGAAATAGGTGTTGAAGAAAGCGAAGGCGCCGATGGCCAGCACCAGCACCGCAGCCGCCGCAGCCCAGGCGAGCCCTGGTGAGGGCAAGCGCGCCGGATCGCCCGGCTCCATGTCGCCCGACGGGACCGAGCGCCGCATCGATCCATCGGCGAGCTCTGCCCGCACGGCATCGGTGATGACCGCAGGGTCCAGCCCGACGGCCTTGGCGAAAGTGCGCGAAAAGCCGATCGCATAGGCGCGGCTGGGCAGGCTTCCGAAATTGTCGTCTTCGATCGCTTCGAGATGGCGCAGCGGGATGCGGGTTTCGGCAGCGACCTGCGACAGGTCGAGCCGCAAGGCCTCCCGCGCCGCGCGCAAGGTTGCGCCCGGCCCGTGAAGGGGCAATTCCGGCGCATTACTGGCGCTGGTGTGATTTTCGCTGTCCATGACCCGGGTCCGCGCCTTCTTCTCGAGGCGTTGAGTGTAAGAGTGTTGGTGAATTGTCCTTGAACGGGACTCACCCGCTCAGGGGTGTCCTGTCAAGCAGCGCCATAACACGCCAGCGCGCATGGCGCACGCTTCTCCGCAAGGCGGGTGTCAATCGTACTCGATGTCGCGCGCATCGGCCCAGGCCGACAATTCTTCGCGCAGGTTCAGCGAAGGATCGGCGAGCCAGCCGGTCATCGCTGCGGTCAGCTCGGCAAGATCGACCTTGCGCACCAATTCCTTGATCGGGCCGACGGCGGCAGGCGTGATCGAAAGCCGGCGATAGCCGATGCCCATCAAGGCCAGCGCTTCCAACCGGCGTCCGCCCATTTCGCCGCACACGCCAATATCGACCGCGCTGCCGACAGCGTTCTGCATCACGCGCCGCAGGAACCGGAGGATCGAGGTGCTGAGCCAGTCATACCGCTCGGCCAGCTTGGGATTGGCCCGGTCGGCGGCGAACAGGAACTGGGTGAGGTCGTTGGTCCCGATCGACAGGAAGCTCAGCTTGGGCAGCAGCAGATCGAGCACTTCGGCAAGCGCGGGGACTTCGAGCATCGCGCCGAACAGGATCCGCTCGGGCAGCAGCTTCTTCTGGGCGCGCAGGTAGATCAGTTGTTCATCGAACACGGCCTTGGCCGCATCGAACTCCCACGGTTCGCTGACCATCGGGAACATCACATAGAGCGAGCGTCCGCCCGCCGCCTCGAGCAGCGCGCGCGCTTGGATCTTCATCAGGCCTTCGCGTTCCAGCGCAAGGCGCAGCGCGCGCCAGCCCATCGCGGGGTTTTCATCCTGTGCGGCAATCTCGGATGCGAGATAGGGCACCGACTTGTCACCGCCGATATCGACCGTGCGGAAGATCACGGGCTTGTCACCTGCCGCATCCAGCACATCGCGGTAAAGCCGCAATTGGCGCTCACGCTGCGGCAGGGTGGCGGAGACGAGGAACTGGAATTCAGTGCGGAACAGGCCGACGCCGTCCGCGCCGGTCATCGCCAGCGCGCTCATGTCATCGCGCAGGCCTGCATTCATCATCACCTGAATGCGGGTGCCGCAGCGGGTGAAGGGCTCCACGTCGCGCAGGCTGGCATAGGCCGCCTGCTTTTCGCGGCTCTTGGCGAACCGCGCCTGAAACGCATCGGCGACCTGCGGCAGCGGGCGGATGATGGCATTGCCGACCGTGGCATCAAGCAGGATCTCGTCGCCTTCGCGGATCGTGCCGCGCACCGCTTTGGTGCGGCCGATCACCGGCACGTTCATCGCCCGCGCCACGATCACCACGTGCGCGGTGAGCGAGCCTTCTTCAAGGATCACACCCTTCAGCCGCCGCTTGTCATATTCGAGCAGTTCTGCCGGGCCGAGATTGCGCGCGATCAGGATCGTGTCGCGCCGTAGCCCTTGCGAGGCGGCGGTGCCCACCTGCCCGGCGACAATCCGCACCAGCCGGTTCGCCAGATCCTCCAAATCGTGCATCCGGTCAGCGAGCAGCGGATCATCAATCTCGCGCATCCGCATCCGGGTGTGCTGCTGGACGCGCTCGATTGCGGCTTCGGCGGTGAGGCCGCTGTCGATGGCTTCGTTGATGCGCCGCGACCATCCTTCGTCGTAGGCGAACATCTTGTAGGTTTCGAGCACCTCCTCATGCTCGCCGCCCGCGCCGAATTCGGCCTGGCTGGCAAGCGTGTCGATCTGCTCGCGCATCTTGTCGAAGGCGCGGTACACCCGCTGACGCTCGGCCTCGGTATCCTCGGCCATGACCTGCGTGATCTCAACGCGCGGCTGGTGGTAGACCGCATGGCCAGCGCCCAGCCCCTTCACCAGCGTCAGGCCGGTCAAGGTCTGCGGCCCGGTCTGCTCCTGCGTCAGCCCGCGCGCTTCTTCCTCATCGACCAGTTCGGCGTTGGCGATCAGCTCGCTTAGCACCATCGCCGTGGTCTGGAGCGCTTCGATCTCGACCTCTTCGTAGCGGCGCGGTTCGACGTGCTGGACGCACAAGACGCCCACCGCGCGGGCGCGGTAGACGATGGGGACACCGGCAAAGGAGTGGAACTTCTCCTCGCCCGTTTCGGGGCGGTACTGGAAGTCGGGATGGGCCTTGGCCTCGGCCAAGTTCAGCGTCTCGACCTTTTGCGCAATCGCGCCGGTCAGCCCTTCGCCGATGGCCATACGGGTGACGTGCACCGCGCTCTGGTTGAGGCCGCGGGTCGCGAACAGCTCCAGCATGCCTTCGCGCAAAAGGTAGATCGAGCAGACCTCGCTCGACAGGCATTCGCCGATGATCTCGACCACCTGATCAAGCTTGGCCTGCGCGTGCAAACGCGAGGCCATCACCTCGGTCAGGCGGGTCAGAATCTGGCGAGCGGCGGCTGCGGCGGTCATCACCGTGCAGGTCTATTCATTCCGCACGACAAATGCAAAAGTCCAGATTGCAGCACACCGCCCGTCAGGGGCGTCAGATGGACAATCCGTGCCGCTCAGCAGGCGGCAATTTCTTCCTTCAATCGCAATTTCTGCTTCTTGAGGGCCTGGATCATCGCGGTGTCGGGCACGGGCCGGGCCATTTCATCGCGCAACCGGGCTTCAAGGCCGGCATGCTTGCTCTGAAGGGCGTGGAGGTGTGACAACACTGCGGTCGATGCCATTATGCGTTCTCCTATCCAAGCGGGGGGATGCCCCCGGAAAGGCGACTCGGCAAACGAAGCGGCCGAGCCGCAGGTTTCATTGAAACCACAGGCAGCCTAGCTTGCAAAGCCCTGACAGATCGTAAATCGGCGCACCTGCCCGTGCGCGCGACGAACTGCGCAAACGGATCGCGCAGGCGGATCGCGCCAAAGCGGGGTGAAATCTGCACCTGCCATCTACCAAATCGCCGCAGGAACGCGTAGCGCACGCCGTGCATTGGGCGCAGGCCAACATGCCGGCGGCAAAGTGGAAGGATCAGGGGCGAACATGACCGAGCAGGAGCTCAGGAAAAATCTTGAGTTGCTCAAGACCGAGCATCGCGACCTCGACGCCGCGATTGCCGCCTTGACCGAGGCGGCGCGGGTCAGTGCATCAGCCGACATGCTCCAGATCGCCCGCCTCAAGAAGCGCAAGCTGCGGCTGAGGGACCAGATCGCGATTATCGAAGACACGCTGCTGCCGGATATTATTGCGTAGTTTTTTGCGGCCACCTTTGGTGGCGCAGACCTCCGGCCCCGCCTCCCCACCCGGCCACCATAACATAGTGGTACTATTGGTGGCCGGGTGGGGAGGCGGGGCGGGAGGTCTGCATCGCGCGTGAGCGCGACAAACCAACCATGGTTAATGGGCCAGCAATTCTGTGCCCTGCCGGGACGAAGCCAAAAATTGCTTGGAAAGTAACCATAACGATATGGCGGTGAAGCGCGCGGCGACGTAACTTGCGGCGCAATATGGCTCGCACTACCAACCTTTCGCGCCCGATCGTCGAGGCGCTCTACACCGAAGCGCTCGTGCTGGCGGATGATGTGCGCGCGGTGTTTGCCGCTGGCACGCGTGAGCCGGTGGCAGGCGAGGACGCCTTCGTGCGGCTCGCGCTTTCGACCGAGGGGCTGAAGACCACCACCCGGATGATGCATGTGCTGGCATGGCTCTTGAACCAGCGCGCGCTGTTTCAGGGGGAACTCAGCGAAAATCAGGTGCGCCTGCACGGTGCGCTGCCGCCTGATCGCGGCTCGGACGAAAAGCAGTTGGCGCTGCTCGAACCGGAAACCCGCGAGCTGATCGCCGATACCGAAAAGCTGCACCAGCGCATCGCCCGGCTGGACGAAGCGTGGCGCCAGCATTTCGAAATGGCCTCGCCGGTGCGGGCCTTTCAGGACCGGATAGGGCGCGAACTGGGAAGGTTCGGCTAGAGAGTTCCTCCCCGTTCCGCAGGAATGGGGAGGTGGCACCGCGACGCGGTGACGGAGGGGTTACTTCTCCTGACCCCGCCCTACCCCTCCGTCAGCCGCCTGCGGCGTCTGCCACCTCCCCATCCTTGCAGGACGGGGAGGGACTTTCCGTCACGCCGCCGCCAGCGCCTTCCGCCACCGCCCCAGCCGCGCATCGCGCACTTCGGCGTCCATCTGCGGCTCGAACGTCACCAGCCGCCCGCGCATGGCCTGCGCCGCTGCGCCGAGATCGGGGTACATCCCCACCCCGCACGCCGCCAGCATCGCTGCCCCCAAGGCGGTCGTCTCGACAAAGCCGGGCCGCTCGACCGTGATGCCGAGCATGTCGGCCAAATCCTGCGCCATCCAGTCATTCGCCGCCATGCCGCCGTCGATCCTGAGCGTGTGCCACGGTGCGCCATCCTTGGTGAAGGCGGCGCACAGATCATGCGTCTGGTGCGCCATCGCCTCCAGCGCGGCGCGCGCCAACTCGGCCTTGCCGCTGGAGAAACTGAGCCCCGCGATCACGCCGCGCGCTTCGGCCTGCCAATGCGGCGCGCCAAGGCCTGACAGCGCGGGCACGATCACCACCCCGCCGCTATCCGGGATCGAGCGGGCGAGCGCCTCGGTCTCCTCCGCCACCTGCACAATGCCGAGCGAATCCCTCAGCCATTGGACCAGACTGCCTGCCACGAACACCGAGCCTTCGATGGCATAGGTGCGCTGCCCTTCCAGCTGGGTCAGCACCGTGCCGAGCAGCCGGTTGGTCGAGCGCGGGATGCGGCGCCCCTGACAGGTCAGCACAAATGCGCCGGTGCCATAGGTCGCCTTGGTCTGGCCGGGCGCAAGGCACGCTTGCCCGATGGTCGCCGCCTGCTGATCGCCCGCGAGGCCCGTGATCGGGATGGCCCGGCCCAGCAACCTGGGATCAGTCATGGCGAGCGGCCCGGCCATATCGACCACGCCTGGCAGCGCGGCCAGCGGCACGCCGAACAGATCGCACAGCCCTTCGTCGAATTGCGCATCCTCCAGCCCCATCAGCAAGGTGCGGCTGGCGTTGCTGGCATCGGTGATGTGCGCCGCCCCGCCCGTCAGCTTGTAGGTCAGCCAGCTTTCGACCGTGCCGAACGCCAACGTGCCTGCGTCCGCCGCCGCGCGCACGTCCGGCACATTATCGAGCATCCAGCGCATCTTGGTGCCCGAGAAATAGGGGTCGAGCAGCAGGCCGGTACGTTCTTGTACGCCAGCCTCATGGCCCGCCTCGCGCAGTTCAGCGCAGAACGGCTCGGTGCGGCGGTCCTGCCAGACAATCGCGTTGGTCAGCGGCTCGCCGGTGCTGCGGTCCCACGCCACCACGGTTTCGCGCTGGTTGGTGATGCCGATGGCGGCAATGCTCGCCGCGCCGCCTGCCTTGGGGATCACTTCCAGCGCGCAGGCCAGCGTCTTGTCCCAGATCTCGCGCGGATCATGCTCGACCCAGCCGCTCTGCGGGTAATGCTGCTCAAGCGGCGCCTGCGCCGAGGCAACCAGCACACCGTCACTCGCAAACAAGATCGCGCGGGTGGAGGTGGTGCCTTCGTCAAGGACGAGGATGTAATCTGCCATGGGGTATTCCTCTCTCCGGCGTGACATCTGCCACGACGCTCGCCATATGCAAGGCCATGGTCACGATCCCTCCCCAGCCCTGGCCCACCGGGCTTGCCGAAGCGGTCGAGCCGCTGGTGCTGCGCGTGCTGGCGCCCAATCCCTCACCCTACACCTTTACCGGCACGCAGACCTATGTCGTCGGCGATCCGCGAGGGCCGGATTGCGCGGTGATCGATCCCGGCCCGAACGAGCCTGAACATATCGCCGCGATCATCGCCGCTGCGGCGGGGCGCACAATCCTCGCGATCATGTGCACCCACACCCACCGCGATCACTCGCCTGCCGCCGCGCCGCTGGCGGAGCTGACCGGCGCGCCGATTGTCGGCTGCGCGCCGCTGGTGCTCCAAGTGGCTGGCCCGCGCTCGGACGAAGCCTTCGATCCGACCTATGCGCCCGACCGCGTGCTGGTGGACGGCGAAGGGATGCGCGGCACCGGCTGGACGCTTACCGCCGTCGCGACGCCGGGCCACACCTCGAACCACCTGTGCTTCGCTTTGGAGGAGAGCGGAGCGCTATTCACCGGCGATCACGTGATGGGCTGGTCGACCAGCGTCGTGATCCCGCCTGATGGCGACATGGGCGATTACATGGCGAGCCTCGAAAAGCTGATGGCGCGCGATGACGTGCGCTACCACTCGGCCCATGGTGCAGCGATTGAAAAACCGCGCCAGTTGGTGCGCGGCATGATCGGCCACCGCCGCCAGCGTGAAGCGCAGATCCTGCGTCTGCTGGGCGAGACAGCGCGGCCCGTCAGCGGCTTCATCCCCGATATGTACAAGGGCCTCGACCCGCGCCTGATCCCGGCCGCCGAGATGAGCGTGACCGCGCATCTGATCGACCTCGAAAAGCGCGGCGCAGTGCGGCGCGACGGCGAGGTCTGGCGGATCGTGTAAAGCGCGCTTGCACCGTCTGCCATTTTGGTGTTCCTCTAAGGCGGGGCGCGACATTGGGGGGCGGGATGGCCACTTTGGCACAACGCGGCGCGGCGACAGAAGGCACGCGCTTTTATACCATCATGGCATTCGTCATGGCGCTGGTGATCGTGGCGGGCTTCTCGCTCAATCTGGCGATGGGGCGATCAAGCTTTGCGCTGCCGGCCGCGTTCCATGTCCACGGCATGATCTTCATGGGCTGGCTCGGGCTGTATCTCGCGCAGGCCGTGACCATCGCGAGCGGCAACCGCGCGCTGCACCGCCAGCTGGGCAAGCTCGCCTATGTTTTCATCCCGGCGATGGTGGCGGCAGGGGCGATGATCATTGTCGTTTCGATCCGCGGGACGGGTGGGCCGTTCTTCTTCGCGCAGAACGAGTTTTTCATCAGCAATCTGGCGGGGCTGCTGGTGTTCGGCGGGCTCGCGCTATGGGCGCTGCGGGTGCGGCGTTACACCGGCTGGCACCGGCGGCTGATGCTGGTAGCGATGAGCGCGCTGACGGGCCCCGGCCTCGGACGCTTGCTGCCGATGCCGCTGCTGATCCCCTATGCCTGGCCAATCGCGGTGGCGGCGAGCTTTGTGTTCGGCGCGGTCGCGATACTGGTCGATTGGCGGACCAATGGCCGGGTGCATCCGGCCTATTGGTGGGGCATGGGGATCAATGTCGGCGGCTTCCTCGCCTCGATGGCTCTGGCCTATTCGCCCATCGGCTATGCCATCACCGAAGCGGTGATTGCCGGCACGCCGGGGGCCGAGCGGCCGATGGGGCCGTTCCTGCCACCGGGCTTCACGATGTAGGGCGGGTGCCCAAGCTTTTCGCTCGAAAATCGGGGGCGAGCCCCTATATCGGCGGTTCCTGAGATAACGGGGACTGACCGATGAGCCTGCTGACCCGCAACCCCACCGGCACCGATCTGCTGGCCGAGATCAACCGTTTGCGCAAAGACCGCAACGCGGTGATCCTCGCGCATTATTACCAGACGCCGGACATTCAGGACATTGCCGACTTCGTGGGGGACAGCCTCGAATTGTCGCGCAAAGCGGCGGCGACCGATGCGGACGTGATCGCCTTCTGCGGGGTCAAGTTCATGGCCGACACCGCCAAGATTCTCTCGCCCCAGAAGACCGTGATCCTGCCCGACATGGACGCCGGATGCAGCCTCGAAGACAGCTGCCCGCCGGAGAAATTCCGCGCCTTCCGCGAAGCCCACCCCGATCACATCGCGCTGACCTACATCAACTGCTCGACCGAGGTGAAGGCGCTCTCGGACGTGATCGTCACCAGCTCCAGCGCCGAGACGATCCTCGCCCAGATCCCGCCCGAGCAGAAGATCATCTTCGGCCCCGACCGGCACCTCGGCGGCTACCTCAGCCGCAAGTTCAACCGCGAAATGCTGCTGTGGCCCGGCGTGTGCATCGTCCACGAGGCGTTCTCGGAAACCGAGCTTTTGAAGCTAAAAGAACAGCACCCCGGCGCGCCCATCGCCGCGCACCCCGAATGCCCGCCGACGATCATCGATCACGCCGATTACGTGGGCTCGACCAGCGGCATCCTCAAATTCGCGCAGGAGTTCACCGGCGACACCCTGATCGTCGCGACCGAGCCGCACATCATCCACCAGATGGAAAAGGCGCTGCCGAACAAGACCTTCATCGGTGCGCCCGGTGCGGACGGAAACTGCTCGTGCAACATCTGCCCCTACATGGCGCTGAACACGATGGAGAAGCTGTATGTGGCGCTCCGCGATTTGCAGCCGCAGATCGTGATTGAGGAAGGCATCCGCCTGAAAGCCAAGCGCAGCCTCGACCGGATGCTGGAGATGGCAAGCGGGACTGTAGGCATGGGGGATTTGGGCAAGGTACATTTCAGCGGGGATTGAGGGGGCTTACGCCTCCCAGCCATTGTCAGTCTATGCCGCCCTAGGTGCCAGCTTTCGCTGGCATGACGTACTCTAACTTCGTCACCCCAGCGAAAGCTGGGGCCTAGGGCGGAATTATGCTAAGCCTCTGAAATAGAACGCGGTGGCTACGTCTATATCATGACGAACAGGCGATATGGCGTGCTCTACACCGGCGTAACCAGCGACCTACCCGCCCGCATCACGCAACACCGCGAAGGCAAGGGCGGCACGTTCACATCGCGCTACAAATGCACGCGGCGCGTTTATGTCGATCACTACCCAACCATCGAAAACGCCATCGCCCGCGAAAAGGCGATCAAGGCTTGGGCGCGGATTTGGAAGATCGAAGCGATCGAGCGGCAGAACCCGTCTTGGAAGGACCTCTTCCTCACGCTCAACGCATAATTGCCCTAGGCCCCAGCTTTCGATGGGGTGACGAGGGAAGCTAGGTGGCCCTCGCCCTGCTCACCGCCAAAGCAGCGCCCACCAGCACCATCCCGACAATATCCAGCGGCGACAGCACTTCGCCGAATGCCAGCCAGCCGTAGATCGAGGCGACCGCGGGCTGGGTCAGCAGCGCCAGACCCACCACCAGTGGCGGGAAGTATTTCAGCGCAAACACCATCAGCCCCTGCCCTACCAGCTGGCTGAGAACAAACAGCCCCACAATCGGGCCCCATGCCTGCGGCCACACCGGCTCGCCCAGCGCCAAGGCTATGGCCAGCAGCACCGGGCAGCCGAACAGGCTCACCCATACCAGCAGGCTCCACGATCCGAACTGTCCGCGCGCACCCTGCAAGGTCAGCAGGTACACTGCGTAAAGCAGCCCCGCCGCGACCGAGAACAGGTCGCCGATCAGGGTTTCGTTCGAAATCTCGAGACTGCGGCCCATCAGGATGGCCGCGCCCGCCAAGGCAAAAACAATCGCCAGCCATTCCAGCTTCCCCGGCAGCGTGCGCGCGACGAGGAAGCCCCAGAACAGCAGCACAATCGACCCGGCATTGCCGAACAGCGTCGCATTGCCCAGCCGTGTCATGCCGATCCCGATGTGCCAGCTGGCGAGATCGAGCGCGAAAGTCACCGCCCCCAGCGCCACCAGCGCGAGCGTGGTCGCGGGCATCCCCGTCAGCCGCTGGCCATTCGCCCGCGCCAGCAGCACCAGAAACGGCAGCGCCAGAAACAGCCGCCAGAAACCCGCGGCCACTGGCCCGGTATCCGCCAGGCGCACGAACCACGGCCCGATGGCGAGGGCCACGTTCCCGCCGAACAGCGCGAGCAGCAGCAGCCACGCCGCCGGGCGCGGCGGTTCACCGACAAGTTCTACTTGGGGGCGCTCCTCAATTTCCATGCTTGCGCCCTAGCCCTGCGCCCCCCAATTGGATAGCCAATCAAAACTGGCTCACAAGGATTACCCACATATGCACGACGCACTGTTCCAGCCGCTCCACATGGGCGCGCTCCATGCCAAGAACCGCATCCACATGGCCCCCCTCACCCGCGGGCGAGCGGCCGATCCGATGTTCACCCCCAACGAGTTGATGGCGACCTATTACCGCCAGCGTGCGGGCGCAGGGATGATCCTCACCGAAGCGACCGGCATCAGCCGCGAAGGCCTCGGCTGGCCCTCGGCCCCCGGCATCTGGAGCGACGAGCAGACCGAAGCGTGGAAGGCCACCACCAAGGCGGTGCACGAGGAAGGCGGCCTGATCGTCATGCAGCTGTGGCACATGGGCCGCATCGTGCATCCGGTGTTCCTCGACGGCCAGCCGCCGTTCTCGGCCAGCGCCACGACCGCGCCGGGCGAGGCTCACACGCCCACCGGCAAGTCGCCCTATGCGCAGGCACGTGCGATGACGCATGAGGATATCCAGCGCACGATTGGCGACTACCGCCGCGCCGCCGAAAACGCCAAAAAGGCGGGCTTTGACGGGGTCCAATTGCACAGCGCCAATGGCTACCTGGTCGACCAGTTCCTGCGCGATGGCACCAACCTGCGCACCGACGAATATGGCGGCTCGCCCGAAAACCGCACCCGCTTCATGCGCGAAGTGCTGGAAGCGCTGATCGACGTGTGGGGCGCGGATCGCGTCGGCATCCGCCTGTCGCCCAATGGCGACTCGCAGGGCACCGATGACAGCAACCCGGCAGCGACCTTCGGCGCGGCGGCCAAGGTGTGCGAAGAGCTCGGCCTCGCCTTCGTCGAACTGCGCGAGCCCGGACCGGACGGCACCTTCGGCCAGACCGATGTGCCCAAGCAGAGCCCGCTGATCCGCCAGATCTACACCGGCGTGCTGATCCTCAATTCGGATTACACGGCGGAAGAAGCCGTCGCCGATGTGACCAGCGGCAAGTGCGATGCGGTGAGCTTTGGCCGCCCCTACATCTCCAACCCCGATCTCGAAAAGCGGATCGCGGTCGGCGCGCATTGGAACCCGAACAAGGACGTGCCCAAGAGCTGGTACTTCCCGATCCCCGAAGGCTACGTCGATTACCCGACGCTGGCCGAGGAACAGGCCGAAGCGGCGGAATGATACGATGCCCGGCAGCGTCCGAACATGGACGCTGCCGGGACGAAAGCAGCCAGTCGGCTAGCGCCCCGGTTGCTGCCACCCCCAAGGTCGTCGCCCCGTGCTTGACACGGGGCTTGGCTGACTACCTGGCCGGCGCAGAAGAAGAGAAGCCCAACCCCGGATCAAGTCCGGGGCGACGATTGAGAGTAGGGCAGCAAGCGACCCACCCTCGGTCATTTAGAGCGGTGGTAGGCTATTCAGCAGGGGCCGGGGCAGCAGGGGCTGCTTCGGCCCCTTCGCTTGGCGGAGCACCGTCGATCCCCGGCACCGGGGTCACATCGGGTTGTTCGGCGTCGATATCGCCGGCCGGGACGGCCTGTTGCGGCGCGAGGGGGGCCTGCGATTCGATCTGCTCCAACGGGATCATTGCATCGCTGATCGATCCGGCAAGCACCTCGCCCGAAGCCTCTCCGCGCTGCTCGGCAGACGTGGTCGCGTCTTCGGTGCAGGCCGAAGCGAGAAGAGCAAGGACAAGGATCGCGGCGCGGGTCATTGGCACGCTCTTTTCGCCGCGGCGTCCAATGCGTCAAGGAAATCATCACTGCTGGCGATCAGAGCGGCATCCCACGCGTCGGGCGAAACGCTGAGGCCCAGCCGGGCCAGACTGGTCACGCCATATTCGGCAATCCCGCAAGGCACGATCCCGCCGAAGTGCGACAGATCGGGGTCGAGATTGACCGAAAAGCCGTGCATCGTCACCCAGCGCCGCACCCGGACACCAATTGCGCCGATCTTGGCCTCGCGCCCGTCAATGTCCTTGGTCCAGATGCCGACTCGGCCTTCCGCCCGCCAGCTTTCCACACCAAAGCCAGCCAAGGTCGCGATGACCCAGCCCTCGATTGCGTGCACGAAGCAGCGCACGTCCTTGCCGCGCTTGGCGAGGTCCAGCACGAGATAGCCCACCCGTTGCCCCGGCCCGTGGTAGGTGTAGCGCCCGCCCCGCCCGGCCTCGACCACTTCGAAACGCGGATCGACCAGCTCGGCCGGATCAGCGCTGGTGCCGGCGGTATAGACGGGGGGGTGTTCGAGCAACCACACCAGCTCCGCCGCTTCACCCGCGTGCACAGCTGCATTGCGCGCTTCCATCGCCGCCAGCGCAGCCGCGTACGCCACCGGCGCGCTCTCACGCCGCCATTCAATCGGATATGCAACGCCGGGGACAGGAGCAGTGCTTGCCATGGCGCATCGGTGGGGGCATTGAGCGGCGAGATCAAGAGGCGATTGCGCTTGCGCGGGCCTTGGAACTTCTTGGGATCGGAACAGCGCAGATGGCACACGGCAAGCTCGATATGGGGAAGGCCTGGACGCAGGCGACGGCGCTGATGGGCCTCAACCGTGACACCATCGGCGCGATTGCGGGGCTGTTCTTCTTCCTGCCGTCGATGGCCAGCGCCCTATTCGTACCTGTCACCGCGATCACGACCGCTCCTCCGGCAGGATCGAGCGGAGGCGAGGACCCGGCTGTGGTGATGCAGGCAGCGGTCGATCAGATGACGGCACTCTACGCCGATAACTGGCCGATCCTGCTGGCCGTATTCGCAATGCAATTCATCGGATCGATGAGCCTGTTTGCCCTGCTGACCGACCGCGGCAATCCGACCGTGGGCGAAGCGCTGGCGACCGGGATCAAGGGCCTGCCAAGCTATATCGCGGCGCAATTGATCACGGTGATCGGCGCGTCGCTGGCCATCGGCCTCCCGCTTGGCCTGATCTCGGCGCTGGGCGGTGAGGCGGTGGCGGTGCTCGCGGTGTTGGCCGCGCTGGTGGCGATCATCTATATCATGGTGAAGGTCTCGCTGGCGGCCCCGGTGATCGCCATCGAAGGCCAGCGCAATCCTTTCACCGCCTTGGTGCGGTCGTGGCAGCTGACCAAGGGCAACAGCGTGCGGATTGCCGTCTTCATTGCGTTGCTGGTGGTGGTGATCGGGATCATTTCGGCGCTGGTTTCCGGGATCATCACGCTGATCCTGTCGGCACTGGGCGGCGGTGTCGCGACAATCGGCGGGGCCGCGGTCAATGCGTTGGTCAATGCGCTGCTGACTGCGCTGTTCGTGGTGGTCACGGTGGCGATCTACCGCCAACTGAGCGACGATTTGCCCCAGCGCGCCGCCGATATCTTCGAATAGCGGCGCTCTACCAAGCCGATGGCCGACACCGACCCCAAGCTGACCCGGGACCCGGCCGCGACTTCCGCCGCCCCCACTGGCGCGATCCCGCCATCGCGCATGGCGTTACTGTTCATGGTCATGCTGGTGACAGCGGCCGGCAATACCGCGATGCAATCAGTGATGCCGTCGATCGGCACCGCGTTGCAGGTCGACGATGTGTGGATCAGCCTTGCCTATAGCTGGTCGGCGCTGCTTTGGGTGGTGTGCGCGCCGTTCTGGGCGCGGCGGTCAGACCAGCGCGGGCGCAAGGCGATGATGGCGCTGGGACTGACCGGCTTTATCGTGTCCTTCGTGCTGTGCGGCGCGGCCTTGTGGGCTGGGCTTTCGGGCGTGTTGTCGGCGGTCTGGACCCTGATCGCCTTTGCTGCTGCGCGGAGCCTGTATGGCGGGTTCGGCAGCGCTGCGCCGCCCGCAGTGCAGGCCTATGTCGCCTCGCGCACCCCGCGCGCCGAACGCACGCAGGCGCTGTCCCTGATCGCATCGAGCTTTGGCCTTGGTACCGTGATCGGGCCGGCGCTGGCGCCGCTGATGGTAGTGCCGTTCCTTGGCCTCGGGCTGACCGGGCCGTTCCTCGCCTTTGCCGCGATTGGCGTCGTTGCGCTGGTGCTGCTGCGGCTGCGCTTGCCCAATGACGAGCCGCAATATGCCGCACGCGGGGCAGGGGTGGCCTATTCGAGCGGATCGGGCGCGCCGGTCGATCCGCAGGAGACGACCGAGCAGGAAGATGCCGCCGCCGCAGAGCCGCCGCGCCTCACCTGGCGCGACCCGCGCCTGCGTCCGTGGGTGTTTGCCGGGCTGTTCGGCGGTCATGCGCAAGCGATGGTGCTGGGCATTTCGGGCTTTCTGGTGCTCGACCGGTTGGGCCTGCGCGATACGCCAGCCGAGGGCGCGGGGCCGGTCGGGCTGGTGCTGATGAGCGGGGCGATTGCCACGCTGCTGGCGCAATGGGGGCTGATCCCACGCTTCGATCTCGGCCCGCGCGCGGCGACCTTGTGGGGGATCGCGACGGCGGCTTTGGGCACAATCATTCTGGCGATTGCGGGCGACCTCCACCTGATCGCGCTGGGCTATGCCATCGCCTCGCTGGGCTTCGGCCTGTTCCGTCCCGGCACCACAGCAGGCACCTCGCTCGCCGTCACCCGCGCCGAGCAGGGTCAGGCAAGCGGCATCGTCGCCTCACTGGCGGGAGCGAGTTACATCTATGCCCCGGCGCTTGGCGTGTGGCTCTATGGCCATTCCGACTGGCTGGGCTTCGGGTTGATCGTGGCGCTGTGCGCCATCGTGCTGGTGCACGGATGGTTCGCGCTTCAGGCGGACCGGGAATTGACCAAGGAACGCAGCTAGAGAATTTCCAGCACGATGTCCTGAGGGCGACAGAGGCGCACGCCCTTGTCGGTCTCGACCAAGGGCCGCTCGATCAGGATCGGGTCGGCGACCATCGCCGCCAATACCGCTGCATCATCAGCATTCGGCAGGCCGCGCTCCGCCGCTTCGGTGCCGCGTAGGCGCAGCCCTTGCTGGGGCGTGATCCCGGCGTCGCGATAGAGCTGAGCGAGCTTTTCGACCGAGGGCGGGGTCTTCAGATATTCCACCATCGTCACCTCGACCCGGCTGAGGTTTTCGAGGATCGCCAAGGTCTTCCTCGACGTGCCGCAAGCCGGATTGTGCCAGATCGTCGCTTTCATTGCCGCTATCCCCGCGATTGGAATCGGCCGCACGCCTAAGCGAGCCGCGACACGAATGCCACAGCTTGTTGATAATCACTCTCGCCAACCGCGAGCCCTTGCAGATGCGAGTAAGTTGCAATAGCTCACGCGCCAGATCGTCTGAAAGGTAACCCATGATTCTCCGCGCCGCGCGCTGTGCCCTGTTTCTCGGCTGCGCCAGCATCGCCTTCCCGGCGCTCGCCGATACCGCTCCGGACGCCAGCGAAACCGCTGCGGTGGACAGCGCCGAGGCCGACGACACAGGAGAGCGCGGCCCCAATATCATCGTCACCGGCAATGTGCTCTATGCCGACCAGATCAACGCGCTACGCACGCCCACCCCGATTATCGACGTGCCGCAATCGCTTTCGATCACCACCGCCGACCAGATCGTGCGGCAGGGCTTCGACAGCATCGGCGATATCGTCAACTACACCCCCGGCGTCACCAATTCGCAGGGCGAAGGCCACCGCGATTCGGTGGTGTTTCGCGGCGTCCGCTCCACCGCCGACTTCTTCGTCGACGGGGTGCGTGACGATGTCGAATACTACCGCGGGCTCTACAATCTCGAACAGGTCGAGATCCTGCGCGGCCCCAATGCCCTGCTGTTCGGCCGCGGCGGGACGGGCGGTATCCTCAACCGCGTGACCAAGAAGGGCGTGGTGGGGGAGACCTTCGGCGGCGTGCGCGCATCGGTCGATACCTTCGGCGCCTATGATATCTGGGCCGATCTCAACCTGGTCACCAGCGACACCTCGGCGCTGCGGATCAACGCGGCCTACGAGCATCTCGACAATCACCGCGACCTGTTTGACGGCGAGCAGATCAGCATAAACCCGACCTTCCGCGCCGAACTCGGCAGCGCGACGACCATCGATCTCAGCTACGAATATCTCGATCACGAACGCTTCATCGATCGCGGCATCCCGACGGACGACAATGGCGATCCAGTGCGCGCACTGAAGCGCATCACTTTCGGCGATCTCGACAACAACTACGCGACCTTCAAGGCCCACGTGCTGCGCGGCGCGGTGCAGCACAGCTTCTCGGATAACCTCAAAGGCAACTTCACCGCTTCGTGGGGTGACTATTCCAAGGTCTACGCCAACTACTTCCCGATCGGCTACACGCCCGCGACCAACATCGTCGCGATAGACGGCTATATCGACACCAACCAGCGCCAGAACCTGGTGCTGTCGGGCAATCTGATCGGCGAGTTTGCGACCGGTGGCTTCGGTCACACGCTGATCATTGGAGGCGAATATATCGACACCAGCAACAACAATGACCGCTTCAACGCGGTGTTCGACACAGCGGTCGCCGATGGCCGCCGCGCCGATGTCGAGTTCTTCTCGGCGGTCCGGCCCTTCCCTCTGCGCGGCGGGGTCGGCACGTTGGCGAGCGGGCGCACGACACGGGTCGGGTTCACCTCGCTGAATGATGATACCGAAGCCGATCTGACCGTGTTCTCGGCCTACATTCAGGACGAGGTGAAGATTGCCGATTGGCTGCGGGTGGTGCTCGGCGCGCGGTTCGACAGCTTTGAGATCACCGTGCTTGACAACCGCACCGGCGCGGTGCGCACCCGCAAGGACGAGGAAGTGACCCCGCGGGTCGGGGTAATCCTCAAGCCGCAGGATAACCTCTCTCTCTACGGCAGCTATTCGGAAACCTTCCTGCCGCGTTCGGGCGATCAGTTTGCCGATATCAATCCGCCCAACGATGCGCTCGATCCCGATACCTTCTCGAACCTTGAAGCGGGCGTGAAGTGGGATATCCGCGCGGGCCTGTCGCTGACGGCAGCGGTGTTCCAGATCGAACAATCCTCGCCGCAGGTGGCGGACAGCAATCCTGATACGCTGGACGTGATCGATTCCCGGATTCGCGGATTCGAAGCGCAGTTCCAAGGGCAGGTGACCCCCGGCTGGTTCCTGACCGCAGGCTATTCCTATCTCGATGGCGAACAGCAGAGCCGCACTGGCCCCACCGGGCGCCGGGTGCGCGAATTGCCCGAGCACATGTTCTCGATCTGGAACAATGTGCAGGCGACCGATCAGCTCGGCTTCGGGCTAGGCCTGACCGCGCAGGACGAGACTTTCGCAGATAATGGCAACACCGCCACCCTGCCGGCCTATGCGCGGGTCGATATGGCGGTGTTCTATGATGTGAACCCGGGCCTGAGGGTGCAGCTCAATGTCGAGAACCTGCTGGACGAGCTCTATTTCCCCAATGCCCACTCGGCTGACGAGCTGACCGTCGCCCCGCCGATCAACGCCCGCCTGACGGTGTCAGCACGGTTCTGAGCGGTTATTCCGGCGTGGGCACCCGCAGCGCCGGAACGGCCTTGGCGGCGTCCTCGGGGCTGATGCCGGGGGCAGGCGCGGCGCTAATCCGCTCCTGCCGCTGCGCCACGCGGCCCGCCTGTTCGACCGCCTTGATCAGCCGCGGATAGACCCCGCAGCGACAGATATTGGGGATCGCGGCGTCGATATCCTCGCGGGTCGGCGCAGGGTTGCGCTGGAGCAGCGCGGCAACCGCGATGACGATGCCGGGGGTGCAATACCCGCACTGGATCGCCTGCTGCGCCACCATCGCCTGCTGTACGGGGTGCGAACGATCGCGCGACAACCCCTCGATGGTCGTGATCAAACGCCCCTCGGCCTCGGCCAGCGTGATCGCGCAAGATCGCAGCGCCACCCCGTCGACCAGTACCATGCACGCGCCCGAACATTCCGCCCCGCCCCCACACGCCTTGGTGCCGGTGAGGTTCATCGCTTCACGCAGCGCGTAGAGCAGCGGCATACGGGGATCGAGGTCGAACTCGACCGGCCGCTCGTTGACGGTCATGCGGGACATACTGCGATCCTAGTGGAGGCTTACTGCCGCCAGCTATCGTCGATCTTGTCGACTCGGCGCTTCCACGCCTCGAAGTCGAACATGCCTGCGCCGCCCTGCCCGCTCATCACGGACAGATCGCGCTGGTGGACATCGACCACCTCTTGCGGGACGAGCACGGGGTTACCCATGCTGAGCGTCGCCACCTGAATCTCGCAGGCGCGCTGCAAGGCCCACATCTTCACGAACATGCCCTGAATCGTGCGGTCCATCACCACCGGGCCGTGGTTGCGCAGCATCAGGATGGAGTGATTGCCGAGGTTCTGCACCAGCCGCTCGCCTTCTTCGGCGCGCACGGTGATACCCTCGAAATCGTGATAGCCGATCTGGCCCTGGAAATTGCAGGCATAGAAATTGGTCGGCAGCAGCCCGTCCTTATGGCTCGCCACGGCCATCGTCGCGGTGGTGTGGACATGGCAGATCGCATCGGCGCGCGCGCCCAGGTGCTTGTGGAAATAGCCGTGCTGGGTGAAGCCCGCCTTGTTCACCATATAGGGCGAGCCGCCGACATTATTGCCCTCGACATCAATCTTGACGAGGTTCGACGCGGTCACCTCGCTGTACAGCAGCCCGAACGGGTTAATGAGGAAGGTGTCAGCCTCCCCCGGCACCTTCAGCGAGATGTGGTTGTAAATCGATTCCGACCAGCCGAGGTGGTCGAAGATGCGATAGCACGCCGCGAGGTCAAGCCGCGCCTGCCACTCTTCCTTGCTGCATTCAATTGTCGGTTTGAGCTGGGTTGCCATCGGCCGTTCCTCTCCGTCTGTCCTTGGCACAAGCTATCGCACGCTGAGGGAATGCTTTGCAAGCCGCGAGGGCTGCCGCTAGGCCTTGGCGACGATGAATGCGCCCGCCCTATCTTCTGCGAAACTCGTTAGCGGCAGCATTCCCGGACATCTGTTCAGTCAGACCTTGCCCGCTGTCATCGGCGTGGCTGCGATCATGTCGATCGGGATCGTCGATGCCTATTTCATCGGCCAATTGGGTAGCGCACCGTTGGCCGCGATCAGCTTCATCTTTCCGGTGGCCGTAGCCAGCACTTCGCTGGGTGTCGGCGTGATGGTCGGGATCAATTCGGTCGTCGCCCGTGCGCTGGGCGAAGGTGATTTTGAGCGTGCCGCGCGGCGGGCCAATTTCGGAATCGTGTTCGCCGTCCTATGCGGGCTGGTGATGGGCCTCGCCCTGTGGCTGCTGATCGATCCTATCTTCACCGCGATGAACGCGCCGCCCGCGCTGATGCCGCTGATCCGCGCCTATATGACGCCCTATGCCTGCGGCTTCCCGCTGAGCCTCGCGATCATGGGCTTCAACGGTGTGCTGCGCGGACAGGGCGAGGCCAAGCGGACGAGCACCGTCAGCATCACCTATGCCGCCGCCAACTGGGTGCTCAACCCGATCCTGATCATGGGCGGGTTTGGCTTTGAAGGGTTCGGGATTGCAGGCTCGGCCTATGCGACCGTGATCGGCTGGGGCATCGGCGTCTTGACCGCGCTGGTGCTGCTGCGCGGGACGTCCTTACCCTTGAACCTTGCCTTGCTGCGCAATTGCAGCCTGATCGACCCGGCCAAGGCGATCATCCGCGTTGGGCTTCCGGCGGCATTCTCCAATGCGATCAACCCGCTGGGCCTCGCTATTCTGACATCGCTGGTGGCGCTGGAAAGCGAAGCAGCGGTGGCTGGCTTCGGCGCGGCGGGGCGATTGCAGAGCTTCGTGATTGTTCCGCTGCTCGGCCTGTCGGGCGCGATTGGGGCCATTGTCGGACAGAACTGGGGTGCGGGCCGCTATGACCGGGCGCGCGAGGCGGCGCTCTATGCCGCAGGTTTCTGCGTCGTGTGGGGGCTGCTGATCGCGCTGGGGATGATGGCGGCGGGCGAAAGCTTCGCCAAGGTCTTCACCGATGATCCCGCCGTGATCGCCGAGTTCGCGCTCTACCTCAAAATCGCCGCCTGGGGCTATGCCGGGTTCGGGCTGCTCATCGTGGGCAACGGGATCATGAACGCGGTCGACAAGGCGGGCTTTGCGCTGGTGCAATCGGTCGCGCGGGTGTTTCTGGTGATGCTGCCAGTGGCGCTGATCTTGCAACCTTCGATGGGGAGCGCGGCGATCTACACCGCAGAGCTCGCCGCCAATCTGTTCGGCGCGGTGTCCGCCGTGGTGCTGGTGCGGCATATCTTTGTCAGACACGCCCCAGCTTGGCTGCCGCGCTAGGCGCTTGTTAACCAACCCTGGCGCATAGCCCTGATCATAAGGGCTAAGAGGTTGCGCACCTGATGGACGATCTGCTGGCGGATTTCATCGCCGAGACTCGCGAAATGTTGGAGGCTTCCGGCGGCGAACTCGTCGCGTGGGAGGCGGATCCGGCTGACCGCACGCGGCTGGATACGATCTTCCGCTTCGTCCATACCGTGAAGGGCAATTGCGGCTTCTTCGACTTCCCGCGCCTCGCCAGCCTCAGCCATGCGGCCGAAGACGCGCTGGCTGATTGCCGCGCCGGACGGCGTGAGCCTGACCAGCAACTGGTCACCGCTGTCCTCGCCATCATCGACCGAATCGCCCTGATGATCGACGCGATCGAAGCGGGCGATGAGTTTCCCGAAGGCGGCGATGAAAGCCTGATCGCTGCGGTCGATGCTTCCCATGAAACAGCCCCCAGCGCGAGCCTGACAGAGGTCAAGGAGGGGTCCAACCCACCTCTGCACGCACCGGCTGACGCGATGCTCGGCACCGGGGAGGAGCAAGCGGCGCCCTATCGCCGCGCAGATGCCGCCGCCGCCCAGCGCACCATCCGCTTGCCGGTCGAACTGCTCGACCGGGTGATGAGCGGCGTGAGCGACATGGTACTGGCGCGCAATGATCTGGCCCACCGGCTGCGACAAGCAGGCAACCAGCCGACCATCGACGGCCCGTTCGAACGCCTCACCACCATCCTGTCCGATGTGCGCGACGCGATCACGCGGATGCGGATGCAGCGGATCGAGACGCTGTTCGGCGCGCTGCCCCGGCTGGTGCGGGACCTGTCCGCCGAACTCGGCAAGCAGGTCATGGTTGATCTCGACGGGGGCGATGTCGAACTCGACCGCGAGATGATCGAGACCATCCGCGATCCGCTCACCCACTTGATTCGCAACGCGGTCGATCACGGGATCGAGCAGCCATCTGCCCGCCTCGCCCATGGCAAGCGCGAGATTGGCCTGCTCGCCATCGCCGCGCGCCAATCGGGCAACACGATCAGCATCGCCATTTCCGACGATGGGCGCGGGCTGGACGAGGACCGTATCGCCGCCAAGGCGATCGCCACCGGCCTCATCACCGCTTCAGAGCGACAGACGATGAGCCGGGACAAGATCCTCAACCTAATCTTCGAACCGGGCTTCTCCACCGCCGAGACCGTCAGCAATGTCTCAGGCCGCGGCGTGGGCCTCGATGTGGTGCGCCAGAACCTCGAAAAGGTCGGCGGCAGCATCAAGGTCACCAGCGTTCCGGGCCAGGGCACGCTGTTCAGCCTGCAAATCCCCCTCACCCTCAGCATCATCGCAGGACTGACGGTCGACGTCGGGGGGCATCGCTTCGCCATCCCGCAAAGCTATGTTGAAGAAATCGTCCAGGCCTCGGCCCGCGCGCTCGACTTCACCCGGATGGGCGAGACCGCGCTGGTCACCTTCCGCGGCAACCGCGTGCCTTGCCTGATGCTGGGCGAGGTGCTGGGCCTCGGCACCTGCGAGATTGCTGCGCGTGAACCGACGCTGGTGATGCTGCGGCTCGCCAGCGGCGATCTGTTCGCGCTGGCGGTCGAGGGCATCCACAATCACGGTGATCTGGTGGTCAAGCCGCTCGCACCGGCGGTAATGCGTTCGGGCCTTTATGCCGGATCGACCCTGCTCGATGATGGCCAACCAGTGCTGTTGCTCGATGTTGCCAATATCGCCAGCCAGCACAAACTGATGTCCGATACCCGCGTGCGGGCCATCGGGCCGATGGAGGGCGAAGCCGTCGTCACCGCCGACGCGCCGCGCGCAATGTTGTTCACCGATTTTGCCGGACGCCGCTCCGCTGTTCGCCTCGAACTGGTGCAGCGGATCGAGACTGCGCCAGCCTCTGCCATCGATCGGTCCGCCGCCCGACCGCGGGTGGTGATCGACGGGTTGATCCTGCCGTTGATCGGCCTGCCCGAAGAAGCCTTGGCCCTACCTCGCGTGCGCCTGCTGCGCCTGTCGGACGGAGCGTGCGAACTGCTTTATGCGGTGCGCGAAGTCGAAGATGCGGTCGAACTCAAGGACGCGCTGCACCCGGTGCCGGAAGACCCGCTGGCGGAAGCCATTACGCTGATTGGCGGCCAGCCGGTCACGCTGATCGATGCTCACGCACTGTTCGCGCTGCATGGCGAGCCGCCGCTGGCCGCCGCCCGCCCGCGCTGCGTGCTGCCCGAAGGCGAATGGGCGCGCACCATCCTCGCCCCGCTGGTCGCCAGTGCCGGGTATGATATCCTGCCCGAAGGCACCAATGACCCCGCCGCCATCGGGATCGTGTTCGATGATGTGTTCGAAGTCGCCGAGGCTCTCGGCCGCACACTGCCGGCGCGCGTGATTCGCCTGCGCGATCAGCCCGACGCGCCGCCGGGCTGCGAAACGATCTACCGCTATGACCGCGAAGGCCTGATTGCCGCGCTGGCCGAAGCCAACCGCGCCGCCCGCGTCGAAGGAGAGGCCGCATGACCGGAGACCTGCTTGTCATCGCCCAGATCGCCGGTCGCCGCTGCGCGCTTTCCGCGCTCGACGTGAAATCCGTGATCGAGATCGGCACCATCACCCCGATTCCCCGCGCGCCCGCCTGGATCGCCGGCATCACCGCGCTGCGGAGTCAGGCGCTGACTGTGATCGATTGCCGCCGCGCACTTGGCTTTGGCGGCGGGTCCGATGGCACTGACTGGGCGACCGACCACCGCGCCGCCGTGGTGGCGGATGGGGGCCATTCCTATGCGCTGATGGTCGATTCGATTGAAGACATCACCACGGCCGCGGACGAAGCGGGGCAGGTGCCGGGCGGGTTCGGGCCGGAATGGTCGCGCGTTGCCACAGGCATGGTCGAGACCATGGCGGGGCCTGCCTTGATGCTCGATCTGGCCGCCCTTCTGGCCGGGCCGGAAGCCGCAAGACACGAAATCGAAGCCGCAGTTTAATCCTATGCTTACCAAGTGCGCCTAGTTTCGGGGCTCAAACCGCAGGAACGCCCATGAAAACATGCCTCATCGTCGATGATTCCCGGGTCATCCGCAAGGTTTCGAGGCATATCCTCGAAACCCTCGGCTTTGCCGTGGAAGAAGCCGAAAACGGTAAGCTGGCGCTCGACGCCTGCGAAGCGTCGATGCCTGATGTGGTTCTGCTCGATTGGAATATGCCGGTGATGACGGGGATCGAATTCCTCGTCCACCTGCGCCAACGCCCCGGCGGCGAGCGGCCCAAGGTGGTGTTCTGCACTACGGAAAACGACGTGGCCCACATCCGCGAGGCCATTCAGGCCGGCGCAGACGAATATGTCATGAAGCCGTTTGATCACGAGACGCTCCAGATCAAGTTGCAGCTTGTCGGGTTTGCGTGAACCGCTCTTCATCCATTCCCCTGATGCCCCCGCCCGGTAACCCGGACGGGAGCGATCGCCGCCACTTCGCCCGCGCCGGTGCCGCCGCCGCGATCCGGGTGATGATCGTCGATGATTCGCTGACGGTCCGCACAATCTTCAAGCGGATGGTAGACAGCGATCCCGCGTTGATGATTGTCGGCACCGCCAGCAGCGCCGAACGCGCCATCGCTCAGCTTGCCGCCGAGCCCGCCGATGTGGTGCTACTCGATCTCGAAATGCCCGGCATCGGCGGATTGGACGCCCTGCCCGCGATCCTCGCTACGCCCGGCCGCCCGCAGGTGCTGGTCGTATCGTCGCTGACGATGGACGGGGCCGAACACACGCTCGCCGCCTTGCAGATGGGCGCCGCCGACACTCTGCTCAAACCGCGGCCAGGCGGCTTTACTGATGAGTACCGCGCGCAATTGCTCGGCAAGATCCGCGCGCTGGGCAGCCGCCTCGACGATAGTGACCGACTGCCCGCCCGCCTTGCCGAACCCAGCTTTGCGCGACCCGGCTATTCCCGGCGCAGCGTGCGGCCCGAGGCGATCGCGATCGGCGCTTCGACCGGCGGGATCCACGCTTTGGGCCTGATGCTGCGGCGGCTTGGCCCGGATTTCGATCTGCCGATCCTGATCACTCAGCACCTGCCCGGATCGTTCATGCCGGTCTTCGCGCGCCAGATTGAGGCTGCTTGCGGGCGTGCTGCCGACATTGCCACCGATGGCCTGATCCTGAGCCCAGGGCGTATCCTGATCGCGCCCGGCCATGGCCACATGGTGGTGCGCCGCAAGGGCGCCTCCGCCCTCACCATTCAGGTCAGCACTGAACCTGCGGCGAGCGGCTGCATGCCCTCGGTCGATCCGATGCTGACCAGCCTCGCCGAAGCCTGCGAAGGCCGCGCGCTGGGGGTGATCCTGTCCGGCATGGGCCGCGACGGGGCGCTCGGGGCCAAGGACCTCGTCGATGCCGGCGGGACGATTTTCGCGCAGGATGCCGATTCGAGCGCGGTGTGGGGCATGCCGGGTGCCGTCGCCCGCGCTGGCCTTGCCAGCATGATCGCACCGCCCGACCGGCTCGGCGATGCTGTGATGGCCCGGGCCGGCGCTCCCGCCGCCCCGGCGCTGCGGTAGGCCGCGCGCGTGATAGAAGTCAGCGAAGCCTCCCACCAGATCATCGCCGATCTGCTCGAAGCGCGGACCGGGCAGCACCTGACCGAAAGCCGCCGCTGGCGGGTCAATTCGGCGCTCGCGGGAATATTCCGCGCGCACGGGATCAGCAATGTCGACCAGCTCGTGTGCCTGCTCGCCGCACCTCCGGGTGGACCGGAGACCCCCGACCTGTCGCAGGAAGTGGTCGAGGCGCTGCTCAACAACGAGACCTATTTCTTCCGCGACAAGCCGACCTTCGATCAGCTGCCGGGGGAAATTCTCCCCGAAATCGCCCACCGCCGCCGCGATATGCGGCGCCTTTCGATCTGGTCAGCGGGCTGTTCGACGGGGCAGGAGGTCTATTCGCTCGCAATGCTGTTCAACGAACAGGCGGAACGGTGGCAGGGCTGGACGATCGATATCCTCGGCACCGATGTGTCGCACCGCGCGATCAACGCAGCGCGCAGCGGGTGCTACAGCCAGTTCGAAGTGCAGCGTGGGCTCGGCGTCACCCAGATGCTGCGCCACTTCGACGAGACCGCGCGCGGGTGGCAGGTGCGCGAAGATGTGCGCTGCAAGGTGCGCTTCCATCAGCATAATATCCTCGGCCCCTTCCCCGGACGGATGCCCTTCGATCTGGTGCTGTGCCGCAACGTGCTGCTCTATTTCGACCGGCAGGTCCGCACCCAGGCCTTCGCCCGCCTATCGAGTGCGGTGATGCCAGACGGGTTCCTGATGCTTGGCGCGGGCGAGACTGCGGTTGGCCAAACCGACCGCTTCGTCCCCAGCTCCCGGCGCGCGAGCTTTTTCGAACCCGCCGGCCAGGCCGCCGCGCTTCAGAAGATCGCGTAAGCAAGCGGCCGACGCGGGCGCGCGGCTTTACCCTTCCTTAGCCGCTTCTGTTTAGGATGATCGAATAACAGCCCGCCAAACGGCGTGCCTATCGGGAAACCTGATCGTGTTCACGGCGAAGCAACCCCTGCATCTGACCTCGGTCGGAATGGTGCTCATTCCGATCGGAGTGGCCAGCGTCATGACAGGCGCGCTGGTGCTGGCGGTGAGCTTCAGTGACCACTGGAGCATCGGATCGCACAGCGGGCTGATGATCGCCGCGATCCTGATCTACACCGCCACCCTGTTCTTCCTCGGCCGCAGCGGCATAGCAAGCGTCCGCGGATTGGAAATGCGCGCCAACACCGACGTGCTGACCGGCCTGCCCAACCGGCACGCGCTGCATGAAGACATCCTGCAGATCTCCAACGGGAACGAGGAAGTCGCGCTGGCGATGATCGATCTCGACAGCTTCAAGCAGGTCAACGACCACTATGGCCACGCAGTCGGCGATCAGCTGATTGAGCTGTGCGCGCAGCTGATCCGCGACGTCTGCGGGGAGGAAGCGCGCTGCTACCGGCTTGGTGGAGACGAATTTGCTGCCGTGATGGCGGGCAAGGTGTCGGGCACGATCCTTGAGGGGATGTGCCGCACGCTGCTCGAACGGCTCGGCACCCCGGTCACACTCGGCCACCGCCAGATCGCGGTCGGCGCGAGCATCGGTCTGACCCGCTCGATGGCCGACAATCGCGTGCCCTCGTCCGAAATGCTGCGCCGCGCCGATGTGGCGATGGACATGTCCAAGCGCGGCGGGAAGATGCGCTGCACCTGGTTCAACGAAAGCTTCGACCGCCGCCGCGAACGCCTGCGCGAGATCGAGGACGAGATCCGCACCGGCATCGCCACGGGCGAATTCAACCTCGCCTATCAGCCGCTGGTCAGCGCCGATGATGCGCGGATCGTCGCGGTCGAGGCGCTGCTGCGCTGGGACCGGGGCAATCGCCCCCCGCTCGGCCCTAATGTCTTCGTGCCGGTAGCCGAGGATTCGGGCCTGATCAACCCGCTCGGCCTGTGGGTGCTGCGTCAGGCGGTGTGTGATGCACTGCGCTGGGGCGACATAACGCTGTCGGTCAATATTTCCGCAGCCCAGCTGCGCAATGCCGAATTCCCGATCAAGCTCGGCGAAGTGCTGGAGGAAACCGGCTTCCCGCCCCATCGGCTTGAACTCGAAGTGACCGAAACCTGCCTCGTGCTCGATCCCGTCGTCGCCGAACGCACCCTCGATGTGATCCGCAGCTTCGGCGTGCGCATCGCGCTCGACGATTTCGGCACGGGCTATGCCTCGATTGGCTTCCTGCGGCGGTTCCGGTTCGAAAAGCTGAAGCTTGACCGCAGCCTTGTGGAACTTGCCGGCGTCGATGAAGGCAGCTGCGCGATGATGCTGTCGAGCATCGCACTGGCCCGCGCGCTCAACATGGGCGTCACTGCCGAAGGAGTAGAGACCGAGGAGCAGGCCGAGCTGGTGCGCCTTGCCGGGTGCGATCAGATTCAGGGCTGGCTTTACTACCGCGCGCTGCCCGCCGCCGAAATCGACCGGCTAATGGCCGAACAGAACCGCGCAAACGCACAGGTCGCAGGGCCGGACAAAAAGGACGAACAAGCGGCATGAGCGCGCTCCAGGATATTGCCCTCAACCTTGAAGCCGAACAGGCCGAGCACGAGCACAGCGCGCCCGCGACCCGGATGGGCCGTGCGCAGCATTGGTTCGCCACGCTTTCGATCGGCAGCAAGATCACCCTGTTCTTCAGCTGCAACCTCGCCTTCGCGCTGCTGGCCGGGCTGTTCGTCGTCGGCGGCTATGTTGAACTCGGCCAGCGCGGGGAGCGGATTCGCACCACCCACGAGGCCGCGCTCAAGGCCGAGCGGCTTCTGGTCCAGCTGACCGAAGGCCAGCGCCATGCCGAGCTGCTGGTCGCCGATGGTGACAGCGCCCGCGCCCGCGCCGCGCGCGAAGCCTTTGAACAGGCTGCCGCCAGCGTTGCTGCGTTGGCCGAACGGGCCGATGCAGATGGCATCGACGCGCAGGGCCGGCTCGCTCTGATCCGCGAAGGCGTGACCAATTTGAGCCGCCAAGTCGCCGCTTTCGATGGCGACAACGCCGATGGCTCCAGCCGCCGTAGCCAAGCCGCCGAGATTGCCGCCACCAGCAGCACCGTGCTCGAAGCCGCGCGCGCGATGACCGTGACGCTGGGCGAAGAAGCCGACACCATGGCCGATAACGGCGCGGCGCTGATTTCACGCCTATTGGTGATGTGGATCGTGCTCGCCACCATCCTCACGCTGATCACTCTGTTCGCCCAGCGCTATTTTAACCGCACCGTGGGCGCGACGCTGAATGCGATTGCCCAGCAGATGAGCCGCATCGCTGCCGGAGAGCGCGATGTCGCGATCAGCGGCAAAGACCGGCAGGACGAAATCGGCGAGATGGCGCGCGCGACCGAAGTATTCCACCGCGCCGGGGTCAGGCTCGAACGCCTGAGCCGCGAACGCGCCGAACGCGCCAAGGCCGAGCTTGACGAACAGGCCCGCCAGCAAGTGCTGCGCGAGGAAGCACGGCTTGAGCGTGAACGCGTGCTGCAAGGCATCGCCGACCAGTTCGAACGCACCGTGGGCGAAGTCGTCACCGGTGTCGTCACAGCATCCAGCCAGCTGCAATCGACCGCCACCCTGATGGCGACCACCGCCGAAGACGCCAGCGCGCGTACCGGTGAGGCATCGTTCGCCATGCAGGAAGCCAATCTCGGCGCAACGGCCGCAGCGGCCGCTAGCGACGAATTCGCCATGTCGATCGGCGAGATCAGTCGTCAGGCCGCCTCGTCTGCCGAACTTGCCCGCGAGGCGAGCATTTCGGCGCGGCGGGCCGACAGCACCATCGGCGCGCTTTCTGCATCCGCGCAGGAAGTCGGCCAGATTGTCGAACTGATCCAAACGATTGCGCAGCGCACCAACCTGCTCGCATTGAACGCCAGCATCGAAGCAGCTCGCGGCGGCGAAGCGGGTCGGGGGTTCGCGGTGGTGGCTAGCGAGGTCAAGGAACTCGCCAACCAGACCAGCCGCGCCACCGAAAAGGTCGCCGATCAAATCCGCGCGATGCAATCCACCACCGGCGCCAGCGTCAGTGCGCTGCGCGACATTGCAGCCCAGATCGAGAGCCTCGAAACGACGGCGGTGTCCATCGCGAGCGCGGTCGATCAGCAATCGGTCGCTGGACATGATCTGGCCCGCAGTATCGATCTCGCCGCGCGCGGGACGGAGAAGGTTGCTGGTCACATCGAAAACGTTCGTGCGCTGTCGCTGTCAACCGGCGCTGCGGCAAGCCAAGTGCTTTCCAGCGCCACCAGCCTCGAATCGCAGGCCGCCACCTTGCGAACTCAGGTCCAGAGCTTCCTTTCACGGGTCCGCGCTGGCTAACCGCTGATAAATCCCCGTGACTCAAGCATTTGGAAAGGATTTTCCTTCACAATTGCTTGAAACAGGACCCCGGGGAATTGCGGAATGAACATGATGAGCTTGCAGGAGCGACGTGAGGAACAGGCTGTTCCCGACTTCGTGCGCCAGATCAGATTGGAAGACAGCTCCGAGTATAGCGACGAGGCTGAAGCCGAGCGCCCCGCCGCGTCGCGGGCGACGCTGCTGGAGCGGATAGACTGGTTCCGCAACCTCTCGCTTTCGGGGAAGATCAACGCGATCTTCGGCACCTTCCTTGGCACAGGCGTGCTGATGGTGCTGGTGCTGGGCGCAGGCCTTGGCGAACTCTGGAACCGCTACAACGCGTCAGCGCGAGTGCAGGAAACACTAGTCGCGGCCGGGCAGCTGCAATCGACCGCGGGCGAACTGCGCTATCACTCGGTGCGCGTGCTCTATGACCGCAGCCCCGATCTGCGCGAACAGCAGCGTGAAGGCGAAAGCGCCCTGATGTCCCAGGTGACGGCGATCGAAGCCGCGCTGGCCAAGGACGCCCCCGAACTCGCCCCGCGCGTGGTGGCCCTGCGCGAAGAACTCAGCCGCTTCGAAAGTACCTTCGACAGAGCCAGCGAAAGCGTGCGCGGCGGCGCCGACGCGAACGCCGCAGCCGAGAAGGTTTCCGCTCAGGGCAGCACCCTGATGGGCGCCAGCGCGCGGCTTTCCGCCGAACTGGCGGCCCGCGGTGAGACGCAGGAAGCCACCGGCATCGGCTATTTCTTCAACATGATCCTGATCCTCGCCGCGCTAGCCATTGTCGGCGGGGCGGTGCTGCTGATGGGACTGGCCTATCTGTCCCGCGATTTCTCACGCAAGATCGTCGAAATCACCGACGCCATGACCCGGCTGGCCGATGGCGACCGCAATTTCGCCATCGCAGGCGAGGATCGCAAGGACGAGATCGGCGCAATGGTCCGCGCGCTCGAACTGTTCAAACGCGCGAGCAAGCGGCTCGAAACCTGGGCACGCGAACGCTCGGAAAAAGCCGAACAGGAATTGCAATTGCAGCAGGAACGCGAGCGCGAGCGGCTCGAAGGCGAAGCGCGCAAGGCGGCGCTGCTGGATGAAGTCGCGCGCCAGTTCGAACGCACCGTCGGCGATGTCGTGAATGGGGTCGCCGCCGCATCGAGCCAGCTCCACACCACTGCGAGCCGCATGGCATCGAGCGCCGAGGAAGCCAGCCGCCGCACCGGCGAAGTCGCGCTGTCGATGGAAGAAGCCAACGCCGGCGCCACAGCCGCCGCGGCTGCGAGCGATGAATTCGCCCTCTCAATCAGCGAGATCAGCCGTCAAGCGGCGTCATCCAGTGAACTCGCACGGCTCGCCACGGTTGCGACTGGCGAGGCGGATGAGACCATCTCGGCCCTCGCCGCTTCGGCTGACGAAGTGGGCCAGATCGTCGAACTGATCCAGACGATTGCCCAGCGCACCAACTTGCTCGCGCTAAACGCCTCGATTGAAGCCGCTCGCGGCGGCGAGGCAGGACGCGGGTTCGCGGTGGTGGCGAGCGAGGTCAAGGAATTGGCGATGCAGACCACCCGCGCGACCGAAAAGGTCGCGGACCAGATCCGCGCGATGCAATCCACTACCGGCGCCAGCGTCAAGGCGCTGCGGGCGATTGCTGGACAGGTGAAGGATCTGGAATCCACTGCGGTTTCGATCGCCACCGCGGTCGATCAGCAGTCCGTAGCCGGGCGCGATCTGGCACAGAGCATCGATCTGGCCGCGCGGGGGACCGAGAAGGTTTCCGGCCATATCGAGGATGTGCGCCAGCTATCGCTCTCAACCGGCGCAGCCGCCTCGCAGGTGTTGTTGAGCGCGAACGAGCTGGAAGCGCAGGCCTCGCATCTGGGCGAACAGGTTCGCGGGTTCCTGCGGACGGTGCGGATGGGGTAGCGTCCGATGCCGATATGGCCGGACGCTCTACACTGCTGCTGTGACCTGAGATCACTTGGGTCCATGGTCGCCTTAAGCATCGCGCGGTGTTGGGATTGAAGAAGGGTGGTATTTCTCTGCCGAGCGGGTCGATGACCTGCCTGCTTCAACCTTTGTAGACGTCGCGCTGTTACGGCGTGTGCTTATCACCTGCGCGCCGATAATGGCCTATTTTAGCGAGCGGATGCACGCGCTGCGGCCCGATAGTCTGTCCAGCCAAGACGAGTTTGACCACCTCGTAGCGCTTGAATGCAGCTTGGAGACCCGCCTGAAAGCGGAAGCCGGCGCGGTCCACGCCGGGCGCTGCACGACGGCAGGTTGCCACGACTTCCATCTCCATACTGCCGCTCACACGCCCATCGCTGCTACGGCCGCGGAGGGCGATGGCGGATCATCTGGCCTATGCCTACA